>TARA_R110002095_G_scaffold202195_2_pt1 | contig 94372 bp, 84 predicted proteins | sample TARA_R110002095 | Tara Oceans TARA_R110002095 (sample SAMEA4397255) | marine metagenome | biome: Polar Biome; feature: [SRF] surface water layer (ENVO:00010504); material: water (ENVO:00002006), including particulate matter (ENVO:01000060) such as... | depth 5 m | reverse complement strand
CGCACGGACCATATCAACCGATTTGGCGATTATACGCTTGATTTTGATCGGCAGGTTTCACCCATGAGCTACAATACTAAAATAATTTAAATTCAATAGGTTAGTTAACTTTTTGGAGGATTTCGTCAGAATCTTTGCCGACCCTCTCATTGGCCGAGGCGCTGGAGGGCATCGCGTGCCCTTGGTGACCTCCGCCCGCACTGGCCTGCATCGCTTCACCCGACGGGACGACCACCTTCTTCTGGACGGCCATCAGGCCGACGGCGACCACGACGGCGCCCGCAATGAACAACAGGCTGAACTTGTTGACTCTCATGAAAAGCTCCTTGAATGAGGTTGATGGAGTCACTGTAGGGCTTCCCATTGTTGGAAGGTCAAGCCCCTCATTTCGCCGTTGATGCCGATGAAGACCCTCGGCGCAAGATCCAGTCCTTCACTTCCACCGCCTACGACGACGCGCTGTCGAAGCTGCAGCGGTGGAAGCAGGTGATCTAGCGCCTGAGGCGGCCGCTAGACGGAACGCCTCTCGCATCGGCCCGATCAGCCCGGACTTGGTCGCACCGGCTCTCGCGCGGCCTGCCACAGCAGCGGCACCAAGATCAACGCCAGGGCCGGGAAGATCATCCAGTTGACCGCCTGCCAGCCCGAGCTGTGCAGGATCGAGCCCGCGAGGAACGACACGGCGGCTGTGGCAGCGAAAACGAAGAAGTCGTTCATGCCCTGCGCCTTGCTGCGCTCGGCCGGAGTGTGGCAGTCGGTGACCATCGCCGTCGCGCCGATGAAACTGAAATTCCAGCCGATGCCCAGCAGCGCCAGCGAGCCCCAGAAGTGGGGCAGGCCGAGCCCGCCCAGGGCCACCACCCCGGAGGCGGCGAGCAGTACCATGCCGACGGCGGTCACGCGCTCCTTGCCGTAGCGCACCATCAGTCGTCCGGTGAAGAAGCTCGGCCCGAACATCGCCAGCAGGTGCCACTGGATGCCCAGGGCGGCGTTGTCCACCGAATGTCCATGGTTGACCATCGCTACAGGTGCGGCCGTCATCACGAACGCCATCACCCCATAGGACACCACGCCCGCAGCCACGGCCAGCAGATAGCGCGGCATCGCCAAGAGCTGCAGCACCGTCCGACCGCTATCGGCGACTGCTTCGGCCTGGGTCTGGCGCGGCGTGCGCAACATCAGCAGGATCGGCAAGGCGATCAGCGGCAGCAGCGCCTGGCTGAGGAAGCTGCCGACGTAGGGCGTGCCCGCTACCGCGTCGCGTGTGAAGATCACCAACTGCGGCCCGATGATGGCGCCCGCGAGGCCGCCCACCATGACCCAGGAAATGGCCTTGGCCTTGAGCGTGTCCTCGGCGGTGTCGGCGGCTGCGAAGCGGTAGCTCTGCACATACGCGCCGTAGAAGCCGGCCAGGAAGGTGCCGGCGCAGAAGATCCAGAACGAAGCCAGCATGATGCCCAGCGCGGCGATCAGGCCCGAGGCTACGCCGAAGCCGACCCCGACCACGTACCCGTTACGGCGGCCATGGCGTCGCATGATGAACGCTGCGGGCAAGGTGCCGATGGCAAGACCCAGGCCAAACAGGCTCACGGGCAACGTGATCCAGGCCGAATCGTTGGCAAGCTGCTGGCCGACCAGCCCACCCAGCGACATCACGATGGGCGCGCTGGCGCCGCCGAGCGCCTGCGCGGCGGTGAGAACGCCGATGTTTCGGCGTGTGATGCTCTGGTCGGTCATGGCGTCTTTCTTATTCGTTTTCTGGCCGGAAATATTACACACATGAATATATATTCAGTTATACGACCATGCGATGCTCACGAGCCATCGAGAGCCGGTCCATCCTCGGAAGCCGCACCGTGCAAGGCCAATCCGAGCAGGTGCTCTTTCACCTGGATCAGTTGCTCCATGCGTTCCTCGACACAGGCGAGATGGCCTTGGACAGCCTGCCTTAGCAGTTCGGGTTCCAGGAACCCCTCATGTGCCCAACCCAGCAGACGGCGCACGTCATCCAAGCCGATGCCCGACGCACGGTAGTTGCGAATCAGGTGAAGCCGTTCGACATGCGCCGGGCCATAGCGCCGATAGTTGTTGCGTGACCGCTCCGGGGCTTGCAACAGGCCCTCCCGCTCGTAGAACCGAATGTTCTCCGGGGGGGTGCCCGTCAAGCGCGCAAGTTCGCCGATCCTCATCCCGGCGACTTGGTGGACTGCTTAACGCCGATACCCGACTGCACCGAGTGCTCAGTCCAGCCGCCGCCCAGCGCCTTGTAGAGGTTGATGAGGTTATTCAGCCGCGCCAGACGCGTGCGCACCAAAGTCTGCTGCGTGCCGTACAGCGTGCGCTGCGCGTCGAGCAAGGTGAGATTGTCATCCATGCCTTCCTTGAAGCGCTGTTCGGCCAATTCGTAGGCGCTCTGGCTGGCTGCCACCAATAGCTGCTCCGAGCGGATCTGATCATCGAGCGTGCGCTTGCCCGCCAGCCCATCGGCGACCTCGCTGAAGGCCACCTGGATGGCCTTTTCGTAGTTGGCGATCTCGATGCGCTTTTGCACCTGCGCCACGTCCAGATTGGCGCGCAACGCGCCGCCGCGGAAGATGGGCAGCGTGATCTGCGGCAGGAAGCTCCAGGCCCGCGAGCCCGAATCGAACAGGCCATCGAGCGAAGCGCTGGCCGTGCCTGCCGAACCCGTGAGGCTAATTGTCGGAAAGAAAGCGGCTCGCGCCGCGCCGATATTGGCGTTGGCACCAAGCAGCATCTGCTCGACGGCGCGGATATCCGGTCGGCGCACGAGCAACTCCGAAGGCAGTCCGCTCGGCAGGCTGGTTGGCACGATGCCATCAGGCAGCGTTGTGGCCGCATCCAGTTGCTGCGACAGTTCCGCCGTCAGCGGTTGGCCTAACAGCAATACCAGGGCATTGCGGTCGCTGGCTGCCTGTCGGGTATAAACCGCATGGTTGGCCTCGGCGGTACGCAGTGAAATCTCCGCGAGGCGCAGGTCGAGTTGCGTGGCGCTGCCTGCTTCCACCAATTGAGCCGTCAGTTCGTATGAGCGCTTCTGTGTGGCCAGGGTATCGCTGGTCAGAGTCAGTAGCGCCTGATCCGCGCGCAACGTGAGATAGGCGATGGCTACCTCGGATACCAGGCTCATCTGTGCGGCGACGCGGGTTTCATCGAGAGCCAGATAGGATGCCAAGGCTCGGTCGCTGAGGTTGCGGATGCGGCCCCATAGATCCAGTTCCCACGCTGTCGCCACCCCGGCCACGTCGTAGCGGCGGTTGATTTGGGTGGTTCCTGTGGGACTGATGTCAGCGGGCAGCCGTTCGGCCACACTGCCGCCGGCGGCGTCCAGGCTTGGCAGTAGATCGGCGCGCTGTATGCGATACATTGCGCGCGCCGCCTCCACGTTCAGGGCGGCCTTTTGCAGATCCCTGTTGCTCTCCAGCGAGAGCGCTATCAGCTGCTGCAACAGCGGGTCACGAAAGAAGTCGCGCCAGCCGATATCTGCCGCGAGCACCTGATCGGCGTCGGCTGGCGTGGCCTGTTCGTAGGCTGATCCCGTGGGATAGCTGGCAGCGATCGGCGCCTGGGGACGTTCGTACCTGGGCGACAGGGAGCAGCCTGCTAGGGCTACGGCCAGTGCAATGAGCGACAGTTTCTTCAATGCGCCTGGGACTTCAATAGATGTTTTCATAGTGTTCTCCAGACTTTCACGCATGCGTCTCGATCGCTGCTTGTTGCCCCTTGCGCTTCTCTTTGCGCAAAACGAGCTTGCGCACGACGACATAGAACACTGGCGTCAGCACCAAGCCAAATAGCGTCACCCCCAGCATGCCGGCGAACACGGCGACGCCCATGGCGTGACGCATTTCCGCACCGGCACCGGAGGCCAGCACCAGGGGAACCACGCCGGCGATAAAGGCGAGCGATGTCATCAGGATCGGACGCAGACGCAGGCGTGCAGCTTCGAGCACAGCCGCCAGCGGATCGACGCCGTCATCCTCCTTGGAGCGGGCGAACTCGACGATTAGGATGGCGTTCTTGGCGGCCAGCCCCACCAGCACCACGAATCCGATTTGCGTGAAGATGTTGTTGTCCCCCCCCGAGAGCCACACGCCCACGATCGCCGACAGCAATGCCATCGGTGCGATCAGCAGCACCGCGAACGGCAGCGACCAACTGTTGTACTGCGCAGCCAGGGCCAGGAAGGCCAGCAGCACAGCCAGCGGGAAGACGTACATTGCCGTGTTGCCCGCCGCCTTTTCCTGGTAGGTCAGGTCGGTCCATTCATAGGTCATGCCTGGCGGCAGCGTGTCGCGCACGATCTGCTCGATGGCGTCGGAGGCCTGACCCGATGAGTAGCCGGGTGCCGGGCCGCCGCTGATGTCAGCCGATGGAAAGCTGTTGTAGTGCATCACCCGATCCGGGCCAGAGTCGCGCTTGATCTGGATCAGAGTGCTCAACGGAATCATCTCCCCCGCTGCATTGCGCACCTGGAGCTGACCAATATCCTCTGCTTGCATACGAAACGGTGCATCGGCCTGCGCCATGACACGATAGGAACGCCCAAAGCGGTTGAAGTCGTTCACGTAAAGGGAGCCGAGGTTCACCTGTAGCGTCTCGAAGATGTCGGTGAGCGCTACGCCCTGTGTCTTGGCCTTCACACGGTCGATGTCTACCTGCAACTGAGGCGCATTGGTCTGAAAGCTGGCCAGCATATGGGCCAGCTCCGGCGTCTGCATCGCTTTGCCCATGATTTCGCCCTGAACTTGTGCCAGCATGTCGGAGCCCAGGTTGGCGCGATCCTGAATTTGCAGCTTGAAACCACCCATTGCCCCCAGGCCTGGTACGGGAGGAGGTGGGAAAACGCCCACGAAACCGTCTGGAATCTGGCTGAATTGACCCATCAGCCGACCCTGAACGGCGTACACCGACATGGACGAATCTTGGCGCTCCTCGAAAGGCTTGAGCATGACAAACATCAGCGCCGAGTTTGGTACGCTGACGGGGCCGTTCACCGACAAGCCAGGAAAGGCCACCACGGTCTCTACGCCAGGATCATCCATGGCAATCCGCGACATTTCCTTGACCACGGCCTCGGTACGATCCAGCGAGGCACCGGTGGGCAATTGGGCAATGCCGACAAGGTAGTATTTATCCTGTGCGGGAACAAAGCCGTTGGGAACTTGCGTGAATCCCACCCAAGTCAGGCCCACCAAGCCGACATAGAGCAGCAGGACAATGCCGCTAAAGCGTATGCTGCGTCGCACCATTCCAGTGTAGGCATCCGAGGATCTGTCGAAAAAGCGATTGAAGCCTCGGAACAGCCAGCCGAACATGCCGTCGATGACACGAGTCAGCCAGTCGCGGCGTGTTTTGTCATCATGAGGTTTGAGCAGCACGGCGGACAGCGCTGGCGACAACGTCAAAGCGTTGACCGTTGACAGGATGGACGAGATAGCAATCGTCAGCGCGAACTGCCGGTAGAACTCGCCTTGGAGTCCAGACAGGAAGACAGAGGGGATGAAGACCGCCGCCAGTACCGCAGTGGTGGCCAGGATCGGACTGGTCACTTCGTCCATTGCTGCGTGTGCTGCTGCCCTGGGTGATTTGCCCATGCGGATGTGCCGTTCGACGTTCTCCACGACAACGATGGCATCATCCACGACGATGCCTATTGACAGCACCAGGCCGAACAACGAGAGGGTGTTCAGCGAGAAGCCGAACAGGTGCATGAGCGCGAATGTTCCCACAATGGAGACTGGCACAGCCACCAGCGGAACGATCGATGCACGCCAGGTTTGCAGGAACAATACGACCACGAGTACCACCAGCAGGGTGGCCTCAAGCAGCGTCATCGTCACGGACTTGAGTGAGGCGCGCACGAAGACGGTGGGATCGTAAGCAATGCGGTACTCCAGCCCTTGTGGAAAGTCCGCTTGCAAGCGCTCCATGGTGGCACGCACCGCGTCGGAAGTGTCCAGGGCGTTGGCACCGGGGCTTGTTAGAATTTGCAGGCCCACCGCGTTGTCGCCGTCGAGCAGGCCACGCATAGCATAGTTGTCAGCGCCCATCTGCAGTCGTGCTACGTCACGCAGCTTTGTCACCGCGCCTTGCTCACTGACATTGACAACGATGTCGCCGAATTGCTCTTCGGTGGTCAAGCGCCCCATCGCACTGACGCTGACCTGAAAGGCCGACGACGCATCGGGCTGCTGGCCCACTGAGCCGGCGACCACCTCCACGTTCTGCTCGCGGATGGCCGCGACCACATCGCCTGCCGTCAAGCCGCGTGAGGCTACTTTGGTCGGATCGAGCCAGACGCGCATGGCATATTCGCCCTCACCGCCGATGATTACGTTGGCAACCCCGGACAGTCGTGCGAGTTCGTCGCGCACATGCAGCATTGAGTAGTTGGAGACATAGAGCGGATCGTACTGATTGCCGGGCGAGAGCATATGCACGACCATCAGAATATCTGGCGACGTTTTTTCGGTGACTACACCGATGCGCTGCACCTCCTCGGGAAGGCGCGGCAGTGCTCGTGATACGCGGTTCTGTACCTGAATCTGGGCAAAGTCGGGGTCGATACCTTGCTGGAACGAAATGGTCAGCACCATTTGGCCGTCAGTCGCGGTCTGAGAGGCCATGTAGATCATGCCTTCGACGCCATTGACGGCCTGCTCCAGAGGCGCGGCCACCGTATCAGCGATCACCTGCGGATTTGCACCCGGGTAGCTGGCAGTTACTTGTACTGTGGGTGGGGTAACCGAGGGGTACTCGCTCAAGGGGAGTTGGAACACTGCCATCGCACCGGCAATCAGCATTAGCACCGAGAGCACAACGGCGAAGATTGGCCGGTTGATGAAGAAATGAGGGAATTTCATGAGCGGGACTCCTCCTCACCAGGACGGGTATCAGCCGCCGGACTGTCAGAGTGTTCCGTATCAGCCGCTGCGTCGCTTGAGTCGGCAGCGCCAGTGGACTGCTGCATCGGCACGACATTCGGCGTGATGGGCATGCCGGGGCGCACCAGCCCCTTGAGGACGATCTGTTCACCTTCATTCAGTCCGCCCTCGACGACACGCAGCCCGTCGCGTATCGGCCCGAGTTGGATAGGCCGGTATTGCGCCGTGCTTTCAGCATCGACCACCAGTACATAGTTGCGGTCCTGGTCACTGCCGACGGCCTGATCGTCAATCAGAATGGTCTGGCGCTCAGTGCCAGTAGCAAGTCTGGCTCGCGCAAACATGCCGGGCGTCAGATAACCGTCTGGATTGGGCACGACAGCCCTGGCGCGGACAGTGCCCGTGCCCCGATCAACCTGGTTACCGACAAAATCTAGCGTGCCCTGGAACGGAAAATTGTTGTCCTTGCCCAGGCCGACCTGGACGAGCAAGGCGCTGTTTTCTGGCCTGGAGGCGTCAGGGCGTGCATTGCCTATATGGTTGAGATAGGTGCCTTCGTCAACGTCGAAATAAACGTACATCGGATCGACCGAAACAATGGTCGTGAGCAGCGTTGCCGCGCCCGCGCCACCACCGCTGACCAGATTGCCCTCGGTCACCAGCATGCGATCCACCCGGCCTGCGATCGGTGCGGTCACCCGTGCATAGGACAGGTCGAGCCGGGCGGCAGCCACGGCGGCTTTTGCCGCTTGAACCTGCGCCTGTCGTGCATTGCGTGCGGAGACAGCATCGTCATAGGTCTTGCGCGATACCGCACCGGTGGATACCAGCCGCTCGGCACGCTCGAAATCGCTTTGCGCCTGAGCGGTCAGCACTTCGGCCTGGTGCAGTTATGCCTGAGCGGTGTCGAGAGCGACCTGGAAGGGGCGCGGATCAATCTGAAACAGCAACTGGCCCTTGCTGACCAGACTGCCTTCAGGGACGCTGACCGCGTCGATGGCGCCCCCGACGCGCGAACGTAGCTCCACCGTTTCAGGTGCGGCGAGGTAGCCCGTGAACTCGACCGTCGGTGTCATGGTGCGCACGATTACCTCGGCCACCGGCACCCGAGGCGCCATTGCGCCGGGAGGCCCGCCTGCAGCCGGCCCTTCATTGTTGGATGCGTTGCGGCTGACAACGGCAATGCCCACGCCAGCGACGATTGCCACCGCCAGCAGAACTACTCCAATTTTCTTTTTCATGATGAAAATGACCCTTGCTGTGTGCTCCGCCTCAAGACCACTGTGCGGCGTTGGTGAGGACTCTAGAGGTTTCAATAGTTGGAAGGTCAAGCTCCCGCGAGGAAAAAACTTCCCGGCTTCCCTGACCTCCGCCGTTGACCTTGTGATGGCGAAAGCCGGAGGCATCGAATCTCAACGTCACGAGAATCGGCACCTCCGGCGCACCTGCGGCACACTGGCTTAGCAATGCAGACCTATGTCCAGCCGCTGCCGTCAGTGCGCAGCCTGGGGCTGAGGCGAGCGCGTCGGATGGCCGGTGTCGCGGTCGTCGTCCACACTTTGGGCACCCTTGAACCTCAGCAGGCGCAGCGCATTGAGCGTGACCAGCGCTGTAGCGCCGGTATCGGCCAGAACCGCGACCCACAGGCCCGTCATGCCGAACACGGTGGTGACCAGAAACAAGCCCTTGAGGCCAAGTGCAAACACCACGTTTTGATGGATGTTCGCCATGGTGGCGCGTGACAGTGCTACCAAGTGCGCCACGTCCGTCACGCGGCTCTTGAGCAGCGCCGCATCTGCGGTTTCCAAGGCCACGTCCGTACCGCCACCCATGGCGATACCCACGTCGGCAGTCGCCAGAGCCGGCGCGTCATTGATGCCGTCGCCGACCATGGCCACCTTGGCATCACGCTTCATGTTGTTGACCAGATCCAGCTTGTCCTGCGGCAACAGTTCGGCCTTCCAGTCGATTCCCAAGCTGTCGGCAATGGCTTGTGCGGTACGCTGGTTGTCGCCCGTGAGCATCACGGAGCGAACGCCCATGGCCTTGAGCTGAGCGACACCTTCGCTTGCATCGCGGCGCGGCTCATCGCGCAACGCAAGCAGTCCCAGAGTCTCCTTGCTACGCTCGTCGAACAGAACCGCAACAGTCTTGCCGCTGTTCTCCAGCGCTTCGATTTCCTTACGCTGCTGGGCCGACAGCGTAGCTACCTGACCCGCGTGAGATGGGGAACCCACTGCCAGCATTTTGCCGCCCACAGTGGCTCGCACCGCTTTGCCGGCAATCGCCGATGCCTCCGATGCTTTGGGAATGGCCGTATCCGTGCTTTCTGCATGGACGACGATAGCCTTGGCCAGTGGGTGGTTCGACCCGGACTCGACGGCGGCGGCCAGCGCCAGCACCTGCTTTTGTCTGAGCTGACCAAAAGGAACTACCTCGGTCACGCGCGGCTTGCCCTCGGTCAGCGTGCCGGTTTTGTCGAAGGCGATGGAGCGGACACGGCCAATGGTTTCCAGCGCGTTGCCGCCTTTGATCAGCAGCCCTCGACGCGTCGCAACCGCAAGACCCGAGGCAATCGCCGCCGGAGTGGAGAGCACCAGTGCGCAGGGGCAGGCAATCAACAGAAGAGCCAGGCCACGGTACAGCCAGGTACTCCAGTCCCCCCCCATGGCCAACGGCGGCACCACCATGATCAGCGCGGCGATGGCCATTACGGCCGGGGTGTAGTAGCGGCTGAACTTCTCGATGAAGCGGGCCGTGGGCGCCTTGGAGGATTGCGCCTGTTCAACCAGTTGGATGATGCGCGAGATGGTGTTGTCCGACGCGGCCTTTTCCACCCGGACTTCCAGCACACCGTCGACGTTGATCGAGCCGGCGAAAACAGTGTTGCCAGCAGCCTTTTGACGCGGCACGGATTCTCCCGTGATCGGCGACTCATCGAGGCTGGATTCGCCACGCAGGATCTCTCCATCGGCAGGTACTCGGTCGCCTGGCCTGACCAATACAGTGTCATTGACCTTCAGCGAGGCAGCCGGGACGGTACGCTGACCTCCATTGGGATCGAGCAGCACCGCTGTCTTGGGAACCAGTGATGCCAGTGCCTTGATGCCAGCTCTGGCACGACCGGCGGCTACGCTTTCCAACAGCTCACCGACCGAGAACAGGAAGACCACTGCTGCTGCCTCTTCAGCCTCACCGATGAACAGCGCACCAATCGCAGCGACTGACATCAGGGTTTCAATGGAGAAAGGCGAACCGGATCTCGCCAGCGCGAACGCTTTGCGCGCAAATGGCGTGACACCCGCAATCACGGCAGCAGCGAATATCCATTCGCCGTAGAGCGGCAGCAGCAGGGTCATGGCATAGGCCGAAGCCATCAGCACACCCAATCCGATCACATGCTTGCCTTTTTTCGTCTGCCACCAGCGGCGGTTCTGAATGCTAGTGGCCGGGACAGAGACTGCGCCGGTATCAGAGCCGTCATGGCGGCGTACATCGGAGACTCCGAAACCCAGGCTCTTGATAGTCTTCTCGATGTCGCCGAGCTGCGTGGGAACGCCGGATGCGAGCGTCAGCTCCAGTGTCTCGGCGGTGAAGTTGATGCGTGCGTCGGACACGCCGACCATGCGCGCGAGGGCCGTTTCAATCTTGCCGACGCAACTGGCACAGTCCATGCCTTCGACGCGCATGGAGACGTTGGGTGGCGTGCTGGGTGCAGTACGGATGGCAGGAGCAGCCGCCGCGTGGTCATGCCCGCTGCAGGCTCCGTGCTCGTGGCCGTGGCCATGCTTGTGATCGTGTCCGTGGTCATCACCGCATGCCTTTCCGTGTGCATGATTGTGCCCGTGGTCGTGAGCATGCCCATGGTCATGGTGACCGCCGCAGCCGGCATGGCCATGCGCGTGGGCCGCCTGGCGCGGTACGGGCACCGGGGACACTTCGGACGTGGGCAGTTCCTGCACGTCGAAGCCCAGGGATCGGATTTTCTTGGCGATATCCCGCGTAGTCGCACGGCTGTGCGGTTCACGCCTCAAGATGAGCGTCTCGCTCGCAAAATTGACCTGCACGTCCGACAGGCCGTCGAGGCGGCCAAGGGCCGTCTCGATCTTGCCGACGCAGCTCGCGCAGTCCATCCCTTCAACGCGAAAGCCGAGGTGTTCCCCAGCTTCTTCGCTACGGTCTATTTTTTCCAAAGACATATCGATCTCCAATTTCTCCGAATACCTCACACGGTGGAATGCGCCGCAGACCGATCTGACCGCCTTATCAATAACAAACACATGGACATACGTTCATATGTTTGTTATGAAAAAAAGACATGTTCGTCCTTTTGGCTGCGATCCCCGATGGTTATGGTGTGCGGCGCACGTTCTCTCAGTTCTGGCGCTGTTGCAGGTAGTTCTGGAAGGCGACACGGTATGCAGGGCTGGATGTGTCGGGGGTTTGATCCCCAGCCCAGAACCGATCCAGCCCGGCGCGTTTCCATGCAGCCAGATCGGCTTGAACCTCGGCTCGCGTCAGCCCCACCTCCTGCTGATACTGCTCGCCGTCGCGCAGGTGACGATAGGTGTCGTATGTCGCGCGGTATTGCGAGCTGAACGTGTCGGTGCCGCCGTCGCCGCGTTCGAGTTTGTCTAAGCCGGCACGCTTCCACAGCGCCAGGTCGGCACGCACCTGATCTCTCGTCAAAGCGGTGGACTCACGGTAGTCGGCTCCCAGACGAAGTTGCAGGTAGTTTTTGTAAGCTTGGCGGTATTCCGAGCTGAAAGTGTCAGGCCCGGCGTCTCCCCCGGAAAGCTTATCCAGTCCGGCCTGCTTCCACGCCGCCAGGTCAGCGTTGACTTCCGCGCGCGAAACACCTGCGTCGAAGGGTTGGGCGCCTGCACCAGCCGCAACGAAGGCGGAAAGCAGAACTGCGACGTGAAATTTTTTGGACATCATCAATACTCCTTGACGTTACAAACAATGGCGTGGTGCTCACGCCTCCTTCAGTTGATTCATAGTCGAATAATAACACACATGAAGATATGTTCAATTGTTTATTTGAAGGTACGGATAGGCCTTTTCTGTTCCGGGGCAAGACCTCTGGTTTCAGGCAAAGCGACGAAGGGCTCTGGCCTCCACTCTGATATTGACCACCCAAAAAAAACGGCACGCCCCTTGCCAGAGCGTGCCGCACACATTTGCACACTCAGTCAATCGTCGGATCTATCCTCGGAAATGTGGGAAGCCATGTCCTGAAGCACCTGGCTGACGTGCTGATCCGCGATACCGTAAAAGATGTGCTTTGACTGGCGTTCGCCGCGCACGAGACGCGCGCCACGCAACAGCCGGAGGTGGTGGCTGACCAAGGACTGCGACAGATCGAGCGAGTCGGCGATATCTCCCACAGCGACCGATCCGCGCATGCAATGGAGCAAAATCTTCAACCGCGATTGGTCGCCCAGCAGACGGAAGGTTTCGGCCAGAACAGCGACGTCACTTTGCGACAGTGCAAGAACATCAGTAGCCGCGCCGTGGCTGGAGGTCGAACATTGCGCAATATCGGAGCTGATGGTTTTGCGGAACGTCATGGCTTCAAACCCTCAAGTGAACTGCGAGCCGGCTTGCACGGCCTCAATGCTTGTGACCAGAAGCGGAGTGGTCATGGTTGTGCCCACTGTGGTCATGGCCGCTGTGGGCATGACGGTCCGTCCTGGGTTGCAGGCTGCAGACGTTCTCGTCGGCTTCCGAGTTCCAGTCGATCCCGACCGTGGCGTGTTCGATGCTGAATTGCTCTCGAAGCACCGCCTCGACGCGCTTGACCACGGCTCGCGCTTCCTCGTCCACATTGGGTCGCACGTGTAGCGTGGCCATGGTGCGACCGGAGGTGAGTTGCCACACGTGAACATGGCTGACAGCCGCTAGGCCGGGAACGGCGCTCATCAGGCCTTGTTCCACCTTCTCCGGCGAAGCGTCCTCCGGCGCGCCCTCCAGCAGGATATGGATAGACTTGGCCAGGAGCTTCCAGGCGCTGCGCAGGATCAGCGCCGCCACCAGAACCGACAGGATGGGATCAATGGGCGTCCACCCCGTGAGATAGATGATGACCGCAGCGAGGATTGCTCCCACCGAGCCCAACAGGTCGCCTATCACATGCAGGATGGCACCTTTCACGTTGACGTGCTCGGTATCGCCGCGTGTCATGATCCACAGCACGAGCAGGTTTATCAGCAATCCCAACACGGCGACGATCATCATGGGGCCAGCCAGGATCACCGGCGGCGCTTGCAGCCGCCCCCATGCTTCATAGACGATCCAGGCGACGATGGCGAAGAGCGTGACGGCGTTGATGAAGCCGGCAAGTACCTCGAAGCGTAGATAGCCAAAGGTGCGCTTGCTGTCTGCGGCGCGGCTGCCGAACCGGAACGCCATATAGGCCAAGGCCAGCGCCATCGCATCGGTCAGCATGTGGCCCGCATCGGCCAGCAGCGCCAGCGAGCCGGAAATCACGCCGCCCACCGCCTCCACGATCATGAAGGTGAAGATCAGCACGAAGGAAATGAGAATCTTGCGCTGGTTGGCGCTGGTCACAGTTGGCACATGGCTGTGGTCGTGACCATGGTCATGTGAGTGAGAGTGGGACATGGGAGCCTCGGGCAAGTTAAATTTTGACTACGCGAGGAAATATAACACATGAACACATGTTCATGTGAAGTGTTTTATTTAGCCATACCAGTGTTCGTGGCGGATGCGTTGCAACGCCGCGGCAAGACAGCCCTGTGTGCTGCCATTGCCGAGAAGAGGCCTATCCTCTCGGCCAGATCCGGTGCAGATCGTCCACGATCAGCGAATGATGGTGTCTGCCCTGATCTGCGTGCGTTCGCAAATGAGGGTGATCCGCCGGTAGGTTTGGATGGTCATGGGTCAGATCGGACGGGGCGCTGGCCGGCCACAGCCGAAGCGCCAGCGCCACGCCACTTCGATTTCGCCCAGGCCGAAGCGCGCCTTCACGAGGACCACCGTGTTCACGATCACCATCGAGCCCGCGGCCGAGACGGCCAGGCTGATCGCCAGCAGGCCCGCAGGCGCGGCCGAAACGAGGAAGCAGAGCATCGTTCCCACGAACAGGTTGTGAAAGCTGATGACGGTCAGCAGCGCGGCGGCCAGCATTGGGGAAATCACGCTTTCCAGGTCGTAGGCCTGCGGGACAGCGACAGCGTCTTCTAGTGAGAATGCCTGCAGCAGCGGCCACCCACTGCTGCGCGTAATGGTAGGTCTTGCGATCCGCTCGGCTACTCGTCGTTGTGGTCTTCAGCAATGTGGATGGCCATGTCCAGCAGCACCTGGCTCACGTGCTGGTCGGCCACCTCATAGAAAATCTGCTTGGCCTGGCGCGCACCCTTGACCAGCCGAGCTCCACGCAGCAGCCGCAGATGGTGGCTGACCAGTGATTGCGAGAGGTCGAGGGTCTCCGCGATGTCCCCCACCGAAGTAGACCCCTTCATGCAGCACAGCATGATTTTCAGCCGCGAAGGATCGCCCAGGAGGCGGAAGGTTTCGGCCAGGATGGTTACATCATTGTGCGACAAGGATGTCAGATCGGCGCTTGCGCCGTGAGGTGTGCTTGCTGGTTTGCGTGAAGTCATTTGTCAAAAATTCCTGCTCTCGAACGGCTGTTCATGCCCTTCAGGATCAACGAGGCTGCGGCAGAGCGATCATGCGCAGCTAGGGATCTGGGAAAGCTTGGCAACCAGAACCCGCCGCACCTCTGTCGCCAGCGCTTTCCCAAACCAGACAGTACACATAAAAAAATATGCTTGACCTTCCCACGATGGTAAACCCTAAGCTTCCCTCATGTCGAATCTCAACTACGGGAAATAAACCATGAGCATGCCAATAATGAGTGATGCTCGCGCCACAGCAGCTGCGATCAGCCTGCCCATCGAGGGCATGACCTGCGCGAGCTGCGTCGGCCGAGTCGAGGCCGCCCTGGCCAAGGTCGAGGGCGTGGACACTGTGTCCGTCAATCTGGCTACCGAGCGGGCGGACATCCGCCTGGCTGGTCCTGTTGATCGCATGGCGCTGATTCAGGCGGTGGAGAAAGTGGGCTACGAGGTGCCGGCCGGCGTCACTGAACTGGCGATCGAGGGCATGACCTGCGCATCCTGCGTAGGCCGCGTCGAGAAGGCGCTCAAAGCCATACCAAGCGTCACGGAGGCCACGGTGAATCTGGCGACCGAGCGCGCCACCGTGCGCGGCTTGGCTGCCGTGGAAGATCTGATCGCGGCCGTAGACAAGGTTGGCTACGAAGCCCGCCTGGTCGATACCGGCGCACAGGCCGAAGATGAAGCAGCAGAAAAGAAGGACGCCGAGCGGGCCGAACTCAAGCGTGACCTGACCCTGGCCGGTCTGCTGACATTGCCGGTATTCGTGCTCGAAATGGGCTCGCACATGATTCCCGGCATGCACGAGTGGGTCATGAACACCATCGGCATGCAGCAGAATTGGTATATCCAGTTCGTACTGACCCTGCTGGTGCTGGCCATTCCGGGCCGGCGCTTCTATGAGAAGGGCTTTCCGGCCCTCGTGCGCCTGGGCCCGGACATGAACTCGCTCGTCGCGGTCGGCACGATGGCCGCGTTCGGCTTTTCGATGGTCGCCACCTTCGCGCCCGGCCTGCTGCCAGCAGGCACGGTGAACGTCTATTACGAGGCGGCTGCCGTCATCGTGACGCTGATCCTGCTCGGTCGCTTCCTGGAGGCGCGCGCGAAGGGTCGTACCTCCGAGGCCATCCAGCGGCTGGTCAAGCTGCAGGCCAAGGAGGCCCATGTGTTGCGTGACGGCCGTATGGTGGATATTCCCATCAACGACGTAGCCCTTGGCGACATCGTGGAAGTGCGTCCCGGCGAGCGCGTGCCGGTCGATGGCGAAATCACCGAGGGCCGCAGCTTCGTCGATGAGTCGATGATCACCGGCGAACCGATCCCGGTCGAAAAGGCTGCTGGCAGCACGGTGGTCGGTGGCACCGTCAACCAGAAAGGCGCGCTGACGCTGCGCGCCACCGCCGTGGGCGGGCAGACCATGCTGGCGCAGATCATCCGCATGGTCGAGCAGGCCCAGGGCTCGAAGCTGCCGATTCAGGCCGTGGTGGACAAGGTGACGTTGTGGTTCGTTCCGGCAGTGATGCTGGTCGCCTTGCTGACCTTTCTGGTCTGGCTCGTGTTTGGCCCGTCGCCCGCCCTGACTTTCGCCTTGGTCAACGCCGTAGCCGTGCTCATCATCGCCTGCCCGTGCGCTATGGGCTTGGCGACGCCGACCTCGATCATGGTCGGCACCGGCCGCGGCGCCGAGATGGGCGTGCTGTTCCGCAAGGGCGAGGCCTTGCAACTGCTCAAGGATGCCAAGGTGGTGGCCGTGGACAAGACCGGCACCCTGACAGAGGGTCGCCCGGTGCTGACCGACCTGGAAATCGCTGAAGGCTTCAGCCGCGACCCAGTGCTGGCGAAGGTCGCTGCCGTAGAATCTCGCTCGGAGCACCCGATTGCGCGCGCGATCGTCGAATCTGCGACAGAAGGTGGCATCGCGCTGCCGACCATGACCGATTTTGATTCGGTCACGGGCATGGGCGTGCGCGCAACCGTGGACGGTTCCCGTGTCGAGGTTGGCGCCGACCGCTACATGCGTTCGCTGGGCCTGGACGTCGGTGTATTCGCAGGCACTGCCGAGCGTCTGGGCAACGAGGGCAAATCACCGTTGTACGCCGCGATCGATGGCCGCCTGGCCGCCATCATCGCCGTGGCCGATCCGATCAAGGCTAGCACGCCCGCCGCCATCGCCGCGCTGCATCAGCTTGGCCTGAAAGTGGCAATGATCACCGGCGACAACGCGCGTACCGCACAGGCGATTGCCAAGCAACTGGGCATCGACGAGGTGGTGGCCGAAGTCCTGCCTGAAGGCAAGGTGGATGCGGTGCGCCGGCTGAAAGCCAGCCACGGCCAGATTGCTTACGTGGGTGACGGCATCAACGACGCCCCGGCGCTGGCCGAGGCCGACGTGGGCCTGGCAATCGGCACCGGCACTGACGTGGCAGTCGAGTCAGCCGACGTGGTGTTGATGTCCGGCGACCTGCGAGGCGTGCCCAACGCCATCGCGCTGTCGAAGGCTACGCTGGGCAATATCCGCCAAAACCTATTCTGGGCGTTTGGCTACAACACCGCGCTGATTCCGGTGGCCGCCGGGGCGCTGTACCCAGCATATGGGGTGTTGCTCTCGCCGATCTTCGCCGCCGGCGCGATGGCACTCTCCAGCGTGTTCGTGCTGGGCAACGCGCTACGCCTGCGCGGCTTTCGGCCGCCGCTGGCGGCGGATACCACTCATTGAGAAAGGGGAGGAAGACCATGAACATCGGTGAAGCATCCAAAGCATCCAAGGTCTCGGCCAAGATGATCCGCTACTACGAGCAGATCGGCCTGATTCCGCCAGCGGATCGTACCGAATCTGGCTATCGCACCTACACCCAGGCCGATATCCACCGGCTGCATTTCATCCGCCGCGCGCGCGATCTCGGCTTCTCGGTGGCCGAGATCACGAATCTGCTGGGCCTGTGGAACGACAAGTCGCGCCAGAGTGCCGACGTCAAGCGCCTGGCCCAACAGCACATCGCCGAACTGGACCGACGCATCGAGAGCATGCTGCAGATGACAGAAACGCTCAAGGCGTTGATTCATTGTTGCGCGGGTGATGAACGACCAGACTGCCCGATCCTTCAGACGCTGGAGCAACCCGACACCAGTGAAGACGAACCTGAAGAGCGCACTGGTGCCGTACCGCGCCGCTCGCACGGCACCAGAACAGCGAAACGCTCGCGCTGACGACCAGGAGAGACATGCCCAAAATCACTGTTCTTCCCCACTCAGAACTGGCACCTGAAGGCGCGGTGCTGAACGTGCCAGCAGGCACCTCGATTTGTGAGGCCCTGCTGGACAATGGCATCGAGATCGAGCATGCCTGCGACATGAGTTGCGCATGCACCACCTGCCATTGCATCGTGCGCAAGGGGTTCGACTCTCTAAACGAAGTCGAGGAGTGCGAGGACGACCTGCTCGACAGGGCCTGGGGACTGGAGGTGCAGTCGCGCCTGAGCTGCCAGGCCATCGTGTCGACAGAGGATCTGACCGTCGAAATCCCCAAGTACACGATTAACCACGCCAAGGAGAACCACTAGGGCCTGGCGTGCCGCCGCAGGCACGCCGGCCTGTGGCCGGATTGTCCTGGCAGGTGGAGAACAGCCTGACGACCTACCCATGAGCCAGGCGCCTACACACTCTTGCGCCAGGGCGGGTTAGGGTAAAGAGGTAGTCTGAAGTCTTTTGCTCACGGTCGGCTCCGCCGACCTCCCTTAAGGAAGACCCCACAGGAGAAGTCCAGCATGTCTGCGCTCAAGCACGCCAAGCTCTACCGCATGGTCATGCCCGACCATACCTGCCCCTATGGGCTGAAGTCGCTCGATCTGCTCAAACGCAAGGGCTACAAGGTCGAGGACAAGCACTTGGCGAGCCGCGAGCAGACGGATGCGTTCAAGCAGGAACATGGAGTCGAAACCACGCCGCAGACGTTCATCGATGGGCGGCGCATAGGGGGCTACGACGAATTGCGTAAATTCTTCGACATGCCCGTGAAGGACAAGAACGCTGTGACCTATACCCCCGTGGTCGCGCTGTTCCTCATGGCCGCCGCGCTGGCGCTCGGGGCGAGTTGGGCCGCCTTCGGCCAGCTACCGGGCATTCAGACCGCAGAGTGGTTCGTGGCCTTTGCCATGTGCTTGCTGGCGTTGCAGAAACTCAAGAACGTGGACAGTTTCGCGACGATGTTCCTCAACTATGACCTGTTGGCCAAGCGCTGGGTGCGGTATGGCTATCTCTACCCGTTCGCAGAGGGTACCGCTGGCGTGTTGATGGTCGCGGGAGTGGGTATGTGGCTGTCGATTCCGCTGGCACTGTTCATCGGCACCGTCGGGGCCGTGTCGGTCTTCAAGGCGGTTTATGTCGATCGCCGGGAACTCAAGTGCGCCTGCGTGGGCGGGGACAGCAATGTACCGCTGGGCTTCGTATCCCTGACAGAGAACCTGATGATGGTGGCGATGGCCCTTTGGATGTGGGTCAAGGTCGCCTATTTCGGGATGCACTGAGCAACAACATGGCGCGTGCGCCAGCATCGCGGCCAACCTGCGTTCAGGTCGACCGCGATCGGATGTTACTGCGCGCGCGGCGGGAAACCAGCCTCGCGCAGGGCTGCGACGATCTGCTCTTCGGATGCCGACGTTTGCACCTCGACCCGGCGGGATGGCGGATCAGTGACGACTCTGGCGTTGGGGTCGATCATCTGAATCGTCTTCGTCACGGTGCGGGCGCATCCACCGCAGGTCATGTCATCGAGATGGAATTGCATGGAAAACTCCTTTCGGGTTGGGGTGCTTGGCAGTTTGGTCCTTGCCACGGTTGGAAGGTCAAGTGGTAGTTGCATCGACGGGACGCAGCGGCTGCCAAGTTCCCTCACGCTGTCACTGACGCGCAACCTTATTGATTCGCGCCGATGGCATTTGCAACGAAGCCAAGCAGCACACCGTCATCAAGCCGGCTCCGATCCCTTATCAAGCTCCAGATCAGAGGCAGGAGGTCTTTTTTGATAAAATATATGAACATATGTGTTATTGTTCAATCGAATCAATGGCCTTTTGCCCTGCCCTGAAGGGGAGCACCTGCTACTTCATCCACTGAGCACACTTCGGCATCAATGCGCCGTGGCCAATTGAATTGACCAAGATTGCTGAAGGACGCAACCATGGAACTTCGTCACCTGCGCTGCTTTGTGGCGGTCGCCGAAGAACTGCACTTCACACGAGCTGCCGAGCGCTTGCATATCGAACAATCCCCCCTGTCTCGAACGATCAAAGAGCTTGAGGATGAGCTAGGGGTAATACTTTTTGACCGAAACCGTCGAGGCACTGTGCTGACCCCCGCTGGCGCCGTGTTCTTGCAGGACGTCCGCAGACTGTTCACTGTTTTGGAGCATGCACGGGAGAACGTCCAGGCGGTCGCGGCGGGTCTGCGAGGGAGCCTGCGCATCGCTGTCTCCGATGGTGCAATCGATCCCAGGTTATCGGCGTTTCTGGCTCGTTGTCGCGCAGAAGAGCCGGAGGTCGAGATACGCCTATCCGAAGTACCTCTGGCCGAGCAACTGCGTGGTTTGCGATCAGGCGACTTCATGGCCGGATTCGCGCACACTGCCAACGTCGGTTACGGCATCGTCGCCGAACCGATCTGGCAAGACCCGCTGGTTATCGCGCTCCCCGCCCGCCACGAACTACTCGCTCACAAGAAGGTTCCGCTCCATACCCTCGGGGGGCATCCGCTCATCATGTGCGATCCCCAGGCGTGCGAAGGTTGCTGCCTCGAACTGGCTCGACTTCTTCGGCAACTGGAGCATGAACCGAACATCGTTGAGCACGCGTCCTCACTAGACATGATGCTCACCTTGGTCGGTGCGGGCTACGGCATCGGCTTCACGACGACGACCAGGATTACTGCTTACCAGCGCTCTGACGTTGTAATCCGCCCTCTGGCAGTGGAATCAGCGGTCATCACCACCTACTTGCTGTGGCCCGAAAACACCCGTTTGTCGGTTCCACTGGAGCAGTTCATTGCTCGGCTACGCGACCGATTGAGCGACTAACGAAGCTGGCCAAAGAAGGCAAGGCTCAAGAGCCGTTGCCAGAACCAAGGTTGTCCTCTGTTGCAGTCATCAATTCAGCCGAACTTATCCTGAGCGCCACGGCAATTTTCAGTATCAGAGCCAACGTGGCCATGTGCTGCCCGCGCTCAATCTTGCCCATGTGAGAACGTTCGATCCCGGCCAGTGCAGCCAGTTCTTCCTGAGAGATTCCTTGCGCCTTGCGGGCGGCACGCACTGCCTCCCCGAAGGCCTGTGCTGGCTCGGCTTCAAATGTGGTTGTACCTGGGGGACGGCCTCGTTGAACTATACGCTTCTGCATTGACAGAAGCGTCGGGCAGCCATGAGAATTTAACCACGTTAAATTTAACTCATTGCTATCATATTGGGTTGCTTTTTTGCGGCCAGATAGCTTCGCGGGGCTCTCATGCACCACGCCACCAGCCGATCTTTCAAACTCGCTATAGCGCCCGGCGTACCATCCTCTCGGCTATCAACGCTTCTTGCCCTTCAGCGTGCAGAGGAACCGGATATCGCCATCACGTTCTTCGAGGTCGCAGGCGACGACCTAGCTGTCGGCCTTCAAGAAGGTCGCTACGACGCTGGGATGTCACTTCAAGATACGAGCGCCCCGAGCCTGAGCAGCCAGCCCTTATGGTGTGAAAACATGGCCGTTGCTGTACCGCCACGGTTCCCCTTACCGAACCAGGCGATGCTCACGGTTGCTGAGTTGTTGAGCTATCCCGTTTTTCGCTGGCAGGCAGAGGCCTGCCCCCTGCTGGATCAACGGCTGTCTTCCTTGGCGCCGCCGGTGGATCAGCAGAGCATTCAGCACGTCACTTCGTTCAAGCTGTTGGCCCTATGGGTCGCGGCTGGCTACGGTCTTGGCATCTCTGCGCAACCGCGCATCGAGCGCGCCCATGAGTGGAGGATTACGATGAGGCTGCTCTCGGATGGCCCCTACGAAATCGTGACCCACCTGCAGCGCCCCCACCGGCCAACCAATGCTGTTACGGAGCGGTTCGCGCGCAGAGCGCTGCAGGTTGCCAGGGCCGGCGCACGGTAATGACAACCTATGGCCGGGGCCACTTCCCGGCCATAGGTTGCAGCGTGCAGGTTAGGCTTCCTCAAGAACCACCGCACTATCCATCAGCCGACGAACGCTCTGCCGCACGTCCTCGGGGATCGGCTGTGGGATGACCGTCTCAGGGGCATCCGCATGCTCCTGACCGTTCGTGATGATCCGGATGATTTTGGCCAGATTGGTCGGCGTGACGGTATCGATGGCCGTCCGATCGCCCAATTCCGGATGCGGCCGGGTCAACATGCGGTACAGATCCCACGAATCCGCGTCCGGACACCGCTTCATGAGGGTTTGGGCCAGCTTTTGCTTGAGTGGCACCAATTGCCAATCGGGAACGCGTTGTCCCCGGTTGCCCAAACCGATGGACAGCAATTTGCCGGCTTTCAGTTCGCGGTTGATCTGGTCTTTGGACTTCCCGGCCAACTTGCCGAACAACTGAACCGGCATGTTGCACGGCAATTCGTAGATTTCGAGCATTTCCTCGCGCTCACGCTGGATCGCGGACACTTCCGGCTCCGGAACTGGCTCAGGGGGCGGCGGCACCTGTGACAGCCGCTGAAAGGTGCCTCCCGAGGCGTTTGCCGTCACGACGATGGGAGTTGCCGCTACCGGTGGGATGGTGCCAATAAAAGACGCTTCCTCGGCAGAAACGGTATTTTCCGCCTCTACCATCGTTGGCACCCCATCGATACGGATGGTGAGATGCACGCTGGCGGCCTCCACCTGGCCCTGCTCCAGCAGGTCGAGGCGATCGGCCCAATCCTGCATCATCCTGCGGCGCGGCTCCACGTGTTTGGCGTGGTTATAGGCTGAGCTCACCTTGTTCGGGTCCGAGTGCGAGAGTTGCGCGTCCACCCAAATCTTGGGGTAGCCGATTTCATTGAGCGCCGTCGAGAGGGTTCCACGAATACCGTGGCCGGTCAGTTGATCGTCGTAGCCCATGCGCTTCAAAGCCTGATTGAGCGTGTTCTCACTGATGCGCTTCTTGAGGTCGCTGCGATGCGTCAGCAGGTATCGCTGGGCTGGCCGCATTTCTCCCAAGAGGTGGCGTACGATCTCGACGGCCTGGATGGACAGCGGCACGATATAAGGCGGGATGTCTTGCGCACGCTTGCCAGCCTTGCGCATCTCGTCCAGAAGTTGCTTGACGCTCTCTGGCGGGATGATCCACAGACCCCGGTCGAGGTCGAACTGGTCCGGGGTCGCCAGCCGCAGCTCGCCAGTGCGCACTCCGGTCAAAAACAACAGCCGAATGCCGAGCTGGGTCTGCCAACCACGAGTGTTGTAATGCCTGAGCTTCTGGAGAAACGCGGGAAGCTGGGGCAGAAGCAGGTACGGGTTGTGGTTCACCGGAGGTTTAGGCTCGGCTACGACATCAAGATCCGAGGCCGGATTGATCTCCAGTCCCTCAACGATCACCAGAGCGTAGCGGAACATCTGCCGGAACCAGGTACGAATTTTTTCGGCGGTGGTGTAAGCCTTGCGTCCCTCAACCCTTGCCAGCACACCCAGCAGTTGGGGACGACGGATATCGTAGATCGACATCCTCCCGAGGGTGGGCAGCACATCGTTGTCGAAGATACGGAGTATCTGGGACATCGTGCTTTGCCGGCCTTCCTTGAGCTCCTTGCGGCGATGCTCGACCCAGGCGTCGAAAACCGCCTTGAAGGTGTATTCGGACGCCAGCTTGATCGCGTGCCGCTTCTGCTTACGGTCGGTGTGAGGATTGATGCCCTTGGCCAGGAGCGCCCGGGCCTCGTCACGCAATGCGCGTGCTTCGCGCAGGCCGATCTCAGGGTAGTTGCCCAGCGAGATGCGCTTTTGTTTGCCGAGCCAGTAGTAGCGCAGGTGCCACGACTTGCCGCCAGTGGGAGCGACGACCAGGCCGAGGCCATCGGTGTCGGGGAGGTTGTAGGCTTTGTCAGCGGCCTTGGCTTGCCGCACAGTCAGATCAGAGAGAGTCATCTTTGAGCTCCTAAGTTAAGAACTTAGACTCAATGCTCGTCACGACTCCCGCCCAACCCCAGCAACAATCCGGAACCGGCACCACCCGCATTCTTTGGCCTCAATTTTGGCCTCAAAAACGCTGGCTGTCAGTGGATTTCCATGGCTTTTGCTGGAATGAAAAAAGGGCCTTTCGGCCCTCTTTTCAACGACTTACAGACGTCAGTGGAAGTCTGTAGATCATAAATTGGAGCGGGAAACGAGATTCGAACTCGCGACCCCAACCTTGGCAAGGTTGTGCTCTACCAACTGAGCTATTCCCGCACGGATGATCGGCTGGTACCGACAACGGAGGGGTATTCTACGGATACAACGGGCGCCGTCAACCACTTTTATCAGGTTTTTTCCCGTCGGAATTGTGTTGTCGCACTTGGGGAATCGTTCAATTTCGGCATCTCTGGCCAATAAGGGCTCACAAAAAGCCGCTCTATTGACCAAATCGCCGGCCACTCTGCAAGTAAACCTCTTCTTCTGCCGTGGATGCACGCCCCAGAGCCTTGTTCCGGTGTGGGAAACGGCCGAACCTGATGGTAATGTCGCGGTGATCCCGGGCGGACTGAAGAAAGCTACCCATAAAATCCGCAAGGAGCCCCTCAGCACTCCGGGCAAGCTGCTCGTAGCATTCCACAGACATGTCCTGGTCTTCCTTGCACTCGGAGTGCTGCAGGGGCATATACAGGAAAGCCCTCTGAACCGGAGGAAGCAGCATATCCTGCCCCTTGCGCATGGCCTGCCTGCAGAGTTTCCGGGCCTGCCGATCCTGATCAAACGCCATCGCGCAGCCCCGGAAGATGTTTCTGGAAAACTGATCGAGCAGCAGAATCTCTGCCAGTATGCCACCGGCTTCCCGCCGCCAGTGCTCCAGCCCCTGCTCCGAAGCGAACAGCACCAGGGAAAGGAAGCGGCGGCGGATCTCCTGGTCAAACCCGCGGTCTGACCGGAACCATTTGTTTCTGTGGTCACTGTCTGGCAACCCATGCTCATCCAGTTCACCAAACCAGAAATCCAGAATCTCTTTCCAATCGAACATTCTGTGTCACCCTGTTATTTTAGATGCTGCTACGCCCGATTCCGGGGCTAAGGCTCAGGACCTACGACAGGCCCCATCAGACTGACCACTCAGGAGAAGCAATGAACGGCCCCCGCATTATTCTGTTGGCACACGGAAGCCGTGACAAGCGCTGGTGTGAAACCTTCGAACAGCTTGCCACACCCACACTCAAGGCTGTCGATAATGCCCGGATTGCCTACATGGAGCTGGCCCATCCATCCATGGACACTGTCATAGCAGAGGGCGTCGCGGAAGGGGCCAAAAGCTTCACCATCGTCCCCCTGTTCCTGGCGGCCGGGCGCCATCTGCGCAAGGATGTTCCCGCGATGATCGAAGAACTCGAGCGCACCCATGGCACCAGCATCCATCTGGCGCCGCCGATCGGTGAAAATCCACTTCTCGGACAGGCCATCCGGGATGCTGTTATGCTTGAACTGGAGCAGACACGATCCTGAATGGGGCGCCTAAATGCACGCGTGTGCAAGCGTATCGACCAGACTGCGACGGGAGGGAACATCATGACAAAGAGGACTCTGATTACCGGCGGTACCGGCTTTATCGGGCACGTGCTGTGCCGTGAACTGCTGGCGCGCAATCATGAGCTGACCGTTTTCAGCCGGCAACCGTCAGAAACGGTCAAAGCCTGCTGCGGCCGGGTTGAAGCCGTCCGTGATTTGCAACAACTCCGTTCCCACCCCGGGTTCGATTCCGTCATCAACCTGGCTGGCGAAGGCATTGCTGACAAACGCTGGTCCGAAGCTCGTAAACAGCAACTCCGGGACAGCCGGATCAACGTCACCGAAACACTCGTGGACGTGATCCGCAGCTGGGAACGGGCTCCCGAGGTCATGGTCTCGGGCTCAGCGGTTGGTTTTTATGGAGACCAGGGCCCGGCCATGGTCACGGAAGAGACCAGCCCGCATGATGAGTTTACCCACCGCCTTTGCCGGGACTGGGAAAATGCCGCCCTCCGCCTTGCCGGCGACGGTGTACGAGTGTGCCTGTCGCGAACAGGTGTTGTGGCCGGCCCGGGGGGCGGCTTTCTGGAACGCATGATACTGCCCTTCAAACTTGGCCTCGGCGGCCGGCTCGGCAGTGGCACGCAGTATATGCCATGGGTCCACCGGGACGATGTTGTCGAAGCCCTGATCTGGATGGTCGAGAACACCAGCGCTTCAGGACCGTTCAACGTGGTCAGCCCCAACCCGGTGACCAACGCCGAATTCACCCGTTGCCTCGGCAGGGTTCTGCACCGCCCCACTGTGTTTCCCGCTCCGGCACCGGTGCTCAAGGTCGCACTGGGGGAAATGGCGTGCCTGCTCCTGACAGGCCAGCAAGCCATTCCGGCAAGACTCACCGGATCAGGATTCCAGTTCCGGTATCCCGAGCTGGAGAAGGCGCTGGCCCATTCTGTGAATCCGGGGGCGGCAAGGTAACAGTAGTCCGAGTATGGACCGGCGCCTCACTGCTGCTGGCAGAGGCCTTCAGCTGGGGCATTCCACCCGTCAACGACTGTAACTTTCTCAAAAAAAGGCGTTGACACTCCCCGGAGCCTTACTTAATATACGCGCCACCTCGACAAGGCAAGGTGTTGAAAACGTTGCGTCCCCTTCGTCTAGTGGCCTAGGACTCCGCCCTTTCACGGCGGCAACAGGGGTTCGAACCCCCTAGGGGACGCCAATTTTCCTGATTTGAGGCTCCGGCAGTCCTTACCTGCCCCGGCCACGTCAAACCGGTTTCTGGCCGTGCTCGACTTCTTTTCTGTCCTCATGTCCGTGCGCCTTCTGATCCTTCATCACGAAGATGCCAACACCCACGAAAAACCCTACCACCAGCAATACAGTTGCGATACCTGCGATAACAACGGCGTCCATATACATTTTTCTTCTCCTTCCGGCAGTAAACTTGATGAAACTCAGATTACGCCCGGCATGCCTGCATGTTATTGATCCAGGTCAACAGAGTACGTGCAGGTTGTATCCGCTTTAATGCTGAATCACAACACATTTCTTTCGATTTTTCCTGCATTTGCAAGGCATTCGAAAGAAACTGCTGCTATAGTCGGAATCAAGGGCAATTCTCCGATCTCCTAACCGGTTTGGGTGGCTGAAGTTTACGACATGCCAAAACTGTCGACGCGTCTCCAAGGTTTTCGCACTGGCTCCCCGCTGTCCTTCAGGCTGCTGGCCTGGATTCTTCTGTTCAGCTCTGCTTTTACCCTGGTAGCCTCGGCCCTGCAGATCTATTCCGATTACCAAAAAGATCTGTCGCAGATTCACGACCGCATGCAGGTTGTCGAAGCCAGCTATGCATCCAGCCTGGCACGGAGCCTCTGGTCTCTGGACCAAAAACTGCTGCAGACCCAGATGGAAGGTATTCTCAGCCTACCCGATGTGATCCACCTGCGACTGCGGATCGACCCGGATTCGGAGCTGGTAATGGGTGACATCCCCCGGGGAGCAAAAACCACGACCCACAGTTTCGGCCTGGTTCACCAGGGCGATGAAATGTTCAGACTGGGCGAGCTTATAATCACAGCGGATCTTGACCGGGTATACGATGAACTGCAGCGCAAAGTAGGGATCATCCTGTTCACCCAGTTCCTGAAGACGTTCTTTGTTTCCATACTGATTATCTGGATCTTCCAGCATTTCGTGGCACGCCACCTGACAACAATGGCCAACTATGCCCGCGACTTTTCACTGAAAACCACTTCGGAACCTCTCACCCTGGACCGTCCGAACACCCCAGCAAACCGTCATGATGAACTCGGGCGGGTTACCGATGCCATCAATCAGATGCGCGAACGGCTTAACGCGGATATGGAGCAGCAGCAAAAAGATGCCGCTGAAATCCGGAAATTTTCCAAGGCCATTGAGCAAAGCCCTTCCTCCGTTCTGATCTGTGACCGGCAGTGGCGTATTGAATTTGCCAACCAGAAATTTACCCAACTAACCGGTTACGACGCCCAATCCATTCTGGGCAAACACCCTGGCGCGCTTGGGGAAAACGACATTGAAAACCGACAAAACCGGCACCTGTGGCAGTCCATTCGACTGCAGGTGCAACGTGTCGGAGTGTGGCAGGGCGAAATAAACAGCGTTCGGCGCAACGGCGAACGGTTCTGGGAACAGCTGATTGTTACCCCCATCAAGGATAAGTCGGGCGGCACTACCGGGCACCTGATCCTTGGCGAAGACATCAGCATCAGAAAACGGTATGAACAGCAACTGCTGCGCCAGGCCAACTACGATATCCTGACCGGCCTGCCCAACCGGATGCTGGCGCTGGATCGCCTGAAGCTGGCGCTGGCCCAGGCGCGACGCGAGAGCACCCTGGTGGGTGTGATGTTCCTCGATCTGGACAACTTCAAGCACATCAACGATACCCTTGGTCACGACGCCGGCGACAATATGCTGATTGAAGCGGCACGCCGGATCTCCAGCTGCCTGCGGGGCACCAGTACGGTTGCCCGCCTCGGTGGCGATGAGTTTCTTGTCATACTGCCTGGCCTGACCGGTCCGGAGGCCTCGTCCCAGGTTGCAGAGCGTATTCTCAAGACATTCGCACCGCCCTACATACTGAATGGCCAGGAAGTATTCGTGACGACAAGTATCGGGATTGCGATCTTCCCGACAGACTCCGACAACAGCGGCACCCTGCTTCAGCACGCCGATGCCGCCATGTACCAGGCCAAGCACAAGGGTAAGAGCTCCTATGCCCATTTCGCCCCGGAAATGACTGAGGTGTCCCACGAGCGTCTGAAGATGGAGTCCAGTCTGCGGCGTGCCCTGGAGCTAAAGGAATTCGAGCTCTACTTCCAGCCCATTGTGGGTACGGATTCCGGCAACCTTTGTGCTGTCGAAGCGCTGCTGCGCTGGAATAACCCCGCACTGGGCATGGTGATGCCGGATCGCTTCATCCCGCTGGCGGAGGAAACCGGCCTGATCACGCCTATCGGCGAGTGGGTTCTCGAGCAGGCCTGCCGGGCGGCGACGGTTTGGAAGCGGTCTACCGGCAGGGACATCGGCATCTCCGTCAATGTCTCCCCCCGCCAGTTCCGGGATCCCGGGTTTACCGAGACCGTGATGCATGCGCTCTCAGCCAGCGGCCTGGCGCCGGAACAGCTGGAACTGGAAATTACCGAACGCCTGATCCTGGACAACTCCATCGAGACCGCGGAAATCCTGCGCCAGCTCGACAAAGCCGGCGTTCGCTTGTCAGTCGACGATTTTGGTACCGGCTACTCTGCGCTCAGCTATCTGAAAAGCTATCCGTTTGATACCCTGAAAATTGACAAGTCCTTTGTCCAGGATGTCATGAAGGAGCCTGAAGATGCCTCCCTTGTCCGGGCGATCATCAACATGGCCCATAGTCTGGGCCTGCAGGTCATCGCTGAAGGAGTGGAGGAAGAAGCACAGACCCATTTCCTGAAAAAGGAAAACTGCGACTTCTCCCAGGGGTATTTCTACAGCCGCCCCCTGCCAGCCCCGGAGTTTGACGCCTGGCTCACCGACAACCATCGGGTATAGATTCAAAACCGCCGGAACCTGATTTCCATGGAAGATACCGTACTTGTCGTTAACTGCGGCAGCTCATCCCTCAAACTTGCACTATTTGACGGCCAGCACCGTAAACTGGCGTCGGCTGTGGCCGAGCGTCTTAATCAGAACGATGCCTTTGCCCGCATTGCCGGCGATAAGGACACCATTCCCCTGAAGCCGGGCACATCGCATAATGCGGCACTTGAGGCAATGGTCAGCGCATTCCGGGATCGTCAGCTGATAACTTCCGTGCCCGCGGCCATCGGCCATCGGGTGGTTCATGGCGGAGAAACCTTCCGCGAAGCGGTCCTTATTGACGAGGGCGTTATCAGTGCCATTGAAGCGTGTGCCGGGCTCGCTCCCCTGCACAACCCGGTTAATCTTTCGGGTATCCGGGCAACCCTCGCGCTGTTTCCCGGTGTCCCTCAGGCGGCGGTTTTCGACACCGCCTTTCACCAGACCCTGCCAAAACATGCATTCCTGTATGCCCTTCCGGAAGCCTGGTATCAGCACTGGGGCGTACGCCGCTATGGATTTCACGGCACCAGCCATGCCTTTATGGCCGCCGAGGCGGCCCGCTTGCTGGCCAGGACACCGGCAACCACGTCTGTCATTTCCGCCCATCTGGGTAATGGTTGCAGCGTTACCGCCATCCGCGATGGCAGCAGCGTGGATACCAGCATGGGCCTGACCCCGCTTGAAGGCCTGGTGATGGGCACCCGGAGTGGAGATGTAGATCCGGGCCTGTTTGACTTTCTGCGCAGCAAGGGCGTTGCGGCCGACGAGGTTCATCGGGTTTTGAACCAGGAAAGCGGCCTGCTGGGTCTGTCCGGGCAGACCAATGATATGCGGTCATTGTGCGAGCTCGCCGACCACGGCCATGAACCCTCCAGAACAGCCATTGATGTTTTCTGCTTCCGTCTGGCCAGGTACATTGGCGCCATGATGGCGTCGCTCCGGCATCTGGATGCCCTGGTATTCACCGGGGGCATCGGCGAGAACAGCGCCCGGGTGAGGCAGGACACCATCAGCCATCTGCACCTCATGGGTTTTGAGCTCAGCGAGGATCTCAACAAACACCATGGCAAATTCAGTGACCGCCGGATTGACAGTGCCGGTTCCCGGTTCCCGGTTCTGGTGATTCCCACCAACGAGGAGCTGGCTATTGCGCGGGAGGCCTCACGGCTTGCCGGCGCGGCGGACCCGGCCTCACCACCACCCGTTACCAGGTAAACGATAATGGCAAAAAGTCTCTTTATTGCACCAACCTCCATGGACTCCGGCCTGACCGCCGTGTGCCTCGGGCTGTTACGCGCCCTTGAACGGGTTGGCGTGAGTGTCGGTTTCTATAAGCCCTTCAGCCAATCCGTCCACCGTGCCGAATCCAGGCACAACGACGGCCAGGATTCATCGGCGGCCTTTGTCCGGACCAGCAGCCACCTGAATCCGCCGGAACCGATTCCTTTAAAGGAAGCCCAGCAACTGCTCAACCGGGGCAAATCCGATTTCCTGCTCGAAACAGTGGTGGGCGAGTATCAGAAGGTCGCCCGAGAGGTGGATGTGGTGATTATCGAAGGGCTGGTACCGGATCGCAGTGAGGCCTATATTGCACGGCTCAATGTGGAGGTTGCCCGCAACCTGGGGTCGGAGGTTATCCTGGTCAGCACACCCAAAACCCTGGATGCCCGACAAATGGATGAGGAGCTGGATTTTTCCTCGCGCCTGTTCGCCAACCCGAGCGATCCCGATGTTATTGGCGTCATCCTCAACAAGGTCGGAGAGCCGGAACAGGCCGGACTTGAACTCCGTTCCAACAGCAACCACCCGGCCCCGGCCACCATTGATTACCGGAGCCAGTGCAAGGTCTTCAGCGAAGGCCGGTTTCGCCTCATTGCCGAGATTCCCTGGCAGCCGGAGCTGCTCGCCCCGCGGGTTTCCGACATCGCCAGGGAGCTCGGGCTGCCCGTGCTGAATGAAGGCCAGATGCACTCCCGGCGGGTTCAGAAGGTTTCGGTGTGTGCAAGGACCATCCGGAACATGACAGAAACACTGAGGCCAGGCACGTTAATGGTAACGCCGGGAGACCGTGAAGACATTGTGGTCACCACAGCAGTTGCCGCGCTAAATGGTGTTCCACTGGCGGGATTGATGCTCACCGGCGGATTCATGCCGGACCAACGGGTGATAGATCTGTGCCACCGGGCCCTGGATACCGGCCTGCCGGTTCTCGGTTCCGATGCCAACACCTATGAGACGGCCCGCATGCTGGCTAACCTGTCTTCCGCCATCCCCATCGATGATCCGGACCGCATCGAAAAGGCCATGGAATCGGTTGCGACCCGAATAGACACAGACTGGCTGCAGCAGCACCTCAAGGTCGAACGCCAGAGCCGGCTTTCTCCCCCGGCTTTCCGGTATCAGCTTTCAGAACGCGCCCGCACTGCCAATAAACGAATTGTCCTGCCGGAGGGCTGCGAGCCACGAACCGTTCAGGCGGCCATCATATGTCACCAGCGTAAGCTGGCCCGGTGTGCCCTGATTGGGAACGCGTCCGAGATTCGCCGGGTTGCCGCTTCCCAGGATCTGAAGTTGCCGGAAGATATCGAGATCATTGATCCTTCCGATGTGCGTGAGCGCTATATCGAGCCGATGGTGGAACTGCGTAAACACAAGGGGCTTACCCCGGACATGGCCGAAGCCATGCTTGAGGACAACGTTGTCCTGGGGACCATGATGGTGGCTCTGGATGAAGCCGATGGGCTGGTGTCAGGCGCCATTCATACCACCGCCAACACGGTTCGCCCTGCCCTGCAACTGATCAAAACCCACGACCAGGCGAAGGTCGTGTCATCCGTGTTTTTCATGTTGCTTCCTCAGCAGGTGGTGGTTTACGGCGACTGCGCCATTAACCCCGACCCGAATGCCGAGGAGTTGGCCGACATTGCCATTCAGAGTGCGGAATCAGCCGAAGCCTTCGGCATTGAGCCTCTGGTGGCAATGATCAGCTACAGTACCGGTGAATCGGGGAGCGGTCAGGATGTCGACAAGGTAAGGGAAGCCACCCGTATTGCCCGCAAGCGCAGGCCGGATCTGCTGATTGACGGGCCCTTGCAGTACGACGCCGCAGCGATAGAGAGCGTCGCCAGGAGCAAGGCCCCTGACAGCAAGGTGGCGGGCAGGGCCACGGTGTTTGTATTCCCCGATTTGAACACCGGGAACACCACCTATAAAGCGGTTCAGCGCAGCGCCAATGTCGTCAGTATCGGCCCGATGCTGCAGGGTCTCCGGAAACCGGTCAACGATCTCTCCAGGGGTGCGCTGGTCGAAGACATCGTCTTTACCATCGCGCTCACTGCGGTCCAGGCCAAACAGGTTGAAAACGCCGGGCTCAGCGAAAGCTGAGGTTATACCCCGGAATCAGCGCTTGAGGCTTTTCTGGCGCTTTTTCTTCGGGCTGGGCCCCTGTTTCCGGTCGTTATCCTTTTTCACCTTCTGGCGCGGCGTCAGCCGATCAACCTTGCTGGCAAACGGGTTTTCCCCGGCCCGGAATTCAAACCGGATGGGCGACCCGATAACGTTCAGCACCTTGCGGAAGGTGTTCTCAAGATAACGCTTGTAAGAGCCGGGCAGCGCATCCACCTGATTGCCGTGAACAACAATGACCGGCGGATTCGAGCCACCCTGGTGGGCGTAACGGAGCTTGATTCGCCGCCCCTGCACCATCGGTGGCTGATGCTGGGCGACGGCGTCCTGCAAGATTGCCGTCAGGCGATTGGTTGGCCACTTGGCCATGGCAGAGTCGTAGCAGGCTTCGACCGATTCGTACATAACGCCAACGCCGGACCCGTGAAGTGCAGAGATGTAGTGCTTGTCGGCGTAATCGAGAAAATCGAGGCGACGCTTGACCTGCTCCTTCACACTGGCCCGGTCTTCGGGGTCCATTCCATCCCATTTGTTCACCGCGATGACCAGTGAGCGGCCCGCATCCAGAACAAAGCCGACCAGGTGCAAATCCTGATCCACCAGTCCCTGCCGGGCATCAATCACCAGAATCACGACATGGGCATCATCAATTGCCTGCAGTGTTTTGATAATGGAAAACTTCTCGACCGCTTCGCTGACATTCTTACGGCGGCGAACACCGGCGGTGTCAATCAGCGTGTACTGTTTGCCCTGGCGCTCGTAGGGGACGTACACGCTGTCCCGGGTTGTGCCCGGCATGTCGAAAACGACCACCCGGTCCTCGCCAAGCATGCGGTTCACAAGGGTCGACTTGCCCACATTCGGGCGCCCCACCACGCCAATGCGAATACCTGGATATCGATCTGCCCGGTCCTCTTCTTCCCGATCTTCCTCGGAGGGCAAGAGAATCTCCAGCATTGACCGGATACCCCGGTTATGGGAGGCGGCAATCAGGAAGGTGGATGCGAAGCCCAGGCTGTAAAAGTCTGCTGCTGCGATATCCGGGTCCTGACCATCGGTCTTGTTCACGACCAGGTGGGCCTGCTTGCCAGAACGGCGCATATGATCAGCAATGAGTTCATCGCCCGCTGTCAGCCCGGCACGGCCATCCACCAGGAACAGAACAATGTCGGCTTCTTCCACGGCCTGCATGGACTGCCGTGCCATCTCAAGATCCAGCCCCTGTTCGTCTCCGGTGAGACCACCAGTATCAATAACAATGAAGCGCTGGCCCTCGTAGCTGCCCTCGCCGTATTTGCGATCTCGGGTGAGGCCGGGGAAGTCGGCAACCAGGGCATCCCTGGAACGGGTCATCTGGTTGAACAAAGTCGATTTGCCAACGTTAGGACGTCCGACAAGGGCAATTACTGGGGTCATAATAGGTGATTAATCCTGCGGCTGAACCTGGAATACGGCCATCTTTCCGCTGTTGCCGAATACCAGCAGGTTACCATTGGCCAGCCGCTGGACCGGTACGCGGATACCCTCATCATCGAACTCAAGCTGCCCGACCAGGCTGCCATCTTCACGATCAAGGGCGTGCAGATAGCCTTGATAGTCACCGACCACCAGATAGCCTTCGTAGACCATTGGCTGGGTCAGCTGGCGCCACGCCAGACGATCCTGCATCCAGAGTTCCTTCCTGTCCGAGCCGCGAAGGGCAACCAGTTCGCCATTTGCCGATGCAAGGTATATGTCACCCCCGGCTATCATGGGCGAATACAGGCTGGACGCTTTGCGGCTCCATATTTCCTGCCCCGTGCGGATATCAACCAGCGCAAGCTTGCCCTGGTAGCCTACCACCAACACAGCCGTGTCGATCACTAATGGCTGGCCCGCTACATCAACCAGTCGCTCAAGCTCGGTACGCCCTTCCGGCTGACCGACCTCATATTGCCACAGGGGCTGGCCCGAATCCGCAGCCAGCGCCATCAGCTTGCCGCTGGCAAATGAGGCGATGACCATATCAGCACCCACCAGGGGTGCCGCGGCCGCCCTGATCGAAAGCACCGGAACCGAACCATCATACTGCCAGCGCTTTTCCCCATCCGCGGCATTGAAACCCAGTACCTGGCCACTAATCGTCTGGGCGACCACCAGTGCACCATTTGACTGGGGCGCAGAGAGCACTTCAGTCGGCAGTGACCGCCGCCAGACTTCAGAGCCATTCTCTCGGGAAAGTGCGACCAGTTCAGCATTCCGAGTGGTAAGGTAAAGATGTTTACCGTCGCCCCCAAGGCCGGAAAAAACCCGATCCTCCAATTCGGTTTCCCAGATTACGTTGCCGGATTCAGGGTCAACAGCGTAAAGCCCGCCGTCTGCCGAGGCAGCGAAAATCCGGTCACCGGCATTGAGGGGCGCAAGGTAGAGAAAATCGCCATCGTGTCCGTTCCCGACCGACAGGCGCCAAACCCTTTTAAACTCGGCGGACGCTTCAATGTCGGGCACCGGAGCGGGCTGCTCAAAGGTATCAGTGGTGCTGCAGCCGGACAGCCCGGCAAAAACCATCAACCCCAGGAGCAGCCCTCGACTCAGCAACCTGTTGCGAAAAGCCGGCATCAGGCGTCCTCCCCGACACCAAGGTCAGCCAGTTTCATTTCCAATACACCGCTACGCCCCTGCTGGCCCTGTTCGCGGGCGGCAAGATAGGCCTCCCGAGCCCCCTCGAGGTTGCCCTGCGCCAGAAGAATATCACCACGAAGTTCGGAGTAAATGGCGTCGAAAGCGTCGGCACTGCCCGCGGCATCAATTGTTGAAAGGGCTTCATCGTACTGGCCGGCGGAAAACTGGGCGCGGGCTAGACGATTCCGGACAACCAGCGCCAGAGCCTTGTTTTCGCCGGTTTTCTCCAGTGCCCATTTGAGAGAGTCCATGGCCGCCTGGGCATCCGCTGCTTCCATCAGCTGCTGGCGGGCAAGGATCAGATTGCCATATACCGCATAGACGCTCTCCGGATAGTCTTCCCGCAGTGTTTTTGCCACGAAGGCAACGGTTTCGCCGCGGGTTTCATCGGCCTGGTTGCTGAAAGCATTGAGAAGGCTGGCGAATTGGTTCGCCGCTTCGGCCCGCTGCTGCGCCTGGTAGTTTTGCCAGGCCTGCCAGCCAAAGACGATGGCCAGTGCGGCACCAATACCGAGAAGCAGGGAGCTGCCATTTCTCTTCCACCAGTCCTTGATCGCCTGGATCTGTTCTTCTTCGGTGCGCAACTCAGCCATGGGGACTCCTGTAGTCGTATTTTTTGCCGTTATATCGTGGATTTTTATCAGATTCAGCTGGCCAGGGCCTTCGCCAGTGCGGAGGCAAGTTCGTCCTGGGCAATCTCGGCCTGGGGTTCATCGGCCCGCATGGGCTTCAGCCCGGCGGTGCCGTTGGCAATCTCGTTCTCACCGAGAATCACCGTGTACTTCGCACCACTGCGATCGGCTTTTTTCATCTGGCTCTTGAAGCTGCCGCCACCGCAATGGGAGACAATCACTCTGCCTGGCAATGCCGCTCTCAGTTTTTCAGCGAGCACCAACGCCGGCGCCAGCACCCCGTCACCCATTGCCGTAACGTAGACATCCGCCTCGCTGTTCACGTAGCAGGGAACCAGGCCCAGCGTTTCAACAAGGAGAATAAGCCGCTCGAGGCCCATTGCAAAGCCAACCGCAACGGTTGGCTTTCCGCCAAGCTGCTCAACCAGACCATCATACCGGCCCCCGGCACACACGGTACCCTGGGCGCCAAGGCTGTCGGTAATCCATTCGAACACCGTCTTACCGTAGTAATCGAGGCCCCGAACCAGCGCAGGATTAACGGAATAACCGACACCCGCTGCATCCAACAACGCTTTCAGACGCTCAAAGTGATCCCGGGATTCGTCGTCGAGGAAATCGTCCAGGCTTGGCGCACCCTCAAGGATCTTGCGGGTGGCCGGATCCTTGCTATCGAGAATACGCAGCGGGTTGGTATCCAGCCGCCGCTGGCTGTCCGCATCCAGTTCGGCCCTGAACTGCCCGAGGTAGTCCACCAGCGCCGAACGATAGACCCTGCGGGATTCGGACGTGCCGATGGAATTGATTTCAAGGCGCGTGTGCCCGGCCAGACCCAGTTCTTTCCAGAGCCTGGCCGTCAGAATCAGCAACTCGGCATCAATATCCGGACCGCTCATACCAAAACATTCCACCCCAATCTGGTGGAACTGGCGATACCGGCCTTTCTGGGGTCGTTCGTGCCGGAACATGGGCCCGGTGTACCAGAGCCGCCGGGTCTGGTTAAACAGCAGGCCATGTTGTTCCGCTGCCCGCACGCAACCCGCTGTGCCCTCCGGGCGCAGGGTCAGACTGTCCCCATTGCGGTCCTCGAAAGTGTACATTTCCTTTTCGACGATGTCCGTTACTTCACCGATGGACCGCCTGAACAGGTCCGTCTGCTCAACGATAGGCATACGGATTTCCTGGTAGCCATACTGGGCCAATACGTTACGCACCGTGGATTCCACAAACTGCCATACGGGTGTCTGTTCCGGCAGGATATCGTTCATCCCGCGAATTGCCTGAATCTTTGCCAATTTAAACCCTTAACTCTGCCTGGGTGGTGTTGCCTGGAAACGCAAACGGATCAATCGTCGGAACGGGCAATAACCAACTCTTCCCGCGCCTTGCGACGGGCCACTTCTTCGCGAATCAGACGTTCCAGATCGTCGGTCAGTGTGGCGTTCTCCAACTTCTGGCTGGGCTTGCCCGCCATGTAAAACAGGTTTTTCGGGCTTCCGCCGGTCAGGCCGATGTCGGCTATCTTAGCCTCTCCGGGGCCGTTAACAATACAGCCGATAATCGCCACATCCAGTGACGTGTTTACATCCTCAAGCCGCGCCTCCAGATCGTTCATGGTCTGGATCACATCAAAGTTCTGGCGGGAACAACTGGGGCAGGCAATAAAGTTGATGCCCCGGCTACGCAGACGGAGGCTTTTGAGAATATCGAAACCAACCTTGATTTCCTGGACCGGGTCAGCCGCCAGTGACACACGGATGGTGTCGCCGATCCCATCCATCAGCAGCATACCCAGGCCGATGGAGGATTTTACCGTTCCTGAACGGAAACCGCCGGCCTCGGTGATACCCAGGTGAAGCGGCTGCTCGATCTGGGCAGCGATTTTTCGATACGCAGCCACGGTCATGAACACTTCCGATGCTTTCAGGCTGACCTTGAAGTCCTGGAAATCGTGACGATCCAGGATATCGATGTGGCGCATGGCCGATTCAACCAGCGCGTCCGCCGTTGGCTCTCCGTATTTACGCTGCAGCGACTTCTCGAGGGAACCGGCATTGACACCGATACGGATCGGAATATTTCCGTCCCGGGCCGCGCTGATAACTGCACTGACACGGTCATCACGGCCGATATTGCCCGGGTTGATACGCAGGCAATCCACGCCAAGCTCCGCAACTCGCAACGCGATCTTGTAATCGAAGTGGATGTCGGCCACCAATGGCAGCGATACCTGCTCACGAATCCTGCCGAACGCCTCGGCGGCGTCCATGGACGGCACCGAGACCCTGACAATATCCGCACCCGCCTCCTGCAACGCCCGGATCTGGCCAACCGTGGCCTCAACATCACAGGTGTTGGTGTTGGTCATGCTTTGCACCGCAATCGGAGCATCACCACCCACAGGAACATTGCCCACCATGATCTGGCGGGATTTGCGTCTGATAATCGGGGAATCCTGTTTCATGTCTTGCTGACCGGTATGGAAAATGTGATCAAATTTCAGATTGTCAGGGAAAACTCTGACCGGTTGTTGACGGAACGATAGTCACCCAGATCCAGCGGTTCACCCTGGAAACGGATGGATTCAACGGCATCAACGGCACCGATGACAACCCTGAGCGGTGCCTGACCGGAAACATCAATCTCGTCTCCGTTACGCAGAAGGGCATTCACCAGCCGCTTCCCGGTCGCATCGCTTACCTGGACCCAGCAGTCATCGATGAAACTGATCTGAAGCCGGACAATGTCAGTGGCCTCCGCCAGCCCGGAGCGGTTTTCCAGAGCCGGATCCGGAGTTTCTACAACCGCCGGAATCTGTTCCGTCAGAGGTCCGGGGGACGTGTCCTCAGCGACCGGATTCTCAACATTCGGTTCCTCTGAAGTGCCCAGGTTACCTGATTCCGCAAGAGCGCCTGGCAACACTGACTGCCCTGAGACGGCACCTTCTCCGGAATCCGGGACTGCCAGCACGTCTGCCGGATCGGATGCCCCTGACTGTACCCCGCCCGCTTCAGGTTCGGGCACCAGCAAAGCAAACGCCAGGTAACCGGCGATGCCCAGAATCGCCAGGAAAATAAGGGTCTTGGCGAGTTGACGTTTTCTGCGTCTGCGGCGCTCAATGTCCACCAGCGGGTTGGCCTCGTGCTCCTGCTCACGCTGTTGACGGATCGGTTCCAGTTCCTGGTCAAGATCCGCTATCACTGCGTCGGCATCCAGCCCTACCTGCTTCGCATAGGTCCTGACATACCCCTTGAGAAAGAGTTCACTGTCAATCTGGCTGTAATTCCCGGACTCGATAGCCTGGATCACCGACGGTCGCAAATGCTGCGCACCGGCCACGTCGCTGACACTTAAACCGGACGCTTCTCTTGCTTTCTGAAGCTGCCGCCCCACTGGCTCTCTCATCGCTGGCTGTGAATTCTCATCAGTTGCCATTAGAAATCAGCACCTTATATTGTTGATATTCCACTGACTCCGGAAAATTGTTCCTGAGCTGAAGCGCCAGACTCCCTTCCTGGTCACCGTTGTTGAAATAACGGGCAATACGGATTCCGGTGAAAAGACTCTCTGCTGAATGGACGAGACGTGGGTTCCGCTGCATCATGGATGTCAGCCTTGAGTAATATCCGGCGGCGCTTTCATAGTTGCCCACCTCAACAGACACCCGGGCAAGCGCCAGGAGCGGGCGCGCATCGCCTCTCATTAACTCCACCGCCCGCCGGTAGGAAGTCGTCGCTGCTTCCAGTTCACCCAGCCTTTCCTGAGTCATGCCCAGGTTAAAAAACACTGAGCCCCGATCATCATACCCGGTATCCCTTGACGCTGCGTGAAACTGATCGCTGGCGTCGTCCATCCGCCCCTGAGCAAAGAGAAAAGCACCGTAATAGACCCGTGCGCGTGTGTACCCCGGATCCTCGGAGATGGACTTTCTGAAATTCTGTTCTGCCAGCTCGGGCTCGCCCTCGGCGTTGTATATGAGCCCCATCGCGGCCCTTGCGCTGGCGTCGTCCGCGTCAAGCTTGAGGGCCCGGTCGAGGTGGTGGCGGGCCCGCTCAAGATTGCCTTGCCCGAGGTAGGCAGTGGCGAGCTTTACATAATTATCAACCGCTTTCTGGCGATCTGCTTCCCGGGAGAACCGACTGTCCGTGGTAGTGACACAGCCTGTGACAAGCAGGGTGCACAGCATAACGGCCAACACTGAAAAACGTCGGTTTGCTGGTTTGTTTGTCACAGTCTCCCCTTCCTCGATTGGGCTGCTTCAGGTTCGGGACTCAGGGATTAGCCTGCTGAACCTGGATGTACCGCTGGCTCCGGCGTGTTCTGTCTTCAACCCTTCCCACAAGCTGTCCACATGCGGCATCGATGTCATCACCGCGGGTGGTTCTGATTGTCGCGATATAGCCGGCCTCATTGAGGATGGTCTGGAACCGACGGGTCGCGTTCATGCTCGGCCGGCGAAAATCACTCTCCGGAAACGGGTTAAATGGTATCAGATTGATCTTGCATGGCAGATCCCGTAACAACACCACAAGCTCCCGCGCGTGTTCCGGCTGATCGTTCATTCCCTCAATCACCGTGTACTCGATGGTCACCTTACGCTTGTCCGGTAACCGGGCAAAGTACCGCCTGGTGGCAGCCAGCAATTCCGCAATCGGGTACTTTTTGTTCAGCGGAACCAGCTTGTTACGCAGTTCATCATTCGGGGCGTGCAACGAAATGGCCAATGAAACATCGGTAACTTCCGACAGGCGGTCCAGCGCGGGAACAACGCCAGAGGTACTGAGGGTTACCCGACGCTTGGAAATCCCGTAGGCCAGATCTTCCATCATCAGGTTCATGGCATCGACAACGTTGTCGAAGTTGAGCAGGGGTTCCCCCATGCCCATCATCACAACGTTGGTGATCGGCCGGTCCGGGCCCGGCTCGAACGGCATGAAGGCTTTACGGGCCACCCACACCTGGCCAATGACTTCCGCCGCCGTGAGGTTACGGTTAAAACCTCGCTTGCCGGTGGAACAGAAAGTACAGTCCAGACTGCAACCGATCTGGGAAGAAACGCAAAGCGTGCCGCGCTCTCCATCCGGTATCAGAACGGTCTCAACACTGTTGCCGTTGTCCATACGCATCACCCACTTGCGGGTGCCGTCTTTGGACGTCTCGTCGTAAACTACTTCAGGACCGCGGATTTCTGCGACTTCTTTCAGCTTTTCCCGTAACGCCTTGCTCATATTGGTCATTTGATCGAAGTCATCAGCGCCACGCTGATGAATCCACTGCAAAACCTGAGTGGCACGAAAACGCTTCTCCCCCAGGGATTCAAAGAAAGCCTCGAGTTTTGCTTTCGGCATCCCCAGAAGATTGGTTTTTTCAGCGGCCGCTGTCATTTCATAACCTTGATCAGATAACCCATTCGGAGGCGAGCGGATGGCCGCCTCCGAGCAATTCATCAACCCCGCGGGCAGATTTCGTTGTCATTAAAGAAATAAGCGATTTCGCGCTCGGCAGAAGCCGCAGAATCGGAGCCGTGAACGGCATTGGCATCGATGGAAGAGGCGAAATCGGCACGGATGGTACCGGCTTCCGCTTCCTTCGGGTTGGTCGCACCCATCAGATCACGGTTCTTCAGGACGGCACCTTCGCCCTCCAGGGCCTGCACAACAACCGGACCCGAGGTCATGAAGGCAACCAGATCGTTAAAGAACGGGCGCTCTTTGTGCTCTGCGTAGAACCCTTCTGCCTGCTCCTGGGTCAGATGCATCATCTTGGCCGCAACAATGCTCAGGCCGCCTTTTTCAAAACGGCTGTAAATTTCGCCGATCACGTTTTTTGCTACCGCATCGGGCTTGATAATGGAGAGCGTGCGCTCAGTTGCCATGGTCTTTCTCCAGTTTGTTTATGATGAAAATTCTGGCCTGCGATTATACGCAGTCCGGGGCAAACTTCCTACCGCACTGCGCGGAGGCGGCTAACAACATCAACAATTTGCGAACTGGCAAAAGCGACGTCCTCTTCCGTGGTAAAGCGGCCAAAGGAAAAACGCAGTGCGCGATGGGCCTGCTCATCGTTCAGGCCAATGCCACGAAGCACGTAGGAGGGTTCTATTGTGGCCGAAGCACAGGCCGATCCGGAGGAAACGGCCAGATCCCGCAAGCCCAGCATCAGGGATTCCGCCTCTACACCGTCGAACGACAGGTTCACAATGCCAGGTACACGCCGGGACTCGCTCCCATTCAAACTGACACCCTCGAGGGACCCCAGACCCGCCAGGAATGATTGGCGCAGTGTTTCCAGCTTTCGGACTTCATCCTCAAGCCCGGACTGGGCAATCGAAAACGCCTTCCCCATTCCGACAATCTGATGAGTTGGCAGGGTTCCGGAGCGCATTCCTCGCTCATGGCCACCGCCATGGATCTGGGCCTCGATACGAACATCCGGAGAGCGCCTGACATAAAGGGCCCCCACGCCCTTGGGCCCGTATACCTTGTGCCCGGAGAGTGCCAGCAGGTCGACGGGCATCGACGCAACGTCGACCGCCATTTTGCCCGCCGCCTGGGCAGCATCGACATGAAACAGCACGCCCCGCTGCCGTAACTCGGAGCCGATAGCCGCGATGTCCGTGACAGTTCCCAGTTCGTTGTTCACCAGCATGAGGCTGACCAGCGCGGTGTTGTCCCTGAGCGCATCCACCACCTGCTGACAGTTGATGCTGCCATCCGGCGCGGGGTCCAGCCAGGTCACTTCCGTGCCATGCTGTTCCAGCCACTTGCAGGTATCGAGAACCGCCTTGTGCTCGATTTTCGACGTTACAATGTGGGCATCCTGGCGGCCGGCAACAGCCCCCTTGATCGCCAGGTTATCCGATTCCGTGGCACCGGAGGTCCAGACGATTTCCCGGGGATCGGCGTGAATCAGGCTGGCAACCTGCTTTCGCGACGACTCAACCGCCGCTTCCGCTTGCCAGCCAAAGGCGTGGGAACGGGAAGCGGGATTGCCAAACACACCATCCGGCGTCAGGTACTTCAGCATTTCATCGGCGACAGAAGGATCAACGGGCGTCGTGGCCGCGTAGTCCAGATATACGGGCTTTTTCATGGTTTCCAGGAGTTTGTTGGTGGTCAGGCCGGCGCCTGGTCAGACAGGCGTTCGGTATTGATCGTTTCAGAACCGCCGTCAGACTGACGGCGGTTCTGCCGGTCCGCAACCTGGCGGATTTCATGCTTTCTCATCAGGTCTCCGAGACTGATCTCGGCGAGAAACTGATGAATCTGATCACTCAGATCAGACCAGAGATGGTGGGTCAGGCATTTCTCGCCGTTCTGGCAATCGCCCTTGTTGCCGCACCGTGTGGTATCCAGTGATTCACTGACGGCATCGACAACTTCGGCAATATAGACATCAGCCGCCGGGCGACTGAGCCGATAGCCGCCACCAGGACCACGAATACTGGTAACCAGTTTCTGGCGGCGGAGACGGGAAAAAAGCTGTTCCAGGTAGGACAGAGAGATTTCCTGGCGGGCCGAAATGTCGGCAAGACTCACCGGCCCCTGGTCTCCATGCAGAGCCAGATCAAGCATTGCCGTGACGGCATAGCGGCCTTTGGTGGTCAACTTCATAATGTCAGCCCCGTGACGGGAACGAATCTCGAAACGCAGGGACGAGTATGAATTGACCCACTAAACCAGTCAAGTATTCAGTTCTGGGTGTCACTTTCATCGCGAACGCAGTCAAAATCCTCTTCATGCAGCGGTGGCAGCTCCCCGTTCTGGTATTCACTGTTTACCTTGCGGAGGGCCTTGCACATGTTTTCGATACGGTCATCCACCGCGTGCATGTGGTCGAGCAGCGACCGCATGGCCCGGGCAACGGGATCCGGCATCTCCTCGGTAACCCCGTAGGCATCGAAGCCCATGCGCTCTTCCATTTCCTTGCGGCGAACATCGTCCTCGTTGTGGCTTTTAACAATAACGCGGCCGGGAATACCAACCACCGTTGCCCCGGCAGGGACCGCCTTGGTAACCACAGAATTGGAGCCGATTTTGGCACCCTCACCCACTTCGAAGGGCCCGAGGATCTTGGCTCCGGCGCCAACCACCACACTGTTGCCAATGGTAGGATGGCGCTTACCCTTGTTCCAGCTGGTTCCTCCGAGCGTAACGCCCTGATAGAGCGTTACGTCGTCGCCTATTACGGTGGTTTCGCCAATCACCACGCCCATGCCATGGTCGATAAAAAAGCGACGTCCGATCATTGCCCCGGGGTGAATTTCAATGCCAGTCAGCCAGCGAGCGATGGTCGAAATGGTCCGTGCCAGCCACTTAAGCCCGAGACTCCACAGCCAGTGCGAAAAGCGATGAAAAAGCAGCGCATGCAAACCGGGGTAGTTGGTAAGCACCTCAAAGGTGTTCCGGGCTGCGGGGTCCCGATGAAAAACGCTATTTATGTCTTCCCGCAAACGCTCAAACATGGCCATTGTCCTGTCCCGTCGCCGTGCTGCCGGCCTCCGCTGGTTTACTGTTGTCCCGGGTGCCCGCCGCCTTCTGTACGGCAGTGAGAATGCCCCGGAGAATATTGGTCTCCATCTGATCAAGTCTGGCTCGCTGAAACAGTCGCCGCAAGCGGGTCATCAATTGCCTCGGGTTCTCGCGTCGATGAAAATCCACATCAATCAGCATCTGCTCAAGGTGCCGGAAAAACCCTTCCACATCCTCCACTCTGGCCGGCGACACGTCCCAACCCTCGTCCCCGGGCCGGGTCATCGACTTCAGGGATGGGCTCCCTGCCCCACCGTCAAGGCTGCGCAGGTAATACATTCGTAATTCATAGCACATCACCTGCACGGCCATGGCCAGATTCAGGGAGCTGTAATCCGGATTGGAGGGTATGTGGATGTGATAATGGCAGCGCTGCAACTCATCGTTGCTCAGGCCATGGCTCTCCCGGCCGAACACCAGGGCTACCGGCCCGCCTTCCGCGTGCCCGGCGGCGGCAGCGGCTGCTTCTGGCGGCGCGCAAACCGGCCAGGGCACCTTTCGGCCCCGGGCGCTTGTTCCCATCACCAGAACACAATCCGCCAGCGCCTCATCCAGCGAGGAAACCACCTGCGCATGATCGAGAACATCGGATGCACCCGCTGCACGGGCATAGGAGGCCTCGTCTGGAAAAGCGCACGGATTAACCAGCCAGAGATTACCCAATCCCATATTCTTCATGGCCCGGGCGACAGCACCAATGTTGCCCGAATGGGATGTTTCCACCAGAACAATCCGGATCTGACCCTGAAATGTCTCCGTCCCTTCCTGTGGAAGTGCGCTTTTGTGCATTATCATCAGGCCCAAGGTTGTTGATCAGGGCGGCAATGATATCAGAAACCACCGGCACCCTGCTCCTCCGGAGAACCCGTAACCTATGGTTATCCGTGCTATTGCAGAGTCAAAAAACATACAAGCGGGGTGATCTTTTGCTATCATACGCGGCCTTCACACACCCGGATAATGAACACTCAGATGCAACCAGCGATTAAAATGGCCCTGCGCGTCGCGCGTCAGGGGTCCGATTATCTGAAAGCCCATTTCGAGCGCCAGGAACCCACCGGCAAAGACGACTCAGAACGCCGTCTCCAACTGGAGCGGGTTGAGCAGTCAATATACGACAATTTTGCCGAGCAGCTCGAAAAAGCCTACAAGGACCACAGCATCGCCGCCCTGAATGAAGCGAGTGCCGGCACCAGCGAGAAAAGCTGGCATGTTTTCCCGGTTCTGGGCCGTGAAAACTTTCTCAGGGGCATCCCTGAATTTGCCCTGGCCCTTGCCCAGAAAAAGAATAACCGTGTTGAAAACCTGCTTCTGGTGAACCCCGTCACCGGCGAGGAATACTCTGCCAGCCGGGGCCATGGCGCCGCCCTGAACAGCCGTCGCGTGCGCACGTCGGAAATCCGGCAGGCGGGACAAGCCGCCATCGCCACCAACCTGCTCGACCAGGCACGCAAGAGCGAAGACCCTCTGCTCTGGGGTGAAATGGCCGCCGTTCTTGCGCGGGATTCCGGCATGTTCCGAACTTCCGGCTGTGTGGTGCTCGATATCGCCCGTGTATCGGCCGGGCTTATGGACGCCGCAATCATTTTCCGTCCGGAAGCCGCGGAACTCGATCTTGGTGTCACACTGGCGATGGAATCCGGCGCGCTGACTGGCGATTTCTCGGGCAACCCGTCCACCGGAAACGCACGCCAACTGGTGGTAGCCAATCCAAAACTGTTCCGCGACGTCCTGAAGGTGCTTCACCCCTTCCGGGGTCGTTTACCCCGCTAAGACTTCAGAATCCTCCTGACACAAAAAACCGCCAACGTCATATTGGCGGTTTTTTGTGTCTGTTAAGGACGCAAAAGCACCTACATCCGGTTCAGCCACTCCGGCGGCTGCTCTTCCTCATCCGCATCCGCAGCACCTTCTTTCGGCGGCATGATCAGGTCTTCACGGGAAACCCCCATCACCATCAGGAGGTTCGCGGATACATAGATCGACGAGTAGGTACCAACCACCACCCCGATAATCAGGGCAAGCGCGAAGTTATTGATCGCTTCCCCCCCCCAAAAGTACAGCGCAAGCAATACCACCAGGGTAGTCCCGGAGGTATTGATTGTCCGGCTAATGGTCTGGTGAATGGACTGATTGATGACATCCCAGGGCTCACCAACCCGCATCTTCCGGAAGTTCTCGCGAATACGGTCAGCGACAACAATGGTGTCGTTCAGAGAATAGCCGATGACCGCCAAAAGTGCCGCCAGAACGGTAAGATCAAACGTCCACTGAAACAGTGCGAACACGCCAAGCACAATAATAACATCGTGAGCCAGTGGCAAGACCGATGCGATACCGAACTTGAACTGAAAGCGCATGCCCACATAAATCAGCACCACCGCCAGCGCGATCAGCAATCCCAGACCGCTGTCCTCTTTGAGCTGCTTGCCCACCTGAGAGCCGACGAACTCGGAACTGATCAGTTCAAGCTCAACTCCGCCAGCTTCGAGCGTACGGGTAACTGCAGGGGCAAGCTTATCGTTGCCAGCCTCAGCCATCCGTACCAGAACAAGGGTGTCCGCGCCGAAATTCTGTACGGAAAACTGTTCATAACCCGCGGCGTCCAGCCGGGAGCGTATGTCATCGAGCTGCGGCGCCTCCGCATATTCGAACTCGACCGATGTGCCGCCGGTGAAGTCCATGCCGAAGTTCAGACCACGGGTAGCCAGCAGGGCAACGGACACCAGGACAAGTATAATCGAGACGACGGAAGCGATCTTCCGGAACCCCATGAAATCAAACGGTTGTTTCTGATCTTCAGACATTGGCGAGCTTTCCTCCGATCGACAGGTTCTCGACCTTGCGGCCACCATAAACCAGGTTAACGATGCCGCGGCTGACCATCAGGCCCGAGAACATCGACGTCAGGATTCCGATGCTCAGCGTTACCGCAAACCCTTTCACCGGCCCGGAGCCCATGGCAAAGAGAATCACGGCAACCAGCAAGGTGGTGATGTTGGCATCAAAAATGGAAACGAAGGCCCGGGAGTAACCGGCGTTGATCGCGGTCTGGGGCGGAGCGCCGGCCTTCAGCTCCTCTTTTATCCGCTCAAAGATAAGGACATTGGCATCCACCGCCATACCCACAGTCAGAACGATACCGGCAATGCCGGGCAAGGTCAGTGTCGCGGAAAGGATCGACATGCACGCCACCAGAAGCATCAGGTTCAGTGTCAGTGCAATATTCGCGACCACACCGAATCCACGGTAGTAGGCCAGCATGTAAAGCAACACCAGCCCGAAGCCAAGGGCAACGGACATCACGCCGGCATCAATGTTCTTCTGGCCGAGGCTGGGGCCAATGGTCCTTTCCTGAACAAAGTACATCGGAGCGGCCAGGGCACCAGCACGCAACAGCAGCGCCAGTTCGGCCGCCTCCGGGATGGAATCGAGACCGGTTATCCGGAAACTGCTGCCCAGGGCGGATTGTACGGTGGCAAGGCTGATAATGCCCTTTTCAACGACGCGGTTTTCCACTTCCCGAGGCTCACCATCGACCATGCGGGTTTCGGTTTCGGTGCGATACTCGATGAAAAGCACCGCCATCCTCCGGCCAATCGCATTGCGGGTGGCCCGGTTCATCAGATCACCCCCAACAGAGTCCATGGTGATATTGACCTGGGGCTGACCATTCTCATCAAAGGCCTGCTGGGCATTGGCTACATTATTACCAGTGGCAATCACCTCCTGCTCGAGGCGGGCGGTGCGCTGGGGCTGGTCCCGGAAACTGAACTCCTCGGTTTCGCCGCTCGACGCGTCCTGGCGGGCTTCCATACGGAACTCAAGGTTCGCCGTGGCACCGAGCACACGCTTGGCCTGGGCGGTATCCTGCACGCCGGGGAGCTCAACGATAATTCGGTCGGCACCCTGCTGTTGCACCAGGGGTTCGGCTACGCCCAACTCGTTTACCCGGTTACGGATGGTTGTAAGGTTCTGTTCCAGGGCATAATCCTGAATCGCTGTCACTTCCGCTTCCGACAGGGTCAGTACGAGAAGGAACTCATCACCTTTTCTCTGCTCGTCCAGAAGGAACTCGTTGTACTGGTCACGAACCAGATCGAAGGCTTTGGTCCGGGATGGCTCATCCCGGAAGCTGAGAACAATCTCCCGGTTATCCTGAACGTCTCCGCCGCGGTAGCGGATCCGACCTTCCCGCAATTCCCGTTTGATCTGGCCGGACATGGCTTCCAGGCGCTGGCTGACCGCCGTTTCCATGTCCACTTCCAGCAGGAAGTGGACACCGCCGCGAAGGTCGAGGCCGAGTTTCATGGGGCCGGCGCCCAGGCTCCGAAGCCACTCGGGCGTTGAGGCAGCCATGTTCAGCGCAACCAGGTATTCGTTACCCAATGCGGCCTGCACAAGAGGGCGCGCCCGCAACTGGCCATCCGAGGTTGTCAGGCGGATCAGGGCATTCCGATCCTGAAGAGTACTGCTTTTCACCTCGATGCCCTGGCTCTCAAGAACATCAACAGCCCTGTCGAGTACGCCGGCATTCACTTCGGTGCTGCTGCGCGCGCCGGTAATCTGGATGGCGTAGTCGTCGGGAAAGAGGTTGGGTAAAGCGTAGATAAACCCGATCACAAGCGTGACCAGGATAACCAGGTTCTTCCAAAGCGGATACTTGTTCAGCATGGGATCCCTTTGTAGCCGGCCAACGGGCCGGCCGTGATGTTTCAGCCAGGAGGATTCAGTCCGGCCACCAAGGATGGCCGGCTAAATGGCCCTCGCTCAGATGTCCTTGAGCGTGCCCTTGGGCAGGGCTGCGGCAACAGCGACTTTCTGGACCTTGACTTCGACATTGTCGGCAATTTCAACAACGATGAAATCGTCCGTTACCTTGGTGATCTTGCCGGCAACACCGCCGGAGGTCACAACTTCGTCACCCTTGTTCAGACCAGACATCAACGCCTTGTGCTCTTTTGCACGCTTGGACTGCGGACGCCAGATCAGGAAGTAGAAAATCAGGATGAAACCACCGAAAAAGATTACCTGACCCATAACGCCCATCCCCGGCGCACCCGGGTCCTGAGCCATGGCCAGCGCGGGCATCAGAGCCATCAGGCCGGCAACGAGCATTTTAATTGATTTCATTGAATATCTCCGTTGGTTAAGCGAATAGATCAAACATTGCCCAATGGTGGAACTGTCTCTCCACACTGGGCATAGAAGTCGGTTACAAAGTCCGACAATGTACCTGCTTCAATAGCCCCACGCAATCCGGCCATCAGGTTCTGGTAGAATCGCAGGTTATGAATCGTGTTCAACTGAGCGCCCAGAATTTCTCCACATTTATCCAGATGATGCAGATAACTTCTCGAAAAGTTCTGACACGTATAACAGTCACAACGCTCATCGAGCGGCACAGTGTCATGACGGTGCCTGGCATTGCGGATCTTGACGATGCCGGTGGAGGTGAAAAGATAGCCATTTCTGGCATTCCGGGTCGGCATTACGCAGTCAAACATATCCACACCGCGCCGCACTGCCTCAACAATATCTTCCGGGCGGCCGACACCCATCAGGTACCGGGGTTTGTTTTCCGGCATCCTCGGCGACAGGTGATCCAGAATGCGGACCATATCCTCCTTAGGCTCGCCGACCGAGAGACCACCAATGGCATAGCCGTCGAAACCGATATCCGTCAGGCCATCCAGGGAGCGGGCCCGCAGGTTCTCGTACATGCCGCCCTGAACAATACCGAACAGTGCCGCCGGATTGCCTTCGTGGGCATCCTTGCTGCGCTGTGCCCAACGCAGGGATAACTCCATGGAATCTTTGGCCTGGCGCTCTGTCGCAGGGTAAGGGGTACACTCATCAAAAATCATGACGATGTCCGAGCCCAGATCCCGCTGAACCTGAATAGCGATCTCCGGCGACAGCTCCACCGGCGAACCGTCCACCGGCGAGCGGAAGGTAACACCCGCTTCCGTAATCTTGCGCATATCACCCAGGCTGAATACCTGGAAGCCACCGGAATCAGTCAGAATCGGCCCCTGCCATTGGGTGAAATCATGAAGGTCGCCATGGGCCCTGACCACTTCCGTGCCCGGCCGAAGCATCAGGTGAAAGGTGTTGCCCAGAATGATTTCCGCACCGATTTCATGGATATCCCTGGGCAGCATACCCTTGACGGTGCCGTAGGTGCCAACGGGCATGAACGCGGGGGTTTCAACGGCACCCCGGGGAAACGTCAGCCGGCCACGACGAGCACACCCGTCCTCACCCAATTTTTCGAACGACATGAAACAGGTCTGTGTCACAAGGCCTCCCCGGCGGTATCGTTGCCGGTTTCATCGGATTCTGAGACAGATCCCAGCAACATGCCCCGGCTGGGTTCCTGCCCGGCAATAAACATGGCGTCACCGTAACTGAAAAAGCGGTATCGGTCCTTCACCGCCTCTCGGTAGGCCGCCATCACATTGTCATAGCCGGCAAAGGCACTGACCAGCATGATCAGCGTGGATTCCGGCAAATGGAAGTTGGTCACCAGGGCATCGACCGTCTGGAAACGATACCCCGGGTATATAAAGATGTCGGTCTCACCGGTGAAGGTCCTGAGACGGCCGCCACGGCTCGCGGATTCAAGGGAGCGTACCGAGGTGGTGCCCACGGCAACCACACGCCCCCCCCTGGCCCGGGTTCGCTCTACAGCATCAACCGCTTCCCGGGGAACATGCACAACCTCGCTGTGCATTTCATGGTCTTCTATCTTGTCTACCCGCACCGGCTGGAAGGTGCCTGCCCCAACGTGTAGCGTGACAAACGTACTTTCTATGCCGCGGGCGGCCAGTTTTGCCAGCAGCGCCTCGTCGAAATGCAGGCCTGCGGTGGGCGCAGCCACAGCACCGGCTTCCCGGGCATAGACCGTCTGATACCGGTCCCGGTCAGTGGATTCGTCTGAGCGATCAATATAGGGCGGCAACGGCATGTGACCAATGCGCTCAAGCACATCCAGCATGGGTTCTTCCGATTCACACACCAGATGAAACAGTGCCTCGTCCCGGCCGGACATCCGTAAAGATGTACCATCTTCAAGGATGACGTTCTGCCCCTCTTTCAGCGCCTTTGAAGCCCGGACATGGGCAATAATTTCATGCGCTGCGGTTATCCGCTCAACCAGCACCTCTACCTGCCCGCCCGTTTCCTTTTTGCCAAACAGGCGCGCAGGAATCACCCGGGTGTTGTTGAACACCAGCAGGTCGCCGGGCTGAAGCAGTTCGGGAAGGTCGCTGAAGACCCGGTGGTCGAGCTCGCCGGAAAGGCCATCCAGACAGAGCAAGCGGGACGCACTGCGTTCTTTGAGCGGATAGCGGGCGATCAGTTCGTCCGGCAGGTCAAAATGAAAATCGGAGACATTCATGGAATGGACTGTTAACGATGCCGAAGGAAAAAAGATGGGAGCGGGCGACTCTTACCGCAGTTAAAAATCATGCACTTAGGAAACCAATGACTTCAGATATACAAGACGGTATACACGGTTATTCTTGCTGAAAATTTAACCAGGAGCTTTGCATGTGTCTCATCCCCACGAGTGCTGTCATACCCTCGGGCATCATAGTACCACAATTCTTTTCCTGATTACGCATAAGACTCAGCCATCTTCAGCAGCCTGTAAGTCCTCGGTGGTGTCCTGGCCTGCCAGGGGCAATGGCCTGTTGGGCGTAGGAAGAGGGCGGCTGGCACCGCGATTCCGTGCCGTACTGCTTAAGACACGCCGGTAATGACAGGCCGGGCTGGAACTGGATGGGGCTGCGCGCCATGAGGTTACCTCCTCTACTGGCCATAACACCAGTATAGGCCAAGCCGGCGAAATGGCGTCTGATTAACATGAGTAATCAGGTAAGTTGATGACATTGACCCGTGGGGCCCCGACTACCCGCCGCAACTACAGGAAGAACTGCTGAGGGTGGTGCAGAAGTACGTGGAGGTGGACCGGGGCTCCGGTTGCGAAATTCCGGAATTGGACATCACTCTACCCGATGAGTAAGCCCGGTTAGGCCAAAGGCCGTCATCGAATACAAGTCGCTGGTGATCGCCGCGACGCCTTGTTCAAGGCGCATGATTACTACGGCTGTCTTAGCTCTCGACCGGCCGCCGACGACGCATGGCCCACCTTCTGTTCGCGGCGCCGCACCGCCCACAGGCGCAACTGACCGACAATCCCGGAGGGGAAGAAATACACGCTCAGAACAAACAACAGACCGAACCACAACAGCCAGCGGTCCGGGCCCGCCAGCTCGGCGAACAGGCTACCCGGTTCCGCTTTTTGCACCAATAAGCCAAGGAAATCCTGCAGAAAATTCTGTGCCAGCAGGAACACCGCGGTGCCGACCACGGCCCCATACAGCGTGCCCATGCCACCGATCACGCACATCAGCAGGATGAACACCATCAACTCGAAGTTAAGGGTGTTCTCCGGATTCACATAACGGTTGATCAACGCGAACAGCACCCCCGCCACGGTGGCCAGTACCGCCGACACAACCACCGCCGCGGTACGGTAAAACACGGTGCGATAACCCAGCGCCTGGGCGCGGAATTCGTTCTCACGAATCGCCTGCAGCACCCGGCCGAACGGCGAGTTAACCACGCGCAACAGGAACAGAAACACCAGCACCGACGTCACAAAAGCGATGTAGTGCATCAAATGGCGGCCATTCACCCGCACCTCAAACATGGCGTCCTGAAACGCCTGGCCGATACTGTCCTGGGTGAACACGCCGGCGATAAAGTCGATCACGCTGAAGCCGGGCACCTTGGAATCGAACGGCCGGAACGCCGGGCCCAGTTCACGTGGACCACGTACCGCCAAACCGTCTTCACCACCGGTGAGAGTATAAAGCTGCGTTACCAGACTGAGGAACGCGAACGCCACCGCCAGGGTCACCAAAGCGAAGAAGATCGCTTTGACGCGCAGTGATAGAAGACCCAGCAGCAACGACAGCAATACGCTGGCAAACACGGCGCCGCCGATACCGATAAACACGGCGCCGAAACTGGAACCGAACGCGTCCGTGGACATCGCCACGCCATAGGCGCCGATGCCGAAGAACATGGTATGCGCGAACGACACGATGTGCGTGTAACCGAGCATCAGATCGTAGGACGCCACCACGATAATAAACACGCTGATCATGCCCAGCATCGAAAACGCGCGCACACCGGGGAACAGAAAGGGCCCCAGGGCCAGACAAAGACCGATCACTACCAACAGCACGGAAAGCGTGCGGCTGCGCGGATAGTCGCCGGAAAGAATACGATTTAACATGGCGCGCCTCCTCAGACTTTGATGACCGGAATCAGGCCCTGCGGACGCCACATCAGCACGCCCACCATCAGCCCCACCGTGGCCACGGCGGCCAGCCGGGGTTCCAGATAGCCCACATAAAGATTGATCAGACCCACCAACACGGCGCCGTAGAAGCAGCCCTTGATGGAGCCCAAACCCCCGAGGATGATCACCACGATCACCGAGATCAGCAGTTCATCGCCCATGTGGGCGGTGATAATTTCCCGGTACATGGCCCACATCGCGCCGCCAAGGCCGGCCAATGCGGAACCGGCCACGAACATGCCGAGAAACAGCAGGCGGATGCGATAGCCCTGCACTTCCACCATCTCGCGGCTTTCCACCCCGGCGCGGATCAGAATACCGACCCGGGTGCGCTCGATGACCCAGGTCATCAGGCCGTAGATCGCCAGACCCAGCACCACCGCGATCAGTCGATATTTTTCCAGCGCCACACCGCCGATTACCGGCAGGGATTCAGGCAGCAGGAAAGCACCGGTAAGCGCTTCCGGACGCGGCACCGGAATTTCGTTGGGGCCCCACACCACTTGGATCAGCTCCATAATAATGATCGAGCCGCCCACGGTGACCAGAATCTGCTTGAGGTGATCGCCGTACACCGGCTTGATCACCAGCCGTTCGAACAGCAGCCCGATCAGCCCCGCCACCACCAGCGCAAAGCCCAGTGCCGGCAAAATCGCGATCATATTGACCCACAGCGAAGTTTCATTGACGTGGCTGCTCAGCCATACCAACACGCTGGCGCCGGCAAAGGCACCCAAAGAAATAAAGGCCCCGTGGGCCAGATTGAGGACATTCATCAATCCAAAGGTGAGCGTCATGCCCGAGGCCATCAAAAACACCATGGCACCCATCGCCAGGCCGCTGATAGTCAGCAGCACCCAGGTGCGCGGGTCCATCATTAATAGCGCCACCGCCATCATCACCAGCAGCAGAAAAATATGCGGCTTGTCTTGCCTGAACGCGGCGAAGCGCGCCATAGCGCCTTGGGGCCACCTCTGTTGACCAACAATTTCGTCGTGCGCCGACATGGTCCTGTTCTCCTGTTTTTCTTTATGGGTACTCGTCGGTTTATTGGTGCTCGCCGAGCCCCAGACCCAGCAATTCGTGCTGCAGATCATCGTTATCGGCGAGTTCGGTCATCTGGCCGGACCAGACCACCCCGCCGTCGTTCATCACCGTCGCGGACTGACCCAGACGGCGGGAGAAATTGAAGTTCTGCTCCACCAGCAACACGGTGACTTGTTGTTGTTTGAGTTGTTCGAAAGCCCTGGCCAGGTCGTCAATAATCGCCGGTGCCAGGCCCTTGGTGGGTTCGTCCACCAACAGCAACTCGCGCGGTTCGATAATCGCGCGGGCGATGGCCAGCATCTGCTTCTGACCACCGGACAGATTGCCCGCCGGTCGGTCCCAGAATTTCTTCAGTGGCGGGAAAAGATCGAAAATCCAATCCAGCCGGGCCTCATCCATGGGACCGCTCACCGCGGCCAGCACCATGTTTTCACGCACCGTCAGCAAACTGAAAATGCCCATATTCTCTGGTACAAACGCGATACCTTTGCGGGCGATAGGCGGGGTCGGCTGGCCGGTGATGTCGTCACCCCGGAAACGCACCTTGCCCTCGGTGACCGTGGTCAGGCCCATGATGGTGCGCAGGGTGGTGCTCTTGCCGGCGCCGTTGCGGCCCAGCAGCACCGTCAGTTCGCCGGCGGGCACTTCCAGGTCCACACCGTGCAGAATGTGGTACTGGTCGATATCGGCGCGCACACCGGACAAAGAAAGAATGGAATCAGCCATGGTCAGCCCTCCTCGCCCGCGGTCTCTTCCCGGGGCGCGCCCAGATAAGCTTCCTGAACGATGGGTGAGGCAATCACCTCCGACGGTTCACCGTCGGCCACCAGTTCACCGTTGTGCAGCACCACGATGCGGTCCGACAAAGAGCGCACCACATCCATCTTGTGCTCGACCAGCAAAATCACTTTGTTCTGCGTGTTCTTGATGTCGGCAATCAGATCGAGGATCACCGGGACTTCGTCGACGCTCATACCTGCGGTGGGTTCATCAAACATGAACACTTCCGGTTCCAACGCCAGCATCAGGGCCACTTCCAGTTTGCGCTGATCGCCGTGAGGCAAATTGGCCACCGGCGTATCGGCACGCTTGCCCAGATTGACCTGTTCCAGATAGGCGGCGGCCCGATCACTGATATCCCGGCGACGGGACGCCATCTGCCAGAACACATGGCCAATGCGATAACGGGATGCCACCGCCAGGCGCACGTTTTCCAACGCGCTCAAGTCGGGAAACAGGCTGGTGAGCTGGAACGCCCGACCCAGGCCCTTGTCGACCCGGGCCGCGGCGCCCAACGCGGTAATATCCTGATCGAACAGATGCACACTGCCGGCACTGGCGGCGAGCTGTCCGGAAATAAGATTGAACCAGGTGGTCTTCCCCGCTCCATTGGGGCCAACGATGGAGGTCAGAGTGCCGGCATGAAAAGCACAGGAAACCTTGTTAACGGCGACGTGCCCACCGAAGTTAATGGTCAGATCGCGGGTTTCCAGCACCGGCTGGGCGGAGGGTTGCGATTGCAAGGAGGCCATAGGAGGTCCCTGTTATGGAATATATTCTTGGAATTATGCGATGTTGAACATTAGGTCGGATTAGACGTAGGTCGGGTTACGGCCTTCGGCCTGACCCGACCTACGGGGTGCATCCGCTCGCGGTCTTAGTGCTTGTTGCGAATCGGGATGTCCATTTCGTCCAGACCGATTTTGCGGATCAGTTCCGGAACGCCAGCTTTCACGGTCCGGTCGGCGAACCAGTCATCACGCTCTTCGACCTTGATGCGGAAGTGGTACATCTCCTGCAGGGCCTGGTGATCCTCTTCACGCAGCACCATTTTGCCCTTCGGAGTTTCGAACACCAGGTTCTCCAAGGCGTCGATCAGGTCTTCCGAATCGGTGGAACCGTCCGCTTCACGGATGGCTGCGGTGATCGCCATAGCCTGGGCAAAACCCTGGGCAGTAAAGAAGTCTGGAGCGGCGTCAAAACGCTCCACGTGTTTCTCCACGAACCAGTCGTTGATTTCATTATCCGGAGATTCGAAATAGTAGAAACCGGCGCCCTGCATGCCCGGTAATTCGGAATAGCTCACCAGCGCCGCCAGGATGTTGCCGCCGGCGGCCAGCTTGATGCCGAAACGATCCGGCTGAAGGTCCTGGATACGGCTGAGCGGGTTCGCGCTGCCGGCCCAGATGGCGAAGATGTACTTGCCTTGCTCGCATTCGTCACGGTCCTTGAGGGCCCCGAACAAACGCTGGGCAGCGGCGGTGAAGTCGGTGGCGTCGGTGGGAAGATACTCTTCATGCACCACTTGCCCACCCTGGGTTTCCATGGCTTCTTTGTAGGCGGCCACACCGTCGCGGCCGAACGCGTAATCCTGAGCGATGGTGGCCACGCAGACGCCCGGCCCGCCCAGCGCCACGGCGTTGGATACGGCGTCCTGGGAAGAGTTACGGCCAACCCGGAACACATAACGGTTCCAGCTCTCGCCGGTAATCGCATCGGCCACACCCTCGGGCATAATAATACGTTCGTACTGCTCGGCGATCGGCAATGTCGCCAGGGCCACCCCGGAAGACACCGGCCCCACTACGATGTGGGCATCGTCCTCGGCGTAGGCTTCTTCCACCAGCGAACGGGCGCGCGCCGGATCCAACTGAGTGTCTTTATCGATGATTTCGACCTTGCGACCTTCAATTTCCATACTGCCTTCGGTGGCGTACTCGAAGCCCATTTCCATGCCCACGCTGAGCTGCTCCGCGTAGGCGGACAACGGGCCGGTGAAACCGGTGACATGGGCGATGCGGATGGAATCGGCCGCTTGCGCCAGAGGCGCGGCGGTCAGGGTGGTGACCGTGAAGGCCGTCGCGGTGATGAGACGCTTCATAGGAATCTCTCCCTTATTTTCCGGCCCGATGGCCGTGATTTATTGTGGTTATTGGCCTGCCCCAGGCGGGCGGCTTACATTCAAAATATGACAACTGATTCATCTTTCCGCAAGAGGGATTCGGAAAAATCCCACAAACGTGAAATTTTCTGCTCGGCCAACCTCGAGCACTTGCAAATGCGGCAATAGCAAGCCTACAGAGCAAAAAAAAACCAGCCTACCATCGCTGCTTCAGGTCCGGGGCCGACCCGCTTCCGGTTGACATGGAGGAAGACCAAACCTAACATAGTTGAATACTGATTCATCTGTCAAACGACAAAACCACGAACTCAAGAAGCCCGCCATGACCACTGTCCCCCAGACCAATGACGCCAACACCCACCCTGTCAGCTGCGGTCCCGGCGCCCCTAAAACCGCCCGGGGCGCCCGCACTCGCGCCCGGATATTGAAAGCCGCCGAACACACTTTCGGCACGCTCGGTTATCACCGCGCCGGTATTTCCGACATCACCCGCGCCGCCGGCGTGGCCCAGGGCACCTTCTACACCTACTTCGGCGGAAAGGAAGAAATTCTCCGCGAACTGGTCCTTGATATGGGGCATCAAGTGCGCGCCCATCTGGCCGCCGAAATTCTCGGCGCCGGCGACCGTCTGGAAGCGGAAGAGCGAGGGCTGCGGGCGTTTCTCCAGTATCTGTTCGAGAACCCGTCGCTGTATCGGGTCCTGCAGGAAGCGCAATTCGTGGATGAAACCATCTACCGGGATTACTACGAAGCGTTCGGAAGGGGCTATGTGCGCATGCTCGCCAACGCCACCCGCAAGGGCGAGATCCGGCCCGGCAACAATGAAGTACGCGTGTGGGCGCTGATGGGCATGTCCAACTTCCTCGGGCTGCGCTATGCCCTGTGGGAACAGGACGTACCCTTCGACGAGATCGTCGACACCCTTTCCGACCTGTTCCGCAACGGCCTGACTCTGGACGGCAAGGAGAAATCATGACCACGGCAGTGCAATATCAACGGGAAGGTGATTTGGCGCGCATCACTCTTAACCGGCCACACCGGCACAACGCGCTGGTGCCGGAGTTGCTGGACGGCCTTCGCGCAGCGGTGGCGCACTGCCTACGGGACCAGCCCGCGGCACTGATATTGGACGCCGAAGGGCGCTCCTTCTCCACCGGCGGCGACGTGGGCGGCTTCTATGACACACCGCGTGCCGAACGCCATGACTACGCCGCCAGAGTGGTGGGCACGCTCAACGCGGTGATTCTCGATCTGCTCAGCCTGCCGCTGCCCACAGTGGTCGCCGTGCACGGCATGGTCACCGGCGGCTCCGCAGGTCTGGTGCTAGCCTGCGATATCGCCGTTGCCGGCCCCAAAGCCAGTTTCGCGCCCTGGTATACCGCTGTCGGCTACAGCCCGGACGGCGGCTGGACCGCCTTGATGCCGGAGCGCATCGGCCGCGCCCGGGCACTGGACATTCAACTGACCAACCGTCGCGTCGACGCCGAGGAAGCGCACCGACTGGGCCTGGTCCAGTACCTCACCGAAGAGGGCCACCTGGCCGACCGCACCCGCACCGTGGCCGAGGCGCTGCGCGCTGCCAAACCGGGCAGCGTTCGCCACACCCTGGCGCTGACCCGCCCAGACCTGGATATCGTGGCCGCCGGCCTGGACGCGGAATACCGGCATTTTCTCGAACAAATCGTCAGCGACGAAGCGGACCAGGGCATGGCCACCTTCCTCAACAAACTGTAGCAGAGGGCTGGGCGGTGTTCCGCCCTGCTCACGAAGGACAAGCAACACCGGAAAACCATAACCAGAGAACAATAAATAACGGAAGATAAATCATGAAAATACAAAAAATGACACCACTGGCGTTACTCGCCGGGGCCGTGCTGATGGGCGCGCTTCCACCCACGGCCGGTGCCTTCCAAACCTTCGCCGACGAAGACCGCTCCGCGCAACTGAGCGGCGAACCGGCGCAGCAGCGCTATCAGTTCAACACCCCTACCACCGTCACCTACGACCGCGATAGCTTATCCCAAGGAGCATCCGACACACGCGTCTACGTGGCCGACATGGGCAACCATGAGATCAAGGTGCTGAACCTCAACGGCGCGCTCACCGGCCGGCTCGACGACGCCGACCAGACCCTGGCGGCGGACAGCCCGGCTAGCGCCGTACCCGAGATTCGCGCGCCACTGGGGATCGCTTTCCTGTCCGCCAGCGAGGCGGACGACGACCGTCTTGCCGGCCTCTACGTCAACGACGTGGGCCTCCACCAGATTCATTTCTTTCGCACCGTCAGTGCCGCCGCTGGCGACTTCGAATACGTCACCTCCTTCGGCCAGCCCGGTGACGGTGGCGGCGAGGACATCTACCTGCCGCGCAATATGACCATCACGCCGCAGGGCTTTATCTATGTGTCCGATGAGTTCAACCACCGTGTCAAAGCGTTCAGCATTGATCCTGATAACGGTTACCAGGTCAGCCTGATCCAGACCCTGGGGCATCAAGACGGCAGTGGCGACTATGTCGGGGCCGGACCGATCATTCGCGGCGTCGACAAAGACTACGGCGCCGATTCGGCCAACTACGACGACTACGCCGGTGAACCGGCCAAGCGTGACGGCTACCGCATCCCTCAGGGCATGACCTATTATCAGTCCCCGGACAACGGCGCGACCTATCTCTACGTGGCCGACAACGGCAATAACCGCATCAAAATTTTCCGCGTCAACACCAGCACCGGCCAACTGACCCTGGACGACATGCTCGGCCGCTTCCGCGATGGCAGCGGCGATGTGGATCATCTCAAACGCCCGCGCGGCGTGCGCACCGATCTGGACGGCAATCTCTATGTGGCCGACACCTATAACGGTCGCCTGATGCAGTTCGAGAACCTGGCCGCCACCACCGACAGCAACCCGATCCGCTACCGCAGCAGCCAAAGCGCCGACGCCCAGGCCAACTGGGTCTATGGCCGGCTGGGCATCCATCAGGTGGAAATGCGCGCGCCCAGCAGCGCCGGCACCGAAGACGAAGCCTTCCAACTGCCCAACGATCTGGTGCCGATGATCGACGCCAACGGCGACTTTTATCGCGAAAACATCTACGCCTGGGGCTACTACTACTCCAACGCCCGCGTGCATCTGGTCAGCGACTCCGGCAATAACCGCATCAAAAAATGCTGGACCAATTCCAGCGGCACCTCACTGCTGCGTTGTTCGGTCTCCGCCGGTGTCGGCACCGTGGCCGACAATGAATACTGGGGCCACCCACGCACTCTGTCCGGACAACTGCACTCCGCCAGCGGCATGGCCTGGCTCGACAGCAAAGATCAGTTGCTGGTCAGCGACACCCCCAACACTCGCATCAACATCTACGACAGCAACGGCACCTTCCAGGGCCGCTTCCCCGGCACCAACATCAGCTACGGCGTTACCGGTATCGCTACTTTCAGCGACCCCAATATCGGTGAAGCGGTGGCGGTTCTGGTGGGGGCCGACGTCACCCTGCCCTGGCCCTACACCGGCGACGCCAGCCTGCGCATCTATGACGCCAACGGCAATCTGGAAGAGCTGTTCAACCTGAGCTACCGCACCGGCGGCCTGCCGGTTCCGGAAATCGGCCTGAGCACCAGCAACACCAACTACCCAGTGGCGGTGAGCACAATCAACGACGGCGCCGCCGACCAGCACGGCATTTACATCACCAGCTTCGACAACTACATCTGGCGTTTCGACTACGACAGCGGCAGCAGTACCCTGAACGGCAACTGGTACGCCGGCGGGCCGGATACCGACAAAGGCAACGACCTGGGCGATACCTGGAGCCTGGGCCCGGACTTTTTCGAGCAGGGCGACGCCGGCACCTTTGATCAGATCGGCGGGGTGTTGGCGCTGGATAACCGCGTTTACGTTACCGACCGTCGCAATCAGCGCATTCAGGCCCTCAACCCGGCCAACGGTGCCTTGATCGGTCAACTCGGCCTGGGCGGCGGCACCTACGATCATCCCGACGGCCTGGACCCGGATCGCCTGTTCCTGCCCGCCGGCCTGGCCTACGACGCCCAGCAGGACGCTCTGGTGGTGGCCGACGGCTTCAACATGGTGGCGCGCGCCTGGGCCAACCCGGATCAGTACAGCCCCAACGGCGCCGGCATTATCGACCCGGCCTACCAGGGCCACTGGCTGGACCCGACTCTGGGCACACGGCCCGGCGGCCTGTTCGACACCGAGCAAGTGGCGGTGGGCGACGGCGACGTTTACGTGTTCTCGCTGATCAGCAATCGCATCACCAAGTTCAGCTGGTCAGAAATCAATAACTGATTGTAGGAGCGGGCCTCGCCCGCGAAAGGCAAGCCCGCTTGCCGACAAAGGTTGCCCCGCAGGATTCCATAGACCTGATTCAGTGCCACCAACAAGGTCTCTGGCATCCTGCCGGGTAAGCAAGTTCACCCTTTCGCTTTCAAGGCAAGCTCCTACAGCTCGGGAGAAAATATGGAAATGTTCGACTTGCTCGCCCACCGGGCCCGGGTAACGCCGGAGCGGCCGGCGTTGGAGGACCTGGAAAGCGGCGAACGCTACAACTACCGCCAATTCAACGAACGCGCCGCGCGGCTGGCCGCCGCGGCGCGCGATCACTGGGGGCTCAGCGAGGGCGACCGGCTCGCCTATCTGGGCCACAGCCGCGCCGAGTTCTTCGCCATGCTGTTCGGCTGTGCCAAGGCCGGCTTGATTCTGGTCCCGCTGAACTGGCGTCTGGCGGTGCCGGAACTGGAAACCCTGGTGGAAGACTGTGAGCCCGGCGCCCTGATCTTCGGCGCCGAATTCGCCGACGCCGCCGATCAACTTCAACAACGTTGCGGGCCGCTCACCCTGGTGGCCTTGGAACCGGCCAAACAGGGCGCCGACGGCGCCCCGCACGACTACCAGGCCGACCTCGCCGACACCGCACCGGACCTGAGCGCGCAACCGGACAAGGACCCGGACACGCCCTGGTATCTGCTCTACACCTCCGGCACCACCGGTCGCCCCAAAGGCGTGGTCCAGACTTTCCGCATGATGCTGGCCAACTATCTCAATATTGGTCTGGCGGTAAACCTCAACGGCGACGATGTGCTCCTGAACGTGCTGCCGTTGTTCCACACCGCCGGCATCAATCTGTATTCGTCGGCGGTGTTCATGGTCGGCGGCAGCGTATTGGTGGCGCGCGCCTTTGATCCGGATCAGGCACTGCAAGTGTTGGAAGAAAGAGCAACCATCTTTTTCGGGGTGCCGGCGGTTTACCAGGCGTTGCTCGATCACCCGCACTTCAGCGGCGACCGTTTGCGCCAGGTGCGCTCCTGGGGTTGCGGCGGTGCGCCGCTGTCACTGCCGGTGGCGCAACAGTACGTGGACCAGGGCATTCGCGTGCGCACCGGCATGGGCATGACGGAAACCGGACCCACGGTGTTCCTGCTCGACGAGGACAAAGTGCTCGACAAAATCGGTTCGGTGGGCCGCCCGCAATTGCTCACCGAAGTACGCATTGTCGACCACGACGGTCGGGATGTACCCCAAGGCGAGGCCGGCGAGCTGTTGATTCGCGGTCCCAACATTACCCCGGGCTACTGGAATCGCCCGGACGCCACCGCCGACGCGATCCGCGCGGACGGCTGGTTGCACAGCGGTGACGTGGCCCGCTGCGACGAAGACGGCCAGTATTTCATCGTCGACCGATCCAAGGACATGTACATCTCCGGCGGCGAGAACGTCTACCCGGCGGAAGTGGAAAAAGTGCTGGAACAACACCCGGCGATCACCGAAGTGGCGGTGGTGGGCATGGCCGACGAACGCTGGGGCGAAGTCGGCAAAGCGTATTACGGCGTCCACGCGGATCAGGACGCCCCGGACCCGGAAGCGCTACGCGTGTTTTGCCGCGAGCAACTGGCCGGCTACAAAGTCCCCAAGGTGTTCGAACAGGTCGAAGCCCTGCCCCGCAACGCCCTGGGTAAAGTCACCAAACAGGAGTTGCGTGATCATGCCAAACAATAAAGGCGCGCGCATGGAACGGGACCTGGTGCTCAGCCAGGCGTATTTCGACCGCTTCGCGCGCATCAGCGGCGACCACAATCCGATCCACGTGGACCCGGACTACGCCGCCAGCACCCGCTTCGGCGCCACCGTCTCCCATGGCATGCTGCTGTTCAGCACCGTGTGCGGGCTGATCAACGAGTTTTTTCCCGACGCCCGGCTGGACGTCCAGGACCTGAAGTTCCCGGCACCGGCCTACGCCGACGAACCGCTGATGGTGGTTCTGGAAACCAAGAGTCAGCCGGTGGATGGCATCGTGCACCTGACCACCGAGGTGCTCAAGAAAGACGGCAACCGCTGCCTGCAAGGCACCTGCCGCCTCAAACTCAGTCAGGAGGTGGCGTGATGAATGGCTCCCTGCCCCGATTCAAGGCGCTGCGCCTGGAAGAGCAAGCCACCGTGAAGCGATGTTTCAGCGCCGACGACATCGGCGAGTGGTGCCACATCGCCGATGTCGACGAACACCCCGAGCATGTGCCCGAGCCTCTGATCGCCGGCCTGTTCTCTTACCTGCTGGGCGAAAAATTGCCCGGCCACGGTACCAACTACCTGAAACAACATATGCGTTTCGAGAACGACGCGCGGATTGATGAAACCCTCACCGCCACGGTAACCATCACCCATCTGCGCGGCGATAAAGCACTGGTCAATCTGGATACCCTGTGCACCGGTGAAGACGGCCGGATGATCTGCGCCGGCGATGCTCTGGTGCTGTTTCAATGCTGAACGCTCAATTACAAACCTGGCTGGCACGCCTCAACGAATTGGTGGCGAATCAGAAAGCCGCCGGCGTGGAAGCCACGCCGGCCAGCGTACGCGAAAGCATGGCCGCCATGACCGACAATCTGGTCAGCACCGGACCGACCCTTCCCTGGGTCGGCGACGCCAAGGTGGAATGCGGCGAAACGCCGGTGCCGGCGCGGCTCTATGACCCGGCCCCGGACCAGGACACCCCGGTGTGTTTGTTCTTCCACGGCGGCGGGCACATGGCCGGCGATGTGGCGGTGTACGACCCGATCTGTCGCCGCTTGGCGCAAGCCAGCGGCTGGCTGGTGGCGTCGGTGGAGTACCGCCTCGCGCCAGAGGCGCCCTACCCGCTCGGCCTGGAAGACTGCCACAGCGCGGCGCGGCACATCTGGGCGACTCTGGACGCCGAAGAGCGGCGCTACAGCCGTCGGTTGGCCCTGGCCGGCGATTCCGGCGGCGGCACTTTCGCCGCCACCATCAGTGCCCTGGCGCAAAACGAAGCGTTACTGCCGGTAGAAAAACAGGTGCTGATCTACCCCAGCCTGGATTACACCCTGACCCGGCCGTCGATCCGCGAAAACGGCCAGGGCTATCTGCTGGAAGCAGAGCGCATTGAGTGGTATTTCCGGCACTACTTCCAACACAGTGAGGACCGCCGCGCCGCTTCGCCCCTGTTCATGCCGGTGAGTAACCGCCTGCCCGAGACCCTGGTGATCAGCGCCGGCTACTGCCCGTTGCGTGACGAGGCGCTGGCCTATGTTGAACGGCTGAACGAGACCGGTGCGCCCTGTCGGCACCGGCATTTCGAGGGCATGATCCACGCTTACCTGAATCTGGAAGCGCTGGTTCCCGATGCCTGCGCCGAGACCTACCAGGAGATCGCCGACTTCCTCAACGACGGTTAACGATTCCGCGAGCTTTGCCGGAATGCTCTCTCCAGAGGGGCGCGGGTCTGTGTTCTGGATGGGCACCCCCGATCCCAGTGCCGGCTTTCTGGAGGAAAAGCGCCGTCAAGAACGATCAGAAGTCGCGGGCGCGTTACGCTGCATCAGGTTATCGATGCCGAAGACAGAACACTATCCGCCAGCGGCCTGCGTCTGATCTGCGAGCGCTTCATGTGTTCCTCCGTGTATACCCGAACCGGAGTATACACGCTAATAAACAGTGTCAAAGCGGTGACGCCAGGTTATGTGTGGTTAGCTGATTCTAGGCCTAAAAGCCTGATATAGAGGGGTTTTTCTATGTCTGGTTACGTCAGGATACACTCAAATGGTAGCGGCGGGCGGACTCGAACCGCCACGGGTTTTACCCCAACGGATTTTGAATCCGTCGTGTCTACCAATTTCACCACGCCGCCATCGGAGAGTGTTGAGGATTATACTGAGCTATACCGCGAAAGCAATAAGCCAACGGACAGGTCTGCCCGCAGCTTCAGGTCTTTACAACCGGTCAAACAGGGACAGCCGCGAAACCTGCGCAAAAGACTGCTGAGCCGCCTGAAGCACAAAGCTCTGGAAACTCAGGTTACTGATTGCTTCGGCGTAGTCGACATCCTGCAACCGGGAGCGGATTTCGTTGCTATAGACCGACGAATCCTCAAGGAACGTCTTGGTAGACTCCACTGCATTCATCCGCCCGCCCAGTTCCGTCTGCTTGAGGATGATACTTTCCTGCGCGTTATCCAGGTTGATCAGGGAATTGGCGATCAGGTCGTCGTAGGCGGCCTGGCCGGCCGGGTTGGTCTTGTCGATGCTGTTTAGGCCGGCAATCAGGTTTTCGATGGTACCGAATACTGACTGTTTTTCGTTGATTTTGAGGGTATATGTGTCAATGGTAGTGGCCGCTGGCAAAGGCCCGGAAATAGTTGCCTCAACGCCCGCAATCTCAAATGGCTCGCCACTCTGATAGGTGGCAGGGGTTACCGTCAGCGGGCCCAGACTGTTCGAAGCAGTAATATCCCCGTTTTCGTCAATCTGAATGCTGATATCGTCCGGAAAGCTCCCGGGGAATCCAGCCTGCAGGTCCGCCTCGTTGATCACTGAAACACCGGAAATCGTTGCTCCGGAGTTAACATTTGTATTTTCACCGACCGCCGCCGCCGGCACCCTCACAAAAATGTCTTTACCGGCATCACTTATTGGAACCGTTACACCGTCGTCAATCTCCAGAATCCGTTGCCCTTCATCGCCCTGATAGGTCCAGTTGCCAAATTCATTTTGCTCAAACGCTTTCACCGCCCCCTGAAATCCACTGAAGATGTATTCACCCGAAGCGTCCCGGGTATTGGCGATGTTTGCCAATTGCCCCAGACGCTCCTCCAGCTCTGAGGAAATGGAACGCCTGTCGTTGGCTGACAACGACCCGTTGCCGGCCTGCACCGTCAATTCACGGATGCGCTGGATAACGTCAATAGAGCTTTCCAGCGCGCTCTCCTCCTGCTTCAGGCGATTATCTGCCAGGTCGACATTGCGCTGATAGGTCTCGACCCGCGACAATTCCTGATCCAGCCTCAGAATCCGGGCGGCCGCCACCGGATCATCTGAGGGCGTATTCACCCGTTTGCCAGTAGCGATCTGCTGCTGGGTGTTGTTCAGACTGGTATTAAGCTCCTGAAGGCGGTTGATGCCGCCGGAAAAAATCTGTTGTGATGAAATTCTGATCATGTCACATCACCTCAACCGTTACCGGAAACTCTGTAACAGGGTATTGAACAGGTCCTGAGCCACCGACATCACCTGGGCGGAGGCATTGTATGCTGCCTGGTACTGGATCAGTCGGCCGGCTTCTTCATCCAGGTTGACACCGGAGACCGATTCCCGCTGGTTGGTCGACTGCTCAAGCAGGGTTTTACCGGCATCCACATCCAACTGGCTCTGGCGGGTTTTCACGCCAATATCCTCTACCAGGCCGGCATAGCCCTCGGCGAAACTCTGACTGCCGCCATTCAGCGTATTGGCCGTACCCAAAGCCGCGAGAAGCCCGGCATTGCGGTTATCGGAAACGCCATTGGAGTTGTACCCGATGGTAAAGGTATCACCAACTGCAGGCTCCCCAGTCATCCGGAACTGAAAACCCTGGTAAAGCGCACCTGCTATGGCAGGATTTTCCTCAAAAAGCGTGTTGACCTGCTGTGGGTCGTAGTCTCCGCTCGCAACTACCTGCGTTGAGGGCGGAGCCTCAGTCACCTCATACTGCAAGCCCGTGGGACCGCCGACGGTAAACGACACCGTCAACGGGCCATTGGCCAGTTCGCCCGACGTCTGAAAACCGGGCAGCAGGGAATTGGTGAACGGATTTCGAACGTCCAGCATCGCTCCCTGATCGATTTTACCCGTGCCAATATTATTGTCTGCTGACGTTGCCCGAATGGGACTGGCAAATGCCAGGTCCTCTTCACGACTTACTACGAGACCTATACTCTGCGCCGCATTCCGGCTCGGCTGGATCAGGTATTTATCGCCGGCGTTGAAGGTGCCGCCCTCTACCCGGATGTTGAACCCGGGCATACTGATTTCAGACTGGACGGGGTCCGGGAGGCGCCCTTGGTTTACAGTTTTTCCACTGGCCTGATCAACCAACTCAAAGTTCCGGCCATCGCCACTGAACTGCAAAGTCCACCGGCCCGCGGGAAGAGCAGCGCTGTCGGTAATCTCAACCGCCAGTTGGCCGGTACTGGACAAGGCGTTGTTGCCATCGGCCACTACCCTGCTGCGCTGGATTTCAATGGAGTTGATATCGGTGAAGAACAGCCCGCCAAGGTCTCCCTCCAGATCCATGCCGATTTCATGCTGCTGATTCACTGTGTCCGACAATGCAATGGCAATCCGGCCCAGCTCATCAAATGCCGGCTTGAGTCCCTCGTTGTCGAAGCGCAGAAGGCCACCCAGCTTGCCGCCGGTGATCTGCTCATCGATATTCAGAATGCGCCCACCATTGTTAAGTGTGAATTCCAGACGGGTCGGATCTTCGGCGTTTTCCCGAGTGCCAAGGGTTGCCGCATTACTGCCCACGACCAGGGACAGACCGTTGGACAGAGAAACGTTGACCTGGCTGCCATCGGTGGGCGTCACCTTGATATTCACCAGTTCCGAAAGCTGGCGCAGTTTTTCGTCGCGCTTATCCAGCAACTCATTGGGCATCCTGCCCTGGGCGATGCCCGGGGACTCGGATATCGCCAGGTTCAGCTCTGCGATGCTCCTGATCAGGGTATTGCCGTCCTTTACACCCTGCTGCATCTGAGTCTTGATGGACTCCCGCTGCTGGATGAACTCCTGGTTCAGCGCCTGGAACCGGTTAACGACCTGCTGGGCCTCGCTCAGCACCAGTTGGCGCTGAGGCAAAGATGTCGGATCCTCGGCGGCGTTCTGGAGGCTGGCAAAAAAGTTGTTCAGGGCTGTGTTCAGACCAGTGGATTCACCACCGAGCAGGTTATCAAGCCGGGAAAGCTCTGAATTGAGGGCTTCCTGTTCGCCATAAAGAGTGCTGTCTTCCCGCACCTGCTGAACCAGGTATTCATTGGCAAGGCGGCGGATATCGGCAACATTCACGCCACTACCGATGGTCCCGGCTCCGGTGCGCTGCCCTTCCTGGGTTTCAAACAGGACTTCCTGTCTGCTGTAGCCAGGTGTGTTGGCATTTGTGATGTTGTTACCCGTGGTATTCAGTGCCGCCTGATTACTGAGGATGCCGGTCAGACCAATGCCTATCAACCCTGCCATAACGTTTACTCCTTCATCCCGTCACTACCCATGGACAGCGTCATCAGTGAATCACGGCTCATGATCTGGCGGATTTTACTGCCATAGTTCGGGTCGGTTGCGTAGCCGGCTTCCTGGAGTTTCTCCGCAAACACTTCAGGCCTGTCCGCCGCCGACAGCACGTCCCGGTAACGGGGGTTGGATTCGAGGAACGAAACATAGTCCCGGAAGCTGGATTCATAATCCTGGTAGGCCCGGAAACTGGCCTGCTCTTTCATGGGCAGACCCTCGCGGTATTCTGTGGTGGTGAGGGAAACGGCATTACCCTTCCACCGGCTATCCGCTTTGATACCAAAGAGGTTAAAGCTTGGCTCGCCCTGCTCCCCCCGGATCATATGCCGGCCCCAGCCGGTTTCCAGGGCCGCCTGGGCCACCATCAGTTTTGGGTCGATGCCGGTATCCCGGCTGATTCGCTCCGCTACCGGAAGCAAGGCACTCACGAAATGCTCCGGCGAATCGAACCGGTCCGGCAATTCGGACACGTTTTTTTCCGGGGCCGCAGTAAACCCTTGCGCCACCAAAGCGACTTTCTGAACCTGCCCGGGCAAGCTTGCCGAAAGCGCCGGCATACGCCGGTCATAATCCGCGAGGGAAGCCTTGTGGCCAGCCAGCTTATCGCCTTCACTGTCCAGGCCAGGAATTTGTTGGCTCAGTTGCCGGACCAGCGCCTCGGCGAGACCGGTTCCCTGCCCGCCGGCCATGGTCAGACTCACCTGGTTATCAAACATATCGCGATACAGATCCGACTGATTGCTTTTCAGGAAATTACCTTCGGAAAGCACGTCACCGGCCTTGCGCATGGACTTCAGCATCTCAGAAAGGAACAGGCTCTCGAACTGGCGTGCCACCTCTTCCAGCGCCGCCCTCTTGTCCGTCCGGGCCTGCGTTTTCAGCGCGTTCAGCCCGCTGAAATCGGTATATACCCGGGCCTGCTGAAGCGAATAGTCCTGCATCATGCCGCCTAGATAACAATCAGCTCGGCACGCAGCGCACCAGCCTGTTTAAGAGCTTCAAGTACCGCCATAACGTCCCCCGGAGCGGCACCCACCTGGTTCACCGCCTGAACAATCTCGTTCAGCGTGACAGCCGGACCAAACCTGAACATCCTGGCAGGCTCCTCGGTGATTGCAATCTGGGTATCGGGCTCAAGGGCTGTGTCGCCGCCGGCAAACGGATTAGGCTGTACCACCGCGGGATTTTCCTGAATGGTCACCGTCAGGTTGCCGTGGGTTACCGCTGCCGGGCTGACTTTGACATTCTGGCCGACCACGATGGTTCCGGTCCGGCTGTTGATCACCACTTTGGCGGCATCCTGGGCCGGGTCGACTTCAATGTTTTCAAGTATCGAAAGAAAGCTTACCCGCTGGGACGGATCCCGCGGCGCACGCACGGAAACCGAGGTGGCATCGTGGGCATAGGCCATGTCCGGGCCCAGACGATCATTCACCGCCTCAACCACCCGGCGAGCAGTCGTGAAATCCGGTCGCAGGAGATGAACGGTAATGGTGTCGCCCTCCGTAAACGGCGACAAGACCTCACGCTCGATGGTGGCGCCATTCGGGATACGGCCAACGCTGGGAATATTCACGGTAATCCTGGAACCATCCAACCCCTGGGCACCGAAGCCGCCAACCACCAGGCTGCCCTGGGCCACGGCATAAACCTTGTTGTCAGCGCCCTTCAGCGGAGTCATCAGCAAAGTGCCGCCGCGCAGGCTGTCTGCATTGCCAATGGAGGAAACCGTAATATCTATCTCCTGCCCGGCCTTGGCAAACGGTGGCAATGTGGCACTCACGGTTACCGCTGCAATATTGGTGAGTTTCGGGTTAACGCCCTCAGGCAAGGTAATACCGAACTGGTTCATCATGTTCCGGAAGGTCTGATTGGTGAACGGTGCCTTGTCGCCGGTTCCGTCAAGACCAACCACGAGTCCGTAGCCCACCAACTGGTTGTTCCTTACCCCTTTGATCCGGGACAGGTCCTTCAGCCGGTCCGCCATCACCGGTGCCGCACCCACCGTCAGGGCAAGTATCCAGACAAGAAAACGCCGCACGCTCATAGCAGCCACCACTCACTGTTAAAGAAACGGGCAAGCCAGCCCATCTGGTTGGCCTGGTCGAAGTCACCGGTACCGCCATAGGCGATACGGGCATCGGCAATACGGTTTGAGGCAACGGAATTGTCCGGCTGGATATCCCGGGGGCGAACCAGTCCGGTCAGACGGATGTACTCTTCACCATTGGTCAGCGACAGCCACTTTTCGCCCCGGATCCGCAACACGCCATTGGGCAGCACTTCAGTGACCGAGACGGTGATGCTGCCAGCAAGGCTGTTGCTCTGATCCGCGTCGGCCCTGGTTTTAAAATCGCGCTCATTGTTCAGTGACGTGCCGATCCCGAAGTTGCTCTTGCCCAGAATGTTTGGCTCCGGCAACTTGATTTCGTTATCCTTGATGATACGGGTGTCAGCATTCTTGCTGGCACGGGTGGACTCCTGGAGGGTCACTGTCAGTACATCACCCACGTTGAGCGCGACGGTATCCCCGTAAAAGTTATAGTTTCGGGAGACCTGGTAAATCGAACCAGACGCCCTGTCCCTCTGCATCATGGCCTGAGGGCGCACCGGTGCAAACTCGGGGTCATCCGGAATCGCCCGGGGCCGGCTCATGGCCGTGCAACCCTGTAGTAGGATCAGTACCACTAAGGTCGCCAGGGTACTGGCGCCCCGGTTTGTCCGGCTGGATGTCATCGGATTCACGACCTCACCTCTGGCGGCATTAGCCAATGTTGTTGGTAATGAACTGCAGCATCTGATCCGCTGTGGAAACCACTTTCGAGTTCATCTCGTAGGCGCGCTGGGTGGTAATCATGTTCACCAGTTCTTCCACGACCTCCACGTTGGAGGCCTCCAGGGAACCCTGTTCAATGGTGCCAAGCCCGAGCAGACCCGCCTGCCCCTCTATGGGGTTCCCGCTGGAAATGGTTTCCTTGAACAGGTTGTTTCCGATGGCCTGCAACCCCTGGGGATTGATGAAATCCACCAGGGTGATCTGGCCAACGTTCACCGGCGCTGCCTGGTCGTCCGTTATCGCCGTGACCGTGCCGTCGGTGCCAATGGTGATATTGGTGGCGTTATTGGGAACATTGATGGCCGGCTCCAGAAGGTACCCGTCCGGATTGACCACATCACCGTTGACGTTCAGCTGGAACTGACCGTCCCGGGTGTAGGCAATCTGGCCATCCGGCAGCAGAATCTGCAGAAACCCCCGGCCGTTAATGGCCATGTCCAGCGGCTGCTCGGTAATCTGAAGGTTGCCCTGGGAGAACTGCTTGACCGTGCCCACAACCCGGACACCCGTACCCAGTTGCAGTCCGGAGGGCAGTTCGGAGTTCTGGGTGCTCAGGCCACCGGGTTGCCGGTTGATCTGGTACAGGAGGTCCTGGAAGACCGCCTTGTCCCGTTTGAAGCCGGTGGTGTTGACGTTGGCCAGGTTGTTGGAAATGGTGGACATGTTGATGTCCTGTGCGCTCAAACCGGTCTTGCTGACCCAAAGTGCTGGATTCATGCTGCTTACTCCATACCGGGGGGGGGGCAATCAGGCGGCCAGTTTTTGCCGCTTCAGGCCCGCCAGGCCACTGTGTTCGGTCGTTACTTAAAGGTTCTGCAACAGCCGTGCCGTTGCTTCGGAATTCTCGTTAGCGGTGGTCATTACCTTCACCTGCATTTCGTATTGCCGGGAAAGCTGCAGATTGGAAATCATCTCTTCCACCGCATTCACGTTGGAGCTCTCAAGAAACCCCGAGACCACTCTGAGGTTTGCATCCGGGGGCTCAGGACCATCGATTGCCTGGTCCGGTTTGCGGCGCACATGTCCGTCGAGGCCCTTCTCCAGAGCATCCGGTGGCGGGTTGACCAGCTTCATACGATCCACCTCAACCAACTGATTCGGCGGGCCGCCAACAGGAATAACAGAAATCGTGCCATCAGCGCCGATTTGCACGTTGTCGAAAGGCGGCAGTGCAACCGGTCCACCATTGCCAAGCACAAGCTCACCAGTGCCCAGGCGCACCAGACCATTCACATCGATCTGAAGACTACCGCTGCGGGTAAACACCTCTTCGCCCTGATCATTCTGGATGGCAAGCCACCCTTCACCTTCAACCGCCACATCCAGTTTGCGGCCGGTATCGATAAGGGCGCCTGCGGAAAGGTCTGTGCCGGGTCGTTCTGTCATGGCATAGGCCCGGGTGGGATGGAATTCCCCAAAGACAGGCATGCTACGTGCCTGGGAGAAGTCCTTCTTGAAGCCGGTGGTGCTGACATTCGCCAGATTGTTGGCATGGGCTTGCTGGGCCAGCATGTTCTGCTTGGCGCCAGACATACCGATGTAGAGGGCTTTGTCCATGGGAAAACTCCTGCCGGAATTTTGACTGTTTCCAGTCTTGAAGCAGGAGTCATGCCACGTTCGCAAGTTCGCGAAATTAACGGAGGTTGATGATGGTCTGGGTGACCGCATTGGAGGTTTCGATGGTTTTGGCGTTGGCCTGGTAGTTACGCTGGGCAATGATCAGGTTCACCAGTTCAGCAGACAGATCCACGTTGGATTCCTCGACAGAGCTTGACGCAATGGAACCGAGGGTACCGGTGTCCGGTGCGCCGATGACAGGCTGGCCTGATTCAAAGGTTTCGACCCAGGAAGTATCCCCCACCGGAGACAGGCCATCGGTGTTGCTGAATGTGGCGAGCGCCACCTGACCAAGCGCATTGGATTGTCCGTTGGTGTACCGGGCGAATATGACACCAGCATCCGACACATCGAGGCCCGACAGGCGACCCGTGGTATAACCATTCTGCTGCTGGTCATTAACACCGAATGCCGCGCCGTATTGGGTGGCCTCGCTCAGATCCAGAACGAACGCGGAGCTGGTGGGCGGCTCCGGAATCGGGCTCACGACCGAGGCGGGGTCTGCAGGAGGGCCATCCGCCCCATTAGGGGCGCCACTTGGATCCTTGGGAACCCAGTCAGTCACGACAATCTCACCATTGGAATCACCATTGATGGAAGCCAGCTCGCCGTCCTGGTTGAATATGACGGTATAGGGAGTCTGATCCGTGCCCCCGACCGGCTCACCGTCTACCTGAAGATAAACAGACCACTGACTCTGGCCAACACCATTCCCGGGCGACGGCTCTTTGACATAGAACTGGGTCATCTCATGGGCGTTACCCAGGCTGTCGTAGATGGTGGTTGATGTGGCGTGGTTGTAGGTGCGCTGGTCAATGGGGTTAAAAGCGTTAATGCGCGTGGGTTGCGTATTGTTGTAGGTCGCCACAAACTGAGACCCCACGACATCAGAGGTCACAGTATCCACACTGCGATTTGTGCTTACCGCGATCTCTCCAACGGTGTTCTCAATCGGGTTCGTACTACTACCGTCTCCCCACTGAACGTCAAGCGGTTCACCCGAACTGTCCCTGACCACAAGATTGCCGCTATCCACATTGGCTGAGATGGAGTTATTACCGAAGCTGGAAATAACATTCGCCAGCTCATCGAGTGTCGTCACAGCGCTTACATTCAGGGGCTGACCATTGATCGAGAACTCCAGGCTACCAGACGCAATGGTATTGTTAAGAGTATCGCCGGTCGAGGCGCCATTGGCCGTCGAGTTTATTTCAGCTGTTGTGATACCGGACGCACTCACGCCGGAGGCTGCGGAGATAGCATCGGCAATCTGGCCCGCGGAGTTTATCGGGCTGGGAATAAGAACAGTCTCATCGGCTGAGCCGTCGGAATAGGAAAAAGTAAGCGTTTCACCTGCTGCAAAGTCGCCGGTCTGCAGAGAAAGGTCTCTCACTCTGCGCTCCAGCAAGGATTCACGGGAATCCAGATTCACATCGGTCTGCAGGTTCGTGGTCCTGCGCGGAGCCAGGTTGGCAGTCTCAATCTGCAGGTCTCCACGCACGCCAGACAAATTGCCATCACCATCAGCGGTATAACCCTGCACCTTCATGCCCTGGTTGTTGACCACAAAGCCGTCCTTGTCTACTCCAAACTGGCCGGCCCGGGAGTAGCGCACTTCGCCGCCATTGTTCAGAATAAAGAAGCCATCACCGTCAATTGCCATATCCAGGCCGTTATCAGTGAAGCTGATATTGCCCTGTCCGAAGGACTGTTTCACACCCTGAACCCGGACACCGTCCCCGATCGGGTTGGTGCCTGCGCTCAGGAAGCCACTGGCATAAAGATCGCCGAACTGGGCCTTGCTGCCTTTGAACCCCACGGTGCTGGCGTTGGCAATATTGTTACCGGTGACGTCCAGATCCACCGATGCCGCGCGAAGACCACTCAAACCCGTATTAAATCCCATGGCTCACCTCTTGGTGTTTCACCGGTATCAGTTAATTTGTTTTACATCAGACAGGGCGATGGAGCCCATGCCTGCGAGATTCAGGGTAATGGAGCCGCCCTGACCCAGGGACACGCTGTCAACATTGGCACTTACCATCGTACCCAACTGCTGCGGCCCATCCGGGTAGGAAGCCTCGGCTACAATCCGGTAGGAGCCCGGCGGCAAGGGATTGCCGTTGCCGTCCTGGCCATCCCAGCGGAATGAGGTCACACCCGCCGGACTACTACCCATATCAATCTGTCGTACCAGCTCACCATTCTGTCCCTGGATCGAAAGCCGGAGCCCACCGGTCGATGCCGGCACTTCAATAGTGCCGCTGATCTCACCATCCGCACCCAGAATCCCGACCTGGGAAGGGGCAAGCACGGTTTTGCCGACCATGGCAGAGGCCTGCAGCGCCTGGGTGGAACGGAACTGGCCCACCACATCTTCAACCGTACCTGAGAGGTTCTGCATCTCCTCCAGTGAGCTGAACTGGGCCAACTGGGAGATAAACGCGCCGTTGTCCTGTGGTTCCAGCGGGTTCTGGTTTTTCAGCTGTGCCAGCATCAGTTCCATGAACTCATTCCGGCCGAGCTCACTGGTGCCCTGGCCGCCATTCTGTTGCTTCAGCTGGTATTGGCTCAGAACATCCGACGCGTCTGTTGCATTTACTGCGGTCATGTTGTGCTCCTCACCCTGTTACTGCTGACCAAGAGTCAGAATGCGCTGCATCATGGACTTGGCAGTGTTCATGACATCCACATTCATCTGGAAACTTCTGGACGACGACATCATGTCAGCCATCTCTTCGACCACGTTCACATTGGGGTAATAGACAAATCCATCGTCATTCGCCGCCGGGTGGTAGGGTTCGTAACGCATCTGAAGCTCAGCGTCACTTTCCACGATGCCTTCAACCCTGACGCCGGCACCGGGGCCCTGACCGGCAGCCATCGGCATGCCACCCTGCCCCGGGTTCAGGAGTGATTGCTGAATGGCTGAGAACACCGGCTTTCTGGCCCGGTAGGTTTCACCGGTACTTGAGCTGGCTGTTTCGGCATTGGCAATGTTGGACGCGGTTGTATTCAGCCGCAGCGATTGCGCTGTCATACCGGAACCGGCGATATCAAAAATGCTGCCCAGTGACATGATAATTCTCCTTCGCTAACCTTCGCTAACCCCGTGACTGCGGCTTATTCGCCCTTCAGGGCTTTGGTCAAACCGCTGAACTTGCTGTTCAGGAACTGGAAACTGGCCTGGAAGTCCATGGCGTTACGCATGAAGCGTGACTGCTCCTGCTGGGCATCCACAGTATTACCGTCGACCGACGGCTGGTATGGCACCCGATACAAAAGATCGCTCTCCGACGCAGACCGGGAGGTATCCATGTGAGCCTCGTTTGTTTTCGCCATCCGGAAGCCGCTGACGGACTCCTGGGCCTTCTGCATCATCGCCTGGAAGTCCACATCACGGGCCTTGAAGCCCGGAGTGTCAGCGTTCGCCAGGTTGTTTGCCAGAACTTCGGCACGCCTGACCCGCGTTTCCACCGCGTATTGATGAATACCCAAAGCCTTATCGAACGTAATTGCCATGTTGCCTCCCGAAAACCGCACCAGTACGCCGACCTGATTTTGCCGGCTGTGCTCTCTGACAGAATTAAAGCAAGGTAGATGCCAGAATTTGAAAGACGCTCTGAATAGTACAAAGCGCCAGGGTTCTCAGGGTTAGTGAGAGAAATCGGGAACGGGAGAAGGGGGAAGAAGAGCCTCGAAAGCGGCAAACTGCTTCCCCGACCCTCGCCGGGGAAAGCCGCTGTTACCCGTTAAGGCCAGTGACGGACGAACTCCTCCACCCCGGGCCGGAGAACGGCAGGCTTTGCAGCGGAGACACTCCCCGTATAAAGAAAGCCGATAACCTGCTCATGGTCATCCAGCCCCAGCCCTTTATGCACGGCTGAATGATAGGCGACAGCACCGGTGCGCCACATTACACCATAACCGGCATCCTGAAGGGCCAGCCCAAGAAAGCTCATGCCAGCAGCCGCAGACATCACCTGCTCCACTTCCGGGACTCTGGGGTGGGGCCTCGGCGAGGCAATACCAACAATGACCATGGGTGCCCGCAGAGGCGCGCGCCGGAGCTTTTCGATTTCCTGCTCGTCACTGTTGTTGGCACAGGTGGAGGCAAACAGTTCCCCGAGAGCCTTCAGCCCCTCACCTTCTACGACCAGATAACGCCATGGCCGCAACAAGGCATGATCCGGAGCGCGGGCGGCGCAGGCAAAGGCCGTGTTCAGGGTTTCCCTGTCTGGCGCGGGCGCTTCCAGCCTGGGTTCAGAGGACCGGTTAAGCAGGAAATCCGTAACTGCTGTCATATCGTCTCACTATTTTAGGGCTGTGTGAAAATGGGCATGGGCACAATTACTGGCTGTGAATTGTGGCTTGTACCTAATGCTGTTAATCTTTAGTCGTAGTCGGCGCTGCCAACAATTATAAAATGCCGCGGTCCTGCAACGGTGAGAAGCAACACAATGAGCAACCAGCGAACCTTCAACAGCTTTTCCAAATTCTATCCTTACTATCTTGAAGAACACAGCGATGCAACCTGTCGCAGGCTGCACTTTGTCGGTAGCCTTCTGGTTCTTCTGGTCGCTGTCTGGGCGATCACCTCCGGAAAACTGGCGTGGCTTCTGACCCTGCCGGTCATCGGCTATGGGTTTGCCTGGGCCGGCCATTTCATGTTTGAGAAAAACCGCCCTGCAACCTTCAGGTACCCACTGTACAGCCTGATGGGGGACTGGGTCATGTTCCGGGACATACTTATCGGCCGGATCCGTTTCTGAAATGATGAGCGTACCGGCCGATCTGCGAAAAGCCAGCACCTCCATAGTCAAGTCGATGGCTACCGAGGGCTCCGGCAGTACGATCGTCATACCGCCGATGCCGGATTACAGCGGCCGATTACTGGCGTACACGTCTACGGCGGCGATTATCGTAACAGGTGTTCTCCAGGGCGCCTTTCCGCAGCCGTTGCTGTGGCTGGTAGCAGGTGCTCTCACATGGCCACACATAGCCCACATACTGACCCGTAAGACCTTCCTGAGACATTCCGCCCGCATCCGTCATAAGATGCTCATTGTGGATTGTGTGATTGGCGGCGGGTTTATCGGTTTTATCGGCCTGATTGTCATACCCTCCCTGTCAGTGGCCCTGATGCTGATGTTCAGTTGCCTGATCGTGGGTGGCATCCGCCAGTGGCTGATCGGTACCGGTTTCATGGTGGCGGCAATTGCGATTGTCGTTGCCATCCTCGGCCTGGCCGACGGCCCCCACGCGCCGCTTTTGACCAGCATGGTGTCGATTCTTTCCACCGGACTGTATATCTGCGTTACCGCCTACTATTCACACCAGCAGGCCCGGGCACTGATGCTGGCCAAAACCCAGATCCAGAATCAGCGGGAACAGTCGATTGCCCTGTCTCACAAGCTGTCCAAGTACCTCTCGCCCCAGGTGTGGCAATCGATCTTTACCGGGGAGCGGGATGTACGGCTGGAAACCCAGCGCAAGAAACTGGCGGTATTCTTTTCAGACATCAAGGGTTTCACCGAACTCTCCGAAGAGATGGAGCCAGAGGCGTTGACCGAGCTGCTGAATCACTACTTCAATGAAATGTCTGAAGTAGCCCTCAAATATGGCGGCACCATCGATAAATTCGTGGGCGACTCAATCATGGTATTCTTTGGCGATCCCACCAGCCGGGGCCAGCGGGAAGACGCCTTTGCCTGCGTGTCCATGGCCATTGAAATGCGCAAGCACATGAAGATCATGCGCCAGAAGTGGCGAAGCCAGGGCATCAAGACCCCCCTGGAAATCCGCATGGGGATCAGCACCGGCTACACCACAGTGGGTAACTTCGGGGCTGAAAACCGGATGGATTACACCATCATCGGCAAGGAAGTGAACCTGGCCAGCCGCCTTGAATCCCTGGCGGAACCCGGCGAGATCCTGGTGTCCTACGAGACCTTTTCACTGATCAAGAACAAGATCATGTGCCGGGACAAAGGCGAAATAACCGTGAAAGGATTCGGCAAACCGGTGCCGATATACGAGGTGGTGGATTTCCGGCGGGATATGGGGCCAAACCGCAGCTTCATGGAGCACGAACACAGCGGCTTTGCCATGTACCTGGATTCGGACAAGATCACCGAGAAAGAACGGCAGGCGATTCTCACCGCGCTGGAAGATGCCGCTGATCGCCTCCGGCGGGAAGAAGACGTCTCCTGAGGCGCCGGCGGCGCTCCAACCAACCTTCGTTGCTGAAGACAACCCTGGTTACTGACGGATCAACCGCGGCCCGGCATCCCGGCCGGCTTCGGTACTTCTCCAGGGATTAATATCCAGCCCGCCCCTGCGGGTGTATCGGGCACGCACTGTGAGCGACTCCGGCTTGCAACGGCTCATCAAATCCGTAAACACGGTCTCCACGCAGTGTTCGTGGAAATCCTGCTTCTGCCGAAAACTCACCACATACCGCAGCAACCCGGCCCGGTCGATTTTCCGGCCGGTGTAACTGATCAGCAGAGTTGCCCAGTCCGGTTGCCCTGTCACCGGGCAATTGCTCTTCAGCAGATGGGAACAGAGGTGCTCTGTCACTATTCCGCCTCCGTCGCTGGCGGAAAGTGAGTCCGGTGCATAGTCATAAACCACATCGCTCACCGGCTCATTATCGATCAGCTCAAATCCCCTGGGGCGGCCAACCGCTTTGCCCGACTCATCAACGCTCAACAGCGTCACCTGCACCGCGCCACCACAGGCACTGGAGAGATCTTGAGTAATCGTTTCAGCCACCTGGTCCCGGGATGAATAAACAGCCTGATTCAACGAGTTCAGGTAGAGCTTCATTGACTTGGACTCAATGATCGAAGGCGAAGCCGCCGGAAAGACAATCTCTGCCCACGCCACCTCAGGCACGCCGCCCGGCCTCAGCCAGGAAATTTCCCAGGCCTGCCACAGGTCTTCCCCAAACCAGCGCCAGCGGCCATCGTCCAGGCCAAGGCGGCGACGGTTTTCCTCTCTCGCCACGGGGAACAGCAAGCCGGGGTTGTAGCTGGCCGGGTAATCACTTGTTTTGCCAAGCGGCGCATCATTAAGTGCCATAGGTGTTCCCGAAATCAGTGGCGAATGCCTTTGCCCCGCTCCAGCATCTTCAATGCGATGACTGCCAGCACGGTGATGAAAACCAGAATCATACCAAGAGAAATGAACGGATTAACGTCTGAAACGCCCAGAATCCCGTAACGGAAGCCGTTTACCATGTACAGGATCGGATTGATCAGGGACACGCCCTGCCAGAACCCCGGCAACAGATCGATGCTGTAGAACACTCCGCCCAGATAGGTCAGCGGCGTCAGTATGAAGGTTGGGACAATGGAAATGTCATCAAACTTGGTCGCCAGCATGGCGTTGATGAAGCCGCCAAGGGCAAACAGGGCCGAGGTCAGAAACACCGTCAGAATCATCATTGGCGGGTTGTGTATCGAAAGCTGGGTAAAGGCCAGGGACAGCAGGGTAACAATAAGGCCGATCCCCAACCCCCGGGCCATGCCTCCGGTCACATATCCGGCCAGGATGATCCAGTTCGGCACCGGAGACACCAGCAGCTCCTCGATACTGCGCTGGAATTTCATCGAAAAGAACGACGATACCACGTTCGCGTAGGAACTGGTGATCACCGCCATCATGATAAGGCCTGGCACAATAAAGGACATGTAATCGAACCCGCCCATCTGACCGATACGAGAGCCGATCAGATTGCCGAAAATAATGAAATAGAGCGTCATGGTGACTGCCGGCGGCAGCAGTGTCTGGGGCCAGATCCGGGTAAACCGGCGAACCTCCCGGATAACGATAGTGCCGAATGCCGTGAACAAGGCCTGTGGTGTCATGCTGCACCCTCCACATTCTTGCGGGAATCGAGGGCGTTCTGTTCCACCATGCGAATAAACAGCTCTTCCAGTCGGTTGGCCTTGGTTCTCATGCTGATCACCTTGATGCCCATCTGGTCCAGTTGCACAAACACCTGGTTCAGCCCCTGGCCTTTCTCCACCTCAACCTCCAGGGCACCTTCCCCGTCCAGCCGGGTGTGGAAATCACCCAGCACGGGCGCGGCATCCAGCGGTGACTCGGTATCCAGCACGAAGGTCTCAAGGCCAAGCTGCTGAAGCAGGGCCTTTTTGCTGGTGTGCTTGAGGATCTTGCCGTGGTCAATAATGGCAATGTTGCGGCAAAGCGCCTCCGCCTCCTCAAGGTAATGAGTCGTCAGGATGATGGTGGTGCCCTGGCGGTTCATTTCCTCAAGGAAGGTCCACATCGAGCGGCGCAGCTCGATGTCCACACCGGCCGTCGGCTCGTCCAGAATCAGCAGTTTCGGCTCGTGCACCAGGGCCCGGGCAATCATCAACCGGCGTTTCATCCCCCCGGACAGCATCCGGGCCGGGGTGTCACGCTTGCCCCAGAGACCGAGCTTTTTCAGATACTTTTCTGCGGAAACCGACGCCTGTTTTAACGGAATCCCGTAATAGCCCGCCTGGGTGGTTACGATATCGAATACTTTCTCGAACTGGTTGAAGTTGAATTCCTGAGGCACAACCCCGAGATTCAGCTTGGCATCGGAAAGGTGTGTATCGATGTCGCACCCGAAAACCCGCACCTTGCCGGCTGTCTTGTTTACCAATGAGCAGACGATACCCAGTGTGGTTGATTTGCCGGCGCCGTTGGGCCCCAGCAGGGCGAAGAAATCCCCCTCGGCTACGTGAAGATCAATCCCCTTGAGTGCCTCGAACCCGTCACCGTAAATTTTGGTGAGGCCCTCGATTTCCAGTGCATTGCTCATAAACGATCCCGATTCAGTGGATAGCGGCAAGAAACGGCCCGCCAGAATTCAGACTGGTGTTTATTGTGACAAACCCTCTGATTTCAAGGCCTTTAACGGCCTGAAAGTGTTCACAGGCCAAAACCGGAAACTGCGACAGGAATCCCGATATGAGGCGGTTCCCGCCCCTATAATGCGATTACAATAATTTACAAAAGGCGCTGCCGCACCGCGAGTGCAAGCGCGCTGAACCGAAGGGAATGTACGACAAGCCATGAGATCCGTTCACCGCATCCGATTGTCACTCGCGCTTCTGGGCGCACTTGCGTTCACCGGCTGCCTTGATAACGAGAGTGGCTCCGGCGACGACACCAGCACAGGCAGGCTAAACTTCAATGGTTTCAGTGGTCTCAGCTACCAGACAGCCAGCCAGGCCGGCACCACCAACGCCGCAGGGGAATTCCGTTACTATCCCGGCGAAACCCTGGAATTCCGGGTCGGCGACCTGCCGCTGATCAGTGGGGTTCCTGCACAACAATACATTACCCTCCTCGAATTCTTTGAGCCCACACGGACCGCCCTGCAAACGCCCATGGCGGATGAAGAAGGCCTGACAACGCACACCCTTACCGAGCAACAGGTGCTGGAAAACACCACCCTGATGAACCTGACCCGATTCCTGATGCTGCTGAACTGGAGCGAAGGCATCCCGGAGGGCGAAGGCATCGAACTCCGTACGCGGGTCATCAGCCAGTTGAATGCAGCGCTGCAGGACCTGACCGGGCCCATAGACTTTACCGCGAGCGAACCGGAATTCACTGCCACAACGCCCACGCTCTCCCCGGCCAACCAGCTTCTGGCGGCGATTTGCTTCTATCCGGAAGACGACGAACGGTGCGAGGAGCCACCCTCCCAGGCTGAAATCGACAACGCACCACCCAGGCCGGGAGACGCCGATGAGCGCGATCCGGATGTCGAATACAAGGAAGACCTTCAAGCCAAAAAGGAGCGAATCGAAGGTTCAGTACGCTCGATGGAGGACACCAGCACCGAAGACGCGCAGACTTACCTCACGCGGGAACTCAAGGGCATCAGCACAGCCGTTGCCAAGCGTTACTACCTGGATGACGATGTTGCCAGCTATCCGGCCACCGATACCGCCATCAAACAGGTGGCGGTACGCCGGATCGGCGGGGGCCTGGCTTTGGCTGAGCTGGAAGCGATAAGCACCCGCCCTCAGGATATTCAGGTGTATTCAACAGACTGGCAAAGCGCCGAGGTAGAGTACTTTGTGGCGGGTCCTGTTGCTGGCACTTCGGGCAGAGAATCAGAACTGCTGCTGAGTTTCCGCCCGGAGAACACTTATCGGTGGGTTCGCAAACAGCTGCGAGTGATTATCCGCTGATCAGCCTGGAGAGACTCCAGCGGGATTCCACGCCCGCCAGGTCGTAGTGCGAGGGGTCCAGCCCCTCGGTGCCATGGGGCAGACAATCCCGGATCCGGATCGTTTCTGCTGCCTCTTTCCCTTCATTATAACGGGCAAGATCGATAATTTTGGCGGTTTTAAGGGGCCTGGCGGTGTTGTCGGTCATCACCATCACCTGGGGCCAGAGCCTGCGCTGGGGAGAATGGGAAACCACAATCCCCCGCTGACCGTCTGTCAGCTCCACCAGACTGCCCGTGGGATAAATGCCGATAGCCTGGATGAAGCTCTCCACCAGGTCTTCCTGGAACTCAATGTTGCGCATCTCGTACAGCAAGGTCACCGCCTTGGCGGGTGTCATTGGCTCGGCGTGATCCCTTGGCCCAATCAATGATTCAAAAAACTCCGCAATACCCGCAACCTTCGCCAGCAACGGAATGCGATCACCCCGAACGCCTTCAGGGAAACCCGACCCGTTATGACGCTCCCGATGGCCCTGGACAACACTCAGAACGGCCCGGGACAACCCGCTGCCATCCAGTATATGAGCTCCGAGGTTCACGTAACCCCGGTAGGTAACATATTCCTGAGCGCTTAACTGCCCTTCCCGGGCCAGCATGTCTGCCGGCAGTGCCGTCTTGCCAACCTGGGACAGCAAACAGCCCAGACCAAGTTGGTTCAGAAGACCTTCGTTCAACCCCAGGTGACGCCCGCACACCAGTGCCCACACCGCGGTGTTCAGGGCATGCCGGTACAGATAGCTGTCGTGCGCACGGGTGCGGCTGATCCACAACAGGGCATCCGGCTGACGAATCACACTGCTCACCATCTTGCTGGTGATGGTTGCAATGGCCTTCAGGTCGGCCACGCCCCCTGAACGAAGTGCCTCAAACAGGCTGTCCAGCGCGACCTCAACATCATCAAGCAGCCGCTTTGATGTCTTCATTTCCTTCTTGATGCTGGTGTCCGTGCGGTAACTAACCGGCTCCCGGATGCTCAGCGGGGGCAACTGCAGTTGTTCACGCCCACCCCCGCGCCTGTTGGAGCTCTTGCCAAACACCGGTTTGTTACCGGCTTTGACCTCTCTGGATTCCCGGGCTTCCGCAACATCCACCATTACCCACTTGCAGTGGGAAACCAGCGCACGCATATCATCCTGGGAACGGATATGGAAACCCTGAATCGGGAAAGGAGTCTGGTGCCAGGGCCTGTCCAGATCAGACACGAACATGCCCACTTCCAGATCATGTACTGCCACTTTTTTCTGTTGGACACCCATGTGGCCCACCTCACCAACCAACTTTCAATGGTTACCATTCTGACTGAACCGGGGGAAGACACAATTACAATATCGTATCACCAGGCAACTCAAATGCGACAAAGCGTAACGATAATGTTCACGAGGAAACAAAATGTAGCAATGTGACGATGGTCACACATTCACGTCAGAGTGTCACTCAGCGTTACATGCCATTTCGTCGAACTCTGGCGGCCGTGCGTGCATGGCGCCACGGGGCACCTTGCGTACGTAGACAGTGTAGGGTACCGACGATGCCCGGATGTAATCCAGGTTACGGGACTCGTCACCAGAACCTTCAGTAACAACGGCCGGCGTGCAGGAAACCAGCAATTCCAGTTTTCCGCCAATACCCGTGATACGGGCACCGGGATCCCCGGCGTTGATCGCCATGCACCGGGTGGATTCCGTGGCGGGTTTTCCTGTCCTGGCGACGAGGTTCATGCCGCTCTCCCCGCAGGCCCGGATGCCGGTGCTGCAGGAACCGGCATCCGCATCGTCGCCATCCCGCACACGCCAGACCCGGTCGCTGCACTGGGTCTCAACCTTTACCGATGTAGCCTTGTTGCGGGCAAACCACCAGCCCGGGTACTCAGCACTCTGCCAGGACAGCCGTACCTGCCTGGATTCACCGGAGGAATTCTCCGCCGGAAACATCGCAAAATGCGAATAGTAGCTGGCACACCCCGGCATGGATGCCGCGATGAGAATTGCGATCATTGGCTTGGAAGCTCTGGAGAAGATTGAAAAGATCATCTGGCTGGCGCATTCCCTGACAGCAAATTCGTTGGCCTGCCCATTATCCACAACAGGCCTCGGGAATCCGCCTATCAGTCACCATTTTGATCAAACTGAAGGCCGTATCCGTCATTGGTTTTGCGCACCACCACCATATCCAGCACCGGAGCCGGCACAGGCAGGCCCTGCACCTGCACGGTCACCCTGTCGCCGATCCGCGGGGCAAAAGGCTCCGTGTCAACGACGACAAATACGCCGCCATCGGAAATATCGCGGGTTGAGAATATGAAATCCCCAAGCTCCTCATGGACCAGCTTCACCTTCGCACTCATGGCAGTGCGCATGTGCTCTCTTCGATCATTCCCAGCCATCTTCGGTTTCCACTACTTTTTGCATAGTTTTTATAGTCTTCCGAAGCATAACACCATTTTCAGGAAAATAAGCCAAAGGAGATATTGACTACACACTTAACAGAAATGAGAATGGTTGACGTTTTTAAACACCTGTGAATCTCAGCCATGGGCCGAACATTCAACCTCAAAGGATGCGACTATGCGAATGACACTGGCTGCAACCGCCGCAATCGCCCTCACTGCCATGCCGATGGCTGCCTCTGCTGACGGCGAAGTAAACATCTATTCATACCGCCAGGCGTATTTGCTTAAACCACTACTGAATGCGTTTGAAAAGGAAACCGGCATCCAGAGCAATGTGGTATTTGCCAAACAGGGCCTGGCCGAACGCCTTGAGCGTGAAGGCCGCAACAGCCCGGCTGACGTGGTAATGACTGTTGATATTTCCCGTCTCAACGAACTGGTCGAGCGGGATCTGGTTCAGAGTGTCGACAACGAGGTGCTGGAAGACAACATTCCTGAAAACCTGCGCCACCCGGACGGCAAGTGGTTCGCCCTGACCACCCGCGGCCGCCTGATCTTCGTATCCAAGGAGCGGGTTAAGGAAGGTGAAATCACGACCTACGAACAACTGGCGGACGACAAATGGGACAACCGCGTCTGCACCCGCAGCGGCAAGCACCCGTACAACATTGCCCTGATCTCTTCCATGATCGCCCACCACGGTGAGGCAGAAACCGAAAAGTGGCTCGCTGGTGTGAAAGACAACCTTGCTCGCAGGCCCCAGGGTGGTGATCGCGACCAGATCAAGGCCATTGCCGAAGGTGTTTGCGATGTTTCCATCGGCAACAGCTATTACTACGGCAACATGCTCCAGGATGAGAACCAGCGTGCTATCGCCGAGCAGGTGCGCCTGGTGTTCCCGAACGCCGAAGGCCGCGGCACCCACGTAAACATCAGTGGCATTTCCCTGACCAGGAGCGCGCCCAACCGCGAAAACGCGATCAAGCTGATGGAATTCCTGTCGTCACCGGAAGCCCAGAGCATCTATGCAGAGGCCAACACCGAATACCCGGCTAACCCGAAAGTAAAGCCTACCGGGCTAGTGGCCGAGTGGGGTGAGATCAACCCGGACAACCTCTCACTGCAGGAAATCGCCAAAAACCGCGAAGCCGCAGTCAAACTGGTTGACCGGGTCGATTACGACGGCGAATAAGCCCTTTTTGCGGGCGAGGGTGGTTCCTCTACCCTCGCCCTGCTTTCCCACCGCTCTTTCCGAGGCCAAACCATGACCCAGTCGTTGCAGGCATCATGCCAGGTGTCTACAATCTGCAACCCTCAAACGGACAGCACACCCATTCACACCACTCACACACAGGACAGCTATGAGCGAGGCCGCAACCAGCGTTAACCCCGGGCTATCCCAGCCCCTGCTGGCAAAGCGTACCTCTCGAAAATGGCTTATCAGCGCCTTGCTGACCACCGCCATTGTTGCCTTGCCGGTTCTCTCGGTTATCTTTCTCGCGCTTTCTCCCGAAGAGAATATCTGGCCACACCTTATTGAAACCACACTGCCCCGCTATCTGATCACCACCATCCAACTGATGGCAGGCGTGGGCGTAATCACCCTGGTCATAGGCCTGGCCTCCGCCTGGGCCGTGACCATGTGCGAGTTTCCAGGCCGCAAGTTCTTCGAGTGGGCCATGCTTCTGCCTTTCGCGGTACCGGCCTATGTTATCGCTTATGTGTACACCAGCCTGCTGGATTATGCCGGCCCGGTCCAGGGTGCCCTGAGGGATTGGTTTGGCTGGGAAAACGCCTCCGATTACTGGTTCCCGGAAATCCGCAGCCTGGAAGGCGCCACGCTCATGCTCGGCCTGGTGCTCTACCCCTATGTGTATCTGCTGGCCCGGGCTGCATTCCTGGAGCAGTCGCCATCCCTGTTTGCCGTCAGCCGCAGCCTTGGCCACTCGGCCCTGAGCACCTTCGTCAAGGTTGTCCTGCCCATAGCTCGCCCGGCAGTTGCCGTAGGGCTCTCCCTGGTGCTCATGGAAACCCTGAACGATTTCGGCACCGTGGATTTCTTCGCTGTACAAACCCTCACCGCAGGCCTGTTCGATACCTGGATGAATCTTGGCAATCTCGGCGGCGCCGCCCAGATTGCCACCACCATGCTCATCTTCGTGGTGATTCTGGTAACCCTTGAACGCTATTCCCGCAGGCGCCAACAGCAATACGCCGCCCGGGACAACCGGGAACCGATCCATCGTTTCACCATGTCGTTCCCGCGCCAGATGATCTGTGTGGCCGTGTGTGCGTTGCCTGTACTGTTCGGGTTTGTGATTCCCGGTGCCACCCTCGGTCTCTACGCCTGGGAATACTTTGGTGAAAGCTGGAACCCGGACTTTGTCCGCAATACTTTTAACAGCCTGTTCCTGTCTGGCACTGCTGCGCTGACAACCCTGCTGGTCGGCATTACCCTTGCCTACAGCCGCCGCCTGCACAATACCCGGGGCATGCAAGTATTGATGCGTCTCTCCAGCCTGGGCTATGCCATGCCCGGTGCGGTACTGGCGGTGGGTGTGATTGTACCCCTGGCCGGGTTCGACAACTGGCTGGACAGCCTGATGCGGGAGTTCTTCGGCATCAGCACCGGGCTGTTGCTCAGCGGGTCGGCCTTTGCCCTGGTGTTTGCCTATACCGTGCGCTTCCTGGCGGTTTCCGCAGGCAGCGTGGAAAGTGCATTGCAGAAGATCACACCCAGTATGGACATGGCTTCCCGCTCACTGGGCCACAGCCCCGGTAAAACCCTGGTAAAGGTTCACCTGCCCATGCTGAGGGGAACATTGCTGACCGCTGCGCTGGTGGTTTTCGTGGACTGCATGAAGGAGTTGCCGGCCACCCTGATTCTCAGGCCGTTCAACTTCGAGACCCTGGCCACCTACGTGTACCAGTTTGCGTCTGACGAGCGCCTGTACCACAGCGCCCTGCCCGCCCTGATCATTGTTCTGGCGGGCATCATCCCGATTATTCTGATGAGCCGGTCAATCTCCAACACCCGCTCGATTGCCTGAAAACCCGGCCCAGAAGGTTCAGGACATCAGGGAGTCATCCGTGACTCCACATCCTGCACCACAAACCGACCCTGGAAAACCGCCACCGGTTCAACCTCCGGCATGGTTCTGGGTTCGCCACAAAACACTTCAGCCGTGAGGTCCAGCCGGCCCTTGCCGTGCCGCGCCAGACTTTTCCGGAAGCGCTCGGGCACCTCATCGCCGGGCAGACGACAGATTACGTAAAAATCCGAACTGACCGGCTCCAGGTAATCGATATTGCCACTCTGGACAACCACGCTGCCCCGGAGCCCCATATCTGAGAGCGCAAGCTCTGTCAGGCCCCAGGCAGCGGTAACCGCGGCGCAATAGATGCTACCACCGAACCCGGTGCCCTGATGGTTACGGTTCGGCTCCAATGGCGCACTGAGAAGCAGAGAGCGGCCATCCCACGAATGCAGTTGAATCCCCAGCGCCCGTGAAAGGGGAATCTCATCGTGGATACGTTTCTGGAAAAGGGACAACTGGCTCATATCATCCTCCTGATATCGTTCCAGTTTAGGCCGGCTCCTTGCTTTTCCCTATGCGACTATCGTCGGCCATTCCCCCTACGAAACAGGCCCGGCAAAGCCGGGCCTGATCGCATCGTTTCAATCAAGGGCAGATATTACTGCCAGATCACGGGCCGACGCTGTGCATACCAGTTATCCACTTTGTCCTGGTAGGCATCCTCAACCACATTACGTTTGAGCTTCATGGTTGGTGTCAGGAAGCTGTTTTCGATGGACCATTCTTCGTTGACAACCGTGATGAAAGCCAGTTGTTCATGGGGATCCACCGTTTTGTTCACATCGGCGATCAGTTGCCTGAAGCTTTCCTCGATTTCCTTGCGGAACGACTCATCCGCCATCTTCGGCCTTATTTCTTCGCCCAGCAGCACCAGTGCGTGGGGCTGCGTCTGGTTGGCACCGGAGACACACACCATCTCAATGGCGTCATGGGACATCAGGCGGTTCTCGATTGGCGCAGGTGCAATGTACTTACCCTTGCTGGTCTTGAATATTTCCTTGATACGGCCGGTCAGCTTGAGGCGGCCCATTTCATCAATCTCGCCCTTGTCACCGGTTTTCAGGAAACCGTCCTCGGTAAAGGCTTCGCGGGTTTTCTCTTCGTCCTTGTAGTATCCCATCATGGTGGCCGGGCTCTTGATCTGAACCTCACCTTCCGGGCTGATACGCGTTTCAACACCCGGCAGGGACTCACCCACGTAACCGGTCTTTGACCGTCCTGGCTTGCTCATGTGGGAATAGGCAAAGTTCTCGGACATGCCGTAGCCTTCCAGCAGCTCCAGGCCCAGATTGCGATACCAGTCCAGCACATCGCTCGCCAGGGGTGCCGAACCACTGCCGGCCAACTTGACCTTGTCCAGGCCAAGGCCCTTCAGGATCTTCTTCTTGATCAGTTTGTTCACCACCGGGATCTTCAGCAGCCTGTCCAGCTTCTTCTTCGGCAGCTTCTGGAGCACACCGTGCTGGAACTTCACCCACAGCCGCGGCACAGACAGGAAAAGTGTTGGCTGGGCACGCCGCAGATCCTGCACGAACGTCTCCAACGACTCGGCAAAAAAGAGCTGGAAGCCGGCATAAAGAGACGCCAGCTCCACAAAGGTGCGTTCGAATACGTGGGCCAGCGGCAAATAAGACAACATGCGCTCCTCGGAGCCAACACCCAGCACTTCCATACCACCTTCCGCAGCAAAGGCCATGTTGCCAAAACTGAGCATCACGCCCTTGGGCTTGCCGGTGCTTCCGGAGGTATACACGATAGTGGCCAGCTCATCCGCATCGCGGTACACATTCTCCTCAAGGGGCGGGTACCTGGCAACGATGTCGTCCCAGGTTTCAAAATCGTTGGGCGGGCTCAGCGGGAAGGAAATGCAGCGCACGGATTCCGGCACACCCGGTTTCATCATGTCCCAGTCATCCAGCTTACCGACAAACAGAACGTCGCACTCGGCGTGGTTCAGTATGTAGTTCACGGTATCTGCATTCAGGGTGGGATACAGCGGCACCGAAATATGGCCGGCCATCCAGATAGCCCAGTCGGTCATAATCCACTGGGCGCAGTTCTTGGAGATCAGACCTATGCGGCTCTTCTCCGGGAGGTTCAGGGATTTCAGGTAAGACGCCATGCGCCTCGCCTCATCCACTGCCCTGCCCCAGGTATACTCCACTACTTTGCCATTCCCGATGGGTTGCGTCATATACAGCGAGTTGGTCTTGGATTTTTCCCAGTGGTAGACCATATCCAGAGGAAGCTTGCGTGTTGTGTCCATGGACCTTCCTTGTAGTTCATTATTCGAGTTATTGATGAGCTATTATTAGACTTTCGTAGGGTATTTGAACATAACTTGCGGCGTCAAAACGTGAAACAAGCGAAATTATTTTCAACCGCATCCAGTTACGCCAAACCGGGAGCTGGTTTACCGCAACCTCAGTCGCCCTCAAACCCTGCGTCCCCTGCTTGGCACCACCGAACACCTGAATGTGCGCCTGGGTGTGATACCGGAGCCAGCCCCATCCACTCCAGGGCATGAGCCTGGCCGTTAACCAGGGCGAATTTGTAACCACGATTGGCAGCAACCTCAAGGGCTGAAAGTAGGCGACGACTGCCTGCCATTGGGTCAGACGAACGCATGCAGGGAAGCGGAACACGGGGCCTTGTTCGGCCCCGTTTTATGCTGGAAACACTCAGTGCCCGTATATACGCATGGCGGTATTGGATATCGCCAGGTTATCCAGCGCGACCGAGCCGATGGATATGCCACCGATCAGCACCCCACCAATTCTCATGTCTGCCTCGAACGTTTCCATATCCACAGCCAGCACCTCTGTACCGGCTGCGTTGGCGGCCTTGTAGATATCCAGCTCCACATTCGCAAACAACCTCAGCGGCTGCGGTGCAGACAGATCATAATCTGCCCCGGTCAGCCGAAGATCCCGGATGCCCAGTGCGAGATACGGCACGTCGAAATCCATGTCGTCGATCGCAATATCCGTGATCAGATTGAGTTTGTCTGTCGCAGTATCGATCCGGATGGTGCCGGAGCCAATCAGCATATCCATATTGAAGTTATCAAGAATGGTCGTGCTGCCTCCGGTGCCGGTCAAGTTCCAGGCGCCCGTGCTCATCCGGAAATCCACGGCGTTGAAAGTAATCGGCAGGAGGTTGATGATGACGTCACCGTCCCGGGCAATATCAATGTTGATCCGGATGTTATCCAGCCGGTCATTGGCTTGGCCATTGAGGTTCAGATTCATCTCGGAAAACATGTCGGTTCGGTTGGCGCCTCCCACGAAGATATTATTGACCTCCAGCGACCCTTCATCGGTGTAGATGAAGCGATCAATGTTCAGCTTGGTTTCCAGCTCAATGGTGACACCGGCCTGGCCGGTGATCATGCCCATCGCTGAATCATCCAGACTGTGGATCTCGGCCGTGGCTGCAGGTGGAACACCCGCAACGCAGAGCGCTAGCAAGGTAGGTTTCAGGCCTTTCATTTTTGTTTCCTTGTTTTTAGTCTTTGTCACATCCTGTGGGCCACTGCACTTTTCGACACCACATCAGTACTTTAGCGACACGTTCAGAGCGGGTACGTGCAGGTGTCACAATTTGTATGACTTTTCTGATCGCTTAGGGCCGGACCGGGTTTTTCACCACAACATGTAGTGGTTTTGAACCTTTTCATCCAAATCTCTGTTTTAGAAAAATTTTCCCCTTTTCAAGCCGGTTTTGATTGATTTTCTTTGCCCGAAAGCGCCTGTCAATAGTTGCGTTCTTATTCACAAAACACTATATCCTGTTATACTCATCAAAGAATCGACCCATATATAGTGGTTAAAAAGAAAACAGGGCCAAGGCCCAATGCATGAATTCAAAGGGGCATGGCGCCGCCGGCACGAGGCATGGCGCCATCAAAAGAAGACATACCGGAAGACAGAGGGTGGCAATGAACGCTAAGGCACAGGCAGTGGTTACAACAATCCCGATGCAGGAAGCCTCGATCGACATCTGGCACAGCAAGTACCAGTTGAAGACCAAGACCGGCGAGCCCGTGGACAAGGACATCAACGCAACCTACGAACGTGTTGCCAAAGCCCTTGCCGAGGTGGAAAACAAATCCGTACGCACCCAGCACATGAAGAACTTCATCTGGGCCCTGCAGAACGGCGCCATTCCCGCCGGCCGGATTACCTCCAACGCCGGTGCCGAAGCGCACAAACCGGCCACCTCAACCATTAACTGCACCGTTTCCGGCACGGTTCAGGACTCCATGAACGACATTCTGGAAAAGAACCACGAAGCCGGCCTTACCCTCAAGGCAGGCTGTGGTATCGGTTATGAGTTCTCCACCCTGCGCCCAAAAGGCGCCTACGTGGCCGGCGCCGGTGCCACCACCTCCGGTCCGTTATCGTTCATGGATATCTTCGACCGCATGTGCTTCACCGTGTCGTCTGCCGGTGGCCGCCGCGGCGCCCAGATGGCCACCTTCGATGTGCACCACCCGGACGTGATCGACTTCATTCAGGCCAAGCGTGAAGACGGCCGCCTGCGCCAGTTCAATCTCTCCCTGCTGATTACTGAAGACTTCATTGAAGCCGTGCGCAACGGCGACGACTGGCACCTCTCCTTCCCCGTTACCGAAAAAGAAGTGGAAGACGAGCAACTGGACCTGAGCGATGAGAGCCGGTTTGTCTACCGTGATTTCCCGGTGCAGAAAGGCTACGTGATTAACAATGAGGGCAAGGTTGCC
>TARA_R110002095_G_scaffold138534_2_pt1 | contig 94514 bp, 74 predicted proteins | sample TARA_R110002095 | Tara Oceans TARA_R110002095 (sample SAMEA4397255) | marine metagenome | biome: Polar Biome; feature: [SRF] surface water layer (ENVO:00010504); material: water (ENVO:00002006), including particulate matter (ENVO:01000060) such as... | depth 5 m | reverse complement strand
AAGATCTGTAAGGTTGCACCCCGCACGGTTAGTAAGTGGTTCGACTCGGGACGCCTGAGAGGATACCGGATTCCCGGTTCTCAGGACCGACGAATCCCACGTGAGCACCTTATTCGATTTCTTAAAGAACACGGTATGCCATTAGGCGAACTTGAAGATGAAGCCATGGGCAAATTGCTGCTCGTTGGGGCTGACACTCAGGTTCGAGCAAGCCTTGATGACCTGATGGCTACAGAAGACTTCAAAATTGAATACGCCGTTAGTGGTTTTGAAGCTGGTATCCAGGCGGAATCATTACACCCCGATTGTGTAATTGTTGATTTTGCTATGGGGCGTAATGAAGCTCTGATGATCGCACAAAACCTGCGACGTAACAAAGACTATACAGACTCTGTTCTGATTGCTCTGCTCAGCGATGAAGATAACGCCAGCGGATTCGACAGAACTTTGTTCAACGAAACTTTTCGGAAACCATTTGACGCTGCATTACTGGCCGAACGGATTCGGACCTTGGTTGGACGTAAAAAGCAAATCGCCTAATGACGGGCAGGAATGCCTCGTGGTGAGAATGCCAGGGACGTAATAGTTCTCGATATTATGGACGGTCTCGAGAGAACGGCCCGCTGGACCAACCAGAACAATCGCAAAGGGATTTGCTGGTTTGCGTGAACGACTAAACCCGGCCAAGAGGTAAAACTCTTGGTCGGGTTTTTTTACGCGCGAACTTTCTGCATAATGACGGGTATGACTCAACTCACACATCCTTCCGAATCTGAAATCAAACATCGCCCAGCTACGGTTCTGTGGTATCTGCTGCTGGCGTGCCTCGCGTTTGTGCTTGTCGCTGCGCAACTCGATTGTGCACAGGATCTGAGCTTCACAGGCCCGGGGCCTGGTATGACCGTGGACGAGCCATTCAATGTCGGGCAAGGCGTCTTTCTCGTTCGCGCGATCCAAGTTTATGGCCTGGGAATCATTGCCCCTGAAAGTCTACGGGAAATTTTTGAACACCCAAGCTATCTGCCCGATCATCCTCCCCTGGGACGTCTGCTGATCGGCATCGCCCACGAGACCATCGCTGGCTTGGCAGGCAGTGATGGGCGTCCGTTTGTTGTCACCTATGGACGCTACGCTTCTGCGTTTTGTTTTGCCTGTCTGGTGTTCGTGGTAGGCTGGTTTACCTCCCGGCGATCAGGGCACACAGCCGCTCTCATCGCAGCCGCTTCCCTGATTGCAATGCCACGTCTGTTTGGCCATGCTCATCTGGCGGCTCTCGAAACCGTGACCGCGCTGTTTTACGTGACCACAGTTCTGGCGGTAGTGCACTTCTGGGATGGGGAATCAGCTCCTACACCGAAACGAGCCTGTTTAACCGGGCTAATATTGGGGCTGGCTCTGCTGACTAAGATCCAGGCGGTATTGATCCCGATTCCCGTTATCATCTGGGCGCTGTGGAGATGGCGCCAGAAAGCAATTCTCCCGTTAGTCTGCTGGGGCGGTGTTGGCGTACTGGTATTCTTTACAGGTTGGCCGTGGCTCTGGTTTGATCCCGTGGGACACCTCAGTGAATATCTCGGCCGAACTACAGGGCGGGCTGCCCTCTATGTGGAATACTTCGGAAGCAAATACGCCGACCACGATCTCCCCTGGCATTATCCCTGGGTCATGCTGCTGACGACAATTCCCGTTGGGCTGTTGGTCCTTGGCTGCGTTGGTTCCTCAAACATCGTGCGTTCTTTGAAACAGAGTCAACGTCGCCCCAGTGGCGAGGCGCTGTTACTGCTCTCCCTGTTGTGGCCACTGGTGTTGTTTTCGTTACCCGGAATTACCGTCTATGATGGCGTACGTCTGTTTTTAATGGTCTTTCCTCTGGCAGCGGTTCTCATCGGGCAGGGAGCCGCCCCAGTTCTCGACTGGATACACCAACGCGTTCCGAACCGACTCGCCACGACAGCGGCAGCACTGCTGTTGTTGTCTCAAGTCTATGCCACCTTGGCTTATGCTCCCTGCTGGCTCAGCTACTACAGCTTACTGACCGGAGGGCTGAAAGGAGCGAATGCCGCGGGCATGGAACTGACCTACTGGGGCGACTCGATAACCGCCGAGATGTTGCAGCAGGTTGTTCAGGACGTTCCTGAAAACAGTATGGTTCAGCTTGCACCCCTACTCCATCCGGCCTATCTGCAAATGCTGCAGGAAACTCCGGAACTGAAACAGAAGGGAATTCAATTAGTCCCCTTCGAGTCCGAGAAGCCTGTCTCTGAATATGTGTTGTACTTTCAGCGAAACCCCTACTTACCTGAGCTTCTGAAACCGCAGCAATCCAATGAGTGGCAAGTAATGACCGAAGTCACCCACCAGGGGGTCGCACTGGCCCGTTTGATTCGCTTGAACAACGTCCGCTGATATTTCTACTTCTTGATTGACAGAGACGGATGGAACCCGGGGATCTTGCAGGGAATCCGATACAGGCCACTGCCTGCGGTGAGATACAGAGTGGATGCATCGTCGCCGATTCCGAACGTACAATTGGTCGGCAGTGTCGGAGTCGGGATGTAAGCCAGTTCTTTTCCTTCGGGAGAAAAGACGACGATTCCAAACCGGCTCTCGGCCCGGAAGGCGGCGTAGATGTTGCCTTGCTGGTCAACGGTCATGCCGTCAATGCCGGTCTCTTTTCCACCGAAGTCAGCCAGTACTGTTTTCTTGCCCAGTGATCCGTCTTTTTTAATCGGAAACGCATTCAGAGTCATTCGCTTTTTGAGGTTTTGGGGTGGTTCTGTTTCAAGGCCGGTGGCACCATTGTCCGTTTCCGCAACATAGAGTATTTTTCCATCAGGCGAAACGACAGTCCCGTTGGGTTTGGTGATATCCGTTGTAGCACGGTGGACCGTTTTGGTTTTAGGGTCATAGCGAAAGACGCTCATATGATCGAGTTCCAGAGGTTCGGTGCCGACATAACGGGGATCGGTGAAATAGACCCAGCCTTTGGGGTGTACCACCAAGTCATTGGGGGCATTGAATTTCTTACCCTCATAATTGTCAACGAGGCATTTCACTTTTCCCTGCTTTGTGATTCGAGCCAGACATTGTTTTCCATTATTTGCGCCGCAGGCCGCCAGCATGTTACCTTTCTGATCGATCATCAGGCCGTTACTTTGTCCGCTGTCGGCACTGAAAACGGTGGTTTTTCCCGTCGCAGGATCAAAGGCCATAATCTTACCAAGACCACCTTCGAAATTGATATCACTGAAATAGATGATGCCATCCACGTCAACACAGGCGCCTTCAGTGAAGCCTTTATCGACCCAGAGTTCTTCCACTTTCGATTGCGGCGAGACAATGGACGCATCCCCCGAGGGGGCAGGCGCCGCTGCGTAGACCATGGAACCTGCGAACCCTGAAAAAGCCACTCCCCAAACAAAGATCTGTTGCCAGTGAATCATGGTCTGTTCCTCTCTGTCGTTGCGATGTGCAATACGATCGATTTCCGGTTTATTGTGAAGGCGTCACGTCTGTTTTCTGATTCGTAAGTTGAATTTAACTTTCCAATGCGTCTGGAGTTTGTTCCACAGCAGTCTGATTGTTATTATTGCGGACCAGCCAAAGTGAAGGCACCGCCAGAATCGCACCGGCAATGGGGCCGACGAAATAGAGCCAGAGCGAGTTCAGGTTTCCACTGACTAGCGCCGGGGCTAATGAACGGGCCGGGTTCATGGACGCACCGCAGATCGGCCCGGCAAACATGGCTTCCAGCGCGATCACCGAGCCGATGGCGACTCCCGCCAGAATCCCGGTTTCTTTGGCGCCCGTACTCACGCACAAGACCACAAACATCAGCATCCAGGTCAAAACCCCTTCTAGGATCAGAGACTGCATTTCACTGCCAGCGGGAAGCGTCATCCCATAATTATCCAAACCAGGAAAAGTCAGCTTTAACAGCAGGCACGCTGCCATCGCACCAATTACCTGACAGATAATATAAGGAATGACTTCTTTTCCCGGAAAACGCCGAGCGACCCAGAAAGCGATCGTGACCGCTGGGTTGATGTGAGCGCCGGAGATTTCGCCAATCGCATAAATCACCGAAGTGACGACCATCCCAAAGACAAGTGCAATGCCGACATGGGTGACTGTTCCTTCAGAGACCTGATTCGTAACGATGGCACCCGCGCCTGAAAACAGCAGGATGAAGGTGCCAAAAATTTCCGCGTAGTATTTCTGCATCGGTGGTCGATTCCAGGCTGTGGGATCAATGTTTAATCATTTTCAGGACGGGCGGGGTTGAGCCAGTGTCCGGATGGATCAGAACCGGACACAATCACCCCTTTGGCGTTCCAGTCCATGCCGGCGCGGACGTCGGCAGCACAATAGCGGAGCGTCAATCCGCAGCGTCTGCGGTCTGACTCGTTTGCCTCTGAACCGTGCAGTAACAAATCGGAATGGATGGAAATTTCCCCCGCTTTCAGCGAATCGTCAACGGGCGAACCATATTGTTCTGCATTTTCAATGGTCTGGTTGAGCACGTTGTCTTCATGTGAGCCGCTCGGGCGATAGGTCATGTGACCATAATTGTGGCTGCCGGCAATAAATCGCATGTTGGCATTTTCCGGGTCGGCATCGTCAATGGCCAGCCAGACTGTGACCGCCTTGGAGGGGGACAAAGGCCAATAGCTGGCATCCTGATGCCATGCGACCGACTTACCATCGTGGGGCATTTTGCAAAAGAAATGCGACCCCCAGGCGATTACATTTTCTCCCAGCAGATCTTTTACATACGCTACAATTTTGGGATGCGTCAGCAGGTCGTAGGCTGTGCCGTATTTCATATGAGCGGTGCTGATGGAATAGCTGTCTCCGCCGGCTGCGATCACCGTTTCCAGCAGGCGGTCAACGTACTCCCGATTCTCCAGCACTTCCCGGTCATCGAAAATGCGAAGATTCCGCAGATAACCGTCCTGATTGAATTGTTCGACCTGATCAACGGTTAAAATCTGGGGATCAGTGGTTGTGGAAGGATAGAATTTCAGATCACGTTCGATTTGAGACAAATCTTCTTCCTGAGGGACTGCCTGGAATTCTTTCGATTCAGCCATGGTGGGTCTCTATGTCCTTTAAGATGAAAATACCAATCCATCATGAGATATCACGCTCTGACAGCCAATCCCATGACAGAGACCTTTTGTTTATTGTAAATAGGGCTCCGTCCCGGAACAACTTAGAACGGTGTGATCTCATTATTTTGGCCGTCTTCTGATATCTCCAGAAGTTTGAGAAACGGAAGATTGCCGTGATGAGTGTGGAGTCGAGCGCAGATGGGGCTCAGAACGGGAATGGGAAATAACCACGCAGTTGAAACGATTGGAATTCTTACGTCTTACTCGTCGTTTTATCCGTTTTGGTTTTAGGTGTTGAGGCCGTCGCCGTTTTGCGGCTGGCTGCAGTAGCCGCCAGGCCTTCTGCCGAAATGAGATGCACTAAGTCCTGTGCGTTTTGATCCATTTCCATGACGAGTCCATCCACACGACCTGCCAGGTACATGTACATGATCAGCGAGGGAATCGCGATTCCCAGACCGAAGGCGGTTGTTAATAACGCCATCGCAATGCCGACCGCCAGCTCTTCAGCTTTGCCCATCGCACTGCTGTTAGCAATTTCATTGAATGCCTGAATCATGCCGATGACGGTTCCCAAAAGTCCCATCAGGGGAGCCACGGTGGCGACTCCGTTGATCACACGCAGGTGTTTACGAAGTTGCGAGAGTTGTCGCTCGCCACCATCAATGATGGCCTGTTCGACTTCAACACTTGGTTTACCCCATTTGCGAACACCGTGTGCGAAGACCGACGCAATCGGACTCGGATTTTCTTCGCAGAGTTTCAGCGCTGACCGCGCATTGAGTTTGCTATCTTTGAGTAGTTTCAGGAATCGACTCACGAAATGTCGAGGGATCACACGTCCCGATCTGAGGATCACCAGTCGCTCGATGATAAACCACATGGAGATAATCGAGGCAATCACAAACGGCAGAAGAAAATAGCCCATTTCCTGAATGATTTCTTCCGGCGTGGATGGAATCACTGAGCTGCGTTTGACCGGTTGGCCATCTTCCGGCAGCGGTCCATTGGGATCAGTGACCCCAACCAGACTTCCATTGACCGATTTAACGACTTTGGGCAATCGCTCTTGTGCTTCCGTAGAACCGGCAAGCAGTAGTAACGAGATCGCAGGAATCATGATGATCTGCAGCAGTAATTGAGAAAACCGTCCGTAAGCGAAGTACGCACGTTTTTTCTGATCGGAATGGTCAGCGGAGGGCTGTTTTTGACTGCTGATAAAATTGATCATGAGCAATGAAAGTCACTCTATAATGAACGGAGATGGCCATCGGTTTCTGATGCTGGCCTGATTCAGGTCTAATGCCGCGCTGTTGGAACTGATAAAGCCTGAGACAAAATCATGATCCTGTTACAGGATGAGGTCTAGTTTACGTCAGATTGGTTTTCCCGTCGAGTCTGGAATCAGAATTCCCAGACGGAAGCGGATGTGTCCAAAGTCTTCAAGGGTGGGTAGGGGACTCTTAATTCTTACTGATCTGGGCCTGAACTGCTTTTACGCGTTCTTTTGCGCGAGAAACGAGTTCATGTTCAGGGAAACGCTTCAGGAAGTCCTGATACGTTTTTAAAGCCTGGGCCCATTCGTTCAGCGCTTCGTGGCACATCCCCGCCTGGAACAGTGCCGGTGCCTGCCATTCAGGGAACTTATACTGGATATCAACCTGCAAATACGCCAGCAGTGCTTCTTTGAACTTTTCCTGAATCATCAGAGTTTCCGCCAGCAGAAACTGGCACTTGGCTGCGGTTTCGGTGCGTCTGCCGTTTTCGGAGTCGATAATCTGCTGAAAGACTTTGCGGGCATCGGCAAATTTCGCTTGATTTTTCAAGCTACGTCCGAGCACTTCGTTTGCCTGATACAGAAAGGGGCTTTTCGAATCCCAGCTACGGAACCGATCGACTGTTTGTTGGACCTCATCATATTTTTTCTGACGGAAATACGTTTCTGCCAGAAGCACCCAGACGCGCGGGTACCAGGTTTCCTGGCCGAGTTCCTCTGTTTTCTTGTCATCAACCAGTTTCAATAATTCCGTTTGTGCGGCATCAACCTGATTTTGATACAAGGCTGCCTCTGCCTGATGAAACTGAGCAAACGCGGCATATTCGTTCTTGGGAAAACGCTTGAGTAATGCTTTCGAAAATTTTTCAACCTGATCCCACTTTTGTAGATCCAGATTGATTTCGATCAACCGATACAGGGAGACCTGTTGTACTTTTTCATCGGACTTGGGTGAAGCCTGCAACTCATCAAACGCTTTCGCTGCCGCTTCCAATTTACCGGCAATTAAATCACTTTCCGCCAGGCTCAACCGGGCGTTGTCGGCCAGATCACTTTCCGGGGTTTCATTCACCAGACGTCGAAAAATCGTATCTGACTGTTCAAACTGCTCTGCTTCGTAATTAATCAACGCCCATTCATCCAGGATTTTGTCCAGATTGTCTGCCTTTGGAAAATTCTCCAGCAGTGTTTCGTAGGCTTTATTAACTTCATCGATTTTTTTTAATTGAAACAAGGTTCGTGCTGCCTGTAAGCCGGCAAGCATGGCGTAGCGTGAAGGAGCAAATTGCGATAACGTATTTTGATAAATGGCAACCGCTGCTTCCAGTTGTTTATTGTTTTCCAGACTGCGTCCCTGCATATAAGCAGCCTCTGCGGCTAACGGGCTTTTCGGAAATTCTTTGACAAACTGCTCGAAGTGTGCAGCCGCCTGCTGATTTTCACTCAGTTGAAATTCACTCCACGCCAGACCGGAGAGGCCAGCCGGATATTCCGGTGAATCCGCACCGATTTTGACGATTTCCGCGAAGGATATTTTGGACCGTTCCCACTGTTTATTCTCGTAGTTTCGTTCGGCTAACTGGCGATACGTCTGAATTAACAGATCGGCGCTCGGCTTTCGCGACTGCAATTGATCGAGATACTGATCGACCTCTTTGGGTTTCTCATTTTTGTCCGTGATGATGATCAGGTTCGCCAGGATTTGATTATATCTGACTTCATTGGGAAACTGCTTCAGATATTCTTTCGAAAGTGCTTCTGCTTCAGCGTACTTCTGGAGCGAATTGAAGCTGTTGCTCTGCAGACTCAATGCGTCAGCATATTCGCTCGACGTTTTGTCCGTCTTGGGATCTTTTAAATACGACTCCAAGGCTTCGATCGATTTGTCATACTCTTTTAATTTCTGATACGTGCGTGCCAGATAAAGCCGAGCAAGTAGCCGGGTGTTCTCCAGTTTGGTTTGATCTAACACCGTCTGGAAATGATTCAGCGCTGCTTTCAAATCTTCTGGTTTGCCTTTGGCATCACGGATACGGCCTTTCAGAAGTTCCTGGTGTAATCGCAGGCCGCTTTGTGGATACGCCTTTTCAAACTGTGCCGCCAGTTGTTCGGCTTCTGCCAGTTGATCTGTCAGCATCGCAGCTTCAACGGCAAAATGCAGACAGTCGTCGGCGAGATCGCTGTCGGGAGATTGCTTGACCAGGGCAAGAAATAATGTTTTCGCAGCGACCGGTTTCCCGGAACGCAGCAATGCATCGGCCAGCTGGTAGTTAGTTAATTCTTTTTGTTTGGGGGTGGGATTTGCTTTGAGCGCCAGTTCGAACGCGGCAATCGCATCCGAGAGTTGATTGGCTCCTTTCAGGCTGACCGCTTTCCAATACAGAGCATTCGCGGCCTGCTTTGGATCTTTCGCAACGATCTCAAACTGTTCGATTGCTTTCGTGTATTCGCGTAAATCGTAAAAGGCATATCCGGCATTCAGTCGGGCAGTGATCCCCAGCGGACTCTCCGGAAACTTCGCTGGCAATTCCAGAAACGCCTTTGCTGCTTCCTGAAATTGTCCACGATCAAATAGAGATGTCGCTAAAGACATCTGCGCGTCGCTGGAGCGGGAATGATTCTTTTTGCCAGCGATTTCCTTGAATCGTTTTTCTGCTTCGTCAGGCTGTTTGTTCCGCAGATATGCTGAAGCGAGACCGAACTGGGCGTCTTCGGACATCGCCCCTTTGGGATGCCGCTCCAGAGATCTCTGAAAACTTTTTACTGCCAGTTCAGCTTTGCCACGTCGCAGCATCACATCGCCGAAATAGGGATAGGCCCATTCTTCCAATGTATGGTTGGGATACAGTTTGAGAAATTCAGTGAATTCCTTTTCCGCCGCTTCCAGATCATCCAACAGATAACTGCATTCTGCGATGCGGTACAACGCATCGGGCAGATTCTTGTTTTTGGGATACTTTTTGGCGTAGTCCCGCAGAACCTCTCGGGCTTCCCGATATTTCTGTTGATTGACGAGCGTCAGGCCGAGATAAAAATTCGCCAGCGGAACATTCGCATGCGTCGGGTAGTTTTTCAGGTATTTCTGAAATGTCTCCGTTGCCAGCCCCCAGCGGTTTTGTTTATAGAGGCCGATAGCCAGTTGGAATTCATCGGAAGCTTTATCTGCCCGCGCGAACGAGGCAGGAAGTAAGACCAATGTCAGAACAATCAGACAGAGTCTGTTCGAACGCAAGTCAGAAAAGCACGGGAGCTGGATACGGTATATCATCATATTGGAGTCGTCAGATCGATCTAAAATAGTAAAGCAACAGTTCCTGATATTATCGTGGGTTTTCAGGCAGAGGCAAGCGGCGTTGCCGAATTCTCCTCTTGCAGAAGTGAAAACCTGGTCGATCTGGTATTTTCGGTCTCGATACGAACTCTGTAAGGCACCTGTCTGAAGGATATTGATTCAAACGGGTGATCAGATTATCGCTTCGGGAGAACATCTCAGAAAATTAGCTGCCTTTAAAGTGTTGATCTGCAAAATCGAGGTATTGCTGCCAGTCAAAATCGGTAACATCATGTTTTCCGGTCCGAATATGATATCCCATCTGCTGCTGGATCGGCTGATTGACTTTCGGCATCTCTTTGGCGCCGAATCCTGATGTTCCCAATAGTTTGTAGACTGGCTCCGCGTACTTTACCGATAAGAATTCTCCCTTGGGATCTGCCCATCGATCATCCTCGGCACTGGCAACATACACGGGCCGTGGGGCGATCAGAGAGATCAACATGTGCTGATCGACGGGCAACTCATCTTCTTTATCGATGTATTTATTGAAATTATCACAGAACCAGTGTGGAAACGCATTGTTGATGACATTCAGTGTTTCGCCGATACGGCGTCGACTGAGAGCTGCTCCCCCACACCCAGAGTCATTGGAAATCACCAGCGCAAACCGCGGATCCTGCGCACCAGCCCAGAGTGAAGTTTTTCCAAGACGCGAGTGTCCCATCACGGCGACCTGTTTGTGGTCGATCTGATTATCAGTTTCCAGGTAATCCATCGCGCGGCTTAATCCCCAGGACCAGGCGGCAATCGTGCCCCATTCGTCAGCCGCTGGCTTGGTCTGTCCCGGTTTATTAAATAAAGGATGAACCCCATTCTGAAAGCCATCATCAAAATCTGGATCAATATCGCCACAGTAAATGGCCACCAGCCCGTAGCCGCGATCGAGGATCTGATCAATGGCCCACCGCGAAGCTGAGGCCCCTCGTGATTTTTCGGTAGCGCGGTGATCTACAATCCCTTTGTCTTTGTTGGCTCGCATCCATTTTGTCGAGAGCGTGATTTCCGGATCATTGGCAATGGTGTGGTTACCATAAAAATTCAGAGCCATGAAGACGGGCACCTGCTTCGTTGCTTTGGCGGGCAGATAGATTAACAGGTCCATCCGTGGTTCTTCTTTTTTACCGGAAAAATAAACGGAAACCTCTTTGCGGATTGCCTTGCCATTCAGTGCATCATTTTTTTGTGAGGTGACTTCAAACAGAAGGTCTTTGGGTGGAGCAGGGCTTTTTCCGTAGACTTCACTTTCGAATAGACGCAAAATTTCGGGCCGTCTGACTTTCCACCAGAGCTCCGGAGAATCTACTTTTTTTCCGTCCGCAGTCACTAGCGGATCAGGCAAACTGAACTTCGGGATTTTTGCTTCGTCATAGTTGGGTTTTGGACGTTGTGCCTGGCTCGTTTGACTGCAAATCAGGAAGATGTTGAAAACAAGAGCGGCGGTAAGGAGCAGTCGTTTCATACTATTCTAGGCCTTCGTTCTGGTGGGATATTCTTCTATCTGTTGTCTGTTTCTGTCACTGGGAACCATTCAAACTATCATAATACAGTCAGAGAATTCAAATCTCTATTCTAAAATCGTGTCGGTTTCCGGTACGATTGGCAATATGAAATCAACATTATGCTCGAAAAACGGGGTCATTCTGTATTTGCTTGGTTAGGGAGTCGGAGGCATTTTCTGGTAGTGTCTGTTGCTTCAAAGGCCTGAGAGCCGCTCATTATTTCTGTCAGACGCACTTTCAGAACGCGTATTGATTTCATTTTGGCTACCCGATTTCCTAATCTTTATTGCGGGCTCACTGGTTGCCGCGTATGGATTCGGTAAAAAAACGAGTCTGGGCTCTGCCTGTGATTTATTTTTTGACCGGTGGGATTAGTTATGCCAGACTCTACTCTCTTGCCCTCAGTCTTTCGACACATGGTAGCTGGCTGGGCACATTGATTATGTTGTGTTGTATGAGCGCGATGTTTTTAATCTGTTTTGTTATACTCAGTGGTAAGCACATTGAAGTTTGAGGAAATCGGTCCTAATGAAAATGTTGTTTATCCCAGCCGCTCAAGAGTCTCCTCTCTGGTGGATTCTGTTGAAAATCTTTTTGCAGACGATCGTCTTCTGGACTCTGTTTCTGCTGGTGATTCCCGGTGGGCTGATGTGGTTGGAATCAATGCTCAGCTGGGACCGATTTCATGTTTCAGGTCAACGGATGTGGGGCATACTATTCTTTGTATTGGGGGGGAGTCTGGGGCTGACCAGCGGCACAATGATGGGAATCTACGGACGGGGAACTCCCCTTCCTTTTGATACGGCACGCCATCTCATGATTGTCGGTCCTTATCGTTTTGTGCGGAATCCCATGGCCATCGCCGGTTTAACACAAGGCGCCGCTGTCTGGCTGTTTTTCGGTTCCTGGCTGATATTGGCTTATATCATTGTTGGTTTTTTTCTCTGGAATTATTACGTGCGGCCCATTGAGGAACAGGACCTCCTGCAGCGATTTGAAGGAGATTATGACGCTTATCGACGTACGATTCGGTGCTGGATTCCCTGCTGGAGAGGATATTTACCTGATAAACTGGTAACGCAGCAACTGGAGGGAAACGACAAATAATTTCCAGTATCTCGTAATCCTGGTATATAATCGTTAATATGCTTCGAGCGAAGTGGTTTATTTACTCAATGGCACTGTGGGGTGCCCGGATATAACATAATGAAAAATCAGTCCCAAGCAGAAGAGATTGACGAAATTCGCACACTAGTGCGCAATAGTGGTTTACGCAGCACTTCAGCTCGGATCACCGTGATTCAATTTTTGCGCCAGGCGACTTCACCTCTCACCCATGCCGAAATCGCAGAGGACTTGACTCCGATGGGATTTGATAAGGCAACCGTGTATCGCAATCTGATCGATCTTGCCGAAGCGGGGCTTGTCAAACGGACTGAACTGGGGGACCATGCGTGGCGGTTTGAGCTGCGAAACCCGGATGAACCAGAAGATGCAGAACACCCCCATTTTGTCTGCACTGAATGTGGCAGCGTTTCCTGTCTGCACGATGTCGAGTTCAAGACGCCCAAAAATAAACAATGGGCTCAGGTTGGCACAGTCACGGAAATTCTCTTGAAAGGAATCTGCAACGAGTGCGAGGGAACTTGAGCGGCGGGTGTTAATTTAATGCTCGTGATCGTGTGAATGTTCTGAATGACTGCCATGATCATGCACATGACCCGGTTCAATAAAACCAATCCCATAAGCCAGTGCGATTCCCAGCAGCAATACAAAAGAGAGTCGGAACCGGTTATGAGAATGAAATTCCATTTCCGGCAGTAAATCACCGAGAGAGATACAGATAAAGACCCCGGCAGAAAACGCGAGGGCACATCCGATGATGACGTGTTGGCTACCGGAAAACTGCTGAACTCCCAGGAAAAACAGGAGCGCACCGAGCGGGCACATCATGGCGAAACCAATATTCACGGCATTTCGCCAGCCAGCAGACCAGCCTCCCGCGGCCATTAGAGAGGTGATCGAAACCGCATCCAAAGGTTTGTGTAGTGTAATTGCCAGAAACGTTCCCAGCCCGAACAGCGACAGAAAGACTTCATGATGTTGTTCGGCGATGATACTGGCACCCAATGCCAGACCATCAATCAGCGTATGGAGTGCCAGCCCAAAAGTAATTCCAATCCAGCTCAGTTCATGTGAATGGTTATGCGAGTGCACAGGGGCGTGTGCATGATGATGATCACAGTCATGATCATCATCGTGTTCGTGCTTTTCTTCCGCTTCAAGTTCCACGGTTCCATGTTGGTGAAAGTGGAACGTTCGCAGCAAAAAGAAGAGCGTCATGATCCCTGCCATCATCCACCAGACGGCACGATCGACGGATCCCATTTCCGCGATTGCGTGCGGCAGCAGATGGAACACGCCAATGCCCAGCATAAGACCACCCACAAAACTGATTAATGTTTCCATACGCGTGTGGGTTAATCGAACCAATGAAGGTAACCATCCTCCCAGTAGGGAAGAAAAGACGATCACGCTGCAATAGATGCCCAGTAGTGTATACGCCCACGTTTTGTCCGTTTTCTGTGGAGATGCCTCGGCAGCATCTATTGCTGGGGCGGCAGCTTTTTCAGCTTCCGCATGCGGCTGAGTCTGCTCTGCGGCCATGGTTGTGCGCGTAATGAAAAATCCGGGTGCGACCAGAAACAGAATCAGAGGGATCATCAGCAGGAACAGCGTTAATTTAACGTCATTCTTAAAATGTGAAAGAGGTTTCATTGAGTTAAACAGTCGCCTGAGATCCAAATTTATCACGTGAGATAGCCGGAATACTCTCACCATCGGCACTCATGTATTGTAATAGCAAACAAATTGCGATTGAATTTAGCTTTTATATGAGATCAAGGCAAGAGCCTTCTCGGTCCTTCTCAGTCAAGTTTCTGAACTTCTGCTCAAATCAGGCGCGTTTCTTGATAGGGAAGCACGGTAAAACCCTTGAAATACGGTGCATTGACTCACGAAAAGGGAAGTGTTTCGTGCAGGGCCTCCTCAGGAAAATCACTCAGCAGGTAGTGATAAGTTCAGATGAGAGTGAGGTTTATCGTGTTAAGCTGTCCTGATTGGGGGTTCTGTTTGGCGTGTGCGTAATGGGACACTGAATGCCGGGCGTCTTCATCGTTTCTTAATATCTTCTTAAAAAAAGAATCGCCGATAAGTCTGTTTAAGGATCGGACTATTTCTGTGCAGTCGCACATCAAATAGTGAAATCAGTACAACCTTGCCCGAAACGGAATCCGGGCGATGATCATCAGGGATGAAGATGCGCACAATCATTAAATTGACGGGAGTTTTACTCCTCACGGGGGCCATTGTACCCTCACCAAGTGTCTTTGCTGAAGACACAAAAATCAATTCTGATCAACTGGAACGTCTGCTGGAACGGTTAGAAACAGCCGAAAAGCGAATCCAGGAACTGGAGCAGCCAAAGCAGCAAAAACAAGAGGAGCAGGTACAAACTCCTCCACCAGCACCCGCCCTGCCTCCTCATTTGAAAAATGTGGGTGGTGGTCTGGATGATTCCGAGCAACTGTTGATCAATAACTTTGCTGCTGGGAATGAAAATCTGGCAAACCGTCTTTCTTCTCTCGAAGAAGACTGGAAAAAGTTCAGTGATTCCGAACAGGCAAAGCAAGCCAAAGATGCTTCCAAAGCAACTACTTTGAAAGTCTTTGGTCGAATTCACCTGGATAGTTGGAATTTTTCTGATAGCACTCCCGGCATAGCTGCCTTCAATAATCCTGCCAACCCTATGGATCCGGAAAACCGGTTTGAGTTTCGCCGTCTGCGGATTGGTGTTTCCGGTGACATTAAAGATAACATGATCTACAAATTTGAGTATGACTTCGGAAATCCCGGTAATCCTGCCTTCAAAGATGTTTATATGGGATGGAAAGATCTTCCCGTGTTTCAGACACTCTTGGTTGGTAATCAGAAACGTCCTTTGGGGATGGATCACCTTAACAGTAGTCGTTACAACACATTCATGGAACGTCCATTGGTGATTGAAGCATTCAATGAAGATGCACGACGTCTGGGTATCTGTGCCTATGGTGTTTCAGAAGATGAAACCTGGAACTGGCGTTACGGTATCTTTAATCTGGAAAACATTGCCGGAGATGGAAATTACGTAGGTGATGCAGGTCAAATGAGCGTCAACGGGCGTTTGGCAGGAACTCCCTGGTACGATGAAACCTCAGGTGGTCGAGGTTATCTGCATCTGGGTATTGCCGACATGTGGGCGAATCCTGATGGGGACGTCACCGCTTCTGCTACTAACAATAACGAAGCTCGTTTTCGCACACGTCCGGAAGCACGTTCGGGAGGTACCCGTTGGTTGGATACTGGTCGAATTGCTGGTGCAACCTGGTTTAATACTCTTGGATTTGAAGCCATGTTAAACGTGGGATCCTTTTCAGTTGTCAGTGAATACCAGGTCACGAATGTCGGTCGGGGTAGTACTGGTTCCGACCTGACCTTTGAAGGTGCCTATGTGCAGGCGGGTTACTTCCTGACAGGCGAATATCAACCCATCGATCGGAAATCGGGAACGATTGCTCGTGTCAAACCTCTGGAAAACTTCTTCATGGTGAATACCTGCGATGGAGATACCGCTAGCGGTTGGGGAGCCTGGCAGGTTGCTGCACGTTACTCCTACCTCAACTTAAGTAACGGTAATGTTACGGGCGGTGACGAACGTAACTGGACGCTGGGATTGGTCTGGTGGTGGAATTCGCATGCCCGTATGCAGTTTAACTATATCCATGCTGAAATTGATGACCGCGGTCCGATCGACGGCTATACCGGTGGTAAGTCAGACATCTTTGGTACACGGTTCATGGTCGACTTCTAACAGTAGGCTGAATTCGACTTAATTATAGGATCCATAAAAAAGAATCTCTCAGGAGTTTGTCATATGAAATATTTTGGAATTGTTTTACTGGCAGTCACAGCCACCATCATGGGAGGCAATCAGAACTTTGCCAATCCTGGTGCTCCCTGTTGTGATAAAGCCAACGGTGCATGTCGAAACAGCAATTACTGTTCACAGGGCTGTAAGTCCTGTCGATTGCACATGGAAACATTAAAAGTCAAAAAGCATTGCTACAATATTGAATGTAAGGATATCTGTATTCCTCCCGTGCGTTTCCCCTGGCAAAAATGCTGCGAATTGAAATGTGGAAAAATTAAAACGGTTCGTGTTCTGAAAAAACACAATTATACCTGTGAAAAATGTGGCTATAAGTGGACTGTCGAATGCAATTGTGGTGCCTGTGCTTCAGGTAATTGCGTGCCAACCACTCAACCACCGGTTCACTCTGCCAATGCTCAACCTCCTTTGGCTCCTGCGACATCAATCAGAAAAAGGTAAACCAACCTGACTGCTGAAGCAGAAATGCTGTTGTGAATTTACCTCAAATGAACCTTCTCCAAACACCTCCTCTATTTTATAGCGGGGGTGTTTTTCATTTATGATGTCGTAGCGAAATTAACAGCGAAAGAAATTAAGCGAAGATGGGCATTGCCACTTTTAATACGCGATAAATCTGCCATAATTAATGGGCTTTGCTGGTTTTCTTCCCTTTCCAATTGATTGTGTGGCCTCATGATTTGTATCTCCGTGACTCCCGAGTCTCGTAATTTTGCCAAGGTTGACATTCTGAACGCGGCCTCTCAATCGGACCTGGTAGAACTCTGTCTGGATCGATTGATCAAAACCCCGGATATTGAAGATTTGATTTCCGGATTTGAGACACCGATTCTGGTTTCCTGCCGACGCCCCGAGGAGGGGGGCCAGTTTAAAGGGACAGACTCCGAGCGGATTCAGCTATTGAAGCAGGCGATTATTGCAGAGCCGGCGTACATCGAATTTGATTTGGAAACAGCAAAGCAGATCCCGCGATTTGGCAAAACCAAACGCGTCATCAGTTATACGAGTCTAAAGAAACCACTCTCGCAGGTGGATGATATTTTCGATGAAATGGCCGAAGCAAAAGCCGACATCATCAAATTCACCTGGCCGACTCCCACCTTGCAAACCGCTTGGCCACTTTTGGCGGCGATTAGCCAAAAACGCGAGATCCCGGTGGTCGGCCTGGGACTGGGGGCAGCCGGCATTACGTTTTCACTGCTCGGCATTAAATATGGCTCTCCCTGGATTTATGCCGCTCTGGAAAAAGGGATGGAAGCCTTTGAAGGGCAACCCACGCTGGCAGAATTGGATGAAGTGTACCACCACCGAAGCATCTCTGCCAAAACTCGTTTTATCGGGGTTGCCGGATTGGGAGTTGCTGAGCGGCGCACAATAGAGATTTTTAATAATGCTTCTGAACAGTTGGGGCTGGACTACACTTGTCTGCCGCTGGTCATCAACGACTTCAAACAGGTACATAAAATGTTGGGGATTTTGAAAATTCGCTCGTTGGTGGTGAGCCCACGACTGGGGGAATTTATTTTACCATTGGCTGAACACTTGGAAGAGTCATCCGAACAGACCGGCTATGGTGATTTGCAGTTAAAGCAATCAGATGGATGGCACGCGTACGATACCGTGCGGCGGAGCGCTATCAAAAGTCTGGAAGCAAAATTCGAAGGAAACACGACGAGAACGGACAATATCTTCCAACGCAAAAATATTCTGGTCCTCGGTCAAAGTGGTCTGACGAAAGCCATCGTTTATAGTCTGTCACAACAGGGGGCCGTCGTCAGTGTGGCTTCAGGTAATGACCGGGCCGCGCAGGGCATTGCGCGTAAGTTTGATATTCGATACGTTCCGTTTGCCAATTTGTATGATACGTTGAGCGATGTGGTGATTCAGACGGACCCTGATCTCAAACTAGGACATGGCAAGGGCGATTTCAACCCGGCCTATCTTCGGGAGAGAATGACGGTGATGGATCTCAGCCAATTACCTGAAGAAACCGATTTGATCCGGGAAGCAAAGAGCAGGGGATGCGAAGTTGTGTGTGTCGACGAAATCTATCGCAAGCAGTTGAATCAGATTTTCAAAGCAATTACAGGGCAGGAAATTCCGGAAGCCGTCTTTGCAAACCGTAGCGAGTACACTCGCTGACAAACGGAGCGATCAGACGCCTTTCAATCGGGCAATCGTTTGTGCCTGCAGTAGACGCAGACCATTGAAAATCACCAGCAGAGAAGCTCCCATGTCGGCCGCAATCGCTGCCCACAAAGATGCATGGTTCAATACCATCAGTACCATAAATAAGACTTTGATGCTTAAGGCAAAGATGATGTTCTGGCGGATGATTTTCAGTGTGCGATGTGAGTGCCTGATCAGCCACGGGAGTTTCATCAGATCATCGGTCATTAAAGCGATGTCAGCCGATTCAATGGCTACATCACTGCCGGCAGCCCCCATGGCAATCCCCAGGCTGGAACGACTCATGGCTGGCGCATCATTCACGCCGTCCCCGACCATCGCGACAAACTCGTATTCGTCTACCAGTGATTCAATGACAGAAACTTTATCCTCCGGCAGTAATTCGGAATGAACCCGGTCCATGCCAACTTCCTCAGCCACAGCCTGCGCGGTGCCCGCATTGTCGCCCGTCAGCATTACCAGTTGTTCAATGCCGGCTGAGTGTAGTTCTCGAATGACTTCTGCCGCTGTTTCACGCACGCGGTCTGCCAGTGCAATAAACCCGCAAACGTGAGTTTCATTGCCAATCACGACCACGGTTTGCCCGGCGTTGGAGAGTGCTTCCAGTTGTTCATGGACTTCGGCGGTTTCTTCTTTGCGTTCTTCCAGATAGCGGTGCGAACCCAGCCAGAACTCCCGCCCTCTGATCAGCGCGGTGGCGCCTTTTCCTTGAATAATTTGATACGAGTCTGCTGGTTGATAATCAATCTGACGTTCCTTCGCCGCATCCAGAATGGCGACCGCCAGGGGATGATTACTGTGTGCTTCCAGTGCTGCCGCCCGTTCCAGGAGTTCTGATTCCGTATGGTCATTCAGAGGAATGATTTTAGTGACAACAGGTTTGCCACGAGTCAGTGTACCTGTTTTGTCTAACGCCAGTGCTTTCAGTTTTGAAGGGATTTCAATAAATACGCCCCCCTTAATCAAAACCCCATTCCGGGCGGCCGCTGCTAAAGCTGCCACGATGCTGACCGGTGTTGAAATTACCAGAGCACAAGGGCAGGCGATGACGAGCAGCACCAGCGCGCGATACAGTGAATCATGCCAGGAAATCTGTAACAAAGTTGGCAGTGTCAACAGAATTAATATCGCGACAGCCATCACGATTGGCGTATAAATTTTGGCGAATTTTTCGACCCACAATTCAGATGGGGCACGTCGGGTTTGTGCCTCGCCGACCATGCGAATGATCTGTGCGAGGATTGTATTTTCGGCTAACTTGGTACAGTTCGCTTCCAGCAGCCCATCACCGTTAATTGTACCGGCGAAAATTTCATCGTCTTCCTGTTTGAGAACTGGTATCGATTCTCCAGTAATCGGTGCCTGATTGACTTCGCTTTGGCCTTTGATGATGCGGCCATCCAGTGGAATCTTTTCCCCCGGGCGAATAATAAAAGTGGCTCCAATGATGACTTCCTCTGGTGCGACAACTGTTTCGTCTCCGCTTTCATCACGAATTCGGGCAATCGGATGTGTCAGATCCATCAGTGCGGCAACGGCCTTGCGGGCGCGGCCGACACTCCAGGCTTCCAGCAGTTGTGAGAAAGCAAACAGGAATGCGACGGCTGCTGCTTCGAACCACTCATCGATACAGAGTGCGCCGATCACGGCGATGCACATCAGCAGGTTCATATCAGGACGCATACGCTTCAAAGCATACCAGCATTTGGGAAGCACAAACCAGATGCCCGCTACGATTGCGATCAGGTACTGCACACGCACGGGAAGCGGCATAAAACCATTCGTCGCTTCTTCTGCACCCAGAGCAGCACTAAAGCTGCCTGTTAAATAGACGTGCGTCAGAAATGCTGTTCCCATTATGAAACCACTCAGGCTCGTCAGCAGCGTTCTTCCCTGTCGGGACCAGAATGAGGCGGTTGTATCTTGTTTTTTCTTGTCATCCCAGATTTCCGCGCGCATGCCTGTCTGGCTGATGGCATCGATGATGACTTCGGCTGAGACTTCATCGGTTTGGGGATTGACTGTCATACGCCTGTTGAGAACGTCGAAAAACAAGTGCTCCTCGCCGCCTACCAGCGGGGAAAGCTCCCGTTTTAGAATCGAGACTTCTTCGACACAATCCATATCCTGAATCTTGAAGATCAGTTCGGTCGGTTTCTGTTCCATGAAAATTCAATATTCAGAAAAAATTGAGCAGAGACAGTACTTAAGTAAATGCGGCAGACTGCCAAAATCATAGCACCTTGACGGAAGAAACAGAAACTTCGGTTTTTTTTCTTCGCAAATTTCTGATAAAAGGTTTAAGATTCGGCATCGATCGTTTTAAGTGGAATAACGTTTATAACCGATTTGATCGATGTGGCGAATGGAAAGTGTGTTTGCCAACAATCAGATTAGTAACAGCAAGTATGACTGACAGAACTCTCCGATCTAAGGAACAAAATGAGTAAGGATTATCTCGCTGCCCGGCAAAAGAAATTGATTTCACAACTAAAGCGGATCGGCGCAGAGGCGCTGCTGGTAACCAGCGAAACGAATGTGACCTATCTGACTGGCTTCAGCGGTGATTCGAGTTATTTGCTCATCGGTAAAGGTCTGACTGTTTTAATCAGCGATGGTCGCTATAGCACACAACTTGAAGAAGAATGCCCTGGACTGGATGTTTACATCCGTAAAGCGACCGAGTCGATGACAGTGGCTCTCGAAAAAGTACTCAAAAAATCGCATCTTCCCAAATTGGGATTTGAAAGCCACGTCGTAACCTGCGACTTACTCGATGCGTTAAGCAGTCTCACGCCTGCAGTCCAGTGGATCCCCGTTTCCGGACTCATAGAAGAACTGCGGATGATCAAAGACGCTTCCGAAATTCAGGAAATCCGCGAAGCCGTTTCGCAGGCACAGCGGGGCTATGAAGTGCTCCGTGCCATATTGACGGAAGAGATGACCGAACTGCAGGCAGCTCATGAATTGGAGCATGCTATGCGCCGTTTCGGGGCACGCCAGGCTGCCTTTGATCCGATTGTCGCCGTCGGAGCGCGCGCGGCGCTGCCCCACGCCATGCCCACTGAGAAACGGATCGGGGAAGCCCCCTTTCTGCTGGTTGACTGGGGGGCCATGACACAGAATGGTTACCGAAGCGATTTAACTCGCATGATTGTTCATGGTCGTACTCCTGCCAAATTCGAAAAGGTCTACCAGACTGTTCTGAAGGCTCAGGTGGCTGCCATCAAGGCAATTCGTCCGGGAGTGTTGTGTTCGGAAGTCGATCAGACCGCACGCGACGTGATCCAGAAAGCAGGTTTCGGAAAACACTTCACGCATAGTCTGGGGCATGGGATCGGCCTTGATATCCATGAAGGGCCGCGGTTGGGAGGCAATATTTCCACTGAACTAAAGCCGGGCATGATCGTGACGGTCGAACCCGGCATCTATCTGCCAGGATGGGGTGGAGTTCGTATTGAAGATGATGTGTTAGTCACTCGTACCGGACATGAAGTTCTCACAAATGTTCCCAAGGACTTTGAATCTAACAAGTTATGATTCTAAGTAGAAATTATTACCGTTCTATCCAAATGTTTATCGGTATTTTGTGAGGGGTATTTTTTGACTAAGTGGGGCCATAAAATCGTTAAAGGTTTACAGGGTTAGGCTTAAGTGATATTCCGATTACCATGAGCCCAACGCGCGTTGTGCATGATTTTATTAGAGAAACTCCCCTGTTTCGCTTGGTTTTCAAAGGTGATTTGGCTTAGAATCTCTACCTTAGCAAGTCGGGCAGGGTAGAGCGTGCGCGCAATTTGTGTGCGATCCCTTTCCAGACAGAATCAGGTACTTTGAGTTTGAAACAAAAATGCGTTGCTGACGATAGTTTACGTTGATATTCCCTCAGAATAGCAAGCAATGCGAATGCAGCTTGAGAATATGAAATAAGGTAGGTCAATGGCAAAAAACGAGGTGCCGAAAGGTGAACCGTTCGATTTGGAAAAACTTCAAACGCTGTTTGAAATGATGGAGAAGCACGGGCTGACGGAAGTCAATCTGAAGCGTGGTGATGAGACCTGGAAATTAAGGCGTGGTCCACAGGAGACCGTTTCGATGGTTCCCTCGACAATGCCTCATCCTGCTCAGCATCCTGTAGCACCAGCGCCCCCCGCAGCTCCTCAGCAAGCGGCGGCTCCGGCAGTGGAATCAGGTCCTGTGATCAAGAGCCCAACGGTTGGCACATTCTATGCTGCTCCCAGCCCTGACGATCCCCCATTTGTGAGTGTTGGTTCAAAAGTCGGCGCCGATACGATTGTCTGTACTGTGGAAGCGATGAAAGTCTTTAATCAGATTCCTGCTGAGATAAACGGGACGATTTCCGAGATTTTGGTGAAGGATGGCGAAGCGGTCGAATTTGGCCAGCCGCTGTTCAGAATCACGCAAGGCTAATGCCTTTTTGTTGAATGTTCGCAATCTTATACGTGAAACGGCTGCGATCAGAATTTCAGATGTAGGTCCTTTTACCAAGTCAAAAACACATGTTTCAAAGAATACTGGTAGCCAACCGAGGAGAGATCGCACTGCGGGTGATTCGTGCCTGTCGTGAAATGGGAATCGAAACCGTTGCGGTTTTCAGTGAGGCAGATCGGGGCGCACACTATCTCTCATTAGCCGATGAAGCCATTTGTATCGGACCACCAGCCGCAACGGATAGCTATCTGATGATCAATCGTATTATCAGCGCCGCAGAAATCGGTAACGTCCAGGCCATTCATCCCGGTTACGGTTTCCTGGCAGAAAACGCGCACTTTGCGGAAGTTTGCCGTAGCTGCAATATTGAATTCATTGGCCCGCCACACGAAGCGATGGCAAAGCTGGGAGACAAGGTCTCCGCTCGCGAAATTGCCAAAGCAGCCAATGTGCATTTATCACCGGGAACCGAAGGTCTGGTGACCGATGAGGCAGAAGGATTAAGGGTGGCGAAGGAAATTGGTTATCCGGTTCTGATCAAAGCAACTGCCGGCGGTGGCGGCAAAGGGATGCGGGTTGCCCGTAATGATATCTCACTGAAAGCCGGTCTGAAATCAGCGGCGGCGGAAGCAGAAGCGGCTTTCAAAAACTCCGGTGTTTACATCGAAAAATACATTGAAAATCCCAGGCACGTCGAAGTCCAGATTCTAGCCGATAACCATGGAAATGTGGTTCATCTTTGGGAACGCGATTGCAGTCTGCAGCGGCGACATCAAAAGTTGGTCGAAGAGAGCCCCGCTCCGAATTTACCCCACTCCGTCCGTGAAGATATCTGCAAGGCCGCCTGCCGCTTAATTAAAACTTCCGGGTATACCAACGCGGGAACAGTTGAGTTCCTGGTAGGCCCTGATAATCAGTTCTATTTTATCGAAGTCAACGCGCGAATTCAGGTTGAGCACCCGGTAAGTGAATTGGTGACTGGCATCGATTTGATCCAACAGCAAATCAAGGTTGCCGCCGGGGAAAAACTGGACTTCAAACAGAAGAATATTCCCTGCAACGGTTCCGCGATTGAATTACGGATCAATGCGGAAGACCCCGAAAACGATTTTCGTGGATCACCTGGAAAAATTACAAAGTTGCGCGTCCCTGCCGGACCGGGTGTTCGCTTTGATTCGCATATTTACGAGGGCTACACAGTGGGCCCTTACTATGATTCCCTGATTGGCAAACTCATCGTGCATCGCCCTACTCGTGAAGAGTCGCTGGCGTGTATGAGACGTTGTCTGGATGAATTCGTCATCGAAGGGATTAAAACCACAATTCCCCTGGCGAAAAAAATCTTTAATCACTCGGCATTTATCGAAGGTAAAGTCGATACCACATTTATCGAACGTACCTGGTAATAAAACACCGAACGATTATAACGATGTGAAAATCGATCGTTTTGTATTGTAACAGACTCATCAGATCGTGCGCTCGCACTTCTGGACAGAGTCCCTTGTCGGCAAAACGAATCGGTTTCTGAGGCGAAGGTTCGCTCACTTCAATTTGTTGTATGGTACATTTTCAAGTCTCGGTTCAACGCTAGAGGCTTTACTTTTACGAAACAGGTACAGGAAGAATAATGAAAGTCGGTATTTTAACAGGTGGTGGTGATTGTCCCGGTCTGAATCCGGTGATCCGTGGTGCAGTACGCGTGATCTGCAATGCAGGTGGCGAAGTATTTGGTTTGCTCGAAGGCTGGCGCGGTGCCATCGAAGGAAACTATATCAAGCTGGATTCCGAGAACACAGACGACATCATTTTCAAAGGGGGAACGATTCTAGGATCTTCGCGTACAAATCCTTATAAGAATGAGGAAGTGGACGTTCCTAAGGTCATCGCCACGATTAAGGAACTGGGACTCGATTGTCTGATTGCCATCGGCGGCGATGATACATTGGGCGTTGCCAACAAACTCTGGAATGATCACAAGCTGCCCGTCATTGGCTGTCCCAAAACCATTGATAACGACCTCAGTTCAACAGACGTGACGTTTGGTTTTGATACTTCTATCAATATTGTCATGGAAGCTGTTGACCGTTTGCGTACGACAGCAGAATCACACCGCCGTGTCATGGTTGTGGAAACAATGGGTCGACATGCTGGTTGGATTGCTTTGTTCTCTGGCCTGGCAACAGCCGCCGATTACACGCTGGTCCCGGAAATCGAAATCGATATGGACCGGATGGTCGAAGTCTTGAAAAAACGCCGTAAAAATGGCAAAAAGTATGGCATCGTGATTGTCAGTGAAGGCGCTCATTTCAGTGAGAAAGAGGGCGTAATGACTCAAGATGGTGAAGTTGATGATTTCGGCCACGTGAAGCTGGGAGGCATCGGCGAAACCGTTGCCAAGATGATCGAAGAACGGACTGGCTTCGAAACTCGACATGTAACACTGGGGCACCTGCAACGTGGTGGCTCACCCAGTGCCTATGACCGTGTACTGGGAACACGCTGCGGTGTTCACGCCGGTTGGTTAGCGCTGAAGCATCACTTCGGATACATGGTCGCCTTACGGGGAACGCAAGTTGTACCCGTTGCTCTCGCTGACGCGGTCGGTGAAATGCGGGCTCTCGAACCCAACTTCCTTGAAGAAGCAGACGTATTCCTGCAATAGTATTTGCAGATCTACCCTAACATCAAAGAGACGAGGCGCTGGCAACAGCGCCTTTTTTTATGTCTATCCCACAGCTGTGATCAGGGGAAGTACCCGAATTCAGATTACGTCACTCGAAAGGTGAATTATTTAACAAACTTATCTATTGGGCATTCTTGGGTTTAATGCTAGATAAACATCCCCTTGTCTGTTTAAGATAGAGAGGACAAACTCATACCCGCTATTTAGCTTAACCTGCCACAATGAGAAACCACTGTTCTCAATGATTTCGATTTTCTTCCCGGAGGGACTAATGACGTCACAGCGCTTGAACCACATTTACACCTCAATATTTCTGTCTCTATTCTGTCTGGCTCTGTTTTTAAGTCCCCAAACTTCTGAAGCAGGCGAGAAAGGATTCAAGCCGATCTTTGATGGCAAGACACTCAAAAACTGGGACGGCGATCCTCGTTTCTGGTCAGTCGAAGACGGGGCCATTACGGGGAGAACCACGAAAGAAAATCCCACAAAAGGCAATACATTTATTATCTGGCGTGGTGGAACACCCGCCGATTTTGAATTGAAGTTGCAATATAAAATCATCGATGGTAATTCAGGAATACAATACCGTAGCTTCTCGGCCAAAGGCGATGACAAATGGCGAGTAGGCGGCTATCAGGCCGACTTTGAAGCCGGCGATACTTATTCGGGCATTCTCTACGGAGAACGCTTTCGCGGAATTCTGGGTTTACGCGGGCAGAAGACCGTGATTGGAAAAGACCACAAACCCAAAGTCGTTGGTTCTGTCGGTGATACAAATGAGATTCAGAAAAAGATCAAAAAAGAAGACTGGAATGAGTACCATATTATCGCACGTGGCAATCACTTCATTCACAAAATCAATGGTGTCACAACCGTTGATGTCACTGATGAAGATGTCGAACAGCGACGGGCAGACGGAATCATCGCGCTGCAACTTCATCAAGGACCACCCATGGTCGTGCAGTTTCGCGATATTGAATTGAAAGAATTCCCCAAAGCAAATAAAACCTCTTCGACCGGCGGCGCTAAAAAAAAAGTCGTTCTGATCGCCGGTAAGAAAAGCCACGGTTATGGATCGCACGAGCATCGTGCCGGTTGCATCCTGCTGGCGGACGCATTAAACAACAGTGGGCTGAATGTTGAAGCCACTGTTGTTACCGAAGGCTGGCCCAAAGATTCAAGCATACTGCAAGACGCCGATTCAATCGTGATTTACTGCGATGGTGGCGGCCGTCACCCCTACAACGCGCATCTGGATGAACTCAACAAACTAGCCGAGCAGGGTGTGGGCATGGTCAACATTCATTACGGTGTGGAAGTGCCTAAAGGAGCATCGGGAGACGCGTTTTTACGCTGGATTGGCGGTTACTTTGAAGAATGGTGGTCTGTCAATCCTCACTGGACTGCCGACTATAAAAGTCTACCCGCGCATCCCATCTCCAATGGTGTTGCCCCGTTTGCCATTAATGATGAATGGTATTACCACATGCGGTTTCAGCCCGAGATGAAAAACGTGCAGCCCATACTGTCGGCAATTCCTCCCAAAGAAACACTTAAACGCCCCGATGGCCCCCACAGTGGAAATCCTGCAGTACGTAAAGAAATTGGCCAACCTCAACATATGGCTTGGGCTTATCAGCGTCCTGATGGCGGCCGTGGTTTTGGTTTTACCGGCGGCCACTATCACTGGAACTGGGGCCACGATGATTTCCGCAAGCTCGTCTTGAATGCGATTGTCTGGTCGGCCAACGTTGAAGTCCCTTCCCAGGGCATTGATTCAACGCCTGTGACAGTTGAGCAACTCGAAGTCAATCAGGACTATCCCAAACCGGACAATTATAATCCCGCGCGGATCAAAGCGATGCTCGCTGAGTGGAATCAATAAACACCAATAGAATAGAATGACCCTCACACCCGGGATACCACTTAATCAAAAAGAAGGAAACTGACTCCATGAAGTATCGTTGGCTTGCGATCATTCCCGCCCTGTTGCTGAACACGGCATTTGCTGTTTCAACACTGTCTGCACAGACCGAACGTACTCCCGAACAGGCAGTGCCCAGTTTAACGGTGGCTCCCGGTCTGCAGGCAACGCTGTTTGCTTCCGAGCCAAGAATCAGTAGTCCCTCCAGTATAGACGTCGATTCACAAGGCCGCGTCTGGATCTGTGAGGTCGTAAACTACCGCGCTAATCTGCGTGGAATTCCGACTCGCAAAGAGGGCGACCGGATTCTGATTCTGGAAGATACAAACGCCGATGGTAAGGCCGATAAGACAACCGTCTTTTATCAGGGAAATGACGTCAACGGTTCACAGGGCATCTGTGTGCTGGGAAACCAAGTCATCGTTGCTGCTTCGCCGAATGTGTTTCTCTTCACTGATGAAAATAACGATGGCAAAGCAGACAAGAAAGAGCTGCTGTTCAAAGTCGCTGGCGGCGAGCACGACCATTCCGCACATACTTCGATCTTTGGCCCCGATGGAAAACTATACTGGAACTTCGGAAATACCGGCAAACAGGTTTTCGATCGCGATGGCAAACCGATTCTCGAAAGTAATGGACGCCCCGTGCTGGATAATGGGAAACCCTACTGGGGAGGGATGGTCTTCCGTTGTAATCTGGATGGATCTGACTTCGAAGTGCTGGGACACAATTTTCGAAATAACTATGAAATCACAGTCGACTCTTTTGGTACCCTCTGGCAGTCGGATAACGATGACGATGGTAACCGCGGCGTGCGTATCAATTATGTGATGGAATATGGTAACTACGGTTATCTCGATCAATTGACGGGAGCACGCTGGAATTCACCGCGCACCGGCATGCATGAGGAAATTCCGCTGCGTCACTGGCACCTGCGCGACCCGGGCGTCGTTCCGAACCTGCTGCAGACAGGCGCCGGTTCGCCAACGGGTATCTGTATTTATGAAGGCTCACTTCTGCCAAAAAAATATCAAGGTGAAATTATTCACTCTGATGCTGGTCCGAATGTGGTCCGCGCGTATCCGGTCGAAAAAGAGGGCGCAGGCTACAAAGCCGAGATTGCTAATATCATTACCAGTGAGAAAGACAAATGGTTCCGCCCATCCGATGTCTGTGTGGCCCCCGATGGTTCTCTGTTCGTTGCCGACTGGTATGATCCCGGCGTTGGCGGACACCGGATTGGCGATCAGAAACGCGGACGCATTTTCCGCATCGCACCACCCAATACAAAATATCAATTCGATAAACTTGACCTGAGCACAACCGAAGGGGCGATTGCCGGAATCAAAAGTCCCAATCTGGCAACCCGCTACCTGGCTTGGAACAAGCTGCACGATCTGCAGGAACAGGCAGAACCACAATTAGAAGCACTCTATCAGACTGACAACCAGAGGAACCGCGCTCGCGCCCTCTGGCTGTTAGCTGGTATCAAAGGTAAGACAAAGCAGTATGTCGAACGTGCGATTAAGGATGAGAATCCTGATATTCGCATTACCGGCTTACGTGCGGCTCGGAGTTACAAGCTGGACGTGATTCCCTATGTGAAACAGTTGGTCAAAGATCCCTCACCGCAGGTGCGTCGCGAATGTGCCATCGCCCTGCATCATAATCAATCCTCGGCTGCACCAGAACTCTGGGTCACATTGGCTGATCAGTATGATGGGAACGATCGCTGGTATCTGGAAGCACTCGGGGTTGGCATGGATGAACAGGAGTCGAAGTTCATGTCAGCCTGGCTCAAGCAGGCAGGGGATGACTGGGATACTCCCGTGGGCCGTGATCTGCTGTGGCGTTCCAAGGTTGCATTAGCGGTTCCTTATCTGGTTAAAATTATCGAGAGCCCGGATACAAAATTAGCTGAGCTACCTCGCTATTTCCGTGCATTGGATTTCATTTCCGGCAAGGAAAAAAACACAGCCATCGCAGAGTTGGCGCTCATGCAAGAGCCGGAAAATAAAACGCGGGAAACCTATATCATCGCAGAAGCCATTTCCCGCATTCCTGCGAGCGTTGTGACGCAGGATAAAAAGTACCAGCGTGCACTGGCACAGGTGATTGATAGCAGCCGGGGAACTCCGGAGTTCACGAAGCTGGTCGAAAAGTTCAACGCGTCTGACTACTATCCCGAGTTAGTCGCGCTGGCCAGCCAGTCAGGTAAATCACAGGCAGCCGTCGATGCCATTCGTGCTGCATTAAGTCTGAAACAGAACGCATTGATTCGGAAATCGCTGCAGGAAAAAGGTGATACCGAAAAAGAACAGAACCAGAAGCTTGATCTGATCTGGGCCCTGGGCAGTGCCGGACATAAAGGTGCCAATGCAATCCTGTTGAAAATCATCAAAAATGGTCAGGACCCGTTAGTCGTTCGACGCGAAGCGGTCCGGGCAATTGCCAAGTCCCGATCTGGCGCACATGCGCTGCTGGAACTGGCAGAGAAAGGTCCCTTCGACCCGCAGTTGAAGCAGACGGCTGCTGCCGCGATGTCTTCGACGATCATGAAAGACGTGAAAGAACGGGCTGCCAAACTGTTCCCGGCACCTCCAACTAAAGACAATAAACCTCTGCCTCCCATTAATGTTCTGGCAGGAATCAAGGGAGATACGCTGGATGGTCGTGTGATGTTCAACACGAAGGGGACGTGTGCCAAGTGCCACATCGTCAACGGTATGGGTAAAGAGGTTGGACCAAATCTGTCCGAGATCGGCAAGAAACTAAGCCGTGAAGCGCTCTTTGAATCGATCCTCTATCCCAGTGCTGGCATCAGCCACAACTTTGAATCGTATACGGTGATTCTGACTTCTGGGAATGTGGTCAATGGCCTGCTTGTTAACAAAACCGACGAGGCCATCACGATCAAAGATGCCGAAGCCATCGCACGCACGTTCAAAATGGATGATGTCGATGAGATCATTCAGCAAAAGATTTCACTCATGCCTGCCGACCTGCAGAAAGTGTTAACTCAGGAAGAACTTGTTAATATCGTCGAGTACCTGACCACACTCAAGAAGGCCAAAAAGAACGAAAAAGCAAGTCGGTAATTCGAGTCAGGGAGAACTGTTGAATCAACAGTTCTCCCTGTTGCTATTCTGGTCTCGCTTATTGACATGAATTGGAAGAGGCTGATGGAAGAACTGTCAGATATGTCATCTGAAGCAGAAGGTGAGGTTCGAAATAAACCACGCTTGAGCGCAAACATTGTTGGTCAATTTATTCTCGCTTTGTATAAGAAAAGATGGGGGTGGATTGCAACGCCGTTTGGTTTGTTCGTTTTTGGTGCGGCAGTGGTTTTCATGGCAAGTACTGTTGACAGTAAGAATACAATTCGACACCAGGCGGCAGTTAATCTGGTCGCGTTCAGTCCTGATGGTAAGACTTTATTTACTGTTGATCATCGCGAAATAGCTCGATTCTGGAACGTTGCCGATCAATTCCCAAAGGGAGGTCTGTTGAGGCATGATGAGGATGTCTGGGCATTGGCATTCAGCTCTGATTCCAGGACAGCAATCACTGCGGGTGAATATGGTACCCTAAGTTTATGGGATGTATCTACTGGTCGCTTGAAAGCGAAACCGCTCAAGAACCTTGGTCGTCTTGAAGCATTGGCCTTCAGTCCCGACAGCAAAAGATTGATTACAGGGAGCTGGGACAGAACGGTTGTTCTCTGGGATGTAGAAACGGGCTTAAAAGCCCCAGAGCAACTCAAATATCAAGGGCGCGTAAGGTTATTTGTATTCACTCCAGATGGGAAAACAATTTGCATTATTAGTAGTGATAGAATTGAGTTTTGGGATGTGGACAGTGGAGAACTCAAAGGGCAAATTGGGAAGCACAAAGAACTTCAGAGGATCAGTTCGCTGGCAATCAGTCCTGACGCAAGATATCTGATCGTCGGCACAAGGGGAGGTAATGCATACTTATGGGATATATTTAAAGATCAACTCATAGGTCAGCCTCTTGAACATGGAATCGCCCGAACAGTCAATGCTGTTGCTTTTAGCCCTGATGGGAAGACAGTTCTGACCGGTAGTGACGACCACACGGCACGATTCTGGGATGCAGCGACTGGCGCTCCTAAGGGAGAGCCACTTCAACATGAAGATAGCGTGACATCCGTGGCTTTTAACCCCAATGGAAAACAGGCAGTGACTGGAGGCTCGGATTACACAGCGCGTCTTTGGGAAGTACCTTAGTCACACAAAACATTCGCAAAAGCGAAAAAGATTAATCTTGGCTTCACTCCGATTCAAGAAGGATGACCGGTTGCGCACCACGAATATCATTGGCTGGATCGGTGTGGTGCTAGTCACGATTGCCGCTAGTTTCTGGGCGTTCTGGGGGATCATTGAAGCCTTTCACGAAGGCTGGTGGAATCCTCACCTGGGGATGCGGCTGCTGCAGACGGCCGCTTATCTCAGTCCGGCATCCGTCTTCTGTAGTTTTGCTGTGTTAGGAATTCGCTGGCCTCGAGTGGGCGCTGTGCTGTTTATTCTGCTAGGAGCTGTCATCGCAGCTCTGATCATCATTGATCAATCGAATATTTCATTCGAAATTGTAATGTGCTTAACAGTACTGCCAATTCTGTTGGGGCTCATGTTTCTATTTGGGAAACCGGAGCCAAAATTAGCTGCCTACATAGTTGCACTGGGTGCTCCCTTGCTGCTATGTGTTGGGTTTGGAGCAGAGCCTGTTTATCGGGTGAGCACACGCTTCGACGATGGTGATCGGAGCAAACGTCTAATAGAGGGGAATGGTGTTACACTCTTGTGGGCGCCTGCCGGTCCTGGTTGGAGTCGAGATGGACGTGTGAGTTGGAACGACGCAAAGGAGCGCGTTCGCTATTTAACCGAAGACGGTATGTCGCTGGCTCAAGAACCGCAGAATCTCTGGCGGCTTCCGACGCGTGAGGAAGTGGTTTGTTCGTTGACGCGCGGCAATAAAAACGCAGGCGGAACATGGGACTCTGCCCACGAACAGCCTCACTACGAGCGCAAACCCGATAAAGAATCGCCGTTATGGGATCCCTATGCATCACTGATTTACCTTTGGACGGCGGAAGAAGCGGATGCGAAACGCACGTGGATTGTGGTGTATCACGGCGGCGTCTATGCGAAGCCCAAAGCCATCGGGTCTCCCAGCATGGGTTTTCGAGCCGTTCGCGAATTACCATCAGTCAACCATAGGGAAGGGCACGCAGATCGGGACGATCTGTGACCGGCTAGTTATCTGTGGGAAAACAATTCAAAGGAAAGTATATTGCCGGTTTATTTTTCTGCTAACAGATTTATTTTCAAATCACCTGTGTTAACATAACCACTGTGAGCGTTTCATTCTGTCCTATGGGCTTTCGACATGAAAAAGAACATTGCTGCCACAGATCTTCCCCGACTTTCAGACATTGGTACTGATTTGCTTCAGATCACAACGTGTCAGCGGGTTCGGACTCTTTCAATTCCCGTCATTGCCTGTCTCGCGTATTGGCTGTTTGCCTGCTATGGATACTGGGTATTTGCAGTCCTGTCATTGGTTGTGATGAGCTTTGTGACCTATGGGTCTACTTCACACGATCTGGTTCATCACAATCTGGGATTAAAGCGAAGCACCAATGAGTTTTTCTTATTACTGATCGAAGCGATCTCGCTTCGTAGTGGGCATGCCTACCAGGTGGTTCACTTGAACCATCATGCACGATTCCCTCACGAAGATGATATCGAAGCCGATGCGTCCCGCATGTCTTTCCTGCGGGCAATTCTGGAGGGTTTTGTGTTTCAGTTTCGAATTTATATTTGGGCTCTGCGAAATCCTCGAGGTCGATTAAACTGGATTATTGCAGAGGGGGTGATTGTGTTTTCCCTGATCTTGGGAGCTATGATTGCGAGTTTATATACAATCATCCCCATCATCTATGTTGGTCTGATGATAGCCGGGAGCTGGATTATTCCACTGATCACTGCTTATATTCCCCATGTTCCTCAGGAAACAGATACCGCGCATCAGACACGATTATTCCGAGGAATACTATTTCGATTGATTGCCTTTGATCATCTTTACCATCTGGAGCACCATCTCTATCCGAACGTCCCACATCAGAACTGGCATAGACTGGCACAGCGTCTGGACCCCTGGTTTGAGAAAATTGGTCTCCAGTCAATTCGTTTTTGGTTCTGATGCGCAAACATAATTCTTGTCGAGGAGAATACAATGATCGGGAAATGGCTGCGGTTTCTAATTTGGCAGCCCTATGCACTATTCTGCCGGCGCTTTCCCCTATGGCCGTTCCGTGTGACTGTGACGCAACCCGTGGAATATGTCACCTGTATCCAGATTGATAATTTACTAACACGACTCTTAAGCCGGTTTAGCGGGGGATACGATTACGCTGTCTGTTATCTGGTGGATGGATCACTGCTCATTGACACGGGGTTCCCCTGGGCACGTCGCAGTTTGAAACAGGCACTCATCGAACTGGGGGCTGTGGAGACCATCACCACGGTCGTCAACACGCATTATCATGAAGATCATACCGGCAATAATGATCTGCTGGTCGAACTGTGTAAGGCACAGGTGCTGGTTCACCCGGATGCGATTCCGGAAATCCGTTTTCCCGTTGAATTGCGCTGGTATCGTAGTTTTTTGTTTGGCCCCACTCAGATTACAGATGCGAGTCCGATCGGGGCGTCAATCAAGACAGAGCATGCACATTTTGATGTGATCGAAACGCCCGGTCACTGTCCGGGGCACATCTGTCTGTTCGAGCCGGACAAAAAATATTATTCAGCGGAGATCTCTACATCGCCGCCGACCTGGACAGTCAACTGGGTGATGCGGACGGCCCTCAATGGATTGCCAGCCTGGAAAAGGTCATGAAGTTAAGGCCCGAATGGGTGTTTGATGCCCATGGCACTGTTTTTGAAGGCGCTGAGGCGGTAGAGCAACAACTGCAGCGAAAACTCGACTTTTTGATGACGATTCGTAGTCGCGTGCATCAGTTTGCGATACACGAACAGACAATTGAAGAGTTGACTCGAAAAGTGTTCGATCGTCGTAGTCTGGTCCATTTTCTTTCCTTTGGCGAAGGCTGGCTCTCCCTGATTACTGGTTCCGATTTTTCGAGGAGTAACATTGTGAAGTCCTTTCTCCGTGAAAAATTTCGTACTACTGCTTCCGCTGAGAAGGCATTCATAAAAAAAGAAATTCAGGACACATTCATTTCTTCGACGGACGCTCAACAACTCTGAGAGGAATCACTATGATGCCGGTGAGAATGATAACCGATTTCCTCAGTCAGCAGTGAGAAGCTTTCATGCCTGAAACCACCCGTTACCGTGAAATTGAAGTAGTTGGTACGCCTCGTGTAATGGGCCATCAGCTGGGCGAGGCGGCCTGCGAAGACGTACAGGCGTTTTGTGAAGTGGCGCTCGAGCGACTGCAGCAAACGATGCAGGTCAATAGCGATCAGGCGAAATCGCTGGCGGAACAGTGTCTGCCTTTTGCGAAAGAATATAGCCTGGATTCAGTCGAGGAATTGCAGGGCGTCGCTGAAGCCGCGAACTTGCCGTTCTGGAAAATTATGCTGCTGCAGATTCGTAACCAGTTCACCGCTGCCCCCGATTCCGGCTGCACCTCAATCAGTCTGCCGGCGACATCACAACGCTCCGCGATCGTGGCACAGAACTGGGACAATGACCCGGATTTGGATCCTTTCACTTTTATACTGACACGCCGCCCGGTTGGAAAACCGGCATTGATAACGCTGACTCAGGCAGGATTGATCTCCTATATCGGCTTTAACGAAGCGGGAATCGGGGCCTGTCTGAATTCGCTGCCAGCGCCGAGTCGCTCTCTGGGAGTGCCTCACTATTTCACGCTCCGTGAACTGTATGAAACGACCAACCTTGATGCCGCCGTCCATGCGATCCGGCGGGCACAGCGTGCGATTCCAGCGAATATCATGCTGACTACTCCCGAGGGGCCCGCCGATCTCGAAGTCACGATCGATGATGTGCAGGTTCTACGACCGGAAGAAACAAGTTGGATTACGCATACGAATCACTGTCAGCATCCGGATCTCTGTGGCTATAACGAGCAGTTCCCGGAGTTGATTGGCTCCCATCCCCGCAAGGCCCGCATCGACGAACTGCTGAACGCGAACGCCGCTGAGATCGGACTTGAAGAAATCAAGGCGGCGCTCAGTGATCACCAGGGGCACCCCCGGTCAATCTGTCGGCATGCCAACGATGATCCAGATCACGGTTTCTGGCAGACTGTCTTTTCTGTGATCATCGAGCCAGGAGAGCAGCGAATGCACGTCTCTCGGGGAACTCCTTGCGATTCACCCTATGAAATCTATCAGTTATAGACAGATTCTTCGTGTTCCAGACTGAGGATCAAGTCACACATCTCATCAATGGCTGCCTCTGATAGTTCCGGGTAGCAGGGTAGAAATACCGTCCGGTTTAACAGATGCGTTGCATTGGGACAGTTGAGTTCAGGTCGATTAGTGGGTGGATGAACAACCATCAGGCGTCCCCGTTGAGTGCTGTCGAAGCCCTGTTGTTGTAAGTACTCGATCAGTGTTTCAGGTTGATCGGACAATAATGGGAACAGCCAAAAGGAGTGCCGGGAATCGAGTAGTTCCGGCTGTGATTGTGCCAGACCTAGCCGGGCGATAATACGTTGTGCGTGTTTGATACGTCGATGGATTCGGCGTGTATCGAAGGTTTGCAGACGATGTTTCAGTAGCCGTAATGTGCCTGTATTTGGCTGTTGGCGTAACTGGGCAAGGAAATTGTTAACAGAGAAGCCACGTGTCAAACCGCCGAGGACTTCGTTTACGCTTTTCCCCCGTTGTCTGGCGATCGCGATAATGATTCCGAAGAGGGGCTTTGTCGAGATCGCTTTGAGGCAAGAGAATTTGCAGATATTGAAAGTGAGTTTTCTGCTGACTTGAACGGTTTCCTGCATCTGAATGTTTCGCATACCGGTAAGAATGTCAGGATTTCTTAAGCGGCAGAGTGCCCCCCCCAGCGCTGTTGCCGTTTTAATGGGACCAAAACTGAACAGGCTGGCGTCTGCTTGTTCGCTTCCGCGCCAGTTAAATTCACACCATGCCTGAGCGCAGTCTTCTATTACGTACAGACTGTGTTCGTGGGCCAGTTCGAGTATTTCTTGCATTTCAGGTCGGGCGCCGAAGAGGTGTGATACGACAAGCACTTTCGATTTTGGTGTCACTGCTGTTCGTAAGGCAGTCAGATCAAGCTGAAAATCGCTGCTATTCAGATCAACGGGTACTGGAATGAGATGATGAGCTTCGGCAATCAGAGGCATGTCTTGAATCGTGACAGCAGAGAACAGGATTTCTGATCCTGGCGGCAGGTTAAGGGCCTGCAGCAGCAGATCGAATCCACTGCGGACGGAGAGACACACCAGCGCATCATTGTCCCCTCCCGACCAGAAGTCTTCCAGCTTTGCCTGTGCGACTCGCTTATTTCCCGGCAGTAGTGCACTGCAGAAACCAAAACATAAGTCGCGCCAGCCGATATCCAGACTTAAGCGGATCCACATCGATTTGCTCTCATTATCGTGACCTCGAAAACCAGGTTTCTAATCACATTTTTCATTCTACTCTACATCTTCTGCAGAGTAAGCATATTTTTGATAGAATTGATTCTGGAACAATTCCTGAGGGTCATAGCCCTTCTTTAATCTAAAAAACTGTTTTGCCTGCGGGTAGGCTCTATGAAACTGTTGTGGTGTCGCGTGCAGCCGATAGGGCAGGTAGTACCGGCCGCCTGCTTGCAGTGCTGCTTCAATCAGTTCGACAGACATCGCCTCCATTTGTCTGTCCCCCTCCTCCGTTCGCGGTTGATTAAACAACATGACAAACGCAAACAGTGACTGATTTGCATAGCGGAGAAAGGTATCGTCATCCACATTGACTTGACGCACAGTCACATTCAACAGGTCCTGATTGTGACGCGGGATGATTTCGCGCAGGGCTTCTGTGAATTCCAGGAGACCTACTCTCGGTATAAAATATTCATGAAGAATGTCGGTATAGGCTGCGGAGCGGTTCTCGAAAACTTCCACGCCTTCATTTAGTAATTGATTTCGAGAATAGTAACTCTGTTGCAAGTGTGGATGCAGTTTTGTCTCTGCATTCCAGCGCAGCTTTTTTCCGTAATCGTTGTTGCTGGACCCTCGGAATATATGACGTCGTATCGCCGCCATCCCCGGTTCTGCCAGATCAGGTAAGGATCCGGAGGGCGTCGGATCTCGGAAAAATACATTGATGATGACGTCCTGCAGAAAATGATCAGGGGTGATATTCATCCGTGCGAATGTCATCGCGACGTTGGGATCATCAATCATTGTGTCGAATGTACTGAGTGCCTGTGTGACAGGGACGATTGACTGCTCTAACCGATATCTCTCATTCGGCACCACTCGCAAATCAACGTCCAGGATTACTCCAAACAAACCGTAGCCACCGAGCGCCAGTGAGAACAGTTCTTTGTTCCTGGTTCGGCTGCAATTGACAATATGACCGTCGGCCAGCATCAGTCGAAATGATTCCACTGACGAGGCGATCGGAGGGTGCCCATACTGCCAGCCATGACAGTTCACGCTGACGGACCCGCCAACGGTGAAGGAATTGTTCGACTGCATAATCGCGACAGACTTTCCCCGCTGGTCAAGCCAGGGAATGATCTCACTCCATTTTGCCCCCGCCTGAACGTGCAATAAATTCTGTGCTGCATCCAGTTCCATTTTTTTGAAAGGCGTCATATCAATTATGATCCCGCCGGGAGTCAGGGTATGGCCGCCCATGCTGTGGCGCGAACCGGCTATCGAGATGCGTAATCGGTGATGATGCGCGTGTGAAAACAGTTGTGCGAGTTGCGTTTCAGCCTCTTGAGTATCAAGGGGAACCGTCCAGATCTTGTGAATTTCGGTTAAATTCATCCGGCTGGCATCGTCCACAAAACCTTCCGGCGGTGGTTCGCGCGCTTCGGAATCCAGCCAGGCCGTTTGAGCTAAGTGTAGTAATGGTCGCCCGGTAAACGCTGCCGTTAGTAAGAAAATGACCATACTTACGATGGCACAACGGCGTCCTTTTTTGCTCAGTTTGCAGAGTCGTAATGGAAAGAATGATCGTCGCATCATGAAATCCCCCTAAAAAAGATCCAACAATCATCAAGGCGGGATCTGCGGGAAATGATCACGGCAAATTTCTATTTATTTTTAAAAATAGAATAGTCAAATGGTGATATATGAGTGATAGCGCTATTTCGACTTTGGAGAGAGCATCTTTTATGACTGCTTTGAATCGTCCTTGACCTGCTTTGAGATTTTCGGCGGCTTCACGCGGTTTGAAACTTTCAAATAACTGGCCACAACTTCGACCAGTTTTCTGCGATCAACCGGTTTGGTCAGGTAGTCATCACAGCCAGCATCGAGACACTTTTGACGATCGCCACTCATGGCGTGTGCCGTCAATGCAATGATTGGTCCCTGATAATCGGCGTCTCTCAATAATTGTGTGGCACCATAACCGTCCAAAACGGGCATTTGCATATCCATCAAAATCGCGTCGAAGGGACTGCCCTCTTTCATGGCGGCGGTTGCGGTCTCAAATGAAATCTGTCCATTGTCCGCAACAGTGACTATGGCTCCTGCCTTCTTTAGCAGGAAACTGATCAACCGTTGGTTGTCAGGGCCATCTTCTGTTAACAATATGTGTTGATTCTGGAGTGGAAACTCTGCTTGGTTATTTTCCATCACTTCGGACACCGTTTCGAGTTCGTGTGTCGTATTTTTTTCCAGGAGTCGAATGTTGTGTATTGGGCCTGTACCGATCGTGATAGAGAATGTACTTCCTTTTCCAACCGTGCTCTTAACCGAAATTTCACCGCCAAGGAGTTCAGCCAAACGTTTGGAGATCGTCAGACCCAGACCGGTTCCACCAAACTTTCGTGTCACAGAATTATCGTCTTGCATAAAGGGCAAGAAGAGGCTTTCGATTTTGTCCTCCGAAATCCCCATAGCGGTGTCGATCACGTCCAACTGCAGTTTGGGATGTTGATCCTCGGCGTTTAGCAGACGGGTGACAATCTGGACCGAACCGGTTTCCGTAAATTTGATGGCATTCCCGACGACATTGATCAAGATTTGACGCAGTCGAGTCGGGTCAGAGCAAATCGTCTCAGGGATCGGACCATCAAAGTGCACTTCAAATGGTAAGCCTTTCGCGGCAGCCCGTACCTTCATTAATGAATAGACATTGTCAATCAGTGCGTGAGGCGAACAATTCACCTGTTCCACAACGAGTTTCTCTGCCTCGATTTTGGACAAGTCCAGAATGTTGTTGATGAGCTTGATCAGATATTCGCCATTCTCTTTGATCGTGAGTGCCGCATCCACGTCTCCTGGATGGGTGGCATTATCCAGAATGATATCATTGAAGCCGAGGATTGCGGTCATCGGAGTTCGAATTTCATGGCTCATGTTGGCGAGGAATTCACTTTTCGCCCGGTTTGCCCCTTCTGCTGCTTCTTTCGCTTGCAGCAAATCGCGTTCTGCCTGCTTCCGCGATGTGATATCCGTACCATAGAGGTTGACGTAGTTTTCTTTGACGATGGGCGTCGTGATCAATGAGTAACATTGTTCCTCAGTATCCAGTTCGATTGCAACAGACTCTTCAGAATTAAGTGCTTCCTGACAGGTAGCGTAAATTTCCTCGGGTAACGCTTTGCCAACTTGAATTCCCCAGTAGCTGAGTAAACGGTTGCTTGAAGAATTGGCATACAGCAGCGTTCCTTCTGCCGAGGCACGCATCACGGGGTTATTGTCCTCATCGGGGAAACGCGATAACCGCTCGATTTCCTTAGAGGAACGCTGTTGTTCTGTGATATCAAGTATGATGGCGACGAACACAGGTTTGTCGCCTAACACAGATGTTTCAAGATGGACTTGCACAGGATAGTCTGTACCATCTTTTCGGCGATGGACTGTTTTAAACTCGAGACTTTCATGGGTTTTCTCGAGCAGTGGTGCAATCAATTCCTCAAAGGATTTTTGTGTTTGGCCGGGTTTGATATCGACCGGTGTTAGCTCCTGCAATTCTTCCATGCTGTAGCCAATATTGGAGCGGGCGCCTCGATTGGCATGCACGAACTTAAGAGTCTCAAGGTCAAAAATATAGATTTCGTTATGAGACCGGTCTAGGATTTTACCGAATGCACTTAATTGTTCGGCTTTGTGATTCATCTCGGCAAATTCGTTGGCCTGCTTTTTCAATACTTCAGCCTGCTTTTGCAACAAACGATTTTTTTCAGCAATCATCTCGTTAGCGAGTTGCAAATCACGAGTGCGGCTTTTGACTTGCGATTCTACCGTTTCGTTCGTTGCTTCAAGCGCGGCCTGTTGTTGTGCCACCGCTTTCATTTCTCGTAAACTCTGATGAATGGCAATGATCAAAAAGAGATCTTCGAATACAACCCAGGCGCTATGCTCAAGCACACGCCAGGGACTTGCTGTGAGAGTTCCAAAGATCGCTTGTGGGTCAGTGAGTCCAAATACGACGTGATCCATTACCACGACACTCGTGGCAGAAGCAAGTACGCGCCAATCCCGATAAAAGGCAAGAAATGCCAGGGAGCCGAAGATATGAAAGTGAGTTTCAATCCGGCCACCACTCAGATGAATCAATAACGAAGACATCAACATTTGACTGACAGCGATCACCTGTCGAGTTAAAACCGATCCGGGACGAAGCCAGGCCAGGCAAACTGGAAATAAAGTGATCAGGCCACCCAGCAGAACAGCCGCCCAGATATGCAGGTGTGTCTCACTGTATGTTCCGATCCAGGTGCGCGGAGAGAACCAGATGGCTGTGAAGATACAGGCCAGCCATTGAATGACCATTAAGCAGGCAAACAGCCGGTCGGTTCTCTTAAAGAGGTCCGTACGATTCTCGTGGAACAGTTCTTTTGCTCTTTGGGAAACAACTTGATTTTTTGACGCTGATTCTATTGTTGACGACATTCTTGATTCTCCTTACTGCAAGCGTCGTTTTGTCCCAGTAATGGGCAGCCGAAGACAAAAGTCTGTTTTGTTTCTGCTTTACCACTTATCAGGATTGATTCAATGGCAGATCTCCCAGCATTCTCTCCTGTATGACCTCGCGATCCTGTGATACCACCATGAAACAGCAATTGGCCGTTTGAATCGAACAGCAATACATCACCCGAAGTGGTCGCCCGAAATCGGACTGCTTCAGAACCATCCTGATCACCGATGACCGTAACACCAGGAATCGCTGTGGCGGAAGACCAGAGATCAGTTCTCTCCCATTCCGTTGAGAACTTGGATGATTTCAAGAACAGGACTCGCGCGTCCACTTGACCAGAGCAATGTTCCATTAATAAAGCCAGTTCACTGATGCTTGCCTGAGTACAGGGGCAATGAGGGTGAGCAAACATCATGAGGGTGGGGCGGTTTGGATTCTGTTGTACCATGCTGTCAGCTGGCCAGGTTTTCGGAGTCTCCGTCGTCTCTCCGGGAGTCGTCTGATATTTCCAGAGGGATGACATGCCGATTCCCACTAAGCAAATCCAGATCACAGTTAGAATTGTTAATCCGAGCCATCGTTTTGTGTGTTTATGCTGTTGCAGCGGGACTTGAAGTGCTTCGTCCGATCCTGCTATCTGTTGTGAGTTCATAGTATTTACCGTAAACAGTCTGTGTGTAATCCAGACTGCCTGTTTCGTCATCCAAGTCTGACGAGGGACACCTGAGGGGGAGACAAAGGTGTCATATCTCTTGAAAATGTGAGGGTAACAATCACCTATGTTAATCGATTTCCAAATTTGTGATTCATGAAAGCATAAATTGTGTTTTTACATCGCGGTGGGAAATTGATTTTAAAATGAACCGGATTTGGGGGGAATCGGGAGAAAGCACGAAGAGGCTTTACAATCGACAAAGGTGAACGAATAATTGGAGGTCTTCCCATGAACACTTGGGTCGCATTTTCAGTCTGTGTAAAGACGCACATCGCTTTAATAGCAGTGAATTACCTCCCACAAAGGCAAGTGTGAAGTAGGAGCGAATGTTTATGGAAATCGGGGTACCGTCGAATCAGATCTCAGTAAACCGGCATTGTAACTCAAGATGATCTCACGCTATCTCAAGAGACACAGACTTCAGCTACTGAAACGGCGGAAGAATACGCCAAACGCCTTATTCAAAACAAAAAGATCACTGAATTTCAATCGCAGATGATTTTTCAGGGGCGTGGAGAACGACTGCTGCTGGGCGAATATCGCATTCTGGACAAGATCGGGGCTGGCGGAATGGGGCAGGTCTATCTGGCTGAACACCGCCGCATGGAAAGGCAGGTTGCCCTCAAAACGCTGCCCGATCAGATGACCAAATACGCACAGGCGATTCAACGGTTTCATCGTGAAGTTCAAGCGGCTGCGAAGCTATCTCACCCCAATATTGTGACGGCGCATGATGCCGGGGAATCCAAAGGCATTCATTACTTTGTGATGGAGCATATTCAAGGTATTGATCTTTCATCGCTTGTGAAAGAGCGCGGTGAACCCAGCCAATGCGGCCGGCTTAAAACAGCTATCACAGTTGCCGTATTTGCGCACGCTTTGGCTCGGTTTTTCCACGGGATTACAGGGATCGGAACTCTCCAGTCTTCGGTCACTTCAGGCGCTTGATCTTCGGAAAACGGATGTTGATGACACCACTGTTTTGCAACTTGCCAAACTATCGTCATTAAACATGTTGGATCTTTCAGGAACTAAGGTGAGCAATGAGGCTGCGATTCGTTTGCAGAACTTGCTTCCGAATTGCGCGGTCATTCATCCAGCCATTCACACCAGTGAAGCAGATCGCCGTGTAGCCCAATGGGTCATTGATCACGGCGGAGCAGTTCGCATTAGAAGAGCGAATGGAACAGAGTTGGAAAGACTAACCGATAAGGTAGTCCCTGACGCGCCGTTTATGGTCCAGTCAGTTGATTTGAACATGGATCCCAGTCTGACAACAGGGCTGGAAAATCTGGCAGGACTTCGTGGTCTTAAATATCTTAACTGGCCTGAAATCAGCAACGCTGATTCACAGTTTTCTTTCCTTGGAAAGTTCAGGTCATTGCGGACAATCAATATTGGTCACTCAGATGCGTCTGCATCAGGAGTCAAAAATCTGATAAACCTGGAACTGGCAGAAGAGCTTTATCTGAATGATGGCAAGAATCTGTCCGATGAGGCCATCCTGCACCTTGCCTCGCTCAAGCATCTCTTGTTTCTCAAATTATCTGGAACGTCTATCACGGACGAGGCGTTGCTACATCTTGGCGTGCTTCAGGGTTTACGGGACTTATATCTCGATTCTTGTCCGAACCTCACAGGCGGCGGACTTGCGCATCTCAAAGCACTTCCGAATCTTCATATATTATCTCTCGTCGAGACACCTCTCACTAATGACGCGATTCCTCATTTACAGAAAATGAAGAATCTGCGCATCCTCAATCTCACCAGGACAAAGCTGACAGCTGATGCCATCAGCAGACTTCAAGCCGCATTGCCCGATTGTGTGATCTTCCACGAGTCACTGGAAAATGAGCCGTGGCAAGGTTCGCCTCAACAATCGTTGGCAGTAAGCAAGGGTGCATATCAGCGGTCCGCTCCTTAGGATCTTGCTGGAGAAACATGCGATGCAGGATTGTTGGCAACTCACTGGAAACAATCTTCCGGTTACCACCGTATCATTTTCATGGTTCGTTAATTCCCTCAACGAAAAAGGACTCACGATGAATAGTCGTAAGTTGGATGATGATAAAGGGATCTGTGGGAAGTATGTTGTAAGGGCGTTGTGGTCAAGTTGCTCTTTTGTTGCCAATACTGTCCCATTTGAGGTGAGCGTAGCGCTTTAGAAAAACTTTTGAGGATTATTTCGATTCCAGCTAATGTGCCGAATTCTAATAGACATTTCAGGACATTTCTGTCCTCTTTTTTTAATCTGATTGACAGCTGTTTTATGGGGCTGGAGGATGAAATCTATTGTTTTGTCTTCGAATCTTTTTGGCTGGGAGAAATAAGTTATGGCACGAGAGCAATACTTCAAGGATCTACAAAAGAAATATGGTCCTTGTGCTCTGTCAATTAACATGACTCAAGTTAAGCAGCAAGAAATGATTGGCACCGCTGTCGGGGTACTCTCGCTTGTCGTTTTTTGTTTGATTTTGCTTAGCGGATGTCAGGATGCTCAAAGAGCCGATCCACGCAAAGCTGCTGAACAGGGGGATGCCCAAGCACAAAACAATTTAGGAATCATGTATACAGCGGGAGACGGCGTCAAACAAGACCTTGCTCGGGCGGTGCAAATGTTTCGCAAAGCCGCTGAACAGGGATTTGCCGAAGCACAAAACAATTTAGGAATCAGCTACCGTGACGGAAAGGGTATTCAGAAAGATCATGCTCAGGCGGTGGAGTGGCTTCGCAAAGCTGCAAGTCAGAACCTAGCCATTGCACAATACAATTTAGGACTCATGTATGCTAAAGGCAACGGTGTCGGGCAGGATTATACTGAGGCGGTGCAGTGGTATCGCAAAGCCGCTAAACAGGGATGTGCCGAAGCAGAAACCAGTTTAGGAATCAGCTACCGTGACGGAAAGGGTATTCAGAAAGACCATGCTCAGGCGTCGGTGTGGCTTCGCAAAGCCGCAAGGCAGAACCTGGCCATTGCACAACACAATTTAGGATTCATGTACGCTACCGGAAACGGTGTCAAGCAAGACGAGACTGAGGCGGTGCAGTGGTATCGCAAAGCAGCCGAACAGGGATTTGCCGAAGCACAAAACAATTTGGGAATCAGCTATCGTGACGGAAAGGGTGTTCAGAAAGATCATGCTCAGGCGGCAAAGTGGCTTCGCAAAGCTGCAAAGCAGAACCTGGCCATTGCACAATACAATATAGGATTCATGTATGCAGAGGGAGAGGGCGTCAAACAAGATTATACTGAAGCAGTGGAGTGGTATCGCAAAGCCGCTGAACAGGGACATAATGCTTCAAAGCAAGCTTTGAAGAAATTAGAAAAACTTCTATAGGCAGTCTGTAACTACATCGAACTGTTTTATCATCGTAAGCGAAAATATTCGGCCCTGGGCTATAAAAGCCCCAAGCAGTATGAGCAGGCCACCTAACTTTTACCCCGCGCCCACTATTCTGAGGGAAGTCCACAACATAGTGCCAACACTGTCCCGTTTTTGTGATTCGTCAAGAGGGGAACGAAAAAAGGACTCACGACGAATAGTCGTAAGTCCTTTGATTTCAAAGTGCCCAAGAGAGGACTCGAACCTCCACGGGGTTGCCCCCACTAGCCCCTCAAGCTAGCGCGTCTGCCAATTCCGCCACTTGGGCTTGTCTTTGAGTCAGCTCAGCCAACCTGTACGGATGACGGAAGACCAGCTCAAGCACGAGGATTTCCCAGTATAACAATCCGGGGAGGGCCTTCAAGGGATGTTACCTGCAATCCAGGTGGGAAAATACCGGGATTTTGTGAAATTGGACCTGCAATGAGTTTAAACTTCCCCTCCCGTAAAATCTGCATTTTTGTAAACTACGCTCCGCTATTGACAGGAAGTCAGGACCAATCTGAGAAGAAGCCGGTTCGTTGATGGTCTGTTTCGCATGGAATCTGTTCGAACAAGGATGTCCGATGCTGTTTTTTAACCGAGAGAACCACAAAATTCAGATGCCGTCTGCGCTGTTCGGATGTGTGTTTGTTCTCAACCTGCTTGCTGTTTCTCACTCTCTCTTTGCTGACACGCGATCTGTGTCTTCAGGTTCGCCTCTGCTGGATGATGCCAATCTACACGCCGTGCAGTTTCTGGGAGCGAAAACCGGTTGGGCAGTTGGTGACCGGGGCGTGATTCGGAAAACCGAAGATGGCGGACAGACGTGGCGGTTCATTTCCAGCCCGGTGCAGTGCCCCTTGCGGCATATCTGTTTTCTGACGGATCAAATTGGTTGGATCGCCGGCGGTGGCACAACTGCGTACGGACATATGAATCAGGGGGTCTTACTCTTCACAAAGGATGGAGGAAAGAGCTGGGAAGAACGGATTCAAAAACGTTTGCCTCGATTGCACTATGTCCGTTTTTTCGGAATGAATGAAGGCGTGGTCGTCGGTGATGCTTCGGTACAGCACTCTACCGGCGTTTTTAAAACCATCGATGGTGGCAAGACATGGCAGGACGTGACCGGCTATGAATCCACGGGCTACCGTTCAGCCGCATTTTTTGATGCGGATACAGGAGTGGTCGCGGGATCTCAAGGCCGGATGACACTGGTAGGCGGCGGTGCGGTATTGCCCCCACGGTTTCCGCCTCAGGGATTAAGAGGAATTCAGGATGTCAAATTACCGATGACGTCTACCGGCTGGATGGTCGGTGATGGGGCATTACTGCGTAAAACCGTCAATAAGGGCATTGTCTGGGAGATGCCCGAGACGGCGTTACCGGATCCGCTCAAAGATTTTTCAGATTTTCGGGCCGTCGAAGTCCGCGGTGACTTGGTCTGGGTTGCCGGCGATCCGGGTTCGGTGATCTGGCATTCAACAGACCGGGGAAAAACATGGCGTCAGCAATGGACGAATCAGAGTGCACCGCTGGCAGCGATTCATTTTGTGGATGATCAGACTGGTTGTGCTGTCGGAGCATTGGGGACGATTTTGTCTACTATGGATGGGGGACGCACCTGGCGATCAAATCATGAGGCTCCCCGGCGTGTGGCTTTGATGTGTGTGCACGCCCGGCCCTCGCAAATTTCTTTTGATATGCTGAGCAAATATGCGGGCGATCAGGGTTATCGTAGTCTGGTGGCGTTACCCATTCGCCGCGATCTCGGGCCGGACAGCCAGCCACAACAGGATCTGGATTTGCGATTGAATGAATCGGTGATCAGCGTCGGCGGTTCGATGGGGCAACAGGATTGGCGGTTTCCGGTTCAGATTCCGGGACTCGAACAGAATGCAGATCGTCTCATTGAAGAGTGGAATCGACATACGGAAGGTCGGCTGGCGTCGGTTACATTGAGTCGGTTCGTTGCGCAGCTGCGCACGTGGCGGCCTGAGGTGTTAATTATCGATCAGCCGCAAGGCAAAGACGCTGCTTCGACACTGGTAAAAGACGCCATGTTGCAGGCGGTGCGTTATGCCGCTGATTCGACGCGATATATAGAACATCGCGAACAGGCTGGTCTGACGCCGTGGAAGGTCAAGAAAGTTTACCTGCGATTGCCGCCCGGCAGTTCCGGACAGGTTTCTGTAGAAGCCGATGAGTATCTTGCACGGCTCGGCACGACAGCAGCCACAGTTGCTTCCACGGGAAAACAGATTCTCGGTAAAACAATGGCCTCTGATGCAGATCGCAGTGTCTATCGTCTGATCGACGTCAATCAAACCAACGCAGGAGACAAGAGTCCCGTCATTTCCGGGGGGACGCTGTTTGCGGGAATTGGACTGGCTCCCGGTTCTGCTGCCCGTCGCGAATTGCATGAGATCAATGATGTCGATGCAGAACGCAATCGAAAACTGGCGGAACGTCAACGGAATCTGAAAGCAATGGCTGCTAAGCTGATTCATGACCCGTTGTTTTCCGCACAGCTTATGTCCCACCTGAAAACGATTACGCAAGGGCTTTCGCGTCGGCAGGCGGCTTTGCAGCTGGAGCAGCTGGCAGAGCAGTACCTTGCGAATCAGGATTTAGAGAAAGCGGAAGCCACGTATCAGGAACTGGTGGAACAGTTTCCCCAGGAGCCGGAAGCAGTGCGGGGCATGTTGTGGCTGTTTCAGCTCTGGTCCAGTGAAGAAATCGCCTGGCAACGCAATCGAGAGAATCCTGTGAAACGCTCGCGGTCAACCAATTCTGATCCTCAGGCTGCGAACCGGGTGCAAAATGCGTTTCAGTTTTCAGAGAAACTTCCTTCCCCTTTACTCAGTACCGTGAGGCAGGTGGGGCAACTCAATACAGGGGCTCCTGAGAACTGGCGCACACAGACTGCTGAGAATTGGAAAAAACAGGCACTGGCGGCTGTGGAATGGTTCCAAAAATATGCGCCCGCTTTTTATGAGACACCAGAAGTTCAGATTCCTCTGGCGTCCCTGTATCGTTTGATTGGATCGCACGGTAAGGCCGATGATATTTTTCATAACTTTCATAAGCCTGGGGCCAATGAATCGTGGAAAAACATCGCCAAAGCTGAGAACTGGTTATTGCATCCGGCCAGTACGCCGCCACGTCCCGTATATCTTTGTCGCTTTACCAAAACACGTCCTGTTCTCGATGGACTGTTATCCGATGAATGTTGGCAGGAAGCAGATGAATTGCAGCTTTCGGAAAAACCAGTCTCCGCTCTGAAAAACCAGAGCGAAGCAGGGCGTGACAATCTGAGTCGGCCTTTTGTGTTGTTGTCGTACGATAAAGAATACCTGTATGTCGCTGCCAGTATTCCGGTCAATGCGAGTTTGAATTACCCGGCAGCCCCTGATACGGGCCGCGATTATGACGCTGATCTGAAATTGCAGGATCGTCTTTCGTTCGCGTTTGACATCGACCGTGATTACACAACGTATTATCAGATGGAAGTGGATCATCGAGGCTGGACCAGTGATCGTTGCTGGATTGATCAGAGCTGGAACCCGCGCTGGTATGTTGCCCGTGAAAAGGACAAACAGTACTGGAGAAGCGAAATTGCGATTCCTCTGAAAGAACTGGCGCCTGCAACACAACTGAAACGCAGTACATGGGGCTTCTCAGTGGTACGGATTTTACCGGCTGTTGGTTTGCAGGGATGGAATCATCCACTGACAACAGAGCCGCGCCCGGATACGTTTGGTCTGATGCGCTTTGAATGAGCGTTTGTCTGTCGGAATCCAACGCCTTTCTCTGTTTCGCAATCGACAATCATTCCGCTCACTGTTCGATTCTCTTATTATGTCTGCGTAGTATCAGCATTGTCTCATTGACATCTCTTGAAAATCACGTGGGCAGGTTATGGGTTATTTGATCGGCATGGATGAGGCGGGCTATGGCCCTAATCTGGGGCCACTGGTGATTACGGCGAGTTTGTGGAAGGTGCCGGGAGATCCGCGCGAGTTTGATTTCTGGCAAGCACTCGACTCCGTCGTTTCTCAAAAGAAGCCTGGTAAAAAATCAGGTTTGTTACACGTCGCCGACTCGAAACAGGTACATTCATCCTCAGCCGGGCTGGCGCCGCTGGAGCGATCGACGTTACCGTTTCTGCAAATATTCAATGGGGCAAAGGGACTGGCTTCGTTAGAGACTCTCTGGCGATTACTCGTTGCTTCCCCTGAGCGTCTCGAAGAAATTCAGCAGCAGCCGTGGAATGGAAATTGTGAGTTCACGATTCCTACAACGGTTGCAGCCGAGTCGGTAGACCAGTCGCAACAGAATCTACAAGGGGCTCTGGATACTGCGGGAATTCAGTTACAGGCATTTTGCTCTGAAATTGTGCTGCCCGCACGCTTCAATCGCCTGTGTCGGGAATATGGCAGTAAAGGAGTGATGTTGACGCGACTGTGCATGCATTTACTGACACGTGTCTGGGACCGTGAATCGACAGAGCCCACACTCATCATTGGTGACAAACATGGCGGTCGGAACCGCTACGATGGATTTCTGGATGAAGTTCTCGATGGCGAGATGATATTTCGAGTAGAAGAATCAACGGCGAAGAGTGTCTATAAAGTGGGAAATACAGAAATTCGTTTTCAGACAAAAGCTGAAGCCCATTTCCCAGTGGCTGTTTCTTCGATGGTTTGCAAGTATACGCGCGAAGTGATGATGGAACGGTTCAATCAATATTGGTCAGAGCATGTTCCGGATTTAAAGCCGACCAAGGGGTATCCGGTCGATGCTCGCCGCTTTAAAAGTGACATCGCTGCGGCACAAGAACAATTGGAAATTTCCGATCAAATTCTCTGGCGCGGACGCTAACGGCGCGAGCGGTTCCCATTCGAACTCAATCTTCGGGGACTTGTTTCACTTGAGGCAGAAAAATACTGCCAGCAATTCCGACGACAAATACTGTAGTGGCGCCGATTAGCGTATACCAGGGCCAGGCGATCTGTCCTTTCAATCCGAATGCGACATAGAGTACGGTGATTAAGCCAACGAGAAATCCGATGAGTGCAGAGGCTTGCGAAGCTTGCTTACTGAAGGTCGCTAAAAAGAAGATTCCCAGGATGAGTCCGGTCGAGATGGCGGCGATGGAGAACACATTTCCGACCACACTTTCTGAGATCGATTGACTGGCGATGCCGACAGTGATTTGTGCCACTCCAAACAGAGCCGTGAAGAGACGGCTTATTTTAACTAGCTCTGAAGGTTTTTTCGTAGTCGAACTCAGCGGTAAATAAAAGTCATTGACCAGTGCACTTGTCGTAGAACTAAGTGAGCTGGAGAGCGTTGACATTGCGGCAGCAAAGACGGCTGCTAATGTCAGTCCCTTAATGCCCACCGGAAGATTATCGATGATAAATGTCGCAAATACTTCATCCGTTTTCTGGAATGCTATCTGAGGCGGAAATGCGTCATAGAAGGCGGCAAGCCCGATTCCCAGCAAGAGGAACAGTGCAAATTGTATGAAGACGACAAAGCCACTGATCCCCAGGGCTTTGGCGGCATCTTTTTGGCTTCGCGCGCCCAGGTAGCGCTGAATCATTAATTGATCGGCACCATGTGTGGCCATCGAAAGGAACAGGCCCCCAATTAAGCCAGCCCAGAATGTGTATTTGTTGGACAGGTTCCAGTCAAAATTAAACATGGTCCATTTATGATGTGAGACCGCGAACTGTTGATAGTCGCTCCAGCCATGAGGCAGAGCCTGGATGATCACGCCAAAAGCAAAAATGGCACCAGCAATGTAGATCACAAATTGCAGGCAGTCATTCCAGACGACCGACTTCATTCCCCCGAGACAGGTGTAAATAATAGTGCCGATGCCGATCACAATAATACAGGCAGACAACGGGATGCCGACCACTTTTTCCAGTACGAGTGCCGTCAGATAGAGTCGCAGTCCATCCGCCAGAGTTCGCATCACAATAAATGCGAACGAAGCCGTACGTTCGGTCGTCCCACCGAATCGCTTTTTGAATACTTCATAGGCGGAATAAATTTCTCCGCGAAAGTAAAGCGGGAGCAAAAATAGAATGACCAGGAAACGCCCTACAATAAAGCCCAGTGCAAGCTGTAAGAACTGCAGATTGCCTCCCGGCTCAAAAGCAATTCCCGGAACGCTGAGAAAAGTGACCGTGCTGGTTTCAGTCGCGACGATCGAACCCAGAATCGCCCACCAGGGGAGGGTCTTTCCGCCGAGCAAATAGTCAGACAGATTGTTTTGCTTGCCGCCGACCCAGGAACCGAAGATCACGACGCCTATCAAATACAGGCTCAGAATAAGCAGGTCGGTGGTTCCAATGGCAATATTCACAGAGGCGATACCTGATTGGGCTTGATGTGTGTCTGGCAAGAATGCAATGGCGATGCGCAGAGTCGGATCAATCAACGGCTTTTGAAAATCAACACCAGATTGATCGGTTGCATCCTTTCGGGAATCAAAATCCCGGTTATCATAGTAGCTGGTAGATCAAAATTTTGACAGGCTAATCATCATGTTAGATCGTTTAACAACGGAACAGTGTAACCCGGCATCAGCTCAGATTGATTCTATGAACAGTCTGGAAATAGTGCAGTTGATGAATGCGGAAGATGCGAAGATTGCAGCAGCCATCGAAGCGGAAGCACATACGATTGCCTCCGCCATTGATCTGATTTCAGACGCCTTTCAGAAAGGGGGCCGCCTGATTTACATGGGGGCAGGCACTTCGGGACGGCTCGGTGTTCTGGATGCCAGCGAGTGTCCACCCACGTTTAATAGTCCCCCCGAACTAGTGGTGGGATTGATCGCCGGCGGCAAACAGGCACTCACAAACGCGATTGAAGGCGCCGAGGATCGGCCGGAATTTGCTGTTGCCGATCTGGAATCGCTGGACTTCAATCAGGATGACGTGCTGGTGGGGATCGCGACCAGCGGGCGAACGCCTTATGTGATTGCCGGTTTAAAGTTTGCACGCGAGCAGGGGGCGCAGACAATTGCCTTAACCTGCAATCAGGAAAATCAACTGGCAGAGGTGGCTCATTTGACGATCTGCCCGGTCGTGGGGCCGGAAGTGGTCACTGGTTCGACCCGTTTAAAAGCGGGTACCGCGACCAAAATGGTGTTAAATATGCTGACGACAGGGGCCATGGTCCGCGTCGGAAAAACCTATGGTAATTTAATGGTTGATTTGCGTGCGACGAATCAAAAACTGATTGAACGGTCGATTCGAATTCTGATCGCGTTTACCAATTTGTCACGCGAAGCAGCCGAGTTGGTTTTGGAAGCATGTAATGGAGAACTGAAAACAGCAATTGTGCATGTGAAGCGAAACGTTTCACCGGAAACTGCGCACGAGTTGCTCAAGCAGGCGCACGGTCATCTACGACAGGTTTTGGAAGGAACTGAGGGCGCTTGAGATATTAGTATAAAGCGTCTCAGCCGTTTCCAGGGGGAAGGAGCAGTAGCATGTCATTGCATTCGAACCAACTCGTTTTAGGAATTGACGGAGGTGGTTCTAAGACTTTGGCCTCGCTCGCGGTGCTTTCAGAGGGAAGCTCATTTCATGTGGTGGGACGAGGAATCGCAGGTGCATCAAATTTGAATGCAATCGGTGTCGAGTCAGCGGCGGTAGCTGTGCAGCTGGCAATTCAACGCGCGTTCGAGTCTGCCAGTACAAAACCACGAACGGTCGCTGCCTTGTGTATGGGTATGTCAGGTGCCGGGCGGACGGAGGAACAGCAGGCGTGGATACAGTGGGCCCAAGGCAACAAAGTCGCAGAGCAAATCGATGTGGTCACTGATGCCCAGACGGTGTTGGCTGCCGGGACCTCTAAGGGAATCGGCGTGGCATTGATTGCGGGAACTGGTTCGCTGGCGTATGGAGTCAACCAAGCTGGCAAGGTGGCCCGCGCGGGAGGTTGGGGCTACCTGCTGGGGGATGAAGGGGGCGGATACCAGATCGGACTGGCGGCGCTGAAAGCGATTACGAAATCCGTTGATGGGTGCGGACCGGAAACTTGTTTGCAGCCAATGGTTCTACACGCATTAGGCCTGGATGAACCGCGTGCTTTGATTCGTTATGTGTATCATCATGAAAGCAAACGTAGCGAGATCGCTGCACTATCGGAACTGGTGTTTGAGGCGGCAGAAACCGATGACCAGTTGGCGTGTGAGATTCTACAGCAGGCGGCGAGGGAACTTGCGGAGTTGGTTCAGGCGGTTGCTTCCCGGCTGCATTTTACCAGCGAAAATTATGCGCTCGTTTTAACGGGCGGGGTTTTGCTGTATCAACGCGTGTATCGGGTTTCACTTCTGGAGCAGTTACATTCTATGCAGATCGAACCTTCGTCTGTAGAGTGTGTCGATGATTCCAGTCTGGGAGCGATTCGTATTGCTGTCAGGAGATGGAATGCGGCAAAGTAGCCTTTACTTGTCAGGAAATTCATCAGGGAGTTGCAGGTGCTTGATCGGATAAGGAGAGCATTGCTGTTTCCAGCCACCATCAACGGTGATGGAAGTGCCCGTGAGATAACTGGCATCATCGCTGGCGAGCATCACAATGCTGCGTGCGATTTCCCGGGGATGTGCCCAGCGCCGTAGGGGAATCATATCTTCCGAAGCCTGACGAATGTTGTCAGCCGTTACCTGTTGTTCATCGACGGCAGTGTCTTTGCCCATCGCAGTGTCAATGGCACCGGGGTTGATGCTGATGACTCGAATGCCTCTGGGGCCATACAGGGTTGCCAGTTCGTAAGTCAGTGAATCCAGCGCGCCCTTAGCGGCAACGTAAGCAGGGCTGATGCCGGCTGCCATTTGTGATTGAATACTGGAGACGTTAATGATGACTCCACGACCTTGACGCTCCATTTGTTCGGCACACCAGCGTGATAAAAATGCCGGTGCAGTCAGGCAGACACGTAATGTTTTTTCCCAACTGGCAAGATCAATCTTTCGCATCGTGGTGATTTCACGCCAGGCGGCGTTGTTGACGAGTACGTCAATGCGTCCCCAGGTCGACATGCATTGTTCGATAGCAGATTCCGCATACTCGAGATCTGTCAGATCGCCGAGGCAAGTCAGGTACTGGCCGCCGGCTTGCTGGATGCGGTCGGCGATCGGTTCTAAATCGTCTGAGGGAAGTGCCAGTAGAACACAGTCGTAGCCGCGCTCGGCGAAACGAACTGCGGTTTCGCCTCCGATTCCTCCTGCTGCGCCTGTGATGATGGCAACTGGTCGCTCATTCATACCTGGATCCTCTGGCTATTAATTTGGGTTTACAATTCGGTTTCCAGAATCACCGCCAGCCATTCATCTTGTTTGACATAAGGCAGTGTTCTCAGTCCCAGTATAACTCCTGTCTGACTGGCGGTAACAGGAGTGACGATATCGCCGGTCTTAGAGCAAATCGTCCCCAGGTGATCGCCGACCTGAACCTGATCCATCAACTGGACTGCGGGTTCGAAGAAACCTGAGACGGGAGCATGGTTTTGGAGCTGCAGGTGACCACTCTCTTTGCGGTCATCCTCGACGTGAAATAAAACTGGTTTTGGTTCAACATCAAGATCGAGCAGTCCCAGTTCGGACATTACCGACAGGCATCCCGCGGCATAACCGGCGGCGGCTTCCGGGTCACAACCACTGCCGCCTCCCCATTCGGCGTAGATCGCAGGCACACCATGGTCACGGGCCGCAGACAGCGATCGCCCTTCCAGATGTGCCGATGTACCCCACACGACAGGCAGGTTAAAGGCCCGCGCCATTCGCCGTTGCATTTCCAGAATCACAGGATCAGAGTGCAGCGTATAACCAGAGAAAGGGGCCAGTTTCGAAATCACGCCTCCCGTATGCAGGTCGATCAGATAGTCAGCTGATTGAATGAGCTGCGTGGCTTCTGCGGCAATTTGCTGGCTGATTGAACCATTCGATGAGCCGGGAAAGGTTCTTGCCAGATCAAGATCATCCGGTCCGCACCGCTGGAGACGTTCATAGGCGGGCCGATTAACGACCGGGACCAGTGTGACTCTACCGGTAAGCTGGTCAGGATTGATTTGCGTTTTGAGGAGTCGAATGGCGGCCATCGGCTCGTATTCATCACCGTGGACGCCTCCCAGAATCAGCAGGTGTTGTCCCGGTCGGACTCCTTCGATGATGATTGACTCAATCAGATTATTTTGGGGCATATGCGGTACTCTCAACTATGAAGAGGGAGTTGAGTTTTAGGAGCGCCTCTAGTTTGAGGAGTCTGTCTTCCATTCAATTTTAGCGTTACCACGTAGTTTCTGAATGGTATTTTTCCACAGAGATTGGGAGAGGATTTTAAAAATGTCTCCCCGTATATCTTCCAGACTGAATTGGCCGGGATGTTTCTTATTGAGTGTGACGATGTGAACGCCAAACGGAGATTGAAAGGGCGCACTGATTTCGCCTGCTTTCAAGGGGAAAATTTGTTCTGTTAAAACAACTGGTGTTTTGCCGCGATAAGCAGATGTGACTAATTTGCCTCCTTCATTTTTACTGGGGGCTACTGAATGCTGGGCAGCTGCTTCAGTGAAAGTGAGTGTCCCAGCCAGGATTTGTTTGCGGAGGGCTGCCAGTTTTTGTTTGGTGTGTTGTATTGATTCCTGGTTGGCATTTTCAGGTAACTTCAAGAGAATGTGACTGGCTTCGACGCGTGTGCCATCCAGTTCTTCGCGATGCGCGTCGAAATAGGTTTGCATTTGGGCGGGGGTGATTTCCCGTTTTGCATAAATGTTCCATGACAGCGGGAGTGCGATCGCCGCACGCAGCTTTTCAGGTGTGAATCCCATTTTTGCGAGGATCTGTTCAGGGGCATCCCCTTTTTTGCGGATCAGCTTTTCAATCCGTAAGACACTCTGATCCAGTTGTTGTGGTGGGACCGTGATTTTTTGCTGGGCCAGAAAGTCCTCGATCAGACGTTGATTGATGAGACCTTCCAGAACTTGCTGTCTGGCAGTCTCGGGGGCATTGACCATGCCGCGAGAAAGGTAAGCAAAGTCCAGATCAGCCTGGGTTACAGACTGGCCGTTGACGGTGACGAGTACTTTCGAAGAGCTGGTTTCTTTGTTTTCCGGATCTGCAGCAGGCAGAGTGTTCTGGGTGTGCAGTGAGATCCCTACAGCGAAGATGCTAACAATCAGGCTGATGCGGAAAGGGAAAGACATATTGATTGCTTCCTGCAAATAAGACTTTGATCAAAACTCAGAAAGAACGAGTCACGGCTGGTAGTGCACTGATTGTAATTGATCGGAACTGTTTTGTGGAGTCATTATGGCATTTCCCTCCAAAGGTGTCAGCCTGAATTTGCTTCGGAAAATAATGAACTTCGAAGTTGGACTGGCGCGGGAAACCTCCTAGAATCGTGCCTGTCAGAGGTAGCACACGGGAATGGGGAGCCAGGTTCTTAGTTCGACGTTCGTCGTTTTGCCATTTCATTTTCTCATCGTTCTCATTTCAGGAAGGGACCAGACCATGTGGTCATTACTATTCGCACAGAAAGAGACCATCACTCCCAAAGATCCCATAGCAACGGCAAATCATCTTTGGCATACCGTCAAAGAGTATCTGGCCACACAGGGGACTCAACTGGGCATCAATATTGTCGTGGCGCTTGCGATATTTTTAGTAGGGAAATGGGTTGCCAGTATTTTAAGTCGGTTTTGTAACCGGTTGATGAATCAGGCAAAGGTGGATATCACTTTGGCCCGGTTTCTCGCGAATATTATTTATTCGCTCTTAATGGTCATTGTGATCCTGGCGGCCCTCTCGGAGCTGGGGATTGATACAACGTCACTGGCTGCAGTACTAGCTGCCGCTGGCTTTGCCGTTGGAATGGCCTTTCAGGGTACGTTGGGCAGTTTTGCATCCGGGGTGATGTTGATCTTATTCAAGCCGTTTAAAGTCGGCGATTATGTCGAAGCGGGGGACGTTGCCGGGATCGTTGAAGAAATTCAGATCTTTTCCACCCATCTGCGAACGGGCGACAATATTGCGATTATTCTGCCCAATTCCAAGATAACTGGAGGCACGATTAAGAACTATTCCAAAAAAGAAACGCGGCGCATCGATTTGGTCATTGGCTGTGGGTACGACGATGATCTGAGAGCAGTGAAATCGTTTCTGGAAGAGATTGTTCGAAGCGATGAGCGAATTTTAACAGACCCGGAACCGGTGATCGCTGTGAATGAACTGGGTGACAGCAGTGTGAACTTTGTAGTCCGTCCCTGGGTAAAAAACGCAGACTACTGGGCCACGCGTTGGGACCTGACGGAGAAGATCAAGCTGGGCTTTGATGAACGTGGATTTAATATTCCCTATCCGACTCGTGACTTACATGTTTACAACGAAACATCTGCCGGGAAAGAATAGCTCTGGTTTGTATGTCATCAAGATGATGAAACGCCTCAAGACTTGGGTCTTGAGGCGTTTTTTGTGTACTGCTATGCGTTTCGGGGGCGAATAATGAAGGAGCAACAATTAAGCGGCCACCTGTCTGAAACGCTCAGTCAACTTCCCGTTCTGCTGCGAATAGTATGTGGGAATGTATATGTGCTATCCGTAATATTGAATACATCCGGAATTCTTTTGGGTAGATTTTTGCATTGCACTGGTTAAATCACAATCTCATCCCACTCGAATCAGTTTAATTTCGTAATAAGAAGACTTGTTTTTCAGAGTTTCAGTTACTCTGGGACCATTTTTTCGTTTCATTATAGATAGTCTTTAGGAGAACGGGACAAGACGCAGGTGGAGTATAAACAGCATTAGCTGGTTTGGTATAAACTGCCTAATTTTCAGAGTTTTACCTCCACGCATGTTCTCTAGACGTGTTCTATACTTGGTTAGAGCATGTTAGTGAAAACACTTAGTTATGCTCACACCTTAAATACAGAATGTCCCTTAACGGTTAGACCGTGCTACTTACATACCCGGTTGATCAAGCGTGGTAGTTGCCAACTCAAGCAGGCCCGAGTTGACTTCTATTTGGTCAATCGGGTCTGTTTGTTTACTAAAATCGGACAAATTCTTCCTGCCGGTTTCATATCTGAAACTCCGAGCTCAATTTCTACAACATGGAAAAATGAATACTAATGATTCGCGGGGCGTTTGTAATTATTTGAAGATTCCGTATCATATTGAATTACAGCCACAGGATATTTTACTTTCCTGCAACTCAGGCGTTCCAAGTATGCCAGTCTAATAAGGGGCTGTCCTCACTTTTGTAATGCCGTTCAACTGACAACTGATTTGTTAATTAATTTGGCAATCTGTCGTTGTTAAATTCATTTCTTTCTTAATACGTAGAGTGACTATGCAATCCCCACACCGCCCGAGTTTATTACGAAAAATGAACGTTCGTAAGGTTTTGGAAGTTATCCAGAGCCAGGGAACTTTAACACGTGCTGATGTAATGCGCTGTTCTGGAATCAGTGCACCGACTGTTTCCAAAGCTGTCAGTGCGTTACTCGATGCTGGTTTATTGGAGGAACGGGAGACCGCTGAATTTTCTGTGGGCCGTCCTGGAAAGCTATTGCAGCTGCCTCGTTTTAGCGCTCAGGTCATTGGTGTGATTCTGGATTGGGATTACTGCTCGGTTGTTGCTTCAGGTTTGGATGGCCATCTGCACGAAGACAAGCTGGACCGATTCAAAACTCCTCAATCGTATTCTGAATTGATCGAAACCATTTCCGGGAAAATTCTGGATCTGGTCGAGAAAGAGAAAATCCCTGCTTTGGGAGTGGGGATTACGGTTCCCGGACTGGTTAACAGTAATGATGGGCGCATCTTTCTGGCCTCGAATCTGCATATTATGGATGGTCAGGCACCCGCCGTCGATATTGCCAGCCGAACCGATCTGGAATGTATTCTCGTTCAGAAATCGACATCGTTGAGTCTGTCTGAAAAGACCTACGGTTCCGGACAAGCGATGGATGACTTTATTAATCTAGACGTTACTTCCGGGTTCGGGATGGGTGTCTTTACCGGAGGGCAGTTGCTGGATGGTCAGCATGGTCTCGCCGGCGAGATTGCACATATTACGGTAGAACCTGAGGGAGGTCGTGTTTGTGGCTGTGGAAATCAGGGGTGCCTGGAGACCGTCGCAACCGACCTGGCTTTAACGCATTACGTTTCTCAACGTGTAGGCAAAGAGCTGGAATTTGATGAGATTAAAGAAATGGTACAGCAGGGAGAGCTCAACATTACCCCCGAATTAGATCGCACAATTGAATATCTGGCGATCGGTGTTGCAGCGGCGATCAATATCTTTAACCCATCGAATATCTTTATTACCGCTCGTATGTTTGATCTGCGCGACGATGTGTTCGACAAGATGACTGAAAAGGCCAAGGGCCGGGCATTAAAACCGTCTTCCAGTTCCTGTGAAATCGAGCGTTCCAAAGGTAATAAATATCTGGGCGCAGTAGCCGGGATTATTAATCATCTGGCGAATGGATTGGGACCACGTCTGACTTAGTCTGGATTCAGCAGGAAAGTACGCCATGGCTCCGTCTGCCGATGAGATTACTCAGGAATTTATTCAGGAGTCGGTCCATTTGCTGAAGCAGTCGCGCCATAAAATCAGACATTGCCTGAACCAGCTTGACTTGGATCAGATCTGGTGGCGTCCGGTACCAGGACTGAATAGTATTGGGAACCTCATTCTGCATCTGTGTGGCAATTTGAATCAATGGGCTGTCTGCGGAATCAATAGAGCCAAGGATGAGCGCCAGCGCGAGCAGGAATTCTCTTCAGAAAAGCGAATCTCTCAAGAGGATTTAGAAACAATGTTGAACCGCACGATTGAACAAGCGTGTCAGGTGATGCAATCCCTCTCTGCAAATACATTGCTGGAAAATCGCGTCATTCAGGGGTTCTCAGTTTCGGTTCTGGGAGCGCTTTCACATACCGTACCTCATTTTGTTGGACATACGCATCAGATTATTTATCTGACGCGAATGCAAAAAGGAGACCAGTATCAGTTTGACTGGTCACCCGATTCCGAACATCAGCGTGTCCCCATTTAAGTAATTCGATAAACAGTCCAGAATTATGTAGAACTCAGCCAAGTCAGATTTGCGCGAACTGAGTGTTAAGCGGACCACTGTCAGACTTTCAAAGATTTGCCAGGAACGTCCTTTGTTCATTTTTTTGACGGGTAAGAAAAGGCTACAATAGACGCCATCAACAAGTTTGTTTCTTGATCAAGTCAGGCTAAAGGCGTTTGTACTATGTCCCGCAAAGCAAGGCGGTCTCAAAATCAGTCTCGGAAAAAAAGTTCGCCTCGACACAAGGAAGAGACGAAGCAGGCTGACAGTGTTTCGATGAAGGCCGGTTCACTCTCAGTGGATTTTCAAAAAACCGGTCGATTGCCTGTCGAACTCTTTTTTTTATCTCTCTTACTGATCTGGTCATTTCTGATTTCCTGCTTTCCATTGAGAAACATGGATATCTGGTGGCATCTGCGAACCGGTGAATTGATTTTGGAACGTGGTACCGTTCCTTATTTTGACTGGTTCACGTTTGTTGATTTTGACCGACCCTGGATTGATCTGCACTGGGGTTTTCAAATTCTGGTCACCTGGCTGTATCGCTGGGGAGGCGTTGATTTACTGATTCTGACCAAAGCTTTCTGTCTGGCTGTGACAATCGGTTGCGCCTGGTTCGCCTCGGGCAAAGCCGTCCCTTCGTGGTGGAAAGCGTTGTTATGGGTTTTGCCCGTCATTTGTATTTCTGGTCGATCTTTGGTTCGTCCGGAAATGCTTTCGCTGATGTATCTTGCATTTTGGATGTATGTTATCAGCCGCGTCTCGACGCATCCAAAACTGATCTGGTTGATTCCGCTGATTACGTTGCTGTGGGTGAATAGCCATGCCTTGTTTGTGCTGGGACTGGTGATCAGTGTGTTGTTTGTCGTCGATCATCTGATTCGCGTGTGGGCGCAGGGGCGATTTGGGCTGGAGATGCCATCAACTGCGATTTCCGGAACGACATTCATCAGAGTTGGCGTCCTGACGGGGGTGGCTTGTTTTCTGAATCCTTATCTGGAGCAGGGAGTGCTGTTTCCGTTAACACTCTATGAAAAGTTTTCAGTCGATCAGGCCTTTTATTCAGTCCGAGTTGGCGAATTCCAGCCTCCGATTAATTTCATCAGGCAGTATGGGTTACGAAACCTGTATCTATTCTCACAGGTTCTGCTTGCCGGACTGACGCTTTGTAGCTTCGTTCCTGTATTGGTTAAGAGGCGAGTGAATCCCTTTCGCATTCTACTCTTCATTGCCTTTACGCATCTGGCATGGAAAGCCTCACGGAATACCGGAGTCTTTTCACTGATTTCGGGAATCATTCTATGTGACAATGTTTCTGACTGGCTACGTTTATCAATGCATTTACGATCTGCTACAGCTGCAACTCCTGAAACTTCCGCAGAGAAATCCCGTTGGCTTAGCAAGTCCATCGCAGGCAAGGGGGGGGCCGCAGTGATATTTCTGTTTCTGATCGGAAGTATTTTGTCGGGCCACTGGGCGCGCTGGGGAGGAGAAAGGAAGGCTCTGGGTTTAGGAGAGCAAGAAGCGTGGTATGCGCATGCCGCTTCAAAGTTTGCGGGCCAGGCTGGAATGCCACACCGCGCCTTTATCTCCAACATGGGGCAGGCTGCCGTCTACATCTTTCATAATGGGCCGGAACGAAAAGTGTTTTTTGATGGTCGCCTGGAAGTGAATACCAAAGAAACATTCCAGTTCTATGAACAAATAAAACAGCAAATGGCAAGAGGGGGGGCAAACTGGGCTTATGTCCTGCAGGATGAACAGGGGCAGCTGCCAGCCATTATTCTGGATAGCCGTTATTCCCGTGATGAAATCCGAGGAATGGGAGCGAATCCCGGCTGGCGGCTGGTTTTCGCCGATCAGGCTGCCGCAGTGTTTCTCGATGTACAGACTGCCGACCGTTTGCAGTTACCGCAAGCGGATCCCAGTCCTTTGTTTCATCCGCCCGGTATGCAGGGGCGTGATTAGTTTTGGCAATCTGATTTCAAATTGGGCTAAATTAGGACTCTCTGGAAGAGTTACGCTTGCAAATCGGTATCGCTCAGAGGACATTAGAAGAACTCACTTTAAACCAAACTGACTGGTCCTGCGGGAACCGGGGCATTCTATTTTCTATTTGCATTAGGGGAGACATCATGCATCATTCTTTGATCAGGAAACCACTGATCTATGTGTTCGCGCTGTTTTTGTTGTTACAGACGGCTCATGGCCTACAGGCTCAGGAAGCACAACAACAGACTCATAAAGCACCACTGGCAAAACTCGAACTGCAGTCAGGAGATTCGATTGTTTTTCTGGGGGATAGTATCACACACCAATGTCTTTACACGCAGTATGTGGAAGACTTTTTCTATACCCGTTATCCCAAGATGCGATTGAAGTTTCATAACTCTGGAGTGGGTGGTGCGAAAGCCTGGGATGCTCTGGCCCGCTTTGATCGTGACGTTGCCGCTTATAAGCCCAAGTATGTAACCGTTTTACTGGGAATGAACGACGGGCAGTATCAACCGTTTAATGAAGCTATTTTCCAGACGTATTACAAAGATATGCAGGAATTGATCGCAAAAATCAAAGGGATTGGCGCACAGCCCATTCTGATGACGCCGACAATGTTTGATGCCCGCGCCGATCGAATGGGAAAACGTAAACGGGATCCGGCGGCAACGGAATTGTATAACTCGGTTCTTGCCTACTATGGAACATGGCTGCGCGAAGTGGCTGCAGAGTCGGGTTTTGGCTTTGTTGACATGTATGGTCCGTTGAATAATATCACCCTCATAGCCCGTCAGAAAGATCCCTCGTTCACGATCATTAAAGATGCCATCCATCCAGGTGCAGCAGGGCAGGTCGTCATGGCTTATGCATTGCTGTATGATATGAATGTTCAGAGGCAGGTTTCACGAATTAACATCAGCCAGAATGTCAAAGGAAAGCCAGCAGCAACTGCGAAAGGGGGCACGCTCTCAGATTTACAATATGCCGATGAGGGCGTTACCTTCACGTGGTTGGCAGACAGTCTACCCTGGGTCGTACCCGGAGAAGCTCAACTGGGAGCAGAGTTAACCAAACTGGGGCATCGGATGAGTCAAGAGTCGCTTTCGATTCATGGGTTACCAGCGGGTCGCTACGAACTGTCGATTGATGGTAGCGTGGTGGGACAGTATTCCAATACCGCATTGGCCCGGCACATTGAGTTGCAGAGTAATGCCAAAACGCCTCAGTACCAGCAGGCCATGGAAGTCGCATTGCTGAATAAAGAACGCAACGACGGCCCGGTAAGACAAAAACGGAACAGCTGGGGCCCATACCAGCGATTTGCACGGTACAAACGAGAATTAGATGCCCAGACTGGACAGAAGGATGAAGCACTGGTGGCGAAAATTAAACCACTGGAAAAACAACTGGAAAATCAAGAGAAGACGATTCAAGAGAGCGAAGCAGCTGCTATGGCATTGGAAGATAAAATCTACAAGGTCAATCAGCCGGTCGCCCGCAAGTATGTCTTGAAGAAAGTGGTTGCTCCGAAGAAGAAAAAATAATATCCGGGGATCAACACGCCCCATTAACAAAACAGGCAGCCCGAGGTGAATGTCACCCGGGCTGCCTGTTTTTTGTTATATGAGTCTCTCGGAAAAGATCAGACCAGGAAGACAAAGGTCAAAATAACCGAAAGTGGGAGCAGGACCACACAGCTATAGGCCATGAATCCAAAAAAGCTGGGCATGCGAATGTTATTCTTTTCAGCAATCGCTTTGACCATGAAGTTGGGGCCATTTCCGATGTAAGTCATCGCTCCCATGAAGACGGCACCCAGACTGATTGCCACCAGCGAAACTTCATTGACGCCCGCGACGGCAGGTCCATTGGTACCGGCGGCTTTCGCTGTTTCGAAAAAGACAACATAGGTGGGGGCGTTATCCAGGAAACTGGAGAGCACGCCCGTTGCCCAGTAGAATTTCCAGGGAGAATCAATTCCCAGTGCGGCCCCATTGACATTCAAGATTTGAACGGGTGCCTGCATGCAGATGAAGATTCCGACAAATAAAGCCGCTACTTCCAGAATCGCCTCATAGTTGAAAGAGTTCTGTTTACGAATCATTTTGGACGTGGTTAACAGAGAGATCCCTGCGAGAGCGAACATGCAGGCTTCGCGAAAGAAGGACGGAGCATGCCAGTCAGTACCCGGAACCGGTTTAGAAGGGTCAAAGACTGCGACACAGAAGATGACTAACAGTAACCAGAAGAAGTTAATACTACCTTTGAGCGAGAATGGTTCGATCACTTCCGGCGGCGCTTCGACTTTTTCTTTATTCTCTTTTTTATAACGGATCGTATCGAACACGAAATAAACAGCCAGTAACGAGAGGTTCATCGCCAACCACATCGGCCAGAGTGAAAGCGTCCAGGTAAAGGGAACACCTCGGAGGAATCCCAGGAATAAGGGCGGATCACCGATGGGAAGCAGGCAGCCCCCAGTATTACAAACGACAAAAATAAAGAATATGACGGTGTGGGCAACGTAGTCACGTTTTTCGTTCGCTTTCAAGAGTGGGCGAATCAATAACATGGCTGCGCCAGTGGTTCCGATGAAACTGGCGATCGCCGCTCCGATGGCAATGATGCCTGTGTTCAATCCCGGGCGGCCGACCAGATGGCCGTTAAAGGCAATCCCTCCACTGATGACATATAAACTAAATAATAGTGCGATAAACGGAATGTATTCGACCAGTAAGGCATTCTTGAGGACGACAATCGCCGCCGGGAATCCAGGGGCCGAAATTTCATGGGTTACGTGGTCTACCACACCATGTCCATACAGAAAGGTGTAGTAAAGTAAGGTGACCAGCCCCAGACTGACGGCAACGAGCAAGCGGTTTTTATTGTGTTCCCACCACTCTTCGGTTTTATGAATCAAGGGGAGAAAAGCAATGCACAACAAAAGTGCGGCGAAAGGAATTACGCTATAAAAAGCGGGTGGTTCTACATGAGCGTGGTGTTCGTCGTGTGGAACTTCCGCTGTCGATACCAGAGATGTTGCTTCCAGTTGCGTATGTGCATCAGCGATTAAGTTCATCTCAATCGCCCTCCATAATTAGGGGGATTATTGTGGATTGGGTAATATGCGAAAATCCGTTTTCGGTTTGTGCTGTGAAAACAAGACGAGCCGCTTGTCTTCAATGATGTTATAAAGTCGTGGATTATGTCATGATACACGATCACGTACAACATCCAGATCTGGATGATTTCAGATTGTGTATCATGAATTTGCAAACTCGGTTCGTCGTTCTGCTTTTGGAGCAGCACTGTCTTTAATTTCTAACAGGTACTGTTTCACCAGTTCTGCGGTATGCGTACTATCCAGCAGCTCCAGGGTGATTAACGTTTTCCCCAAGGCGATCGGAGGTTCAATCTGCAACGCCAGGAGATAGGCAATTTGCTCATAAGTCAGGAGGCCTTGGCGGACGGCAACTTCACCGAACCGGCTTTCCGTTTCTTTCTGAAGATCCAGGATTTTGACGACTTGTTCCGCTGTTAATAAATTTTCAGCGATGGCAAGCTCACCTATTTTGACCTGTTCGCCTTGTTTGGGGCATTTTAAGAGTGCTTTGGAAATGGTCGGGATATCAAAAATTTTCTTGGTTACCAACCAGCGACTGAACCTGCTGCGTTTGATGATTCGATGCAGTTCCTGGTCTTCCTGAGTAATAATGGAACGAACATGGACCTGATTCCGTCCTTTTTCTTTTGATACGTACATCGCTTCGTCTGCTTCAGCAACCAAACGCTCAGCGAAGCCCGCGATGTTTCGAGGTGGAATGCCGACGACCGCACCCAGACTGGCTGTTACCGGCACACGTTTTCCTTGGAACTCAATGACTTCGTTTTCGATCAAAGCCCGCAGTCGTTCTGCCAATTCCTTGATTCCATTTTCGGATGGGTTGTTGACCATGATTACAAATTCTTCACCACCAAAACGACAGAAGACGTCGGAACGGCGAGTGGATTCATTGGCTACGTGGGCAACTCGCTGTAAAACCAAATCTCCGAATTGATGTCCGTATGTGTCATTGAGTTGTTTGAAGCGATCAATATCCGAAAAGATAATTCCAATCGGTTGCGCACAACGGGCACAACGATGAATCTCTTTTTCAAAGGCTTCATTGAAATAACTTCGATTATATGCTTTTGTCAGAGGATCGTGAATCGCTTTGCTTTGCAGCTGCTTATTTTCGGATTCCAGTTTAACTTTTTGTTCTTCGATGACTGCTTGACGCGCACTGGCTTGAGTTGAATCGACCTGGGCTTTCATCGTCAATTGAACTAACTGCTCATTAGCCGTCGCCATGATTTCGTAAGGTGATCCGATATCATCCATATTGACCTGGAACACTTGGGCTGCTTCTTCAAACCTCGATTGAACACTTTCAAGGAAGCCATGCAGGTCATCGTGTGGCATCTGGTAGAATTCCGCGGTCAGTTCCTGCAGTCGATGCAAGGCCAGTCCGCTGTTGGGAGAGCAGAAGTAGTCACCAATGGATGCGGAAGTCGCAATGATGATGATTAGTTTGAAGTTTGGATCTGCTTCGAGTGCTTTCAATTGCTCAAATGTGTCATGATGATGCTCAATTGCAGATTTGAATTGCTCAGACATCTGCCAGCGTTCCATCATTTTAACACCGACCTCGGCATGGTTGACTCCCAGAATCTCAGTTTCCACTTCAGAACTGTTTCGTTGTTGCGATTCTGCTTGCTCAAGGGCTGGTAACAGGTCGTTGGGAATGGATCGAAGCATTGCCAGATGGCCAATATCCTGAAGCAGGCCGATCAAAAAACTATCGTATTTTAATTCATTACCCAGTTTTGAAGCCAACAACTCTGCCGCTGCAGACTGAATGATCGATTGTTTCCAGTAAGAATCAAATCGTGATTTCAGCGGGCCTTCTGTGATTGCCGCTTCCGAAAGTGAAAAACTTAAAGCCAGTGAGGTGACCACCATCGTCCCCAATAGGGGAACTGCCCGCTCAATGCCTTTGCATTCAGATCGTAGAGCAAAAAATGAAGAGTTACTGGCTTTCAATATTTTTGCTGTAATCGCAGGATCAGATTTGATCGTCTCAATTACTTCCTTGATGTCCGTATCTGGATTTTTTGATAGATCCAACAACCTCACAGCGACTGCAGGTAAGGTTGGTAATTGATCTGAAGACCAAATTTTTTCAGGAGAAATCATTATCTAAGACCTTTGCGGTAATGCAATTCAATGAAAATACAATCATTTTCAATACGCGAATCTCTCTGGATGGCACTACGTTTTTCAAAGCGCATACAAAGTTAACCAGGGTAGCATCAATCAGAGCTTGTGTGATTTACGTTAAGCGTTTGAAGTTACCCATCGTTCCAGTTTGCTTTTTAAACTATCTGGAGTGAATGGTTTGACCAGATAATCAGATACACCGGCCTGAATTGCTGTGACCACACGAGCACGTTCAGCTTCGGTTGTAATCATAATCACGGGAATTTCTTTGTTCAGCTGACGAATCTCTTTCAGGAGTTCAAGCCCATCCATATTTGGCATGTTCCAGTCACTCAGAACAATATCAAAAGTGGAATTCTGGAATATCTCTAATGCCTGGACTCCATCTTCTGCTTCAGTCACATTTTCGATACCCAGTTTCGACAAACATCGCTTCTGGATTGTTCTCATTGTTCCTGAGTCATCAACAAGTAATACTTTCATTGGAATGGCCTTTATCTTTAAGTCAGTAATTCGTTCAAAAACAAGTATTTAGTCAAACGGGTGTTTTAGCGATCAGAAAATCCTGCTTCAATTGTGAAAGTTCCGATTTCTGAATCGAACGCGATACAAATTGGCACAACATTCGAAGGATAATGAACGGTGTGTCCTTTTCCGGTAATAATATTGGGAATACTGATGGATGCTTCCAGATGCTCCAGTTGAGCTTTTGCTGATCCAGCAATCATATTCGCCAATTCACAAACGGCATCGCAGACTTCGTCGTTGATTTCGTCGGATGAAATTCCAACGAGGCGATCTAAAATTCCAATGCCTACGCTTTTTGATAAACTGAGAACGAGTGTCCCGGCTGCTTTTCCAGAAATTCCAATCACAGCACTTAATTCGTGCTCTGGAATGTGGTCTGCTTTTAAACTCAATCCGGTACGTTTTGGTGTGCACCCCAGCATCATTTCAAAAACAGAGATTGTTGAGCTGATGATAGGATTCACAAATTCTGCTGTGAGTTCCGATTTACCTGTGGTGGTTGACGTCATTATCAAGTTCCTGTTTCCTGAGAATAATACAAAATCTATAATTCGATTCTTCGGAGGTATTTCGAGTTAGTATTGCTGGCTTATTGAAATTCAAAGTTGAACCTGGTGCTCAACTCTTATGATGTCTGTATGACATATGGTGTTTTTCAATAATTGTGCACTTAGAACATAGATCACGAAAAATTACATGTGCCAAAATATCAACAGGATATTGGAAATTATTATTACACGGTACGAGGACAGTTTCTGGGTATTCCGACTGTGCCGGATTTGAGTGGAGGCTTATCCAGCAGGAATACAGTGTAAGACCTCCTAATTCAAAACAGACGTCGAGTGAGAGGGGGGGAAGTAGACGGGAGTTTGGTCTGTAGCGACGTCTCTGTGATGATACTTGCTGTGTCTGACTTGAGTTACGTGAACAGGGTGTAAAGAAGACGAAACGATCTTGTTTTTAATTGGTGAGGTGCTCTCCACCTCTCTTTGAAAGAGATTTATGGAAGTATAGATGTGTAGGGGGTTATACTGCAAAATTCTTTCGGTTTGCAGTTGAGTCTTTTAGTGAAAGTTGTATACGATAGGTGATGAGAGTGGCACTTAGAGGTTCTTACTAATGGTTGGCCAGTCTGTATTTTGCTACCAAGAAATCGCATTATCATTTCAATAATACTTTATTCATCAATTCTCAGAAGTCTGGTAGAGAAACTCGTTCAGTTATTTATGACTAGTTGCTGATATATTAAATAATTGCTGTGTGATCTAGTAAAAGCACAAACACCCAATGGCACAATCATTTCACCAAGATCATTTTGAGTTCGCTCAGGATGTCCGAACTACATGTCATCGTTTAAATAATTTTTTGACAATTTTGCAGTGTCAGCATGATTGCCTAGGGGGATTACCCTCCGAAAATATTGAGACGGAGCTAGCTAGTATCTTAAAAGAGTTAGACCCACTTGTCGAAGATGTGACAAATGATGTGCATGTTCTCTCTAAAAAATGCAGAGACATATTGGATGGTGCCAATAATAAATAAACGATGGTGGAAAGTAGATTGAACCATGAGTTAATTGATATCTATAATTTCTTCACTTAATTTTTTCCGGGGGCCAACATGCTTACTTCAACCGATCTAATTCGCGTCGTTTTGGTAGATGACCATATGATGCTTGTTGATTCACTGGTGACACGGTTTCAACGAGACTCAGGCATTGAGGTCGTTGGGACAGCGACCAATGCAGATGATGGTCTAGCCTTGATTCTCGAAACAGAACCCGATGTCGTGATCCTGGACGTTGAGCTGCCAGGACGCGGTTCGTTTGATATTGGCGAAGAAATATCGTCCCGATTGAAAAATACCAAAATGATTTTTCTCACCGGTTATCTCTCAGACATTTTCATTGAGTTGGCTCTCAGGGTAAATGCTGTTGGTTATCTTTTGAAGGGTGAGCCGATTGAATCTTTGATTCACGCCATCAAAAAAGCCGCTCGGGGTGAATATTGTTTTTCGCAGTCTGTTCAGGAACGACTGATTTTCGATCATAAAAAGAATCGATATTTGATTCAGTCAGAAAGCATGCTGGCGTCACTGACCTCCCGGCAAATTGAAGTGCTTCGGCATCTGGCACGAGGGAAGAGTGTCAAGGAAGTCGCTCGCTCAATGCATCTCTCTGAAAAATCGATTGACAGTCACAAATATCGGATCATGCACAAGCTGGGAATTCATGACCGAGTGGAATTGGCCCGCTATTCCATTCGTGAAGGATTGACTCTTCCATAAGGCGAAGACCGTTTTATTGGTAATCAGGAACAAATCGGACCACGCTTTTGAATCAGCTGATTAATCGATTCCATTTGTGAGTCCGATAGTTCAAAGTTCATGGTCTCCGCATTTTCTTTGATCTGCTCAGGGCGTTTCGCTCCGCATAACGCACATGTAATTCCCTTCTGCTGAATCGTCCAGCGGATGACGATCTGGGCTACGGTGTGATTCATTTCTTCTGACAGAATGCGCAGATCATCCAGGAAGTCCTGGTTTTGTTCCCATTCTTCGCCATGGAACATGGGATATTTTTGACGACCGTCTTGGAGTGCAAATTGATGATCACGAGGAAGTTTGCCGGCCAGTAACCCTTTCATCAGCGGCCAGTAGGCCATCACCGAGACCTGATTCTCAATACACCAGGGGAGACGATCAGCTTCGATATCGCGCTGTAGCATATTGTAACGTGGTTGATAGGCAGAGATCGGGCAGACAGCGGCGAATTCCTGCAGTTGTTCCAGTGTGAAGTTTGATACGCCAACAGAAAGTATTTTTCCCGCTTCCAGCAGTTCTTTAAAAGCACCTGCCGACTCACTGACTGAAATTTCCGGATCAGGTCCGTGTAAATAATAAAGCTCGACCCGGTCTGTATTCAAACGCGACAGGCTCTCATCGCATTCCTGTTTGATTCTGGCAGGTGAGGCATTCCGAATCTGTTTCTTGCCGGACCAGTGAATGCCGCCCTTAGTGGCAATCACAATCTGCTCTCGTTTTTCTCCCAGTGCTTTTCCAATCAGGCGCTCACTTTCTCCCTCATAGCCGTAGCAGTATGCAGTATCAAAAAAGTTGATGCCGGATTCAAAAGCTGCATTCAAAGTCGCCAGACTTGCCTCTTCGGTGACATCAACGCTTGTGACTCCGGAAATCGGCCAGCAGCCCATCGCGATAGGGGTCACCTGGATATTTGTGTTTCCAATATTTCGCAAAGGAGTCATTCCATCTATTCCTGTTGGAGATCTAAAAATATGAGTCACGTCTTGCAGCGGGTGAATAGTGATTCAGTCCAGGATGAGATACGATATCATACAGTTGACTTAGGGGACATCATATTGTTTGCACAAAACAAGTGAAGGCAAATCGAGATTATGTGTGCACGGTTTTTCTTAATTTCGCCTGGCGAAGAGATCATAAAATTATTTCACATGGTCAGTTTTCCGCGCATCTCTCCCCGGTACAATATTGCACCTTCACAGCCTGTGCTGGCGATGACCAAAGGTCAACACGGTTTTCATGTCAACCATTTTCAGTGGGGGCTGATTCCCGGCTGGATGAAAGATCCTGTGCCTGGGCAGGCTATGATTAACGCCCGCTCAGAAACGGCTGCCACTAAGCCGGCGTTCAAAAACTCATTTCGCTATCGCAGGTGTTTGATTCCCGCCAACGGATTTTATGAATGGAAGAGTGCCGGAAATCGATCGAAACAAGCCATGTGCGTCCGGTTAAATGAGGCACCATTGTTCGCGATGGCAGGGATCTGGGAGCAGTGGCAGAGCCCCGATGGAGCAGAGCTGGAAACCTGCTCGGTATTGACGACTGCCGCAAATACGCTGCTGGAGACCATACATCCCCGGATGCCCGTGATTCTGCGCCCAGAACAGTATGAGCGCTGGTTGAGTGCCGATACAACTCCTGTCCCGCAGCTGGAACGGTTACTTCAGACTTATCCCGCAGAGGAGATGCAGGTTTTTCCTGTCAGCTCGTATGTGAATAAAGTCGTTCATGACTCATCAGAATGCATCGCGCCGACTCAGGAACAGAAAACCCTGTTTTAGTCGGTTCTCTCCTCCGGTGCCGCGAAGAGTGTGAGGAAGAGCTCTATCTCTTCGAAGTGAGCAAACAGGTAATCCGGTTCACATTTTCTGAGTTCTTCCAGAGGATATACGCCGGTGGCGACGGCAATCACGTTCGCGCCAATTGCCCGGGCACAGTGGATATCACTGGGCGTATCCCCAATCACCCAGACCGAAGTCTCAGCTAGTGAATCGGGAGTATGACGATGTTGAATCTGTTTGATTGCTTCGTGAGCCACATCGTTTCGATCGGCGTGATGATCTCCGTATGCACCAAACTCAAAGAAGTGATTCAGGTCGTAGTGCTCCAGTTTTTGCCGGGCGCCATGCTCAAAATTACCGGTCAGCAGACCAAGGTCGATATGCTCGTGTTGGGACATTGTTTCCAGAATCGATTTGATGCCCGGTAACACGCGACCTTTCCGCTCTTTCAGTTTTTCGGCAAGCAGTTTGAGATAGCCGGATTCAAAGCGGTGCCGATTCTGACTCGTATTTGGAATGCCAAAGTATTCGAAAAGGTCTACCATGATGGCATGGTCGGTCCGTCCGGCTGTCGGAATGCCTTCAACAGGCGCAGAGACCTGAAATTCTTCTTCCAGCATATGTAGAATCGACCGTTGACCGGCACCACCGGTATCGATCAATGTGCCATCAATATCAAACAAACAAATATGCATTTTCTGCCAGTGATCCAAAAGTGATGAAAGTGGGTTTTGACACCACTATTCTATACACCATGCATGACTTCGGAAATGCGGTTTATTGTGAGGGGAGCACCTTTTATTTCACGTTCTGCTCTGGTGATCACGTCAGAGTCAATTTCCTGCAGATTTTGTTCGTATCCCGCCAATAGGGCCAGATCGCAGATCTGATTGATTTTCTCTGGTGTGCCTTCGGTGGCTTTTTGAATTTCTCTCATTGCATCTGCTGTAAAGAGAGGTTTTGAACAACCTGAGCAATTCAGCCGGTACCTGATATAAGCTTCCGTCGTTTCCTGATCAAACGATCCGAGTTCAATCGCCAAGTCTGATAATTGAGAAACGGTCGTCGCTGCTCCAGGGTTCAGCGTGCCTGAAGTCGTTACTATCGTCAATGCAGGGAATCGTTGATTTCCGGTATGGAGTAAGCGTTCAATCGTTTTCAGGCATTCGGAACGGCTCTGATCTACATGATCCAGAAGCAGTATCAAGCGGCCCTGAGTCAGTTGCAGTCCCATCAGGAAATCAGTCAGTTGCCGCCAGAGCTGAGGCAGTTGTGTGGAATAGGATGGGCCCAGACGTAATTGCGCACAGAGCTGCCAGAGGAATTCTTCTTCTCCCAGGCCGAGCAGATCAATCGATTCGCACTGGTACGGGCTTCTTTTTAAGATCGTCTGAAATACTTTAAGTGTTAAGGACTTACCTGTTCCAGCCGGCCCCGTAAACACGGCGCATTTCTTTTGCTCTTCCGCCACGAATAATAAGCGTGCCAGAGCCTCCTCATGGAATTCACTTTCAAAGAAGTATTCCAGGTCCAGTAATTGGTCGAAGGGTGCGTGTGACAAATTCCAGAAATCGCAATACATGATTTACTATTGACCTGTTGTATTTTGAGTTAGAACCTATGTGTTCAGATTCTCTGCACCTTGCAGAACGCACACGGAACGAGATACCATCCATGGGGAGCAACGTGCCACAAGAATGATGACAGTCATCTTCTGAGCTTGAAACTTCCGTTATTGTTAAAATCGGTCTTTCGGTGCCATCGGCATGACCGAACCCCGTCCGCCTGTTCTTTTTTTCCTCAACTTACGTATTTTGAAAAGCTTGAAGTTTATTTATGCCACACCGATTTTACTTTGAAGGTTCTTTTGCCCCGGACCAACTCCTGTTGGAAGGTGGTGAAGCCCATCATTTGCTGCACGTCTTACGCCTGCGGGTTGGTGATACTGTGGAGGTCTTTAATGGGACCGGTGCGGTAGCAGATGCGGTGATTACGAACACGACGCGAAAAAGTGTAGAAGTCAAAGTCATCGCGCGACGGGAATCGCAGGTGAGTTCTCAGGTTCCGCTGATATTAGCGACAGCAGTGCCCAAGGGAGACCGTTTTCGCTGGCTAGTTGAGAAGGCTGCGGAACTGGGCGTGACCAGACTGGTGCCATTGGTCACGGAACGCAGTAGCGTCGATCCAGGTGAGAATCGTTTGAAAAAATTACAACAAACGATTGTCGCCGCCGCAAAGCAATCTGGCCAGATGCGTCTGATGGAATTAGCGCCGTTGCAGAAATGGGAGGAATTCCTGGAAGAAGTCTGTCAGGCAGATCATCGTATGTTGATTGCAGACCCGGGCGGAAGTCCGTTGGATTTGCTGAACTCCACTTCGGCTGATGCTGTCGCAAGTCCCGTGATTTTGCTGATTGGCCCTGAAGGAGGTTTTTCTTCTGAGGAACTTCAGACCGCGTTAGAAAAAGGAGCGACACCGGTCAAACTGAGTGAAGCTATTTTGCGGATCGAAACCGCGGCGATCTTATTTGCCGGGTTGGTGCGCCTCGCGACTATGCAATCAGAGTAATCTTTGTTTGCAGGCTGTATCAGATCACTAAAACAGATGCCCTGATCGGAGAAACAGCACAAAACTGTAAATCACGACACCGGCAACAATCAACGAACCAAAATTGAGCAAATTGCGGCCCGTCGATAATTTTTTTCTGGCAACAATTTGTGCAATCACCGTCACGACAGTGACCAGAGCAAACTTAAAGTACACCATGCCTTTAATACCCCAGCCCGCGATAAAATAATTCGCGAGCTGGTTGGATTCTCTAAAGCTGCCTGTCACCAGTAGCAGATAGGTCATGAAGACGTCTAACGCATTGACTAGAATAAAGACGCAGGTCTCTCGTTCCAGAGGCAATTGATGACTCCAGAACGAGCGTCCTTTTTCTTGCTGAGGAGGTTTGGGATCCGTTTCTTCCATGATCGCATCTCACTTAACCTAATTCTGATGTGGAAAGCAGCTTACTTCAAACAAGCTTCCGCAATTGTTGAATGTAGCCGGGAATAGCTTCTTTGGGTTCTTCTTTTGCTTCATACTCCAGCACTATAAAGTTTTTGTAGTGCGCGTCTTTCAAAATTTTGACGATCCGTGGGATATCCGCGGGAACTTCTTTTCCGCGTGCTCCCATTTCGACTTTGATTTGGGCATTAATCGCGAGTGGCGCGATTTTGGCAAGATCTTCATAGGGGTGTTCTGTGCGGAAATTTCCACTGTCGAAGTTAATCCCAAAATTGGGTGACTTGTTGATGCCATCAATGATTCGCATCATCTGTTCCGGAGTCGAAGTGATGCCGCCATGATTTTCGAGGGCTAAGCTTACTCCCTTTTTCTCGGCATATTTCAGCGATTCATTGATGCCTTTCTGGCACATACGGATCGCCTCGGCTTCATTGCCTCCTTTGGGCACTCGGCCTGCGAAGATGCGAATGACTGGTGCACCCATAATGGCTGAATAATCAATCCAGTTCCGCGTCATTTCCAGTTGTGCATCCCGGGCAGTTCCTTTGGGCAGACAGAAATCGTTGCCGATAGCGGTGCCGGAAACTTCCAGACCAAGTGAACCCGCGAGATCACGGGTCTGTTTCAGATAGTCTTCGCTGACCGGGTTTGGAAAATAGTAGCTGGTCAATTCGCAGCCATCGAGTTTCAACTCGCCACAGTAACGTACGAAATCCTGAATATTCATCGTCGCGGGAATTTTTTTCGGACGTGGTTTCGGCCAGTTCTGTTGCAGATAGCGGTGGAATGAATAGGCGGCCAGACTTAGTTTGAGTTTCTCTGGTGTTTTTTTGTCCTGAACTCCTGCTGCCATTGTTGTGTCTGAGATCAATGAGCCTGCAGTCAGTGCTCCTACGCCCCACAAAGAGGATGTTTTCAGGAAGTCACGTCGGTTGGTTTCCTGCTCGAATGGAGAGGGTGAATTGACTGCCATTATGTTTACTCCAGGGCTAAGCCGAATCATAGGGCCGAATCATAGGATTGAGCTGATACGGGTAACGGGTAAGTTCAGAATTAAGGAGCCCCCATTTTGACAAATCACAGACTGTAAAGAAACCCTCGCTATCAAAAACAGGCAGAATTGCAAAGTTTCTGAGGATGGCTAAACTTACTCTATAACTAAAGAGAACACTGACAGTTTACCTGTTTGTTTGTTACGATGTGCGGCCGGGGAATTAACCCTGTCGGGCAGTAAATTGAATTTTTGACCGGGCCTTGGTGCCCATGACCTATTTAGGAAGACCGGACACAATGCCTCGTTACGACGCCAAGCGGATTGAAACCAAATGGCAAACCTATTGGGACCAGCACGAAACATTCAAGACAGGTGAATTCGTTGAGGGCAAAGAAAAACTCTATGTACTGGATATGTTCCCATACCCGTCGGGCGATGGTTTACACGTTGGTCATCCGGAAGGCTATACGGCGACTGATATTGTCTGCCGACATGCCCGTATGCAGGGCAAGCAGGTGTTGCATCCCATGGGTTGGGACGCTTTTGGTTTGCCCGCCGAACAACATGCGATCAAGACAGGTACACCACCGCGGATCACCACGCAGAAGAATATCGATACGTTTCGTCGTCAATTAAAGATGTTGGGTTTCAGTTATGACTGGAGCCGCGAGTTTTCGACCACCGATCCGGAATACTTTCGCTGGACACAATGGATTTTCCTCCAATTGTTCCATTCCTGGTTTGACAGCGAATGCGAATGGACGGGCCCCGATGGGAAACAGCGCGTGGGACGTGCCCGGCCCATCAGCGAGTTGCCGATTCCCGAAAAAGTGAAAGCGGAAGGAGAAGAAGCGACCCGCCGTTATCAGGACCGTCAGCGGTTGGCGTATCAGCACGAAGCGCCGGTCAACTGGTGTCCGGCTTTGGGAACTGTGTTGGCGAATGAAGAAATCATTGATGGTAAGAGTGAACGGGGCGGCCACCCGGTTGAGCGTATTCCTTTGCGTCAATGGATGCTCCGTATTACTAAATATGGAGACCGTTTGATTGATGGTTTAGAAGGTCTCGACTGGTCTGATTCGATCAAGTCGTTGCAAAAAAACTGGATCGGCCGCAGTGAAGGGGCGGAAGTCGATTTCTTTGTCGGCTCTGAAGAGTCTGGTACTGATTTAGATCAGGCGTTCGCAGCCTGGCAAACGGCGCGGGGGGAATCCGGTTTCCCGGAAGAGTCTGAAGCGGATGTGTTACGGATTTATACTACCCGTCCGGACACATTATACGGTGCCACCTATATGGTGTTGTCACCGGAACATCCGTTTGTAGATCGGTTAACGATTGCCGAACAGAAAGCCGCCGTCGAAGCGTACCGGAAGCAAGCCGCACTCAAGAGTGACTTGGATCGAACCGATTTGGCGAAAGAGAAAACAGGCGTTTTTACTGGCAGCTATGCGGTGAATCCGGTGAATGGCGAGAAAGTTCCGGTGTGGATTGCCGACTATGTTTTAATCAGTTACGGGACCGGAGCGATCATGGCGGTTCCTGCGCACGACTTGCGCGACTGGGAATTCGCTGTTGAATTCAATTTGCCCATCATTCCCGTTGTCGAGCCACCAGCCGGTTATGAGCCTTCCAAAGACGAGTTGGCACTCGAAGCGGAAATTGAAGGAGAAAAACGAACGCCGTTTTCCGGCTTGGGAACCGCTATCAATTCAGGTGATTTTACCGGAACGCCGACCGCGGAGTTCAAAAAACAGATTACCACAAATTTGGTAGAGCAGGGCGTGGGGGACGGGGCCGTCAACTATCGTTTGCGGGATTGGCTCTTCAGCCGTCAGCACTTCTGGGGCGAGCCATTTCCGATCTGGCATGAATTGGATGCGGACGGCAAGATCACCGGTTTGATGCGTGCTGTGCCCGAGGAGAGTTTACCTGTGGAACTTCCCGATTTGAAAGAATTCAAGCCGGCAGGCACACCCGAACCACCACTTTCCGTCGCCCCGGAAGAATGGTTGTATAAAACCGACACCGACGGAACCCGTTTATATCGTGAAGTCAACAGCATGCCGCAATGGGCGGGGTCCTGCTGGTACTATTTGCGGTTCGCTGATCCGAAGAACAATGAACGCTTCGTCGATCCAAAGAACGAAAAAAACTGGTTGCCCGTTGACCTTTATATTGGTGGTGGCGAGCATGCTGTGTTGCATTTACTTTACGCCCGTTTCTGGCATCAGGTTTTGTTTGACCTTGGATTTGTGGCCTGCCCCGAACCATTCCAGAAGTTAGTTAATCAGGGAATGATTTTAGGTGATGTTGAATTGACGGGCTTTCAGACGGCCGATGGTACCTGGGTCTCTTCCAAAGAGGTCGCTGAGTCGGATGAGTCAGAAACAAAATGGATTGAGAAATCAACCGGCAAGCCTGTAAGTATCGTCAGCTTGAATGCCGATCAGGTGCAAAAGCAAGGCGAGGACTTTACGCTCGTTGATGATCCAACGATATTTGTGAACAGTCGTGCTTATAAGATGTCGAAGTCACGGGGCAATGTCGTGAATCCAGACGTTGTGGTCGAACAGTATGGCGCGGATGCCTTACGCATGTATGAAATGTTTATGGGGCCATTGGAAGCGACCAAACCCTGGAGCATGAGCGGCGTGGAAGGCGTCAGCCGATTTCTCGGGCGTGTCTGGCGGTTGATGATTGAAGAACGTGCTGAAGAAGTCATATTAAGTGAAGCGATTTCGGAAGCAGACCCGACCGAAGAGCAGTCACGAATCTTGCATAAAACCATCAAGGCTGTCACCGAAGACATCCAGAAATTATCCTTCAATACGGCCATCAGTCGTATGATGGAATTTTCGAACGCGATGGGGCAGCAGAAAGTTCGATCGAAGGCCGTTTTGTCTGACTTTGTGTTACTCCTTTCCCCGTTTGCACCGCATGTCGCGGAAGAACTCTGGAGTGTCTTAGGACATTCCGAATCGTTGGCCTATCAACCCTGGCCTGAATTTGATGAGGCGTTATTGCAGGAATCGGTCGTGGAAATTCCCGTGCAGGTTAACGGGAAGCTGCGATCCAAAGTCTCCATCGCGGCAGACGCCGATCAGGCAACAATGCAGCAGGCGGCTGAGGATGATGAAACGGTCGCCAAGTATCTCGAAGGAAAAACGATTGTCAAAGCGGTGGTCATTCCCGGCCGCATGGTTAACTTCGTTGTGAAATAAGTTTCAAATCAAAACAGGGGTGAGGCCATTCATAGATTCGCTCCTGTTTTGATCTATAACATCGAAACGGATTGCATTTATTCTTCGTCCAGACGATAGAGGGGTTGGCTGATTCCTGTCGTGTCTACGGACCAGGGGAGCCAGGCGAACGCCACTTCATTCACCATTAAGTCTGACTTGCGAGGCCGGACCGGGTATTCTTCGATTTCAAGATCTTCCGGATGAATGGGCTCTTCGAGTTTGTCTAATTCCTGTTGGAACTGGTCTTCCAGTTCTGCGTATTTTTGCTGTTGGATTTCCAGTGCTTCTTTGGCGCGTCCGATATCACCATGCTCTTTGGCGGCACGTCCCACATTGCGCGCCGCAGTGGAAGCTTTCCGCACATTCGTGGCACTGGCGACTTTTCTACCCATGAGGGCGCCGAAAATAGTGGTTCCAATCGAGAGAAAGGTACTCAGCTTTTTGTCGCTGTACTGGGATTCTTCGCGGGCCACACGCTCTTCGGCGGTACGGATGCGGTTTTTAATCGTGTCGAATTTGGAAGCATATTTGGTGCGTATTTTTTCCAGTTGCAAATCGCGTTCTTCACGCATCAGTTGCTTGAGGCGGGCGCGGAAAGCGGCTTCGTTTTCTTCAGGCTCGGAATACAATTTGGGGTCGGCACTAAACCAGAGATTGAGTGGACGTTCCTGATAGAGGTAGGTTTTCAGATCCTTTTCCCAGGTACGATACTGGGATGGTCGTGTCAGAGAAGACTCGACTTCGGCAAACTGGGCCTGCGTGGCGGGTTCGTTGTCGTATTCCAGATTGCCGGGAGGAATTTGAGTCGCTTCGTCCCAGAGTGACTCGGGAAGTTCGCCCGTGATGGTTGTCAGCAGCGCCACATCCTGCCAGAGATCGACTTTTGACTTGGCGTCGGCATACCGTAATTTTGCCAGGCCGATGATGCCGGGCCGATAAACGAGGCGGCTGCCTTGTGATAATAATGAAGACGGAGTGAATATGCGTTGTTTGATCTCAGACGGAATCAATGGTGGTTGAGTCGAGTCACGTTCCGCAGAGGCAACCATATTGGGCGCAGTCGTTGTCTGGTCTGCTGTCGCTTCCGCCAGCGCGTGCTTACGCGGGTCCATCAGTGTTTTAATCTGTGTGCGAGTGAGCGGGCCGCGCAGGTAAGAGAGTGCCCATCGCGTATGGAATACAACGGGCGCATCTTCATGCACATTGTGTAACAGAAAGACCCGACTTCCCAGGCCAGACAAGATCGCCTCCATTTCCTGACGATGAAACTGGCTGCCGGCAGAACCTGACGCGCTTTCCAGTCCATCCAGCAGTCGCGCTTTATCTCGCTCGGTTTGCAAGCGGCCTATGAACCAGGTGCCTGTATTCGAGAGTCCTTTGTAGTCGAGGTCGACCGGGTTTTGTGTGGAGAGCACGACCCCTAGTCCAAAGGCACGGGCCTGCTTGAGCAGAGTCAGCATCGGTGTTTTGGAAGGCGGATTGGCGGTAGGGGGGAAGTAGCCGTAGACTTCATCCATATACAGAATAGCTCGCAAGCTGGATGTCCCCGACTGACTGCGGACCCACGCCAGGATTTCATTCAGCAGCACCGTCACGAAAAACATGCGTTCTGAGTCGGACAGGTGAGAGATCGAAAGAATGGAAATACGTGGCTTACCCTGTTTCGTCATTAACAAATTTTCAATGTTTAAAGCTTCTCCCTGCATCCAGGCTTCAAATCCAGGTGAAGCCAACAGGTTGTTTAGTTGCATTGAAAGTTGCAGACGATCTTTGGAAGGATAGAACGTTTCCAGATCCAGGAAACCAACTTTTTCAAATGGAGGGACCTGAATTTCCTGAATCAGACTGGCAATGGAGAGATTGCGTTTTTCTTTCCAGGCATTGCTGAGAATATTCGAGAGCAGAATGTGTTCGCGGCTGTTGATCGGGTCCGCATCGATTTTTAGTAATGCTAACAGGCCGGAGACAGTCGACATGATCCGATCCCGGAAGGCGTCGCTGTCATTCAAGACAGCGTCACTGGGCGCATCAAACGATTTCAAAACAGAGATGGGCAGACCGGCGTTGCTGCCCGGCGTATAGATGGCCATATCAACGGCAGAGCGAAGTCGCTCAATACGGTCGCCGTCCTGTTGCCAGTCGGCCAGTCCTTTTTTCCAGAGGTCGGCCGTCCAGCGGGCATACTCGTCCGGCGTTTTTCCTTTGCGGACGGCTTCACTTTCTTCGATCCAGGGACGAAAGTCAGCGGGCTTCAATTCCGGGAAGTTGAGCAGCAGGTTTCCCAAATCTCCTTTGGGATCGATGGCGATGATGGGAATATCGTCGATGGCGGCCTCTTCGAGGAGTGACAGGCAGAGCCCGGTTTTACCACTGCCGGTCATTCCGACGCAGACGGCGTGTGTTGTCAGGTCTTTGCTGTCATATAGAACCAGATCGTCTTTGATCGCGCCGTTTGGCAGGTCATATTCTCGACCCAGATAGAATGCGCCAAGTTTTTCGTACGGTTGATCAGTCATTATTCACCATGAACGGGAAGAAGAAGGGAACATGAATTTCGTTTTAAGCTAAGATCTGTCAATGATCGAATTGTTGATAGGGTAACATGTGGGAACGACGATTTCACGTGGGAGATGAAAACTTCACTGGAATTATTGAACGTCGAATCAAGAGTTGCCGATCATGAAACGGGTTCTTCCTGTTCGGGTACAATTGAGAAGCAGGAAGCGACTTCTTCCGGAATGCGTCGTGGGGTGAGGTTCTCATAATTCACAAAGGCCCAGTTTGTTTCCGCGCGAACCAGCAATTCTGAATCCGCAAGTCGTATGATTCGATATTTTCGGAGGGATTTGACTTTTTGCAGCGTGGAAATCCAGGTTTGCACGATGATTTCCTGGTCCACAAACGCTGGCTGCAAATACTCAATAAAGTGACTCCGCGCTACCCAGCCGAGTTTCATTTCCCGATAGCGGCGACCGGACCAGCCATTGGCGGTGGAATGGGCGACCGCCGCATCCTGCAGCCATTTCAGATAGACAACATTATTGACGTGACCCAATCCGTCAATTTCTTCGGGCGTGACTAAATGACGGTATTCATAAATGCGATGCATGGAATTTCTATCCCGGGTTATGGTATGGTATCACCAGACAGGACGTGTGCTGTGCTAAGTGAACGACACGACACTCGTCGAATCATCGGCATAAAAATAGTGTAATTGAATTGAATGAGAATTGAATCAGAGTTCCATGAATAATTTAACATCGCTTCCACTGGTAATCGGTTTAGGTGAATTACTGTGGGACTGTTTTGGTGATGAGAGGCGACCCGGCGGTGCGCCAGCGAACGTTGCCTTTCAGGCGAATCAGCTCGGCTGCCAGGGAGCCGTTGTGACCCGCGTCGGGCAAGACGAACTGGGTACGGAGTTGCTCGGCTTTTTAAAGCAGCAGCAGCTTTCGACAGAGTTTGTCCAAATTGATGAGGCCTATCCCACGGGAACGGTGACCGTTGAATTTAGCGATGCCAACGATCCACAGTATACGATTCATGAGCAGGTTGCCTGGGATCATCTGCAGTTCAACGACGAGTTAGCTGAGTTGATGAAGCAGGCGCAGGCCGTCTGCTTCGGCACACTGGCGCAGCGTGAAGCAGATTCGCGCGAGTCGATTCACCAGTGCCTGGCAGCGACAAATTCAGACTGCCTGATTGTGTATGACATTAATCTCCGTCAGAAGTACTATGATCGCAGTTGGATTGAGCGGTCTTTGACAGCAGCGAAGATCGTCAAATTGAATCAGGATGAAGTGCAGGTTTTATCGGAACTGTTAGCGATTTCAGCAGAAAATCTGCAGGCATTTGCGGACCATCTGCAACAGGAGTATGGTGTGACCGCTGTCTGCATCACGCGCGGTGCTGAGGGATGTGTGATTTATACGGACGATCAGAAATACGAAATTCCCGGGTCTCCCGTAGAGGTCGCGGATGCGGTCGGAGCCGGCGATGCATTTACCGCGGCTCTGATTTCCCGTCGTCTGTTGGGATGGCCTTGGGAACAGGCGGCGTTGTTTGCCAATCGCGTGGGAGGTCTGGTGGCCAGTAAGGCGGGGGCGATGCCTGTTCTGCGAACTGAGTTCGAACGGCTCAGTCAGGAAATTCAGAATACTTAAAAGACTTTGAGTTTATATACAATTTCATTACTTCAGCTAGTGTAAGGAATAATTAAATGTCACGTTTGACTTTGTTGGCGCTGTGTCTGCTCGCGGTTTGTTTTGTGGGATGTACCAGTGAAACCCCAGAAGGCATCGATGCGGAAGTTCCCGAAGCTGCTTCCGGAGACAAAAAAACGACTACCAATGCAGAAGGTTATCAGGTACTACTGGCGACCACCAAGGGCGACATTATGCTACAGGTCCATCCAGAATGGTCACCTAAAGGAGCGGAACGATTCAAAGAACTGGTCGAGCTCGGCTTTTATGATAACTGCGCTTTCTTCCGCGTGATTGACGGGTTCATGGCGCAGGTGGGCATCAATGGTGACCCGGCATTGCATGCGAAATGGCGCGACAACAATATCATGGATGATCCTGTTATCGAGTCGAATAAACGGGGTTATGTTTCGTTCGCCAAAACAGGAGCACCGAATTCGCGTTCCACACAATTCTTCATCAACTTTGGTGACAATTCCAATCTGGACGGAATGGGCTTCTCTCCGTTTGCACAGGTTATCTCAGGTATGGATGTGGTTGATTCTCTCTACAAGGGGTATGGAGAAGGGGCGCCAAGAGGAGCTGGTCCTGATCAACAGCGAGTCGTGGGTGAAGGCAACCCCTTTCTAAAAAAAGAGTTTCCGATGCTGGACTACATCGTCAAAGCAACCATTGTCGGGGACAAATCTGCCAAGACAGACGCGAAGTCTGAGACTGCTGAGCCGGCAGCGAAAGATGACAAGAAACCTGCCGAACCAGCGGCTGAAAAGTCTGAGGAAGCGGCAGCCAAGCCTGAAAAAGCCGCAGCCACGAAAGAATAATAAACCCTGGTTAGTCGTTAACTGGCATACGCACAAAGGGAGCTCGGATACAAGTCAGTTGGTCCAGCTCCCTACTGGCGGCCTGGAAGCGGCCTTCTGTGGTGCGATGCGTCATAATTACCAGCGGCACAATCGAGTAGTCCTCGGTCTGATCGGCTTCGGGCGCTTCGTGTTGGACCAGGCTGGCGATACTGATTTCGTGGTCTCCGAGTACGTTCGTGATATCAGCCAGAACGTGCGGACGGTCTTCCACATTCAACCGCAGGAAGTAACGCCGAGAGATTTCTTCTCGCGGCATGATGTTAATATCCGGGCGTGGATTCCAGAGATCCAGCCGAGGGAAGGTGATCGCGGCGCGGCCGACGGCGACATCAATCAGGTTTGCCACCACAGCAGAAGCGGTTGCCATCTGACCGGCTCCCATGCCTGACAGCCAGACTTTTCCCACGGCGTCTCCGTGCAGGGCGATCTTATTGTAGGCGTCTTCCACATGCGCCAGCGGATTATCATTGCGAATCAATGTAGGCTGAGCATGCATTTCCAGTTGGCCATCCAGCAGTTTAGCGACCGCCAGTAATTTGACAGTATATCCCAGTTCATGGGCGTATTGTAAATCGGCCAGAGAGAGCGAGTCGATGCCCTGCCTGAGGAACTGATCCAGGCCGACTTTGACGCCGAGCGTCAGTTGCACTAGAATTCCCAGCTTCTGAGCAGCATCGGTACCATCCACGTCCATGGCGGGGTCAGCTTCCGCGTATCCGATTTCCTGAGCACAGCGGACAGCGTCTTCATAGCTCGTATTATGCGAAAACATCTGCGTCAGAATGTAATTGCTGGTTCCATTCAGGATGGCTTCAATCGATGTGATTTGATTGGCTGACATGGCCTGGGTGACGGTTTCGATTAACGGCACTCCCCCCGCGACCGCTGCTTCAAAGCTAATGCAGCGCCCCAGTTCTTTGGCGCGTTGAAACAGACTTTCTCCTTTTTCACAAAGGAGTGCTTTGTTAGCGGTGACGATATCTTTACCGCTTTCCAAGGCACGCAGCATGATGTCGTAAGCCGGGTCAATTCCCCCGACCAGCTGAATCACGACGTCAATTGAGGAATCATTGATAACCGCTTCGATATCGTTGGTGAGTACTTCGGGTGGCAGGTCAATCTCGCGTGGTCTGGTAAGGTCTCTGACGACAGCCCGTTTGAGGACAATCGGGCGGCCTGCACGCGTGGTCATTTGTTCGGCGCGATTGAGCAGGATTTTTGCGACACCAGTGCCTACGGTTCCCATACCGATAATAGCCACATTTAAGGGAGAAGACGACATTCCAGATTCCTGAATTTGTTAACACGTTGAATTGTAGCGAGGGACTTTTGTATCAGCACCGTACTATAGACGGTCCTCGAGGTGAGTGGAACCATGGCTTGAGAAATCAGTTGATTTCATGGTTACAATAGCGTGGAATTTGTCGATTTTAACGGAGCGATTCACGACAAATGTGTCGTCATTCCCGTACAGTCGAAATGTTCAAATATTCTATCGCTGTGGCAAAGCGATTTCAGTCGCAGGAGAGTAATTCTTTGCTACCGACAAAGTTTTTCCAGCAGGCATATTTTTCATGCTTCACCTGTTGGAGCAGAACCGGATTGCGGCTGGGTTTGGCGGGTTTCTGTAGCAGCTTCATGCCAGCCTGCGAGGGGGTGCGGCCTCCTTTTTTGGTATTACAGCGGCGACAGGCACTGACAATATTTTCCCAGTTCATGCCCCCGCCGTGAGAGCGGGGGACCACATGATCCAAGCTGAGTTGTTTCACGCCGAATTTCTTTTGGCAGTACTGGCAGCGATAGCTGTCTCTGATAAAGATGTTACGGCGATTGAACTTGATCGTATTGTTGGGGATGCGGTCATAGCGAAGCAGACGAACAACGCGGGGCACCTGGATTTCAAAATTGACGGTGAGAATCCAGTCTTCGAGTTCTGTTCGTTCATTGAATTCCGATCTGAGCCCACTGATTTCAATCCAGGAGCTGAAGTCGTAATTCATGAAGGTGCCATCTTCCACGCTGATGACTTCCGCAATGTCTTTACTGAGCAGACAAAAGGCACGCTTGGCGGAGATTACGTGAACCGGCGAATAAGTCTTGTTCAGCGCCAACACGCTCGCCTGCATGCCGCTAGACTGTGCCTTACTGGTAGTTGCAGATATCATATGCCGCCCACCCTCCAAGTCTCTTAGCAAGGTTATGGCAATATTCAAGGTACGATAAAAATCGAAGCGACTCATAAGTAAAGAAACATTTTAATTGACGGGCATAATAACTTAACTAATGCCGCAGTCAATTAAAAATTAGAAATTCCTTACTCGAATCAGGCGCGTACCTTTACCGCAGATATTTTATACTTTCAGGGCCCTCTCGATCAACTGTTCCTGGGGGTGAGGATCAAAATGTATACTGAAATGGCTCAGTCGCTTCATCAAGATCAGTTCGGTTTGATGAAGCGACTGTTAAGCCAATATCAGATTACTGTAACCAGGACAGTGGCGCCGTAGCGGGCGGCATTTTAATGAGTTTCACACAGGAAACATCTTTGTGTCCGGAAACTTCTGCGATCGCCGCTTCGGGAACATCGCCATCCACATTCAGAACCGCGATGGCTTCACCACCGGGTTGGTTTTGCAGGCGGCCTAAAGCCATGTGGGCGATATTGACATTGTGATTACCCAGAACCGTACCGATGTAGCCGATCAGGCCAGGCACATCATTGTGTCGGTAAATCAACAGGTTGCCATCGAGGTAACCGTCGAGATAGAACTCATCCAGTCGGGTCAGACGCAGGAAGTCCTGGCCGAAGATGGTGCCGGCAGCCGAATACTTACCTTCTTCTGTTTCAACCGTTGCTGAGATCAGTGTGGAGAGCGTTCCCGCTTCGGTGGAGCGAGATTCCGAAATTTCGATGCCACGCTCTTTTGCAAAAACGGTGGCGTTCACGATATTCACGTCGGCTTCAAAGGCATTTGAAAGTAAACCAGCGGCAAAGCTGGATGTGATCAGTTTTGTCTGTTTTTCTGCGACTTCTCCGCGATACTGAAGTTGAACACTCTTGAGGCTGCCCTTTGTCTGTTGAGACAAAAACAGGCCCAGTCGATGACCCAGTTCGATATGCGGTTTGAGATCTGCCATCTCTGCTCCTGAAACAGGAATCATGTTGATGGCGTGGCGAATTTCATTCTTCGTCAGAAAGTCAGAAATGATTTCGGCGGCTTCCAGTGCTACCATTTCCTGAGCTTCATCAGTTGAAGCGCCCAGGTGCGGTGTCGCCAACATATTGGGAGCATTGATCAGGCGTCGGTTTTCCGGGGGTTCCTGTGTGAAGACGTCACAAGCTGCACCCGCGATTTTACCTGATTCCAGTGCATCGGCCAAATCATCTTCGTTAACAATGCCGCCCCGGGCACAGTTGATGATTCTGGCGCCAGGACGCATGGTGGCGATCCGTTTGGCGTTGATCAGGTCGCGTGTTTCGTCTGTCAGGGGAGTATGCACGGTCAGGAAGTCACAATGCTTTACCAGCTCATCGACTTCTTTGTAGAGTTCAATACCATATTCGGCTGCGCGTTCTGCTGACATAAAGGGGTCATAACCGATGACTTTCATTTCCAAGCCCTGCGCCCGATGCGCAACGGAAAGACCGATGCGGCCTAAACCGACGATCGCCAGAGTTTTGCCAGCCACCTGGGTTCCGGTTAATTTTTTACGCTCCCATTTTCCCTCTTTCATGGTGGAGTAAGCCGGGCCGATATTGCGGGCCAGCGCCATCATTAAGGCAATCGTCTGTTCTGCCGTACTGGTGGTGTTTCCAGCAGGCGTATTCATGACAACAATCCCTTCGCGAGTGGCGGCATTACGGTCGATGTTATCGACGCCTACACCAGCTCGCACGATCGCCTTCAATCTTGGCTGATCTTTCAGGACTTCTTCAGTCAGTTTTGTGGCGCTGCGAATGATGATTCCGTCTGCCGACTTGAGTGCTTCCCGTACTTCTTCCGGCGAAAGACCGGAGCGGATATCCAATTCAATTTCCGGGTTGTCTTCAAGAACTTTAAGACCGGCTGGTGAAAGGTTGTCCGTGATCAGGACTCGGTACATGGAACTCACTCGCTTAATAAATACAATGGGAATAGGGTCAGGGAAATCACAATGACTTCCTAATGATACAGAGGTATCGTCCCTTAGCATAGTTCGCTGAAAAATCGCGCCAAGGCAAACGGCACTGCAAAGTCGGGAAATCCAAAAACAGTTTGATACTCTTGGGGGTGAGTTTCGTTTTTAAGAAGGAAACCATCAATTTCTGCCTGTAAAGGGGATAACCTCAGCGCAAATGAGTATGATATTCTGTGCACATTCTGCAGAGATCATTTGGGATTACTATTTTTGAGAATTCATCGAAGAAGATAGATATGAAGCGTTCTTTATTTAAAGTTCTGATTGTGGTCCTGCTCATTTTCCTGCCGGTGATCCTGCATCAGACCTATCGCTGGATGACGGCATTACCGAAACAGATCACAATTGCCGCCGGTCACCCGGAAGGCCGCTATCATGGAATGGCGGTGCAACTTAAAGCGATGCTGGAGCAACGCTTGCCTGTCGATGTGAAGATTCTGGAGACAAAAGGCTCCCTGGAAAACCTGGAATTATTACGTCGCGGAAAAGTAGATCTGGGGTTTTATCAGCCGGGAACCGAGTATGCGCTTGCGGCACAGAAAGCTGTGAAGCAGGCGCAGCCAAAATTAGCGGTGCGTCCGGCCGATCAGGTCTGTTTCATAGCCAATTTGTATTCACAGGTTTTACATATCATTGTGCCCGCTGATTCTGACATCAAAAGTGTCGGAGATCTGAAGGGGCGAAGAGTAGCAATAGGTGATCAGGGATCGGGAGATTTGGCAGCCAGTCTACCGCTCTTGCGACATCTACAGCTCAATCTGGATCAGATTGAACCCGCTTATCTTTCCTATCAGGAAGTCGAAGAACAGTTTGGAGAGAAAACACTGGATGCCGCGATCGTGACTGTGGGGATTGAAGCGCCAGTGCTGCATGAGTTGTTGGAGACGGGCAATTATCGCATCCTGGAAATTCCCTTTACCGGCGCGCTGACACGTAAGGCATCCCACTTTTCTGAATATGAAATTCCCGCAGGTATGTTTCGAACACAGGAACCGATTGTACCTGCAAACAATCTGCAGACAGTGGCCTGTGGCGCGCATCTGTTGACGCGGGAATCGTTGCCTGATCCTCTGATTGCAGAAGTAACTGCAATTATTCTGCATCAAAATTTTTCGCGGCAGATGCGTTTAAATGAACTGTTTGCAGCAGGTAATGAATTTGCACAGGACAATCAGGGCTTTCCCCTGCATTCTGGTGCTGACCATATTTACAACCCCGAGCTGAAGCCATTTCTCAATTCCGATTTTGTCGAAGGAACAGAGGGGATACGGTCGTTTTTTGTTTCGATGTTGATTGCCGCCTATCTGTTATTTCGATGGGTTCAGAAGCGGCGTTCCAAAGCAAAGGAGCACAGGCTGGACCGCTACATCAGGCAGTTGGTTGATATTGAAAAGAAGCAGATGGAGGTGGATGGAAATAATCAGGACGATGGCCCCGCGTTGCAGAGGTTACTTGATGATGTAACCAATTTGCGGCAGGGTACACTGGAACAGTTTTCAGCGCATGAATTGAATGAAGATCGAGCCACCGATGCCTTTCTGGAGATGTGTCACGCGTTGAGTGATAAAATTAATGCCAAACTTTTAGGCTGGAAAATTGATCGCATGGGTGAGAAGATAAGTAAACTCTGAGTTCGCGCATTGGCAGCGAATGTCTCATCGACGGTCATACTTACTTTCTTCGGAATTAGATTATGCTGGCTAACGCCAATCTTATTAATGGTTTATTGATCTTACTGGGAATCATTGTCTGTTATTTGTTCATCCTGATTCCCATTCTAATTTATTATGCCATTCAGCATATGAGATCTCCTCAATGGGTCTTGTTACCTGAAGCGGACTGGGATGATTATCTGACGGGAAAATGCAGGATCGAGTCCGATTGGACTCAGTCAATGCAATTTGAAATGGTGGGGCTTTATCGCTGGCAACAGAATTATATTCTAGCCTGGGAGAACCTGAATGACGCCACCTATTTCCAGGTCACGTTGTCACCTTACGGAAGGTTTCACAGTTTTACGACCGTCTTTGAAGAAGACTATTCTCTGGTGACGGCGAATGATCGAGAATCGTTGATTTTTCCGGCGCCTCCGCGGCGTTTTGTGCAGTCGTTTGGGATTGAGCAGACTGATCTCTTAAACGAAAAACACCAGTCCGCCATCGCCGATCTGATGAAAGTCAAGCATCTCCAATTACGGGAGAATGTGCCGAATTTTGAGGAAGCATATTTCAGCAGTTTGCAACAACAGCATGAGCATGTCCGGTCGGTGCTGTTTTATCCGATTCGAGGGATCTGGTGGTATCATATTAGGCGTCGGTCCAGGTTTAATCGCCCCATCGATTTGCAACAGGCGGTTTTGGACAACTGATGGAACTATAGACCGTTTCGGCGTGGTTTATTTTTGAAGTTTCCAGAGACCGCGGTGGATTTTCCAGCCTTCATTTCGTTTTTTTCTCTCGAAGCTGGTCTGGTAATCCATGTCATGTTCGGGAAGGCACTCTTGCGGCGTTTCCTGTTGGATGAACTGACTGGCATGGTCCATCAGATTTTTGACCCGTTCGAAATATTCTTCTACATCGGTCCAGAAGTGAAGTTCCCCACCATTCTTCAGTGCCTTGGTGATCCGAGTGACAAACACGTCTGTAAAGATGCGGCGTTTGTGGTGTCGTTTTTTCCACCAGGGATCAGGGAAGTAAACGTGCACTTCTGAAATCGATGAATCCGATATGAATTTATCAAAGGCAATGCGTGCATCACCGCCCAGTACGCGGGCATTCGGTCGTTCCGCTTTCATTAGTCTTGTCGCGGCCCGCCGCCCTTCGCGGTAATCAATTTCCATGCCCAGAAAGTTTTTGTCCAGGTTGGCGCCACTGGCATTGAACAGGAATAAGCCACGGCCGGCTCCCACATCCAGGACCACTGGATGATCATTGCCAAAAAAAGCAGTCCAGTCGAAGGGGCTGTCCAGATCTTCTAGAGTTCGAAAATAGGGTTTGAGATCTTTCGAGGGTTTGGAGCACAACATGATTCAGGAAGTAAGACTTTCAGTTTCTGCGAGAAGGTAATAATTACAATGACCACACTGTAGAATAGATGGCGTGATGTGTAAATTATCAATCGAGGGCTGAAGGTTGTTTTTTGGGAGATCCGGATGTTACCCGAGTTTTTAGTCCAGGCTGCGATACAAGTCAAAGAGGCGCTTATACTACGAGGCCAGAGGCTGGTGATTGCCGAGAGCTGTACCGGGGGGCTGGTTGCGACCTTATTAACGAGCTTGCCTGGAATTTCCGAGTACTTTTGTGGTTCTGCAGTGGTTTACCGCTGGGATACTAAAATGAAATGGTTGGGAGTGCAGCCGGAAACATTGGAAAAGTATACAGATGTAAGTGTCGAGACCGCCCGCGAGATGGCACTGGGAGTTTTGAGACAGACCCCGGAAGCATCGGTGGCTGCTTCGATCACGGGGCATCTGGGGCCCGATGCACCCCGGCAGCAGGATGGAATGATTTGTATTGCTGTTGCATTTCGAACTGCGTCCGGTCTCGACAGTCCACCGGAATTATTTACCGTTGAAAGTTTCCAATGTGATACGCTGATAGAAGAAATTCCACTCGATTTTCAGCCCGCTGCTGATTTTACACTTCGACACCACAGGCAGCTTGCCGCCGCCCGTCAGATGCTGAAGCTAATTTTGACCGCGTTAGAACCGAAAACCTTATAGTTCAATAGAAGCGATTCAATGCCGCGGCGGCAAATCCTGGGTAATCGTCAAACTCCAGCTTTCCGGGAAAGGTTGCCCTGTTTTTTTACGTGGCACAACCAGTTCTTCCGGCACGATCTTCGTCATGAGTGCGATATTCTGTAGTTCCCTTTGCATCGTCGCAACGTGAATAACCGAACTATTCATTAGGCCGTGAGTGGTCGTTCAAAACATTTCATTTGACATGATCCATGTAAATGGAATGACATCCGATAGGAGTAAGTTTGTCGGATGAGGCTTGAACTGGCTCTCAGATGTTTCCAGGGAATCGTATTCACGAAACGGCTAAAGTAAACTAATCGCTCTCGACGTGTCTTTTTCGAGGATTTCATAATGAAGCGCTGCAGTATTTGGGCCGCAGTTCTTTCAGCGTCTGTCGCTGTTCCATTCGCTGGTTGTTCACACATGCCCACAGCCATGCTCCCCGCATCCACCCGGCAAAAGGTCCTGGATAGCAAAATGGTCGTTGCTCAGGATCTGGAAAACAAAAAAGAATTAGAGAAGGCAAAACAAGCCTACGAAGCAATTCATAAAGCAGATCCGAAACGCGCGTTTGCCTGTCACAGGCTGGCGATTGTCAGTTACCGTCTGGGGGAACGCGAAGAAGCGTTGGGGTATTTCAAAAAATCCCAGGAACTGACTCCTGAAAATTCGGAATTGTTGAGTGACTATGGTTATGCACTCTATAAGATGAAAAAGTATCAGCAGGCAGAAGAGATTCTACAAAAGTCGGTAGACCTTGATCCCAAGAGTGAGCGTGCGGTAACGCGTCTGGCAACCGTGCTTGGCATTCAGGGGAAAATGTCGGAAAGCTATACGCAGCTTTGCAAGATCAGCACGCCCGCAGAAGCGCATGAAATTGTCGCACATCTGCATTCACAGCGTGGAGAAAAACAACAGGCGTTAAAGCATTATCAGAAATCTCTGGCGAGCAGCAAAATGGCTGTCGGTGGTCGTGGAGATTTAAAGAAGGGTTCTAAAGCCTACGAGTTGAATGAGCAATTGTTGAAGCGAGTTGAACAAAATATCGCTCAGCTTTCGAGTGATCCGACTTTGAAAACAGCTCAAACAGACATGAAGATGGTCAATCATTCTCAGCCTCAGCAGGGAAAGCAGAAACTGAGTACGGCGGGAATGGAAAAAGACTTCTTTCGCAAAGTCACTGAAAAATCCGTGGCTCAGTCTGATCAGGAAAAGCAGGCCCAACAGCCAAAAGCCGAAGTGGCAGACTCTCAAGATTCTCCGTTCCACGTGATTCGGGATAGGCTTGTCAAAAAGAATGCTGGGAATGAAATCGAGAATCCATTTTTAACGGATCCGGCTTTGGCAGAATCGGCGTTTGAAAAACCGCAGGCGGAAGTAGCACAGAAACAGGAAGTCAAACCACAAACGAAACGAGAAAAAGTGGACTTTGAGGAACTTCTAGCCCAGACGGAAACTCGCCCTGAAGCGAAAGAAGAAGTGGCGTTCCGGAAACTGGGCGACGATGATCTGGAGCGGCTGGAGCAAACTGTCGCGAGAGAGAAAAAGAGAGTGGAAGTCGTCCCTGAACAGCGAGTTGCCCGGGTTGAGTCAAAACCGGTTCGGCAGCCGGTTCG
>TARA_R110002095_G_scaffold158524_1_pt1 | contig 95924 bp, 79 predicted proteins | sample TARA_R110002095 | Tara Oceans TARA_R110002095 (sample SAMEA4397255) | marine metagenome | biome: Polar Biome; feature: [SRF] surface water layer (ENVO:00010504); material: water (ENVO:00002006), including particulate matter (ENVO:01000060) such as... | depth 5 m | reverse complement strand
TTGGATGTTTATTTACACTATTAAAAAGGTTTTGAGATGCCCTCTAGTGATTTTACGCGGGTGAATCCCCCATTCACGGAAGCTCTGAATAAATACTATACGGTAACCATCTTCATCCTCAGGTGCATAATCCATATCTGCTGTGATAATACCTCTCAAGAAATCACCGAATGTAATATCGACTGGAGGACAGTAATCAATTGCACGAATGCACATTTGCAAAACTCGATCGGCACATATGGAAGCTTCTGAAGATAGTCGTCTGGCTAAGTCAGGGTGAATGTCTCCGTCAGGAAGTGAACCAGTACCGTTGGTCGCAATTCGAAACAAATCGGCGCTTTCTAAGCGATAGATCAGTAAAAATGCCCGAAATACTGCCGCAACTAGAATTGCCCCCCTAGCATGTGGAGCAAACGATTCTTCCAATGCATGTGCGTTGGGTTGGCGAGGTTCCCACTTGTTGTTTTGATTCTTTGTTCCCAATGCGTCACGTAATGCGCCACTACGACCTGTAGCCTGACCAAACTGTTGAGCTAACTGACTAAGAAGATTCTCGGTTTCAAGATCTCCTCGTGTTCGACGTATCTGGTCTTCAAGAATTTCAGGATAGGAGAAGTGCTGAAATAGAGAGACAATATCGGCGAATGCTTCATGAAATGCATGGACATCAGGGTTCGTTGACTCATTGAATCGAGGATGAACACCATCAAGAAGAGCATGAGTGACCTCATGTGCAATTATGTCATGTGACAGACAAGTAAATACGAGAGTTCCTGGCACATTGTCTTTGTCTTTTCTAGTAACAGGAAAATAGCCGAATAAAAGGGCCTTTTTTGACGGACTGTAATATGCGTTACGATCGCGAATCGCATGCGGATAGATACGCAAGCGTCGTACAAACTGAGTGACATAGTCACCTGAATCGAGTCTCACTCGGTGATCCGACCAAAACGTGACACGTCCGAGAGCACGTTCGAAATTCTGAATGGTCACCATCGCAACTGCATAAACCATCTGCTGATGAAATTGTGGGTCAGATTCAGAGGGCTGAAGACCATCTTGCGCAAGAAGATATCGGTGATTTAGGTCAACCGGCTCATAAAATACACCACTGGCAGGATCGTAATCTATGACTTCTATGTATTCACCAATGGGACCTTTGTCAAGTTCTTCCCACTTCACATGAAGCGTTAGCTGGTTGATTATGGCTGTTTCAAGTTGCGTTGCTAGACTAGGATCAAATGCAAGCACTCGAAGGCGACGTGCGACAGGTGGTTGGCTCATTACTGTTTCCTGTTTTTAATGAAACATGCGATTTCAAACGTTTACTGAAGGAATAAACACAGTGAAAATAATTATAATTCCACAGGAAATGGAAATTCTGCGGGTGGAGAATCCGGAGCGATTAGCGATTCGGCGTGTTGCCGAACCGCAGCATCGCAAACTGCGTACCCCCAATTCATAATTTGCTGTTGACGTTTTTCAGGGAGTCGTTTCAGTCGAGTTGGAGTTTCAGCAATTTGCAATGTTCTTTGAGGATTAGCTTGCAACGAGTCAGCCAACTCGTAGTCACTGATGTTAGTACGGATTCCCCAGTATGCTCCATCTCGTATTTTAGTGACATATGAACTGATGAGTTGCCGCTTACGCAAATTACGAACCTGATTATCAATGATATCAAGAATTCGCTTGGAGTGCTGAGCCCAATCGCTAGCCGGTTCCGGATCGGGATGAGTTAAACCACCACCATCACTGACGAAGATTGTTTTGTAGCGCTTCCATGCTGTTTCTAAACCAAGGTTATCATAGACGCCACCATCGCTTAGAACGAGCGTGTCTGTAAATGGTTCACGTTGCAAATCGCAATTCTCATCGACTTCAAAATCTGAAGGGTCGACATCGATCTCCGCGGGCGATAAAAAAGGGGGAAATGCTGAGGATGCTGCTACCGCTTGTGCAAGGAGAATCTTTGGAGAGCGAATCATCCCAACTCGGTAATCAGCCAGATACGGTCGTGACATACGGACCAGGGCACCGGACTGAATACTCGTTGAATTAATGACAAAACGTGGACCTTCTAAGTCAGAAGGCAAATCCTGGAGAGTCGCTTCTTTGAAAAGTATTTCTTGATAGTGGCCTACAATTCGATCATTTATACTTCCTGGAAGAAAAACACCGCCGAGTATGGAACCGCGGTCAATTGTTTTACGAGCCATTCTTTGGATCGGTTCAATAAGTAGTTCAGTGAAATTCGAAGCTCGTCCATTCGTATCAAAGTTGAGTTGATTCCAATTCAACCCAAGTACCCCTGCTGTGATCGAACCACCTGATACACTTGATACACGCGAAAGTTTTTTGAGCAGAGCAAACTGATTTAATCGGATAATTGCGCCAGTGTGAAATAACATTGCCCGGTAGCCTCCACCAGAAAGACATAGTGCGATGCCATCTTCCGGTCCGGCAACTCTCTCTTCTTCAACAAGCTCTTGCGAGATATTTAACAACGGCTCCGAAACGCTGCTGGATTGGTTGGACATTTTCTTGTTCCACAAAATTAGGTCAAAATTTGGGATTTCAAGTTGGTAGATACTTATATCAAACGGATTTTTATTGAGAATTCGTGCTCGCATACCTGAAGTTCTGGTTTTCAAAAAACGGACTTTAGCCAGGCCTGAAGAGCTCACTGTAATGGGATGCTGTGATAATGAAACGCCTTTCAAACTTGAAATTATTTTTATTCATATTCATGGGAGATATATAGAATATGTCTGCCCCATTTTAGGAAATTATTCTCGTAGCCTTCAGGAATACATAGCTGAATGTATACATCTAGAACTCTATTTTGTACACTTAGAGTGCTGTGCGTCAATTATCAATGTCACAAAAGATGAAATTATTTTCAATCGCTTGTGTTCGAAGGCTGAAACCTTATATCGGCAAATCTATTAACAGAATGTTTCTGAAGTTCCGCAGAAACAATGTTCCTTGAACACACCTTGAAGGTCTCATTTTAGTAGGAAAGATTGTCAAGTGGGCAGACTACAGATTTGGTATCCGGAATGTTTGGTAAAATTATTTGACCAGAAAGCGAGAAAAAATAATCAGCTAGAAAGTCCAATCGTTTATCTCACGCATTGTTCTCCTCTTCGTGTTGGAAGATAGTAAACGGCAGTATGAGGTAGTTTTAGTTCTCGGACTACGACACAAAGTGTCTCGCCAGAATAACCTTAATTTCGAAGCATTTTTTAATCTGTTCGAATCCATTTACCTTAAGGTAATAAAAAATTGCATATATTTATTTTTAAACTTTCCAGTGATAATTCAGTCTGGAAATCAATAGCATGAAACCTATTTCGTCTTATCTTCATCCCTTATAGGAGTGACTACATGGCTTCATTAAAAACACGTATAGAAAAACTTGAATCTAAAGTCAAAGCAGTAGAGAATAGTTGCCTTCCACTTAAGGGAGGAGTTATTTCGGGAAGTCTAACTGTAAAAGGTAATGTTTCCTCGGGTGGAGCTTTCCAGAACAACTCAACTCGCACACACCTTAAAGGCCTCTCCAGCGGTTATAATCACGTTTTAACTGTTGGAGGAAAGAAGCCGGAAGACAACGTGATGGTTTTCAACAAAAAAAAGAAAACCTTACAATTCCTTTATCGTTTGCTCGTAAACACAATCAAAACAAAATCTATTGAAACAAAGACCCTTTCTGCATCAGGCAAGATCTCAGCAAAAACCCTTTCCGTATCAGGTACGAAAAACTTTGTCATCGACCACCCATTGGATCGCGAAAAGAAGGAGCTAGTTCACGCTTCGCTTGAAGGTCCAGAAGCAGGAGTCTACTACCGTGGTACTGGGAAATTGAGCGATGGTCGCATAGAAATCAAGCTTCCCGATTATTTCGAGGCTCTTGTCCGTAAAGAAGGTCGGACAGTGATGCTGACACCTATTTGTGATGGAGACAACCCTGTTTCAATGCTGGCTGCATCAGAGGTTCGCGACGGGGTCTTTACGGTACAATACATCGACAACAAAAACTGTTCGCAGAGATTCTATTGGGAAGTCAAGGCGATACGAGGTGACATTCCAGAGCTTGTTGTAAATCGAAAGAAGCAATTCGCAGAGCTGGCACATTAAGAAATAAATCGGATCGAAAGTATTGTGCTGTATTTGACGAGTAACATTATGGGCTGTTTAAAAAAACAGGCATCTTGTGTTGAAAATATTCTATTTCTATTAGCCTTTAGAAAAGGAAAATACTGATGAGCAAATACTTAACTGTTTTCGTAATATTCGCAATCACGATCATGTTAGTAAACAACGGCCAAGGCGAGCAGCCCCAGGAAAAAAAATCATTAGTTAATCAAGTGGTCGAACTGCAAAAACAAAACAAGGAAATGGAAAAACGTCTCATAGCGCTGTCGAAAAGTGTGAAAGAATTAAAGAAAGAATTAAAAGACTCAAATAAACGCATCTCCAGAGTTGAGGGTAGGACAACTGATATTTCTAAACATAAAGATGGAGGGATCAATGTAAATGGTAGAATCATTATTCATAGTGGAGGTAACGAACTGTCACTTGAAGCTTATAATGGATTCAGACCAGATAATGATAAAGCAAACTGGGGCGTTATCTGGCTGAAAGATACCAAAAGTGGTAACTTTAAAAGAGTTCAGATATTTAATGGAGCTTTTAAATGATTTTTCAATACAACAGTCTATTCTCAGAAATTCTACGTTTGAGAGAGGAGTGGTTTCAGTGAGCTTCCAGCATGGGAAGTTCGAATGCGGCAAACTTAAGGTTAGTAAGTTTCGCAAAACCACCATTCACTGCCTGTATCTCAAGACTATATGTTACATTTTCTTTTAGAGGCGATTGGTCGATTCCAAGAAATCGTGCACCTGCCCAGTTTTTGGGGGCATGATATTCATCTTGCATTGAAACAGTTGCGACAACTCGTTTCGTGTTATCATGAGTTCGGATCACGCGAAACGCGGTCCCAGATCCTTTCAGGTGAGAGTTGTCAATGTGTGCCATGTGCGTCCAATCAGTGTCTGTAATCTTGAGATCATTTGATGGCATTAGGAAAAATGCAATCGGTCGATTAGAGGATTTTATTGAAAGCGAATCTATTTCTTTTCCATTCACTCCAGCTTGTTCACCATGTAGATTTTTTTCTCCGAAAAAACAGCGAGGTTGAGAATCAATTAGATTGTCGAGTTTCTTTTTTTGTTTCGTACTCAAGCTTTCAAGCTTCCGGGTCTTATCTGTCAACTCTTTTACCGCTTTTTGCAATTCAATCAGTGAGTCTTTTAGATTAACTTTCTTTTCTGAATTCGCGATCACGGAGTGGTTGTTGGCACTAATTAATAAAAAGACTATCACGAAAAGAGTGCAGATTACACCAATGAATGGTACTGTTCGAATTTTATTTCTACTCATAATGAAATCTTTCTAATCTATTATTACTAATGACATTTCAGTGAGTCATCGACTTCAATTCTTAGAGACGACAATTGATTCAGTTACTAGTTTCACGAAACGATTCAATAAATAGTTTACATGATTAGTCTCTTTTATATGAAATCATACTATATACTCCACAAATTGCTTAGGTTCGTTTTCTAAAGAGCAAAATATAATATTCTTAAAACGAGTACCTTTTTTCTGACTGATCCGTGAGTACTTTTCCTCGACCGTGTACCCTTCCACTAGTATAACTTTGATAGAATAGAACGCGGCCATCCTAAAATAGTTTCGTCCCGCCGTTTTGAAAATGACTGATTTATGTTGTGTCTTCTATAGCTTCGAAATAGATGTGCGTTTCAGCGAACTCCCAACATAGGCAGCTCATACGCAGCAAACTTCGCGTTAATAAGGGTCACAGTTCCTCCGACTGGCATCATCTCAAGTGTATAGACAACTTTGCCTTGCTTGGGAGGGGATTCATCGATTCCCAAAAACCTAGCTCCTGGAAACAGCTTTCCTCCACTGTGACCGTCATGCCAACTCACTGAAGCGATTACTTTTTTCTGGTTATTGTGAATTCGAATTACCCGAAATGCAGCACCGGCTCCTCCTCCATATCCATTTCGAATGCTTGCGAATTTGTCATAGGATTCATTTTGATTGTCCGCAGGCATCAAGAAAAAAGCTATGGGAAGTTTCTTACACTCGATCTCTAACTTATCCATGTCTTTAAGGCTAGAGGCCGATATACCATTTAACTTTTTTTTACCGAAGAACGAACGAGGTTGAGAATCAATTAGAATGTCGATTTTCTTTTTTTGCTCAATACTCAAACGTTCGAGTTCTTTTGTCTTTTTGACCAATTCATCTACCGTATTTTGTAAGGCTACCAGTGAAGATTTTAAACTGACCTTCTTTTCTGGTTCCGCGATAGCGGAATGTGAATTAGTGCTGATTGTTGCAAAAGTCAATACGAAAAGAGTGCTGGTTGCAATATTGAATTGAACTAAGCGAAATGCTTTTCTATTCATAATGAAATCCTACTAGTTTATTGTTACTGAAGATATTTGAGTTAGTCGTCGACTAGTTTTTGAATTTTGTAAATCCAGTTCGTTTATAGAGGCAACAAGAAGTTCATTTGCCAGTTTCAAGAAACGATAAAATAAGTAGTTTACATGCGTTTTCTATTTGTATATGAAATACCGTTCTAGAACCTAAATGTAGTTGGATAAACTCTCCCATGATTTGTTGGGATATTCAAAATGCAAATTCACGACTTGCGCGGGTACTTAAAGACTAAAGCGTTTACTCTAATTTCCCCATTCCCTGAACGGGCCTTTAGGTACCAGTTACCATTTTCTCTTTTAAGCCACGCACGGTCTTTTTCACTTGAAAAGTCTCCCTTGATTTCCCCAAGGATTGCAAAGCCTTCATTAATACGAATTAATTTTACAGATTTTTTTTCACCTTTTTTACAGTCTATTGCAATAGTTTTGTAATACTTGAACTGTTTAATGACTTTAAAGAAATCTTTTTTGTTATTTTTGACTTGTTTTTCAAGATCCTCTATTCGCTCTTTTAATGAACTCATTTCATTTGTACCCTTTAGTCCTTAATTAAATTTGGATTATAGCTAAAACCACTTTGATTTGCTTTACGTTGTGCAGCACCTCCGCCAGAAGGACGAGTTGTTCCTTTTGACCAAATCTGAGGTCCTCTTGCTTTACCCCAAGTAGATACAATTTTTCCATCTTTGTTAAGAACAATTGTTGCTTTTTTAGTTTTGTACATTGTCGTTCCACGAGATTGTTCTAATATCTTGCTAGGGTTTTTTGCTGCATTCAACATCGCTCTTGAGCTTACTCCACGTCCACCATCTCGCCCTATTGCGCGATGAAGTCCATGCCTTGAATAGCCTGTGATTGGTCCTATAGCTTTAGGTGACACTCGACTGAATGTCTTTCCAACCCAACTCACTAACGCACCGACTACCCGTGTACCAGCAACGTTGCCAACAGTCCCTAGGAAGGTGTTGGTGCTAACAGCTTGGTCGTTCGGCCCTGGTGCATTCGCAGCCTGCGTATTCGTAAGCTCCAAGCCAACCAGAACAAGTATAGCCACTAAAGGATGCTTCCCATCTGGATCTATAAATGCGTTAGGATTGGCCAACCCGTATGAATAGGGATTCTTTGACAATGGCATCGTTAATAGCGAGTGCTTTGAGGAGAAGAGTAGTGGATCGCTTTCGAAAAATGAGCCGATGCTCGAGTTCATATATCTAGCTTGAAAATATATAAGTCCCGACTCTTCATCGCGTTCCTTTCCTGAAAAGCGAAACGTTGAGGATAGAGTATTCTGTGCGTCTTTTGTAATATTGCGAATTGCACCGTACGGTAAATATGCAATCTCTTCCAACTTCGAGGCATCGTCAGCTGTCGAGAGAATCATTGAGTTGATGTGATCATAGTGGTGAAAACGGCGTTGTCCGTTTGTGTAACAGACAAGGCGTTCAGAGCCATTGAGCAAGTAGTGCCGTAAACCTGTCGCTGTACTGTCACGTACCTCTTTAAACGGGTAGTATACTCGGTCTTCTGTAACCTTTAGAAGGCGGTTGCCTCGGTGAGAATATCGATATTTTGCAATGGTATTGCCAGCATCAGTAACTTGTGTGATTCTCCCCCAAGCATCACGGGTTAACTCTTTTTCATCATATTGAGTTGCAGCTCCGGATTCGTCATATTTGAGATTCGACCCTTGATCGGAGGACAACATCGCATGTGGCCCTGACTGGGTTGCAACTGCTCCGTTTTGGTTGCTACGTGTAGCATAGCTCGCCTTGCCGAGTCCACGTTTCCAATGTTCATCATTGGGAAGCACGCCGCTAGCAGTCTTTTCAAGTCGATTACCTATTCGATCAAACTTGAAAGCAACCGAGGTTGTTGCATCTACATCGGGTGGTCCAGTTACGTAAGAAGCTGACCTAAGACGGTAAGCATCGTCAAGACTGAAGACTTGTGTGTTTCGTCGTGGATCATTGAATGGTACAACGGATGTGGGGCGAAGGTCATCAATACGAAGGATGTTTGACACTTGGTCGTAGGTGTAATTATTGTGAATGAGGTCTTGTTGAGTTCCGCCTGCAGGTTTTGATATCCTTAGAGATCGAAGCCGTAGACGATGATCTAGCTCTGTGGTCTTTTTTGTTTTGTTTGCATATTTGGTGTTCCTTACCACGCCGTTAGGGTGATAGTCGAATTCGACGATAGAGGCGTTATTGACCTCAAACGCTTTGGTTAAGCCTCGTTTGTTATAGCGGCTTACAATTGTAAGTGGATCACTGTCGTGGCTCGTTAGATTCTGTTGGATTCGTCGATCTTGAGAATCGAATTTTTCCGAGCGTACATAGACACGATTTTCGCCTTCGGCGTTGAATCGGCGTAGTGTCCAATTTACTAGCCCGCGTGCAGAGTAGCTGTGATGCTCTTCTCCCGCTAAGTCCTTAACCCACGTCAATCGACCAAGGCAATTCTTTGGCGTGAACTGGTTACCAGGCATATCCAGTAGACCGGGCTTAGAAGTGTCGTAGTGAAATGAAATCGTTTCAACTGAACCGTTATATGTACCTGTTTCAGTGAGTTTGCGATTAGCACCATCGTATTTGATGTTAATTGTCGACCCACGGGCATCCTTCTTCTGTGTTTGGTTGCCAGCAAGATCATAATCGTAGGTTGATTTTCCACGGTCAGGATCATTGATTTTACGACGACGACTGAGACTATCGTAATGATGATAGCTGATGTTATTTTGAGCATCGGTAATCTTGGTAAGATTGTCAAGCAGGTCGTAGCCATACGTTGTTGGCCAAATATTGATCTTCGCAGACTGTTCCCCATCATCTGTAAGTCGCACGTGCTCAACGACTTTAACAAGTCGTTCAAATCCGTCTTGAACGAGATCAGTGAAGGTTCCTTCGTGTTTGCTACCGGAACGATTATCTTCTTCGTCATACCGGCGTTCGGTAAGCGGAAGGAAATGAGTGAGAGAGGAAGCGACAAAGTTATTTGCATCCTTGGGATGTGATGTCGAAACTATTCGATTTAGCGGGTCGCGTTTGATTTGCTGTCGGCGAGCGATTGATATGGGAGACCAGCCATCCTGTTCGTGGGGCTGAAAGATTTGGCTTGGATTTCCTCGTGAGTCCAATAAAACGCTCTCAAGAAAGAGATTCTGATCATGCGTATTTTCGTTTATCTTTGCGATAGAACGGTTAAATCCATCGGTGAATGTGACTGAGCCGACCGTCGCTTCGTTTCCCGCATTTTCACGTTTCTGAGTGACAACGGCAGAAAGGCCGGAGACTAATGAAACGTTACCGTTATTGATTCCAAGGGGAACTGTCCAACTATCAGATACCGTCAGAAGATTTAAACCCCCATTTTCGTCGTAGACATATTGCAGTTTGTTTATGGGGTCTGCTGGTATATAGGTATAACTCACCGTTGGAAAGTTGCTTGAGTCATCGGGACGGATTAAAGCTGAAAGTCTTGCATGAGAATCATATTTAATGGTTGTTTTCTTACCTTTAACTGATCGTTTACCACCGATCGGATTTCCCGCCACACTGTCCTGAACTGTGATCGGTTCATCTTCGGTAAAATCGACGAGCTCAGTGATCACTCCAAATGCGATATCAAAAGACGCTTTTGCGCGAAGCTGTTTTTCTGCTCCAACAAAAATCGTCTCACTAACAGGAAAGGCATTGAAAATAGGGTCGTAAGTCAGGTTGCGTGAATGCCCGTCTTTGGGGACTGCTGGATTTCCTTCACCATCAAGAATCCAAGAAACGTTGCCGAATTTGTCGTAACCTTCGACTGAGCGTTGAACCCAAAGATCATTATTGTTAATTCGCTCAGGGCTAATTCCTTTTTGTGAATCAGGAAGTAATAGTCGTTCGGTTCGAATTTTGAGTACACGAGATTTAAGCTGGAAGAGGGGGTGGGTATCGAATTTATCGGTCTGGTCACCATAGAAAGTACGTTCTCCAGAAACGATATTTCCAACTTCACTTTGAATGGTTGTACGTGCCACGCGATCTAGAATCCAATCCTGAATTGCACTCCCTTGATGTGCATACTCAATAATCTGTTTGCGAGGTGAATCTCTCAGATCAGCCGGAAAGATGACCCCATACTCAACCTTCTCGGTCATACCTCCGAATTCGTTGAATTTGAATGTTTTTCTTACGACTCGAGGTTTAAACCTGGCTCTCTCTATTTCTTCGAGCTTCACAACATTTGGACCTTCGGTATACTGTACATGCTCGACTGCAAGGTGAGCGTCACGTATGATCCGTAATTTGTCTTTAGTGTGATGGTTATTTAGCGGTGGCGCTGAGTTCTCGTCGTACAAGCGGCGCAATTTCCACTCGTTCACCCTGCGTCGGTAAACGAGGTCATTGTGGGCGAAAATTTGCTCGTTACTTTCGTCAATTTCTCCATTGCTATTATTGTCATAATCATCGTTTGCGCCCGATTTTAGCGGCCATGATGCCGTGTAATCTTGGTTATGTTCGATTGCAGCGATACCACAAATTTCTTCCCAAAGCAGTCGGCCTTTGAGTGGTTCCTCTTCTGCACCGGCAATATGATTAAATTCATCAGTTTTGTCGTTTTGATCGTTATCAATTCCATCAGGCGCTCCGGTGTGAAAATAATGTCGTGTCACAGTGGTTGCAGTGCCCGACTGAGATTCATCGAGGTTATCTCCCCACTCAATGCGAGTGACGTGTGCGAATCCGCGAAATTGTTTTTCGCGTCCGTCGTAAAATGGCTCAGCATAAATGATGTTCGTTACTTCGGAGTCGAGTTGGCCATCTTGATCTAAATCCAAAGAGTTCGATCGTGAAATACGGCTTACTACATGAAGGGGAAGTGGAGAAAAACTGTGCCACGGATGCTTACTTGCTAGTGATCCTAGGTAGTAATCTGTAAGTGGGCGATATTTGAGATCAACTTGCTTACCGATTCCATTCGTAATCTGAGAAAGCAGATTCCCACGCCCCGGTGGGAAGCAATCCAGCACTTTGAGTTGTTCTTCGTCTTCAACTTCAGGGTCGATACAGACAATGTCTGTGCTACCATTCCCGTTCATGTCTTGCAGTAAGATTTGGGCAGACGAGCGGTAGTTTGGGCCTCTCCAATCAATAGGTTCCTCAAAGAATTCTCCTCGTGATGGCCAAACGCGGACGTTGCCTGGAATAACGTGGACCAAATCCGATAGACCGTCAGCGTTGATGTCAGCGAAGTGAAATGTTGCCAGGTTTGAGGTAGGAAACTCACCGATGTCAGACGTTTGGTCTCCAGTAATGAACTGGAGCAGTTGACCTGTTCCAAATTGTCCATCACCCGTTCCGTAATAACATGTGATTCTGATAGTTCCATCGCGCTCGAACATATCAACAAAGTCCATCAATCGATCACCGTTCACGTCAACCAGACGCATTGTTGGGCTAACGGTATTATTGGGAAAATTCGAATCTGAAAAATGAACTTTTTCTTCGTGCCATTTTCGCGATCCGTCAGGCTCAGTTTTGTTTGTTGCAAAGAGGAACGAGTCATCGAGAATTCTCGCGAAGTCAACGCACTTGTTGAAATCAATATCAAAGAGGCGCACTCCTTCAGTAGTCAGATCAATAGAGCAAGTGTTCGAGAAAATTCTCTTCGCTCCTTCTTTTATTTCAGGATGTCGAAACTCTATTTCAGAACGTCGAATTCCTGAGGCGTTGGTGAGACTTTTTGTGATTTCGTAATATGCAACCCTTTGGTCTCCTTCATCATTGGGAACGGTGGTAGCCAAATCAATTCGACCATCTCCATTGATGTCCACAAGTTGCGTTTTGGGATCACGAAGACTGAGGCTCGTGGGGATACCTTTGAAAATGTGAACTTTTGAAAAGTTCATATTTCCTTCGTTTAATAGGTATCGCCATTCGCTATCCGGCACCGAATAGCAGATGTCAGGTAATCCATCGCGGTTCAAATCACAAAGGGCAATGTCTTCTTGCCGTAAATGTGCCGGAATGTGGATCTTCACGCCTTCAAACGCTAATTCTCCTGGATTTGAATTACCCAATATTGAGGGCAGGTACTGAAAACGTAGAGGAGGCAACTCAGTACCATTTACATCAGATTGAATGACTGATTTAATTAATGGGACGCGAGCAGTTTCATGATATTGAAACACATAATTTCGAATATTCGTCGCGGCAGAGTCAACAATTGTGTTCACTTTGACTTGTCGACAACGATGACCAATCGTTCGTCGAAAACGGCTTACGAACGATGTTGATGGGGCGCGTGATTTCTCGTAGTCAAAAACAATTTCATGATAGTTCGTTGAGCCAGAGTCTTGGAAACCATAGCGAATTTGCGAAAGACACTTCACACCTTCGGATTCAGGCAGTTCTTTGTAAAAGTATTCAATTCGATTCCCATTAAGATCGACAGAACTCGAAAGTAGCCATCGAAATGTACCGTCAAAGTCGTCAGTACTAGGCCTATGCTCTCTGGCGTGTGGCTCTTCACCGAAAATCAGCTTAACTCCACTGGGAAGTATTTTCTCCCACCCATTGCCAAGTCTTCGATATCGTGCATAGTCCTTGCAGTTTTCAGCAAAAAAACTACCATCCTTGACCTGAACCAGCTCTTCCCCCGCACAAATAAATGTGTCCATTTCTCCATAGCGAGGAATGCCTTTATCTGTTTGACGTTGAACCGAATCTATAAAGAGTGACCAACCAAGCCCAAATAGATCCACTCCTAAGTTAGAGTCATAGGAGAGAGTCAAACTTGGAGCAAAACCACCAGCGGCAGGTGGAATATCAAATTGAATCGAATAGCGCGCAGACCCAGTTGCCAGGTCTGACTCGAAAGACTCGCCAAGACCTTCGATACTGCCTGGCCCCCTAGGTAGAGAAAGACGTTGAAGTGTTATTCCTTTAGGTTGTGATGTTTGAGCAACTACGACATCATATCCAATGATCCATACTAAAAAACTTGCAACGGTTAAACTCAAAAAACTGCATACTTTTGTAGAACTTGATGCCGCTCGCTCGCGTTGCATAGCTGATTTCCTAACTTCAAGTCATGGCATTCCTAAAATCAAGATATTACATCTCCACTGGATTTTTTGGTGGGGTTCCGTTGACCTCTTCACGTAGTTTTCGGAAACCTTTCATCAAATTCGCTAGCTCAGCCTCGCGAGCAGCGAGGGTGTCTTCCAACTTCTTGATGCGCATTTCATAGTTATTGATAATCTTTTTCAATTCTCCATCAGCTGCGGCTTTATAGGCTTCTGTTGCTTGATGAGCATATCCAGCAACATTCAGAGCCAACCTCGGCGTAGTATAAGTTTTATCTTCTACCTGCAGAGTAAGCAGGAGCCATTTGGTGTCTTTAAGTTTAATCGGAACATTTGTGGCTGGGTTTATCAGCTCAGTTTTCTTTCCCAATATTAGAACTATTGCGTGAGAATTATTTGCGGGAAATCTAATTTCGTCATGCGTGACCTCAGTCCAGATCGGATCACCGCCACCTGGAGCATCAAACAGTTGAGCAATAAGTTTTCCTTTACTACCTGCGGGTATTGTTGCACCATCAGTTTTGAGCATTTCTCCAGATACGCTAACTGTTAAATGTCGTTCTTCGGCGTTAGCAATAGTAGTTACGTTTATTACTAGTACGACCGTTACCAAGCCGATGAAATTTTGAAATATCTTGTATAGGAGCATTAATTCATTCTTTCTGGTTAATATATTTATTGACGGATGGAACTAGCAAGTCGATCCCACTCGCGTCGAAGCTGAATAGCCAAATCGTCACTTGGGTGATTAAACGAGTACATGAAGATAAACTCGATGTCCGTAAGATTGCGGATCGGAAAGGGTTTGCCTGAATTCATTCGGTTCGATGGATCACTGAAGTTCATAAAGAAAGCCCAGCGGTCCGCGGCAACACTCATATCCACCAGCGCGCTACTCATTGTACGATCAGGATCTTTTAAGAAGTCACGACGTGAAGCTTGAATTTGAACTTCCGAGATCTTGTCATAAGTACGCTGCTCAGCAGGTCGTCCAAAAACATCTTCGAATTCATTGAGCCCGTAACCGGAGAGTGAATATCGTTCAATATTGCCAAAGATTGGTGGAAAACGACGGACTGAAACAACTCCACTCTGGGTTAACGAAATCGATGGCGATGCGGCGGGAAGTTGGTCTCCCAAGAAATTCACGCCGATACGAAGAATTTTTTGATTCCATTCATCACGGGAAAAGAACTTGTCGGTGTCAATCTCAGTAGCAAACTGAAAAGCAAACGCCGATAGATCACCGCGTTGTTCATATAATTGCTTTTCAAGCCAATTACGATACTCATCCATTCGTAGTCGACGCCGCTCTGAGAGCGGCAAACTACTATCAGTAGGTCGTATTACATACTCATCCATTCCCAGTATATCACGACGAAGCGAGATCATTTTTGTAAATGCTACTTCGTTACCACGTGGTGAACCACGCAGCCCTGATCCCAAAGTATTGTGCCAGACATAGATCGCTTCGAGAAAATCACGTAATTCGTTGGCATCACGCGCTCCCAGTACACTTTCGGGGTTAGTAAACGGTCGGAAGGCTTTTTTAGGTAAGACAACATCGGTGCCAGTCCCCATTACGGTTACTGGGTTGGAATATCGCTCAACCCATACGTATTGCATCGCCTTAGATGCCAAGTAACATGCTGTAACTGCGTCAGATAAGGATTGGTCAGCATCGATTCGACTTGATTCTCGTTGAACACACTGGGCGGCGTAACCTTCAAACTGCTCTAATGCTTTTTCTTTGGCTGCTGCCCAATCTTCCACAAGTGACTCTAGCATTGATCGGTTCATCGCATAGGCGTTTTGTGCAGCATCCAGCTCTAGCAATGCCTGCTGCAATGTTCCTACACGTTGCTCAAAGCTTCGAAATAATTCGTTCAAAGTCTTTTGCAATCCTGCCGCACGTACTTTGGCATCACGATTAAGACGCGCATTAGACAACAGAATGTCCTTATCTACTTGTTTGCGTACTTCTTCCTTTCGAGCATCGGCTAGCTTTTGTTCTAATGGGTTCCTGGAACGACCTTGAGAAAAGGAGACTCCACCACCAGTATTTGAAATGGTGACTCCGGCGGAGTCACTGATGGTAGTCGAACTAAACTTCACCTGATCGGATGCTAGTTTTTCTTGGTCCCTTGCCCAAGCCTTCAGAACTTGTTTGGTTGTGTTAAATTCATCTTGGTCAATCCCATTTAGATCATTTGCATACTGTTGCTCGTCAAGAATACGCTCCAGTTCATGATTCAACGATTCATAAGCCTGACTGACCGCGGTCATGGCTTTTCGAATTTCAATGGCACTCCCCCCCAACGCACCAAATGAGTCAACCGACAATTGTGTGGCATTGATTGATTTACTTGACGCATCGGCTTTAGCAATTAGACGCCGTGCATTACGAACCCCCTGTTCGCTGTGTATTGATTCTGTGATAGATTTAGTACGTCGAGAGATATCATCAAAATGTAATTTTAAGACCGTAGCAATTCGACGATCGACTTCAGCAAAGAACTGTGCACGATGTTCAGGATTCGATGGATCGAGGTCAACTTCAATTTCATGCCCATTTTCGATCTTTTGTTTGATTGTCAAAGTTTTTCCACGATGTTTGACTTTTTGTGTTTCAAACCGAAATCCTGATAACTGTTCCAACGGATATCGGAATGACTGACGCTGATTGTTAATTTCAGCAGCGATCTGTCCGAAAGACAGGAGTTGTGTATGCTTCGAGGTACGCGCGACGTTTTCCTTGGAGATGGCTGAAAGAGTAGCCGTCACAGCATCAGCATACAGTTCGACAGGATTCCGATTTGGAATGAATGATTCAATATAACCATCGGGTTGCTTCCCTGCTCGAATCATTGAATAGACACGTGAAGCAACTCCCAATTTTGTGCGTAGTTCACCTGCACCGCTATTTGAAAAATCAGTACTCTTTTTATGGGATGCTCCAAGCATCGCTAGGCTCAAGTATGATTCAAATCCGACTTCATGTAATCGATTTTCTGCTTCATCTCGAGCTTCTTTGATTTCGGATTTGGCCTTTTTGTTACGAGAGGATTCATTGAATATTTTCTTCGCCCCATTGATTTTCGCTTGAAGTCGTCGCTCTTGTAGTTGCATAAACAAGGATTCAAGAGGTGTGCGTGTCAAACCTGCTTCTTCAGTTGGTCTATATTCATGATCAAGTAACTCAACATCTTGTCGAAACAACCACCAACTACGTAATCCTCGGCCAGCCTCTTCGGAAGCAATGTCAAAATAATGAGTGGGTGAAGCATCCAGTATTGATCTATTGGAATCTCGGTGTACTGCTTGATCTCGCTCTAGTTTCTTTTGTTTCTCCTCCTCTGTAATTTTTGGTTCTTCTTCAGGAGCAATATCGTTACCGTCTGTAGCAGTGTCATTGGTTTCAGGTGAATCATCGCTAGTTGCCGCGTTCGTTTTATCCATGAAGCGAGAATCTAGGGCATTCAGTAAATTGTCCGAAGCCAGCATCAACTCTGCTTCAGGATAGTTGCGAAATCCTTCCTCTTCAGTCGAATGAAGCAGAGTCTTAAATTTGTTATATTCATCTTCTTTCAGGCCCACTGTACCAGGGACAAAGTCTGTACTCAACTTCTTAAACAGATTATGCACTCCACCGAGGTAGTTTGCACGATGATTACCTCCACGATATTGATTCAAAACCGTTGGAAGTGGGATTGTATTTTCCTTATGTTCTTCGATATCTTTTGGGATAGTCTTAAATCGTTCCAAAATTTTAAATGCGTTTTTTCCGTCTTGATTTGTTTTGTATCCAGAACCATTTTTAAAACTTTTCCGAGCATTCTCGATAAATGACTGCGCATCGTCTTGAGCATCAACTGAATTAATAAATATTAATAAAGTGTAAAAAATAAGGATGCAAAAATACTTCATTTAGTTAGCTCCTTTTCCCATAGTTAACATTGATCGGCGCGAAATCAGAAGGATCTTTTCCTTCACGACATCCTGAACTGGGACGCCAGCATAGTGGACTTTAACTTTAACCAAGACTTTTACATGTTCATGAGCAGCGCATATATCATCACTCAGAACTAAGCCGTAGAGTTCACCACCATCACCTTCCTGGTTCTTTTGATCTACAATATTCCATGCAACAGGCGTTGAAAACATCGTTTCCTGTGTTGCCACTGCTACACTCCACTCATATTTTTTCGCGCCAATAGCTGGGAAAACGAAACCCTCTAACTTAGAACCAGGGTTGAGTGAAGGGTCTATGACAAGCAACCGTTCTGACCCTCGCTGTGATCGGTCCTGTTCTTTCAATGTGATCTCTAATTCGATAGGATCAACTGAAGTTGCAGGCACAAAGACAGTACTTACATTAGAGTGGTACCCAAGCCGATTAACTGTCAATTGAACATTGCCGTTTCTTTCTGTCTCAAGTGCAAAGTTACCGTCAGCGTCGGTTTTTGTAGTCGTAGAGTGGTTTCCTTGGTGATACAATATCACGTCAACAAACGGTACTACTACGCCAGACTTATCTTTAATAGTACCCGTGATTTCAGCCCCAAAAGTATCGTTTCCAATACATATAAGCGCAATGCTCATTAGAAACATAACAAATGTTTGGTACACATTTATTTTAACAAACTGATTCAGATAACGACTCATCGTTGTTTCTCTCCCCTATGTTCGCAACCGTATTGTCTAAGTATTTAACCTACTCAGTTCCATTTTCCTGATCGACAACTTTCTTTTCTTGATTCATCGTTGTTGTGCGGAAGAGGTTGATTTCTCCAATCACGAAAATATCCTGTTCAAAGTTTGTCACTCTCCCAGTCGCTACGTTTTTCTCCATTCGTCGAACAAAACTACCTTTTGAAGGTTGCGACTTAGATCGACCAAGACGCTCGATAAAGATTCCCCGCAAATATCCCGATGCTTCTTCTTGCAGTAAAACTTGTATCTCTCGTTGCACCTCCACATCTTTCTCATTGGAATTGTCGGAAGTTGGCGCGGGTTGCGGAGTACCTAGAATAGGAACTAAACTTGGTTTGACTTTACGAAACAGTTTTTGAGTTAAAAAAAGAGTTTTTTTTGCTTTATCCAACGAGACATTAACCGCATGAAAATCACTGTGTAATGCGATAAAATTATAAGAGACATTGAGAGGCATGTCTTCGTTAATCAAAAACGAGCCGTTTCGCAAAAACTTTGCTGAAACAGCATTACCGTTTGGAAGAAATCGGACTCGCACTGGAAACGTTCCAATCTGAATACTGCGTGCACCAGGACGCGCTGCGTTTTGTAAGTCAGCAAAAGGTATACTGGCTCCTAATTCTCGATTTGTCATCTCGGCGAAGAATGTTCTTGGGTCCTTTCTGTTGACTCCTCGAATGCTTAATACTTGCGCTGCAATAGAGCCTTCATAACCACCATAAAGTTCTGGTACTTCCAGAAAAATGATTGTATTAGGAAGCGTGGTTTGGTTCTTCGCCGAAGAAACTAGGCGGATTCGTCCGAGATAAATACCTGGTTCGAGAATACGATTCCTTAACGTACCGTCAACAACACTACCTTTAGTCATTCGTTCGGTATTTATTCGAATGGATCGGTTATAGGACCAGGGACCGTGTGAAGATTCAAGATATGGAACCACCGCATATTTGTGGGAGATCGAGATTCTGGGTTCATCTTTTGGCTTTTCGATGCGAACAAAACCTTCACCAGGTGTTGTTCCAATATCTTTTGATGCAGCCTTAAGAATAGAAAGTAACTTCTTTTTTGTTGGTCGTCCATTTTCGTTAAACTCGTACCAATCGTTATCCACCTTATACCAGTCAACTTCGTGTAAATGTAGAACGCAGGGAGAAGAGCCCTGAGCCACGGACGTCTTGAGATCCACATAATTTAACGAACTTCCAAAAGAGAGGATGACTGATTTTGACAAGTCGGCATGCCATGGTGGGGTTTCCTTTTTCTGGTGTTGCTGTAGCTCAATTTTCACCTCTTCAATAGCAGTTACACGGAGATCTGGTTTAGTCAGATGTTTTTCTTTGGCTTTGATCCAAATAGCTTCGCCTTGCCTTAATCTCCATTCCTCACGCCAATTTCCTTTTGACTCAGAATTGAGCCTTACCTGTTTCCATGATTCTGAAAGATCGTTGAGGTTTTCTGAGTCTGGTCGTGTAGTACTGAGATACGAAACTTCTGGTTCTTTGCCTTTTGTTATTGCGAAAAATGAAAAGAAAGGAGCCTCATTAGGCGGATAAAACCCACTATCGGAATCACTTGGTGTGTCTCCATAACGACCAATCGGGACACCAACGAAAGTCCAAGAGCCTACAGGTATTTTTGGCATTTTCAGTAATTTCAGATCAGAAACAGAATGACCAATCTCCGTGTCTTTATTACAAAATACCATACAACCTTCATATGGTTTCAAACTTCCGACGTTTAAATCTGCAATGCCGTTGAAACTTGACTTCACTACTTCAGGTAGTAAAGAAGACGTATCTAATGCCGCTTGGCCCCCCTTTAGGTCATGAATGAGAAGCTTACCGTCTCTAGGCACTACCAACCAATCCACCGTATTTGGAAACTCGACCGCTTCAGTTGGTGGATCAATAAATGAGATCGCATTCCAACCAGCACGAAGCTTGATTGTGTAATCCTTAACAGAAGCTTCTTGAGCAACAGCTTGATCTTGCAAAGCAATAAGAAGTATAAAAATGGAAATATAAATTAAACGTGGCATAGATTGTTCCTCAACGTTGACAACTGACTATGAATGAGAGTGGAGCTTTACTAAATTTATTGAGGTAAGTGATGTTTGAAATATGAAAGACCGCTTGGTTGCTTTCATGGTTCAAACTTTAGAGATGTTGAAGATTCATAAAGAGTCTAAAAAATTGGTTTGATTGAATTTCTTCTTACCAAGTATTTGTGTTGATTAAGTCCTTCAAATGTTATCAATAATTAACATTGTGAATTGGTTTTGTAGTACGGATACTTGTTGATTTACCCTGATACGTGTGATGCAACAGTCCGTGTTTTTTTTCTCCTAGGCCATCAATTGCACGGATTTCAAGCTTCCCTTCTATTCTTTTTTTCCCAACTTTAACCTTTTCACTAATCTTAATCGAATCTCCATTTATTTGAAGGTTGGAGTTTATTTTCATACCTCCTCTTGAATCGTCATCAACATGTCTGACCTTTTTTTCAATTGTTCTAACTTTTGTTTTTAAGGTGCTAACAGTATTGTTTAAGAGATTAATTTCTTCACGAAGTGATTTAGAAGTAGACTCTGCCCCCATGCTGAGTATACCGTTAAGCGATTTTTCTTATTTCGTCTGTCATCAGCATAAGAAAAAGGGAGCAAAAAACTAATTGCTAAAACAAATACAGCTTTTCTCATAATATGCCTTTTTTGAAGCTGTTTTTTATGTGCACTGAATAAATGTATTTTCCTATATATACTTGGGATTTAATTATCGCAATGAAAAACTCATTTTCGTGTACAGTTTAATGAAAGTAATCTAAACATTAGATTCCTATGAATCGGAGTAATTTGTTTGATGTGAATATGAAGGCGCTGTGCAATTTGTAACTGGGTAATATTCCACGGGTTTTTTGGGTTCCGAAGAGCGTTGGTACTCATCCACACATTGATTTTACTTTGTTTTGCGTTGATGACGCGGACAGCGGCGCGAGTAACAACCGCATTCACTATGCACGAGTGATGGCTATGATTTCAGAATTCACCAGCCAGCGCCTCTCTGCTTTATGCAATGGTTAGTGATTTTAGTACCACGATTCGTAGATGATAGAAACGGGTACGAGGTCGCTCGACTTAAAACCTTTACAGGCATGACAAAGTAGTTGAATATTCGAACCGCCGCTGGCTTCTACGAAGTTCGGACCAGGTAATCGATGGGATATGGACAGGTCAGTTGGAAATGCTTGAGAATCTCACGTTTGCAGACTAAATGTTTACTTTTTCACTGCAATTCAGTGGAGTAAAACGAATGTGTACGGTATCTTTTCTTCTCTGGTGGTTCGTCTAGTTGTCTCTGAGTTGCAAAGTAATCTTTGCAGAAAGAAGTCTCTTTGATCGTGGCTATTTTTATAACTCACAGTTGAAACGTAGCTTGAATCCCCTGCTGCGATCACCTCGGTTGTCGGTCAATTGTCATTCCGGCTGACGGGATGATGACAGCCTGATTCCTGTCTCGCGACAGCCTGACATGACTCCCCGTCTGACACCATGGCTGTCATCCTGTTAAGGGGCTGACAACGGGAAATTGACGGTATGACATCTTCGATTGATGAGTCCTCTTTTTCGCTTAGACAAGCGGAAACTACGTTTGTCATCCCCCTCTGACAAGTGACGGGGTGTCAGACATCCTGTCGTGAGGGGCGACAGAAATTGTTGACATCCTGTCAGCAGCAACGCTACTCTGGAGCGGTCTTATTTGTCATCCCGTCAGCCCCATGTCAGTCTCACCCATCGCAGGTTATCTCACCAAGAAAGAGATCGAAGAAGAGTTCAATCGCTCCCATCGTTCGTTGACCCGTGACTTCAGTCAGGCGGTCAGGGTAGGGGACTCTAAGATTCTCCCAAACCTCAAACTGCGAACCGACAATGGTAAGGAACTTATGGGAACCGAAGTGACACTGGAACTGATACAAGAACTCTCCAATCAGGGACTCTCGCCGACCTGGTATGCCCGGCGTGAATGGGTGCAAGAACATTACGATAAAGAGGCATCAAAAAAAGAGAAAAAACAATCTGAGAAGGAATCTCAAAGGATAGAAGAATCAAAGCCTTCACCTACCTCAACAGACAACGAACTGGTCTCCACTTTGAAATCACATATAATCCGTCTGGAGCAGGAGAATGATCGACGGTCTAATGAACATCAGCAGGACAAGCAATCGTTCATGGAACAGATCAAAATGTTCAAAGACATGTTTGATACGTTGAAGGAAGATCACACCGATACGAAAGAACTTCTTAAAGAAGTGCATCAAGTGATGGGGAAGTTTGCTGACGTCAGCCTGCTTGGGGCTCAGAGAGAGGCACCAAAGGATGACTTCCAAAAGCGTGAGACACCATCCGGACAAGATGCGATTATTGATCTTGGAAATGATAAGGCAGTGGAAGCAGTAGTTGTTGAAGAACCGAAGAAGACAAACAAGTCTTCTTCGAAACAGGAGGGTAAGAGAAATGTTAAGAATAAATCAACACGCTCTACAAAACCGAAAGGTGCAGCCACTCCGAAAACAAAGCAGACTGCAAAGACCAAACCAAAGTTACACAGGTGGTATGAGACTCCGACTTTGAACCGATTTATTTCCAGAAAACCCCGTAAATGAGATTCAACGGCTTTGAACATCTGACGGCGAATTACCTTTACTGCCCCAATCAGTTCTTTGATGTCTGCCTGCCACATCATTCACGAGGAACAGTTCGACTGGTGGCTTATCTGTTGCGAAAAACACTGGGTTGGCTCGATACAGAGGGAAATCCCATCGAACAGGATATCAGCATCTCGTATCGAGACCTTATCAGTGAAGCGGGAATCAGTAGAGGAGCGATTCGAAAAGCATTGGATGAAGCAGTTGCAGCTGGATTTATCATTTGTATTCAGCAAGGGAAGGCAAATGGGAATAATCAGGCAGCGGAGACGGCTCAATATGCACTTCGCTGGGATACCGGCAATGACTATGCAAAGACTCCTGAAACATTCAATGGGTTCTTTGCGGGGGAAGGATATCGCACGCCGATCCCGAATAGTTTTTTTGATCTGATTGTGAGGCAGGAGACACTAGCGGTAGTGAAGGTGGTTGGGACAGTCTTGCGTCACACGGTGGGTTATCAGAACCAGTTTGGGGGACGACGTCAAATTGCTCCGCTGTCGTACAGTTATATTCAGAAGTACGTGAATCTGAGTGATCGATCGACTCTCAGTGCAGCGATTCAGCACGCTATCGAGACGGGTTACATTCACTGTGTCCAGAAAGGGGGGATTGATCCCAGTCACACTATACGACGTCCCTCTACCTATGCCATTCGTTGGCATGTGCAAGCCAATCGTGAGGTGAGCGGTTCAAAAATCAGACCAGCGACTCGACAACGGTATAAAATCCAGACCAGTAACGGTTCAGAAACCCGACCAGCCAAACGGTTCAAAAATCAGACTGAAGAAAAGCCACAAGAAAATAACACTGACAAACAACAAAACGGACCAGCTGTTGTTGCTGTTGAAAATTTGGAATCATTTCAGTTACTGCAACACGCAGGATTTGATGATGAAATTGCCAAAGATTTGTCCCAGAAGAGGGGATTGGAAGAAATCCAACAACAGATCGAGTGGTTACCCCATCGAAATCCGGATCGCAATTCACTGGGCATGTTACGACGAGCCATTGAAGGGAATTGGTTGAAACCAGATTCTCTTCTCATTCAGGAAAAGAAACACCAGTCTCTTCAGAACAATCATGCAGAAGCTGTAGAGACTCAGATTGAAGAGGAGCTGGTATCAGCAGCCAAGCGGGAGAAAAAACGCCTCAGAGAGCAAGTGCGGTCTATTTGGAATGAACTGACGTTCGATGAACAAGCAAAAATCGAACAAACAGCTTTAGAGCAACTCGACTGCGAGTTCTTTCGGGATCGATTCAAAAAGAGAGAAGAATACCGTTTGAGTCAATGTCTGGATGTTCTCTCAGTTCAGTTGGGATCGGGTGACAGAGAAGTAAAAAGCCGTTTTCAATTGATTGCTCAATAGGCCCGCAACTGACATCGCAAAACACCCCGCGTTTACCCCCGCAGGCAGGTGCGGGTTTAGACGCGTCCGTTGGCGATTGGGAATCGACCAAACGGGGCTTGGCAAAGCCAAGAAAAGCCTCTTATGAGGTGACACCACTCGCGGGCGGGAACCCGCGAGGCCGAGACTTCCGACACATTCCAGGGATGCAATGGCTCCACTCTCGGCCTCGCGTCTCCCTTTGGTCGCCCCTCGTGGGTCACGCACTATTCCCTGGACAGGGAACGGCCGCGAAGCGGTATAAGCCCCTTAGCCTATCGGCTTCGGACACACCAGCCTTAGCATGTCGATAAGCATCGAGAGCATTTTATAAAAGTTTGCGAATGAAGAGATGCTCAACAACTGGCCGCATAATTCACTCTTCAGGAGTCCGCCAGTCTCGGGCTATCGCACCGAGAAGGTTTAAAAATTCCTCATGGCACTCTTCCAATTTTAGTCCGCGGTTTACCAAAACCTGAGCAGCGACACCATCTTGTTCCCGCATGATCCCCAGGAATAGATGCTCTGTTCCCACATAGTTGTCGTTAAGTGTCAGTCTCTCTTCCCGCGCGAATTCAATCACCTTCTTCGCTTGGAGTGTAAGTGGTAACCTTACACTAGTGACACAATCAAGTCCTGATTGTACAAGTTTTTCAACTTCCAGACGTATAATACGTAAATCGATATCCAACTTTATTAGAAAGTTGACAGCAACTCCTGATCCCTCTTTCATCAGGCCTGCTAAAATATTTTCGGTATCAAGGTGTTCGTAATTCAACCGTAGGGCTTCAGTATTAGCTAACTGCATGACTTTTTCTGCTTGGTCAGTAAAATCCTCGTACACAGTTCGCCTCCGTATTAATAGTTTACTCAAGGATCGATTCAGGCTTAGATCGAAGATCGATTTAATTCAGTGTTCTTTGTCTTCAAAGCTTGACATTGCTGTGATCGAATTGATTCCCGTTTGTAGGTCTAGTTGGTTTTGTGGGAATCAATCAATTCAATCGTGATGTAACTTGAAATGTCTGAGTCATTTCTTACGCCTGTTCATTTTTGCAGGAACGATAGCTTCTACCTGACTGCCTTTTCCAGATATTAGTCGATAATAAGTGTACTATAAAATCCTTGAGAACATTTGTCGAAGTCAAAAGACTATATTTACTAACTTCCAGTATTAAAGTGGATTCTTCGAAGAACAAAAGGGATGTGATAACGGGCGTCTTGTTCCGCTATGGTGTTTGTTGGTAGTCGCACACCCTTTATCAACAGTACAGAGATGATTGCCAGATACTGCCTGTTCTCCTTACTTTAGTATTAGCAAAATTATCAGCGTAACATTATATCCCAATCTTTAGCAGTCACATATTCCGGTTGCCGATTACGAAATTGGCCATCTAATAGATTGGTTGTCCAAGCAAGACGCACACGGCAACGTTTTGCCAGTTCCAGCACAGTTTGTTTCGCCCCATTTTCGCCTTCTCGATCGAGGTCATACATGACCGAAACATGTCCACCGGGAATGCTGTTCGCCAAGGATGCTAACTTGTCAGCCTGGGTTTCGGTAATAGTATTGCTGCAGACTGCTAAAGCGGGAACTCCGAGGTTGTGCAGGTTAATCACGTCGTTGGGGCCTTCAACCAGAATGATCCCGGTTTGCTGGAGTTGTACCGGAGTGGCGAGTTCGTGGAATTGTGGTTCACCAAAGAGTTCTTGTCCCCGATGAAATCCCTTCACAAATTTGAATTTCTGCGGTTCTTTAGAACTGTCGCCAGAACCTTGCCATTTTTTGTGTTGGTCTTCGTAGTTCAGATTCCGACCGAACCAGGTCAGAATATTTCCGTCTGCATCGGGATAGCCATAAACAAAATGACCTCGTAATAGTCCCTTTGCGTTATTAGGAAGGTAACCACAACGGAACTTTTTCATGATCTCGGGAGTCATAAACGGGCGTTTCCGTATATAGGCGGCTGCTTTGGGTGACATCTCCGCGACATCGGTAATAAACTGTTCGTCAAGGTTGACCAATTCACGTGCCCGTTCGTTTTCGGAATCTTTCAAGGGGATGTTGATGAGTGGGGACTCATCCTCCATCGATTCCGTTGCGGGGGATTGGTGTGTTGATGGTGCTTTTGGTTCTGGTGTCCGTCCTGCAACGAGTGCTTGCAGATCAGAGGCGATTTCCTTGAATTCCCGACCTTTCAGTTTTCCATCTGCCGGTTCTGAATTGTGCTTCATTAAATACATCAGATTGAGCAGGTTTCCCCGGACCGTGCAGCCGTACTGAAAACAGCGAAACACGGCTCCGTCCTGTTTTGTTTTGACCGAGATGGCACGATCGCCGGTTTCCTGTTCTTTACCACAGGCGAAAATACACGCCAGTCGCGTTTCGTTCTGCGTTTTGTGCAGTTCCGGTAAGGAAACGTTGTAGAAACTAGCGATGCGTTCGACGATATCACCACCGGCAATCAGTTCCTGCTGCAACGAATCAACGTCAATGTATCCACGATTTCTGTGTGCCATGCAAGTGGGAGTGTCAGCAATGTGAGAGAGAAAATGTTACGCTGGATGCCAACGTATGACAACAAAATCAATCACGAAATCACGTTGGCAAAAAACCGCACGCGATGATGACATCCTGGTAGCGCTGGCTCGTTGCCCTTTGACGGCGGAAGAGATTCTCAAATTGAGTCAGACCTGGTCACAGCCGTTCCTGAGTTTGCGGCGGGTGCAGGAACGCATGAAAGACCTGACCACCGCAGGCCAGTTGCATTCGTGGCGCTATGCCACGACTGGCCCAGGTGGTGCCCGGCTGTATTACAAACTGACGTTGGCCGGTTATCGTACCGTGATGCAGGACGATCATATTGAGCCGCCCACGAAACGGTTCTTTCACGAAATCAGTCCCGGACGGCATCGACATCAACGTGCATTGTCACAGTTCATCGTTCAGACCTATGCCGCCGCCCACCATCGGGGAATCAAAGTCATGGATTATCATCCGGAAAACACGTTTCGCATTGATTGCGGAGAACGTCCACTGTGGCCTGATGCTCGTTTTACTTTGGCATTGCCGAATGGAACGCAGTTCTCTTATTGTGTGGAACTGGATAACAGTACTGAATCGGTGCTGTCGTACAAAAGTGCAGACAGTATTTCGAGTAAAATGGGGCGTTATCTGGTCGATATGGTCGTCATGCCTCAACCGTACCGTGTGCTCTTTGCGATTACCGGTTCGTCAGATCGGTTACGGCATATTGTTGATGTTGCCGGGCAATACAAAATATCTGAACAATCCTTATCGCCGTTTTATGTAGTGTTACTGGATGATTATCTGGCACATCCCGATGCCTTTTTTCGTCCCTGTTTTCATTCACCCCAAAACAGGAACATTCCTCTGTTGCGATCACAGTCACGGCAGTTTCAGATTGCCTCACCCTTTCTGGAAAGACCGAAGGCACTGTGATAACTTATGGCTCCTGTTGGCAGGCTCGTTGCTCCGATGGTGCTGAGTTTTATCAAACTCGCCACTCCTGCTCGGACTGGTCAGCCACCCCCGAGCAGATTGCAAGCCACAACGAGGCAAAGCCCGCCGATGAAACATGCAACTTCTGACGCGGGTCCTTTGTGTGACGCATTCGCGTCTCAGTTCTAATTCACTCAAGAAGTGATTTCAACGGAAGCGTCAGATTTGTTTTACACTGACAACCTTGCTCTGCTGATGTAGGCTGTCGTTCTAATGCTGATTTCGATAAGTGACACCCCCACCAACGAACGAGGACCACGGCACATGCGGTCGATTCTGGCTGCCATTCATCATGCGACGTCACGAAAACAGCCTGTTTATTTCATCATTGGACAACACGCAGGGCAGGTCGGCTTATTTTGTCGATTTCCGAGGCTTTTGCACCGACTCATTCAAAGTCAGTTTCATGCTAAATATCCGGACTGTTCGATTGAACTGCTGGAAGAGGATACTCTGGATTGTCCCGCTGGGTTTCAGACCTGGGTCATGTCACTCCATTTACGCCCTGATCTCTTTCCGATCTTACGTTACCAGCAGTTTGAAGATGGAATTCACAACGAAGTGGATGACCCTATCGGTGGGATCTTACAGGCCGTGTCAGCGGGGGACTCTGATCTCCAGGCAAGAATTGAACTTGAAGTGATTCCTGCCCCTCCTCGACGATGTAGACAGGCACAGTCCGTCCTGGAATGTTTAGCGACTCCTTTTTTTCGGAGCCATCGTTCGTTGGCGCGTCAATATGCGTTCTTTGCCAGTAGCCCCCAACGCTGGCAGCGGACGTTCGTTGCGATATTGGTTCGTTGTTTGGTGCGATCTGAAGAATCACGGTTCAGTTTCGATGACGAACTGAGCAAGACCTCGTCCCGGATGCATGACAGTGAAAAAGATTTGCAGGCCGCGTCCGTCAAACTGGGGCAGCATCTGTTTGAAGTCCGATTAAAACTGATTGCTCAGGCACCTCAGAACCAGCAGCAGACTGCACTCAATAAACTGCATGAGCTGGCGGCTGTGTTGAACAAATTCACGGAACCCCGTTTCGGTGCGTTTCAGCCTGCAAAAATCAGACAGTCTGAGAATGGTTTCAATCGATCGGGGTTTCTGATTTCTGATGAAGAACTGGCGACCATGTGGCATCTTCCCACCAGTTCGGTACGTGATGTTTCCCGCATGGCGACACATTCCCGGCGGTTGGAACCGCCTGTGGAGTTACCCCTCAAGGAAAGGGAATCTTTGGGTTCCAGGATTTGTGAACTGGGAAGAGTGGCCTTTCAGGATCAGCATGAACGATTCGGGATTCGGACAGAAGACCGGTTTCGGCATCTGTTCATCGTCGGGAAAACCGGGAATGGGAAATCCACCGTCCTGCAGAATGCCATTCTTTCCGACATGAATTCAGGAGAGGGGCTGGCTGTCGTGGATCCGCACGGTGATCTGGTCCATGCGGTCCTGGCAGCCGTACCGAGTCAGCGGACCAACGATGTCATCCTGATTGATCCGAGTGATCTGGCGTTTCCCGTCAGTATCAATCCGCTGGATGTCCCCCCGTTTATGGTCGATGTTGCCTGTGATGGCGTGGTCAGTACGTTTCGGAAAGTCTTCGGAACGGGGACGCATACGCCCCGTTTGGAGGATATCCTGTGGAACACGGTTCTGGCTTTGATGCTGGCAGGGGACTGTACGATTCTCGATATGCTGCGGATGTTTGCCGTCGATGATACGTTTCGTCGGGAAACACTTGTCAGGGTGACAGACCCGGTGGTCCGGAACTGGTGGATGACCACGTTTCCAAGGCTCCGTTCCCTGAAAGGGGAGGACCCGTTCGCTTCGGTCGAGAATAAATTACGGCAATTACTGACGAATTCGGTGATCCGTAACATGGTCTCGCAGCCCAACAGCAGAATTGATTTTCGGAAGGCGATGGATGAAGGAAAGATCATCATTTTCAATCTTTCCAAGGGAAAACTGGGGGAGCGGACCTCTTCATTTCTTGGCTCTTTATTCGTGACTCAACTGCAACTGGCGACTATGACGCGTGCAGCGATTCCGGAACAGGATCGCAGGCCATTTTACCTGTATTGTGATGAATTTCAGCACATCGCGACATCGAGCTTTTCCGTATTTCTCTCAGAAGCCCGCAAGTACAAACTGGGGCTCTGTCTGGCGACCCAGTTCCTGGATCAGGTGGATCAACAGACTCTGCAGGCAGTGTTTGGGAACGTGGGTAGCCTGCTGGTGTTTGCCGTGGGCCCTCATGACGCGGGTATCCTGGCAGAACAACTGACTGGCCCTGTTAAAGCAGCCGATCTGATCGCCCTGCCCAAATACCGGGCTTGTATTCGTTTGATGATTGATGGCATGAGTCGTCCTGCATTCACGATGGAAACGATCAAGCCGGAATCGTCCTCCATTGATCGTTCCGAATTCGTTCGTGAACAATCCCGCAGACGGTATGCACAACCGGTGGAGATCATCCAGAACCAGATTGCCCGATCTTTCACTTCGGTTTGACGGATTTTCATTTTGATGGCAGTCTGCAACACTGATGGTAGCCTCTTTGACCGACGTCGAAATCCAAGCCCGAAATCGATTGATTCTCGATTTCCTCACCGCCGCCAAGGGAGCAGAGGTGTTTTATCTGGACCTTGCCTACTTCTTGAATATGGAACCTTATGATACCAACTGCTGGATGCGGAAATATGGCCAGGGACGCTGGAAGAATGGCAAAAATGGACTCTGGTGGCGGCTGATTTAGTGACCGTATTGCAGTGGTTATCAGGGGTTTGAAGGGAAAACTAAGTCTTCATTTTGGGAAATTCCTGTAGCCATTGTTCCCATAGAGTAGTATAATAGTGGTATGAATAACTTCGGAACAGGAAAGACATTGCGGGAAGCCTCACCCCATTTGCAGGATGCGGCAGAAAGGCACGCGCGCATTCTGGAAGTTGCGGAACGCGATAGCATTATCGAAGGACTGCCCCCGTTTACGGACGAGGTCCGTACCAGGCTCAGAGAACAGCTCGAAGCAATGGTTAGTTCCGAGCCCGTTTCAGAGCCTGCTGAGTAATCTGTATCATCGGCTGATAGTCTTTTCGAGCTAGTGCCGCTTTGGCGGCTTCAATATACTGTTGCGTGCCCGATTTTGACGTATCGTAGGTCAGCATGGGTCTACCCGATTGGATCGAAAGCAGATTGGTCATCAGCTTGATCGTCCTCGCATTTCCTTCTCGGAAGGGATGAATGGCCAGGAATTCTCCCTGAATTTCCCCCCCAGCTTCACAAAATGCCTCGTCGCTGACCAGCTTAGCTGGCGGGTATTTCTGCAACACTTCCTGTTCAAACGTCTGCATTGACTCGTCGAGATAATGCGGGGGAGGCCAGATGGCTCCTGGTTTGCTGATCTGCACGGTGCGCCAACGCCCCGCCCATTCGTAAAAGTCTCCAAAGATACGGGAATGGATATGGCAAATCAGTTCGGCAGTCATCGGCGTGTCGGTTCTGACTTCTGCCAGTAACGATTCATACGCCCTGGTGAGTCCCTCTTCCTCCGCGATTTGCAGTGTCTCAAGGTCTCGAATCCCTCGTTTGTTGACGAGCACCTGCTCTGCTTCATCGACATACTCGGCTTCGATATTGCCCGATACGTCGTATTTATTGTGCTGATTTTTTCCCATGCCCGTACTGTAGCGAGAGCATTTCCCAATTACCAGAAAGTGTTTTTGCTTCGGCGATAATTCTTTAGCACTCTGCAGTTACTGTATCAAGACTGTAGCAAGCAGCACTGTATGGTGAGAGTTGTTTTTTAAACTGTAGGTGAAGTTGGATTGCTCACTCAGGAAGTTTATGAATATAGACGACATTCGGTATAAAGAATTGGGTAGTTTAGAAAAGGAACTATCAAAAAAGTGATAAATAATTCAGAGAAACCTTCTTAGAATATTCTGATTTCATACCCTAGAAAGCTAAATAGGGTTTCTGTGGGGAACTTCAAACTGATGCCTTTACAAATAGAACAAGAGATATATGATCACATGTCCTGTTTAGGTGTTCTATGCAAATGGGACTTAAGGTAGGCTATTGAATTGTAAAGCAAGCTTTGACAATTTCATTGGTGAGAAATAGGAGGTAAATTGGAAACTAATAACAAACCTCAAACTCCACAACCTCCAGATGAAAAGATTGATCTGGTGTATCCTGATTTAGCATTGATTCTATCAGATGCGGAAATCAATTCTGAAGGACTTCGAACTAGTACAGTAGAGAACATCACCAAAGAACTGGAGTCTCGAGATCATAACCTAACCGTAATTGAATGGGCTATTTATTTCGCATGTAAAAGAAATTTACTGATATCGAATACTATTAGAGAGAGAAAAATTAAGTCACTTGGTCGAAACTCGCGTGAGGCAAAGGGGGAGATAGTCGATACCGATGCAATTTGTGCCACAAAGGAGTTCTGGGAATCTTGGACGGGAAATAAATTCTCACAGCGACAAAAAGAAATAATAGTGCTTGTTCATGGAATCCGAACTTTTGCAAATTGGCAACCAATGGTTAAGAAGGTTTTAGAAGAAATTCCTCAAACCGAAGTCATTCCAATAAAATATGGGTATTTTGATGCATTCCGTTTTTGGTTTCCACTTTGGACTCGTCAAGGATGTATCAATGACATTCGACATCAAATTCAAGAAATTAGGTCTGAAAATTCAGATGCTTTTATTTCAATTTGTGCTCATAGTTTCGGGACATATGCCATTACTAAAATATTAGAAGATAATCCAGATTTTAAGATTCATAGATTAGTTTTAGTAGGATCAATTGTTAAAAGGTCGTTTAAGTGGAAGAATGTTCGATCTCAACTTGATACTAATGTAATCAATGACTATGGGACTCGCGATATTTGGCCATTGCTTGCCAAATGCTTAAGCTGGGGGTATGGAGATACCGGACGTAATGCTTTCGGACGAAATAGAGTAAAAGATCGAAAGCATTGCTATTCACATAGTGAATACTTCAATGAAGAATTTATTCGTGCATTTTGGAAGCCTTGGTTTGAACATGGAAATTTTGTTTCAGAAGTACAAAAAGATGAAAAACCGCTTTCTTGTACAAGCAAAATTCTAAACGGGTTCATTAGCAATTTATCTATATTGCCACTTCAGTGGATTTTTACTGTTGTATTGTTTTTGTTAATTTCTTGGTTTGTTGTAATGCATTTACTTCATCCTCGTGGCCCAATTCTATCGAATTCATCCCCATTAGAACCAAAGCCAATGAGTTTTCCTAAAGAAGTGCAAGACTTACCTATTGAAGAATTAATTAAAACGCTCAATGATGAGAGCAGTGACACTACTACTCGAGCCGCAGCACTTTCCCGTTTAGTAAAGGCGAAAGCAATTCCTGATCGTGCTGCTATGGAATTGATGATGTCAATCATGAAGGAATTATCTAAATATTGGACTTCAACAGAGCGAGAACAACCACAAATTAATGCTGCTATAGCTATTCTTAATGAGTCGTGTAGTGGTCTACTGGTTCGTAAAGAGAATATGTCTTTTGTACTTGAACAAGCTCAGGATCCACAATGGAACACCGAAAGTCCTAGTATTGATGAAAAACACCTTTTCACTCTTTGGTTTGAGTTTTTTCGTACTGCAATATTTCGACATGAACTCGAGGAATTCGAATTCCTAAATGATGAGTCTTATATGGCACAGTATTTAAAAAACATGAACCGTTTAATGGTTAATCTACCTTTCGACAAATTACAGAAGATGATTAATTCAAAGGTTCTCGGTTTCCGTCTTATTGGAGCAATTCAAGTATTGAGTGACTGCAGCTTGCGCAAAGAAAAGGAAGATTGTAGATTGCAAAAAGAAGAGGAAGTAATAACATCTGCAGTAGATATCGTACAGCATACAGTGGAAGCCACATCAGGAAAAAAAAACGCCTTCTCACTCGCGGCATCAGTGTTTTCAACTCTGAATGGTCAATACGTCGTTGTCGGCGTTGATCGGGAAGAATTAATTCAAACAGCGTGGAAAATCGTAATCGATGAAAAGTCGCATGTGAGTCGTTCTACTATCGTGGAACGAACAAATATGCGATTGAGGGAAGGGCAAGAAAATGTAGATCTCTTCTATGCTACTGTTGCATGGTTAAAAAAGGCATGCCGTTATAAAAGTGCGTCGGTAATTATTGAGCCACAAATTGTTCAGTTTCTTGAAAAGCGACGAATTTCTTTACTTACTGAACATCCTCAAAAAGTTAATGAGCATATTGATAGTAGAATTTCTGCTTGTCTTGATATTCTATTTGAGATGAACAATGCAATGCTTCCGTTAGATCAACGAGGCAGACCAGACCTTCGACTTCAGCCTAAAACTATTGAAGAAATTGATTTACTTTTCAGTGTTGAATCCAAACAAGTGGGAGATTTTAGGTATTACAAAAAACAGTGGGAAAATCTTAAGTTCTTAATTCTAAAATCTGAGAAATAACAATCCACAATTTACTTTCTCAAGTATAAGCAAATGAAAAAAGAGACTGAAGGGGTTGTTAGAACATGGGACATTAACTTTGTGCTAACCGTTCGCCATGCAGCCCGTCTTTCACTGCAGCGTGATGAATTAGATAAAATTCAGTAGCTGCTGCTTCGCGGCGAAAGTTCTTGCCTCAGGTTTGAGTCTCAGGCAGGCTACGGGGCCGATGGCCAAAGAGCAATTCATTTACTCCCATACCCGGCAGCTATTCAGTACCTTGGAAAGTATTTCCCAGCGGTCAGGCGTCAGTCGAGGGAAGGCTTTTGAAGACTTATTGGAGGCATGTGTTGCCGCTCTGGCTGCTGAAACGATGGAACCCGCCTATTTTGAGGCGATCAAGGCCCATTTAGAGGGGACTCAAGGAAAACGGGGCGTGGATCTGTTTCCGAAGTTTCTTGCACAGTTGATCGAGGGTATGTCAGAGCAGGATCAAGATCTGCTGGGAGATTTGTTTGAGGGGAGTATTTCTTATGGGGAGAAGGGACAGTTTTTGACTCCGGAATCGGTTTCTCAGCTCCTGGCAAATTTGACGATTGATGTCGAAGGAAAAAGAGAAAATGGGAAGACGCAGACCATCAACGACCCGTGCTGTGGAACCGGACGAATGCTCCTGAAAGCGGGAGAGATCAATCCAAATGCGGAATTAGTCGGTCAGGACATTGATGCCCGATGTGTCCGGATCACGGCCCTCAATCTCGGATTACGGGGTAAGTATGGCTATGTCATTTGTGGGAATTCACTGACACTGGAATCGAAGTTAGCCTACCGGATTGGCAGTTTTTATCACGAATCTTCCAATGGGAGACGGCGAGGCGTGATCCGTGAAATCCCGCTTGAACAGGCTCCGGTTCCCTTTGTTTCTGACACGACACGAAGTGCAACACAGGATTTGTTTTCTGATGAGGCAGAACCATTGAAATCAAGCCAAGTACAGGAAGTACCCCAGAATATCATTGAAGTTCCACAGTGGTTATTCCGGCTGGAACAGCGTATGGGCGATGTGGATTCTGGGAAAGGCACAATTGAACCAGCTGAAACAGAGAAAGAAGAATCTCCCAGTACAAAGCCAGCGTCTGATACCGACACAACCAAAACGCAGAAGAAACTGTTTTAAGCTGACTGGTGTCTAAAGAAGCCATCAGAATTCGGTTAGTAATTTCCTTCTATGCGAAGGCATGCTAAACTCACCTCGAAATGCAGACCGTTTCGATCAACAACTTCGGGTTTTTAATTGCTTATCTCGTCCCTGGTTTTACGACTCTTTGGGGAATCAGCTTCTTTTCAACAACCGTTCAATCCTGGATCAGAGTTCTTCCCAGTGAAGCACCAACGGTGGGAGGGTTCTTGTATGTCACAATCGGTTCGGTGGCTGTGGGGCTCACAATCAGCACGATCCGCTGGATTGTTATCGATACGATTCATTATTGGACGGGGATTTCTGATCCAGGTTGGAATTTCTCAAAACTGCAGAAGAATATCAATGCCTTTGATCGATTGATCGAAATTCATTACCACTATTACCAGTTCTATGCCAATATGCTGATAGCGACAGTCTTTGTCTATTGTTCAGCACGGATTTCCAGCGGGTTTCAGAAAGTGCCATTTGGATGGGCTGAAGTAATTCTTCTGTTTTTAGTGCTCCTCTTCTTTGCAGGATCACGTGATACATTGAAAAAATACTATCGGCGAATTGATATGTTCTTGGGAACTGATAGCTAGGGAAGTGGTGAGAATCACACTGAGTCAATACTTATCAGAGCTCGATGCGTTGCAAAAAATCAGCGAGTGGGACGTTATAGATCTTACAGAAAGAAGCAAGTTCAATCACGTCAATTCTTCTTTCGCCTGATTCACACTTAGAGACAAATGAAGCGTGAGCTCCAAATTTTTTCCCTACTGTCGTTTGGGTCAATCCAGCTTCAATACGGGCTTCTTTTAAAGCTTTTAGTAGCTGTGAGTATTTTTGTGAGTAACGGGATTTCTTCATTTAGCCTGCTCTTTTTAAATTTCTAGTTGCAGCAGACTATTCGGTTGGGTAGAATTTCCCAAAATAGGAAATTTCCTATGTCGGGAAATAGATATTGACACACATTTACTGAAAAGGAGAAAAGAGATGACGAACGGCGGTTCAAAGGGGCCTGAAGAAGAAAAGAAGGAAGAACCTACACAGTCACCCTCGACCACAGATGTGGGGAGCACTTCTAAAAAAACACGTTCTGAAGAAAACTAAGGGGGCAGGGCGGCAAATCAATTTAAGTTTGTCGCCCTTTTTCGGTGACAGCCTGTTGTGCTATTTCCAATGATATAGCTGTACTCGTTAATTGCGAAGCAATCGTTGCTCGGTTCGCCATCTGACGTTCCGTGGTAAGTTGCATCCTGATTCCATCCGAAGAATCGAAGCGATTCCCAAATGCATTTGATTCAATGTCATCGGGGGGGTATCCGCCCGCCGCGTTTCGACGGTCAGGAGCCAGTTCGCTAACAGACATACTGTCTGATGACACCACCATGACTGTTTCCTGTACAGAATGTGGTGAGACTTAGCTGATTCATGAGCCTTTCCTCTTCTCGCAAAACTGATCCAGCCCCATTTTGACACTTGTGACTGTAGCCAACCTACCGTATGGCAGTGTAGTTCAACGCGAATTATGATAACCAAGCAAACACTTATTGCCTTTATGAAACCAGAATTCTTTAGTTTTTTGTCGGGAATTCAAATGTGAGAAAATCAGCCTAGACTTCCCCAGAAATAGTGGCGAGGTGTTAAGGTTAGGTGGCCTGTTCAAACTGTTCGGGGCTTTTATAGCCCAGGGCTGAATATTTTCGCTAGCGATTGTAAAACGTTACGAAAATGCAGAGTGAGGAGCAAGGGGAGACTCACATCCTTCCAAATATTGCTTTATCCATTTCTTTGTCCAACGTTTATCTTTCATATTTTGCTCTGGATAAATATACAATCCGCTGATATCACCTGTTCCCACAGTGCAAGTGGAAACACCTACGTCTATCGGTCTGCTTGGTGGTTCATCACATTTGATTCGACAATGCGACATTTGTCGTTCGATTCCATGTTCAGGCAGGCCGAGAAAGCTTACTCTCAATTCTGCCAGCCCTCCACATGTAGGGCATTGGATCCATTCCTCAGCACGATATTCGTCTACCCAACGAATACCTAACCGAATACCATTACGTCTCAACTTTTTAGGAGCAGTATTCCAAGGTGGATCATTTTCTGACCAACCCGCTAGTTGTTCCTCTTCCCGTTCCTTTCGAATCTGATACTGTTCTTCTTCCCATTGATCAACTTGTAAACGTAGATATTCTTGAATTCTGTCGATCTCAGCAGTTGCATCAGATTCTGTCAGATAAGGGCCGGAAATTAGTTCTGTATTTCCAATCGGATTCTTTCCAGTCGATGCATTGTCTTGCAAAAATGCATATCCACCAGGCCTTCCGTCGTTACTCGTATAGAAAGTGTGCAGGACATAATATTTGCGAGTTCCAACTATAAGCGAATCTTTGGGAACAGATTTAGATGTATCGATAAATTCACTCTCGGAAGTACCATTCCTGAACGTCTCGAAAAATTTAAGTGAGGTTTCACTCAAAGGTGTTCCCTCTAATTTAAACAAACCGATATAACCTGAACTCGTTCCTGCCCAATATATTCCTTGATCATCCAAGGGAGTACACTTATCAATCGGGAGAGTAGGGATTTCTGAATCGATGAAGTCGTCATGTTTGAATTGAAGCACTCGGTCGTTCCATGAATCGAAATCAATAACTGATGCTTCTTCAATCATTACAGCGCAATTATTAGTTTCGTCAATTTGTAGAGAGATCTGTCGATGCGAATGAGCGTAGCCCCTGCTTACACAGATATCGAGTACTGTGTCATTCTCACGAAAAACTGCCTTAAGAGTTTTTTCTTCGATAGAACAGATCTTAGGTATCAAGAGTGGATCGCTTGGCCTGTCGACATACCATATCGCAAATTGTACCAAATCGCCTTGAGATTCAGTCGTAAACATTTTACCAGACTCTGAAACTGCGATCACTTTTGCCTTATTGTTGGCAATTTTCAGTTTATAAAGATGCTCACTACCCTCCAATTGCCACTGATAGCAAATCCCCTTTTTGCTTACTGCAGATATGCGTTTGCCCTCATCAAGCCATACAAGATCGCAAACGCCGGATTCTACCTGATAGCAGTTGATTACTCTGCTGCTTGGATCAACATCCTGTACATACACACGGCCATTGATGTCTCCTGAAGCCAACTTACGACTATCGTGCGAGAACCGAATTTTGACTGGATTGAACATAGAATCTGGATTAACATGCTCATCAAAACGCGAAAATATCTTTCCCTTCAGTTTGTCAACGATAAGGATTAGTCCATGCCTGCATCCGAGTGCGATAAATTGGTTACATTTTGAGATATCCATGGAGCAAACAGAAAGTCGCGAGCTAATCCCATTCTGTGGTTTATAGGAAATGGCTTGAGTCCAAACCACTTTCTGATTAGCACATTCCATAAGATTGAAATTGATTTTTCCCGGTTGGTCTCTGATTTCAGCTGGAGTAGCACTGACGGTTAGGAGTTTATTACCATTATCCATAAGGCAAATGGTTTCATGATCCTCGTTTAATTTTAAGTAATCGATCAGATCATTTTCATGAATTCGGTACCGATAGAAATACAAGCCCGATTGAACGCCTTGTCGCTTCGTCAGCAAAGAAACTTCTGTTTCAACTTGATTGAAACATAGGGAAACTAATTTGCCAACAGGCAGCCGATGAATGATGCCTGAGCGAACATTCCCAATGACAACTGTTTCATCTTCACTTCCCGAGCAAAACAAATTACCACTTGGAGACAGATTGACGCTTACAACCGGCTCCGTATGACATTCGTACTTATATAACAATGCGCTATTATTTGCAGAAAAGAACTCTACTGATCCGTTATCGTTGCCACAGATCAGAAGGTCACGTCCGTTCGATTCGAGACAAGGATAGTCATCGACCGATGCTCCACTTTGTGTTTCCGTTTGGATTCTGAGAAAAACAAAATTGTTCTCCGCAGGGGGCCGCAGTGCTCGAAACCATCGAAATTTAGAATCATTTTTCTCCTTGCCTTGCTTCCACTCATCAAGCCATGGACGAATAACATCCTTTAATATCCGCTGTTTTTCTGGTGCGACATTCATGTCGCTCACTACGTGCTGCTTCAACTCTTCGGAGTGCCACCACCAACTGTGGTTCCACACATGCTGAAAAAGAGATTCGGAATCTCGTGAAATCCAATCATTCGATTGGCGAATTGAATCTTTGAGAAGCTGACAGTGCCAAAATAAATCTGAATCGACAGGAAACAATCGCGCTGCCTCATACAGATCTTGAATTAGAAATGCCGTGTCTCCAATTTCTACTCTAGCCTCTACAAATCTCCAATGCAGCAAAAGTTTCAACTTGTGTTGTGCATTATCAACAACATCGATTGAAGAATTGTAGCGCACCGTTTTGATTAATTCTTGCGCCGTCCTTTTCAGAAATTCACGCGTGTATTCCACGTAATTAGTTGGATGTCGCTCGGCAAATCGTTGGCAAAACCATTCAAAACTCTTCATTCCATTCAATCTCCTCAAAATCCGAGATGGCCTTACCGTAACCAGCTTCTCCCCTATCCATTCCAGCTGCCCGAACAGCATCATCAGACATTAAAAACTCACGGAAGCTATTATGATAAATGGAATATCGTTTATTCTTCTCTGCATCGATTTCAATTCGGAGAAATGGTTGCCACTCATCAAGTGTCTGCTGGATAGTTAGCATATTGAGTTTTGACCACGCCGATATCTCTTTTACTGTGGGAGCTACTTTGCTTACTGTTAGATAAAACAGAACTTTGGGACGGTCCCCCTGATGAGCGAGCATTCTACGAAAATGGTTGTGGTAATATTGAATGAGCCCCTGAGGCAAAGCTGCTACATTAACTGGATCATGAGCAATATCACTGAGAAGATAATGTAGATACATAAAGTTGCATTCACTCTTCTCAACTAGATCTTCAATTGCATCTTGAGTAGATATCTTTTTACACGAGATCCAAGTTTGAAATGCTGTTTCAAATTCTTCATCTTCAAGTAGATGTCTAATAAAGCCTTCAGCATCATTTTTATTTTCTTGAGGATAGTTTCTCAGATCGAGAGTCTTTCTCGGGCATGTTGAAACGAGTCTCAGATCTTTGACTCTGCGAGTAGAAACGACGACATGTACCCCATTTGGCAATGTTTGAGGTAAGAAAAGAACATTTGAGTATGGGTCTTGCGATGACGTGTCGACTTCATCCAGAGCATCTACAACCAACAAAACTCTTTCGTGAGATTTTTCTGCTGCCTCCTCCAACATTCGACGCAGCAAGCTACCATCCACATGGTTGTCTTCCGGTAGCGAGCGAGGTGCACTTCCCAATGAGTAACCAGTAAGAATTTGTGTGCAGACGTTCCGGAGAAATTGTTTCGGCTCCGTGATTCCATCAGAGACGACATTGAAGTGCCGAACACAATCATTGTTTCGAATGTATTTCGACATAATAGTGCTCTTACCCACCCCAGGATCACCTTCGAGGATGTAGTAACCTGCATCATATTGTTCCTGAAAGGATGAAATGTCGTCTAAAACAAACTTTCGGCTCTCAGGGGCAACAAATGCAGTACGGTCTTCGATCAACGCTTCAAAGAGATCCACATCGGCAGATAAGCGATCGTCTGATGGTTTGAATCTTGAAAACTCACCCCAAAGGAGAAGGCGTGGATCTTCAAGAGAAAGAGCTTCAACCATATTTTCGAAATTCTTACGATACACGCTCTTTCGTCGTCGTTCTCGTCCGGCTTGCCTATATTTTTTTATTGACTCAATGGAGATCTTTGCTTTATCCGCAAACATCTCATTCGTCATTTTCCGTTCCTGAAGCCAGTTGACGAGCTTTTCTCCATCGATATCAACATTTCTCAGGGATGTCCAATCTTGCATCAAGATATACCTCCGAACGCCTCAAACGATAATTCTGAGAATACCCCCAGATGAAGAGCAGGATACCTTCAGACGCCCCTCGTGATTATTTCACTCTCTTATGACAATTATCAAAGACGGCAAGTGGAGTGTTCAAAGCACTCCACTCACCAGTTGCCTTGGCCGAAACAAGCGACCAGACAACCCGCAAAGCTCCTGTGTACGAAGTTCTACGGACTATCCAGTTGGAACTGAGTATGCCTGATGCTGTACGAATTGTCAAGTATTCGCCCGTTTTCAGTCTTGTGCTGAAAGCGGGTTTTTTCGTGATGGAAGCCAATATCTGCCGTAAACGGAGAATCAATGAAAAAGACAGTTATGAGATTGGTCGTTGTGACTGATCCAAAATGCGAGTCGTTGGGGAGGCCGCAAAACCAAAACCCCAACGACTCTTTCACCACGACCATATGCCGCAGAGATTACAAATATAGCATGTTTGGAATCAAAGCGCAATATGGTCGTCAACCTTTTGGAGGTTTGATTATGCCAAGACTTCTCTATTTTGATTCCTCTTCCCCCGTTCTGGCCCTCCAGGGAGTTTCTGACCCTCCTCATCCACCCGATACAATCACAACAAGAGCGGGTGATGAGGAGAGAAAGGATTCGTTGACGCAAAGACAACTTGCTGCCATCGGTGAGTTTCGTCGTGATCACCCGGAATCAGAAATGGCTTTGTTGGAAGATTTCGAACTTCGGGGCCGATCCGTACGTGATCTTGCTGAAATGGTAGAATACTCCTGCAATCCAGGAACGATTTCTCGTCGCGTCAATCGCATGCGAGAAAAACTCCGAATCCACGTGTTGGCGGACTCACAAGAGTTTTTACTCGGTTCACTAAAAACGGGATTCACATTGTGTCCCAGGAAGGGCGCTCTTGTTGAAGGCGTAGACGGCTATGCTGTCAGTCTCAAGGAGACTGACAAAACCTTTCGTTTCGCTCCCAGCTACTTGCAGTGTTATCAATTCCTAAATGACGTCTGGCGATCTTTGAATGAACGATACTGTGATGGTTTCGGGGTTCCAATTTCCGATCGATATCTGGGGGGATGGATCGCCGACGATGAGCAGTATGAATTGAACGTTTCAATTCTGATCAAAGATTTTCAGTTGGCACAAAAAATAGCCTGGGAAAATAACCAGCAGAGCATTTTCCATCTGTTAACTGGTAAGACGTTCAAAGTCATGCATCCTGCTCAAGCAGCATAATTTGCTATGGCACTGGAGTCTGAATAAGAGCCCTTGGAAATCCAGGGGCTCTTTTTAAGCGCAGCGCTTCAACCTAATAGTAGAGGGGCATGAAATAATCTTGATAATCAGAATCATCAACGTTTATAAATTGCCCGCTCTTTTTTCTTTGTCATAAACATGCCCGGATGTGTCCGGTCATGTAATGAACATTATAGGAATTTGAAGAATCGGAGAGCACCATGTTGTCGGAAGCAACCAGCACACTGATTCCCGTATCTCCGCTTACTCTTCACGGGAAAGAGTCAGACGTTTTTGAGTTTAAACCAGAAAATAAATCAAAGACCACCAAGCCCGTCTATCACGCACTGGCCGAACATCAGATTCAGGAAGAGAGTTGGGAATTCCAGGAGCTGGCAGCATGGCTACAGCTTTGGACCCAGCGGTTCAATGAGGAATTTAAACTGGGACTCTCAGAAATCTCTCTTTGTATTGAATGGCTATCGATTCATCGTCTGGGGCACTTTCGCCATGGCACAAACGGCTTTGGTTTGAAAGGTGAGATCGCCATCAATCGGCGGCACCTGCATTCCCGCGACCCCTGGCAAATTTTAGGAACTTTGCTGCATGAACTAGTCCATGCCTGGCAGGAAATTTACGGGAAACCGGGTAAGCATAATTACCACAACAAACAGTTTCAAGAAAAAGCCCGTGAATTCGGTTTGGTTATCAATACTAAAGGACAAACCCAGTACGAACCGAATTCTCCTTTTTTCGCAGTGCTTCAAAAGTACGGTGTGGAGACACCTGCGATTCCACCAGTGACTTACGTCACTGGCCAGGGGAAAAGCAAACTGAAGAAATGGTCGTGCCAGTGTGAGAAACCGATCAATGTTCGGGTCGCTGCACCTCACTTTTATGCACGCTGCATGTGGTGTGGTGAAATATTCGAACTACAGGAGTCGTAAGAACACCCCGATCCGCTATTGAAAATTTTCTGAAGGAGTAAGTGATGTACCTGAAAATAATGGAGAAAATCAGTCTATGGTGCACATTATTTTCGCTTTCTTTCTGCATCGTGTATCTCTTCAACAACAATTTATTTGGTGCCATTGCTTCAGGAGCAACGACCGCATCAATCAAAGCACCATTTTTGCTGGTACATGATTATGTCTGGTCAAAAATTAGAAGGTAATCGTTGTGCCTCAGTTCAATGAAAAAGAAAGGTTTTACAGTGATGTATACCATCCATAAATATCACACAAAAGCGAAATGTGAATATGCAGGACGCGAAGGAGAGGCGGTCGAAATATCATCTGCAGATGGAACGATTGATCATGCCATCCTCAGTTTCCCCGAACTGCAAAAGATTCTTCGATTTCGTCAGTCACAGATTGAAAAGAAGAATGGCGACTCTCTTAAAGAGAAAAGCGCGGGATCGAAGCACGTGTGATTTTAACTCTGCATTCTGACGAGAAAAATCTTTTACTGTTTGAGTCAGTCCGGTTGTACTGGCTCAATAAAACTAATCATTCCTGATATGAAGGAGCACCAATAATGGCAGTGACCAAAAACTATCGCGTCGATGGTACCGATGACTACACAATTAAGTATGAAGAAAAAGGATGGCTCAGTCCCACCTACAAAATTACTTGTACTCGACATCCTCACAATCCTCGCAGCAACAGTGTCAATGACTGTCATCTTTACTCAAGTGGTGAAGTCTGTGTTGCAGCGGGCAAAGAGCCCAAATCGCTCGATAAAGCGAAAGCGATTGGAATGGCATTTTGTGAAGGATATAGCCAATACGTCCGTACTGGAAAGTTTCCCAACGGTCGTAAACGTGTGAATGTCTAAATGCATTATTTTTTCGGGTCATTGTCACATCGGGCCAGTTTCCGGCGATGTAATGATGACAGGTCACTATGCGGAACGACATTTATGAAAGGGTTCGCTATGAAAATCGTGCTATTTGGAATCGAAGAGCTGGATAACGGAACTTTACATTCTGACAAATAATGAAAAGTTTTGCATATCCATTCGTTATGTAAGTCCTCTACCAGGGATCGGCGGACAAAGACCGGTCTCTGGTTTTTTTAGGCCTCAATCATCCTCGTTCAACCTTTAACCACTCGGAGCACCAATATGTTTCATCTACCAAACACTTTTCTTGCAGATCTGCCGGGCCTTCTGCGTAGAAATCCTCATCAGTTCGCAGCATCTAACCCATTTCGCTCACCAGAAGTATCAGAACAAAATCGTCTGATTAAAGCAGACCCCATGATTCCAGCAGATCATCAAATGCAAAGCAGCCAGGCTGACGACACGGTGGTCTTCGGTAACGACAGAGTGGCCGGGTTCGGTTCGATCCTGAAGATGGCTCAGTCAGCTTATTGTAAGATTATGGATGATCTTGTTGAACAACCCTTTCGCAGAGAGAAAGCAGGCATGTTGCTGGGACCGTCAGAGGAAGACGATTTGGTGACGCATTATATCCCAGATAAAAACGGACGGGCGACTTATTCCTCATTTACCTTGGACGCTGTCAGTCTGAATAAAACGTTGCGTAAACGAAAAGGGGTTGGGTTGAACTGTAAGGGGGTCGTGCATGCGCATCCGCCCGGTGTGCTGCAGCCTTCATTCGGTGACCTAGCATATGTTGCCCAATTGTTCGCCAACCCCAAGAACACGGAAGCGACTCAAGTTATGCTGCCCATCGTTTGCAATGGCCGGCTTTATCCTTATCTCATCCAGGCGGAGAGTCCTCGGGAAGTTCTGATTCCCCGTTTGGTTCTGATTTGATTGCTTTGATGAACACACAAATAAGCTTCAACTGATCCAAGAACCCGATTTAAATTATTAGAAAGACTGAACTCATGCAATTTGCTCGTATTGAAAATGTAATTGATATCCCGGCTATCCAAACCAAAGTAGTCACCATTGTCGGTGCAGGTGGGTCGGCTCCCCTGATCGAAAACCTGACACGGTCTGGTGTTCAACATTGGAAACTGATTGACCCCGATATGATTGAGAATGTGAATATCTCCCGGCAAGGGCATTCTCCAGCTGATATTGGGATAGAGAAAGTGGAAGCGGTTGCCAATAAAATTCGAGCCATCAATCCCGGTGCCACGGTCGAGTGCTACCCGATCGATTTTACGAGCTTAAGCGATGACGAAATTCGTGAAGTATTTGGTGATACCGATCTGTTTATCTTTGCCACCGACAGCTTTGCAGCACAATCTCGTGGCAATGAGGTTGCCTTACTGCTTAACACCTCAGCGACCTGGATCGGCCTTTATGCTGGTGGATTAGGCGGAGAAGTCGTTTTCTGGCATCCTGAATTGGAGTGCTGTTTTCAATGTCTCTGTAGCGGTCGCTACAAAGCCCAAGCCAAAGCGAAAAATGAAAATCGTTCACTCGATCCACCGAGTGACGGAGCCACGATCTTTGATATCCAACTGCTCGATTCGATTGCCGGTCATCTCTGCTTAGGGTTATTGACCCGAGGGAGTGACAATCGTTTTGGTAAATTGATCGACCAATTGGGAGATCGACAATTCATTCAGGTCAGCATCAGTCCTGATTTTCTTGTCAATGATAATGATGTCATTCGGAAGCACCTGGGAATTGATGAAAACTGCCTATCCTATTTCGCCTGGAATGCGATTGCGTTGAGCGATCCTGATCAGGGAAATGAGTATTGTCCTGATTGCGAAAAATATCGCGGAATAAAGTTTTTGCCCCCTTTTCTTGGCGCGACTTCATTCCTTCGGGGCAGAACTGATCAAAGCCATGTGGACCAGACTGTTGAATCAACTTAAGGGAACGCTGACTTCACAATAACAATGTTGAATATGAAACATGAGGTAAATCAATGGAACCAATTCTTGTACTCGGTGCGTTGACCGGCGGAGTCTGGTGGATTGGAAAACGGCTCTACCAGGCAAGTCAGTCGGCGAATGCACGTCGGACTCAACTAAGAAATCAAGAGACGACTGCGACGCAACGTCAGGTCCAAAATCGATTGCAGCTTCAACGTCAAAACAGAGAACGTCAGCAAAGACAAATCCAACTCAACAAGAAATACCGAGAATTGCAGGTGGTATTATTGCAAATCGGCCAGGCCCCTGATTTTCAGCGGGCTGCTTCCCGTGCTGAAGCGGCCCGTGATGTGCCTATCGCTTCACGGCAACGGCAGTACCGCCGATTTCGACCGCAACTGGTCCGGCATTTTGTGAAGCGATTGCGTGCGGGTGCCGATGCCCAAATCTTGCTCGATTCGTTGACCACTCTTGTCGAGGCGCTGGGGATCGCCAGTTTTGAGGCGAGCTACATCCAACAGGAAGCCTCGCGACAGGGGCAGCACAGGAACCAGCAACCAACAGAAAACTTTTCTACGACACTGGAACGGATGCAGCAGGAGCACGCAGACCGAGCAGCCGCCCTCAATCAGGCGGCCCTTGATCCGGAGACAAAACAGCAACTACTGGAAGCCCAGAATCAACGTTTGGTGGAATCGTTGATGGAAATGACGCTTGGAAATCAGGGAGATACGGCATGAATCAACTGATCCGAGTTCCCACACAGAAACAAACTCCATCGCGACAGAAGAGATCATTCTATTCATCATCGCAGCTCTTTCAGAAGAGTATGGCGGGTATCCTGATTTCTGGAGATTCAGGCTTTGGAAAATCCAATGCGATGAAGGTACTGATGCAATCATTGGCTCTTGAGGGATACGGGTGGATGTTTATTAGTCCACATGGCGAAGATCCTGAAGATATGCGTGATTGGTGTCTGGCACAAAAGGAATCAATCCGTAACCGAGTAATCTACATCGATCCGGCTGATACGTCACGGACGACGTGTATCAATCCCCTCTCGGTGGAACCAAGTTCTGATCCCATTCAATATCGTGCTCGGTTGACCAATAAAATTGGTCACGTCAGCCGAATATTGTTGAGTGCCTGGGGCGAAGAAGACTTCAATAGCCGGCCTCGGCTGTTTACCTGGACGATGCGCATTCTGACGACTTTGGCTCAACTTGGTCTGCCGCTTGCCGATGCCAAACAATTCCTCGATGTTGGTTCAGATATTTACAATGCTCTGGTACAGGCAGTGCCGGATGTGATGGCACGGCACTTCTTTGAGAACCTGGCCGCCGGGCGTCCGCAGGATATTCGGGAAGAGATAGAATCGACACGCAATCGAATTCTCGGGTTTTTCAGCAATCCAATTACCGAAGCGATGCTCTCCCGGACAACAGGTGTGCTCGACTTCGGACAGCTTCGACGAAAAAATGCGATCGTGATTGTTAATCTCAGACGGGGTGGTGTATTACGGGAAGAAGACCAGCAGATTCTGGCGAATCTGTTCATCGCCGAGTTGCTGCATGATGTATTCAATAGCGAAAGACCAGTCCCCTATTTTGCTTTCTTAGACGAGCTTCCGGTCTTTGCCAAAGGGTCGGGACCGGAACTGACAGCAGCAGCCGGCCAAATACGGAAGTTCATGTTGCGGCTGGTTTGTGCCACACAAGGAGCCAATCCATTCCCGGATCGTGCAGATGATCGTTTGCTCAATGCCTTGATCGGTCAGTGTGGGCTGCATTTTTTGTTTCGGCATAAGCATCCCTATGATGCGAAGTTTTTCGGAGAGATCATTGGTCTTCCTACCTATGATCCGAAACGTGTCAAACACGAAATGGTTCAGACCCAGCAATATCAGGCGGGACATGATTTAGTCACGTTGATGGATCGAAGCGAAAGTGAGTCTGAAACGGAGGGAACCGGTGGCTCCGAATCGGATGGTACGAGTGATACCGAACAATGGAGTGATACTGACAGTCATTCAAGGGGGACATCAAACAACCGTTCTGATTCTTCGGGTTATACAAAGCAGATGCAACAACTCCAGAATGCGGTGAGTCAGTCTCAATCCCAGGCGACTGGGACTTCGACCAATAGTTCGGAAGGAAAATCTACGACAAAGGGAGGATCACGAGGGAACTCCCATCAGACTTCCAACAGTTGGTCGAAGTCGGTCGGAAAAACGTTTGGCAAAACATTCAAACAATCACTGGTTCCCCGACTGCGGTGGCGGTCGGTAGTGACCGGGATTACCTATTTTACTCCCCAGGAACATCAGATGATGAATGCCACGCTGCTTGCGTCGCTCCAGATTGGAGAAGCGATTGCCCACGGATCAGGGAACCCGATGAAGATTCAGTTCCCTCTCGCACAAGACCCCGCAAGATGGTCGCCCAAATTTGTGGCTCAACATGTCGAACAATACTTACAAATTCTGGCACAGATATTTCCTTCGCCGCGCGAGGTGTTGCAAGCACACCAAACTGAACTGGAAACCATGATCAAAAATCTGGGGCTGGCATTGCCGGAAAAAGATACCGGTGATGACCCTTTCCCCAATTGAAGGTGAACCATGATAACCACACGTGACATTCCGGTACTTGCTGCCTTGGGACGGTATTTTCTGATGAATCGACGCATGATCCAGCAGGAGTGTTATCCGACCGACGTGGATGGTCGGCTTTCACGCCGGCGCCTCTCGGCACTGCTGCGGGATGGCTACATCGGCAAACAAAGAATGCTGGTTGTCAACCCGCGCGATGAGACACCTGCTCCCGTCTATCATCTGGCGAAGCAAGGTTGCCAGTTTTTAGCGGAGCATTTTGAAGATGATCGGTATTTAGCGAAACCGACCAGCATCGCGCAGCCGATGCACCTGTACCATTATCTGGCAGTCGCCAACACTCATATTCTGCTCGACAAAGCGATTGCACAGAGCGAAGTCAAATTGATGACCTGGTGCAACGAGCAGGAGTTTCTCAATCCAGAGAACCCTGATTCCAAGCAGCGAATTCGCTTGTATTCAGAACTGAAGACGGTCCCTAAAAAAATCATCTGTGCTCCGGACTCCGGTTTTCTGCTGGAAGTAGACGGGCACCGTGGTGTCTTTTACCTGGAGCAGGATCGAGACCGTGATAATTACAGTCACAATCGTGTCGCGGCGTTGAAGTCACCCGGCTATACGGAACTCCATCGCCAACAACGGCACCGGAAACAGTTTCCGACCACGACCCTGAACCGGTTCACGGTGGTGATGGTTGCACCGAGTGAAAAACGGCGTGATGCATTGCGTCGCGCTTTTCATAAAAAAACAGGTGCGGATTTCTGGCGGTTCGCATCACTGACGGAATTAACACCGAAAACATTCCTGCATGAACGGGTCTGGTATCGTACCGATTCCGATGAGCCACAACCGTTGGTCAAAACAGCGGCACCATCAACGATCTCTTCGGAACCGACTTTCAATAGAGAGGATGTAGACAATGTGTTGGCAGTCTCAAAATCATGATTGTTTAGCCTGTTGCCGGGTCTCCGGGCAGGTCTCCGCCCCGACATACGCTGGCTGTTTTGTGGGTTGTATGTGTATTTGTTTGCCCACCAACGACTTACGGGTGTCGCGGCTGTCATTCGGCAAGCTCAATCCATCCCCGACCTCACAGCTTTCCAAGGGGGTAACGAGTCAACCTGTGAGGTCGGGGCTAGATCGCCCCCGACACCCCCGGAAAACTATCCGTCAGCGTCCGGCCATATGCCTGACACTGCCGGATTATTTTCCACTCTTCTTCCTTTGGTCAGAAGAGTATAAGTCGTACGCCCTCCCATGTATGTTGTTTTGTTTTTTACGAACCGGCAATGCCGGGCTGTTTTTGTTTGGTCGACAGCACGCAAGGCTGCATAACAGTCCATTGCGTACGTTTCCTGCGAATAAATTCCAGCATGACTGGATTGAATACATCCAGGAAGTTCGAGATCTCTTGTACACGCTGACACGGCAGCGTTTTACAGGAGCGAATTTTTTCGATGTCCGCCCACGGGCGGTTTTTGTACCCCATTTCACCCCTAACAGTATGGAACACGTACCAACCACAGTGCGACACGATGTCGATTCCAAAATGATCGCACCGATTTTTATTGCGAAACCAATGTGGTTTCAGTTTTGGAAACAACCCACTCTGGTCAATATGCAACTGCTCGCCCGCCAGGTCGACCTTGCTAATGACTGGAATCGGTTAACAGAACAGAGGCGAAAATTTTTCGAAGACCTAAACAGTTTTCAGAAGCAGACAACTCAGTTCAAAAAACAGGAAGGAAAGTGGCGAAACCTGTTTCAGACCATCGAGTGGGCTTCACAGCCAACTCGAAAAACCAACAAGCCCCGTGTCCTCCCGGGCATGGGACTTGAATTGAGCCTCCTGGCTCTGCATTTGGTAGTGGGAATCGCATTTATGATGGTCTAACCATCATGACGGAAGCGATTCCGAAGGAGTGAGAACAGTGTGTCATACAGAAGTTGCCGTTGTCAACTTCTGTATGCAGGCTCGCGGATGTGTTGAGTGTCGTTTTCGAACGTACCAGACGCTTTCTAAAGCTGACCATGATTCCCATTAGGAATCCAACTCGATGAGCAGGTTATTCTCCCTCGCTCATCAACTTTTATTGGATGCAACGACAGGTTTCAACTTCCCCCGACCAGAGAGGGTTGGTTTGGTATTTAGTTGAGACAGGTCTTTCGTCCCGTCAACTTGACGGATTTCAATTTCTTTACTCCCAAGATCATTATGGAAAATGACAAGAAAACAACACCGGCAAAAGTTTCTAACACCTCTAACAAGGTTAAGGAAGCAAAGCAGCCACCCATTTGTCGTGTGGAATTCAGTGGCATCAGTGCTGCTGTCTGGCCCAAGCAGATTCCCTCTGCCGACGGTAAACCACGCGAAACGTGGATGGTCAGTCTCACCCGTTCCTACCGGGACGGCAATGAGACAAAGCGAACGCACGTTTTATTCCCGGAACATTTACTTCCTGCTTCGATGGCTCTCATCAAAGCATGGGAATTCATTGAAAACGGTGGCAAATCCGAGGAGAAGAACGATGCATAAGGATGTAATCGCTACGGTGGAGGTTTTTTCTGGTTTGAGTTTGCTCAAACCAGAAAAACTGGAGTGGGAACAAAGAACTTCGGAACGATCGCCCTCTCGATCGTTCCGCACAATTCACTGCATCGAAGCTTTGCCTTCCACCGATTACGGACGGTGGAGAGTAGGGCGAGGTGCAGTCCCCTCACCCGGCATTCGAGGCCGGGGAGTAATTTCATTTCCCCCTTTATCATGGATGATTCACGTGCTACATCATCGGCACACTCTCCGGGACCGTGGAATTGGTCTTGGACAACAAAGGACAAAGGGTCATGGAGCATATACACGACGGACGAATTCACTGGGCATGACTGTGGCGGCAATCCCATCGCAGATGTTTGTTACCGCGAACATGGTGAGAGATTTGCCAACACGCGGCTCATTGCCGCCGCTCCTAAACTGTTGCAGAAATGCAAAGAGTATTCTATTACCTGTACTACTCGTATTGAGGTGATACAGGATGAAGAAGGCCAGTACTGTGACTGTGACGACAAAGGCGATCATGATAGGCATTGCGATGCCGGTGAACAAATTGGTCACTGGCAGGCAATCAAAGACATGGTTGATGCTGTTATCAATGAAGCCGAAGGTCAATGACTCTCAATTTCGGAGACAGCCGTAACTGTCTCTTCCTACTCCCTGGAGTAGGAAGCCGATAGCTTCGTTAAGCGTCGCCGCCAGGCGTACCGAGCGTTGTGAATGGCTGATAATGATTCACTTGATGGATCGAATTCGATGAGCGGGAATCACTCCCCCGCTCATCACCCTTTTTCGATTTGAAAAAATTCCTGACATCCCTGTTGAAAATGTTCACGATCTTCTTGCGCACTTTGCAAACTCGTGTCATTGTCGCAGTCTGCCTGCCCGACTTGTTGGTTTTTTAGTGCAGACAGGTACACGAATCTGACGGGTTGTTGATTCATTTTAGAAGCAATCCAAAACTGCTCCTTCCACAGAAAGGTTAATCCGATGGCTAAGAACAGCAGTAAGAAATCTGAGAGTGCTAAGAAACCAGAAAAAGTCTTTCGCATTGGTTATGTATCGGCTTCTACCTTCGCCCACGAAATCGAAACGGATGAAGGCCCGATTACGATCCGTAGCGTCAATGTGCAGAAACGGTACAAGGATGGAGATGACGTGAAATACACCTCGTCTTTCAATCTGGCGGAATTACCGCAAGCAGTCCGTGTTTTGCAAATGGCACAGAGCTACGTCGAACGGGCTGAGGCCGAAATCATTCTGGACTAGAGCCCTAACAGATTCGTTTCTGGACGGTGATTGAACCTTCAATCACCGTCCCACTTTTTCTTTTACTTAACTTCAACGGCAATCACAGGAACAGTGCCATGAATAAAAACATTGGTGGAGTCATTCACTCGGCGGAAGCCTACAGCAAGACGATGGTGTTGCAACGTCTCGGAATATCACAGCGATTTTGGGACAAACTTCTGGATGAAGGTCTGCCGTATGCAACGATCGGACACACACGTTGGGTAACCGGCCACAATCTGATTTTGCATTTAGAAAATAATTCCCACACCAAGTCAGATGAGGCAGAATAGTCCCCTGTTCTGAATCATTATGCCTCGTAAACCTGAAATCGGAAATATCCAGTTGTATCCGGACCGGCCACTCAAAAAAGCCGACAAGAACGGTTACGTCTTGAAATTTTATTGCCCGCTGCATCAGAAACGGATCAGGAAGAGTTGCGGTACTCGCGAACGTCGAGAAGCCCGTCGAATCATGAGAGAGTGCCGCGAGCGTTTGTTGAATGGTCGCTATATCGAATCAGGTGGGGTGATCACTGAAGAACTGGAAATTCAGACGCGTTTGCCAACTCCGTCGGTAATGCGAGGTGATGGGGAATGTGTTAGTGAGATGCATTGGCAGGATTGCTTTGAACATTACTATGAACATTGCAAGACTCGAATGCGACCAAAGTCTCTGGAAACAGCGATTGGACGAGTTCAAATCGCCAGTCGAATCTTTGAAAATTACCGGAAAAAAATGAAGCTGCCAGAGAATGCTAACATCGAAGAATATACAACACTGACTGTCTTGGAGTATTTACAGGATCGGTTGCTTGCCGGTGAAGAAGGCGTCTATGAATCTCGTTCTCTGACAACAGTCAATACGATGATGGGATCAGTTATGGCGTTCGTGAGGTACTGTCATCGTCATGGTTGGGTTGGTCAAGTTCCACCAATCACAAAACTGAGTGTAGATGATGTAATGAAGGGGCGGCCGGTGACCAGTGAGGAATTTGAGAATATGCTTGCTGCCACTCCAGAGGTCGTTGGCGAGAAACCGGCAGAATCTTGGAAGTATGTTTTGCAGATACTCTGGGAGAGTGCATTTCGCATAGGGGATGTGATGAATTTCTCGTGGGATGATGAGCGAAAGATTCACCCCGTTTGGCCGCGTCACCAGAATTTGCATCCCACATTGATCATTCCCTCTACTCAGAAGAACGGTAAAACCCAGGAAATTCCAATGTTGCCAGGATTGCAGATGCTTTTGGATCAGGTTCCTGAGAAGGATCGCCAGGGATGGGTTGTGAATCCCCTACCGATGGAATATCAGATTAAAGCGGACAGTGAATGGTTCAGGCCAACGGACACCGACCTTCAGAAATTGGCAAAGGAGTATAATAATTCTGCGATCGCCAGGGCCTGTGGTGTTTCTGAAACGACAGTCCGAAAATGGCTTTCGAGAGCAAAGATCAAGCGGCAGGAAGAATTTAATCGTCACCAGGGAGAGATTGATTCCAGTTCGATTGCAAAACTCAGAAAACGAGCAGAAATCCAGACGAGTAGACAGGCTCAACGAAAGGAACAAAGACTAACGGCCAAACGTGTCAGTCGCATTATTTCGATGATTGGGGAGCAAGCCCGAATTGTCGTTCAACAACCTGATGAAGAAGCAGGTCGCCGGCTGAAATATGCGTCGGCCCATGATTTGAGACGTGGTTGTGCGCATCGATTGATCAATGCTGGTGTTTCTGCAGAAACACTCAAAATCATTTTGCGGCACAAAGATTTTGCAACTACAGAGAAATTTTATGGGGCTACAAAAGCTGCCCAATCTGCTGCTGCGGAAGTTCATGAAAAACTTATAAGTCGTTCAGTTGGAAATGAGTCCGTGGATGAAGTACCTCTACTATCATCTGAGGAACTGAAGAAGTTGAGGAATATACTCAATTCGATTTGAGAAGGTCGATCATGGGTTGAAAGAATTTTCGCTATTTTAATGGACAAAAGGTGCCTGTTGTTTTCTCTGGAGATCGCAATCTTGGATCAATAACGCAACAATAAGTTTTTATATACATCTGATCTTGACAATAATTGGTGTTGACACAACAATAGTGTTGTGTTTGTGTTGTTGGTTGGTCGAAAAGACAAGGAGTAGAAATTGATTCCTGATTTTGAACCAGATGAAAACTTACCTCCGGGAATCCATCTCGTGTCATGGGGTGTTTTTGCCAATCACTTTGGATGGAATTCTCACAGAACCGGGTTATTAACGGGCTTGGAAGCAGGAATTCAATGCCTTCAAATTGCTGGTTGTTCTACCTTATTTGTTGATGGTAGCTTCGTGACTAAGAAGGAGTTACCGGGCGATTTCGACGCTGCTTGGGATCCAACGGGCGTAGATTTGGCAAGCCTCATGATTGCCGAGCCAGTATTTTTTGACTTTCGTAACTTTCGAGCAACCCAAAAAGCAAAGTTCGGCGGCGAGTTTTTCCCGTCAAGCACAAAAACCGGTAGTGTAGGAGACACTTTCCTAGAGTTTTTTCAAAAAGATAAAAACACAGCTGCGCCTAAAGGCATCATACAGATCAACATATAGGGACAAAAATGATCAAAAACGATCGCCAATACAAAATTACTAAAACGAGTGTGCAAAAGTTTGTAGATGCTCTTCATGAGTTGAAACAAAAAGAATTTGTCGATCCACTACTTGCCAAGCTTGAAAAAGCCGCACTCGAAAGTCAACACGAAGAGCTTCAGCTCCAAATTAGAGAATATGAAGAACTTCGTGACGGCAAACGTGCATTATTGCCTGTCGCAACTTTTGCGGATCTTCCTAAGGCCCTTATTCAGGCGCGAATTGCGTCAGGAAAGAGCCAAAAGGATTTGGCTGAACTCCTTGGTATGAAAGAGCAGCAAATCCAACGATATGAGTCACAAGACTATACCACTGCAAGCTTGGCAAGGCTTATTAAAATTGCAAATGCTCTAGGGTTAGAAATTCATAACAGCCTTGTCGTACCAGTCGCAATAAAAACATCGAAGGCCTTGTTTGCCAAACTTGATATGGTCGAACTCGACAAGAGCTTTACAGTTCGTCGATTGCTACCTAAAAGTATTGCAGCCCAAATTCAGTCGAGTGATGATGAAAATGTAATTCGTCAAGCCGCTTCGTTTATCGGTCGTGCATTTGGCTGGGCAGATGATGCAATCCTTGGCAAGGGATTGTTAAGTCTAAACACAGAAGCTGTGGGCATGGCTCGTTTCAAATTGCCTGCAAATGCCAGTGAGAAAAGAATCAGTGCCTACACAGTATACGCCCATTACTTAGCTTTATTGACCTTGCAGGCGACTAAGCAATTGAAGCCAAATCCAATATCGATCGATCCTACCAAGTTTCGACAAGAAATTTTGGATCGATACGGCTCATTGGACTTGGAGTCGGTCCTTTCCTATGCATGGGACTTGGGTGTTCCTGTTTTGCCGCTTAATGATCCAGGCCGATTTCATGGTGCATGTTGGCGAAACGATGGAAGAAATGTCATTGTCTTGAAGCAACGGACAAAATCACAGGCGAGATGGGTCAACGATCTCATTCATGAATTATTTCACGCTGCCCAGGAACCTGAAGAAAAAGAACGTGCGATAATTGAATCGAGCGAAATGTCACTTGAACGCCGCGAATCAGATGAGGAGATTGGGGCTACTATGTTTGCTGGCGATGTGACATTAGATTGTCGAGCTGAGGAGCTTGCCCAAATCTGTGTTGAGGAAGCTGGTGGTTCCGTTGAACGACTAAAACGTGTTGTTTCTGATGTTGCCAGTCAAGAATGTGTTGAGACAGGGGCATTGGCTAACTATTTGGCTTTCCGTCTCTCGCTCCAAGATATTAATTGGTGGGGAACAGCAACGAACCTTCAGATTAACGGCGAAGATCCTTGGGCCACTGCTAGGGATTTTTTGATTGATCGGCTTTCTCTAAATGAATTAAACGAAGTTGATCGCGAGCTGCTAACGTTATCGCTAACAACATTGGAGGACTAAATGTCTAAATTTTCTGTTCCAAAACTGAAACCGTTGAAAGTTAAATGTACTGACTCAGATTGCAAAAATGATCTGCATTGTTTCAAGGCAACGCAAAAACTCAAGAAAGAAGGTAAAGAAGGAGCTTGCAGAAGCTGTGGCGTTGAATTGATCAACTGGGATCGAGTTCACGAGCAAGATATGAATGACGTCGATTACACGTTTGATGCACTCAGAAGCGAATTAATCCGTCACCATTTTTGGCACAAAGAAATTGATCAACGTGCAATAAATCATGCTAAACGAAAAGGGAAAAGTAAATTATGGCCAGCGATCGAGAACCGTATTCGAAAGTCGGTTGCTGACGCTCATCCTGTACGAGATGGGCAACAAACACCAATGGAAGGGAACTCTATTTACTATGCACAACACGCCACCGCATGTTGTTGCAGGACCTGTATCGAGTATTGGCACCAAATTCCCAAGGGAGTCGAGTTGACGGATGGGCAGGTAGGCTATTTTACGGAGCTTTGCATGCGTTTTTTAAACGAGCGTATGCCCTATCTGACAAATGATGGCGAGCATGTTCCACCGATTCGGAAAAAGTAAATGACTGAAAATCTTATCAATACGGAAGATTTCTCCTTACGACTCCGAGGGAAATCCGTTGACCTTGAAACCCAGCGGCTGTTAATCACAAATTTGATTAATACTGAACAGGAAAATGATTTAACAGAGCCTGCTAACTGCAACGGATTTGGACGTATACGTCATTTTCGAAGAGCTACTTCAAAAGGTTGGCCAGAAAATCCACTCCCGATTGATCCAGCTTGCAAAACTATGGGTTTTCCAACTGCAGAAATCCTTAAGGCACAGGTTTTTCAAAATGCATCTTGTAATTGGCGATGCTGGTACTGCTTTGTCCCATTCCAATTGCTAGCTGGCAATCTGAAATACAGTGCGTGGATGTCAGCCTCAGACTTAATTGATCTGTATCTTGCAGAGAATGAAGCACCTTACGTAATCGATTTAACTGGTGGACAGCCTGACTTGGTCCCGGAATGGGTACCTTGGATGATGAAGGAGCTAACTAAGCGAGGCTTGAATGATCAGGTTTATCTTTGGTCAGATGATAATCTCAGCAATGATTACTTTTGGCGATACCTAAGTGATGAAGATCGTCAACTAGTTTTGGATTACAAGAACTACGGTCGTGTTTGTTGTTTCAAAGGATTTGATGAGGAATCGTTCTCCTTCAATACTAAAGCCGATCCAGCACTTTTCGATAACCAATTTCGGTTGTTTGAGAGATTTGTTGAACTAGGAATTGACATTTATGGCTATGCAACATTTACGACGCCAAATCTCAAATCTGTTGACTCTGGAATTCCCAATTTTATTGATAAGCTACAATCAATTCATAAGTTTCTCCCTTTGAGGGTCGTACCTCTGGAAATAGCTGTTTTTACACCAGTAAAGAACCGGCTAACTACTGCAATACAGAATTCCATGGCTCACCAACAAAAAGCAATTGAGCTCTGGAATCGAGAAATTGAAGACCGATTTTCATCCACTCAAAGAGAGATGAATATAACTGATATTTGCCTATCCGGATCATAGTCATTATGAATACTGATTTATTAACTGTTGATTTTGAAAAACGGATAGAATCTTGGGTCGTTCGTGGTGTGCGTATGGGGGCTGGATCCTTCGATGATCTTCTTGTTAGGTTGCCTGGTGTATATCCTCCACTATTGAGAGCAGCAATTGAGCGACTGAAGATGCGCGAACTCATTCCAGCTAGTCTTAGTGAAAAATTGTTGCAAACTCGTGTGCACTTTATGTCTTCTGGTGCAGACCCATGCCCAATGCCAATGGAACATCCGCTCGACTACGATTGGCGATTTACATCTGAAACAGTTGACTGCCTAATCGAACAATTTAGTTTATTAGGTGAGGATGGCCCCCTTATGTGTTTGGGAACACCATCTGTCTTTGATCGAATGTGGTTTCGCGATCATAGGACAATTCTTTTTGACAGAAACGATTTGATCATAAACTATTTCAGAAAGTTAGATTCTGGAGCCGAAGCCTTTCGAGTCAATTTAGTCTCGGATAAAATCCCTAGAGGCATAGCAGGAGCAGTCATTTTGGACCCGCCTTGGTATCCGGAATACATGGACCTGTTTCTCTGGTCAGCAGCACAAGTATTGAAGCCTAATGGAATTGCCTTGGCTAGTTTTCCACCAGAGGGAACACGTCCTGAATGTTTTAAAGAAAACAAAGATATAATTTCGCGAGTACGTCATTACGGACTCGAAAAAGAAGGCATAGATAAGGGGGCCGTATTATACAGAACGCCAAACTTCGAAAGGAATTCTCTCGCCGCTAACAATATCAATTTAGGTGGTCTTAGCTGGCGTAAAGGCAATCTAATACTTTTTCGGCTCGCAAGGCGGATTGAACATAAACGTCCTATTATTCAAGACTCTTATACTTGCTGGAAGCCGTACCACGTCCGAGGACTTTCTCTGAGGGTAAAGGATTCATACCAGTTTGGATTTTGTGATCCAAGGCTTAATAATTTAGTGTGTGGAGATGTTTTGCCTTCTGTGAGTCGACGTGATCCCATTCGAAAAAGGGCGATGGTTTGGACTACGGGCAATCGAGTTTTTGCGTGCAATGGTTCAAATACACTGAGACATATTATCGAGATATTACAAATCCAAGAAAACGATTTTTTATATGAACTGGGCAATAGGATGAATTTAAGATTGAGTCAACGGCAAAGAGATCAAGTTAAAATTGCCGTCGAACAAATATTTAATCTAGTTGATTTAGAGACATCCGAAACTAAAATGAATTGGATTACCAACTAAGATGATTGATAGATGTCAACTAGTTACCGATGTTAAAAATGCCCTTGTGGAACACTCTTTTTGGGCTCGATATGTCGAAGAACTGAACGAAACCGGACCTCAGTCAGTTTCTCTCCATATCGCAGTTTTTTCTGAACCTTTCTTGAGCTATGTCATCGAAGGTAAAAAAACGATTGAGTCACGCTTTTCTATTAATAACTGTGCACCGTATGGCAAAGTAAAAAAGGGAGATTCTGTCCTAATAAAAGAAGTTGGAGGACCAATTATTGGGATATGCTTTGTCGAACATGTGTGGTCCTACGAGCTTGACTCGAGTACTTTGGATGAAATCCGAAATCAATTTGCAAGAGCACTATGCATCGAAGAAGATCAATTCTGGCAGACAAAATCTGCCGCAGCTTATGCCACACTAATGAGTCTAAGTAATATCTGTACTTTGAAGCCAATTGACATAGACAAACAGGATCAACGAGGATGGGTCGTAATACGTGAACGTTCTCAACAACTGACTTTTTGGTGAAGTTAAAATGAATTTTGTAATTGGCATATCAGGTCAAATATCGAGCGGGAAGACTACTTTAGCAGCCGCGTTGGCCGAAACTTTAAGTTGCCCTATGGCCAGCTTTGGGGATTTCGTACGCAAAGTTGCAAAAGAAAGTGAAGCATCAGGTGAAAGGTTATCTCTTCAAGATATCGGTCAATCCCTTGTCGACGGTGATTGTCGACAGTTTTGTGAGGACGTCATTCAAAGTGCTAATTGGACTAGAGGGCAAGCGCTAGTTGTGGATGGTATTCGTCATGTCGAAGCTTGGAAAAATGTGTGCCAGATTGTTTCTCAAAAGGAAACTTGTCTAGTTGTTGTCAGCACTTCCGAATCAATTCGAGCACGAAGGAACAAAAATAAGGACAAAAAGATGCTTGCCCAACTCGATAAACATCCTGTTGAAGCAGACTCAATTGATTCACTGCCTGAGATTGCCGACATGCGGCTTGATGGATCTCGGAACGTTTCAGATCTTGTACATGAAATCATAGAGTTCGTTAAAGATCACAATCGATAGAAAAGAACGGCTCCAAGAACTGTTTTCAAATCATATTATCGGTGGACCCAGAATAACTTTAGTCTGTCGGAAAGAGTTGATGGTTCTAGAATCTCTTACTACTGGCTTCGCCTATTGCCTCTGGGGCTGAAAAACGCGACTACGAACCTATATACGGAACGTTGGTAGATTTAACGCACCGCAGATAGCAATTCGCCGAGATTGGTGGCGTTACTCTTTGTTCTTCGTCGTTTGGGTCCACGTGAGGATCGTTTGAGTCCAAACTCTGTAAGTGGGTTGACTACTTGATGAGTGGTGTCCACCACCCACTTTGATTCAGCGACTCGGTAGCCCAATGCCTCAACTGATAAGCCACCGAACCAGTGCTTGATGTAGTATGCGATACAGTTGCACAAATGCTCGAAGTCTGCCACTTCACGATATCTCGTTCCACTAGAAAGTGAGAAGCAGTACCTTCCCGGACCAGTGTAGCGATATGGTTGATTTAGTTCGAAGGCCTTTTGAATCCTATAGTTGACAAACCCTATCGGAGCAGCAGCATGAGCTGCGAATAGGTTCGCCTGCCGTTCGAGAGTGTCCTCGACATCTGGCGACATCATTGGGGCAGTCGTCGCAAGCTCGCGGACCATTCCAATACGTTTCATTTCTTGCCGTAGCCAATCGCCTTGCAAAATCGCGTGACCACCAACTTCGTGCCAGCACGTAAATACTCTGCGAGGATCTTCCCGCAAAGACGAATCTATGAACACGCGATTGAACTGAGGTTGAAAGTATCCGAGTATCTTTTCACCATCTTCATCAACGCCGAGATCATGATCTTCGATCAAATCAATCTCGTATACAGGGTAAATATACTTTTTGAAGATTATGTTGAAGTTGATCTCCAACATCGCAGTATCGTTCCCGACGAAATCAGCGTAGCCGCGAAACAATTCTGTCGCGCGTCTTATGACCTCTAGTCTCGAAAAAGGAGGAGGTTTGATAAGTTCGTTCACCGTTTCTCCTGACGAAAAACTGCAAGTGCTCTTGATTGTTTCGAGTCGATTTCTCACGGGCATCTGAACATGTCCAAGTATTGTTCGAAACAATTTGCTTATTGGAATATAGTAAGCACATTTCTATGTGTCAATAACCTGTTGGAAGGTTGTGGAAAACTGCTCTGTGCTGGTCTAATTGCTGACTGCCCAGGTAATTTGAATTCTGATTCGGACTGGAGATAGTTGTCGTGATAAACGAAGGCAATGAGTTCTTAAAGATCAGCAACTGAAGTGTCAGAATTATTGCATCCAATTGTTTAAATCTAGGCTAAAATAAGTGGATAGCGTAGGGCTGAACTAATGCAAAAAATCGCATTAGTGGGGGGATAAGTGGGGGGAACAAAAAAGGCCTTCGTAGGGGTGATGAAGGCCTTGGATTTGTAAGTTGTTGTTTTGAAATGACTTGAAGAAGTACACCCGGAGGGATTCGAACCCCCAACCCCCGGTTCCGAAGACCGGTGCTCTATCCAGTTGAGCTACGGGTGCATGAATTGCTTTATAGACTGTCTTTGACAGCCTCTGGTTACATAAAAAATGACTCTGATGCTTTTTTATGTCTCATTGTTCTGCAAAAACAGGTGCAACTTGTTACCTCCACTTATGTTACTGAAATCAGAAATGGATGCAACTGTTGCGAATGGGGATTCTAGCATTCCCGCGATAAAAAACAAGGGACCATCGTTCTGGCAAACGACTTTATCAAATTCAATATGAGACTGGGGGCGGCTCTTGTGAGCCAGTTTTCTTTGGTTTCTGAATGCGTCCAAAACAATTGCATTCTGCACACCAGAATCGCTTGCTGCTTGACTATCTGCTCTGATTCGGTTGTCATAGATGCAATTACGTAAGAAAGTTAATTTGTTTGGGTTTCCTGGACATTCTTTCCTGTTGAGTGTGAGTTGTCGTTTCCCGCGAACTTGCCCTGATTCTTGCCCCCGCTTCTTTTTAATGAGAGGTCCTGCCTGTTATGAAACGTTCTCAAACTGCTTTTGTGTTTTCATTCTTAATTGTGACTCTAGTATGCAATCTAACTCTGAGCCTGGTTGCTGCCGGTCAGGAAAATCAATCCTCTGCGAAGAAGCCGAAACTGGCCGGGGCGCGGCCTGTGATTCATGCGATCAATTACACTTCGATTCAGGCAGCCATTGATGCGATTCCGGATGAAGGGGGAGTTGTGTTGCTGCCTCCTGGAAAGTTTGAGATTGAGAAGCCGCTAGTGATCACCAAAGGGGATGTGCTGATCATGGGGTCGGGGTCAGCAACTCACATTCATAACAAAAACGAAGAAGGCAAAGATGCAATTGCGATTCACCCGCCGACTGATGCCAAGCTTCCCAATGGTAAGAAAGATCCTAAGCCGCGTATCTGGCGTGTGCAGTTACAGAATTTTCGCGTTACCGGCAACGAAAAAAGCGGGCGGGGGATTAATGCAAAGTGGATCCAGGAAATCTACATTCATGGTGTGACTTGCAGCTATCATGGCAGCGATGGGATCTTTCTCGATTTTTGTTTTGAAGATCCACGGGTTTCCGACTGTCTGATTACTTACAACAAGGCAACCGGTCTGAATACGATCGGCTGTCACGATATTGTTGTTTCCGCGAATCACTTTGAAGAAAATCTGGACGCGTTACACTGCAAAGACGGTTTCAACCTGTGTATGAGCGGTAATAATCTGGATGACCATCTCCGTGACGGTGTGATTATTGAAAATACTTATGGTTCCATTGTCTGTGCCAACATGATCGAAGAGTGTCAGGGGCGGGCGATTGTCCTGGATCGGGAATGCTATGGAATCACACTCTCTGCGAATGTGATCGCTCATAATGGGAGCGGAATCATTCTGGATGACGCCCACGGTTGTGCCGTGAGTGCGAATACCTTTACCCTGTTGGCTGCAGACGCTTTGCGGATTGGTCCGAAGTCCGGGCGGATTACCGTCTCCGGGAATAACTTCTCGAACAGTTATATTGGTAATGGCAAAGTCAAACGTCGTACGGATGACCTCAAAGCCTCTGGGTTGACGCTGGATAAAACACGTGGAGTAGTCGTTTCTGGAAATCTGTTTTCTTCAGTCCGACCGAAGGCAGTTCAAGTGATTGAGCCAACGACGAATGTGATCTTCGGAAACAATCTGCTGATCGATGTGGAATCGGATCATGAAAAACTGAAGGATTCGATTATTAAAAACATCTTGGAAACAGCGGCTGAACCCGTCAAGCCAGAGTCAAAGCAGGCAGGTTCGAAGTAAGCAGATTCGAAGTAAGCATCTGATGGAAACAGAGATGATCGGAAACCTCCCTGTACGAAAGGCAGATCAAAAATGTTGCGGTTTTGTGGATTACTGGCTTGTCTGACAGGTTATGTTTCTGGTCTGCTAGCTGCTGATCAAAAGTCAGAACAGAGTCAAGGTGCTCCTGTGTATCATGAGCATCTTGATCTTTCTTATTCTCTGGACCAAAGTGGTCAAAAACAGCCGATTAAATCCTGGGAAGACTGGAAAACACGTCGTCAGCATATTCTGGCGAACATGCAGACCGTGATGGGCGAAGTGCCTCGTCCACAACAACCGGTTCCTTTAGAGATGAAGGTGCTGGAAGAAACCAGCATCGGCACAACAAAACGTCTGAAGATTTCTTATCATACGGATGATTCCCAACAGCGGGTGCAGGCTTATCTGTTTATTCCGCAGTCAGCCAGCAAGCAACATCCGGTGCCAGCGGTGTTGTGTCTGCATCAAACCAATTCAAAAATCGGCAAAGAAGAACCAGCCGGGATCCAAGGCCTGCCAAATTTAAAGTATGCACTTGAGTTGGCACAACGGGGTTATGTAACACTGGCTCCGGATTATCCTTCGTTTGGTGAGTACGCTTATGATTTCAAGGCGCATCCAGAATATCGTAGCGGAACGATGAAAGCCATTTATGACAACATGCGATCAATCGATCTGTTGCAGTCGCTGGATTATGTAAATGGTGAGAAAATTGGCTGCATCGGACATTCGCTGGGAGGGCACAACACGATGTTTACAGCCGCCTTTGATTCCCGTATTAAAGCGTTGGTATCCAGCTGTGGGTTCACCCGTTTCCACAAGTATTATGGCGGGAAGTTAAAAGGTTGGACCAGTGATCGATATATGCCGTTAATTAATAGCAAATATCAGAATAACCCCGATCTGGTACCTTTTGATTTTACTGAAATTGTAGCTAGCTTTGCACCGCGGGCATTTCTTGCCTGCTCTCCTGTAAGCGACAGTAACTTTGACGTCTCGGGAGTGAAAGATGTGATACAGATTGCCAGGCCGATTTACGAGTTGTCAGGTAAGTCAGAAAATTTGCAGGCCGTTTATCCCGACGCGAAACATGATTTTCCTCCGGCTACACGAGAGACGGCTTATCAGTTTTTTGATCAACATTTGAAACCGTAAATTCTGGTTGTGATTCAACCACTAATTCTGCTGGAACAGATCTGTTTCGGGCCAATCTTTGATTTGGTTCACCCATCGATGCATCTGCCCGTCAATGAGAGACGATAAATTCTTTTTGTCGTTTCCGTAGCGTGTGTTAAACAAAATGGCCCAGTTGATTCCGTCTCGGCGTCTGACCAGTATTGTTGAAGTTCCTGGTAATGCGCCGTTGTGCCAATGGTTTTCACTTCCCTGTTTGTTAAAGGGTCTTACGGACCAGCCGCAGGCATAATAGATGGCTTTTGGGTTTCCTGTCTTGTCGAAGCCGGCCAAGCCATCAGGACGCTCAAACATCTGGGAAATTGTGGGTGCGTTCAGGATAGGGCATTGCTCACGGTTGTTGAATGCGGTTGCAAATCGCACCAGATCAGGTGCGGATGAGATCCAGCCGCCATGAGAATCCATCGCTTCCAGATACCAGGCACCATAGGGCTGAGGCACCTGTTCCAGTGCCTCCTCGGAAAATACAGAGGATCCTACCTTAGGGCTGTAATACTTGACTTCGTTTTGCTGGCGGTTTTTTAGCAGTGTTTTTCCCATTTGGGTATGTGTCATATGTAGCGGGGAACAGATCGTTTGCTGAATATATTCGTGATATGATTTCCCGGTTACGGTTTCGATGACCCTGCCTAGCAGGCAGTAACCAAAGTTTGAGTAAGCATAGCGTTCTCCCGGCTTGAAATCGAGAGGATGCTTCAGCATGACTTGAATCACGTCTTCGGGTTCAGCAGGAGGCGTCTTTCCCAATTGCTTCGCGAAAGAAACGGAACGAAACATTGGGTCAAAAGAAACACTACGATCCCAGCCCCCCGTATGGTTTAGCAACTGCTGGATTGTAATTTCTTTTAAGCGAAGGTCAACGTCCTGTTTTGATAGCTCGGTTCGATATTTTTTTAAAACATCAAAGACCGGTGTCTTCAATTCCAGTTTATCCTGTTCAACCAGTTTCATGACCGCGACCGCAGTGATCGGTTTGGAAATGCTGGCGATTCGGAACTGGCTATCAGGTTGAACCTGCATTTTCTGTTCCCTGTCTGCATATCCGAAACCCCGCGCATAAACGAGCCTGCCGCGATAACTGACGGCGACTGCTGCTCCGGGAGGGTGGTGTTCCTGCAGAAATTCTTTGATGGATTGATCCAGGGAAGCGAACTCTTTTTGGTCCTTGCCTGAGACCGGAATATCATCGGCATTTTTCCAGACAGAGGATTCGATTCCGTTGTCTACTTTCTCCCAGATAGCGTTGAAATAGGGGCGATTATTAATTCGATGACCATCAATGTTCGTGAGTTGGTAATTTTCATCCCTCATTTTTTTGTCTTCCGCCTGGAACTGATCCAGAGTCAGATGAAATTGTGACATCCAAGCCGGATCCCTTTCTTTATACCAGAGCGCATGATAGACGGGCTTGTGGTCAATGACATAGCCGCAGAGATCAATCAGACGAAATCCCTGAGAGGAAACATTTTCGAATATTTTCTGGAATTGGTCTGAAGGAACATTACAGGTTGCATCCCAAGTAACATCGTTTCGTTTGACCCAGATCCCGGCATGGAGAGGTTGGTTATTGAGCGTGTAACCATCCAGCTTAAACGGAACATAGCCCTTCTGCTTTAACTCATCTAATGTTTCCTGTAATTGTGCGTTCGATAATGAATGTCGAATGATATGTTCGGCTTGATCGTTCTTTTCCCAGATGACTGCGAATCGTGATGTATTTCCCCGTTCGTAACCACTGATGACAACTGGCTGGAACCCCTCACTGGCGTATTGCTTTTGTTTCTCTTCCAGTTGGCGCGCGTTAAGTCCATGACGCGCTTTCCTTGCTTTCTGGTCCGTTTGTTTCACTGCAATCGCCATGAATCGGTCAAATCGTTTTCCCGGCGTGACGCTGACATCTGTTAGCACATAGCCCTGTTTCGTGAGTCGTGAGAGATGCTTCTGGTAGGCCGCTGGGGTTAATAGCAATTGAACTTCCACCTCTGCAGCAAATAAAGCATTTGTCATCAGTAGTAACCCCAGCAGCAGGAATCGTCGGTAAAACATAGCAAGGTTCCCAAATGAGTGACTTGAACAGAAGGGTTCGTATCTATGATGATAGAGTGGCGGAGGGGATCTCTTCAAGCATTATTTCAGATGTGTTGACCTGCTTTTGGGTTTGACTCTTTATATAATAGAAGAGCAAGAGTGATCGGAATCTGTTTTAAAGACACTAGAGAAGAAATGATGCCCATGCTGATATCCAAGAAATTTGTGTACTCCATCGTGATTTCAAGCTCTGTTTTACTCCTACAGACACTGCACGCAGCCGATCCAGTATTAATTGCTCATCGGGGAATGTTGCGGCATGCTCCAGAAAATACTCTGCCGGCATTTCGTGTCTGCCTGGATTTGCGGATTGGTTTTGAACTGGATATCCGCACCACAAAAGATGGTGAGCTGGTGATAATTCATGATGACGGCTTGCAGAGAACCACGGATGGACCCAACCGTTCCGTGCGTGACCTGAACTGGTCTGAGGTCAGGCAACTCGATGCGGGCCGCTGGTTTGATCCCCTGTTTACTGGGACGCGAATTCCAACCCTTGAACAGACGCTGCAATTGATCAAAGAGAGAAAGCAGGGGAAATCAATCATTGCCTTGAATATCAAGCAATTGAATCTCGACGGCGAAAAGAAACTGGTGGATTTGCTCGAGAAATATGATCTGTTCGAAGACAGTTTCGCGTTTGATCAAAGTGCTGCCATGAGCCAGCGGTTGAAGAAAATGAATCCTCGAATTCGGATTGGCCAAAATGTCAATCGCAAGAGTATCGATGCTCGTTTAAAGGAGGATCAGCTGGACGTGTTTTTGCTCACGTTTGTTCCTGACAAGGCGGAAGTCGATCGGCTCAAGCGGCAGGGGAAGCAGGTGCTATTTAACTTTGGTGGAGCAGGGGAGGCCCGTCGCAACCCTGTAGTCTGGAATCAGGTTCGCGCTGCGGGCATTGAAGGCATGCTAACGGACTATCCTTTAGAATGTCGACAGGTTTGGAAGCACGCAGATCAGGAAACCACAAACTGATTCCGTGACCGCTCAAGTTTTAGCGGCTTTTTTAGGTGCAAACGCGTGCTGAATCAGCGATTCGTCGAATTGATCGGGTACTTTGCCTTCGGCTGCGAACAGATAGATTGCCGCAATCAGAATCGAATGAATGGCCGAAGAGACCAGCGATACGAGTAAGATACAGACAAATCCGGTCGCAATCATAATGCCACCGAGTACTGCATTGACCGATCCAATCACAACAAAGCCACCTACAATCAGCGCGAAGATGGGGATCATAAGCAGGAAGACAATCAGGCCGATTCCGAAGTTAGCGACGAGCGATTCGCCCCAGGTTTTGCGAAGAATTCCCACAGAGCGTTTCAGGGCTGCAAAGGGGTTTTTCTGTTCCACAACCAGAACCGGAATCACAAAATAGGTAGTAATCGACCAGGCCATCCCGAGCAAGCCGGCGACGAACTGTCCCATGCGTTCCGATTTTGATTCGATCAACCTGAGTATGAAGCCTACGGTCGCGCTGACCAGGGCCCAGCCTGTGATTTGAGGGAGCCGATTCATGGCGGCGGAGAAACCATCGCCTATGGTGGGATTGCCCCCTTTGAGCCGGATGATGGCACAGGACATTAACGCTGAGTTGAAAAAGATAATTACGAAGTAATTCACAAAATAGAAGGCAAACAGAATGAAATAAGCCAGTGGATCTTGAGGAGCCTGATGCTCATCCATGATCACCGTGACGTATTTGCTGCTGATCAACGGGATTGCAAAACTGGCCAGGACCATTAGGCAGGCAAAACCGCTCATGATCGGAAACAGCAGAAGTTCTTTATCCATCATGAGAACACGGAAACTCTGTTTGGATAATGCCCATCCATTGGAAATGCGGGAAAACATGATTAATCAGTCCTTGAGAATGCTCTCAACGTTGCGGAAAAATAGCTTTGACCTCGGCTGGTCACGTCAAATCAAGAGTAGCACGGTTTATAACAGATCGACCCCAAAATGCGAAATCGATTAGAAAATTCTTGAGGATTATTCTGATTGTTTGCAAAAGGTTAATTATTTATCTGTCGGTAGTGCTAACAGCAGGGCGACCGTTGCCCAGCTGCTGGCAGTGATCGAAATGAACTGATCATTGCCGTGTGGATAGCCTGTTTCAAAATAGGTCTGGAACGGTTTCGCACGCGTGACGACGTGCCAGGACCCGTCGGGCAGTTGCGTGTTAAGCAGGTACTGAATACCCCGTCTGATGGCTGGGTGATCGGCGGTGATTTGGTCTGAGCGGAGCAGGGCGACGAGTACGGTTCCCGTTGCATAGGCGTCGCTGGTCATTTCAGGGAGTTGAGACCAGCCGCCGTCGGCCTGTTGCTGATTGAGTAGGGTATCAATGGCAGTCTGGGTGACATCTTCATCAACATCCAGAATGAGAAACGAACGGAGCTGGAATACCCGGTCTTCGGTCGATTGGGGATTTAAGTCGAGCAGCCATTGCTGTGTCTGTTGAATGCGTGTTTCGATGCGGGCGGTTTGATCGCTGGTGCCAAATGTTTTGAGGGCACGGATGACGAAATAATTCGTGTTCGTATCACAGGACATGGAAGGGGGGCGAGTGGAATTACGAATCCAGTGATTTTTGTCTTTGTTGCGCTCTAATAAATAGCCTGTGACGGCGTTCGTCACTTCATCCGGCTTGCGTCCTGCCAGTTCGAGTGTCCAGAGTGCATAACTGGCGGTGTCCGGACCACCTCCCTGACCTTTGCCTGATTGATAATTATTCAGGCCTCGCTTGAGGTGGGCAGCCGTATGATCAATCTGTAACTGAAAGTTAGCTTCGTCAATGGTAAAACCCCGCTGTTTTGCTTCATCCAGCACAAGCACTGCTAAAGCCTGATTATGGCAGGTGAAACATTTTCGTTCGCGGGCAGAACCTGCTGCCGCTTTCTCAATCAGAGGAATCGATTTACGAATCGCGATTTTTATCGCAGTGGGAGTCGGTGCGGACTCACCAGCCAGTATTGGTTCTTGCAGACAGCAGATGAAGCAGAATAGAACAATAACGCGATACATTTTGTCAACTCCCGTATCTGCAGGCAGGGGTACTGCCGGACTGGGAATAAGGAATCAAATCGTTTCGCTCTATTCTAACGGTCTTGTGAATTGGAAGACCAGCTTCTTTTTCCGTTTCTATGTGGAACTTCGGTGATCAAAGCCTGACGACTTTTATTTGGGGGGACGCTCTGGTGTGTGAATATGTTCGGGGAGGAAGCCGAGACCGATGATTTTGCCTGCTTTTTTCCGGATAATTGGGGCGAACAGGCCGGCGATTTTTCGAGACGCCCAGGAAATAGAAACCGGATTTTCGGAAGTGGTCTTTCCGCCAAACAGACGCTGATGAGCGAAAACCTGCATGCGTTGTGTTCTGAGTGCTGGTGTCTCACGGCGAAGTTGAACCTGCTTTAAGTCATCGAGTGTTACATTACCTGCATAAAGTTTATCGGCGAGCAGGTTCGCTGTCGCGACGGCGTCCTGGACCGCGAGATTGACGCCTACTCCGCCAACGGGGGACATCGCATGGGCGGCATCACCGATAAACAAGAGTCCCGGCTGTGCCCAGTTGGTAATATGATTCAACTGGATGGTGAGCAGGCGGACTTTTTTCCAGTCATCAATTGCTGCGACGCCATCCGCCAGATCGGGCAGCATATCGAGAACTCTGTTACGAAATGCTTCCAAACCTTCCGCTTTCAATTCGTCAAAGGAACCTTTCTGAATGATCAATCCCGATTGGAAATAGTCTCCCCGGTCAACTGTGATCAGCATACGACCATTCTTGATCCTTCCTAGTGTGTGATCAAGTAACTCACTCAATTTTCCGACGCGAAACCAGAGCACGTCAATAGGAATTCCCTTTTCTATCACTTCGACTCCGGCGTCGATTCGCATCTGGGAACCACGTCCATCGGCTCCGACAACCAGGTCAGAGTGAATTTCATATTCACCGTTAATGCCCTCTACTTTGACGCCGACCACTTGATCGCCATCATGGATCAGGTTCGTTGCCTTGGCTTGCATATGAACCTGAAAATTAGGATATTCGCCGGCAAGTTTTGCAAGTAGATTTAAAAAGTCCCATTGAGGAGCAAACGTAATAAATTTGCATTTGGTAGGCAGGTGGGTGAAGTTTGGCCCCGGGATTTGCTTGCCTTCGATATTGAAATCAAGTGAATCAAAATGGTGAGTCGCAATTTGCAGGAATTCATCCAGAAAACCCAGCTCGTGCATCAGTTCCAGAGTCGAAGGATGGATGGTATCCCCGCGGAAGTCTCGCAGGAAGTCTTTATGCTTTTCCAGCACAATCACTTCCACGCCGGTTCGGGCTAACAGATATCCTAAAAACAGGCCGGCAGGGCCACCGCCGACGACGCAGCAGCGAGTAGTAATCTTGTCCCCTGATTGCGGTGGTTGAAATTCACTCACGACCTTTACCTCCTGTAAAGTGGCTTTGATGGATCAATTTCTGAGATCAATTTCTGACGCGGGTATGGTTCAGTAGCTTAGCGCAGTTAATAGAACGCCTCAAGTTGAAAATGATGATCTTTCATCAAAAACGTTCCTGATGCATGGACTGGATTCAGCTGGGGTTATTCAGAATCCTGTTGTGATGTTCCTTCCTGATGGCTATTTTCGTTTTTTCGATTCGCCTTTCGTTTAATATGGCGATGAGAAAACAGAACAATCACAAAAAGAATCATCAGGCTGCCAAAAACATCCATGAGGCTAATCATCAATTTACTCCCGTTCTATTATCTAAGTTACATGACTCATGTGATTGTTTAATCAATACGACTACAGAACGAGGCTGGACATCATAAGTGGTTGAGGAAACGATGCTGGCCTCCTCTGGTTCCAGTATATCCTGGGGACTCGCTTGTGAGGTATCGATAACACGTTTCCACTCGCCGGGAGTCCCTTCATGAATTCCAAAGTGATAAGCGTTTGAGGATGCATTGATCATCACATAAATGTCGGCGTGTTCCTCTTCTGCTCCGTGCAGGCAGAACGCCAGGGTTTTTGAATTCTCTGAAAGATCAACATAAGGCGTGGCTCCGTACCATTTGATATCTTCTCGCCAGAAATGCGAACGACACAATGAGGAGTGTCGTTTGCGGAAGGCGATGATCAATTTTACGAAGCGAAACATGTCGCGGTGCGTGTCCAGTCTGCTCCAGTCGAGCCAGCTTGTTTCGTTGTCCTGATTATACGGATTGTTATTTCCCTCCTGTGTCTGCAGAAACTCATCCCCCATCCGAAACATGGGTGTGCCATTCGAGACCATCAGCAGGCAAAAGAAGTTTTTGACTTGTTGTTTTCTCAGTCTCATGACTTCGGGTGAGGCATTTTCATCGCCTTCCCAGCCGCAGTTCCAGCTGTAGTCGCGAGTGCCATCGGCATTCTTCTCGCCGTTTTCCCAATTTCGTTTTTCATTGTAGGAAACGAGGTCGTATAACGAAAAGCCGTCGTGCGAAGTGATGTAATTGATGCTTTGGTATGGTCTGAGGGCATGCATGCAGTCATCGGGAAATAAATCCGAACTGCCGTAAAGACGGGTCATCAGATCTGAGATCCGTCCTTTGTCACCGCGTACGAATTGTTGCAACGTGTCCCGGTAAGCGGCGTTCCATTGCATCCAGCGATGACCGGGGAAGCGTGAGCCAAGCTGAAATCCACCTGCTGCATCCCAAGGCTCAGCAATAAAACGCCGACCAGCCAAAACGGAATCCGAACCAATTTGTCCCAGCGTTGTAGGGTTCGTCTCTTCAATACTTCCATCAGCTCTTCTGGTGAGCACGCTGGCTAAGTCAAACCGAAATCCATCTACGTGCATCTCTTTTGCCCAGTATTGCAGGCTGTCAACAATCAGTTTGCGAACGGCCCGATTCGCAGTGTGGAGTGTATTTCCTGCACCGGAGTAGTTGGCATACGGAGCATCCGGGTCACCTGTGGTTGAATAATAGGTTGTGTTGTCGATGCCTTTGAAACTGTAGGTCGGGCCAGATTCATTGCCTTCCCCCGTGTGATTGTAGACGACATCGAGAATGACCTCGATATCCGCGCGATGCAAGGCCTTGACCATCTCGCAAAATTCAATATGGCGTTCGCATGTTTCTTGAGTCGTGCAATAACCATCATGAGGGGCGAAGAAACCAAGGGGCATATATCCCCAGTAGTTTCCGTCTTGTGTATCGAATTGATAAACGGGCATTAGCTCGACGGCGGTGACTCCCAATTCTTTCAGATAGGGGATTTTTTCGATGACGCCGGCAAACGTACCACGTGCATTTTCGGCAACTCCGGAGTTGCTATTCTTGGTGAAGCCTTTGACATGCATTTCATAAATAATGAGATTAGAACCATGGTGAATTGGTTCGTCATCCTCCCAACTGAATGCGCATTTGATCGACTGCAGGACAGACAGCGGGGCATGGCCCATATTACTTCCCGGTTGACAGGCAAGGTGCCGATCAAAAGTGGGAGGGAAGAAAATATTACGTGAATACGGGTCGAGTAATAATTTTTCCGAATCAAAGGTGTGCCATTCGAGGGTGTCCTCTGGTGTCGGTCCGGCTATCTGATAGGCATAATATTTGGCATGTTTGATTTCGGTTGCCGGAATGCGGCAGTGCCAGATTTCGGCGGTTTTATTTCGATGCGGCTCGAATTGAAATTGATAAACAGGTTCGTTCAAGTTCTCTTCGGTAAAGAAGAGCAATGAAACCTGCGTCGCATGTTTTGAATACAGGGCAAAATTATAAGCATTCTCAGATGCGATCCAGGTTTCTCCCAGATGGATGGGAGACCCTTCGGTTTTATCCCAGTGGTCCATGGTGTGGTGTCCCTATTGAATTCGAGTGGGGTTTTCCAATCAAAGCAACGACGTCAGCCAGAATTTGGGGCAGGGCAAGGCCGCCTGGAGAAGCCAGATATTTCGGAGTCCAGACGGGATCAAATTTTTCTTTATAACTTCGTAAACCTTCAAAGTGATAGAAGTGGTCACCATGACGAAAAATTAGATTCGCCGTCCGGTTCCAGACCGGAGCCAGGGGACGATTCTGAATTCCCGACAGGGGAGCCATTCCAAAGTTAAACCAGCCATAACCTTCCTGTTTACCCCACAGCAGTAGTTCAATAAACAGATATTCCATTACACTCGCCGGCGCATCAGGCAGATATCGCATCAGGTCGACAGAAAGTTCTTCCTTATCTGCTCCCTCCAGAAGGTTGGCGAAGGCGATCGTTTTTCCATTTTGCTTCACGATAGCGATCGGAAAATGTTTGAGATAGTCTTTGTCAAAATAGCCGAGGGAGAAGCCTTTTTCGGTGACCTGTTTCGTCGTCAGCCAGGCATCCGAGATCTGTTGTAATTCAGGAAGTGATTCAGGAGTCTGTTCGACGGGGATGATGGAAAACTCACATTGTTCTTTTTGGCAGTGATTGACCGTCTGCCTGAGTTTTCTACGAGAGCTGCCGGCAATATCGAATGATTCCAGGGGAACACGGGCTTCTTCACCCAGCTTCAGGATGCTCATTCCCTGATCGAGATAGAGGGAGAGGTTTTCGGGTTCCACCTGATAAAATACGGGCCAGCCGTCATAACGGTCGACCAGTTCCCGGAACTGCCAGATCAGTTCGGCCTGCTCTTGCTTCGGGCCAATGGGATCTCCGAGTGTGATCCAGGAACGTTTTTGAACGCCGTACATCAGGAAGGCTGTCTGCTGTTCGTTCAAGATCAGGGATTTGTCTCCCAGTAAAGCCAGATTGGATGATGTTTTTGTTGACGCTTTCACAATCTGGGTAACAGCAGACAGTTCGCTTTCGGTTGGCTCCTGTGAACGGGGTTTCTGGGCGGCGATCAATTTTGATAACGCGAACAGCAGTAGAAAGATGACAGCACCAATACTGCCGCGCATAAAGCGGGGCGCGTTTCCTTTGAAAGTAAAGACCCACCACAGTTCGTTCGAGTAATCGACATGTTGATAAGCAAATAGGCCAAGCCAGATCGAGCAAATGACAATCACCAGGATCGTACTGGTCCAGGCCAGGCTGAATCGTGCGTGGATTAAAGTACCCTTGCGATAATACTGTTTGCGACTGACACATAGAGCGATCATGATTAATGCCAGCAAAATCGCTTCTTCGTAATCGAAGCCTTTTAAGAGCGAGACGACCACGCCGAGCCCTAGTAATGAGGTGATTAACCACCAGGCGGAATCAAGTCGTCGTTGCAGGCCGCGCGCGAGAACCAGGAGAGCGGCACCGATCAGACTGCCAACAAAATGGGAGACTTCGACGAGCGGCAGGGGGATCGTATGCTGTAGGTGAGCGAGTCGCGTTTTGACGATGGGAGTGGAACCTGAGAAAAGCAGAACGGCACCCGCCAGGAGCGTGCACCAGGAGAGCACCAGGGGAGTCACCGCGACCGACCAGCGATTGACTCCTTGCGCAACCCGCGTTGCCAGTCCGCGTTGAAGCGAAAGTTCGTGCAGCCCCAGCATGATGATTGCGATGAAGAGCGGAATCAGGTAATAAATCACACGAAATACCAGCAAGCCCGCCAGGATTATTGCTGATGAGGGGGAAGCAACCAGAGTTAAAATGATGAGCTCAAAGACTCCCACACCGCCGGGAACATGAGAGAGAACCACGGCAACAGTCGCCAGGAGAAACATCCCCAGGAATTCTCCATAACCGATCGTCAGGTCAGGCGCTAACAGGGTGTAGAGAATCGCGCCAACCAGCATCAGGTCTACGGCGGAAACTAAGAGTTGCAGCAGTGTCATGCTGGTTTTGGGAAATCGAAATTCAATGTCTTTGACAATAATCGGAGATTTGCGAATGAAGGGTAACGCTGTATAGACGGCGGCGATCGCCAGCAGGCCATACCCAATCGATTGAACATTAACAAAGGGTAAATGTAACGATGCCGGAACGGGAAACGGTTGTAAAATAAAGACGACCCCGGCTAAAGCAAACACACCAATCCAATAGGTTGTGCCCAGCATGATCACGAGCTGTAGGATTTCGACCGCCGAAAGTCCCCAGGCAGAATAGAGCCGGTAACGAACTGACGTTCCCCCGAGCAGGGCGCCAAAATTATAACTGATGACGAAGCCGGTAAAAGAAGCCAGCGAGATCTTACGGAGCGGCAGCGGGTGCTGAATGGCACGCACTGCGAGGTAATCATAGCCGATTAGAATCAGATAATTGAATATGGTTAAACCAGCGGCTGCCCAGAGACGCCAGGCCGGAATATGGTTGACCGCTGCTCGGATTTGGTGCAGGTCATAATGCTTCAACTCTTTCGAGAGCAGCCAGATTGCGCCCATGAAAATTGTGATGACAACCAGAGGAGCAAGTTTTTTAAGACGATGAAGCATCTATGATTCTTATATCGTAAAGGCGTTTATATGTCGCATTGGAATCATACCATAAGTAAGATCTGATGTGTTTGGCCGGTCTGGGTTTTTTAGTCTCTGTTAAGCCATCAAATGAATCGGAAGAGGTGACTGCTAAATAAAGTATTCCGAATATGAAGAATATGTTAGCTGCTTGATTCAGAATTCAGGCGAGCGATTTATTTCTAAATTGCTCTTTTGGTGTAGTTGGGTGATTGAGTTTACCGTTAATAGACACGGCTTAAATAATTTCTGAAAGAGATCATAAATAAAGCGTGCATTATTGAACAGACAGGAATAAAATAAATCTAATTGCTGTTGATAACAGGCAGCCCGTGTACTCTCTCACAAACAACACAAATTTCTGAAAGATGTCAGAATGAATCTTCTCCTTCGGCAGACCTGCTGTGGTCTTACTCTTCCCGCTTTGTTGATGTTGATTGTCTTTGACAGTTCTGTTGGCTATGCCCAGTTTCAGAGAACTCCTCTGAATGTCCAAACGGCGCCACCGGCTCCCTCAGCAACTCCTGCGGCCCCCCAAACTTCAGGAGCCACACAAACCATCAAAAAAATGGCGGTCGCATTTAAAGAGGCCTTCGATCAGGGGAATGCCCAGAAAGTAGCCAGTTTTTGGGCTCCGGAAGGCGAGTTCATTGATGCCAGTGGGAAACGACTGGTCGGACGGGCTACGATTCAAAGCGCCTACGATACATTTTTTAAGCAAAACAAGAACGCGAAGATTCAAATCTCTGTCGATTCCGTTCGTCAGATTGGTGAAAATTTAGCGATTGAAGAAGGTCGGACGATTGTTTCGGTTCCTGAAGCGGCACCCGAGTCTAGCCAATATACGGCGACACATATGAAACGGAACGGTCAATGGCGGATGGTTAGCGTCAAAGAATCGGGAATCTCTGCGAGCGGTTCTCACTCTAGATTAAAAGACCTGGAGTGGCTAATTGGAACCTGGATTGCTGAAGAGAGAGGTATCACTCTCACCACAGACTATCGCTGGTTACCCGGCAATAAATTTATGGACCGGACATTCTACTCATCCAGCAATGGTTCCAAAAAGGTAATCGGAAAACAAATTATCGGCGTTGACCCGATCAGCGGTGACATCATGTCCTGGACGTTCAATACCGACGGCAGCCATGCCTTGGGAATCTGGGCTCCTGTGGAGAATGGTTGGGCGATCGAATCGCGAGGAGTTACCAGTAACGGAATGGTAACCAGCGCGAACAATATTATTTCGAAGATTGATGATAACGGTTCTCGTTGGCAATCGGTGCATCGGACAGCCAATGGGACCCCGTTACCAGATGCACTGGAAGTCGTCTCTAAACGAAAATAGTGTAGTCTCGCTTACAATAAAATATTGCTTTTTTGAATACAGAAAATCGAGGATTGATCGAATGAAACTTTTCATCAGCGTCCTTTCCATTACGACATTACTCTTTGTCTCACATGAATCGTCTGTTACGTGGGCTCGCGGCTTTGGTGGCGGCGGCGGTGGTGGATTTCGTGGAGGTGGAGCAGGAGGCTTTAGTGGTGGTGGCGGTTATCGCGGTGGAGGAGGCTATGGCGGCGGAAGTCGCAACTTGGGTGGTGGTGGCGGATTCGACTCGGGATCCCGAAATATCGGTGGCTCTGGTGGCTTTGATGGAAGTCGGTTTTCCAACTATGGCAGTCGATATGATGTCCCCAGCCGCTTCAATGATAATACCGGATTTAATAACAACTTTTCGAATCAGGCCAAGTCCTTTGAGCAATCCAAAGGGTCTGATTTCAGCCGATTGAACAACGGTGGTGGGAACCGAGGTGGTTTCAATCAATCAGGGGCAAATGGGATTCGTAGTTCACGAACTGATGGCTCACTGAATGTCGGCGCCATGAATTTTAACCAGAAGCCAACACGTCAGGGACTGAATAATTTTCTGGGACTTCCTTCTGATGCCGGCCACAATTCCGTCACAAACTCACATCCTCAAGTTCAGGATTTTACAGGTCGCAATACGATTAATCAGTCGATAGTAAACGGTTCTGGTTCCGGTAACGTCTATCATGGGCCGAACGGTGGTGTTGCAGGAGGCGGAAGTTATACAGGACGGCGAGGAAATACGGTCTCAGGCGGTGGAGCCGTTGGACCTAACGGCGGACATGCTGCTGGTGGTTCTGTTGATGGAAGGAATGGCGGATCTGCTACAGGGGGACGCGTTGTCGGCCCCGGTGGTGCCTCTGCCGCTGGTGGAAGAGCCGTTGGTCCAAACGGAGGTAGTGCCGCTGGTGGTGTGGTTCATGGACGCGGCGGCGGAACGACTGCCGGCGGTGTTGTGCATGGTCCTAACGGTGGTTATGCCGCTGGTTTTGTGCATGTTCCCCCTTCCACGCGTTACTATCATGGTGCGGTGATTCGCGGTGGTTTTTATGGTTACGGAATGTATTACCCGGGCTGGTATACTGCTCATCCAGGAGTCTGGTATGCTTCTGCGTGGCCTGCGGGATACGCCTGGAGAGCTTGCACCTGGGCTTCAATGATGGCCTGGTTAACTCTGGCAGATACACAACCAGTTTATTATGACTATGGAAATAACGTGGTCTATCAGGACAACAGTGTCTACGTCAATAATCAAGATGTGGGTACGGCAGAGCAATATACTCAACAGGCCAGTCAGTTGGCGGCTGCCGGTGCTTCTGCTGATGTCAACGACGAGAAAAACTGGATGCCACTGGGTGTGTTTGCTTTGTCCGAAAGTGGACAGACAAAGTCTAATTCCGTCGTGGAACTTGCTGTGAACGCGCAGGGAGTTATCCGGGGGAATTATACCAATACGAAAACCAAGAAGACGCAGCAGGTCCAAGGCTCAATTGACAAAAAGAGTCAACGTGCTGCCTGGACTGTGGGGGATGATAAGAACACCGTTTATGACACTGGTATTTATAATCTGACCAAAGCGGAAGCCCCCTTGCTGGTTCATAGTGGAAAAGATCAGACGCAGCAATGGTTGATGGTCAGGCTGGATCAAAAGGATAAAGACAAAAATGCTGCTGCCAGTGAATGAGCTTGAATCAATTCACTGAGATTACTTTTGAGAATTAAAAAACAGAGTTGGTCGTTCCAGGCCAACTCTGTTTTTGGTTTAGACGAGTTCAGTAATCCCATTTATTCTTTGACTGGCGCCAGATAATCAATGCGGTAATCTTTCGGGAAAGGAAGCACAAAGTTTTCGTTCGCCCAGACATTCCACTTTAGAGCCAGTTGCGTAACGAGATCAGGACGCTGTTGAGCCAGGTTATTCAGCTCAGTGCGGTCTATAGAGAGATCGTAAAGTTCCCAGGGCGCTCCACGGAGCGCGGAAAGTTTCCAGCGTCCTTCTCGAATGGCTCGGTTTCCCTGGTGCTCAAAATAGAGCGTGCGTGGTTTCTGTGGTTTTCCTTTGATCAGAGGGATCAGACTTTTTCCGGGTAGTGGCAGCGTTGGCTGGTCGTCCCATTTTGTGGGATAGCTTACTTTTGAAGCCTCCAGCAGGGTGGGAACGAGATCAATAATGTGCGCGGGGGTCGAGACAATTGTGCCTGTTTGTGGCACTTGACCGGGCCAGTGGAGAATCCCCGGCGAAGCAATGCCGCCTTCGTGATTGTAGTGTTTATAAAGTCTCCAAGGCGTATTCGATGCATTGGCCCAACCTGAACCCACGCTGTGATGTGTGTTCGAGCCTCCCATCTTGTCGAGCTGATCTCCCCAATACAATGTATTGTTACGGCTGGATTTGATATCAAAGCCATGCGGGTCCCACTCGGCACAGGCACCGTTATCCGAAGTGAAAATAATCAGCGTGTTTTCCAATTCGTTGTTTTGACGCAGGCTGGTGAGGACACGGCCGATATTCTGGTCCATACGATCTACCATCGCGGCAAAAATGGCCATGCGTCGAGCCAGATCTCCTCGGCGGTCGGTGGGTAACGAATCCCAGGCCGGGTTCACACGTGCCTCTGATTCACCCCAGTCCCAGTAGCGGGAGCGGGGAGAAAGCTTTGTTTCCGGCGAGACAATATTTAATTGTTTCATACGGGCCAGTCTCTGTTTTCGGATTTGATCCCAGCCTACATGATAGCGGTCTGCGTATTTCAGAATATCCTCTTTAGGAGCATGCAAAGGGAAGTGGGGCGCATTATAAGCCAGATACAAGAACCAGGGCTGATCGGGAGTTCGCCTGCCCATGCGCAGGAAGTCGATCGCATAATCGGTGACTGCATCCGTGCCATAAAATTCTCCTTTAGGATAAGTGTGCGTCGACCGAGAGGCAGGCAGTCGCGTGAAATGATCGACATCCCAAAACGTTTTTGCACTGACCAGTGTTCCGTAAAATTCTTCGAAACCCAGCTTGGTCGGGTCTTCTGTACCCAGATGCCATTTCCCTGAGAGAAAGGTTCGGTAGCCGCCCTGTTGCAGGATCTGAGCGACGGTGATTGCTTCATCGGCAATGTGTCCCTGGTATCCTCGTTGATTGAGGTTTCGCGTCATATGCCCGAGACCGATTCGATGGGGATATTGCCCGGTCATGATCGAACCACGGGAAGGGCAGCAGCGACCCGTGTTATAGAATTGTGTTAAGCGCACTCCCTTGGCAGCCAGTGAATCGAGTTGCGGCGTTTCAATTTCACCGCCGAAGCATCCCAGATCACTGTAGCCTAAATCGTCGGCAACGATCAGCAGGATGTTGGGGCGCGGGGGTTGCTGTTCTGCGCTCGTGGAAGATTCCTGCCAGCATGCGAGAGTCAGGATGCCAGTCGCTGCGACCATGAGCGATCTACGGAAGTGGAATTGGGCAGGGTGATGCATCGTGGTTTCGTCTTTCTTTTGAAGCACTAAAGAGAACTATCTTTTGCTAAGCAGCTTACGAGTTCAGGAATTGCTGATCCAGAATAGGAACGCGATTTCGTGATCCGCTTATTGCAGACGCGTTGGGTCCCGTTTCTTAGGGGTGACCATGTTGCAATTAATCATCATATTTGAGTTACCAAATTTGACAAGGTATATATGTGAGCTAGGATTAAGATGAATACGTTGAGTGTGGCGATTGTTGAATTGCCCTTAAAATCGAGAAGCTCAGCACACAAAATATCATGTGTCTCGTACATATTTTGAGATAAAGGGTTACTAAGATGAAATTGCAGAAGTCTATATCGAGCAAGGGCTTGCTTTGTCTTCTCACACTCTTTTTGGTCGTGAATTATGAATCACAGGCTCAAGAAGGTACTGTCAACAATAAAGCAACTTCAACGGCCCGTCAGAAGTATGCCGCCTTGATGAGTGAAGCTCATAAAACGCGATTGAATCAGCATTATTCAAAGTATTACAAGGCAACATTAGGCGTCGTTGCAACCGATGCGTCCGGTCCTTTGGCGGCTCATTTGACGAATGGGGCCCCCGATATGTGGACCGGAGTCGGAACAGACATTAATGGTAATCCAGGATACGGTGTTGTCATCATGCATGTGGCACCGGGCTCTCCAGCGGAGAAAGCCGGGTTGATGAAATATGATATCATCTTGTCGTTTGGAAAACATCGTCTGGCTTCGGTGCGTCAGCTAAATGCACTACTTGCCAAAGCGCACCCAGGTCAGGATGTGAAACTGTCTGTCATTCAAGTGGGTGAGCAAGGAGCTGTGAGTACTGTTGATGTCAAACTAGGTTGGTCTGAACGGATCAATGCACCGGCTGGGGGAAATCCCTCAAGGTCGTTTACACCTCACTATCCATCAGCTTCTAATTTTGGAAACGATGATGAATATCTCATCAATCCCAAAGCACCATTGAAGTATCAATATGCGGCTCCCTATGAGTACGCTCCCAAGCTGGATCCGTCCACCCCAATGGATTTCGGATCGAGTTTGAATAACTGAAAACGATTCAGCCACAAGCAAAAAATTCAACAGGCTATGTTCTCTTTGGGGCATAGCCTGTTTTTTTGTATGTACGTTATAGGGTCTTAAATCGAGTTTGAGAAAGACAATCCGATCAAGTGATCTAGAAGCAGAAAACGCGGTCAACAAATGGTATCGGAGCAAGCTTTGGCAATCCGGTGGACTTTTTGGGCGCGTGTGAAAGTCTACTGAATTAAGCGACAGAATAAAAAATGAAGATCGACAGAACTAGCGAAAAAAACTGAATCTAGGTAAAATCATGCTTGAATCGCAACTAAGGAGGCCTCGCAGTAAACGTGACGAGAACACCACAGAGTGTCCATAGACGAAAAGCCGAGTTATCTGTTATCGGCTGGCGTGAATGGGTGAAGCTCCCGGATTTAGGGATAAGTACGATCAAGGCGAAAGTCGACACAGGGGCGCGCTCGTCGTCCCTGCATGCCTATGATTTGCATAAGTTCGAGCGCGACGCTGAAGAGTGGATTCGGTTCAAGGTTCACCCTGTGCAGCGAAAAACGCATGAGATCATTGAGACAGAGGCGAGAATATTCGAGTATCGGTCTGTTCGCAGTTCCAGCGGTAAGGCCAACATGAGGCCGGTGATTATCACCAATGTTGAACTGCTTGGCATCGTTTGGGAAGTTGAATTGACGCTCGCCAATCGCGACGAAATGGGCTTCAGAATGTTACTGGGCCGTGAAGCATTCCGACAACGGTTCTTTGTCGATGCAGGAGTGTCTTATTACGGTGGTAAACCACTAAGAGTAAAGCGGTCAAGGCGAAAGTAACCTCTGTTTAACGCCGATTGAGTCGGCACGGCAAGGAATTTTATGAAACTGGCAATCCTCTCTTGCAGTCCGAAATGTTATAGCACGCGGAGATTATACGAAGCTGCTGAGCAACGTGGCTTCAAGGTGAAAGTTCTGAATACCCTTAAATTTGCGATCGACCTGAAACAAGCCGAGCCAGATCTTTTCTACCTGCAAAAGTCGCTCTCTGATTATGATGGCGTACTGCCACGTATTGGTGCGTCGGTGACTTACTTTGGTACGGCAGTGGTACGACAGTTCGAGCAGATGGATATTTTCTGTGCGAATTCCTCCGCCGGAATTTCCAACTCACGAGACAAACTCCGTAGTCTGCAGATCTTTAGCCGACACCAGATTGGTATTCCACAAACGACTTTTGTTCGCGATAAAAAGGATGTTCTGCCAGCCATCGAACGTGTGGGGGGCGCTCCAGTTGTGATCAAGCTGCTGGAAGGAACACAAGGCATCGGCGTGCTGCTCGCAGAATCGGTGAAGTCGGCCGAAGCAATTATCGAGATGCTGCAAAGCCAGAAGCAGAACGTTTTAATCCAGAAATTCGTAGCCGAAAGTAAAGGCCGGGATATCCGGGCGTTTGTGGTCGGAGATCGAGTAGTTGCTGCCATGCGTCGCGTCGCACAAGGGCAGGAGTTCCGCAGCAATGTCCATCGAGGTGGTCTGACGGAGCCGGTTGTGCTTGATGAAACCTATTGCAAAACAGCCGTGAGAGCCGCTCAAATTATGGGACTGCGCGTAGCAGGGGTCGATATGCTTGAGGCCAAAGACGGACCTCAAATTATGGAAGTCAATTCGTCACCCGGGCTGGAAGGAATCGAAAAATGTACGCAGCTCGATATTGCCGGTGCCATTGTTGATTACATCGCCGCTCAGGTGGATTTCCCGGAGATTGATCTTCGTCAGCGGTTAACGGTCAGTCGAGGTTACGGCGTCACGGAAATTTACATCCCTGAGGGCTCAGATTATGTTGGCAAAGAAATCAATCAGTCCGGACTGCGGGATAAAGATATTAACGTACTGACTTTATACCGTGGGACAACCGTGATCCCCAACCCACGCTCTGATCGTCAACTGGAAGCCAATGACCGACTGTTGTGTTTCGGCAAGCTTGAATTAATGCGTGATCTGATCCCGGCGAAAACACGCCGCAATCGGCGTCCACAGGTTCAGGATCTTCCCGAATTACCCGTTGCCGAAGAAGTTCTCACAGAATCAGGACATACACCAGCCGACCAGGCATAACTGGAAAAAGCTAATGCAACTATGACAAAACCACGCAAACGAAAGCCGATTGATCAATGGAATGGAGATTCGATTCCAGCTGGTGAGTCACGTGATGTCAAACTGGCTGTGAGCGAGAGCTATAGCAGCATGACGGTGAAGATACCGATTCATATTCGCCGTGCAAAGGAAGAAGGCCCCGTCGTTTTCGTCACTGCTGCCCTGCATGGCGATGAGATCAATGGTACCGGGGCGATTCGTGAATTGATTCAGGACGAGAGCTTTCAACTGCTGAGAGGCTCGGTCATCTTGGTACCGGTTCTGAATCTTCTCGCCTTTGATCGGCACTCTCGCTATCTTCCCGACCGTCGCGACTTAAACCGCTCGTTTCCCGGGTCAGCCACTGGGAGTCTCGCTGGTCGCATGGCGCGAATCATTTTTGATGAAATCGTCTCGCGCAGTGACTACGGCATTGACCTGCATACTGCATCGGTACGTCGAACAAACTACCCGAACGTTCGAGGTGATATGACGAGTCCTGAAGTCCGTCGGCTCGCTGAGGCATTCGGTTCGGAAGTCATTATGAATGGGAAAGGCCCAGTCGGCGCATTTCGGCGTGAAGCTTGTACGAGTGGCTGCCCTACGATCATCATGGAAGGGGGAGAGGTCTGGAAGGTCGAACCGGGCATTGTAGAATCAGCGGCACGCGGAGTCAGAAATGTGCTGCGCGATCTGAAAATGTTGGATGGCGAACCACAAAGCCCCGATTATCAGGTCGTCGTTGATAAATCGACCTGGGTGCGTGCGGAACGAGGGGGCTTTTTAAAGTTCCATGTCAAGCCGGGAGACATTATTGCAAAAGACCAGGCCATAGCTACGAATACGACATTGCTCGGTCGCGAACACAGCATGCTCTATGCTCCTTTCGATGCCGTCGTGATTGGTATGACAACCCTGCCTGCCATTAGCCCCGGTGAGCCGATCTGTAATCTGGGAATGTTGCCCAAAGGGACCAAACCATCGCATATCCGTCGCGCGCGCCGGGAAGAAGATGGACTTGAGGGACAGGTTGTTGATGAACTCTCAACGAATCTCGTCGTCGTCGAACCGACTGAAGAGTCAAGTCATCACCACCATAACTACAAAGAGAACACGGCCAGTAAAGCCGAGCAGGTTAAAGGCAAGCAGGTTAAAGGCAAACAGAGTAAAGGCAAGCAGGGGAAAACCACTGCAGCCGAGTGAGCCTTGATAAAAAACTTCTTCGGCTTCGGTTGCGTCCTCCCAAGGGGGGCAATCCACCAGTTCCCTCTGATCAGAGGGAACGTTCGGAAGCCAACCAGAAATTCTCTTGACGGCGTGGTGACTTTGGTGAGCACTGAATCGTTCCAAATTTTCAGGTCTTGACTTCCGCGCGCCGTTTTTGATGATGTGTTACCTGCGTCGCGCGCGAGAAACACAAACGTTTTTAGTGACGATTTCTGCCGCTGTGAAAATCAGCACTATAAAAGGCCCTGGTTTCAGCAGCATTTTTAGCATTGCAGAAAAACGCATTCCGGTTGAGCAGTTGTTTTCAAGCGCGATCGATTTGTCATCATTGTCGTTGAGAGACGCTACGTGGAAGATCAGGCTGGGATCAAAGGTGTTTGAATGTCGCATTCCGCATCGCACCATTGCGCTGAATTAGGAATTCATTTCCAATTGCCAATTGGGCTTGGACCAATCGATTCGCATGTGTGACACGATTTTGGTGATGACATTTTCAGTTTCCCTTTCACGAAAACGGTAATTCAAAGCAGACGACAGGCTAAGTCGATGCAAATTGGCTCACAGACAGTCGGTGCAGAAGTATTTTATCGGATATCACCGGCGAGCGAGGGCCAAGTTGTGTCTGTCTTGAAAAGGACCTGAACGAAGTGGATGAGTGAACCGTTTCACCGAATCTGCCCGGCGTCAAAAGTTGGAAGTTACGGAATCAAGTGAGCAGGGGACGAGTTAACTCCAGGAATACGGGCCAGAGTTGCGTATCGGGTTTGCTCTCTGCAGTCTGGTTTTCTAAGATCAACTGTTCATTGCGTTTAACCCGTTACCTTGATAAGAGCCGGTCCGTATAAATGTCTCTTGAAACAGAGAAGATTGAGAAACAGCTGAAGGTAGTCGGAGTGCTGTTTATGTCACTCTCCGGACTATGCCTCTTGGGGCTACTCTTCATTCCAGTCCATTACATGATGATGCAGTCGGTGTTAAACATGGATTTTCCGCGTCAGGGAGAGGGTCCTGATCCCCGGGAGATGTTTGAAAAAATGCAAACACCTATGTTTGTGATGTACGGTTTAATGGGAGGCATGATGCTGTTATTCGGCGGGTTCACGCTGGCGACCGGGATCAACCTGTACCGGAAATCTCACAAGACTTTCTGCATTGTCGGTTCTGCTGTTATCTGCATCTGGATCCCCTTTGGTACGGCACTGGGAATCTGGTCTCTGATCCTTTTATTTGACAAAAATGCCCAACCGTTGTTTGAAGAACAGACGAATTTAAACGATGCTGATTTCCTGTCTTGAATCTTGGGGGGCCTCTGCTTGAGACCTCAAGCGAACTTTATTGAGGAGATCTCCCTGATGGCTGGAAAAAAGGCGAGACAGCTCAATCTGATTGGCATACTCTTTTTAGTTCTGACTGCAATTTCTTTACTCAGTCTGGTTCTGATGATCTCCGTTGCCAATCAAATTTACGAGGATGCAGATCAAGAATTGAGTGTACCTGCATCCGATGGGGCAACCTACGAAAGCAAGATACAAACTAATTCTGTGATGAAATCCATGCTGGTAGGGATGTTGATCTGCTCCATCGTGCTCCCTCTGATCTGTCTTATCACAGGGATTTCCATTCTCAGGCGGAAAAGCCATCGTTCATGTATCATCGGCGCAGTAGTAGTGGCTTTGATGGCATTTCCTTTGGGGACCATCCTGTGTGTCTGGTCCCTGATGCTGTTATGTGATGCCGAGTCCAGGCAGTTATTTGGAGAACAGCAGGACGGCTGAAAAAAACGAATCTGTGCTCCAAATCAAATTCACAGGGCTAGTCAAAACGGGCGCGGGTGCTAATAATACGCCAGCATATTATCTCCGGCCGTTTGAAATAAAGGATTCCGCATGGAGCCGCTTGACCTGACGCAGTTTGAATGGAAAATCAAAGTCCGTCAATTAACGATGGACGATTTCGACGCACTCGTCGAAATGGAGCAGCTCTGTTTCCCCGGGATGCCAACCTGGGGACGTGAGCATATTGAAAGCCAGCTGGCCACGTTTCCCGAAGGACAATTGTGTGTGGAAATTGAAGGGCGCCTGGCGGCTTCGTCTTCGAGTTTAATTCTGGAATTCGATCCCAGTCTGGAATGGCACAACTGGAAAGCGGTCGCCGACGACGGATTTATCCGCAATCACAAGCCCCAGGGTGATACGCTATACGGAATCGAAATCATGGTGCATCCCGAATTTCGTGGCATGAAGCTGTCGCGACGTTTATATGATGCCCGGAAAGAAGTCTGCCGCCAGAAGAATCTGGGACAGATGATTATCGCCGGGCGAATTCCGGGATATCATCAACATGCAGAAGCACTTTCGGCGCGTGAATATATCGAGAAAGTGGTCGAGAAGGGTTTCTACGATCAAGTATTAACGGCACAACTGGCCAATGGATTTTCAGTACAGGGGCTGATCCCCAACTATTTACCTTCCGACACCGCCTCCTGTGGTTATGCGACCTATCTGGAATGGGCGAATCTGGATTATGTGCGGGGCGCCAAACGCCGGTTTCATCACACGGTGGAACAAATTCGTATCTGCGTTGTCCAATACCAGATGAGATCAGTAAAGAATTTTGATGAATTTGCACAGCAATGCGAGTTCTTTCTCGACACCGCCTCGGACTACAAATGCGATTTCATCCTGTTTCCTGAGTTATTCACCACGCAGCTTCTCTCCTGTGTTGAGCCCACCCGACCCGGTCAGGCGGCCCGCAGGCTGGCGGAATTTACGCCGCAATACCTCGATTTCTTTACCGAGATGGCGGTCAAATATAATGTCAACGTGATTGGCGGCTCTCAGTTCGTCGTCGAGCATGACACGCTCTATAATATTTCCTATCTGTTTGGACGGGATGGCACGATTGGGAAACAGTATAAAATTCATATTACACCCAGTGAACGGAAGTGGTGGGGTGTGAGCCCCGGCGACCGCGTGGAAGTTTTCGACACCGATTGCGGCAGGGTCGCGATTCAAATCTGTTATGACATCGAATTCCCCGAACTGACCCGCATCGCTGCCCAAAAGGGCGCACAAATTGTGTTTGTGCCCTTTAATACCGACACCCGCCACGGTTACCTGCGCGTCAGGCACTGTGCACAGGCTCGTTGTATCGAAAATCACTTGTACGTCGCCATTTCAGGCTGCACCGGCAATCTGCCTTTTGTTGAGAATGCCGACATCCATTATGCCCAGTCCGGTATCTTTACCCCCGCTGATGTGGAGTTTGCCCGCGACGCGGTGGCGGCTGAGTGCAATCCGAATGTGGAAACGGTCATCATTCACGATCTGGATTTTGAACAATTGCGCCGGCATCGCGAGGGGGGCAGTGTGCAAAACTGGAATGACCGCCGCCGGGAACTCTATCGGGTAGTTTACCAGGAGGATGGGAAAACATTTGAGGTTTAGTCCAGTTGCGGCGTGTGATCTGAGTTGGTCTCGCGTGACTTGCTGAGATCTCATAAAATCTGCGATATCATGATTAGTTGACTCTAATAACAGTCTTTAAAGATGTCGTACGTTTGGTCTCTAGCAAATACAGATCCGCAGAAACATCGCAACGGATAGAATTTATGATTGACTCATTTGCAGGCGTCTCCAAGAAGGTGGGGATGCCACCTGGCTCTCTGATTCATGTTGGTGATTTTGATGAAGAGGAAACCCGGATTTCCGTGATTGATTACGGACGGATCGATCTGGAAGAACCGGTCGTGGAAACAGTCGAAGATCTTCTCAAATTCAGAGAAAAAGACTCGATCACCTGGGTTTGTCTGGAAGGCTTGAAAAATGTCGAAATCACCGAACTGATTGGTAAGTATTTCGATATTCATCCGCTGGTACTGGAAGATATCCTCAATACACATCAGCGACCGAAATTTGAAGAGTTTGACGATTACCTGTATATTGTGCTCAAGGGGCTGTCACTGCAGCACAGGGATTCCAGCTCCGGTGAGTTCAGAGTGGAATATGAACAGATCAGTATCCTGGTCCTGAATGACTTTGTCTTCACTTTTAAAGAACGAAAAGACGATCTGTTCGTCCCTCTGATTCAGCGAATCCGAAACAGTAGTGGTCGCATTCGCAGTCTGGGATCGGATTACCTGACGTATGCACTTTTAGATACAATCGTGGATCAGAATTTTGTGTTACTCGATTCGATGGATGAACGGATCGATGCCATCGAAGAAGAGCTGCTCGCCAATCCCACATCAGAGACGCTGATGGCAATCCAACGTCTCAAGCGGGAATTGATTGATATCAGACGTTCGACTTCACCACAAAGAGAATTGCTCTCGGCGATTCTGCGTTCTGATCATGGATTAATCAGCGAGAAGATTCATATCTATTATCGGGATGTGTTCGATCACGTCTTGCGGATCACCGAATCGGTCGATTCCTATCGGGATATGCTGGGAGGCCTGCTGGATATTTATGTCTCGAGTGTCAGTAATAAAATGAATGAGATTATGAAAATCCTGACGGTATTCGCGTCGATTTTCATACCGCTCACATTTATCGCTGGGATTTATGGGATGAATTTTGAGTATATGCCGGAACTGAAGTGGAAGTGGAGTTATCCTGCCCTCTGGGTCGTTTTCGTGACCATTCCCACGGTCTTGCTGGTCTATTTCAAAAAGAAGAAGTGGCTCTGAAAATTTGAACGGCCACGTTTCGTAGAACGAACCGATGTGTTCGCCCACTGAATCGAGATATCAGAACTATGTATGTCGTGTACGAAAAGACTCTCCCCGGGTGGCCCGGATCAAATCCGGGCCGAGCGGAGCGAGCGGGAAACTGGCAATGTAACAGGTCAATAAAGAGCCACCGTGGTTTCCACCGTGGTTTCCACCGTGGTTTTATTTTCGTGGGACACCTCTTGCTTAAACGGACGCGTACTCTGACTGTTTCCTATTGTTTTCAACAACCCCGAATTATATTCGGGGCTACCCGGGAAGTCTTCTGCTGAACTTTTAGACCTGTTCGTGGTTTGAAAAACTCCTGTGTGCCACGGACCGGCTCGTCCGGCCGTGCAAAGCGATTAACGGTACCAAAACGTTCATCCAAGGCAGTCATCACGCCGTTTGTAGCAGCACCATCGGGCACAAGCCGAGCGGGGACGCACGAAAGTCGATGATGTCTTCACAGTCAACCGTGCTTAGTGGTTGCTACGGGCAGGTACACAGGCTGGCCTTACTTTTGTTACATGGTTGGCTATCAAAAAAAGGCCTCGGAGAACCGTGTTCTCCGAGGCCTTTCAGCTTGATTAAATTCACAAAGGGAATTTAGTGATTATTGGCAGTAATCCCGGTCCAGTCATCGGTACGGAACGGAGTCATAGGGAGACCCTCTTTGTTCTGCACATTACAGATCGGATTGTCAGCCCAGCCGTAACGGACGGACGCTGGTGTAGCGACCCCATCACTCCAGACTTCGATTTTGTTCGCACCAATGATTTTCGCACTGGCGTTCACGAACTTTTTGTCTTCGCCGGCGATGGTAAAGCCAATCGGGATGTTGACGTCGAATAAATCCAGTCCGCCACCCACATGATCGAACGTCAGGATGGCTTTGTTGCCTTTGACTTCCATCGATTTATACCGTGGGCTCTGATGGACGATCTTCACGCCATAATCTTTGGCGAGCGCCCAGCGGGCCAGACGGTTGGCGACATCCTGTTTATTCTTGGGATGGATATCGACGGCTTCACCCAGATTCAGGATCACGGCTTCTCCCGTGTTGGGGAGTGCGTCCATGGTCATCGTCTGTGCTTCACGCAGCTCGGCCCAGTCGCTGTCTGCAGGTAGTGGTTTTTCGCTGCGGAAGTCGGCCAGCTGGACCCAATAGAAGGGGAAATCGCCTTGATTCCATTCATCACGCCAGTTCTGAATCATGAATGGGAACAGTTTCCGGTACTGATAAGCACGGCTGGCATTCGATTCACCCTGGTACCAGATCACACCTTTGATGCCGTATCCGATGGTTGGAGAAAGCACACCATTATATATATTGGAAGGACGGTGGTTACCGGTGAGTGGATTTCGTGGGCCACGAGGACGACGCGGAGCAGGTTTACCGGCTGCTTTGGCTTTTTTAACAGCCTCTTTCCACAGATCTACTCGCTTATTGTAACTTGCGACGACTTTCTTATGATCGTATGTTTTTTCCGTCTGTTCCCAGCGTTGCATCATTTCTTTGAAAGCAGGCTCGTCTTCCAGACGCTTACGATTCACCCAGGCTTCTGCAGAAGAACCGCCCCAGGCATTATCAATCAGGCCGATGGGAACGTTTAATGACTGATAAAGTTGGCGTCCGAAGAAGTAGCCGACAGCGGAAAAATTGGCAACCGTCTTAGGCGTACAGGCTTCCCATTTGCCATTAAAGTTGTCCTGAGGTTCCTGTGTACCAACCTGGGGTACCGATATCAATCGGATTTTCGGATAGTTGGCGGTCATGATTTCCAGGTCAGCATCGTTGGATGAACCTACGGTCCAAGCCATATTTGACTGGCCGGAGCAAATCCAGACTTCGCCGGAAAGCACGTTTTTAAGTGTAACGGCTTCTTTTCCTTTGATGGTGATCTCGTAAGGGCCACCCACTTTCAGGGGATCAAGACTTACTTTCCACTTGCCTTTGTCGTCGGCGGTGGCTGAGTGAGACTGTCCGTCCACTGAAACAGTGATCTTTTCTCCCGGCTCGGCCCAGCCCCACAGCGGGTTTTTCTGTCCCTGTTGCAGGACCATGTTATCGCCGATGATGGCAGGAAGTTTGATTTCGGCCTGAGCCTGGTTTACAGTAAAGGCATTCAGTGTAAGCAGCATGAGCAAAATTGCTGCAAGCGGCTTCGCGGAAGTACAATTCATTTGTGGTTCCTTGCAGGATGAGTAAAATAGTGAAAGGGTATCGAACAGAGTGTCCTGCTATAGCTTGAACTGAGCGGGATCATTTATCAAGCGATTCCTTTCAAATCGTTGCATCAAATCTTCTTTTTCATTTCTTCTAAATTGGTACGGTGATTCATGAAACGACCATTCTCTCTGATTCTGTCTCTCGTAATTTGTGTGTTCGCGCTCCCTTCGGTTCGGGCGGAAAGCAAGAAAGAGGCTGGGAAACGCTATGTGATTATTCACGCAGATGACGCAGGCATGTCGCATTCTGTGAATCTGGGGACCATTGAAGGGATGAAAAAAGGGATTGTTTCCTCGGCCAGCATTATGGTTCCCTGTCCCTGGTTTAAAGAGTTTGCCGACTTTGCGAAGAAGAATCCCGATCTGGATTATGGAATTCACCTGACATTGAATTCAGAATGGAAAAATTATCGCTGGGGTCCCGTTGCTTCGCGGGATCAGGTTCCCAGCCTGATCGATAGTGAAAATTATCTCTGGGACAATGTGGGCCAGGTGATGCAGCATGTGAATGTCAAAGATGCCGAGAAAGAGTTGCGTGCCCAGATTCAACGTGCTCAAAAGTTCGGAGTCCCTCTGTCGCACTTGGATACACATATGGGGGCAGTGGTCAGTCGGCCTGATTTGCTGGAGATGTATGTCAATCTGGGCATTGAGTATCAGCTGCCAGTGTTGTTTGTGGCGAATCTAGACCCGAAAAAGTATGGATTGATCGCTGAGAAAGGAAAAGAGCTGAAAGTGGTTCTGGAGAAAAATGGCTTACCTGTGCTGGACGATCTGGTTCAATTTTATGGAGAACCTGATTATGACAAGCGAAAAAACACCTATCTGGAGACACTGCGGAATCTCAAGCCAGGGGTCACGCAGATCATTATTCATTGTGGGATTCACAATCAGGAATTGCAGAATATTACCAACAGCTCTTCCCGCCGCGATGGCGATCGCCGCGTGTTTACCGATCCTCTGGTGGCAAAAGAGGTCAAAGACCTGGGCATCGAAGTCATCACCTGGAAGCAATTTCACGAAATGGCACAGTCGAAAGTTGCGGCAGCAGAATAAGCATTACAGGCTTTCTTTGTCGTAAAGCGTCCCCGGGCGAATCTCAGGTTCAATGGGAATAGAGAATCCCCCGCTGGTAACAATGACCAGCGGGGGATCGTTTCATAAGACAGATTCAATCTGTCCGTTCAGGAGGTATTACGTCTTCTGGCTGGGTTCAGCCGCTTCGTCTGTGCAGCAGGAATCGCCTGTTTCACAGCAGGAACGCGGGGTGTCGCAGCATTCTTTCTCTGCAGTACAACATTCCAGAGCCTGTTCACAACATGCCTGGCTTTGCTCGCAGCAGTCTGGCTTCGCTTCTGTTTGGCAGCATGCCAGGCCCGCTTCGCAGCATTTCAGGTTGAGATCACAGCAATTTTGACTGCTAGATTGTGAACTCGCTGTGGCTGACATTCCCAGACCAACGGATAACAGGGTCGCGGTAATTACTTTTGTAAACATGGAATTTCTCCTCGTGTGGATAAATGTATTGTCTAATAACTAATTGATTGTTGAAATTGAACGACGCAATTTCAGCGAATCAACAAGTCCACACGCAATGCATCAAGTGCAAAGGTCGAGAATGGGGCAGGGGACTCTGGTGATAAACCGATTGAGTCTTCCCCGGCGGAATCAATTCCTGCCGTGTATCGATCAGATGCAGCGACATCTGGATGGGATCGACTTTTGGTGTTTTCGCGGCGTCCGCGAAGGTATTTGTCGCATAGCAGGAGCAATTGTGAGGAGGCGCTACAGGTTCAGAAGGTTGATCTTGCTGCGCTGGCTGAGGGAAACAGCAGGTGTGCTGGGGAGCTGTTGATGTTAGGGCGGTCTGCCCGGAATCGGTACAGCACCAGGTTCTAGGGGCCATCAGGCTGGTCGCCAGCATGAGCGACAAACAGATTTTAATTAAATGGCTGATCATGGCTTGCATTCTGATATAGATAATACGAATTCAGCACTCCGTAAAACGTCTCTGAATGATATTACGCCTGAGACAGAGAATGTGTTGGACGGCTTTGCCTGAAAGTTCGCTTTTGTGGTGGCGAACTTAATCAATTCAGGTGTGTCAGGTTCCTGTGAAGAAAATGTAATTTTTTGTAAAACTAGTGTCGAAAGAGACTTTACAGCAAGAACATAAGAAGACAGAATACGCGTCCTCTTATTGGGGCGTATAGCTCAGTTGGTTAGAGCGCAGCTCTGATAAAGCTGAGGTCCGTGGTTCGAATCCACGTACGCCCATTTTTTTGACTCTCTAAGAGGCATCTCATTTGTTTTCCAGTTTTTGGTTGCACAAGTGAGGTTTGTCGGCAATAGTATTGTTGGCATCTGTTAGGGGACGTAGCTCAACTGGGAGAGCGCCGCCCTTGCAAGGCGGAGGTTGCCGGTTCGATCCCGGTCGTCTCCATTGTGTTTCGGGAAGTGACAAGGTCTGAGCCTGTAAGACGGTGTTGAATCAGGTCTTCGAGCTTTCTGGGAAACTTCCAGGGAAATGTTCTCCCTGGGTTGACGGGTGGTTTCTGCTTAGTTAGGATTCCGATCCGGTTGTTTGCTGTTGGCAGGTTTTGCTGGCAGCAAGTTGTTGTCACAAAACAGTTTGTGGTGACAAGGTGTCTGGGGCGATTTGAAAAGGTTTTCAAAATTGTTTTCCCGGACAGTTGACTTTCTGAGAGGCGGCGTTAAGCTGGCTCTCACAGTTGACTTAAGTCGTTTGAATTAGTTTCAGTTTTGCTGATACTGATTCAGCTGATT
>TARA_R110002095_G_scaffold175471_3_pt1 | contig 98202 bp, 71 predicted proteins | sample TARA_R110002095 | Tara Oceans TARA_R110002095 (sample SAMEA4397255) | marine metagenome | biome: Polar Biome; feature: [SRF] surface water layer (ENVO:00010504); material: water (ENVO:00002006), including particulate matter (ENVO:01000060) such as... | depth 5 m | reverse complement strand
TGGGTTACAATGATTTTCTAAAGTAAGTGCCATTAGGCTGGCGCCGACCCGCTCATTTGCTTCTTCTGTATCCGTTAATTTACCCAGGACTGAGTGAATGAGTACAACCAGAACGAAAATCCTTCTTTTGCTGGTACTGCTCGTCAGCATCACAATACCAGGTGTATTCTACTTGAGGCGCTACCAATCGCTGGTGATCAGCGATCTGAGTAAAAAGTCGAAGCATACGATTCAAGCCAGCCGTTCAGTGAGTCCCAATTTTTATCCATTCATGTCAGCGGAAACAGCACAACCGGCGGCACACTGATGACTCACAATAATCGTGAATCAAATGTACCATCCGGTCCTATCGATTTAACAATCGCTGGAGATTATTTCCAAATTCAGAGTGAAATTCAGTATGTTCCCAATGGCAAGGATCAGGGGATATTAACGATTGGCTATCGATTCCATTAGAGATCGAGTTTACCTCAAAATAAAGATCTCTTTCAAATTGGTCTCCTCTTTGAACTTCTTAAAACTGCGCAGACGAATAGCAGTTGGTGGCTTCGGCATTTTCATTCTTTCTTGACTGTTAAATCGTATTAAATCTGGGTAACATATTAGCCCGCGAATACTTATCGAGACTGAAGGCACGACAGGATGGCAAAAAAACAGAAACCGAAGAATCAGCATGAACGTACGCGTGTGGATCATGCGACGGAAATTGCGGAAGATTATGTCGAAGCCATCGCTGAAATCATCGAAGAGCAGGACGTCTGCCGGGTCAAGGATCTGGCGGAATACTTCGCCGTCAGTCACGTCACCGTAAATCGCACGGTTGCCCGCCTGCAGCGCGACGGCTATGCCACGACTGAGCCTTATAGCCCCGTCGAATTAACCAGCAAAGGGGCAAAGCTGGCGAAACATTCCCGTCACCGGCATGAAATCGTCCTCCGTTTTCTGGTAGCGCACGGCGTCAGCGAAGAGACTGCCGCCACCGATACCGAAGGCATCGAACACCACGTCAGCCCTGAAACGCTAAATATAATGGAAGCCTTCATTTCGAAAGCGCACCGCTAGATCTTGCGGCAGCTATTCCTTCGCAGCTTCCTCAGGCAACGCCTCCTTCTTGACGACGCACTGATAAAACTTTTGTCGCTTGAGCAAACGATCGAGGGCCGCCTCATTCATGGGACCAGTGGTATTAAACGAAATTTCTTTTTTTGCTGCATCCACCTTGAACGATTTCAGATCAACCCAGGAAAACCCGTCTAAAACATCACGGGCACTCTTTGCCAATTTTCCTTTCCCGCTATATAGACCAAATTGAATGGTGACTTTCATGTTCTGACCTGGGGAAACCGTGGCTGGCGTGTTCATTGTTGTGCTTGCGCCCGTTGAATCGGCTCCGATAGTAGTTGAGACGATACCAATTCCAGTGGGATCGCTCTTCTTGGTTCCCTGGGGCGGCACTGTCTTCAAATGCGTTACCTCGAGCTGGATCCCCTTCAGGCAGCCAACTGCATATTCGATTTCCTCTTTTTCGTTTCCACCGACCCTCACTTTGATATCGAAGAGCCCCTGTTCAAAATCGATATTCAGAGAACCTGGAATATACCGATCAATGCCACATAAATTTCCATTGGTTGCCTGTTTTATAAACCGATGATCGAATTGAGGAAGTTTATCGCCATGGTCAATAAACTGAAAATACAGCGTTTTCTCAGTGGATTCCGGATCGTACTCTATTTTTTGCATCGAAACAATTTCATCTGCCAGAACCAGATGGAATAAAGGGGCACCGTTAATCTGTTTGGCCAAGTCATCCGGAGGAACTCGATCAATCTGAACAGCAACATACATCCTGTCTGGATCGATCCTGGCAGAATTTTTAATCGCACAGCCAAGGACGCCCTCAACTTCATTATTGATTATCCTATAACTCTCGGTCAAATATTTTTTGATCATCTCCGGCTGCTGATCGCGATGATACTCATTAAAGGGGTCTTTAACGGTAAGAACCTTTAAGACGACGAAATACATTGGTCTGCCAGGGGTTCGAAAGGGGGGAGCCGGAGGGCCGACACTCAGGGGTTTCGCAGATAAACTGAGCTTACGGTGATTCATCATCGCACTGATTTTTGTGCCTAAATCATCATCAGGCAGATGATCCATTTGAAACGTCACCGTTTTTTTGGGAAAACTGACATCGAGAGTACCAGGGATAAAACCCAGGACTTTTTCGTACAGAATTTCACTTAATTCACTGAGGGTCATATTTCTGTGAAAGTTATAGCTTAGATTTTCCTGTCCGTCGTCTTTTGTCACGCCGTAATCATCAAGAATCTGGTAGGTGACCTGCACATGCTTCTTCTGTTTCTCCGTTCGAACTTCTCTTTCTCGATCCGGAGACGGACTGATTAACAACGGAATGTTTGGTAAGTGATTGATCTGTAATCCCAGATTTGAGGCCGGGGGTTGGATCACCTGGAATGTCAAGATTTTGTATTCCAGATCCAACTTCAGCGAGTTAGGGATATATTCAGGTACCGACTGCTCAAGCTGTTGACTCAACGCCTGATACAATGCCTTTGAACCTTGTTCAAAGTTTTCCTCGAGCTGTTTTTTATACTCAGGAATGATGTTGCTCAGATGATACTCAAGTTCATGGACGATCAACTTATCTGCACCGTGCTTCTCAATTAGTTCTTCATGCAACGACCGATTCAGTGGCGCGACGGAAACCATCTGAAACGAAACGCTGTTAATGGCTTGAATCAGGTTATCGGGAATCGGATTCCGCATGGAAAAAGAGAGCTCCTTCTTCTTTAAGTCAACGTCCAGAAAACTAATCTGATTGAGAAACTTATCCCCGAGTGTTGAGCCCAATGACCTTTCTGCCACACCTTCTGCCTGTTTAATTTGCTTCTCTTCGTTCGTGTTAGGGTTCTTCGTGTAGCGAATGATCTTTCCCAGATTTTCATGAATGGCGACGATTTTAAAAGATAGCTTCGTTGTCGGATTCGAAGCGGGAGAGACATCGCTGGACTGAGCTTTCATAACCGGCGTCTCGCCAGGCTCATTCTCTATAGCTTCTTGCTCTGAAACATCCCTCTGTTCCAGTGCTAGATTTTCCGCTTTCTGATCGGATGAATTCGAGTTGGATGAGAGAAACAAAATTCCACCGCCGACAAGCACCCCGATCACCAGCAGACCAGCCACGATTGTCGTCGTACCTGCCGACTGCTTCTTGTTTGATCTCTTGCCAGACCGCTGAGGTTTACCAGTCGAACGCGCTTTGTGAACCGGGCCTTCTTCGCTCAGATCTTCGTCATCCCAGGCATCCGGCAGAGACGCGGGCTTCTGCTTTTTTTTCACTTTTGGGGGTGCGGATTTGGGAGCGGCAACGACAAACGGAGTCTGACATTTCGGGCAGGGCACTTTTTTACCCAAAGCGGCTTTCGATTTTGCTTTAAACGAAGCCCCGCAATGCGGGCATTGAATTACAAACGTCTCGGACATGAAATCAGCCTGTTACAGTGAATGATGATTTATTTAACAAGAGTAATTTGCAGGGTACGTGCGATCAATCCCATTTACAAACATAAGGAGTAATATTTCACTGATCTTTCATACCTCATACGTTTTGCAGGATCATTTGTATGATCAGAATCTTCATTCATCGCGGAAAACGATTGAAAAACTTCGCGGTCGTTACAGGTTTCTCTGCTGAAATCGGCTGATCGCTCTGGTAGGATTGGTACTACCTCAACCAGGAAAATCACTAAACTACCACGGAGCGAATTCATGATCCACAGCCTCGGTCGATCCATTTCATCTTTGTTCTGTCTGTTCTTGTTCGTCTTATGCACGACGCCCATAGTTTCTGCTGCCGAATCCAAAACCAACGTCCTGTTTCTAATCTGTGATGACTTGAACTGCGACCTTGGCTGTTACGGTCATCCGCAAGTGAAATCTCCGAATATTGACCAGCTGGCGAAGCAGGGGGTTCGCTTCGAACATGCCTACTGTCAGTTTCCCCTCTGTGGACCGAGCCGGGCGTCATTCATGACGGGCATGTACCCCGATCAAACACTCGTGCATCGCAATGCGATTTATATTCGCGAGCATGTGCCCAACGTGCAAACGATGTCACAGATGTTTCGCAATCAGGGTTACTTCGCCACCCGCGTCGGGAAAATCTATCACTACAATGTCCCCAAAAACATTGGAACCGGCGGACACGATGATCCGTTTTCCTGGAATCAAACTTTCAATCCCCGCGGGCGCGACGTGGATGACGAAGACAAAATTTTTAGTCTGACACCCGGCAGCTTTGGCGGCACACTCAGCTGGCTCGCCGCCGACGGGACCGACGAGGAACAGACCGACGGCATCGCTGCCGACATTGCCGTTGAACAACTCAAACAATTCGCCGCGAAGAAGCAGCCGTTCTTCCTCGCAGTGGGTCTCTATCGGCCGCACACGCCTTATGTCGCTCCCAAAAACTATTTTGACATGTATCCCACCGATCAGATCAACGTGCCCCAAATTCCGGACGGTTATCTTAAGACGATCCCCGAGCCGGCACGCAAATCGGTCAACCGCAAAAAGAATCAGATCAATCTCCCCGACAATCTCTCCCGGCAGGCGATTCAAGCCTATTACGCTTCGATTACTTTCGCCGATGCCCAGCTAGGGAAGATCCTGGCGACGCTTAAAGAGACCGGCTTGGATGAAAACACGATCATCGTTTTCACGTCCGATCATGGCTATCACATGGGCGAACATGGTCACTGGCAGAAAACGACGCTCTTTGAAAACGCAGCTCGTGTGCCGTTGATCATCGCTGGTCCCGGCGTGACTGCCAAAGGACAAACGGCACTCTCCCCCGCGGAAATGGTCGACTTTTATCCCACGCTGGCTGAACTGTGTGAGTTGAAAACACCCGCTTCGACTTCCGGTGTCAGTCAGGTTCCCACATTGAAAGATGCTTCCACCGCCTCCCGCGAATCCGCGTTAACGCAGTATGCGAACGGCTACAGTATTCGCACGCCCCGCTATCGTTACACCGAATGGGGCGACAAAGGAAAGCAGGGGGTCGAACTCTATGATCATGAGACCGACACAGTCGAAATGAAAAATATCGGCGATAATCCGGCGACCGAACAGATCCGCAAAAAGTTGGCGAAACAACTGCACGAACGCATTGAACAGGCCAACCAGAAACCCAAAGGGGTCAAGCAGGTCAAATTCGAAAACCGCCGCCGCGTTCCCCGTTAAATCAGAATCCGGCCTTGTATTTCCTGGAACAGTTGTTTTGAATGGAAGGTGCGCGAGAAGTGAACCTTCCTTCAAACGACCCACCCACAGGAATGCATCATGAATTTATCCCGACGTGAATTTTCAAAATCACTGTTCCTCTCTGGCCTCGGTTGCGCCGCCGGTCAATGGCCTGCAAGTAATCTTAAAGCCGCTGAACCGAACATCAAAGCCGGCACCGGGATCATCGACGTTCACACTCACATCGGCACTTATACCGACCCGAAAAAAAATCTGTCACCCGAAGCGTTATTGAGTTGGATGGACGAGCATCAGATCGAGAAATCCGTCGTCCTGCCACTGACCTCGCCGGAATCCACCAAATATCTGCAGACCACCGAATCGGTTCTGGCAGCCGCGAAACAGTATCCCGATCGACTGATTCCCTTCTGTTCTGTCGATCCACGCACCACACATGCCGGCTCTGTCAAAGCACTGGTCAGCATGATTCAAGCCTGGGTCGATCAAGGGGCGAAAGGCTTCGGCGAACACAAGGTCGGCCTCAACTTTGACGACCCGCTGATGATGCGCGTTTACGAAGCCTGTCAGGAAGTCGGCATTCCGCTGCTGTTTCATATCGATAACATTCGCGGGAAAGATGTACCCGGACTGAAGCGACTGGAGAATGCCCTCAAGACATTCCCTGAACTCAATTTCATCGGCCACGGTCCCGGCTGGTGGGCCTCAATCTCTGGTGGACTCACGCCAAAAGAACTGGGAGGTTATCCCAAATCCAAAGTAAAACCAGGGGGCGCGATTGACGATTTGATGAGTCGTTACCCCAACATCTACGGTGATCTTTCTGCCGGCTCCGGTGCCAATTCGATCTCCCGAGACCTCGCATTTGGTACCGAATTCCTGATTCGCCGTCAGGATCGTATTCTGTTTGGCACCGATTACCTCGCACCCGGACAGCAGGTTCCTCAGTTTGAGCTGTTCGACAAGATCGAACTTCCTGATGCGGTTCTCTCAAAGATCTACCGTGAAAACGCCATTCAGCTCCTCAAATTGACGTCATAACCGGGCTTGAATGTGGACCTATGAATAGATTTGTGAATTTTCTTAATAATTAAGGGCAGGTTCACGTTGTTCTATCCGATTATATTTGTGTATGCTGATCCTTATTAAGGTTCCTGCCTGAGCTGCTCACCCACAGGAAAATGAGAGAGAAGTGCTTTTTTATTTGAATCGCCACTTTGTATCTAATCCTAATTAACAATCGAATCATCGATTTGAGTATGGGAGAATTCGGATGTCCCAACCAAGTACATTCCCCAATAATCCACACGGAAGACATCACCAGAGTGGAAGTCCGTTCTCTGCCTTCGCCCCCGGTTCCGATCTGATCCGCAGCGGCAGCCGTCGCTGGTTTTTGCAGATGGGCATGGCGGGGCTGGCAGGATTGACGTTACCTGAATTACTCAAGCAACAGGCGACGGCCGCACCGCAGGCCCAAATCAGTCAGAAATATCAAGCCAAGTCTGTGATCATGATCTGGCTCTCAGGCGGACCAAGCCAATTGGATATGTGGGATTTAAAACCACAGGCACCCAAAGAAATTCGCGGCCCCTTTAATCCGATTTCGACCAACGTGAACGGCATCGAAATCTGTGAGCACATGCCGAAGCAGGCCGCGATGATGGACAAGTTCGCCATCATTCGTTCCATGGATGCGACGGCCAGCAACCATACACCAACAACTTTCCAGGCTGCCAATCCGAAATCACGCCGCACCAACGATAACCGAGACGGCGGCGGTTACCCCTCAATGGGTTCGGTCGCTGCCAAATTCCGCGGACCGAATGTTCCCGGCATGCCCGGCTTTGTTGCACTGGCTGACAGCATGGGGGCAGATATTTATGGTGCCGGTCATCTGGGACATCGCTATGAACCATTAGACGGCGTAAAGGCCGCAGGCAAGTTTGGCATGCCCGCTGGTGTGACTTCCTCCCGCCTGACGGACCGCGATGCACTACGCCGCCAGTTCGATCAACTTCGAAAACATGCTGCACTCTCACCCGATCTCTCCCTGCAGGATCGCTATGTGCAGGAAGCCTACGACATGGTCCTCTCCGGCAATGTCGCCAAAGCCTTCGATGTGAAACAGGAACCAGAGAAGGTTCGCCAGAAATATGGCAGCCATTCGTTCGGTCAAAAATCATTGCTGGCCCGCCGCCTTGTTGAAGCCGGCGTGACCTTCATTACGATGAGCGATGCTTGGGGCCATTGGGATCACCACGGCGATGAAGTCAAATGGGGTGGGATTGAAAAAGGTCTCAAACCGATGCTACCCGTCTTTGATGATGGTATCACCACACTGGTCAGCGACCTGGACGAACGCGGTTTGCTCGATTCGACACTGGTCCTCGTTCTCGGCGAATTTGGTCGCGGTCCGGTGATTACCAAAACTAACGGCCGTGGTCACTGGACTCCAGTAATGTCGATGCTCGCCGCGGGTGCCGGCGTGCCCGGCGGTCAGGTCATTGGTGCCACCGATCGACGCGGCGGTGAAATCGCCGAACGACGTTTGGGTCCCGGAGACCTTGGTGCCACCGTGTTCAAGAAACTGGGCATCGATCCCTACGGACACTGGATCAAACCGGGCGGACGTCCCACACCACTGGTCGAAGGCCCTTCCGCTCCGATCGCGGAACTTGGTTAATCTGTTTTGGGCTGATCCGTAAACGTATCCGTGGGATACCGCGCGTCCATATCCTGTAGCATCTGTTTCAGTTGTGTGCTCAGCTGCGCTGTTCGTTCGGGCTGACGGTCACTCAAATCATTCTGCTCGCCTGGATCGCTACCCAAATTATACAACTCACGGTTCCCCGATTCATAAAACTTCAGCAGTTTCCAGTCCCCTACACGAATCGCAGACACCGGTCGCGTCTTGCTGACCGCGAAGTCATTCACGCCGATCGTCTCCTTCGCCTTTTTATATCCTTTCTCCGGATGGTAATAAGGAAAATGCCAGGTCAGTGCGCGGGTTGGCCAGCTTGTTGATTTGCCTTCCAACAACGGCAGCAGGCTTTTACCGTCCAATGCCAGCTGTGAACAGTTCCTGTCTGCCACTTCGCAGAAGGTGGGAAACAGATCGATGCCACTCACGGGTTTCGTACAGACGCTTCCTGCCTGAACGTGCTTCGGCCAACGTACAAGAAACGGCACACGAATACCTGCTTCATACAGGTTCCATTTACTTCCGCGCAGTGGACCGTTGGTGGCATACTCGGGATGGCCGCCGTTATCTGAGGTGAACACAATCAGCGTTGAATCGCGCAGTCCGCTTTCGTCCAGCGCTGCCAGCACTTGGCCGACATAATGATCCAGCGTCTCAATGAACGCACCGTAATGTGTGCGGCGTTTCGCGTCGCCCAAACCGGCGGCCGCTTTGTCTCCGTATTTCTCAACCAGCCAGTCAGTCGGCGAACGGACCGGCGTATGCACATGGAAGTAAGACAGATACAGAAAGAATGGTTTGTCCCGTTCTTGTTTCAAAAACTGAATCGCGTTCTCCGTCACCGCGTCCGGCGGAAATTCGTCTTTCTGGAAATCACCTGACTTCCAGTCAAACTTCTTCGCATAGGGATGACTGCCGAATGCTTCGACTGCCGTCTGAAACCCCTGCTGTTTCGGCCCATGCGTCGGGCTCCAGCCAAGATAACCTTTGTAGTGTTCGCTGACGTGCCATTTGCCGAAGAAGCCAGTCGCGTAATCCGACTGCTGCAGCATTTCACCCAGCGTTACTTCATTCAAAGGCAGCTCCCGCGTATAAGGGGGCGGCAGCAGTTGGCGGAACGGCGGGTCGACACCAGCGGGTTTCGTCACAAATTCAAAATGCAGTCGCGCGGGAGTCTTTCCCGTCAGAATCGCCGCCCGTGAAGCCGAGCAGATCGGAGCCGGGGAATAGGCGTTCGTAAACTTCATGCCCTCCGATGCCAGTTGATCCAGGTGTGGCGTGTCGGCGAGCGTGCCACCATAACAGGCCAGATCTTTCCAGCCCAGATCATCGGCCAGAATGAAAACGATGTTTGTTTTTTCGGCTGCATAATTTGCAGGTAAGCACAAACACAGAAACATGAAGACGAACAGAGAACGCAGCATCAGTGAACCTTTAAAAGTAAGAGAGTGTTTCTATTCAATGGAGAACACCATGGTATAGGAACCGTCGACCGACTTCGAGGGTGTCTGTTGTTTGGTAAGATCAATGGCAAACGGACGATCAAGACTGTTGCCTGCCAGATCTTCGATCACTGTGCCGACCGCGAGTTGATACCAGCCTGCCTGCCACGGTTGATCGGGGATAAATCGCCAGACGGTTTCGTTCTCCGCCAGTTCAATTTTCCCAGGAACCGGCTTCGCGTTGATGTCTTTTAATGTCAACTGGCTCAAGAGCAGAGCATAATCGAGCGGCTCGTCCAGCTCATAAATAAGCGGCTCGCGCGTTCCCGCCGTGGGTTGATTCAAGTTCCACTTGTGGATGTCTGGCTGACGTTCGTCCATGGCAACCGCCGTGAATATTTTTTTCACCTCTTTCCCCAGCGGATGTCCCGATAGCGCAGCCCATTTGGGGCTGATCCGTAAATCATATTCCTGCCCCTCATTCAGAATCGCCCCCAGTTCCACATTCAAATTCACGCCCACCTTCTGCCTGCCGGGATGAAACCAGAGCGTCAACTGTTTGCCATCGGGAGACCAAAGCTCGGTATGCCGAAACGGGCGAGGCACCAGTTGCTGTTGGGTTTTGTTGAACAGCGAAAAGTGTTCGAAAATCTCGCCCTGTTGCATTGGTTCGGAAAACTGAATATAGAACTTCAGATGATTCGCGGGCAAACGTTTGCTCGAAGGATAGACGGCGGTCACGCGCGGGGGCTTTGAATCGGGTAGGGGAATCGCATACGTTTTACGTAAACGTTGCTCTGTTTTATTCGTCGTCAGTTTCAATGCTGCCGGATCAAAGACCGCCTGATAACGACTGCCTCGCACCAGCGGAAACGCGGGTTTAAATTCCAGACGCTGGTCTTTGATTTGATAACGTCCCAGCATCGCTGGCAGTTTATCATCAGTCTGTGACTCCCGTCTCAGCGAGAGTACCCGTTGGAACTGTTCCTCGTCTGCCGTTTTGAGTGTTGTCCAGAGTCGTTCCTCCACGGCGGTCACCACGAACAAACACAACCGGGGATCGTTTTCGTTCACTTCAATCGACAGCTGGAAGAGGGCGTCAGCTGCTTGAGATTGCTCGGCAAAAGTCAGTGCGCTGAATACGAATAACAACGATAACCCAACCGGTCTGATTGCAAAAAATGCGTGCCATTTAGCCATAAGAGTCACTACCTGTGAGCGGCACGGCGCTAGCCGCCGTTTGTGTGTTGAGAACCTGCTTCAAAAACGGTGGCTAGCGCCATTCCGCTCATTTTTCTTCGAAAGGACTATAAAACAGGCTCTTTCCCGCTCATAAACAGAACCGGAAAGAGCCTGTGTATTTGAAGACATTCACCCCTTACGGCAGTTCTGCAATTTCCAGGTCGAGGTGCCCTTCGTTATCACGCAGCACGACGATTTCTTTCTTTTGCAGTTTATCAATGTGCACAGCACCGGAAAGCTGCTCGACGATTTCAATGCCATTCGGCCCCTGGTTTTGTTTCACATCGCGGCGGGCCGCTTCTTCGTTGATCTCTTCCGCGTCAAGGTAGTCCATATTAACGCGGACACCCCACCATTTACTCGGGCCATACATGCTCTTTTTCCAGTGAAAGCGGAACGTGTTGGTCAGTAGCCATTCCTTGCCGTCACTTTCGTACGTCAGCATGTCCAGCGGACGATTGCCCGAACCGAGTTCCACCACGCTCGTCCCTTTGACTTTACTGCCTGACTGCAGTTCGTCCAGCGGGAACTTGGCGATCGGCGTGCAGGCAAACGCACCGACAATATAATTCTTGCCTTTGTTTGAATAAGGCACGAACGATTGAATCGGTGCTTTCGTTTCCCAGCGGCGATGCGCCACATGATAAGTTTCGGCACTGTAGATATCAGCCGACGTACCGTGTGTGAGGGGCAGTGGGATCGAATAAATTTTGTTAGCGAACTCTTCGTTCGATTGTGCTGCTGCCAGCAGACGATCGCTGGCCAATGCCACGCCGGTGATGTTTCGGATTTTCGAATCTTTGCCGCCGGGGAGAGCGACCTGAATGTAATCGACTTCTGACAGATCAAAGTTTTTGACCTTGCCTTTCTCATCAATCACCAGAATCGCCGGCTGACCGTCGGTCTTACGCTGTACCGAAAGATAAACTTTGCCGCTCTGTGAATTGACCGCCATGTCGACGATATTGAGCTGATCCGGTTCGACACCCATGCTGGCGGCAACCGCGACATCAATTTTCGGAACTTTCTTTTCCAGCTTCTTGAGTGGTCCTGCATCGTGAGTATCAATGACGGTGATTGTCGCTTTCGCAGGGTCCGCCACCACCAGCAATCCGCTGGGTCCAAATGTAATCTTGCCTACCGACTTAAAACCGGGATTTCCCTTTTGCACATTGTTGAGATACTTACTCGCCGCATCTTTGGTCACGCCGGCCTGTATCGTCTGGCCTCCGGTGAGCAACAGCAAAAGCGCTACGATACCGACGCCTGCTTTCATGATTTGCGATCTGATCATCAAACTGGTTCCTGAAAAATGAAATTTGAAACAGCGGGAATCCACACCCTCCAACCGAACTCAATCGTAAGTCCCTCAAATTTGAGAGTCAACAAGATTGTGAATTTAACGACCGTTTACCCCGATTCTGCATATTGTGCAAATCAGGCGAAATAGGGTCGTCAATCAAAACATTTCAATTCTGGTAAGATCGCCCAACGCGCTTGACATTACTGATGCGTATTCTGTTATAATAAACTTTCTTCCGATAAAACCGGGCGTCGCCCAACCTTCGGAGTCGATACCAGCAAGAGTTCATTGGTAATCCAACGAGATTACCAGTCCCGCCTGTTCCATCCTCAAATGACGAGAAACATTCAGCAATGGTCGTTTCCCGGCGTATCGTATTTAGTTTGCTGCTGAACTGTCTGATGGTCTTGCTTTACATGCCGCCACTGGCCTGTGCAGCCGAGGCACCAACGAAATCTGCTAAGTCTCCCCCGATTGCCTATGAAGACAAAGTTCAGCCGATTTTTCAAAAGCATTGCGTGAAGTGTCACAGCGAGAAAAATCGCAAAGCGGAGTTCGACCTGAGTTCAACCGCCAGTCTCCTGAAAGGGGGCGAATCGGGTGCAGGACTGGTTGCAGGCAAACCGGACGAAAGTTTGCTGTATGAATATCTGCACGATGGCGCAATGCCCCCCGAAGGTTCTCCCCCGTTGTCAAAACAGGAACTGGAAACCATCCGTCAGTGGATTCACTCCGGCTTACACTTCAAAGAAAAACCAGAATCAACAACAACGGTCCTTTCACAGCATGATGTGCTCCCCATTTTGTATCGTCGCTGTGCAATGTGTCACGGCCCCGAATACCAGGAGGGGGGCCTCGATGTCCGCTCGAAAGCCAACATCCTCACGGGTGGCAAAGCGGGGACATCCGTCATTGCAGGGAAACCGGCTGAAAGCCTGCTAATCAAATACATTGTAAAAAAGACCTGTCCTCCCAAAGGTGAAATCAGCCGCGCCGGCATTGAACCGATGACGGCTGAAGAGCTGACCACCCTCAAAGACTGGATCGCGCAGGGACTTAACGAAGTCAACGAATCCGCGGAAATCAACCTCGCAAAGGACCCGCTGGTTTCAAAAGAAGACCGCCAGTTCTGGTCGTTCCAATCACCGCAGCAGGTGACGCCTCCCACAGTGAAGCATGCGGAGTTAGTTAAAAATCCAATCGATGCTTTCCTGCTCCATAAACTGGAAGCACAGAATTTGTCATACGCTCCTGAAGCAGACAAACGCACGCTCATCCGCCGCGCAACGTTTACGTTAACAGGTCTGCCGCCGACTCCTGAAGAAGTCCGCGCGTTCCTTGCCGATGAAAGCGACCACGCTTATGAAACGTTGATCGACCGGCTGCTCAAGTCTCCCCGTTATGCCGAGAAGTGGGGGCGTTTCTGGCTGGATCTGGCCGGCTATGCCGATTCCGAAGGCAAACGCAGTGCCGACCTGATCCGCAAATACGCCTACCGATATCGCGATTATGTGATTCGCGCCTTCGACGAAGATAAACCCTATGATGTCTTTCTGACCGAACAACTGGCGGGCGATGAACTCGTCGATTATGCCGCTCCGAATAGTGCCACACCCGAGGTGATTGAAAAGCTGGTCGCGACCGGCTTTCTGCGGATGGCCCCTGATGGAACGTCTGCGAATCCCGTGAACCGTGTTTCCGATCGGATGGAAGTCATCTCGGATGAAATCGATGTGCTCTTCCGCAGCGTATTCGGCTTAACAATGAACTGCGCCCGCTGTCATAGTCACAAATACGATCCAATTCCTCAACGCGATTATTACCGCGCGATGGCCATCTTCAAAGGGGCCTACGACGAATACGACTGGATGACGCCGCAACCGTTCAGCAATCAGTGGAAGCGTGCCCGCAGTCGTTTACTGACGATCATTCCCGAAGAGGAACAACGGGCCATCGACGAGCATAACGCACCGATCAAAAAAAAGATCGAAATAATAGAAGCCAAACTGAACGTCAAAAAAATCGATAGAACAAAAAAGAAAAAACTCGACAAGCAACTCAAAGAGTTAAAAGCGAAGTTAAAAACCCCCAACATGATCCGCGCCTTATGGGATCGCGGCCGTCCTTCGCCGACCTACATCTATCGCCGGGGCGATGAAAACCAGCCGACGCGACTCGTTGAACCGGGACCGCCGTCTGCGATTGCCGATGGTATTTCACCCTATCATGTGGAACCGATCAAACAGACGACCGAGAAAACCGGCCGCCGACTCGCCTTTGCTCGCTGGCTGACGCAGCCCGATCATCCGCTGACGTCGCGTGTCATCGTGAATCGTATCTGGAAGAAACATTTCGGCACCGGGATCGTCAAAAGTCTGGATAACTTCGGTGCGTTGGGAACGCCGCCCAGTCATCCGGAACTGCTCGACTGGCTGGCTGTCGATTTTGTGAAGCAGGGCTGGCAGTTTAAAAAACTGCACCGTCTAATCATGACGTCGCAAGCATATCGGCAGTCGTCTGCTATCACACCCGAACATCAAAAGAGCGACCCCGAAAACAGGCTTCTCTCCCGGATGCCTTTGCGACGACTGGAAGCAGAAGAACTACGCGACTCGCTGATATTTACCGCTGGTGAACTGGATGAAACTCAATTCGGAACACCGGCCGCCGTGGAAGTCCGCCCCGATGGACTCGTCACTGCGAAGCGAACCCAACAGGGCTGGCGGCGCAGCGTGTATGTCCGTCATCGTCGCAAGGAAATGCCCACGTTTCTGGAAGTCTTCGATCTGCCTCAAATGAATCCGAACTGTACGGCTCGACAGAATTCGACCGTCGTCTCGCAGCCGCTGCTGCTGGTAAATAATAAACTGGTGCATGACCTCGCCGACCTGTTTGCCAAACAGGTTCGAACCCGTGCAGGCAACGATCCGAAACTGCAGATTGAAACCGCTTATCAACTGGCGTTTCAACGCGATCCACTGCCTGGGGAAACAGAGATTGCTCTGGCATCGCTTAAGTTATTAGGTCAGCCAGTTGAGAACCAGAAGCAGAAAGACAAAACCGCCCCCGATGGTTTAACCGAATATTGTCACGTGTTATTGAACTCCGCCGAATTTCTTTACATCGATTGAAACGACCATGCCTGTTCCACCATCACACAATTCGCTGATGTCTGAAATCTCGCGCCGTAGTTTTTTCGACCGCATGACAGACGGACTGTACGGCGTGGCATTGACGGCGCTAATTGGTCAACAGCAGCGTTTGCAGGCAGCAGAAAAGCAACAGCATCACGCGGCGTCCATCCCCGAAAACCTGGCTCCCAAACGCCCGCACTTCGCCCCGCGTGCGACTTCGGTGATTCATCTCTGTATGCAGGGCGGCCCCAGTCAGGTCGATCTGTTTGATCCCAAGCCAGCTCTGAAAAAGTTTCATGGCAAGACCGCACCACGCGAATTAACCGGCAACGCCGTCTTCGAAAAAGACCGTACCGGCAAGCTGATGCAAAGCCCTTTCGAATTCAAACAGCGTGGCAAAACGGGGGCCTGGGTTTCCGATGCGCTGCCGCATATCGCACAGGAGGTCGATGAACTCACCATTGTCCGTTCGATGTATAACGTGCACCCCAACCACGAGCCCGCCATTTACAAACTGCAGTCGGGACAAACCTTCCCCGGCCATCCGGCCCTCGGTTCCTGGATTACCTACGGGCTGGGCAATGAAAATCAGAACCTGCCCGCATATGTCGTATTGGCCGATCCCAGCAATCGCCTGCCCGTGAATAATGTGGACAACTGGATGTCCGGCTATCTCTCACCCCTGTATCAGGGAACCCGCATGAAGGCCACCGGTTCTCCGCTGTTGAATCTGGCACCCGATTATTCGAGCGTAGAACAGGTCGCCCGTACCAAACAGGATTTGCTCAAACAACTCGACCGCCTGCACCAAAAACAGCGCCCCGGCCAGATGGAACTCGAAGCCCGCATTCAGAACTACGAAATGGCGGCCAATATGCAGCTCGAAGCAACAGAGACGCTGGATATCTCGCAGGAAACATCACAAACGCTTTCCATGTATGGTATCGATGAGAAAGAGACCGACAGTTTCGGTCGACGTTGTCTGCTGGCCCGCCGCCTGGTTGAGAACGGCGTCCGCTTCGTGCAGCTCTACACCCGCGGCCAGATCTGGGACAATCATTCCAATATCAACAAATCACTCCGCAACGCCTGCGGGCAGACCGATCTCCCGATTGCCGGCCTGCTGAAAGATCTCCGGCAGCGCGGCTTATTGGATAACACACTCGTTCTCTGGGGCGGAGAATTTGGTCGCCTGCCGACCGCACAGATCACTTCCGCTGCCAAGATGAACGTCGCTGGCCGCGATCATGGCCCGTATGGGTTCTCGGCCTGGATGGCAGGCGGCGGTGTCAAACAGGGCCTCGTCTACGGTAATACCGACGAAGTCGGCTACGCCTCGGTCGAAAACCGCGTCAGCATTCAGGACTGGCACGCCACAATCCTGCATCTGCTGGGCATGGATCACGAGAAGCTGGTTTACGATCGCAATGGCCTGGGAGAACGTCTGACGCATCAGCACCCGACCCACGTCGTACACGATATCATTGCGTAATGTGTCGATGTCCCGCTGCTCTCAGTCATTCATGAAGATTTATTGAAGACGCCTCAATTCGGTCGCTGAGATCTTGCCGACCTCTTGGAATTCTCAAGTGTCTCTGTCATGATGAACGTGTCTTCTGATACCAGTCACCACTTCGATTGAGAGAGAGTTCTGATGAAATTGTTTTCCCTGTTCGCGATCATCGTCTGCTTAGTACAATCAAGCACTTTGATTGCCAGTGACCAGGCGACCCCCGAACTGTTTTTAAAGAACGGCGTCACCGCCCATCGCGGCAATTCAAGCGAGTTTCCGGAGAACACGTTACCCGCGTTTCAAAGTGGTATCAAAGTCGGCGCGGACTGGATCGAACTCGATCTATTTCTCACCAAAGATGGCAAGCTCGTTGTCACGCACGACAAAACCACCAAGAGGGTCGGCGATAAAAGTCGGACTGTCGCTCACTCGACTTACGCCGAACTAAAAACCGTCGACGTCGCGACTGACTTCCGCAAACGGCATCAGAAAACAAAACAGGAGTGCCCGTTTCAGCAGATGCCACTTCTCGAAGATGTGTTGAAGCTGGTCAAGCAGCAGCACCGCACCCGCGTCTCCATTCAGCCCAAAGCTGACTGCGTGAAACAAGCGGTCGCATTGGTCAAACAACTCAAGATGGACCCCTGGGTCGGCTTCAATGACGGCAGCCTGACCTATATGTCCCAAGTCAAACAGTTGGCTCCTAAGATTCCCGTCTTCTGGGACCGCGGCGCCAATACCGATATCGACGCCGACATCAAAATCGCCAAAGCACGCGGCTTCGAAGCCCTCGTCCTGAATCATCAGGGCATCACCCCGGAGAAGATCCAGAAAATCAAAGCCGCCGGCCTCGAACCGGGCGCCTGGACTGTCAACGACCCGAAGCTGATGAAACAACTACTCAAGCAGGGCATCGAGCGGATCTACACTGATGACCCCAGGTTGTTGCTCAAGTTGAAATAAAATCACCACCAGAGTATGTTCGTCTCCATTGATACAACCAGTGGAACTGTTTTTTGCGCGAACTTGCATGCGAGATACAACCGGGACAGATCAACATGGCCAAAAAGAAATCAGCGCCACGAAAAAAACAGACCAGTAAAAAGAAGCGTCCTCAAGCAATCAATCCTTTCACGGGAGAGCCGATGGATGCGATCGACTGGGGCGATGTGTTTGAACTGGTTGAAAAAAATAAAACGAGCACGTTGAAGAATCTGTTCGAAGACGGCATGACATTCGAGGAGTTCCAGAATACGTATTGGGGACGTCTGGAAGACAACGAATATCTGCATCGTGCAGCCGAGCAGGGGACTCTGCCGATGGTCAAGCTGCTGATTGAACAGGGAGCCGACCCGGACGAACTGGACGATGTCTATCAGACGCCACTCGAAAGAGCATTTCTGGCGAAGAAAAAACAGGTCGCGAAATATCTGTTTGAACGTACCCAATCAGAGACTGCAAAACAACTGGTAAAAGACACTCTGTATCCCAGCCGTAAAAAAGGTCGCAACCTGCCTCAAATTGATCCAGAATTGAAACAGGCGATCGAGGAAAAATCTCTGAAAACAGTACGGGCCTTGATCAAAAATGGAGTGCCGGTAAATGCCAAGTTTAAAACAGAATATAAGTGCGACAGCACTCCACTGAAACTCGCAGTGGACCTCAACGCATTGAAAATTGCCGAGGCATTATTAATTGCGGGAGCCAATCCAAACCCTGTACCAACTGAAGATCATCCCTTGGCGACAGCCCTGTTCAGGCAGTCTGCAAAGATGATGTCCCTCCTGCTTGAACATGGTGCCAACCCGAATCATCCCGGCGATCTGAAAAAAACCTGCTTAATGGACGCAGTGGATCGCGAAGAAATTCAGTTCGTCAATCTCTTACTGGACGCGGGTACCGATCTGAATCTGCGAGATGCGGAAGGCCGTCAGGCAATTCATTTTGGGAGTTTCTTAAAGTCCCATCGATATGATCCACAAAAAGAGAAGAAAAAGCTGCTTCACTCAGCGAACATTACAATCCGGCTCATCGAAGCAGGCACCGATCTGCAGGCAGAGCCTGAAAGTGGAAGTACAAAACTGATGGGACTCTACAGCGAGCCTCGCTGGGGAGACACGCATCAACGCTATCTGGACTTTAAAGCGGCGCTCATTGAGGCTGGTGTACTCGATACCAGAATTGATGATCTGCTGGGGCTGGTAAGACAGAATAAAATAACAGAGGTCAGGAAACTGATAAAAGAGGGCGTGAATGTGAATCACCGGGGTGATCTTCTCCCTTTTGCCGGTCAGGTCACTCCCCTGGCGATGGCGGTGATCTGTGGTCATCACATACTGGCAGAATTGCTGCTCAAATCTGGTGCGAATTCGGATACCCAGTCAAAGTCATTTCGTTTTGGCGTGGAGGACCCGAATGCCGAGGAACCCAGACCTTATAATGTCATGGAGGAAGACCCACACTACTTCGGTCATGGTTTATCTTGGGTGCGCCCGTTGGGTATCGCAGTCTGGAAGAATGATCCTGAAATGATCCAAATTCTGGCTGATGCAAATGCCTCATTGATGCTGAGTGCAGGCGATGGAGGATCCCCCTTGGTCTGGGCAATCGATCTCGCGCACCTGGAGTCTGTTCAGGCTTTGCTCAGTGCAGGCGCGAACCCGCACAAGTCCAGGAGTAGTAGTGCTGACGCTGTTTTTTATGCCAATCTGGATCACACTCATCCCAATATCAAAAAGCTGGTCAACCGGGCAGCGAAGAAATTCAAATAAAATTCCGTTGAGTTATAACAATGATCCTCCCCCTGAATCAAAACATTCACCACTGGAGACTTCATGACAACGCCACTCGATCAACTCAACTTCGGTCCTCATAACGACGCGGTGCAGGAAGTCATTACCTTCGTGCAGTCTGGGAAACTCCTGTCGACCCCCTTTGATCAGCAGTTGGCAGAAACATCCGGTTACAAGATCAAGCTGATTCATACTTTCGAAGAGATTGACCTGTATCGAAAGTCTATGAATGATTGCATGGATGATTACGAACCGTATATCAAGCGCATTGACTGGGATGATCTTTTACGCCGAGACGTCGGCATATTAGTAAACTGGGGAAATACGACAGAAGAATTTAAAGAGATCCACAAGTTAAGTGATTTTCTGGCTCCCCAGTTTGAGCAGCTCTGGGATCAGTTCATTATCCTGATGAATGATCTACTCAATCAGATCCTGGTGAATGATCAACTCAACCAGATCCGGATTAAGTATGAGGCGGCTTGCGTTGCCGAAGGATTGTATATGATCTGTAAGTGCCTAGCGCTCTTCGGCAGAGACAATCCGTGTATGCACGAGACCCTGTTTCCCATCTATCAGGCAGGCGGGTATCCCTGTGGTTGGTCTGGTGCATTTCCTCGCGGGCAGGTGGCAGTCTTTGTGCCTGATCCCAGTATCTCCTGTAGGTTTCCCCAAGAGAAAAAGCCTCGCGTTTTTGCGGACCTTGAGGCGTGGAAATCGGCATGGGAGGAAGAACCAGAATTGATTCGCTCTCAAAAACCGTTCAGCTCAGATCAACCTCAGCTCTGGCACGGCATTTCATCTCTAGAGGGAGAGTATGCTTATGCTTACCTGGAAGACCATATTGATCTGGTTTGTGGATTTCTGGAAGAAGTTCACAAGCGAGATTTATTTTCACTGTCAGGTGACATCGCAGGAGAACAACTTATCTTGCCTAAGCACTTTCTGGTACTGTTGACTGTTAGAGGAATTGAGGGAACTTATTTTATTTCCAGTGGTCGCCAAATTGATACAGCAAATCTTGTAAAATATATCACTGACGAATACGAGACCGGCGGTTTTTTCTTTGAGGTCAGCAGCAAAAATCAAACCGTTTGCTTTTACCACTATGACGAAGACGGTTATTGCGACGAAAAACTGGAAGCGGGTTTGGATGGCTCTGATGAGATTCATTTCCAGTCTGATCTCAGAACTCTGGACATTCCGCTGAAGCAAGAAAACCTGTTTGAGCTCGTCAACGGCTGTTTCGAGTATCACGGGCTCTGTGATCTGATGCTGAATGATGACGCGCTGATCAGTGGCCCCAACGAACAGGGCCTTTCAACCGCCACCTTCAAGCGAATGCCTGATCTCAAGTATGAAATCGATATCCTCAATCTGGACTGAGGATATCGTGAACTTCCACACCCGGCTTACATTACATTAAAATCGTTCCGATTCTCACCAGCTTAGTGTCATAACTTGTTTATCACTGGAAACTTCATGACGACACCCCTCGATCAGCTCGACTTCGGTCCTCTCAACGACGCAGTTCAGGAAGTCATCGCTTTTGTGCAGTCCGGAAAACTCCTCTCAGTTCCTTTCGATCAGCAGTTCGCAGAAACGTCCGGTTACAAGATCAAGCTGATTCATACTTTTGATGAGATCAACTTGTATCGAAAGTCAATGAATGATTGCGGGGTTGATTATAAACCCTATATCAGATGCGTTGACTGGGATGATCTTTTGCGTGACGACGTTAACAAACTGATGGAGTATGGAGATTGGCCCGGGATTTATATCAAGATCAAGGAGTTAGAGCTCGCTCTGAATACTGTGTTCGAGCAACTTAGGAAACAGCTCTTCATCCTGGTGAATGATCAGCTCAAAGGGATCCTGAGTAAGGAAGAAGCCGATCTCATAGTCGATGGGATGTATATGGTCTGCAAAAGCAGAACACTCTTCAATAAAGAGAGCGGGTTTTTCCACGAAAGCATCTTTCCCATTTACCAGGCAGGGGGCTATCCCTGTGGCTGGTCTGGTGCGTTCCCCCGGGGGCAGATGGTCGTTTTCGTACCGGATCCCAGCGTCCCCTGTATCTTCCCTGAAAGAACAGATGATCCTATTTGCGAAAAGGACAGGGATGAGCAGTTGGAATCGATTCGCTCTCAAAAACCATTCAGTTCGAATGAGCCCCGGCTCTGGCATGGTATTTCTTCACTGGATGGAGAGTATGCTTACGCTGCGATAGACGTTCACATCGGACTGGGTTTGAGAGCCTTGCTGGATACAATCTGGCCCGATTCAAAGGAGCGGGCCGAAAAAGAATCAGAGGCTGTTTTGGATAATATCACAGGAGAGACATTTGCCTTACCAGAACGATTTATTCTGGGACTGATGCTCAAGGAAATAAAAAGAACTTATTTTGTATCGCATCCAGACAGTCGGGACATTATCGAAGAGTCCCAAGAAATCGTTGAAACAGGTGAGATTAGCGGCTTTGCCTTCGAGGTCAGCAGTAAAAATCAAACCGTTCGCTTTTACCACTATGACGAAGACGGTTATTGCGACGAAAAACTCGAATCAGACTCCGATGGCATACATTTCGAATCAGAATTAAGGACACTGGAAATCCCACTCGAGAAAGATAACCTACTTGAGATTGTCAACAACAGCTTTGAGTATCACGGCCTCTGTGATCTCATGCTGAATTACGATGCGCTGATCAACGGCCCCGACGAACAGGGTTTCTCAACCGCCACGCTCAAACGTATGCCCGAACTCAAGTATGAAATTGATATTTTGGATCTGGATTGAATCGATCTGGAGCATATTCGACGTTCCTGGATTCCCTCAATCTCGGAGTATATACATAGGAAAGTCGAATTGTATGGCAATGATTTCAACTGGCCCGGAAAAGAGTGATTCTTCATGACGATCATGCCAGGATTTCAAATGCTTTCCATGCAATTTGATGGTTTCAATTGCATCGGGAACCGAGAGTGCGTCTATTTGCTGACGCACGATTCGATAGAGCGGTTCAAAGTCATAATCATGCATAATATCGAATGCGTCTTCGTAAACGATTTCTTCATGAAGGTCCAACAGATTTACAATGGAATCAGTGAGATACTGCACTTCCTGCGGTAGCGACTGCTGCAACTCGTGGATCTGCTCAGGAGTAACAAGGGTCTTTTCTCGAGGAGGCAGTTCGGGAAGTTCCGGGACTTCAAAACCCCAAGATTTGATTTTGAAACTGGAAATAATTTCATGCCAGTTTTTTTTATCTCGTTCAAATGGTTCAGAAGACCTAAGATATATCTCAGCATACCTCTGACTGGGATATTCAAGAAATAGATTCCAGATATAACCCATGAAGCTGACTTCTTCGTCGAACATTTCAATCCCAATAATTTCTTCTGTATTTGGGAGTATGTTCGAAGTACCTTTGTGTTTATGAGCCATGTCATACGGAATATTTTGACGAAAATATCCCCTTGCGTTTTCAAGCTTCTTCGAAGAAACAGCCTGAAACAAACAGATTGAAATATCAATGGACGCTTTCTTTGTCTCGAAATCGTGACGGTAAAAATGATAGACCGTCGGGCCGGGATTCGGTGAGGCATGACAGCTATCCGGGATTAAAACCGAGATATAATCATTCGAAAATTCTGTCAGCATTCAGGATTCCAATAATTCGTTTCTACAGCTTCACTCACGAGTAATTTCGTTAAGCCTGTCCGTCTTTGAGTGAGTTAATTTCTCGCAAGATCTTGCTCACAATGCTCAACACGAATACTCATTCAGCCCAAATATATTTAATTTTACTTACTGTATTTTCAATGAATCACTGACAGCAGTCGGTTCCCAACTGCACCAGCTGTGCGGCTACGCGTTGCAGATCGGGTTCGATGATTTCGGGTTGCTTTGCCAGGGGATAAAGTTGGGCGCCGGGGCGTGAGACAAACGCGCCGCGCCAGCCGGCCCAGAGGGCACCGGCGATGTCCCAGCCATGTGCGGCGATCAGCATGCAGTCTTCCGGCGGCACCTTCATTTTGCGGGCCGCCCATTTGTAAACGTGCGAGTGTGGCTTGAACATCTGCAGCTCTTCAATACTCAACCGGGTTTCGAACAAATCATACAAGCCTGCATTTTTCATCTGCGTATCGACGCCCGCCTGCGAGGAATTCGTTAACGTCACAATCCGATAGCCGGCTTGTTTCAGTTGTTCGAGGGCCGGCTTCACATCGGGGTGCGGGGGCAACGAGCGAATCGGAGAGATCGCCTGTTTCGCGTCTTCATCAGTTAGTTCGATCCCTTCATTGCGGGCCACCATCTGCAAAGTGGCGGCGCCGATGACGCCGAAATCGTCGTAATGATCACCGACCGTCGCGACCAGCGAATGCTGCAGCATCGTAGTAAACCAGAGCGGCAGCAGATCGGGACGGCCGCCGAGGGCCTGTGCGACACTCGCTTTCATCGAGTCCAGATCAAGCAGCGTTTCGTTGACGTCAAAGAACAGACACTTCGGTCGTGAGTTCATCGTGGGCTCCCTTTGTTCCTGCGCTGAAATGAGCGTTGGCAGCATCCCCGCAGCGATGCCGGCACCGGCAGTCAGAAAAAGCCGGCGACTGTTGGCAGCGGCTGACGTTGAATCCGATTCGTGAGCAGGCGACATCCCTTCGTCCTTCCTCTTTTTGATCACACAATACTGCGACTGATGCGAGAACAGTGGCTACAGTATACAGGAATGGATTTTTCATTCCAGCTCATTCAGCCTGGCAAGACGAGAAGAATTTGAGCCCCCGCACTTTAATGCAGCCGTTACTTTGGCTGCTTCAGATGCTCATCGAAGAACTTGAGGATCTGGGCGTCAATGTCAGGTGCATTGAATTCACGGCCACCATGTCCGGCTCCTTCGACGACCCGCAGTGTGACGGGCACCTTCTTTTTCTGCAGCGCCTGATGCAACAAGTAGCTCTGATGCACGGGCACCAGAGGATCTTTTGAGCCATGAATGATCAGAAACGGGGGGTCCTGTTTGTCGATGTAGGTAATCGGGTTGGCTTTGGCGACTTTGTCTTTGTTTTCCAGAATCGGGCCGCCAATCAGCAACGATTCAGGCGAACGGGGATCGTTGTGTTTGAAACGGGCACCGGGAAGAGCATGCGCGTCCATCTGCAGAAAGTCGGTCGGTCCCCACATGTCGCAGATCGCCTGCACGCTGCTGGACTGATCAAGGTGAGTGCCCACTTTCCCTTCCAGGTCTTTGTTACTTCCACTGGTTCCCAATAGCGCGACCAGATGACCGCCGGCAGAGGAACCTCCCACGCCGATGCGACGGGCATCGTAACCATACTTGTCGGCGTGCGCCCGCAGCCAGCGAATCGCAGCTTTGCAGTCATGAATCTGTGCCGGAAACGTTGCCTCGCCACTCAGACGGTAGTTGATGCTGGCGCACGCATAACCGGCATTGATTCCCACAGCCAGCAACTTGCCGCCTCGTCCTTTGTCTCCATTGCGCCAGCCTCCTCCATGAATCCAGACCAGTAGTGGTGGATTTTTGACTCCTTTAGGGAGATAGAGATCGAGCAACAGCGGTTTCCCATTTATGTTGGCATATTCCAGATCACGATGTTCGACCACGGAATCGCGTAAACGACGGGATCGTTCTCGCGGCGGCGGCTGCGCTACTATCGGCCCGTCACACAGAACGGTTCCTGTTAAGAGCATGATCAACATCGTACAGATCAGTGGTTTCATTTAGTCATTCTCCTAGTAGTTCCCCTAGTGGTTCTCGCTTCAGAAATCAGTGCCTTAACTGAACGCCAGTAACTTCTCTCATTGAACACATCTGCTTTCAATTCGTTTCTCTTCTATTTGACTCGACTGAATTCTTCCGCGGATCCTGATGAATTCTAAAGCTGACTTTGACAAGTAAGTACCTATATAAAAAGCGGTTAGAACGATACAGTGCCACTAATTTTTGTTTGTGAAATAATTTATAAATATTCATTAAAAAGTTGTGTTGTTTAAACAATATTATTAAGATATTACCTGCTCTCTTAACATTTCTGCTGAGCCGCCTCGCAATCAATTCGAACGAAAAAACAGTATTTCTTCTCATGAATGACTTACTGACATGTATACAGATAATTCATATTTTGTTGTACGTCTTTATGCTCATCCTTCTTTTTTTAGCGAGTGAATTTGATGAACGATTTAAACCAAAGGAAACGTGGTTTTACGCTGATTGAACTTCTAGTCGTGATTGCCATTATTGCGATTCTGATTGCATTGCTGCTACCCGCCGTCCAACAGGCTCGAGAAGCAGCGCGACGATCCCAGTGTAAAAATAATCTGAAGCAATTAGGGCTGGCGTTTCACAATTACCATGACAATTTTTCGATGATGCCAACAGGCTATTTTGATACCGCGGGCTATATTTCCGGCTGGGCAGCACGGATTCTGCCCTATATCGATCAGGCTCCCCGCTACAATGCCATCGGTTCGATGGGCGAGATGACTAACCTGATGCCCTACCGGTTCACCACTGCTCCACATAACGGAGACGACAGTATCTTTACTGATCCCATTACCGTCTTCATCTGTCCTTCCTCAGAAATTGGAGAGCGATCGACAGATTTTTCCACAAGCTGGGGAGGCAACCCGGGCAATGATGGTTCGCTGCATTACCGGGGCAATGGAGGTTCTGTTGATGTCGGCTTTGTGAATGGCTCTAATTCCAGCCGCCATTATGCTACGTCGGGAGTGCTCTACCCGCGACATAAAACGCGATTTCGTGACATTACTGATGGCACTACGAATACGTTTCTGCTGGGAGAATTATCCAGCTACATCGGCTGGAGCGGTGGAAAAGGGGGCTGGGATGATATCGTTCCCTGGACCTGGGCGACGTATGCTTATGGGAGTCCTCCAGGAGCCGATGGTTACCTGATGATCGACACCAAACTCGTTCAATATCCAATTGGTTCCGGCAACCATTCTCAATACGGTGTCGGCTGGCGTAGCCAGCACGTAGGAGGCACACATATGCTGCTCTGCGATGGCAGCGTCCGGTTCCTCTCTGAAAGCTTGAGTCTGGATCTACTGAAGTCACTGGCAACCCGGGGAACGGGTGAAGTTGTAGGCGAGTTTTAAACAGCGCGCCTCGCTCAGTGTGATCATAAAACAATGTAACCAGACTCTTTTTCCATATGGAATCTTTATGAACAAAACTTTGACATTCACAAATCAGTTGTTGTTTTGGGGCGTTCTCCTATCACTGCAAACCCTGGTTGGTTGTTCCAGTAATTCGGACCAACTTCCCACCGGAGAAGTACATGGAACCGTGACCTACCTGGGAAAACCATTGCCTGCCGGCTCGGTGACATTCATACCTGATGGCACTGGTAAAGCGGCGGCGGGTGAGATTCAGGCAGATGGTACTTACACGCTGACCACCTATTCCAAAGGTGACGGCGCCACGATTGGCAGCCATAAGGTGATGATCATTTCAGAAAAAGATACGTCTGAACTTCCCGCAGAATCGGCGGAAGCCAATGTGGACCTTTCACTGATTCCGGAAAAATATGGGATGAGTCCCAAGACATCCGGACTGACTGCCGAGGTCAAAGCAGGCGACAACGAAATCAATTTTAATCTGGAATAATTGAGAGAGACAATCAGCTGTGTTTCCTGTTGAAGAGGTGATTACTTTTGCGAAGGTAGTCACCTCTTTTTACACACATATCACAAAACCCTTTTGTATCGTAGCGACAAGCGCAGACCGCAATTGAAGCGTAGAGCCCCATTCAAATATCAACAAAAGGAACGACGTTCTGTCAGGCCCCTTACTCTCTCTACCTCTACTGAAAAATGGGGGAACTGCCTGGAAGTGGCTTCTGCTTTCGTCGACACCAGCTAACACAAGTACTGAAACCTCATTCACCTATACAGTGTTCCATGAGCAGGGAATTCTCAGAAACTGATACATGCCGCCTCATAAATAAGTTGTATTTAGTATAAGCCCTCACTAATATAGACCTTGGCATTTATTAGTGACGTCCTGCCTCACATTCATTCCAGCCAAACTTCTCCTGCAACACATTTTGAATGGGTTTCCATTCAACCCCCGTTCCAATTTCTTCCAGATCACGATGATCTCACCGGGAAGCTGGAATTAATGCGCGCTCTTTATTTATTGCGTTTACTAGATCTTTTTTTTGTTTTTGCGAGAGAAACTTATGAGAATTCAGGCACTACACAAGCGTGGTTTCACACTGATTGAATTACTGGTTGTCATCGCCATTATCGCGATCTTGATTGCGTTACTGTTGCCGGCAGTGCAACAGGCGCGGGAAGCAGCCCGCAGGTCACAATGCAAGAACAATTTGAAACAGATTGGTCTGGCAATGCACAATTACCTCGACGCCTTTACAACTTTTCCCATTGGCGGATTGAAAAACAGTCGGGGTCCTAACTGGCGCGTGGGCCTGCTGCCCTACTTTGATCAGGCACCGGCGTACAATCAGATTAGTTTTAACAGCAGCTTCTGGGCGCACTCCGGTTTGCAACCGGTCTTGACCACGTTACGAGTGCCCGGATATGTTTGCCCTTCCAGTCCCCATGGAATGGTCAACGCCGATATTCCACTCTCTCGTGAGAGTATGGTCCATGACTATGTCGGAATTACGGGCGCTACACCTGACCCTGCCGGTCGCACGACTGTCTGTACGGCAGCGAATATTGTCAGTGGCGGGACGTATTGTAATAACGGAATGCTGACCGTTTATTTCGCACGTCGGATGCGCGATTGCACGGATGGTTCGAGCAATACAATTATCGTCGCCGAGCAGTCCGGGAATGTCGGGGGAGTCGAAAACAGTGCCAATCCTCTGGGAGGCTGGCATGGCTGGGTCAACAACTCCGGCGAACAGATGGAGGCTGGCACAAGCCTGACTTCTCTCGGTTCAGTCAATGGATATCTCGGCGGCATGACAACCGTACGATATCCTCCCAACGCCTATTGGAAGTCCGGTGCTCCCTCCAGTGCCAGTTCGGAATACGAAGTCAACACAGTGCTGAATTCATTCCATGTCGGGGGAATTCATGCCTTGCTGACCGATGGCGCGGTTCGATTCATCTCTGATAATATCAGCATGGACACGTTACGACAGCTTTCCGTGCGAGACGATGGCCAGGTCATCGGCGAATTCTAATTTGAGGAAGTACAGCCTCACAAAGAAACTCCGACTGCAACCTGTCGGAGTTTCTTTTGTGGCACTCGAATTCCAATTCCTCTTGCAAGCAAATTTTATGTTTCGCGTCCTTGCAGATCGCATCAGTCTGCGAATACACCCTTACTGTCGCTTTTACATCCCAAAGGATCATTCATGCATTACGCACTGAAACAATATCAATTTTATCTCTTCTCTTTGATTCTGGCTCTGGGTTCTGTGGTATCACCCGGATGCAGCCACACACCTGGCGCTGAGAAACCACGCAGTGACATTCAGCTGACCATTCTTTCCGGAGGCGCGCCCGTTACGGAAGGCATGGTAAATCTGGAAAACCCGGAAACAGGAGAAGGAGGAGGCGGTGTCTTGACCGCTGACGGGAAGGTGACGATTCCGAATGTGGTCCTCGGAACTTATACCGTCACGATTGTCCCCCCTGACCCCGATCCGGTTCCGCCGGAACCTGGTCAACCCGCGACCGCGCCCAAAACGTTCAAGAACATTCCGAAGAAGTTTCGAGAAAATAATGCCAGCCCACTTAAGGTAGAAGTCAAAGCGGATTCCAATGAATTCACGTTTGACCTGAAAGACGCTGGTTAAAGAAGACCTCTGATTCTACTCTGCGATGTCTACTCTGCGATGTTGGCTTGATTCTCGTAACGACGATTGTGCGAGCAACTTTTTTTGTTGATTCCTTTATCTGATTACAAGATTAGTCAGATAAAGGAATCGACGGTGATCATCACCAGAATCACCACACCGATGGCCATCTTTCCAACGACACCTAGAATTCGGCCGATAAACGCGGCTCGTCCGATTTCGAGACGATCAACCGACGCGTTCCCTTTCCAGACTTCACCCAGATACGCGCCAATGTAAGCCCCCACACTTCCCCCTAAAACGGCGCCGATGACCGTTCCTAAAGGTGGCAGGAACGGAGTGCCGACCATGGCCCCGATCACACTTAGCAGGAACGTGCCCAACAGAGAAAGAATCATAGCCCGACGGCTGGCCCCTTTTTTGGCCGCTCCCGCGGACCCTCCCAGCATTTCAACCAGTTCGCCAAGACCGGCGAGCGCCACCGCGATCAGCAACACCGTCAGCGAGATCCCATTCTCTCCAGGCATGAAGGCATAAAACAGCGCAGACAGAAGTACCATGACCCAGTTACCGGGCACTAGAAACAGAATCGAGCCCCAGGCTGTCAGATTTGCCAGCAGCAACAACGTTGCCATCAAGTAATAAAAAGTGACCGGAAGCCAGTCATAGAGCCACTCAAAAGACATTTAGGATCGCCTGAAGAAAGGGTTTTGCATCCACCATTGGAAAGAAACCAGTTTATGGTTTCACAGTGTCGAACGTAATTGATCTTCGTAAACGGTGATGAATTATTGCGGAATGCAAAAAAAAGACGAATGTTGAACCACATTTTGAGGTTATTCAAATAGGTCGAAATAGTCCAGAACTTCGCAAAACAGTGTGCGCCTGGACATGTTTTTCGACCAATGGGACAGGCAATGATTGTATTTGTCTCAATTCAGGGGTAAAATTCCAAGTTTGATACGCCATTGATGGACGAAAATTCTTATAATCATCAATGACGTTTGATGTCAAACAGGGGTGATTTGCGCCCGATTTACTACTGATCAGAGTCAGCAGACCAAAGTGAGCTGCTGAGCAAGCGCCTATTTCAGTCTAATCCAAGGAGCAGGCCGTGAGTATTGTCAATTCCGCCAGGGACGTTCATGTTGACGAAATTGTAGACGTTGAACCCCACAACTGGATGAACATGAAGGAAGTGCCGGCCTGGTTTATCAGCTTGGGCGTGCATTTGTTAATCCTGCTTGTTCTGGCAAGTATTACACGGATTACGCTGCTCGATTCCGAGCATGCGATTATCTCATCGATCGAAGAGTTGGATCAGAACGTGTTCGCCATCGATCCGACCATCCAGGATGTGGTTGGCAGCACCGGCGATTCAGAGATCCTGTCCCCTTCGATGGCAGCCGCGCCACAGACATCGCGCGAACAGCAGGAAGCGATGCAGAATCAGCTGGAAAGTGAAATCGAAACTCCGGAGCCGATCTTTAATGACGAGTTGACTCAGCCCGCCAAAGAAGAATTGATGGCGTCTGTCGAAGTCACCGGTGAAACAGACCGTCCCGAAGGAGGTGTCGCAGGAGCCATCGACCGTTTGACTCTGGAAATTGCCGCAGCCGCCAAAGAAAAGAAATTACTCGTCGTCTGGTTGTTTGATGTTTCCCCTTCGGTGAGCAAACGCCGCAATGAAATCGCCGACCGGTTTGAAAACGTGTATAAACAGCTGGGCATTCTGGACGTAGTTGAAGATCAGAGCTCGCTAAAAACCGCGGTCGCCGCCTTTGGTGCAACGACCAAGTTCGTCACGAAAGACCCAGTAAGCGATATCAAAGAAGTCGTCTCACAGATTCGTTCGATCAAAGAAGATACAAGCGGAGACGAAAATGTTTTTGCAGCGGTGAGTATGGTTTCCAAACGCTGGCTCTCTTACAAAAAACAGGGCCGCCGCAACATGATGGTGATCATCGTGACCGATGAAGCAGGTTCCGATATGCAGAATCTGGAAGAGGCCATCATGCTCACCAAGCGAAACGGCATTAAATGTTATGTCGTCGGAAACGCATCTCCCTTCGGCCGACGTGAAGTGATTATTAAAGATTTTGAAATTGAACCAGGAATAAAAGTCGACGCGATTTCTGACACCGGACCGGAAACGGTAATGCCCGAGCGGATCAAACTGCCTTTCTGGGGACAGAACGGCTACGATGCCAGCCGGTTAACTTCAGGCTATGGTCCGTATGGCCTCACCCGTTTGTGTGCAGAAACCAACGGAATTTATTTCATTACAGAAGATGCCCTGGGTGCCAAATTTAATCCCGCCGACATGCGGAACTATCACCCCGATTATGTTGCGATTCGTGACTATCAGAGAAAACTCGAAGGCAATGCGGCAAAAGCAGCACTCGTCAAAACCGCAGCAGCAACGCAGTTTTCGAAACGCAAATTACCGACGCCTACCCTGAATTTTCCTGCGAACTCGGACAATGTGCTCCGACAGGCAATCACGGCGGCTCAAAAACCGGTTACAGAATTCGACTACGGTTTGAACGAGCTGCAGATCATGCTGGAGCTGGGGTTGAAAGACCGCAAGAAAATTACCGAACCACGGTGGCGCGCCAACTACGATCTGGCTTTGGGGCGCGTGTTGGCAACCCGTGTGCGAGCCTATGGTTACAATACCGTTTTGGCAGAAATGAAAAGTAGCCCAAAATCATTCGAGAATAAAGACAACAAGAATAAAGACAATAATGCCTGGAAACTGGTGCCCGCTAAAGATGTGCGCTCCAGCCCATCCGTACGGAAATTGAGCAAACAGGCCACCGAGCTACTGAACGGCATTATTGATGAGCATCCGGGAACTCCCTGGGCTTTTCTGGCTGCCAAAGAATTGAATCAGCCACTCGGGTGGGAATGGAAGGAAATGAAGGTGAACCTGGACCCGCAGGGGAATCGCGTCAGAACACCAAACCCACGTTTTGAAGAAGAACGTCGTAAGAGAGATGCAGCACTCAAAAAACGGGGCGCTGATACCAACAAACCACTCAAAATCTGAGTGATCATATATTGTGATGACAGACCTGATCATATTTTAAGGAACGGACACTCTGATTACCTGCAGCTGGTTCCAGTTCCGCATACATTTCAACTTATCTATCAACGGATCAATATCATTATGATGTTGAGATAAAACAGGCACTCATTTTGATTCGCTCACGCGATGAAAAATGGCAAGGGGGATTCTACTGATGGCTCGAGCGCGCGACTATTCAGCGTTTTTCACATCTTTGATTGTACATGCAGTCATTTTGTTTGCGATGGGAATGATCCATCATCATCTTACCGAAAATGAACCGGAAGTCGCGATCGAAACCATCTTCGACGATGAACGCGATCAAGCCGAGTTTGAACAGGTTCTGGAAACAGAACTGTCGGTCTCTGAAAACCTGAGCGTCACACCTGGTGGCACGGTTTCCACCAATGTCGGTGCATCGACGGCTCCCGCAATCTCCTCGCAGAAAATTGAAAAATCGGAAAGTCTGAAAGAGCCTGAAATCAAAATTACAGCGGGTGAAATTACCGCCCCCGGTGATGATATCCTTGGCGAAGATCTGGGTGTTGGTGAAGTCACCGGTGAAGTGGGTGCCGTAGTCGCGGGTTATGGCACCGCCATGAGCCGGATCTCCAAAGAACTCATCCGTATCATGCGTGAAGAAAAAATTCTAGTGGTCTGGCTGTTCGATGAATCGGGCAGTATGAAAGATGACCAGAAAGAAATCCGTGACAACTTCAATAAAATTTATGGCGAACTGGGGATTGCCGTCAAGCAGGAAGCCAAGACCCGCGCTCGTGATCAGACATTACAAACAGCCATTCTCAGTTACGGTGCCGGAGTCCACGTACATACCGCCAAACCGACCACTGACCTGAAAGACGTTCAGGAAGCCATTACGAAAATTCCCATTGATGAATCCGGCAAAGAGAATATGTGCCAGACCATCGCTGCCACCATTGATAAATATACCGTCATGGCACGCAAGACCGACCGCAGACTGTGTATTGTTCTGGTGACGGATGAATCAGGCGATGATGGTGCCGCCGTCGAAGAGGTCATCACCCGTGCCAAACGCCTCAAGACTCCGATCTACATTTTGGGACGCGAATCTGTCTTTGGTTATCCCTATGCACGCCAGATCTGGAGGGACAAAGTCTATGGTCTGGATCACTGGATTCAGATTAATCGAGGACCGGAAACCGCGTTTCCCGAATCATTACAGTATGATGGCCTCCATGGTCGTTGGGATTCCTTTTCTGCTGGCTTTGGCCCGTATGAGCAAGTTCGCATTGCCCGTGAAACCGGCGGGATCTTCTTTGTCTTACCGGGGAAGGAAGCACGCTTATCCGGTGCAGGTAAAGATGAGGCACGACAGTTCCGTTTTCAGGACATGAAAGAATACCAGCCTCTGCTCATGTCGCGACGAGAATACGACGCGACCCGCAGTGCCAGTAAGTTTCGCACGGCAATCTGGAAAGTGATTGTCACACTCAATCCTCATCTGGACAAGCAGTTGAATATCAGAGAACATCATTATCCCGTCAAGAAGAAAGAGTTTTACGATATCGGCAGCAAAGAAGTTCCCAAAGCGATCCGCGCGATGGGATTACTGCAGAAAGCTGTTGACATTCTTGAATCGATCAAACCGTTGCGGGCACAGGAAAAATCGCCTCGCTGGCGAGCCGCTTATGATTTAACTTTGGCGCAGTGCCAGGCGTATCGCGTACGGTTGTTCCAGTATTGTCTGGCCATGGATCAGCATGCCAAAAACATGCCGCCTCTCAAAGAGAAAAAGAACAATGAATGGAATGTCAGACGCGTTAAAAAGATACTGCCTCCCGATCCCGTCCAGGTTAAGCTGACCAAAGTTAATGTAGAAAAACTGAACGAACAACTGAAAAAAGCAGAGACACAGTACAAGCTTGTGATCAAAGAGCATCCAGGAACCCCTTGGGCACAACGGGCTCAGTATGAACTGAACGGCGGATTTGGAATGCAATTTGACGAAGGATTCCGAGATCCGAGGTACAGTAAAGTCGGGAAAGAAATCAAACTTCCCAAGCTATAAATCATGTTGAATTACTTAAGATCCTTAAGTCAAATGAGGGCACTTTCCTGAAAAAGTTCGGGGAAGTGCCCTGTTTACTTTTACAGGATGCGTTGACTGCGTAGCATATAGAAATAGAACACATTCCAAATCTCAACACTCACTTTCAGGAGTTTTCAACACGATGAAGATGCACCGCGCGACGAACTATTTCAATGCCTTCACTGGAATCATGGCCGCTCTATTGGTTTCTTCTCTCTTGGGAAGCACTGTCTACTCTGGTGAAAAAAACACCGAGACCGAAGAAGGTTGGATCAGCTTGTTTAACGGCAAAGATCTCACTGGCTGGCAAATTGCCGAAGAGGGTCCCTGGGAAGTCAAAGATGGCACGATCATCGTCACAGGCGAGCGATCACATCTCTTCACCGATAAAGAGTTCAAGAACTTCGAGTTCAAAGCTGACGTCAAAACCACACCAGGCAGCAACTCCGGTATTTTCTTCCACACCAAATTTCAGGAAAAAGGTTGGCCGACTCAGGGTTATGAATCACAGGTCAATGTGACTCACAAGGACCCCGTCAAAACAGGCAGCGTTTACAACCGAGTGAAGCTGTTTAAAACGCCCGCCAAAGACAATGAATGGTGGACACAGCACATCATCGTCAAAGGGCGTAATGTGGTGATTAAAATTAACGGCGAAACCGTCGTCGACTACACCGAGCCAGAAGGCGCAAAAGGTTCCCCGTCTCTGGGAGAAAAAGGAAGCTTTGCTCTGCAGGCCCACGATCCCAAGAGTGTTGTGTATTATAAAAACATTCGCGTCAAACCACTGGCCGACTAACCGCGGCGGCATTACATGCAATGTCTGTGATGAGCCCTCATCGTCTTGATCGAGGGCTTTTTTTCTTCTTGAACTTTGAATCCGTGTAAAGAGCCAACAAGTGAAACTGGGATACAATACCAATGGCCTGGCCTTTCATCGCTGGGACGACGCCATCCGATTGATCGCCGAAACCGGTTATCAGTCTGTCGCAATCACCGTGGATCACTATTGTCTCAATCCCTTCTCGTCTGATCTCCCCCAGCATTTAGAACAGATGCAGACTTTGCTCGATGAATATCAGCTATCGTCTGTGATCGAAACTGGCGCCCGTTTTTTACTGAATCCCCGCGCCAAGCATGAGCCGACTCTGCTCAGTACCACCACCGACGAACGCGCCACTCGTATCGATTTTTTGAAACGCTGCATCGATCTCGCCGCTGTCCTCAAATCGGACGCCGTTTCGTTCTGGGCAGGACAACTCAAACAGGACCTCTCCCGCGAACAAGCCCTGGCACGATTGGCTGAAGGCTGCCGGGAAGTCATCGACTACGCAGTGGAGAAACAGGTTCGCCTGGCTTTCGAACCTGAACCAGGCATGCTGATTGAAACCCTCCGTGATTTCGCAGACTTGACGGCACTTGTGGATCATCCCTGTTTTGGTCTGACCGTCGATATCGGGCATTTGCACTGTATGGGAGAGACGCCCATCAGTCAGTTCATCCAGCCCTGGGGCGACCGCATTTTCAATATTCACATTGAAGACATGGTACATGGTGTGCACGATCATTTGCGTTTCGGCGAAGGGGACATTGATTTTTCTGATGTCATGTCGGGCCTGCGATCTATCAATTTCACAGGTGGCATCCACGTGGAATTGAGTCGTCATAGCCATATCGCCCCGGATGTGGTCCGAGAGTCGTTCCAGTATCTGAAACAGTTCTCAGAAGCGGACTGAACCGCGGAGTCAGATATCGACTCGCCGCAGTCTTTACCCGTTCTCCCGGCAGTACTGATTGTACCAGTTGCACCAACTAGGTCAGTCCCGTTCCAGTCCTCCGTCTCCTGTTTACGATAAAGAGAGAAGAGGGCCGATGAACGAGTCGCTCAGGACTCTGTATTTACGTTGAAGGAAAGACTACCAACTGCGTACAGAGTACGCCCTGATTCCTATGAAGCACCCCACTCTTTTTTCGATCTTAAGCTGGCATGACCTCTTCGATCTCTAAAACATTCGAATTGTTGGCGCAAAGCAGAAATTCACACGCAGTCAATGCGTTAATTCTGGCTTTGGACGTCGAAGAACAGGAGATCCGAGAGCTGGCCGTTTCTGCTTTGCTGGGACAACAAAGCACCCGGGGACTGGTCGAAGTCATTCGACGCTATGCCACCCATACTACCGGGATCCGCAAACTGTTGGAAACAGAATCCAACGCGTTAGATTCTGCCATCAAACAATGCCTGCTGCATGGAAACCGCGAACTACAATACTGCGGCCTGGAATTTGTGCGTATCACCAGCGATTTCAGACAGATTCCTTCGCTGGTCACGTTGTATGAAAATAAACGCCTGGTCAACCATCAGCCGGATCTGGTCTCACAAACCCTGCGGTATCTGGTCAGCAAACTCTACGAGTATTTTCTGGATACTTCGGTCGATTCGGTTTACTCTCGAACGTTCCTCAGAAACGCGCAAAACATTCGACGCGATAATTTGAACGCCCTCGCGGCCGCTGCCGAGCATCTGAGCGAGTTGGATCGTCCTGAGGAAATTGTGGAAAGCCTGCTAATCCTGGGAAATGTGGGTGATCCCGCAATCCGTAAAATATTGTGGCATTCCAGTGATGAAACCAGAGAACTTGTAGAACAGGTTTTGAAGAATAGTAAACACATCGGGGTCATGCAATTGATCTGCGATTTTACGGAAGTCAATTACCCGAACCCGAAAGCCCTCGAAGCCATTTCCGAGCGGGAAGACCCCGAGTTCATCGCACATCTACTCCGCTGGCTTCCGGAGCGCGTTTCAGACCTGCAGCATACCAACTTCAAGCAGATCGGTAAGATGGTCTGGCTACTCGCCGAAAGACAGGATTTCAACAAGATTCCCCAAGTCTTGCAGACCGCAGTCATCCGGTTGATCAGTCTACTGGAATTGGATTTTGGCAGCAAAAAACAGGCGCAGAAATGGATGCTGCAGAATGGAACACCGGCTGCTAAAGAAGCAGCCATCGGAATCTTACGGAATCTGGATACCACCGAAGTCACAGAAATGGTATTGCAGAGTCTCGACTCGGAAGACCCGGTTCAGCAGGCCTGGGCCACCTGTCAGCTCCGTGCGCAGCATGTACCCGATGCGATCAACCTGCTGGTCGATAAAATCGACAGTCCGATCGAAGAAGTCAGAGCAGCCGCCCGAGCAGAACTTTCCAGTTTCGATGTTGAGTATGTACTGGAGCATTTTGAAGAGTTTAATTCCCAGGTCTGTCCCTCCGTAGGCAAGTTAGTACAGAAGCTGAATCCAAGCTGCCTTCTGGAATTCAGCCGGGCCATGGCGCATCCGTTAAGAAAACGGCGTATCCTGGCCGCCCGTTGTGCCCACGCCCTGAATTTGCATCACCAGCTCATTCCCGCACTGGGTGCACTGCTGGAAGATCCTGATGATCTGGTACGCAGAACCAGTGCCGAAATCCTGGCGCCAATGACAGCCCCCGAAGCCAAACAGGCGCTGGTGACTCTGATCACCGATGAGAATGCACGCATCCGTGACATCGCCGTCAAGGCACTCAAAGTACACCGAAATTCAGAGAGCCCCGGTAGCTCATAACGTGATGGAATGGTGAGAAAATGAACGTGGATTTCTATTGGATTCTGGCAGGGCATACCGACGCCGTTTCTCGGGCGTTCCGTAATCGCGGTATGCTGCAGGAAAACTGGATGCTGGTTACGGCGACCCTGGTGATTGGGACTATCTGGTTAACCCTTTATCTGTGGGAAAATATCCAGTTACAACGCAAAGCCAACGCAGATACTCCCCAGGGACTATTCTATGATCTATGCAAAACGCACCGTTTAAGTCGTACAGATATCACATATCTGCTCAAAGCAGCTCAGGCACATTACCGGGATCAACCGGCGATGGTGTTTGTCGATCCCGGTATTCTCAATGCCTATCTTAAGGAAGTGAGTTCTGACGCAAAGTACTACGATATACTCGTTGAGAAACTATTTCAAAAATAAGACCACCCGGAATTATCGTTCTGATGAAATCGGTTTGGACGCCACATAAAAATAGTTGAACATGTCGTAAGGCAGTGCATGGACTTCGACCTTTTCGAAACCAACCTCCTCAAGTGTCTGACAGGCTGGTTCCTGCCCCCAACTGATGTGTTCCATAGACGCTTCATTTTGCCGTGCCTTGTTTCGCATACAGAAAATTGTGTGCAACAGCGGCGCTAACGGGTTTTTCAAATTCAGTTCAGCCTGGTTCGAATTGGCGATGTCCTGCATCAGAAAGATTCCGTCCGGTCGTAATGCGGCAGAGGCTTCATCTAATACTTGAAATGGATCGGGCTGCAATCTCCTGGCTGGTGCCGCAATCCATCTCTCCCATCACGTCAAATAAGCCGGTTCGATGACCGATTGAGATCATCAAGCATATCCCTCCCTGATTGATTATCTGCTGGAGTTTTTGTTCAAACAGATCCATTCGGTCCAGGTCCAGAGTCAAATAACAGTCAGCCATCATCGTGGAAGCCCTTTCGTTTCAAAACCAGATTTCCTCTCTGCCTACAGAACTAAGCGAAGAAATTTTGGATCTGTTACCATTTTTTTGAAAAGAAAATGGAAAGGGAGGGAGATTGCTCTAAGCCAGAATTGAGCATCCAACTGTGCTGTAACAGCTTATTTGAACGTAAGATACAAATATTGCCCCCTTTGGCGGCAAGAAAGGCCTCAAAAAATTTGGGGACAAGAAGGGGACAACACCTGTTTTGTTATGTACAATAAGATAGTGGAAAGACTTCAAGCTACAATCTTATCATGGGAATCGTTATGAGACTGTATGCTGATCGCTGGGGGTTGCCTGAAATGAACATCAGGTAAATCATAGGGAGCGTGTTTGATGTTGCGTCAATTTATTTGTCCCGTTGCGGCAGTGTTAATTGCACTGGCAGGCATCGGTGGGTTGCTGGTTAGTTCTGATCATTCCCAAAAGGCCGTTGCTGAAAAACAAAATTCATCTGAACCGGCGGTCGCCCCTCAGACAGATTCCGATTTCAAACAACGCGAGCAGCGCCTCAACGAAATCAATCTGCTTCTGGCCTGCCGCGCACCCCAATTCTCCGGTAAGCCTCCCGCGGCAACTCCCAAAGCAACGCCTCCCTGGCTTGATCCCGCGTTAGACGACCTCTTTCAGCAAATCAAACGGAAGCGCGTAAGGCTCTGGTTCCCGCGTAATAAAGAGCCCTTCTCAATCTGGGTGGGAAATCCGGCACAGACGGTTGACGGCAAAAAAGTGTATCAACATACCGCAGTACTCAAGAACGTGATTCCTTTAGTCAATCAACTGCCGTTCCCTGTCCGGATCTGGTTTTATGGAACACGAGATCAAACGAATCCGGAATTAGGGGAATGCATTGAGACACTCTCCGAGGTCAAGCAACTGGCGGGGGTCAAGTTTTCTATGTGTCGCATTAATGAGCGTGGTTACACCGCTCTGCGAAATATGCCGAATCTAACGAATCTTGAAATTATTCGTTCTCACCTGAATGAAGCCGCTTTGGCGCAAATCATTCAGGCAGAACGACTCCGCCGACTGCATCTGGATTTCGGAAATCACCAGGTTTCTCTGCAGGCGGCAGAAAAAGTCTTAGCCCTTCCCTTACTGGAAGATCTGAAACTCCATGTTGAGCTGCCAGCGAAAGATGTTACACCATTCTGGAAGAAAATGGCGCGCTGCTCCCAGCTGACTGCTGTCGAAATCGACCTGGGTTCTGTGACGCAGAACGCGATGCTTAGTTTTTTGAAAAATGGAGACCGCCAGAATCTGCGAAAATGGATCATCCGGGAAATCTTTCCCCGAAAACCTCTGGCAGACGCACTTGCGTTAGCGCCCCACCTGGAAGTCCTGAAAGTGCCTTCCGGAAAAGCCGACGAGATCAGTTATCTGCTTGAACAAGTCGCAGCACATCAGCCCCGTATGAAACAGCTGGTCATCGGCTGGGACACGGGAAATCATCTAAGTGGAGATCAGTCACGCACCGCACTGAAGCTGTTAACCAATTTCCCCAATTTGGAACGATGCCATATTCCCATTGACTTGCCGGAACCCGCGGCTCTTCAACCCTTAACTCGGCTGACACATCTGGAATATTTCTACTGCAAAAACTTGAACCTGGATCAGGACACATTATTGCTACTCGCACAAATGCCCACTCTGAAGCGGCTGGAAGTCAATAAGCTCCAGTTCGATCAAGGTGTGGCTCATCTTTTGCCCTGGTTGTCCAATGTAGAAAATATCAAAATCAAAGATCCGACCACACTCACCGACGAGCGATTGGAACTGCTGGCCACGCTGCCTCGGCTTTCCAAGCTCAAATGGTGCGACATCGCCATTAAGGAACCAATTCCCTTGACCGATGCCGCCCGCGCCCGTTACCCACAGATCGAATTTGACGTCTGCGGGAAATAACCGCGTTTGTGAACTACTCAGGCTATTTCACCGGAAACTTCTGCCAGCCCAGTGCGTCGATCCGTTTGAATTCTCCTTCGATATCGCTTCCCGTGTAGAATGAGAACCAGCCTTTCACGCGAACCGTTTCGCCGGGCGGACAATCAGGAAAGATCGGATCCGAATGCAGGCAGGGACACTTTTGATTTCCCCATGCTTTGAAACAGGGAGTCCACGCCATAATAATCCAGTGATCGCCCGATGCCGATCGGCACGCCGCGTACCGTTCACGAAATAGCTTGTTCTCATTGTTCTGCTGCGTGAAAACAACACCACCGTAATTCCGAATCATTAGAGCACCTCACGTTTACGCAGGATCTGGACTCGTTCGAGATTTCCGTTTCTATTCTAATACAATCGCGTCCCCAGCACATATATTTAGAAACCCGAATACAGAAATCATGAAATCTTCGAAAAACACCCGACACTGAATCGTAGGGGCGGTGCCTGTGTGCCCGCCCGCCTTGTGAGGTTCAACTCTGTTTTGCACTGTGGATGGGACCAGGGGAAGCATTCGTACTTGAGTATGAATACGACCCTGTCCCTGCGGGCGGCCACATAGGGCCGCACCCTACAGCAACATAGGTTGACAATGTTTCGATGGAATTGAACGAGCACCATCGGATGAGCAACTCCAGAACCTGAAAGAGATTCAGAAACCCATTCCCTCCTGAGAGTCTGGAGCCTGAGCAGCGATTAAGAACGATCTGGCAGAAAGATCCGAACTCGATGATTTGCCAAGATTTTCAATTCCGGTAACAATAGTAGTTAGTTTCACAAAAGATATTCGTTTTTGAAGAGAAGGAAATCTCAATGGGAGGGGGACCTGGTGCCGGCGCGGCTTTGATCCAAGCGGTTCTCGTGATGTTGTTTGCATTTCCCACTCATTTACTGGCATACCGTTACTTGCAGATTCCGTCTGTCGTGCGCTGGATACTGACGAGTTTGGTAATCGCCAGCATTGCTTTGACCTTTCCTCTGGTCATATGCATGCTTCTCGGGGGTGCAGTTACTTACCATCAGCCATTGGACGAATGGTTTCCGAAGTATTTTGGGCTTAGTCTGATCATCGCTCTATTAGTGGGTGTAATTCACTTAGCCGACTTAAAAAAATGAAAGCAAAACCAGGTATCGCTACTATGAAATATGCTGTTCTGTTGATTGAGTTCCCTCGTAAACTTATCAAATGCTGTTTTTTGACCGTCACACAATCGGAAACAGTACATCCCTCCCAACCAACCCCATTTCTATAGACACAAACAGCCAATCTGCCTAAAATCGGTCGGTTTATTATTTGCCCCCACACATTGATAATATTGGTCCTATTGAATGAACTCTCAGCAGACCGCAGCGCCGCATGTTGAAACTGATAATTTAACCTCTGAGGAACCCACTGAGACAGCGCCTGCCAATGCAGATTCCCGCGTCGACTGGGCTGTGATTGGCTGGATCGCCGTCATTCATCTGGGACTGTTGGCTGCCCCCTTTTACTTTACCTGGACGGGCTTGATCACCTGTCTCATTCTGGGCTGGCTGACTGGTGGCATCGGGATCTGCATGGGTTATCATCGACTGCTCACACATGGCAGCTTTCAGACCTATCCTTTCATGTTTCGCTTGATCGGCCTGATTGGCTTACTGGCCGGGCAGGGGCCTCCGATTCAATGGGTGGCCAATCATCGCAAACATCACCTGCACAGCGATCAGCCCGGCGATCCGCATTCGCCCCGTGACGGTCGCTGGTGGAGCCATATTATGTGGCTGATCCCTTATCACAGCACGGAAGATATTCAGGCGACACACGAACGCTTCGCCCCCGATTTGCTTAAAGATCCCTTCATGCGTTTTCTACAACGCACGTTTCTACTCTGGCATATCGGCATGGGAGCCATCCTGTATGGCATTGGCTATTGGCTGGGGGGATCGGAAATCGCGATCAGCATGGTCGTCTATGGCATGTTCGTGCGACTATTTTATGTCCTGCATGCGACCTGGTTTGTGAACTCCGCTACGCATATCTGGGGCTACCGTAATTATGAAACGACCGACGACAGCCGCAACCTGTGGTGGGTCGCCCTCTTGACCTACGGCGAAGGCTGGCACAACAACCATCACAAATACCAACGGATGGCAAAGAACGGCCACAAATGGTGGGAGCTCGACATGACCTATGGTGTGATTCTCGTTCTCGAAAAACTGGGTCTGGCCTGGAAAGTCGTCAAAACCATCCCCCCCAACGACAAAGAGAGTTCGGTGAAGCAACCCAACTTCGCCAAACAGCAGCAGACTGCCCAACGCTAACGGAATGAAAGAGCCCAAATAGAATTCGGCTACTTAGTCGTAGGGGCGGTGCCTGTGTGCCCGCCCGCCTTGCGAGGCTCAATTTTGTATCACGTTGAGGATGGGACCAGTTGAAGCATTCGAGCGGTGGTCCTGCACACCACTCTGAAACTGCAGGCGGACACATGGGTCCGCGCCCTATAGCAACACAAGTCGGAACTGTTCTCTGAATTCGAACTGGCACGGCCGGTCAAGCCGGACCGTGACACACGAAAGTCTCATCCGGGCAAGTAAGCCGGATCTACTCACTCTCGGCGCCCAGATGCGCCATCGCAGCGGGCATGCGTTGAATATTTCCTTCGCGATCAACACAGGCTATCACACTGTGTGCCTTGGCGACCGAAGCACCATCACGAAACAATTCGTAATCGTGTTCCAGTTTGGCACCGGTGACGCGGGAGAGAGTGGTCCGCAGCGTCAACACATCATCATAGCGGGCTGGCAGGCGATATTTGCATTCGATCTTCGCCACCACGAGCAGGTAGCCTTTCTCTTCCATCTCACGGTAGTTGCCCCCTTGAGAACGAAAGAGTTCGGTGCGGCCCATTTCAAAGTACGTAAAATAATTTCCATGATGCAGAAATCCCATCGAGTCCGTTTCGTTATAACGGACACGGATCTCTATCTCATGCGAGGCAGACATAATGCTGGCATTCCTTTTTCGAATTATGTTCGGGCAGGAGTGGGAAGCGAAACGTCGTACGTGCGTTGGGAGTCGTCATCGCCGTTATCGTTTCGATAATTCTCAACCGCGATCTGATACAACTGCCGACCGGCTTCCGTAGGATAGGTCGTATCGATACAGGCCTGGCAGAGAGACGTACTCGGCAGACCGACGGCACGCGAAATCGAATCCTTAGGCAGGTATTTCAGACTGTCGGCGCCAATCGCGTCGGCCATCGCCTGTTCGACTTCCGGAGACATCTCTCCCCCTTTCAGAAATCGAGGGGCGAAGAGCTCATTGATCGTCGACATGTCGATGCCATAAAAACAAGGGCCAATGATCGGCGGGCAAGCCACGCGCACATGCACTTCTTTGGCACGACCACGCTCTTTCAACTGGCTGATCAAGGCTTTCATGGTAGTAGAACGGACAATCGTATCTTCCACCAATAACACTCGTTTGCCTTCCAGAACTTCAGGAAGCGGCGTGTATTTCGCACGCACCTTGTCGCCGCGGTTTGCACCTTCGATAAACGTTCGACCGATATAGCGATTGCGGATCAGGCCTTCCAGACAGGGGACGCTCAAGTGATAAGCCATACTGTCGGCGGCTGCTTTCGCGGTATCCGGAACGGGCACCACGATGGTATTGTCATCAATCGTAACCGTTTCCTGCGCGGCCAGTTCTTCGCCCAGTCGTTTGCGGGTGATGTAGACACTCTGATCATCCAGCGTACTGCAGACGTTGGCAAAGTAGATCCACTCGAAGAAACAATGGGCTTTTTGTTTGGGTTTCGCATATTCGCGTATCGTCAGTTCCCCGTCTTGAATCAGGACGGCAGAACCGGGAGCAAGACTCTTAATTTCATCTTCTCCAAAGCCCATGTTCGCGAGCGCCACGCTTTCACTGGCAGCAGCAAACAGCGAACCGTCAAACGCATAACACAGCGGACGAATGCCGACTGGGTCGCGCGAGACGAACATATTCCCCAATGCATCCAGAAAAACGATATTGTAGGCACCATCCAGACGTTTGCTGAGGTTCGCCAGAATGTCAATCAGTTGGGCGGGGTTTTCTTTGGAAAGCTCCTGAGAGATTAGATGCATCAGGATTTCGGTGTCAGTTTCCCGTGCGAGATGAAAGTCAGATTCGGCCAGAAATTCCTGGCAGAGTTGCTGATAGTTGGCCAACTGTCCGTTAAAGCCAAAGCTGAACCATTTGGATTTTTGAATATGATGCCGTTCGAATGGCTGAGCGTAGCTTCGGTCATCTTTTCCACAGGTCGCATAACGCACATGACCGATGGCAGCAGGGCCCTCGTACTTCTTCATCAGATCGTTAAATTTCTGCTGATGATTGAGCTGAAACACTTCCGTAACGGTGCCCACATCTTTGTGCGTATCGATCAACTGATTGCGTTTCGAGTTGAACGTTGTCATCCCGGCCGCCAGTTGACCGCGATTTTGAATATCCAGCAGTAACCGGGAGATGAGTTGAGATGTCTTATCAGGGTCACCCAGAGGCGCCAGCGGGCTGGTCGCTTTATTGGGAAGGTGATAGACGGCTGCAACTCCACATTCGTGGTATAGTTCCGACATAAAATGCCTTAGTTCGTGTTTAAGGGTTTCAAAATCAGCGTGAACTGGGTGAACTATGCGGTAATAAGTTTCAGGGCTATCGTGAAGAGACTAACAAAATCAGGGAGCAAGAACGAAAAAGTAACGATTTTTCTGGGAAATCGCCTCGATTTACTATCAAACTCAACTCTGATGAAGGTCTATGCTGCAGCCACGGACTACTATATTATATAAATATTAAGAAATAGGGACCCGGTGGGGAGTGCCTGTTTGAAATTTTTTTGTGATTCGTTAAAAAAGTGCGGACCGTGAGTCTTACAAGACGTGAAGTAATCGAAACAGCGGAAACGCTGGTCATCAAAATTGGAACAAACGTTCTCTCTTGCGCGGACGATACACTCGATCCCGCGCAGATCGAATCACTGGCCGAACAGATTCACCGTGTCAAGGAAACCGGACGAAAAGTAGTCGTTGTTTCCAGTGGCGCCATCGGCGCCGGCATGGGCTTGCTGGGATTGAAAGAACGCCCCAAAGATCTCGCCCACCTGCAGGCTTCTGCTGCAGTCGGTCAGGCTCATCTCATCCGCCGCTATGATCGTTGCCTGCAGAAATACGGATATCACGCAGCGCAACTCCTTGTAACAGCAAACGATTTTAAAAATCGAACCCGCTATCTCAATGTGCGGAATACAATCCATACCCTGTTCGAATACGGGGCGGTCCCAATCGTCAACGAAAATGACACGGTCAGTATTCAGGAAATCAAATTCGGCGATAATGACCATCTGGCGGCCATGGTCACCAGCCTGGTCAAGAAACCACTGCTGGTAATCCTGTCGATCGTCGATGGGCTGTATGATGGTGATCCCAGATCTGCGGAAAGTCGCCGGATTTCCCAGGTACAGGATTGGACACCTGAATTACTGGCGCTGGCGACCGATGACAGCAGCTCGCTGGGAACGGGGGGCATGAAGTCCAAGCTGCAGGCCGTCCGCTCTGCGACTGCGGTCGGAGAAAATGTGATTATTGCAAATGGCCAGCAGGAAGGGATTCTGGATCGAATTCTCAAAGCGGAAGACGTGGGCACTCTGTTTCTGGCGCAGGGAACTTCGGTCTCGGCCTGGAAACGCTGGATTGGTTATACGATTCGCCCTAAAGGGAAATTCCATCTGGATGCCGGGGCAACGAAAGCCATTCGTGATGGGGGAAAATCCCTACTGGCGATTGGCATTCAATCGATTGACGGAACATTTGAAAGTGGTGAGGCTGTGACTCTGGTCAGTCCGACTGGCGAAGAATTCGCACGTGGGCTGAGTAATTATAATTCCAGCGATCTGGCGAAGATTGTGATGCGACGTTCGGATCAAATTGCCACTATCCTCGGGGCTGTGCCTTATTCCGAAGTCATTCATCGGGATAATCTGGCAGTCCTCGAAAATCATCCTGCTTTGTAGGAGCAAGCGCCCATGTGGATCACCGAAACCGCCATTCCGCCGATCATCGTCTGCAGTATTCTTGCGACGATCTTCTTTGTCCAATGGTACTTACGACGTCAGATCAAATATATCGCCGGTGTCGCTATCATGGTCATGTTGATGTTCGGCTTTTATGTTCTCGAATTGAATATTATCACCACGCGCGAAACGGTAGAGGCCGACTTGTATGGCCTGGTGAATGCGTTCCAGGACAAGGAAGCCGATACGACCCTGAATTACATCAGCCCCCGGGCGGACGGCTTACGTCAAATGGTCCAGATCGCATTAAATCTGGTGACCATAGATGGGGAACTCAGAATTACCGACGTTCAAACTGAACTGAGATCGGAAGATTCCGTTGCCACCACCCACTTTCGGGCGAATGGGGCGGCTACGTTCGGCAGCTTTTCCGGCCGTCATCCCACGCGCTGGGAATTAACGTGGCAAAAAATGGGGGGTGAATGGAAAGTCACCAAAGCCAGCCGCCTGAATCCGATCACCGGCGAAGAACTCCAGCCGATGGCACTGAAATGACCCAAGATTTCAGGGGCAAGAACGAACTTATCAAACCAATACTGACGGCTTCCGGTATCCGTGCACGTTCAGGCAGGTATTGAAATCGTTTTCTACGCTGCTATCAACAGCAAGGGACAAGCCCCGCGGTACCAATTCATCTCCAGAACACGTTTTCGAGCTTTTGTGGTAGATCTCATTCCTGCCGGGGGACCTTTGTGTATTACCCAGGCCAGCTCAATCCCGCACCGCCGCCCACTGTTGATCCAGAATTTTCGGCGAGACCTTCAAAGCCGTTCCCAGTTTTTGAGCAAACAATGACACACGAAATTCTTCCAGCATCCAGCGAAATTTGATCAACTGCGGATCAATAATCTCCCGTTCGTAATGCTGCCGGGCCCGTTGGGAGTACAGTTCGAAATACCGTGAGATGCTGCGGATATTGCTGATGTCTTTCTTCAGTCCGGTGCCTCCGAGCTTGCTCAATCGCAGCTCGATCCCCTGCAGATACCGCGGAAACTGTTGCAGCCACGGGTAAGGTGTGCTCACCAGGAACCGGGCGTTGATCATGGCGTTCAACTGTGTTCGCATATCATGCAGCGGCTCACTCCAGGCCGGCACTTTCGTTTTATCCAACGTTACTTTGATCTTATGATACTGCTCGAGCAAGTCCGGCAAGAGACTCGCCAGATCCTGAGCGGCAACCGGAATCTGGTTCCGCCACTCTTTCACAAGTTGACGATACTGGGTCTCATTGCGTGGCAGTTGCTCCTTCTTACCAAACAACGTCCGCTCTGCCAGCAGTTCAATTAATTGTTCCCGGAAATTGATTCCGCCTATCGCCGTTACGTATAACGACATCCGATTCACACCGGGCAAATTGTCAATCTGCGTTTTTAAACGACGATGTTCAGACAGGATAAACAACCGCCTTAAACCGAATCGTGTCTCATACGCAGCTCGTTCGGGCGCGTCTCGCAGACAGATCGCCACCGATGTTCCCTCATCCAATAAACTCGGAAAACCAGTGAGTGAAAGCTGATCGTGCTGGATCTGAACCTCTGTCGGAAAATCGCCGAACGTCCAGTCGGTCAGTCCCGATTGACTCCAGTGATCATCAGACAGCGCCGAAAAACTGTCGGCGGCTTTCGAACCGTACTCCTGACGCAACTGCGTCAGATTCCGATTCGTCGCGATCGCATCGCCCCCTTGATCGAGCACGCGAATATTCATCTGCAGGTGTTGTGGCAGACGTTGAATCTCAAACAGATCCGCGGTGATCCGCTCGCCCGATATTTGCGACAACATCTCCGCCACCGTCGCTTCAAACGATCCCTTGCCAAACTCCAGTTTGCTGACGACTTGCTTCGCTGTCTCAGGAGCCGGTACCAGCATCCGTCGTACCGATTTGGGCAGCGACTTGATCATCGCGGCCACTTTTTCTTCCAGGAGTCCCGGTACCAGCCAGCCCAGCCGATGTGGTGAGAGTTGATTCAAGCTTTCCTGCGGAATTGAAACCGTCACACCATCTTCTTCCGCGCCCGGCTCCAGATGATATTCGAGCGGGAACTGCATCTGGTCCATATTGATCGCGTTCGGAAATTCGCTCTCATCAATGTCTTCCGCCTGCGTCTCGAAGAAATCTTCCAGCCGCATATTCAGCAACGTCGGCGTTTTGCGGTTGGCATCTTTCCACCATTTTTTCAAGCTGACTGCATCGTAGACGTCTTCGGGAATCCGCGAATCGTAAAACGCAAACTGCAATTCCTGTGAGGGAATCAAATCGTACCGTCGCGAACGGGCCTGTTGCTGTTCGAGATCGCTGAGAAACTTCTGATTGTGCGCCAGGAAATCGATCTTCAGATTGATGTCCCCTTCCACCAGTCCATACTGCAGCATCAGCGTCCGCGATTGTTCGGGATCGATCTTCCCATAATGCACGGGGCGGCGAGGCACAATCGTCAGACCAAACAGCGTGACCTTTTCCGTCGCCATCGCTGAGCCCGCATCACCACTCCAGCGGGGATCGCTCCAAGTCTTCTTCACCAGATGCGGGGCCGCTGGCTCGATCCAGTTCGGCGAAATTTTAGCGACCGTGCGCGCGTAACGTTTACTCGTTTCAATCAACTCCGCCGAGATGACCCACTTCGGCTTTTTCGCAAAGATCCCCGAACCGGGCCAGAGAAAATACTTCTGCTGCCCCGACCCCGTGTATTCGTTCGTGTCCGACCGCATCGCAATATTCGACAACAACCCCGGCAGCAGCGCCCGATGAATGGCGGCCGAATCATCTTTCCGCGGATGCGGCTTGATTCCAGTTTCTTCCACCAATTGTCTCAATTGCCGAAAGATGTCGGCCCATTCCCGTAGTCGATTGTAAGACAGAAAATTCTGCACGCACGCCTTCCGCAACCGACTGTGCGACTGCTCCTCTTTCAGCTTGTGATAAAAGTCCCACAGTTTGAGGAAGCTGAGAAAGTCAGAATCGGGATCGCGAAACTGTTCGTGGGCTTCGTCGGCCGCCTGTTGTTTGTCAATCGGTCGTTCACGCGGGTCCTGTAGTTCGAGCCCCGACGCGATAATCAGAATTTCGTGCAGACAGTTCTCGTCGTGTGCCGCCAGAATCATTCGCGCAATTCGCGGGTCGACCGGCAGCCGACTGATCTTGCGGCCAATGTCCGTCAGCCGGTTCTGCTCATCAATCGCTCCGAGTTCAAACAGCGTGCTGTATCCATCACGAATTGCCGCTGTCTTAGGCGGATCAATAAACGGGAACTCTTCGATCGCCCCCAGTTTCATGTTCAACGTCTGCAGAATGACCGACGCCAGATTCGTTCGCAGAATTTCAGGCGACGTGTATTCATCGCGGCTGTTATAGTCGGCTTCGCTGTAAAGACGAATACAGATCCCCGGTGCGACACGACCGCAGCGACCGGCCCGCTGATTAGCCGACGCCTGCGACACTGCTTCAATCGGCAGCCGCTGCACTTGTGACCGACTCGAATAACGGCTGATGCGAGCCAGCCCCGTGTCAATCACATAGCGAATACCAGGCACCGTGATCGACGACTCAGCCACGTTCGTCGCGATCACAATCCGCCGATACGAGGAAGGGCGAAAGACTTTGTTCTGCTCCGCCGTCGACAGCCGCCCGTATAGCGGCACAATTTCCGTCTGACGTCCTCCGTCATCACCAATGATGGAACGTCCCCGCAGCAGTTTGGCCGTTTCGCGAATGTCCCATTCGGTTGCCACAAAAATCAGGATATCACCTTCATCAATGGCCGCCAGCTCATTGACCGCATCCGCCAGCAGCGACTGTTCGTCGTCACTGTTATTCTGTGACTTGCCTTGATTCTTTTCCGTCGGCTCCGCATCCAGTGGCCGATAACGGGTCTCTACCGGATATGTGCGGCCCGTGACATTCAGAATCGGAGCCGGCTTGTCGCGGGTCCCAAAATGTTCGCTGAAGCGTTCCGCGTCGATCGTCGCCGACGTGATGATCACTCGCAGGTCCCGGCGCTTGGGTAGCAGCCGTTTGAGAAAGCCCAGTAGAAAATCAATGTTCAATGAACGTTCATGGGCTTCGTCGATGATGATGGTATCGTACTGATTCAGAAACCCGTCGGTCTGTGTCTCCGCCAGCAGAATGCCGTCGGTCATCAGCTTGATATATGTGTTCGGGTTCGTCGTATCGGTGAAACGAATCTTAAAGCCGCAGGCGGTTCCCTGTTCGCGGCCCAGTTCTTCCGAGATCCTCGCACAAACTGAACGGGCGGCGATCCGGCGGGGTTGTGTGTGGCCGATGATGCCACTGATGCCGCGTCCCATTGATAACAAGAGCTTGGGAAGCTGCGTTGATTTTCCCGACCCCGTTTCGCCGCAGACGATGACCACCTGATTCTCTTCAATTGTCTTCTGGATCGAATCCAGTTCCTCATGAATCGGCAGGCTCTGGTCAAAGACGATCTTCGGGCACTGTTTCAGCCGTTCTTCCCGGCGGGCCAGTGACTTGTCCAGTTCGTCCCGCAGCCGCTGTAAACTCTTATCGAAGGGCTTCTTACTTTTCTTCGCCTGTTTAATCGACCGCAGCCGTTGTGAAAGCCGAAACTGGTCTCCGGCCATCGCTTTAGAAATCAGCGCCGGCAGTTCCGACAGCGCAGCAGGCGAATTCTCACTGGCAGCACCAGCGTCAGCAGCAGCCGAATTAGAATCACCGCGGGACATCAGACAACAGATAACATGAAAAAATCAGGGAAACAAACCATTATACGCAGAGAGACCCGTATTATGAATCCAAAGTTCGGCAGCGCGAAGGCTTTCAGGGATGAATTGTGAGAATACCGGCGGGAACCGAAAATTAGAGACGGTTTTACTGGCTGATTTCGCGAAGAAATCTGATCTACATTCTGGGTGGTCCCGAATACAATTCGGGATTGCCGCAGGCAACAGGAAAGTGACGGGGAACGCGTCCAGACAGACTTAAAGGGTATCCATGTGGCCCCCTTCGGCTTTCCCGATAGCGCCGTTTCAATACCAGAGAGACATTCCTACCCGTGTTGCAGTTGGGTACGGCCACTGAATTCTTTCGTGTGTTTTCGTGCCTTTCGTGGTAGCAAGAAAATCCTGACAAGATCTGTGCTCCTATCAGTTCACGCTTCCGTGTGCCACGGCCCGGCTTGACCGGCCCTGCTGGTTCAAAACCAGGAATTTCTACCTACTTGTGTTGCGGCAGGGACGTAAAAAAATCGCGAGGGTTTCGCGATTTTGCATCAAACTGAATTGTTCGGGTTCTTCTATTGGAAACCGCCTGAACGATATCCCTGTAAACCCATACCCTATAGAGGGTTATAAAAGTCGGGGCGACACGATTCGAACGTGCGACCTCTGCGTCCCAAACGCAGCGCTCTAGCCAAGCTGAGCTACGCCCCGCAACTTAATCAGAGGCACAGTTTAGAGAGACACACGGAATGCGTCAATGGTTCAACGTGCTCTCTTCCAAAAATATGCCACGGATATCCCCAACCCAACTGCGGATCTACGGATATTGAGGACTTCAACAGCATTAAGCCAGGATTTCTTTAATCAAATTGCCATGTACGTCCGTCAAACGGCGATCCAGACCATTATTATAATAGGTCAGTTTGTCATGCTGAAAACCGAGCAGATTCAGGGCTGTCGCGTAAAAATCCCAGACGGTCGTTGGATTCAACTCGGCACGGCGTCCGAATTCGTCGGTCGCCCCGTAGCTGGTGCCCCCTTTGATACCCGCTCCCATCATCCAGCAGGTGAATCCGTCCGGATTGTGATCGCGGCCCAGTGTTCCCGCCTGATGCGTGGGCATGCGACCGAATTCGGTCGTCCACAAGATCAGTGTTTCATCCAGTAAGCCGCGTTGCTTCAAGTCGGTCAACAGAGCGGCGGTCGGCTGATCGAAGATCGGACAATGCCGCTCATAGTCGGCTTTGAGCGTTTTATGCGCGTCCCAATTCAACAGACCATCCACGCCTGAGGCCCGCGAAGAACAGTACAAATTCAGATAGCGCACGCCCCGTTCCAGAAATCGCCGCGCGAGCAGACAGTTGCGTGCATAAGCGGCTTTCAATTTGTTCGGATCGCTGGTCCCATACTGATCGTGGATCGACTTCGGTTCCGATGCCAGATTGGAAACTTCAGGAGCCGAGAGCTGCATCCGCGCGGCCAGTTCGTAGGCTTCAATGCGAGCCTGTAAATCAGAATTGCCGGGACGCTGTTCGGCGTGGCGTTGATCGAGGAACTTTAAAAAGTCGCGTGTTGCCTGCTCTTCTTTCGGCGAGATGCCTTTCGGAACTTTCAGATTGCGAATGGGAGACTGGGCGTTCATGACAATCGCCTGATGTTGCGCGGGCAGATAGCCGTTGCTCCAGTTGGCTTTGCCGTTCGGGGGTTCGCCGCGAATATCGGGAATCGCGATATACGCCGGCAGGTTTTCATTTTCGCTGCCCAATGCATAACCGAGCCAGGCACCCGCACTGGGATGGCCTTCGGTATCGTGGCCGGTATTCATGAAAACACAGCCGGGGCCGTGCGTGTTGGTTTTGGTGGTCATCCCGTGCAGAAAGGCAATATCATCGACGTGCTGCGACATGTGCGGCAGGATACTGGAACACATCTTGCCGCTCTCGCCCGCGGGTTTGAAGGCCCACGGGCTTTTCATCAGGTTTCCGTTTTTGCCTTGAAAGCTGAGGAAGTTCTCTTCGCCGGGCAGCGGCTTGCCGTGATATTTCTCCAAACTCGGTTTGTGTTCCCACAAATCCATATGCGAAGCGGCACCCGGACAGAAAATCTGCAGCACCCGTTTGGCTTTGGCGGGAAAATGCGTTTCGTCAATCCCTGGCTGCCAGTCTTTGTTCTTTTTGGAACTGCCAGGCTTGGATGCGGCTGAAAGATCGTTGAGCAGCAGATTCGTCAGTCCAAGTCCCGCCATGCCGGTGTAGACACTGGAAAAGAACGAACGCCGTGAATGCACCTGTTGCAGTAGCCGTTGGGTCGAGAAATTGTCAAATGGATTTAACATACGGGTTCACCACTTCAATCAAGATAAATCAGTTCGTTGGAATTAATCAGCGCACGGCAAAAGGCGGGCAGGCCATTCGCGGCGATCAACGTTCGAGCCGCCTGTTGTTCCTGTGCGACGGGAGGCCGGGTGTATAACAGATGAAACGCACGAGCAATCTGCTGATCGACATTATCGGTGCCCGCTTCGTGCTGCACGCGTTCTGCCAGAAACTGAGAAAGATCCAGCGTAAATTGATGGTTCATTAACGTGAGCGCCTGTAGCGGCGTGGTGGTCGCGTTCCGCTTGGATGCGGCGAATGCGTTATCGGGACAGTCGAAATCGGTCAGCAAATCGATGCGGGCTGCCCGCGCATTCTGATGGTACACGGCACGGCGATATGTCTCTGGCCCAAATGTTTCGCGGGGCACATAGGTGGCGACGTTGTCCTGCAAATATTCATACAGACGAAAACCGGGGCCGCCCATTTTGAGATCGAGCTTACCGGAAACTGAGAGCAGCGTATCTCGAATTTCTTCTCCCGACAGACGACGCGGCGGAAAACGCCAAAGGTAACGCGAACCCGAATCGATGCGGGCTGCGTCTTCGCGGAACGTACTGGCCTGCTGATACGTTTCCGACATCATAATTTGTTTCTGGATGTCTTTGAGCCGCCAGCCGTTCTCCTGAATCTGCACCGCCAGCCAGTCTAATAATTTGGGATGCGTGGGGCGCGTGCCCATATAACCGAAGTCGCTGGGCGTTGAAACAATGCCGGTACCAAAGTGGTAATGCCAGAGTCGATTCGCGAGCACACGCGGCGTGAGCGGGTTTTCTTTCGCAACCATCCAGCGGGCTAAGGCGAGTCGGCGTTCGCCCTGCGGTGCGGTTGCTTCCAGTTGATACCCTTTGGTGACGTTGCTGAGCGTGGACATGCTCGCGGGAACGACTTTGTCCCCATTTCGCTGGGGATTCCCGCCGACAAAAATGTGGAAGGGACCATTCACTTGCTTGTGATTGCCGACCCACCAGGAGGGCAGTGAGGGAATCGCGGCGAGTTCGCGACCCGTTTTGGCGATCTCTGCGTTGATTTGACTGAGTCGTTTGTTTTCGTCAGGCGTCGCTTCCAGAATAAAGAACCGTTTGCGGCGGTGTTTGGCGTTGACTGGTTTACGATCTTTAGAAGAGGCGACTTCCTTCCAGGTCTTGCCATCGGGGGAGACTTCGAGTTTGTACTCTGCCAGGAACGTGGCTTTGTAGTTACTCATCGCGGCTCCTGAACGATCGCTGGAGAAGACGATTTTATTGATCGTTTCCGGCTGCGCGAGTTCAATCGTCAGATCCGGGCTGCCGGCAATCCAGCAGGCGCCGATTTTGCCATCAATGGTTAAGCTCACATCATATGCGCCGGCAAAGTCACCGGCGGTGCGGCTGTTGGCGCCTTTGGCGGTGCTGCCGTTTGTCGCGAGTGCGATATTGCGGGGTGTCTCTCCGGTGGTCCAGACTTCGAATTCATCGACCCGGTAACCAGTCTTAGCCCAGGGGCTCGTATCGAGTCCCTGTGAAGTCAGCCGCACAAACTTGGCAGAGACTGGTTCGAATGTATCTTCGATGCCGGTGCGACTGGCGGGGTCACGCACCCACGACTTTTCGTACTCGGCTGCTTTCTTTTCCGCGCGTGCCTGTATGGCAGATTCAATGTTTGTTTTTTCTTTCTGCAGTTCGGTTTTCTGAGCAGCCAGTGGTTTGAGTTGTGCGTTGCGATTCTGCTGTGCTTCGGGTGAGGCAATCACACGGCTTCCGTGAAAGACGCCTGAAAAGGTGGCATACAGGCTGTAATAATCCTTCTGCAGCACCGGGTCAAATTTATGGTTGTGACAGCGACTGCAGCCGACGGTCAACCCGAGGAACGCTTCGCCCGTGGTGCGAATCATATCGTCAATTGTATTCGCGCGGATCTGTGCTTTTTGAACCGGATCTTGATTGCCGACGTTGTCGTAAGGGCCACACACTAAAAACGTGGTGCCGACTTCGACGTTCGGATCGCCTTTGCCAACCACATCGCCGGCCAGATGTTCGATGACCATCTGGTCGAAGGGTTTATCGTCGTTGAACGATTGAATCACATAATCGCGAAACGGCCAGGCATTGTCGATGATCACATTGCGTTCGAAGCCGTTACTCTCACCAAAGCGAACGACGTCCAGCCAGTGGCGGCCCCACTGCTCTCCGTAGCGGGGCGAAGCCAGCAGACGGTCGATCAGTTTTTCGTAGGCATCGGGTGAAGAATCGTTTTCAAAGGTGGCGACTTCTTCGGGGGTAGGAGGCAGGCCGATCAGATTATAGGTGGCCCGGCGGATCAATGTTCGCTTCGAGGCGCGGGGCGAAGGTTGTAGTTTCTTTTCCTGTAACTTCGCGGCGATAAATCGATCAATGGGCTGTTTCTGCCATGCTTCGGGCAGGCCTTTGGCTGTTGGTGGTTTGCTCTCGGCTAAAGGTTGAAGCGACCACCAGCTCAAGTCGGCCTTGGATTTCTCCTGCAGTTTTAACTCCGCCGGCCATGTTGCGCCCTGTTGAATCCAACGGGTAAAGAGGGCGACTTCGTCCTGAGAAAGCGGCTTCGCGCCTTTAGGCATTTCTGCTTTGCCGGTCTTTGGGTCAACGTGAATCACTTCCAGCAGATAACTCTCGTCGGGTTTGCCCGGCGTGAGAAAACTTTTCTCCTTCAATGCCTGTATCGAAGTGAGCGAGAGCTCTCCTTTTTCGTTGCCCGGATTATGACAGCGAATGCAGTGTTCCACGATCAGAGGGGCGATCTGTTTTTCAAAATCGACGTTGGTTTTCGATTCGGCAGTGGTTTCGGAAGCCGGCACGAGCAGACCGAGGCTGGCTAAAAGTAGGCAGGTCAGGCCGACTCGGGTAATCAAACTTCGCATTATGGGATTGTTCCTCAACTGATTCTGCTGCGCTTCGTAGAAGTCAACCGATTAAAAATATGCTGCTTACGACTTTTCCTGCTGAAACAGATCGCGTTCCAGTCCGACGGCGGCCTGCAGTAAGTGGTCGTTCATGGCCTGGGCGGCTTGCTCCGCATCACCGGTTGCCAATGCCTGGACAATGCGCAGGTGCTCTGCGTTTTCTTCCATGTGCTTGTAGTCTTTCACGTTCTGGCGTTTACTGTGCCGAACCTGTCTTAACGTACGGTACAAAGCACGATAGCGATTGATTTCATGCGAAAGCCGATCGCTGCCACACGTGCGATAAATAAGTTCGTGCAGGTAGTCATCCCATTCCTGTGTCGTTTCGGACCACTCCACGGTTCGTTTCGCGGTGGAAAGTTCGCTGAAAATCTTCTCAAGCCGGGCTAACTCGTGTGGGGTAATGTGACCACAGGCACAACGCGTCGCTTCACTTTCCAGAATCCGCCTCACCTGACAGATTTCGCGTAATTCTTTCGCGCCAAAATTCCGCAGGACGGCCCCGCGATTGGGAAAGATTTCGACAATGCCGATTCCTTCCAGTTCAACAAGCGCCTCGCGGACAGGGGTGGCACTCACATTCCACTCTTTCGCCAGCGCTTGTACCGTCATGCGTTGATTCAGCTGATATTCTCCCTGGAAGAACTTCACCAGAACCTGTTGTACGAGGGTCTGCCTGCGGGAACCGTGCATTAATTCTTTGGAAACAACTGCTGACATTTCTGATCACTCACCTAATATGGGAATAACAAAACCTCATATTGTATATAATATCAAGTAATTAAATACAATAAAGGCTTTTTTTCAGAATCTCTCATTTTTTACGGTGCAAGTCATATCCAAAGATGGCTTGCGCAGCCTCTGGGCGAATCACAATCGATGGCCGAATTGCTCTGAGATGCTGAATGGCCGCTTCGGCAGAATGAACGATGTTCTCAGCCAGTAGATAGGCACCGACTACAGAAGCACTACGAGAGTAGCCGATTTTACAGTGAACGTAGACAACGCCATTCTCTGCATGTTCTCGAATAAAATCAATTGTTTTATCGAGTTGTTGCATTGAAGGAGCCGTCAAATCGAGAACCTGTACATTATGGTAAGCCACGTTTCGAAACGCGGTTACCTCCGAGAAGGCCACACTCAAGTCGACAACGGCAGTGACACCCTGACTTATCGCGCGATCCGCTTCCCGATCTGTTAAACGACGTCCGATCCAGACAGACTCACTGACTTTATCCCAAGGCTGGCACTGCCTGCGATAATAGACCCAGGAGAGATATTGTCCCCACAACACCGGGCCAAGAATGATGCGGGTACTAAGTGGGAGTCGCCCGTCAGTCTTTCGGAACACGCCTGGTCCCCAATACAAATAGCCGGCACAGATCAAACCGGTCGCCACGGCTGGCCAACTCAGGAGCACTCCCCAAGGATAGGTAACATAGCCGATGAGACAGAGCAGTCCTGTTCCGATGGCATAATAAATGCCAATTCGCTGATTACTTCGAACCGGTAATTTCAATGGGGATTCACGAACGAAATAAAAGCAAAACGTGGCCAGAATAAATCCTCCCACGATATCAATTATATGATGCTGATAAAGTAATAAGGTGGAAAAGCCAATCAGGCTGAACCAGAAATGCGATGCAATATTGGTCACTCCACGTGTATGTCGCCCATACAGATCAGCCAGAATGGTTCGCAATGCAATGTGCAATGAGGGGCAGAGATTATAGGGAAGATCCATGCCGCTAAACCAATTGTAGATGGCCCCCGCCCAGCCGACAGCGATGGGACGTTCTAACTGGCCGAAGTGGCTGTGCCACGGAGATTGTTCGCCGCGATTTTTGATCGGATTGCACGGCTGGCAATTTCGCCGCCGCGGGTCACGTGACGTGAAACAGAAGTGGATCAAATAGTGAAAAACGGGGTCCCTCTTGGAAATGGTCTGTGCAGAACAGACGCTGGCCGCTGGAAAACGCTCCGATTGGTCCCGTTCCCAGATCGCTCGGGCTGGAAGACGGGAAACGTGTCGAAAAATCCACACGAATTAGACTCGGGGAGGTGTTGTTGTTATAATCGCGAAGGTTGCGAGTCTAGATCGGTTCCAGGTAGATCCATATTGGAAAGTCCGGATTAAGATATCCTTTGCACCCCATCCAATCTCGGCTTCCGCCAACAATCAAACTTCAGGGTTGAAAAAACAATTTCCTAATAGTCAGTAAACTAACCAAAAGCGTTCCGGTTTTACCCCGGCGCCCGCACCGGAATTAATCCGGCGTTCACAAATTAATGAAGAACCGTTCGACATGAAACGATTAGCGAGAGTAACAAAATCATGAAGAAATACTATTCGATTATTCTATTGGGGTGTTTGATCTTCGGTAGCCAATCTCATGCGAATGCTCAAGTGGCTTATCAGTCGCTGTTCAACGGTAGGGATTTGACAGGGTGGGTTGGAGATTTGGATAGCCACGAAGTCAGGGGTGGCTTGTTGGTCAGTCTTCCTGGCAAGGGGAATCTTTTCACCAAGAAAGAATACGGCGACTTTGTTCTCGATTTTGAGTTCAAGCTCTCGGAAGGCGCGAATCACGGAATAGCGATTCGATCGCCCCGCACAGGAATAACTACCAAGGACGGATTTGAGATCCAAATATTGGACGACAGCGCAAAGCGTTACGCGGGGATAAAATCGACCGCTTATCACGGATCCATCTTCAAGTGTGTGGCGGCCAAACGTGGACATCTTAAGCCCGTTGGACAATGGAACAAACAGCGGATCCGCGCCGTAGACAACGTGATAACCGTGACGCTCAATGGAGTGATCATTATCGATAAGGCAGATGTGTCGAGTTACGGACGTCAGACCAAGGGACATATCGGTCTTCTTGGTTGGGGTGATTCACAGGTCGCGTTTCGAGCGATCAAGATCCAACCAATCAAGACCCAACCAATACAGAGGTCCTCCACACCAGCGAGTTCAGATGATGATAGTGGGCTTCATGTGTATGCCCCCGTGCCTGGACTGAAGCCATCTGACAAGTATCAGATAAAAGTCCGGCTTTTGGGCTCCAGGACTTGGCAGGATCCTTTTGCGTTCATCACAAGGAGTAAGGTGGGAACACCCTTCCGTTCTGAACCAAAGAATGCCTACAGTTGGCATCTGGATCACTGGACTCATACCTACGTGAATTTCGAGATGAATAAGCCAGTCGAGATCGCGATTCGCAAGGCCGATGGAACTGCCATTCGAAAGGCGGCAGCACACTCCCAGCACAAATACAGATCCTGTAAGGTTCGCAACGGTGTTGCCTATTTGATCATGGATGAACCTGGTTTGATTGCAGTTGATATCGACGGGCAGATGGATGATCAGGATACGGGTTCTGGATATAAAGGGCCCCCGCTTCACGCCGTGACCATTTTTGGGAACCCATTTTTGAAAGACCGGCCCAGTGTGGATGACTCGAGCGTGCATACCGTCAAACCGGGAGAGAAGCCACCGACCCAAGGGAGCTGGAGCACGTTGTATTTTCTGCCCGGTGTGCACGAAATCGGTGTGGGGTTTCAGGTTCATGCCAACAAAAGCTACTACATTCCCGGCGATGCCATCATATACGGGACTTTTCACAACAACGATGAACAGGATGGTCACCATATTCGGATTCATGGTCACGGCACCATATCGGGGGCCCGACTGGCGCATCCCAAATTTGCGAAGCCGCGTCAGCCAAACCATAGCTTGCACTATTGCATCTGGATCGAAGGGGCTGATTACAATTTGCTTGATGGAGTGACCATAGCCGACCCAGCGGCTCAAGCAAAGGGATTCGCCTCGAAGTGGGTGGGCAAAGGGCCGTCTCACATTCAATGGTCGAAAGTGATTTCCTGGCGAGGAAATGGTGACGGACTGGGTGCTGGCTACAGGGGCATCATGGAAGATTGCTTCATGCGTTGCAACGACGATTGTACTTATGTAATGGGCCATGCCATACGCCGGGTGACGTTTTGGAACGATGTCAATGGTGCGGCTCTTGTTATGGAGTGGATGGAGCCACAACCTGGAGTAAAGCCCACAGTCGTGGAAGATTGTGATGTCATTTACTCCAGGGCGCTTTGGCCGAAAAACCCAGCCGGCTGTGTGTTTTCATTGAGAGCCATAGGGCGCAACGCAACCGGGGAGGGGGTGGTATTTCGCAACATCCGGGTGAGTGATCCTCGCACAACAAAACAAACGTTTAAGATCGTTATGGAGAGGGAAAGCTGGGGGAGAAAGCGGGGGCCGGGTGATCTTTCGGGCATACTCTTTCAAAATATTCATATCGCGGAAAAAAATGTTTCGGGCTTGCCCGATATATTGATCGGTATGGAAGACGGACTGATAAGAGACATCACTTTCGACAACGTCACGATCGGTGGTAAAAAAATCAGAAGCATCAATCACTTCAGGCACAACGAATATGTCAAGGACATTAAGTTTAAGTAGCGGGAATCTACTTTAGGGCGGTAGATCACCATCGAGTATGCTGGCTTAGGGCCGAAAGCGGTGGTCTGTATTTTCCTGAATCTGCGTTAATCTGCCAAATCGGCGGTTAAAATGCAGCGGTAGCTCTCTACTTTTTCTTCTTTTGGGTCTTGAGGCCGTTCTTACGGTCGGGTGTGAGATTGATCCGGTTCGATGGATAGTGATTGGGCAATCGCGTGTTTCAAACGTCCTGTCTGGACGTAGTCGTTTTTGCACCTCTCCAATCCCGGCTTCCGCCAGCAATCAAACTTCAGGGTTGAAAAAACAATTTCCTGGTAGTCAGTAAACTACGTATTTATAACCTGTTCGTTTACTGGTGATGCTGTCTTGCCAGATGAAATCAAATCGAGCGAAGTCAGCCACAAACCTTTTCGATCTGACCAAAAAAAATTTAGAGTATTGTGATACTCTGTTCGCGGAGCCTTACTCGACTATACCCATATGAAGAGTGCTGATTGTCATTCGGTAATTGAACATACAGAGCGGCTGTGGTCATCTCTAGAGTCTCTAGTAGATCGATGGCAACCATCGCAACGTGACTATGGTTCGTTTGGGGAGTTTGCCAGTGAGTTTCTGAAGGCGTGTAAAAACGAAGCCCGGACACCACTTCCAGAGATGCTTATTCCTTTAGTTCATCTCGCACTTGAAAAACAATATGCAGAGTTTGCAAGGACGGACTGCATGTCAGCAACGAAAAACACGGCAAGTCTCAAATGAGACTTGCCGATGGAATCACGACCTTTACTGCAAACGACGTAACTCATTGACGACCTTTTGTAGTTCTACGTCAATGGTACTAATCTGCTCTCTGATCTGGTCAGTATTATATCGTTTTTGCGCTTTGAGCAAATACTCACCTGAATCAACTGCCGCATACGCCCGTCTAATTCTAGAATATTCAGAATCCCTCTGGGAATCAATACGATTTTTTTCCTTCTCCAATACTTGCTTGGCCCTAACGAATTGAGCGTACCTATCATCAAGGGGTTTAACCTTGTTGATGTGATTTTGAAGTTGGTTTGAGCACTCGCGTATCAGCTGGTCGGCAATAGAGCTATCTGCGTTAAAAGGTCTCTCTGACGCGCTTGCCACGGGAGGCTACCTGCTCTACACGAATCAACCCTGGCACCCGCAACAGGAAATGATCGCACGCGTTTTGCCCAATCGGGACGGTGATCCCTGGGTCATGCGATGTCGCACTCAACAGGAGATGGATCAGCTCGTCTCTTCCGTCGGCTTCCGAAAGGTAGACATGCTGATTGATGACGAAGGGATTTTCAGTGTCTCGATGGCAGTCAAAGAATAAGGGGCTGAAAGCAGGTTGGTTTCATTACGCTAAAACATCTTTGATCACGGTCCCGTGCACGTCGGTCAAGCGGCGTTCGAGACCGTTGTGATAGAAGGTCAACCGCTCATGATTGAGGCCGAGTAGATGTAAGATGGTCGCGTGGAAATCGTGGACGGTGGCGACGTTTTCGACCGCTTTGTAGCCGAACTCATCGGTGGCACCGTAAGTAAATGGTGCTTTGACGCCGGCCCCCGCCATCCAGCAGGTGAAGCCTTCCGGGTTGTGATCGCGACCGCTGGCCCCTTTCTGGAAGGTGGGCATGCGACCAAATTCGGTACACCAGACAACCAGCGTGTCTTCTAGCAAGCCGCGTTGTTTCATGTCCTTGATTAACGCGGCCGTCGGCTGATCCAGTACCGGACCATGCACGCTATATTGTTCGGCAATTTGTTTATGTCCGTCCCAGTTACTGACGCCTTCGCCCCCCGTCTGATACGCACCATTAAAGAGCTGCACGAAGCGCACGCCCTTCTCGATAAGACGCCGCGCTAAGAGACAATTTTTCGCGTAGGATGCTTTGAGTTGATTTTTCGTATCGTCGATGCCGTACATGCTGAGTGTGGTCGCTGACTCCTGAGAGAGGTCGCTGATTTCGGGAACGCTAAGCTGCATGCGTGCGGCCAGTTCGTAACTCGAAATGCGTGCGGCCAGTTCGGTGTCGCCGGGAAAACGTTCGAGGTGCTGTTCATTCAACCGCTGCAGGTAATCGCGGGTGGCTCGATCGGTTTTGGAAGTAATCGCCGCGGGACGATCTAAATTGCGGATCGGTTGGGCTGCGTTGAAATCGGTTCCCTGAAAGGCGGCCGGCAGGAATCCGGGGCCCCAGTTATTCACGGATGCCTGAGGTGTGCCGCGTGGATCGGGAATCGCGACGTAAGCGGGGAGATCACGGTTTTCACTACCCAATGCATAACTGGTCCAGCCTCCCATGCTGGGAAAGCCGTCGAGGGTGAATCCAGTTGACATGTAATTTTCACCCGGACCATGCGTATTGGTTTTGCCTTTGATGGAATGTAAAAAACAGATGTCGTCTGCCAGTTCCCCTAAATGAGGAACGAGGTCAGAGATCATTTTCCCCGATTCGCCGCGGGGTTTGAATTTCCACGGGCTCTGCGTCAGATTTCCCTGCTGCCCCTGAAAAGTGACGATCTTGTCGCCGCCGGGCATCGGCTTGCCATTCATTTTGATCAAAGCTGGTTTGTAATCAAACGTATCGATATGGCTGCAAGCCCCCGAGCAGAAAATGACAAGCACATTCTTGGCGGCTGCCGGGAAGTGGGTGTCGCGAGGGGCAAATGGGTCGCCGGCGTCGATTTGTGGCCGGATGGGAGTTTTCCCACCAACCGTGCGGCTGGATTCCTTGTTCGCGGCTAACAGCTGGTTTTCTGCCAGCATGGCCGAGAGTGCGATGCTGCTAAGACCGGTGGCGGTCTGATTCAGAAAACTTCTGCGGTTCAGCAGATGTCGACTGGCGGGAAGTTTGGAGTTTGATGCGCTCATGGTCGTGACTCGTTTTTATGTTCTTTGATTCAGTTCGGGTTATTGAATAAACAGTAATTCATTGCTATTCAACAGGGCTCGGCAAAAGGCGGGAAGTTGATGCTGGGAAATAAACGCAATGGCGTCCGCTTGCTCGGTCTTCGTTGGCGGACGTGAGAAACAGAGCTCAAAAGCGAGCCTGACCTGTGCGGGGAGGTCACTCGGCTGGTCTGTTTCGAGTCGTTTCGCAAGCAAGTCTGCCTGCTGCAGCAGGAACGTGCTGTTAAACAGATTCAAAGCCTGGAGTGGTGTTGTCGATCGGCTGCGTTTGGCGACGGTCGTGGCGGCATCGGGGCAGTCGAACAGGCCAAACACGGAATCTTGTTCCATGCGGACTTTGGTCATGTAAATCATGCGTCGCCAGTCTTCGGGGCCGTAGGATTGTTTGGGGTGATAGTGTCGTACATTCTCGGCGTCGACTTCGAAGGCACTGAAGCCGGATCCCCCCTGCTTGAGATCGAGTACGCCCGTGATGGCGAGAATCGAATCGCGAATCGGTTCGGCTTCAAGCCGTCGCGGCGGGAAACGCCACCAGTACTGGGAAGCTGCATCGATCTGAATGGCTTTGGCATTGGGTTTGCCCGACTGCTGATAGGTGGCGGAGTTCAAAATCAGACGGTGAATGTGCTTGAGTGACCAGTTGTGCGTAATCAGTTCTTGCGCGAGCCAGTCGAGCAGTTCCGGATGCGTGGGAGTCACGCCGCCGGCACCGAAATCGCTGGGGGTTGTTACGAATCCCTGGCCGAAATGAAACTGCCAGATGCGGTTTACCATCACGCGCGCGGTGAGCGGATTCTTCGGCGAGGCGACCCATTCGGCCAGACGTTTGCGACGTTCACGTTCCGGGGTGTCCGCTTTGAGATTCAAATTTGTAAAGACATCGGGAGCATCGGGCATGACCTGTTCTCGTTTGGCCAACGGTTCTCCCCGGTAGAGACGATGCGTGGGGCCGGGCTGTGTAAACTGTCCCGTATAAACGGTGGGCGTCGACTGAATCGCAGCCAGTTTGTGTTCTGCTTTCGTTAGCTCTGCGAGCAGTTGCTTGCCGGCTTTGGCCTGCGCGGGGGGAAGATGATCAAAGCGGTAGGCGACGGATGCGGAATTTCGGATCGACTGCGGTAATGAAAGCGGCAGACGATCACTCGAACCGGCGATGGTTTCCCAGTCTGTTCCGTTGAGCGAAGCTTCAATGACATAATCCACGGCCAAGCGGTCAGCGAATTTTCCGTCGCGATCGCGGGCCCATTCGATGCGATCGATGGTAGTCGGCTGTGCCAGTTCGATCTGGACCCAGCCTTTACCATTTTCGTTTGAGATCCAACTATGTGCGTTACCGAATTTGCCATCGTTGATGTGTTTGAGTTGATGAATCGGATAACCAGGCAATGAACTGGAACACGAAGCGACGCCCCCCGCTTCTGCGAGCGCGACGTTTGTGCCTCGCGAAAAGAGTTCCAGTTCATCCAGGCAAGGCTGTCCGCCGTTGGTGGTGTGAATGGTAAACCGGACGAATTTTGCTTCGACGGGATCAACTCGTTCGAGATTGTGTGTCGCTTGAACGGATTTGCGTAACATGGGTTTGGCAGGCTGATGCGCCAGTCCCGATGGAGTGACCGCTTCGAATAGAACTGCGTCTGCCGTCAGAGCAGTCCCGGAATTGCCGCCAACCAGTAGCAGTGCTTCGTTTCCTGAAAGTGGAAAGACGCCGGCATGGTGAAAGCCGCTCCAGAGTGCTTTTCGGGCTGAGGGATCGGAGCCGTCTGCGAACTTTTTCTGATCGACAAGAGCGACTTGCTCCCAGTCGTCAGTGGTTTCCGGATTTCCATCGCGATCCAAAACGTAGCGTGCGTCTGAAGAATGTGTCTCAAAACCGCAGCCCCAGGAAAGCCAGAGATGATAGTCACCCCGAACTTGTGGCTTCCAGGCGATGACTGGTTTTTCGGGTTGGTTTTTCCACCAGCTGTAGCTGCCACCACTCAGGTTGGGTGAATGGTTGGCACTGCCCGGGTCACGCTGCTCACCGCGTGCGGTGCCTGCTGGGTTCGTGCCTCGTCCTGCCAGCGGTTGCAGCAGTTTCACTTGAGCTGGTTTGCCAGCGGTGCTGCTCTGAGTCGGTTCATCGTCGATGAATGTAAACTGACGGGATGCCGTTTTCGGAAGATACTGTTCGAGTTCAGACTTGATCTTCGCCAGTTCCTGCTGTCGGAGTTCGATCTCTTTCTGTCTCGATTCGGGAATGGGTAGTTTTTTATCGCCATGCTTCACGCCGGCAAAGATAGCCTGCATCGAGTAATAGTCGGTCTGAGTGATGGGATCAAATTTATGATTGTGACAGCGGGCACAGCCAATCGTCAAACCGAGAAACGCGGTCCCGGTCGTATTGATCATGTCGTCCAGTTCATTTTGTCTCTGCATTAAAGTCAGGTTGATGTCCGGGCTTTTCACTAAGTCGTAGGGACCTGCCACGAGGTATCCGGTGCCGATGGGATTCCCGAAACTGTCGCCGGCAATCTGTTCTTTGATAAACTGGTCGTACGGCTTATCTGAATTGAAAGACTGAATTACATAATCGCGGTAAGGCCAGGCGTTGGGCCGTTCCCGGTTTGTTTCAAAGCCATGCGTTTCCGCAAAACGAACCAGATCGAGCCAGTGCCGCGCCCAACGTTCCCCGTAATGCGGGCTGGCCAGCGTTTTCTGTACGAGTCTCTGATACGCGTCGGGAGACGCATCGTTCAGAAACTGTTGCACCTGTTTGGGTGTCGGAGGCAAGCCGAGTACATCGAGAAAGAGCCGACGGATGATGGTGCGACGATCTGCCGTCGGGTTATGTGCCAGCTGCTTCTCATGTAGTTTCTGTAACACAAACGCATCAATGCCGTTGATGATCCAGTCATCCTTGATGGCTGGAGGCGTCACTTCCGCGAGTGGCTGAAACGACCAGTGATCGGTCGTCTGGGCCTCTTGTTTGACGATGCCATTCGGGCCAGGCCACGATGCGCCCTGATCAATCCATGTTTCCAGCAGACGAATTTGCTCCTTGGAAAGCCGATCCTGTTCATCGGGGGGCATCAGGTGGCCTGCTTCTTCGCCGCGCACGAGTTTGATTAAGTGACTCTTGCCACTTTGTCCCGAAATAATCGCGGGTTCGCCTGAATCGCCTCCACGCAGTAAGTCCGACTTCCGATCAAGGCGGAATTTGCTTTCCTGCGTATTTTCATCATGACAATCAAAACAGTTCGCCTGAAGGAGGGGCAGAATCTGCTTTTCAAAATCAATCTTGTTTTTCGACGGCGTTTCTTCACCGACCGCATGAGCGGCGAAGAACGATAATATCAGTACAATGAAAGTGAGCGAGCGCGTCATCATGATTCACATTTCGTGCAGTGTTAAAATTGGCTGCCGGTTGAGTGCCGGGTTCGACACGGGCTGATTATAAAAGCTTACTTTTTCAGATCAAAGTCAAACTTGTTCTCTCCGTCCGCATTCACGGTAGCGTTGAGACCCGACTTCTTCAGATCGGCATACTTTTCCGGAATAGCTGATTTCTGCGTGGCATACATATCACCCTGTTTTTTGGTATCTGCGGCGACCTTGGAAATCATCACGGTATGCTCTCCGGGGATCGCTCCGTCCGCGGCTTCAAATGTTCTTAACACAAAATGGCCACTCGCATCTGTAAAACCGGAAGCAGGGCGTCCGCTTTTCGGGATAAATGAAACACTGGCGCCTGCCAACGGCTGGTTCTCAAATCTGACCGTGCCTTCTGCTTTTGCCGTCGATGGTCTGTCTACACCGGATCCACAGCCTGCGAGCAGAACCATCATTCCCAGTATAACAAAGTGAGGGATCATAGTCTTCGACATTTTCTCTCCCCATGAATTAAAACGTACCAGAGTTGCAGCCGACGAATGACTGCAACTCACTTGAAAAAACTTGTTACAGAAATCGGATCAATGGTGGAACTTTTAGAATTCACCCACTGGCTCGCCGTCGCGCCGATCTCCCAGTCTCTGGTACGTGACCATGTCGAGGTTTTCACTCAAAAAACGAACTGATCCATCACAGAGCAGAAAATGGGCCCCGCCCACATGGTTTGATTTGAAGCCCTGGCTGTTGCCCCATTGCCCGCTGAACCAGTTGGGCGTTCCACTGGCAGCGCCGGGACTGTCTTCACAGGTATCGAAGTTGATGGCAACACCCGTGCCGGTATACATGGAATTGACGTGCATCCAGCCATTACGAACGTGATCAGAACATTCCGGACGGACTTCGCCGATCACAATCGTATTAGTTGTTCCATCGGAAATATCATGGATCCGGGCGGCCCAGGACATGTGGCCAATCACTCCTGAAATTTCTCTTGGATTCATGGTGTCCGCGCGGGTAATTGGTCCATGTCCAAAATAATTATTGTGTGTTCCTCCTGGAGTGTTCTGCTGGCTGCCCATGCAAGCCGAATAATTTGAGACGGCACGTTTTTGACCGTTGGTTGTTCCATCGACGCTCATACCATTGGTCCAAAATCCTTCATGGGTGTCACTCGGACAAATAAACCCAGGGACCTCAACTTCGTAGGCATATTGACCACTGGTAGTTTGTGCCTGGTGTGCTGGGTCTAAATCGAAATCCAAAATATTATAAAGTGGGGATTGATCAATGAAGGGAAGCAGATGGACGAGCCAGCTTCCGCCATGATCCGAATTAATGGCGCCCCAGGTCTTGTTCGTGTGAATGGTGCAGGGAAACCGTTTATGGGTTTCATGGTAGCTGTGTAGCGCGATTCCCAATTGCTTTAAATTATTCTTACAAGTACTGCGTCGCGCAGCTTCCCGTGCCTGTTGCACAGCCGGCAGGAGCAAAGCAATTAAGATCGCGATAATCGCGATCACGACGAGCAACTCAATCAGTGTAAAACCGGCCCTCGTTCGTTTTGACATCTTTTTTCTCCGAGCGATAAGTAATGAAATGATTTTCAATAAGACTCAAATATCTAGAGTTCGAAAGAACAGTAGATGAACTCTCCATTTGAAAAAATTTCACTCATTAAGTCAACGATAATCTATTATTTGCTGTAATTATATATAATTTATGTTTATTTGATAATCTCCGCGTTAGCGACCTACTTATGTTGCAATGTGGCCCCCTGAGAGTGGCCCCCTGAGAACCCAGCTATTTTTTCAATCTCAAACAAAGAGAGATACCTGTTCGGAGTGCCGGGGTTTATTGGGTTACTCAATGACTGATTTCTGGCGTTTCTGCGACCTGGGGGCTTACTGATGCCGCAATTTGTATCTCGTGCTTTGACTGTCCTTTTTTTGCTGGCAGTTGCCATATATCTGGTTCCCGACGAACAGGATACTTCAGCTGAAGAGCCGATTGTGCGGGATACGTTGCTCTCCCGTGGAGGGGCGGCTCCCGTACCGAAAGATCTGATCATTGTCGAGGACATTTCTTACCGTAAGGGAAACCGTCATTTCTGGGCACTGGATCTGGCGATGCCGAAACTGCGCGGTGAGAAACCACGTCCGGCGCTGTTGTTCGTGCATGGTGGCGGCTGGTCAAGCGGAGATAAACGCCTCGGAATATTTAAGACGGCCCCAATCGAATACGCACAAAAAGGGTATGTCTGCATTAGTGTGAATTATCGCCTGACAGGGGAAGCCGCATTTCCCGCTTGTATGGAAGATGTAAAATGCGCGGTTCGCTGGTTACGTGCCCATGCAGAAAAGTACAATGTTGATCCCCATCGGATTGGCGGTTATGGGAATTCAGCCGGCGCTCATCTAGTGAGTTTGCTGGCATTGGTCGGAAAAGACAAGGATCTGGAAGGGGACGGGCCCTGGCAGGATCAGTCGAGCATGTTGAATGCCGTTTGCGTTTCTGCCGTTCCGACAGATTTCACAAGTTGGCCCTCTGGAATTGAAAACAAGCCACGACTTCGCAAGTTTCTGGAACAACCTGATGCCAGTCTAGAGGAACAGGCAGTGAAAGCATCGCCGATTAGCTATGTGCATGCGAATGCCCCTCCGTTTCTGATATTTCAAGGAACGAGAGATCGCCTGGTACACGTCGCTCAGGCAGATCAGTTTGTCAAAGCATTAAAAGCGACCGGTGCCAAAGATGTCACCTATCACCGATACCCGGGAGCCGGCCATGGCGTATTTACTCAGAATCGGAAAGAAACCTATCCTCTGATGGAAGAATTCTTTGAGCGGACTTTGATGAATGCGAAATCAGAGACCGTCGATAAAAAAGCGAATTCGAACGGGGAATAAGGAACCTTGCCCACGCAATCTGTCGGACAAGCCGAGCGGAGCGAGCAGGAAAGTGATGGTGCAATTGAACAATGCAGGGAGAGCGTGAGTTCTCCCTGCTATTTCAATATCGTGGGAACACCCATTCTATATCGTACGCGTGCCCTGCCAGTTTCCTGTTGTCTGCGACAACCCCGAATTGCATTCGGGGTTACCCGGTGCGTTTTTTTGAGAAAGGAAATGGAAAGCAAAAAAGCTGGCCCCTTGAGAGAGCCAGCATTGAGGTGGTTGCTTCGTTGCAGGAATTGTTTTTATTCGCCGCGGAGACGTTTGCCGAGTTTGGCGATTTCAGCTCCCAGTTCTTTGCGGGCTTCTCCTAGACCTGCGGGGGTCAGGTTACCGGTTTTGAGATAATCGAGCACGATGTCTTCGGCTTTCATCAGGTCCTTGCAGGCGTCGGCAACTTCGGAAGCGATTTCTGTGGGAATCGTGGAGACGCCATTCAGATCGCCGTGCAGCAGATCGCCGGGATAAATGGGAATGCCGCCAACAGTCACAGGCACATTCACATGCAGTGTGTGACAGTAGCCGTGGGCGCAGTTGGTGCCGCTGGTGAAAGCGGGAAAGTCGAGCGCTTCGACCTGATCCAGATCACGGCCGGCGCCTGAAGTGATGATGCCTTTCGCGCCGTAGGCTTTATAGGTCGAGCACATGACTTCGCCGAACGTGGCTGATGCCGTTGGTTCGTCGATATCCTGATACACGACGACGGGGGCGCCAGGCAGAGATTCGAAAGCAGCGACCTGAGCATCAAGGCCAGAGTAAACGTCGCCGCTACGTGGTGGCGCCATACTGCGGAAAGTGGATGTCAAAGCGTAGCCGACCATCGGAGGCATCTTGGGGAAACAGGCTTTAATGGAATCATTCATGTAGCCGGTGTTACGGGGTCGGATGTTCCAGAGTTCAATCACGTTGCAGACGGTGGGGGTGTCGTACTTGGCGAGTTCTTCAAGGGCAGCAGTGGAGAGGCCTTCGGTGGACATGAATTTCTTCCTGTTGAGGTTAAATTTTAATGATGCGATTTTTCAAAAACGGATGTCAAATTTCCCTGGGCGTCAAATGGCAGTTCGAACGGCCCGGAGATGATTTCCAGATCGTCACGTGCGTTGATCTCTTCCAGATACGGTTCGCTGACGATGACTTCACTCAATTCGAGCGTGTCATAAATCTGTACGATGCGGCTTGTTTCCGGCGGAACCAGCCCGATGGTTTGTAAGGCAGCCTCAATGGATTCACGGTCTGTTTCATAAGCCTGCGGCACCATCGCGGCGGTAGGATGACTACCAGTATTAGCGTTTATGCGGGTAATTTTCCAGTCAACGCTCTCGACCGTACGTTGGTTCGTGAATTCAGCGAGACCAATTCCACAGGCGTTGCCATGTGTTTCTTCGGTAAGGCTGCGGATCATGATACGTTTGACAGAGACGACATCGCGTTCGGTGGCGGCGTGATCATTAAACTTGCGGCCAATGACACAGGCATCCATTCCAGAGCCGCTGATGTTTTTGCCGATGCGGTCTACGATCAGCAAGTCAGACTTTGGAAAAGGAAGCCGGGGCAGCGATTCGCGGGCGATGTTAAGCAGCGCGGTTTCCCGTTCATAGAACTGCTCCGGAAGCACGGCTTCGATCAGCGCAGTTTCATCATAAGCGTTTTCCACAATTGCCAGGCCGCCGACAACTGAGCATTTTTCCAAGATCGAAGCAGCGACGGCTTTGATGATTTCCTCGAAGCTGAGATCTTCGATGGCGCGGTGATAGATTTTGGCACCTGCATGTTTGCCGAGGCCGATGAGCATCATCTTATGCAAGCCAGATTCGATATCGCCGACAAATCGGGTGTGCGGTTTAACGCGACCGCAAATCAGAACATGATCTGCTTCGTAGGCGTGTTTATCAAAATGGACGGGGATGCCGTGCGAAGTGGTATCGACGATCACGGTTTCCATCGACGAGCGAATTTCGACGCCCATGGCTTCAGCGGTAATTCCGTACGCCGCGATGACTTCTGCCTGTCCCTCTGCCGTTCCACCTCCATGGCTGCCCATCGCGGGAACGATAAAGGGGATTGCGTCCAGTGACTTCAGATAATCGATTGTGGTTTTGATGATCGTGGCGATATTGGCGATGCCACGACTGCCGACTGTGATGGCGACAGTGTCTCCCGGTTTGACCACTTTGTCTAAATTGATTTTAGGAAGTTCGGTCTGAACCGCTTCAGAAACGTTCTCAATTCGAGAAGATTGGAAGTTTTGGCGAATTCGGTAAACCTTGGGGAGAGGGATATTCATTTTGGGACTTTGATTTATCAAGGAGTCATTTCGGCTGGCATGCAGGATTTCAAATCGAGTCTATTATGAAGAGTCTGTTATTGTACGTAATTCGTGTGTGTTTACGCTACATCCGAGCCTGTTCCTGGTTAAGATTCTTAAGATAACGTGAGTTCAGGCTTCGCAGGCAGGTCTGGAATTTTGAGGCGGCGTCAGGAAACGTCTTGTTCTAAAATGGTGATTTCGATACCTTAACGATTCTGATATTAATAGACCAATCAGCAAGTCGAAACTGGATGTCGCGCCTTGTTGCTGCAAGGAAGCAGATATGAGAAAAAATTTTGAGCGGATCATTTTTGCTGTTTCCGTTTGTGTTCTGTCTGGTGTGCTGTTTATCCAGGGTATCCTGTATTTAAAGGACCTGGGTTTTGCGAATGAAGCGTCGGCTGTGACGGTTGCAATCGACCGCATTCCCCAGGATGCTCCCAATGAGCTTGCTGTGGCAGTGACCGGATCAGCAGAGACGGATAAATGCCCGGTTCCCATCCATCAGGAATTAATCCCGGTGGAACTAGCGTTGGCCGAAGAGAACGACGATGCAGCGCCAGGCGAGTTGGCTACCGATTCACCCGCCTTGAATGGTCCTGCGCTACAAGCCCCTGGAATAGATGCAGGGGTCACGATTTCTGAATTGGAAAAGACGGGGCCTTCACTGCCTTTATTATTGAAACCTGCTCAGGAATCCCCACAAACTCCCGGCGCTTTGATGCCGCCGTTGAATGCGGAGCCTCTGCAAGGTTCGAAGAAGCATTCGGATTCCAAAGCAGATCAGATGACGCGTTTGATTATTCGCGAACATCTGCCACATGCTTCGGAGGAAGAGTTACAAATCTGGTTTGAAGAGTTGCAGGGCGTGCCTCACAAGGTCGCCTCTGATCTGCTTTCGATTCGTAAATTGCTGCAGCCGAAAAGTACGATGAAAATTCCCGAAGAGAAATGGGAGCAACCGTTGCCCCGTTTTGAAGCGGCTGCACCACAGCAACCTGTCTCTTCGTCGAAAAGTGGGCACTCTGATGAGACCGGCTTTATTGGATTTTCCTCGAAAGCGGACCGTGATGAACTGATGCAGCGACTCAAGCCAACCGTTGACGCACTGCGATTATCGCGTGATGTGATTGTGAATAATATTGCGAATGCAGGAACGATTGGTTTCAAACGGTCGTATGTAGAATTTGAAGCACTGCCTTATGAATATCTTGAAACGCCGGCCAGTGAAGAATCGGAAACAGAACCTCCGATCGCTGTGGGTATGGGAAGTCAGGCACTACAAACCCGGGTTTCTCAAACGACTGGCGAACGGATTAAGACGGGACGCACATTGGATCTGGCAGTCGAAGGATCTGGTTTTCTGCAAGTCAAGCTTGGTGAATTAACGGCGTTTACCCGAACAGGGCGTCTGATCTTTGACAGTGAGCGTCGTCTTTGTATTCGTGGTTCGCAGATCAATTATCTGATTCAGCCTGAGATCACTCTGCCTGCCGACGCGCATTCGATTCAGATTTCTGAGACCGGTGTCGTGACGGCAGTAACCTCGGAAAACAAGGCAGAACAGGAGCGGACGGTGGGAAATATCTCGCTTGTCTGTTTCACGGATGCGAGTGAACTGTTTCCGCGTGAATCGTGTCTGTTTGTCGCTACGCCTCGTTCCGGTCAACCGCGGGTTCTGACGCCGGGCTCGAAAGGGGCAGGGCTTGTACGTGCGGGAGTATTAGAATCGTCGAATGTTTCGATTCCTGAAGAGCTGGAAGCACTGTCGCTCATCAAGCAGCGGCTGGACGCATTGAAAACCGTCTACTCAACGGAGCCACATGAGCCGGTTCGGGCTGACTTGGGAGTGCCCGCTGATCGCATCGCCCGTCCGGGAGATCAACGCTTGCAGCGGGGTAACCGTCCGATTCTGAAGTGAGCCGACTTTATTGAAACGGCTTCTTATGGAAAGATCGCTTTTAATGCGTTGTGGCGATGAAAGAATCCTTCATCGAACAGATCCAGCAGTTTCGATTCGGTAATCAAAAAGCCGAGCAGGCCGCCGGGCGGTTCGAACTCGAGTCGATCGATCACGGTGACCTGATTATCGCCGCTGGGCACAATGCGATGTTCGTGCGTGTACGATTTGAGTGGCCCGGAAATCTGTTTCTCGGTGAAAAACTCAGGCTTTTCGAAGGCGATGATTTCGTGGGTTCCATCCTGCACCTTGCCGAAGCCCTGAATTTGAAATTCGAGAACCGCGCCCAGAGATAATTTGTCTGGTTTTTTGGTGAACGCCAGACCTGTATCGGGGGGACTGATTTTCAGAATGTTATCGGTATCGATCAGAAATTCGAAAATCTCTTCCGAGGTCGTGGTTAACTGAACGCTGGTTTCGAAGGTCGCCATCGTCTCTCTCTTTCGACATGTGTCGCGAATTAATATACTATTGGTCCATCAATCCTGAATTGACACGTGATCGATGCCAGGCGAGCACGCCAACGAGCGTGCGGACCATTTCGGGAAACGAGTCATTCTAAGTCTGATAAGACACTACAATACAGACCGGAACTTTGAGCGGCTCAGAATTCCGAGCGTGTATCCTAGCCAAATGAACTGAAAATGACGAGTCCGGGCAGTAAGAGTCTTACTCTTTTGGACGTGTGTGGTCCGGTTCTCATGAGATGAATGAATTATGCAATTTCCAACGGAAGTCCTTCAACAGTGCTGGTTTCTGGCAGGTCCCACCGCGTGCGGCAAGACCGAGCTCAGTCTGTTGCTGGCCGAACATCTCAACGCAGAAATCCTGGCGATGGATTCGATGTCGCTGTACCGAGGCATGGATATTGGTACCGCGAAGGCGTCTGCTGCAGAGCGAGAACGTGTGCCGCACCATCTAATTGATTTGATCAATCCCCATGAGAAGTTCAGCGTGGCCGACTATTTTACGGCGGCGGAAGAGTGCTGTCGGCAGATTATTGACCGGGGACGAACGCCTCTGTTTGTGGGGGGCACGGGTCTGTATTTACGGGCGATCTTACGCGGGGTGTTTAACGGTCCCTCTGCGGATTGGGACTATCGTCGCGAAATGGAATTAATCGCGGAGACCGAAGGGAATGAAGTGCTGCACCGCCGACTGGCGGCCGTCGATCCTGTTTCAGCAGAGAAGCTGCATCCGAATGATGTCCGCCGGGTGGCTCGCGCGCTGGAAGTGTATCATGTCTCCGGCGTCCCCCTTTCTTCACAGCATGATGAAGGAGTTCTGACTCCGGAAGAATGCCCGGCGCATGTTTACTGGTTATTACCAGATCGGGAATGGCTTTACGCACGGATCAATCTCCGCGTCGACCAGATGCTTGAGGAAGGGCTGATGAATGAAGTCAAACAGTTGCTGGCAGCCAAACCGTCCATGAGCCGCACGGCCAGGCAGGCACTGGGATATAAGGAGCTAATCGACTTCATGGAAGGCGTCTGTTCCTACGAACGGGCCGTCGAACTGCTCAAACAGCAAACCCGCCGCTTTGCCAAACGACAGCATACGTTCTTCCGTAGCATCAAAGAGTGCCGCGAAATTGATGTTCATCCGGAGGATCAAGCGGTTGATTTGCTGGAGAAGATTCTGGGGTTCGAACGCGGGTGATTTTTTGGCAACACGCCTTTTCAACCGTAGGGGTGGACACATGGGTCCGCCCCTACCGCGGGACGTACCCTGATGTATATGGCCTATTGTCTTTCTTGAGTTATATGGATGTATTTGTGGATCTGGCTGGTGGCTTGGGAAGTTGTTTTTGCTGCAAGGTGGCTAAGTTGTGGGGAACTCTCTATAGTGTCTTGCAAAGAATTTTTTAACTGTATTCTGCAATTGAAGCTGGTATTTAGGCCGGTGTTCAATCGTTTGGTTTTCCCTCTTCAATTTAATAGTGTGTGATCCATGATGACCGATGAGAAAGTATTAATTCAGGTAGGCCATAGTCCTGATCCGGACGACGCCTTTATGTTCCATGCTTTGGCGAATGATAAGATCGAAACAGGTAAGTATCGATTCACTCACGAGTTACAAGATATTGAAACACTCAATCAGCGTGCCTTCAATGCGGAACTGGAACTCACGGCTGTCAGCCTGCATGGTTATGCTTATCTGACTGATACTTATGCAATCTGTTCGTGTGGCGCTTCGATGGGCGATCAATACGGACCAATGGTGGTTGCTCGCGAAGCGTGGTCGATTGATGATCTGCGGGGCAAGAAAATTGCGATTCCCGGCAAACTGACGACTGCCTTTCTGACCTTGAAATTGTTGCTGGGCGATGATTTTGAATACGAAGAACATCCCTTCGATGAGATCCTGAATCTGGTAGAACAAGGCAAGTTCGATGCCGGTCTGATCATTCACGAAGGCCAGTTGACCTATGCCAATCAAGGGCTGAAACTGGTTGTCGACATGGGACAGTGGTGGTATGAAGAAACCGGTCTGCCTTTACCACTGGGCGCGAATGCCATCCGTAAAGACATGGGCCAGGAAATGATGGAAGAGGTCACTGCGATTCTGAAACGCAGCATCGAGTATGGCTTAGAGCATCGTGACGAAGCCCTCGAACATGCGTTGAAGTATGGTCGCGATTTAAACCGGGACAGCGCTGATAAATTTGTGGGTATGTATGTGAATGACTGGACTCTGGACTTCGGTGAAAAGGGACGCGAAGCAGTCGCGCTCTTGTTGGACCGGGGTTACGAAGCCGGTATCATCCCCAATCCGGTCAAACTGGAATTTATTGGTTAAACGCCCCTGAACGGCCGTGTGATTGATTCATCGAGATAGAGAAGGTGGTATGCGATGAGTGAAAGTAACTCATCCGGATATTTGCAGGCCTTGTTTGGCCTGTCTGGTAAGACGGCTGTTGTGATTGGCGGAACCGGAGTTCTAGGCGGTGCGATTGCCGATGCGTTGGCGCAAGCGGGCGCTCATGTGGTGATCGTCGGTCGCAATGAAATCAATGGTGCAGGCCGAGTGAAAATGATTGAGACGCTTCAGGGAAGCGCTGAATTCTTCGCCGCCGACTCCACCAGTCGCTCTGATCTCGAAGCGTTGGTCGCACATCTGAAAGCCAAAGGCCAGGTCGCTGACATTCTGGTGAATGGTGCCGGCATCAACGCCGCAACGCCGTTCCTGGAAATCAGCGACGAAGAATGGGAGCGGATCTTCCGCGTTAACCTGTTAAGCGTGAAAATCGCCTGTCAGGTATTTGGCCAGGCGATGCTGGATGGAAATGTGGCCGGCTCAATCATCAACATTGCTTCGATGAGTGCGATCACGCCGTTATCCCGCGTGTTTACGTATTCTGCATCGAAAGCGGCTGTGTTGAATCTGACACAAAACCTGGCGCGGGAATGGGCGGAAAGCGGAATTCGTGTGAATGCCCTTTCCCCCGGCTTCTTTCCGGCGGAACAGAATCGAAAAGTACTGACACCGGAGCGTGTCGCCAGTATTATGAATCATACACCGACAAAGCGTTTTGGTGATCCGGAAGAACTGGCGGGAGCCGTGTTGCTGATGGCGGCCGGAAAAGCGGGTAGCTTTATTACCGGAACCAATATCGCCGTTGATGGTGGTTTTTCCTGTATGACAATCTGATTTCCGTGGGGCTGCCGGGCTTTACCATGTAGCAGCTTTAATCGAACGAGGTTAAGGAGCACGCAGACTTGGATCCGATTCTCATTGAACCCGGTCAACGCTATCTTGCTCGTATCAATCCAAAACGAATTCCGCACATCTTCACCGATGTCCTGATCATTGGTGGCGGAGTAGCCGGCTCGCGAGCCGCGTTGGAGATTGATCCCCGACTGGAAACGATTATCGTTAACAAGGGGAAAGTGTCCCAGTCGAACAGTGCGTATGCGCAAGGGGGCATCGCCGGTGTGCTGGACCCTCTGGATAATATTGACAATCATATCCAAGACACATTGGCGGCTGGCAAGGACCTGTGTAATCAGGAGTTGGTCGAATATGTGTGCCGCGAAGCACCGCGGCATATTCAGGAATTGATTGAGCTCGGGACAGACTTCGATACCGAAGACGGTAAGATCGCACTCACCAAAGAGGGCGGGCACAGCCATCGTCGCGTGGCGCATGCGCTGGGCGATGCGACGGGCAGAGAACTGATGCGGGCCCTGGTTTCCGCCGTGCATGATCGGCCTTCCATTCAAACCTGGACGAAAACGCCGACCCTGGATCTGGTGACAGAAGACGGCAAGTGCCGCGGTGCGATTATCTGGAATCGTTACCACGGCAAAACGCTGATCTGGGCCAAACAGGTTGTTCTGGCGACGGGCGGCGCGGGCTGTCTGTTTCGTGAATCAACAAATCCACCGCTGGCGACCGGCGACGGGCATGCCATTGCGTTTCGCGCGGGAGCCTTATTACAGGATATGGAATTCATGCAGTTCCATCCGACCGTGTTATATATTGCGGGTGGAGCCCGATATCTGATTTCGGAAGCAGTACGCGGCGAAGGCGCTTATTTGCGCGACTGTAACGGCGTGCGTTTCATGTCCGAATATCATCCCGATCTGGAGTTGGCACACCGTGATGTTGTCAGTCGGGCAATCACCGATCGGATGCTGAAAACGAATCATTCGTGTGTCTATCTGGATTTAACGCATCTAAATCCATCACTGATTAAAGAGCGGTTTCCCAACATCGGTAAAGTCTGTGCCGGCTTTGGTCTGGATTTATCGAAAGATCAGATTCCCGTGCGTCCCGGCGCGCATTATATGATCGGCGGGGTAAAGACGGACCTGCAGGCACGAACTTCGATTCCCCATCTCTGGGCAGCGGGCGAAGTGACGTCGACCGGCCTGCACGGCAGTAACCGACTGGCTTCCAACAGTCTGCTGGAAGGTTTAATTTTCGGTGCCGCTGCGGGGAGAGGTGCTTCGGCAGCAGCTCTTAGCCAGCCCGACCAGTTTTCTGCATCCCTGCTGCCGGACTGGGATACAGAGAAGCGTTCGGATGAAGATTTAAACAGTAAAGACCTGCGAAACTCGTTAGCCAGTTTGATGTGGCGCGATGTCGGGATTACGCGAAGCGAAGAGTCGCTGCAAAACGCGAAAGATAAAGTCGACTTCTGGAGTCGGTATGTTGTGGATCGGGAATTCAAGACGCTGAGTGGCTGGGAGCTGCAGAACATGCTGCTCGTCGCACAGCTGATGATTACGTCTGCGATTGAGCGTAAGGAGAGCCGAGGCGTTCATTATCGGAGTGATTTTGCGGATACGGATCCTGCGTATCAAAAACATATTTCAGTGCTTTCAACACGTTGAGAAACCATCTAAGAGGAAGGAATTTCCATGCTGCCTGGAATTAAACTGTTCGATTTAACGGGTCGTGCTGCCATCATTACGGGAGGCTCCAAAGGCCTGGGGTCAGCCATGGCGGAAGGTCTGGCTTCTGCGGGCGCAGATGTATTGTTGACGAGTCGGCATCAGGAAGAAGTCGAAGCGACGGCGGCACAAATTGCGCAGGACTATGGCGTAAAGGCCGTTGGGATCCAGGCGGATGTAACGAATGCGGAGCAGGTTGCCGCGATGACCGACCGGGCGATTTCGGAATTTGGGAAGATTGATATTCTGATCAACAACGCAGGGATTAATATTCGCGGCCCGATTGATGAATTGACGCTGGAAGAATTTCAGGAAGTCCAAAACGTGAATGTCTCCGGCCCCTGGTTATGTGCTAAGTCGGTCGTGCCACATATGAAGCAGGCGAAGTATGGTCGGATCATCAATTTAGCCAGCACCCTGGGACTGGTGGGGATGACCAATCGCACACCTTATACCGCCAGTAAAGGGGCGGTGGTGCAAATGACGCGGGCACTGGGGCTTGAACTATGCGAATACGGAATTACCTGCAATGCCATTTGCCCGGGACCGTTTTTGACGCCGATGAATGAACCATTTGCGGAAACCGAAGAGATCAAGAAATTCATCGTGGGTGCAGTGGCGATGAACCGCTGGGCGAAGATGGAAGAAATTCAAGGGGCGGCGATCTTCTTAGCCAGCGCTGCGTCGAGTTATATGACGGGCAGCATGGTGACCGTCGATGGTGGCTGGACGGCGCGCTAAAGGGACAGGAGAGTGCATGAGCTCTGACGGAGAATCCACTGTTGTTCGTATGAGTAAAAACAACAGACGGATTCTCGTCCGCCGCACTCTGATTGCTGCTTTCATTCTCATCTGTGTGGCCTGCGCGTATTCGTTTTTTCTGGTGTTTCAGTTTCATTCGACAGTCGCCGCGTTTCAAAAACAGAATGCGAATTTTTTGGTCGCATATCAGAATGATCAGGGGAAAACGGTGCATGGAAGCTATGGAGCTATACCCGGCCCCTTTTTTATTCCTGCCCCATTAGTACGGTATCATCGCTCAATCTACTCCATGCATTTGGGCCATCAACCCGGGAGCAATCCGGAGGAGATCGACGAACTGTTTCGATTGTTACCACAATTGTCTCAATTGGAAGGATTGCTATTAGAGGGGTTTTTGATCGATCCAGAACGGGCAGCTGCGATTACCCGTCTTCCTGAATTGAAATATCTTACTCTCATGGCATGTCAGATTGAAAAGTCATGCCTGGCTTCTTTGTTGCAAAGTCAGGGACTGGCGTATGTAAACTTGGTGGATGCTGAATTTGACGAAGCAGAGCTGGAAACTCTCTTACTGAGCCCCACGCAAGAGACATTGCTCGCATTAACCTTATCGAATTGTAAGATTACCGATACGACTGCGACTGTTCTTTCCCGGTGCCGAAATCTGGAACTTCTGGAGCTGGATGGCACTCAGATCACCGATCAGGGTTTAAAAATGCTGGCCCGGCTGCCCCAACTCAAGGTCTTGATTCTGGATCACACAAAAGTGACCGATACCGGTGTGGCGTATCTATCTTCCACACCGAATCTGGTGGAGTTAAGTCTCAGCAATACGAGTGTTTCAGATGCGCTGCTGGAGACGCTTAAGCAGGATATTCCCGCACTGCGCGTATCAGATGACTGAACAGATGAACGAATTGCTCTAAAGACCTATTTGTTTGTGTGGTCGTCACTCCGCAGTGTAATTCACGGAACAACCAACATAAGCGATTCAATCAGACCTCAGTCTTTTGCTTCATCCTAAAAAGTGTTGAATTTTTGACTCATTTCACACAGAGGATTTTCTTTGTCCTAATTTTATAACGTGAACTCCTCGTTTTACGCTTGCAGTTAATTTCTATCCCCAGCTAGAAAACAAGAATATGAATAAACCTGTATCCAAAATCCTGATTGTTGATGACTCAGAAGTTGTGAGACGCATTCTTTGTAAAGCACTGACTCAGGATGATTATGAATTGCATACAGCCGTTGATGGAGAAGACGGTCGTCAAAAAATACATGAGTTAAAACCGGACATTGTGCTATTAGACGTAGAAATGCCGGTGCTGGATGGCTTTGCTGTCTTAAAGGAAGTTCGTGAGAATTATAAACTCGAACAGGTTGCCGTAATTATGGTGACTTCCCAAAACGATGGTAAAGGGATTTCCCGTGCGTTCGACGAAGGGGCCTTCGATTATATTCCTAAGCCGGCAACCGATTCGGAAATCAAAGCCCGCGTCAGAAATGCGATTCGCGCGTTGCAGCTGGTTCGGGAACAGAAAACATTACGTAAAGAAGCGGAAACCGCTAATCAATCCAAGAGTGCATTTCTGGCGAACATGAGCCATGAAATCCGGACTCCGATGACGGCCATCCTGGGGTACACCGAACTTCTGGAGCTGGAAGCAAAAACGCATCAGATGCCAGAATTATTCATGGATTCGCTGGATACCATCAAACGCAATGGCGGGCATCTGATGGAATTGATCAACGATATTCTGGACCTGTCTAAAATTGAAGCAGGGAAACTGGATATCGAATCGATTTCGTGTTCGCCTCAGAAAATTGTGGAAGAGGTGCTGGAACTGGTTCAGGTCCGGGCAGAAGCTAAAGGCTTGAAGCTGGAAGCCAGTTATCAGTTTCCACTGCCTGCTCAAATTCAATCTGACCCCACACGCATCAGACAAATTCTGATCAACCTGATTGGGAATGCGATCAAGTTTACGGAAGTCGGTACGATTCGTCTGGAAACAGAACTGGTTGAAACTCCGGGTACAGAGCCGCATATTCAATTCTCGATCATTGATCAGGGAATCGGGATGACCGAATCTCAGTTATCGAATCTGTTCCGTCCGTTTACGCAAGCTGACTCATCCACCACACGTAAATATGGTGGAACCGGATTGGGACTCACGATTTGCAAACGCCTGGCAACGATGTTGGGCGGGGACATTTATGTAACCAGCGAGATCAATAAAGGTTCCCGATTTAGCGCGGCAGTGTGTACCGGAAATCTGGAGGGAGTCGAACGGCTCCAGGAATTACAACAGAGCGAATCCCAGGACACTCAAGCCAATCAGGCAAACCAAACCGCACAAAAGCCCGTTCAGGAATTTCCTCTGAAAGGGAGAAAGATACTGCTGGCCGAGGATGGACCTGACAATCAGAAATTGATTGCCTTTATTCTGAAGAAGGCCGGCGCGGAAGTGACGCTCGCCGAAAACGGTGAAGTCGCACGTCAGGCCGCCCTGAAATCGCTGGAGGTCGGTTTGCTGTATGATGTAATTCTAATGGATATGCAGATGCCGATTCTGGATGGATATAGTGCGACACAAAAAATTCGCGAACATGGTTACTCGGGCCCGATTATTTCACTGACGGCCAATGCGATGGAAGGGGACCGTGAAAAGTGTATCAACGCCGGGTGCAATGATCACATCACCAAACCCGTAAATCGCAAAAAAATGGTCGAGATGATCACAGCCTTCTGCGACATAGAAGCGGCCGTCTAATGGTAAACGAACCATTTTTTGATCGGCACAGCGCTCAGAGTTTGTTAACCACGCCGTGTACCACCCAACGTGGGTAACGATTCTGCGTAAATGAAAATAAATCTTGATGCGGACAGTGGTTCGGCTGTTTAATGCGTTGCGTTCAAGGGCCGATGGTACTCCGCCTGTTCCCGATTCATAACGGCAGAAAAACGATCTATCTGGTGAGCAACGAATTAGAAATGACTGATAAATGGGCCTGCAAATTATACCGTCAAAGCTGGGGGATTGAGGTTTTCTTTCGCTCAGTGAAACAGTCCTGTGAACACAGCAAACTGTAATGGTATCTCGCCAGGAATGATTTCTACCTCGAAAAATAATCGGACCGAATTATTCCTCGTCGTCGGCACCTTCGTTTGCTTCGTGCATTTCGAGCTGCCCCATTTTTCGGTACAGGTTCGAACGATGCAGCCCCAGGCATTTGGCGGTCTCGCTCATGTTGCCCCCCACACGTTTAATCGTTCGGCGAATGTATTCTTGCTGGAACCGTCGCGAGGCTTCTTTCAAACTCAGATCCGCCGACATATCGACCACCGAATCACGAGATGGACTCAGGATAAACGCCAGATCTTCGACTTCCACACGATCACCGGCACACAGAAACGCCACGCGCTCCATCAGATTGCGAAGTTCGCGCACATTGCCGGGCCAGAGATGCGCCTGCAATCGCTTCTTGGCTTCTGCAGAAATTTTCAACACACGGCGGTTGGCCTGCGCACAAAACTGGGCTAGAAAAAACTCTGCCAGCAAAAGCACATCTTCCGGCCGCTCACGCAAAGGCGGCAGATCCAGAGTGACCACACTCAAGCGATAATACAGATCCTCGCGGAACTTTTTATCACGCACAGCATCCGCCAGCTTCGCATTCGTCGCCGCCACCACACGGACGTTGATCGGAATACTCTCCGATCCCCCCACGCGGGTAATCACTTTCTGCTCCAGTACGCGTAACAGCTTGGCTTGTCCTCCCAGACTCATATCGCCGATTTCGTCGAGGAACAGCGTTCCCCCTTCGGCCAGTTCGAACTTGCCCGCCCGCGTTTCGTGGGCATCCGTGAACGCGCCTTTCTCATGCCCAAACAACTCACTTTCGAGCAACGTTTCGGTCAACGCGGCACAGTTCACGGCGATGAACGGCGTATTCGCCCGCGGTCCCTGATAATGCAGTGACTGGCTGACAACCTCTTTCCCCGTTCCACTTTCACCCAGAATCAGCACTGGCAAATCGGTACTCGCCAGCCGTTCGGTTGTTGAACGCAAAGCCGCGATCGCAGAACTCTTTCCGATGATTTGCACTTTCTCCTTGGCCTGTTCGGTCATCTGATCGCGGCTACGGGAAAGCTGTTCGAGTTCGCGCGTATTTTCCAGAGCCGTCGCCGCCTGCACACCCAACTCCGCCAGACTCTGGGCGTCGGCATCGTCATACTCGGACTTCCCTTTTTCCTTATTCATTACCTCGAACGCGCCAATGAGTTCGCCGGCATTATTTTTTAGTGGGACACACAACAGATTATGTGTCTTAAATCCGCTCGATTTATCGACACTGGGATCAAATCGTTCATCATTGTAAGCATCATCGACACGAATCGTCTCGCCGCTGCGAATCACATCGCCTACGATCCCCACATCATCGGGCAGACGCAGCGTGTTTCCTTCTACCCCCAATGCAGGACAAGCAACGACCTGCTTGTGCTCCTGATCCCAGATAAAAATACTGGAGCGATCACTATCCAGTAAGCGTGTGGCTTCTTTCGCGATCAGCTCTAACAGGGGTTGTGTTTCACGGGCTGAGGAAAAGCTGGAAGCAATATGTAACGTCGTCTGTAACCGATTAATCCGTCGCAGATTCTTTTCCCGCTGTTCAACAACCGACAGAGCGTAACCCAGTGCCCGCGCTGCAACCACGGCATCGCTCAGCGTTTCCACGGTTAAATCTCGACCGCCCACCAGTAACACGAGTCCGGGACACGACTCTCCCAAAGGGACCGCCATATAAAACCAGTCTGCGCGATTCTCATCGGCACACAAGCCCGCCGCATCACGATCGAGCGCCTCGCCACACAAGGCGCCGGGAAAACTACCCGCAGCATTCCGACCAAATTCAAACAGAGTCTCCCACTCCGGCGTCCGCTCGATCAGAGTGCACCACTGGCAAGAGAGTTCCGTCGCCAATTGCGGCAAAAACTGTCGAGTAAAGTCCCCCTCCGACTCCTGCCGCGTCGCTTCTTCCAGCAACCGATCACACATCTGCACCAAGGACGCTTCAGAATCATATCGGGAAAATAAAGGAAGCCGTTTCCAATCCAACCACTCTACTGTCTCTGCCTTACTCACCTGGTACTCCCTTATCTATGAATCAAAAGAGCCCGATTGCAAATCATCAGCACAGGCTTCTGTCATCCATTCGCCTCATTTCCTCGTCGGAATGATAACAGATAGAAAACAATGCGTCATCCAAGTGTGGACTTCAATTGGTGTTTTTTGCTCCCTTTTGATGAACGAACTGTTCAGTCTACGAAATCCGCAAACTCTTCCAGGATGAGGACTGCATTAAACTCTTTGCAGGCCCCGTACTCCGACACCTCAAACATATTCATGCGAACAGTTTCCATCCCGATAAGATCGCCTCTCCACAAGAGATTTACTGTTCCCTTCCGTTTAAGAATCCTGCTTTACTGTCACTTCAGACGGCGGAGTGTTAATGTATTGGATAAAGAGAGTTGCAAGTCGTACTTTTTGCGCTTGCCTGGATCCTGCCTCATTTAATAATGAAATCAAGAGCACGAACATGTTTTGTCTCAATGTCATTCTCACATTAAAAAACGCCTCTGACGAAGAGGAAATTCAGGGACTGCTGACCAAAGCCTGTCGGCTCTCCCGCACCGAACCAGGTTGCCTGCGATTTGACGTTTATCACTCCGAAGGCGAACCAGCGACCTTTGTGCTGGTCGAGCACTGGGAAAGTGAAGACGCCTGGAAAACCCATCGCGAAGCGGAAGCCTACACCAAAATTTACCAACCGCAAATTCTGCCTCGTGTCGAACGAGTCCCCTACAGAATGAATCTGCTGCTGGAATAGCCGGCTGGCTGCAAGAACATAAAACGCCTGAACCATCTTCAGGCGCGTTGATCAAATCCAATTCTCAAACCATAGATAGTGAAAATACTACAGAGGAAAACCGTCGATGTCATCCGATTCCAAACCCATCCTGAACCGTTACAGTTCCCGCATCACCCAGCCCCGTTCACAAGGGGCCTCACAAGCCATGCTGTATGCCACCGGCATGACCGAAGAAGATATGAACAAGGCCCAGGTCGGAATTTCCAGCGTCTGGTACGAAGGCAATTCCTGTAACATGCACCTCAACATCCTGGCTGCCAAAGTCAAAGAGGGCGTCGAAGCCGCCGGTCTGGTTGGCCTGCGATTCAACACCATTGGTGTGAGTGACGGAATCTCCATGGGCACCGATGGCATGTCGTACTCTCTGCAGTCCCGCGATTTGATTGCCGACAGCATTGAAACCGTAACCTGTGCTCAGTGGTACGATGCCAACATCTCACTCCCCGGCTGTGACAAGAACATGCCCGGCTGTTTGATCGCCATGGGTCGTTTCAATCGCCCCTCACTGATGGTCTACGGCGGAACGATCGCTCCTGGTTGTTTGAATAATGAGAAGCTGGATATCGTCTCCGCGTTTCAATCCTACGGCGAGTATCTTGCCGGCACGATTACCGATGAAACCCGCAAACAGATCGTACAAAAAAGCTGCCCCGGCGCTGGTGCCTGCGGCGGGATGTATACCGCCAACACCATGTCGTCGGCCATTGAAGCTTTGGGCATGTCACTGCCTTACAGCTCTTCGATCCCCGCAGAGGATCCCTTGAAACTCGATGAATGTATTCGCGCCGGAGCCGCGATCAAAAAACTGCTGGAACTCGATTTAAAACCCCGGGATATCATGACCCGCGAAGCATTCGAAAATGCAATGGTCCTCATCGTCGCCTTGGGTGGTTCAACCAATGCCGTCCTGCATATGCTGGCGATTGCCCGCTCCGTTGACATCGAACTGACCATCGACGACTTCCAGGCCGTCAGTGATCGTGTGCCGTTGCTGGCTGACTTTAAACCAAGTGGTAAATACGTCATGGCTGACCTGCAGGAACAAGGCGGCACCCCCGCTGTGCTCAAATACCTACTGGAAAAAGGCTTCATCAACGGTGACTGCATGACCGTGACCGGAAAAACGCTGGCAGAAAACCTGGCGGAACTGCCTGGCCTGAAAGAGGGACAGGACATTATCCACACTGTGGAAAACCCGATCAAGCCGACGGGACACCTGCAAATCCTCAAAGGAAATCTGGCACCTACAGGTTCCGTTGCCAAGATCACTGGTAAAGAAGGCCTGGTCTTCGAAGGTACTGCGAATGTATTCGATTCCGAAGAAGACATGCTCAAAGCACTGGAAGAAAACAAGATCCAAAAAGGGGATGTCATCATCATCCGCTACGAAGGACCTAAAGGGGGCCCCGGGATGCCTGAGATGCTGACTCCTACCTCTGCCATCATGGGTGCCGGGCTTGGTAAAGATGTCGCCCTGTTAACCGATGGCCGTTTCTCGGGTGGATCACACGGCTTCATCGTGGGGCACGTCACTCCTGAAGCTCAGGAAGGCGGCCCGATTGCCCTGGTCAAAAACGGAGATAAAATCACGATCGACGCCGAGAAAAATCGGCTCGATGTGGATTTGACGGATGCGGAGCTGGAAGAACGCCGCAAGGGCTGGACAGCGCCCCCGTTCAAATACACGCGAGGCACGCTCTATAAATACATCAAAAACGTGAAGTCCGCTTCCGAAGGCTGCGTGACTGACGAGTAAGCAATTGAAACGATCTAATAAAAAGCCCGGAATCAGTTCTCTGATCCCGGGCTTTTTTACGAATGGCAGACACACGGAATAGTTATACGGCAGGGGTCTCTGCTGGCTCGCCAATAGTGCTGAGGAAAGAGTGCCTGACAAGATATTTGTAGAGTAGCCCCGTGTGTTCGCACGCAGGGGCAGGGCGGTGTCCATATCAACGAGCGAATGCTTCAACGGATCCCATCGACAAAGTAATACAACATTGAGGCCGCAAGGCGGGCGGGCACATAGGCACCGTCCCTACGTTGAAATAGCCCAGTTGTGTGAACTCAGCGTATGCGATTCAGTACGATTTCTCTGCAACCTCCTGCTCGCTGCACTCGGACCGAATTGCATTCGGCCCCACCCTTGTTTCGTGTGTTTTCGGGTTTTTCGTGGTAGAAAGTTCAACCTGTCTAAAAATCTTTCTCGATCAGCAAAACAAATACTGGGCAAGACATCCGTGTGTCACCGATCGGCTTGTCCGACGGTGCTGGTTCAATCCTGCGTTTTCGTCTGCCGCGGAAATTTTGCTTCCAGCAGTTTGATGGCTGCCTGAAAGGATTTTCCGTCAGTAGGCTGCTCGACAATGTTCGTGTTCTCTTCCGGATCGATTGTGTGATCGTAGAGTTCCCGTGCTGAGACTTCGCCCGTTTTAAAGTCACGCCACTCCGTATAACGATAACGGGGCGTGCGGACGGAAACGCCCATGAATTCGGGATTGTCCTTATAGTAGGCGGGCCGCGGATGCTGGGTGTACGCGGCTGGTTTCACCGTTTGTGTGGGATCGTTCAGAAGGGGGACCAGGCTTTTGCCATCCAGCTTTGCAGCTGAGGGCAAGGCACACAGTTCCACCAGCGTCGGATACATATCGATCAGCTCGACCAGCGCCGCGGAACTTTTTCCCGCCTGTTTCATGTTCGGCGTCGAAATCAGCAAAGGGACGTGCGCGTCGTTTTCAAAATTCGATGTTTTGCACCACAGTCCATGCTCGCCCAGATGAAACCCATGATCGGACCAGAAAACGATGATCGTGTTGTCTCGTAATCCCTGTCGATCCAGTTCCGCGAGCACTTTGCCGATCTGTGCATCGAGATAACTGATACCCGCCAGATAACCGGTGCGAAGTTCGATAATTTCTTCCTTCGTCAACTCCCGCTTCACACTGCGTAGCAATTCGCGTCCGTTATGTAGTGCGACCGCGGGTACATTTTTCGGCGGTTCCGGATTCGCGGCTACAGTAATCGGGCTCTTGTCGTACAGATCCCAATACTTTTTCGGCGGGTTAAATGGCAGATGCGGTTTCCAGAATCCAACCGCTAAGAAGAATGGTTCCTGTTTCTGCTTGACTTCCTTGAGTGCTTGAACCGCCAGATCGGCAATCCGTCCGTCAAAGTAAGCGGAATCAGGAACGTCGCGACATTCGTTTCTCGACATCGTCGCAAAATCCATGGGCAGTTCACTGTTATCATTCAAAACCGGCTTGTCGCTGCCGTGTGTAGCGTAATGCATTACAGCGGGCACACTCCACGACGCCGGGTCTCCCTGAATGTTCTGACGCCAATTGTGGAATATCTTACCAATGTTCTGCGTGAAGTAGCCTTGCTGTTCAAACAATTGAGGCAGTGTGACGATCTCTGGCGCGACTTCACGAAAGTGTGTGGGCAGATCCCAGATCTTAAGACTGTCCGGGCGGCGGCCCGTCATCAGCGAAGCCCGCGACGGATTGCACAGCGCCTGCTGACAGTAGGCCTGCTTGAAAAGTACACCTTGGGACGCCAATTGATCCAGGTGCGGCGTCTTCACCAGCGGATGTCCATAACAGGCCAGATCACACCGCAGGTCGTCGGCGGCGATAAACAGCACGTTCGGTTTTTCAGCCGCGACGGCATCGAAACTGAGGGCAGGGCAGACGATCACGAGAAAAGCGAGCAACATCAAGGGGAAGCATCTGCCAGAACATTGCATGAAACAAACTTTCTATAAGGAATGACAGCAGGAAGAGTTAGCGTTTCTTTCATTTTGAAGACTAACTGACGCGGTTGCAACAGCAGAGATTACTGGTCGTCATTTCCTATCCGGATTTTCAAAATAATGATTGACAGCAAATTTCAATTGTATTACTGTGTTGATACAGTTTGTTTCGAGGATATAAAATGCAAATTCAATTATCAGAAGCGGATGGCACGCCTTATTATCTGCAGGTGACGAACCAGGTCAAGTTCCTGGTGGCGTCCGGGCGCCTGGAGCCGCACGAGCAACTTCCCTCGGTGCGCGGGCTCGCGCAGCAGTTGACGATCACCCCCAACACGGTGGCGCGGGCTTACCGCGAGCTGGAAGCGGAAGGAGTGGTGGTCTCGAAACGCGGTGCCGGCGTTTTCATTTCCAACGGCGTGTCCCCCCTGTCGAATAAAGAAAAACGCCGCATTCTGAATGAGCGGATGGATGCTCTGCTCACCGAATCGCGTCAGTTAGGCGTGGATGAAGAAACCCTGTTGAAGTTATTACGTCAGCGAAGCCAGAAATTTGATTTAGTTAAAGAGGTCGAAAAATGAGCGCGCATGTGATTGAAATCAGTGATCTGAGCCGACGCTTCGGCAAGAAACAAGCATTGGACAACGTTAGTCTCTCCGTTCCGGAGGGAGCCGTGTTTGGTCTGGTCGGTGAAAATGGAGCCGGCAAGACAACCCTACTCAAGCATGTGCTCGGTTTCCTTAAACCGCAGCAGGGAACAGTGCGGGTCTTTGGCTTAGACCCCGTCGCCGATCCCCCGGGCGTATTAGGGCGGATTGGACATCTTTCAGAAACACGCGATCTGCCGACCTGGATGACGGTTCGTGAACTATTCGAATTCACGCGCGCGTTCTATCCGAAATGGGATCCGGTTTACGCCGAAGAACTGCGGATGATGTTTGAACTCTCCCTCAGTCAAAAAGTGCCCACGTTATCGCGGGGGCAGCTGGCGCGGGCAGGGCTCTTATTGGCGCTGGCGCATCGCCCGCCGCTGCTGGTGCTGGATGAACCTTCGTCAGGTCTGGACCCGGTGGTCCGCAAAGACATTCTGGACGCCATCATTCGTACCGTCGTCGATGAAGGTCGCACGGTCTTATTTTCGTCGCATCTGTTAGACGAAGTCCAGCGCGTCTCCGATCAGGTGGCGATCCTCGATCAAGGCAAAATACTGCTGACAAGCCCGCTAGATGAAGTGCTAGTTTCACATTATCAATTGACAGTCAGTTTCCCGGAACCGCAGCCGTTCTTTCCTCAACTGACGGGGGCACTCACCTGGTCCGGCTCAGGCCGGGAATGGAAAATCGTCTGCAACGGACAGAAACAGGAACTGGAAGACCAGTTGCATGAGCTGAATGCAGAAATCCTGGAACAGACAGCACCGACGCTGGATGAGATCTTCGTCGCCCGCATGAAATCAGTAGAACGACCTTCAGCAACTTGATTTGCGTTTTCAAATAGTCGGATTTAGTGGAATGAGTTTTGGGTGAATCCATGACACAAATGCTTTATGTGGTGACGAAAACATTTACAAAGCGCGCCTGGTTGGGGGCGTTGTTCGTGATCGGCGCGTTGGTGCTGGGGCCGCTGGCTTTTCGTGCGTTGATGTCACTGAAAGAACTGGGTTTGTATGGCGTTTCGATCCAGCCCTTCGATTATCACTTCGCGTTTCTGGGGTTGTCCTGGGTCTTCTTTATTACTCTCTGCGGTTATGCATTACAAGGCTGTGAAACGGTGGTTTGCAGGCTGCCCGTTTCTTCAATCGCGATTGTCAGTGGTTTGATACTGCTCACCGTGGGCACGGTGGTACTGCTCAATCTGATTATCAATGGTCTCTATCGAATTTTGTTTTTCGATCAACGTTGGCTCGCCGATTATTGGCCTCTGCTGGGGCCATTGCTGTTTTTAATTACGTTGGTGCTGGTGGGGCATTCCATTTACTGGAGCCGGTTTAGCCTTAGCTTTACCTACTGTGCTATCTGGGGTAGCCTGTTGATTGGCATGTTCTGGTGGTTTCTCTCTCGTTATTTTCCGAACGGTTTTCAGGAGAACATTGTTCCCTGGAACCACGTCACTCTCTCGGACATTGCTACGATGTCAATGGTCAGTATTGTGGCCTGGTATCAGGGAACCCGCGCATTTAGCAAAGTCCGTTCCGGCACCGCAGTGCCCAGCCCAGAGTGGCAACGAACGGTTAACTGGTGGAACGCCTGTCTGGCCGGTGGAAATGCCGACCGTATCTCGCTTCCTTTATCACAACCGGCATCGTTGGCGCAGTTGCATTGGCGCGATTCCTGTCGCCGTCCTGTGATGGTCGGCGGACTGTATTTCGGAATCATTGCGATTCTGCTGAGCTTCCTGTTTTTTAAACTCTCTTATACGTTTGGTGGTCTGCAAACTCCATTCTGGGCATATAAACAAAGTATCTGCGGTGTCACCAATGCGTTGATTATTTTTTCTGCACTTGTCGTTGGATTTCTGGTGGGTGATGGAATTAACAACAACGGTCGAACCGAATTGAAACAGTATTTAAGTGTGACTCCCTTGTCAGATCAAAGATTCGCTGCCATTCTGATTCGGAATTTAGTCAAGACGGTCAGCCTGACCTATTTCTTGATTCTGTTGAGTTGCCTACTCAGTCATGTTGCGACGATTTTGTATTTAGCGCCCGATGATCGTCTCATGTCACTGATGGTCGGGGAACGATTCAACCGGTTTTTGACGATGCAGGTTTTGCCGTTTCTGTTCTTCTCGTCGACGATTTTTTGGGGCATTATTGCCACCATGGTTTCGATATTCTGGACAGGCCGCACCTGGTTTTATCTGGCAATCATCGCTGCCTTTGGCGTGTTGTGTATTTCTTTCATCTTGATTAGTTCTCTCATTCGTACCGAGTCGATTACTCCCTTACTTTATGGAAGCCTGCTGGCGCTTTCTGTTTTCATTCTGGGAGGAACGTGTGCCGCTTATGCAATCGCGTTCAGGAAAAAACTGATCTCAGTGTTCCCCATCCTGGCAGCGGTTTTGTTTAGTCTGTTCGCCGGCTGGTTTGCTTGTTCCTTGTCGGGTGATGATTACGATACGTTGCTTACGAGAATTATCCACTCCAATTTTTTCTTTCGGGAAGTGGGAGTCATCAGTATGCGTTATTTTGTGTTTGTTCTCCTGACGCTAATTGTAACCCCCTTCGCGACGATTCCGCTGGCGGTCTCCTGGAACCGGCATCGTTGAGAAAAGGACATTTAATGATTCAAGCTGATATTGAAGTAGAACGAAAAATGAGGTGCCGCTAATGACAACCGCCTTGTATGTGACGACAAAAGATTTTTGCAAACGCGCCTGGGTTGGTGCGCTGCTGGCTATGGGAACGCTGGTGATGGGGCCGTTGTTGTTTTTGGTGCTCACGCGGTTGCAGGGATTGAACCTCGATTATATGGAACATGACCTGTCCGGTTACCACTTCGCCTACCTGGGACTCTCCTGGGTCGCTTTTCTCGGTGTCTGTCTGCATGCACAATCTGGCTGTCAAAAGATCTGTCTGGGCCTGCCGATCAGTTCGCGGGCGATCGCCAGCTGGTTGATGTTTTCGATGGTGGGGCTAGTGGTGGTTCTGCAGTTATTGACCAACGGCGTCTATCGCATGCTGTTCTTTGACGAACACTGGCTCGCTGACTATTGGCCGCTGCTGGGGCCGCTGTTATTTCTAGTCACACTGGTTCTAGTTGGACATAGCTTATTCTGGAGTCTGCACGCCCCTAGCTTTACTCGTGTGCTCCTGGGAAGCACCTTGATTTTTGGCATATTTTACTGGTTTATCTCCCGCTATTACCCGAATGGCTTTCATGCAGAGGATGTCCCCTGGAGCCGAGTCACGTTGGGAGAATTTGTGCTGATGCAGCTGGTCAGTATTGCGGCCTGGTATCAGGGAACGCGTGAATTTGCGAAATTTCGCGCGGGCACCGCAGTTCCCAGTCCGGCCTGGGAGCGGGTACAGCTCTGGTGGAACGGATTACTCAGTGGAGCGATTCCGCGACAGCAACCCGAGCCACTCTCGCGACGATCGGCTCTGACTAAATTACACTGGCGCGAATCCTGTCGCCGCGCGGTGATTGTCGGGGGTCTCCTGATGGGCTGTTTTGTGCTCGCTGTCAATCTTAGTATCGGATCACAGCTGAATACGAATCAAACCCGTGTTCACGAAATCGCTGAGGGGTTTTGGGCGATGACAATGATCGCCAGTTTTGTCGCTTCTTTTCTTGTCGCCTTTTTAGTAGGGGATGGAATCAGCAGTAAGGGGCGAACCGAAATGAAACGGTTTTTGGCAATGGCGCCTCTGCCCGATCAGGAACTGAATGCGCGGCTGTTCCGTAACATGGTGAAAACATCTGCTTTGACTCTCGCGATCATCTATTGCGGACTATTACTCAGTCTGGGGATAACTACAGTTTGGTGGGGGCCGGAACTTGTCAATTTCATGTTGGCCCGCGCCGTTTCGAATGGTGACTTTCTATTGCGTTTCCTGTTGATTGGGCTCGGCTTTTGGGGCATTGCCGCGAATACTGTTTCGATGTTCTGGACGGGCCGCACCTGGTTTATTAATTCCGTGGTCGGCGTCGGTTTTGGTGGTTTCGTTTTCTACGTGATAACTTTCAATCTACTGGGAACACTGTTTCGAGGCTTCTGGATGGCAGGGGCCATAATGAGCATCATGTTACTGGCAGTCTATTGCCTGTTTGTGGTCGGCCCATGCGTTGCTTATGTCGTCGCCTATCGCAAGAAGTTAATCTCTTGGAGGAAAGCAGTCATGGCGCTGCTGCTTTGGTGTAGTGTGGGAGATATCTGCATTGTGCTTGTGCTGAATGAGTCGGCACGAACCAGCATACAGCCTCAATGGGGCGTGTTCTGGATCTATACCGCGGTCAGTGCTTTCCTTCTGGCGCCGTTCGCAACGATTCCGCTGGCGCTAAGCTGGAACCGACATCGTTAATTTGTTTTGTATGACATATTTGAAGCAGATCAAGTGGCTTGGAAGCAATTGTTAATACAAGTGGAATGAACATTGGAAATGAGGTCCCGCTGATGAAATTTAGCTTGTACGTGACAACGAAAGGTTTTTGTAAGCGCGCGTGGGTGGGCGCTTTTCTGGCGGTGGGTACGCTGGTGATGGGGCCGTTACTGTTTCTGGTCATAACACGACTGCAAGGGTGGAATTTTAATTATGTTGAACATGATCCGTTTTCTTTTCACTTCGCATATCTGGGGTTCTCCTGGATTGTTTTTCTTGGCGTTTGTCTGCATGCTCTGACGGGATGCCAGAAAATCTCCTTGGGTTTGCCGGTTTCTTCGCGCGTGATCGCCACCTGGATGATGTTGGCGACGGTGGGATTAGTGGTTGTCTTGCAGTTAGTGACCAATGGTGCCTATCGCATGCTGTTTTTTGATGAGCACTGGCTCGTCGATTATTGGCCGGTGTTAGGGCCTTTATTGTTTATCACCACATTGATCCTGGTCGGCCATTCTGCTTTTTGGGGTATGCACGCTCCCAGTTTTACGAAACTATTATTCTGGACCGGCTCGATTGTTGCGATGTTCTGGTGGTTTATTGCACGCTATTATCCGAACGGCTTTACCTCAGATGTTGTTCCCTGGAGAGATGTCACGCTTTCAGAATTCGTGACGCTGCAACTGATCGGCATCGCCGCCTGGTATCAGGGAACCCGCGCGTTTGGCAGGGTGCGGTCCGGCACCGCTGTTCCCAGCCCACAGTGGGAGCAGGTACAGACCTGGTGGGCTGGTTTGATTACAGGTGCCATTCCCGAGAAAATGTCAATCCCTCTGTCGCGACGAATGGCTCTGGCACGACTGCATTGGCGCGATTCGTGTCAACGTGCTGTGATAGTGGGCGGGATTTTATTGGGGGCTGCGGTGCTGGCTGTCAATCTCCTGAGCACCCTGCAGTTCGATATCAAAAGTCCTCGATTAGGAAGCGACATCAAGGAACTAGCGGAAGGTTTCCAGATAGGAACAATGCTGTTCAGTTTTATCGCTGCGATCCTTGTCGCAGTTCTGTTAGGTGAAGGAATTTGTGGACAGGGACGTACAGAGATGAAACGTTTTCTGGCAATAGCACCTCTGTCTGATCGTGATATGAATGTCATTCTGTTTTGGAATATGATTAAAGCATTCGTCTTCACATTATTAATGATTCAAGTTGCTCTCCTACTCAGCTATGCCACGGCGTTCTTTGTGCTAGGATCAGAGACGCTCAGTGCGAATTTGAACCTGCGTGTTTTGGCTGAAATATGCTTGAGTTATTCCGTTTCTACTGCTATCGGATTCTGGGTCATTGCTGCGAATATCATTTCCGTCTTCTGGACGGGGCGCACCTGGTTTTTCTACACGATGCTGGGGAGTTTCTTTGGTGGAATTCTTCTGCTGTTTGGGTCTGCCGGTTTTACGCAACTGGTATTTGGGAGCTATGCTGCTCAGTGGTACTTTGAGGTCACCATCTTTCTAATGTTGTCGATTTCACTCATTGCGGGAACGGTAATCGCGTATATGGCTGCCGTTCGCAAACAGTTGATCACGAAAACAAAATCCTGGCTGGCATTCCTTCTCTGGTTGACTTTACTGTCAGGATTTCTGATTGAAAAACATTATCAGCCTACGAGCTCTCACATAGGCAACTACTTCTTTTTCACGATTCTCTTTACGTTGATTGTGGCCCCGTTCGCAACGATCCCGCTGGCTTTGTCTTGGAACCGGCATCGCTAAACACCTCGCCTGCAAGTGATTACGCATCTACCACTCCGCCCGAAATCGTGTGAAATTCTTACTTTCACCTCAAATCCGCCTTCATAGTGACTTGCAGTCCTGAGCCCAGCTACTAAAAATAAGCAGTTACGGCAGATTTTCTGCTTCAGGTTTGTTGAGTATAAGTACGCAATCTGCAGAAATGTGTATCAACATTCACTGGATCAGATCGGCTGACACACCTTGGTTGTACCTGAGTAGTCTAAATGTGAGGAGAAATGATGGCGCGGGCCACACATCGCAGATTGGGAATTGCTCTGTTAGCAGGGCTTGTTTTCACATTCGTCATCAACACAGATTCATCAACCGTACAGGCAGAGGAACCGGTGATTAAGGTTCCCGCAGGTTTGCCGCCCATAGAATTTCCCGCAGATAATCTTCCCACCGCTGAAAAGATCGCGCTGGGGAAACAGCTCTTTTTCGACAAACGCCTCTCGCGTGATAACACGATCTCCTGTGCCAGCTGTCACGCGCCCGATAAGGGTTACAGCAACGCCGATCAGTTTGCGACCGGATTCAAAGGACAAAAAGGGGGCCGCAATTCACCGACCATT